>Ga0315280_10000003_pt1 | contig 613517 bp, 652 predicted proteins | sample YL17G06_40_MG_FD_203697 | JGI IMG/M metagenome (GOLD analysis project Ga0315280, IMG submission 203697) | Sediment microbial communities from Yellowstone Lake, YNP, Wyoming, USA - YL17G06_40 | ecosystem: Environmental > Aquatic > Freshwater > Lake > Sediment | place: USA: Wyoming | collected... | reverse complement strand
TCTGGGCGATATAGTTCTCCTCATTGGTGCACTTGGCTGATGAAATTACCGCCACCTCGTCTTTACTGTAACTAGCCAGCCTTTGGACAACAAACCCTAAGGCTTCATCCCAGCTCGCCTCGGCAAAACCCCCGTTTTTCTTGATAAGGGGGGACTTTAGCCGGTCACGGTGGTGAACAAATTCAGTAATGCCAAAGCGCCCTTTAACACAGGCTTGCCCTTGGTTTACTGCCCCATCCCCTTTGGGACTAACCCTGATTATCCTGTCCCGCTTAACCTCAAGCTCAAGCTGACAACCAACCCCACAGTAGGGACAGATGGTAACTACCTGACGCTCGGCTAAACCCTCCCATTTGCTAAGCCGCTCCACCAGTGCCCCGGTGGGACAGATATCAACGCACGCCCCGCAAAACTGGCACCCTGATTCCCGTAGAGACCGACCGAAGACAGTGCCCGGTAGGGTTCGACTGCTCCGGTAGACGAAGGAAATAGCTCCCGCCCCACGCACCTCATCACAAACCCTCACACACCGCCCACACAGGATACACAAGTTATAATCCCGGTCAAAGAAGGGATCCTCTCTATGTATTGGCAGCTCCTTATATTCAGAGCGCAGCCTTATTTCCTTTATCCCGATATACTCGGCTACCGCTTGCAGCTCACATCGCTTATTCTTGGGACAAAATTGACAACCAGTTGTTGCCCCCACCTTGCGTATTGACGCCCGATATGGCTCACAATCCTGCTTGCGCTCACAGATGAGACAGGCACTGGGGTGCTCCGTTAGCATAAGCTCTAAGATAACCCGCCTCAGCTCTTGAAGCTGTGGCGTGTTCGTCCTCACCACCATACCATCGCTGGCTGGCGTAGTGCATGACGTGGGATAGCCACGCATATTCTCAATCTCAACTATACACAGACGGCAGCCGCCAAATGGGGTCAAGGAAGGATGATAGCACAGGGCAGGAATATAAATACCGGCACTCTGTGCCGCCTGCAACACAGTAGCGCCTCCCCCCGCCCTAACCTTAACGCCATCAATAGTTAATTCAATACCATTCATTAGATACACTAAAACGGGCTACTCCTGAGAGCACCTCCCCGAAGATAGCCCGATTCCCCTACACCTAAAAGAATATCACCAAGTGGCACATAATTCAAGTCATTTCAGCCCCAAAACCCATTGCCTAATCATCATTAAAGGTATATGATAATAAGCACCGTGATTAGAAAGGGAAGAGGTGATAATAATGGTCACCGAATTGGTTCATATAGGATTTGGCAATATACTAGCCATGAATAGAGTTATTGCCATAGCTTCACCAAATTCAGCTCCGACTAAACGCACTATCCAGGAAGGGAAAAGCAAGGGGTTACTAATTGACATGACCAATGGTAGAAAAACCAAGGCAGTTATCATCGCCGATAGCGGGCATATTATTCTGGCAGCCCTTGCCCCGGAAACGATTGCTGGCAGATTACAAGCCGGCCGAGGCTCAGTGCTAAGACCAGAGCAAAGTGATGAAAAAGGCGAGCCATAAAATTGAAACCCCGTTTAACCTTCCGTCAAAGCCTTTACTTATAGTTCTCTCCGGTCCCTCAGGAGCGGGGAAGGATGCCATCTTAAGCCGAATGAAAAAATCAGGTTACCCTGCCCAATCTATCACTACCGTAACCACACGCCCTCGGCGGGCTAAGGAAAAAAATAATGTCGACTACCACTTTGTCCCTATAGAAAGTTTCCAGAGGATGATTAAAAATAATGAGTTGCTGGAGTGGGCAAATGTCTACGGCAACTGGTATGGCGTGCCTAAGGAGCCGGTCAAGCGAGCGCTGGACATGGGACGAGACGTAATAGTGAAGGTTGACATTCAAGGAGCAGCTACTATTAAAAAAATCCTACCTCAGGCAGTATTTATCTTTATCGTACCCCCATCAAGGGGAGAACTTGTAAAAAGGCTCAAGCAGCGCCATACTGAATCACCCTTTGACCTTGCCCTGCGGCTAAAAACTGCCGAGGAGGAAATGAAGCAGCTACCCCTATTTGACTATATAGTAGTTAATAGACAGGATGAAATTGAGCTAGCGGTATCAGCCATTGAGGCTATCATTACTGCTGAAAAGCACCGGGTAAATCCCAGGGAAATCAGGCTATAAGCCATTAGAATATAATTCCAAACAACCAAGCAAAGAAATAACCTAACACCCCACAGACGGGGAAGGTTAATATCCAGGTCATAACAATATTGCCCGCTACCCCCCATCGCACCGCCGAAAATCGCCTGGTAGCACCAACACCCATGATGGAGGCATTTATACAATGAGTGGTGCTTAAAGGTATGCCGAAAGCGGAAGCTAGCAAAATAGCCACTCCGCCTGAAGTCTCAGCAGCAAAGCCATTCACTGGCTCCAGCTTGGTCAATTTAAAGCCCATGGTATGGATTATGCGCCACCCACCAACAGCTGTCCCAATCGCCATTACCCCACCACAGAGTAGCATCACCCATATTGGAACTGTAAACTGGGTCATAACCCCGCCCAGCATCAGCGTCAGGGCAAAGACCCCCATGAACTTCTGCCCGTCGTTGCTGCCATGGCTAAACGCCATGAAAGCCGCCGAGAGTATCTGAAGTCGGCTAAAGAGTCTACGAATAAGTGATAGTCTAGTTCGCCGAAATAGCCAGTAGATACCGGTCATCACCCCTACACCTAAGGAAAAACCAAGAAAAGTGGAGATACCAAGACCGATAAGCACCTTCTGCCATCCTTCCCAGAGCAGGACCGAGGGACCAGCAGCGGCTAAACCAGCCCCGGTAAGTCCGGCAATAAGCTCATGGCTTTCGCTGGTGGGTATCCCATAAAACCAGGCTACAGTACTCCAGATAATAATGGTAAGCATTGCCGCGGCTACCACATGCTGGTCAATAACCTCTGGCCTCACGATACCCTTGCCGATAGTGGCGGCCACAGCCGTTCCAGTTACCAGAGCCCCCACAATGTTGAGTACCGCCGCCATAATCACGGCACGAGATGGGGAAAGGACACGAGTGGAAACTACGGTAGCGATGGCATTAGGGGCATCCGTCCAGCCATTGACAAATTCTGCCGCCAGTATTAACAGTAAAACGGGTATCAGAAGGAGAATACCATCAGGCATTCTTGGCGGCTACCCCTTCAAGGACATTTGCCACATCCTCACACCTATCAGTGGCACTCTCCATATGCTCGTAAATCTCGCGCCACTTAATAATATGAGTAATGTCTGTGGAATCAGCAAAAAGCTCAGCCAGCGCTGAGCGGTATACCTGGTCAGCCATATTCTCCACCCGGTTAAGCTCCACACACCGTTTGAGAATCTGCCTTAATTCACTACGACGTCGCAGCTGGGGCATCGCCCTCTCTATCTCGGTTGCCCCCTGCACTATTATATCGGCAAGCTCCTTAACCCTCTGACCTGGGGGGTCTACCTTGTAGAGAAGCATGGCATCGCTGGCAGCATGGATAAAATCAGTGACATCATCCAGGGTATGAGCCAGCTGGGCTATATCCTCCCGATCAAACGGGGTAACAAAGGTGCGATGTAGTTGCGCGGCAATCTTGTGAGTAATGGTATCCCCCTGGTGCTCCAGTTCAGTTATCTCATTTACCTTCTGCTCAACATCCTGCCAGGTATCAACCAGCTCCTTTAGACACCGGGCTGCTTTTACCATATTCCGGGCGCTCTCCTCAAAAAGGGGGAAAAAAACCTCCTCGCGGGGAATAAACGGAAACCTCACGCTCTAATCCTCCTTCGCCATTGTGAGTTTAGTTGAGAGGTAGGTAATTGTCAAGCAAAAATTATTGACAGCCAGCAACTAGAAGCATAAAATTCTGCAACTGTGAGCGACAAGTGGTAAAATCAAGCAAGCTGATGAAATATGGAAAATAGCTGGCGACCCAAACCCGGGGATAAGGTCTTTCGCCCGCGGCGAATCAAGCTCCCACACCTAAGACGAGTATTGGGAGTCCCCGCCCTATTCAGTATTGGCTACGGGGATGTTGGCTCCTCTATCTATTACGGTCTGGGCATCGTCGCTTTAGTGGCCTTAGGTGCTACCCCTATTGTGCTGATGATAGCCGGCATTATTTATATCTTCAACGCCCTTGCCTATGCCGAGGGCTCGGCGATGATACCCGAGGCTGGTGGCTCAGCCAGCTTTGCCCGCCACGGCTTTAATGACCTAGTTGGCTTTATCGCTGGCTGGGTATTAATGCTCAGCTATATTGTCACCGTGGCCATTTCGGCTTATACCATCCCCCCCTATCTCAGCCATTTCTGGCCAGTACTTACACAGCCAGCGGTTAGCACACTGGTATCCATGGGAATCATCCTGTTCCTCATGCTCGTAAATGTTCTCGGCATAAGAGAATCATCCACAATGAACATTCTTTTTATTGTGCTGGATATAGCTACCCAGATTACACTGGTAGTCTTGGGTATTATCTTAATACTCATACCAAAGCCGTGGGTTCTGTTTGAACATATGTTTGGCCAGGGTAACTGGCCATCAATGCAAGGCCTGGTCTTTGGCATCGCCCTAGCTGCCCTGTGCTTTACCGGGGTAGAGTCTGTGTCGCAGCACGGGGAGGAGACACGCCACCCCGAAAAAAAGATGCCTCAGGCATATACTCTTATGATAGTGGCGGTTCTGGTTCTATTTGCCGGCATTTCAATTGTCGCCCTGTCAGCCATGACCCCCCAGCTCCTCGGCGACCCGGTGCATGGCTGGGCTAGAGACCCGATAGCCGGCATCGCCGCTAATTTGCCTTCGCCAATACTGCGGGATATATTTGCCCCGCTGGTTGCCATATTAGCGGCTACCATCCTGCTCACCGCAACCAACGCCGGACTGATGGGTATCTCCCGTCTTTCCTATAACCTATCTTCTCGCCACCAGCTGCCGGCAACTTTAAGTCGGGTGCACCATCGTTTCCGGACACCCTATATCGCCATTATCCTCTTTTGCCTGATAGCCATTCTGGTGTTAATTCCCGGCTTCTTCGCCACCAACTTCTTTGCCGATTTAGGGGCGTTATATGTCTTCGGCTCCCTGCTCTGCTTCACCCTGGCTCATGCTGCCATTCTGGCTCTACGGGTGAAAAAACCCGAGTTGCCCCGCCCCTTCAAGCTGGGCGGGAATATCAGGATTAAAGGACGTGACCTGCCAATTACCTCCATCCTCGGCTTAATCGCCACCTCGGTAATATGGCTTATCGTGATAATTACCCAGCCCTATAGTCGCTGGCTGGGAATGGGCTGGCTGGTGATTGGTTTAATTATTTACTCCCTCTACCGCTGGAAGGCGCATCTGCCACTAACCCACATACCCAAAAAGCCTGGAGAAGGGATGTTGTAGATTTCACAACATAAGATTATAATAACCCAAACGCCCACCGTAAACGGGGATAGAGGGCAATGGAATTTCATAAGATCCTGGTGCCGGTAACTGGCACCCAAGTCGACAATGAGGCAATGAGGCTAGCCTGTAGGCTAGGCAAGAAGGATAAGGCTAAGGTCTGGGTGGTCTGCGTTATTACCGTAAAGCGCTCCTTACCATTAGCGGCTGAGATTGAATCTGAAACTAGAAAGGCTGAAAGCATATTAGACCATGCCGAGAGTGTGGCTGAAGAAGAGGACTATGAGGCGGAGACCGATGTGCTTCAAGCCCGCGAGGCAGGTCCGGCTATTGTTGATGAGGCGGTAGAGCGAGGGGTTGACCTAATCCTGATTGGTGTCCCCTATAAGCGGCGCTTCGGGCAGTTTAGCCTGGGCACAGTCGTGCCTTATGTGCTAACAAACGCTCCCTGTCGTATTATACTATATCATGAACGTGCTACATAGGTAGAGTTTGCTTATGAAAGTAGTAATTATGGGCTGTGGGAGGGTGGGGGCTCGACTGGCTGGACTTTTAGATATTGAGGGACATAGTGTTACCATTTTGGACATTGATGCTTATAGCTTCCGCAGGCTACCCCCTGACTTTGCCGGCACAGCACTAGTGGGTGATGGCATTGATGAGGAATCACTTAAAAAGGCAGGCATAGAGGAAGCCGATGCCTTTGCGGCTTTAACCCAAGGAGATAATCGCAATATCATGGCAGCTCAAATTGCCAAGCATATCTTCAATGTGCCCAAGGTAGTCTGCCGCATCTATGACCCCCTGCGCCGGGAGCTATTCAACTCTCTGGGAATAGAAGCCCTCAGCCCGACCACAACATTTGCCCAAATGCTAAAGGATAAAATAGAGGGGTAAGTTAAAACATGTACATCGTTATTATCGGCGGCGGCAAGGTGGGCTTTTACCTAGCCAAAGCTCTGCTTGATGAAGGGCATGAGATTTTAGTGGTGGAAAAGGATGCCAATAGAACCGAGTTTATCCGTAATGAACTCGGCAGTGTTTGCACCCGAGGCGATGGCTGTGAGGTGACTACCTTGACTGAAGTGGGTACAGGGCGAGCTGATATGTTCATTGCTGTAACCGGCGATGACGAAGATAACCTAGTTGCCTGCCAGGTAGCCAAGCACAAATTCAATGTGCCCCAGACTATAGCCCGAACTAGCAATCCCAAGAATGAAACTATCTTTAAGAAGCTCGGCATTGATGTTACTATAAGTAGCACCAACATTATTCTTGAATATATAGAGCAAGAGGTACCAACACACCCACTGACCCATCTATTAAATATCAGGGATAAGGGGCTAGAGATTGTAGAAGTAAAGGTCCCGCCTGACTCACCGACTATAGGCAAAATGGTAAAGGAGCTTTCGCTGCCAGTGGGGAGTGTCCTGTTACTACTTATTCGCCGGCAAGAAAAGCCACAGGTGCCTACCACCGAGACTATCCTTCGGGCTGAAGACCAGATAATAGCTGTTACTACCCCTGAGGCGGAAGAGGCGTTAAGGACTACGCTGAGAGGTTTCTGACCACCCAATCAGCGTTTGACGGAAACACACTTTTAGGATATTATGAGTGCCGAATGCCTCATCTCAGTTAATAAATCCCGGCTAGAAAGGAAGATAGACTATGGCTAAAGAGACAACGAGTGATACAACCATGGAGAGCGTGGCTCAAGGTAGGAGCATAGGCGCATTTAGGTGTTTGAACTGCTTTGAGAGAGTTAGCCCGCCACCGGGGGCAAAGACATACAAGTGCCCCCACTGTAACTTTGAGTGGCGGGTATTCTGGATATCACCCGATGTCCCCAGGATAAGGGGGCCAGTGTGGGAGGTAAACCGGAGGCTAGCTGAGGAAGAGGTTAGAAAGCAGAGAAAAGGGAAAAGGTAAATATGGCGTTAAATAGAAAGATAGCTTATATCAATCTAACTACCGGCAAAATTGAAACCAAACCCATCCCCATCAGCATCAGGAGGAAATTCCTTGGTGGTCGGGGGCTTGATATGTATCTTATGTATAACCATATCAAGCCCGGCGTTGACCCCCTCGGACCGGATAATGTTGCCTTTATCAGCGCTGGTATTCTGGTAGGTACTCTGGCTTCAGCCACGGCGCGAACCCATGTTTGTGGCAAGTCACCGCTCACCAACTTTCTCGGCAGCACCAATATGGGTGGCTTCTTCTCCCCCGAGCTGAGATGGGCTGGCTTCGACCACCTGGTGATAAAGGGCAAGGCAGAAAAACCAGTCTATCTCTGGATCCACAATGGCGAGATTGAGATAAGAGATGCCAAAAACGTCTGGGGTAAGACCGTCCCCGAAGCGCAACAAGCAATCCGGGATGAGCTAGGAGATAGAGACATAAAAGTACTAACCATTGGTCCCGCTGGCGAAAAGCTGGTGAGATTCGCCAACGTAATGACCGGGCCCAAAGATGCCGGGGGCAGGACGGGCATGGGTGCTATCCTCGGCTCCAAAAACCTCAAGGCAGTGGCTGCCAGGGGTACCATGGACATCAATATAGCCCACCCTGCTGAAGCCCTGGAGTACAACAAGAGGTTCATCACTCAGATCACCTCAGCCAAGGTATCACAGACCCAGGGACTAATAGGCACACCCTTCATCTTTGGCGCAACCAATACCCAGGGGCTGGTCAGGACTAGAAATTTCCAGCTTAACCAGCTTGAACACTCCGACAACGTTGAGGCTGAGGCAATCCACCAATACACCACCGGCATGGCTGGCTGTTTTGGCTGTCAGGTACACTGCCGAGAAAAGTACGTCATACCCGAAGGTCCCTATAAAGGGGTTTACGACGAAGGGCCAGAGTATACCACCCAGTGCGCCTACTCCGCTGAGGTAGATTGCCGGAACGCACTTACCATCCTGATAGGCCAACACCTGGCAAATATATATGGTATGGATTGCCTGGAAACCGGTAGCATGATTGCTTGGGCAATGGAACTCTACGAAAATGGCATACTCACCGATAAAGACACTGATGGCATAGACTTAAGGTTTGGTAACGATGAAGCAGTTCTTGAGATGTCACACCGCATCGCCAGAAGGGAGGGGCTGGGTGATATTCTGGCTGAAGGCCCGCTGCGAGCGGCAGAAAAGATAGGCAAAGGCTCAGCTAAGTACCTTGTCCAAGTCAAGGGGATGAGCAACCTTAACTCTGATGAACGAGCCACTCCGGCTCTTGCCTTGAATATAGCTACTGCTTCCAGGGGCTCTGACCACCTCAGGAGCCGTCCGGCTATTGACCTGTATCACCTGCCGGAGCCGGTGCTGAGAAAAATCTATAGCCAGCCCGTTCCATACAATGGCCCGTTAACCTCAGACTACCGTGACTATGAAGGAAAACCGTGGCAGGTCTTCTGGCAGGAGAATACCTATATGGCAGTGGACTGCTTAGGCATATGCAAGTATCATACTACCTTTCTCGGGGCAACCCTGCCTAACTATGAGGAGTGGTCCAAGGTGCTGTACTACAATACCGGCTTGGAAATGTCGCCGCTGGACATCTGGGGGGTAGCCGAGCGGGCTAACAACATAGAGCGGCTATTTAACATCAGAGAAGGACTAACCAGAAAGCATGACTGGCTGGTTGACCGCTACTATGATGAGCCAACCAAACTCGGTATACCTGGAGTCCGGGGCAGAACCATAGATAGAGAGAAGTTTACCAAGATGATAGATGAATACTACCAGCACCACGGCTGGGATGAGAATGGTGTTCCCACCCCCGAGACCCTGAAGAGGCTAGAAATAGACAAGGAGCCATCTCACCTGCTCTAAGGAGGACGAACTCATGGCTAAAGTTTTGATGATAGATTACGAGAAATGTACCGGCTGCCGACTGTGTGAGCTGGTCTGTTCGGTTAAGCACGAAGGGGTAAGCAACCCTGCCCGAAGCCGAATAAAGATAGTCAAATGGGAATGGGAAGGGCGATACGTGCCAATGAGCTGCCAGCAATGTGAGTCAGCCCCATGCATGGCGGTATGCCCGGTAAAGGCTATCTCCAGAAATGGAGGGATGGGGAGGGTGGAGGTGGATTATGACACGTGCATTGGCTGCCGGATGTGTGTTGCTATCTGCCCCTTCGGGGCTATGGGATTTGATACCCTGGCAAAAAAGGTAATCAAGTGCGATTTCTGTGACGGTGACCCTCAATGTGCCAGATTCTGTGAACCCGGGGCAGTACAGTATGTAGATGCGGCTCAGGTTAGCGGTGTAAAGCAGTTAGCTGCCGCCGAGAAATTCACCGGTATACTGCAAAAGGTTGCCGCAGCTATAGCCAGCGTATAAGTCTAAACGGCACAAGAGAAGACTGGAGTTATTGGGGTGTCTTATATAAGATGCCCCAATAACTTAATATGGGGTCAAGACATGAACAAAGACCTACCTATCTGGATAATGGAACCAGAACTAACCCAGAAACGGGATTTGTCCGCCAGGAAATTACTTGAGGGTGGACAAAAAAAAGCTCTCGCCCCGGAGACACCAACCATTGATGAAATCAAGCAGAAGCTAAGAGAAATCCGAGAATATGCTCGCCAGAATATAGACTCGCTGGCTAGAGAGCTTCAGACCAACCTCACTCAGCACTACCCCCAAGTCAAGCTAAAGTCGGCGGCGGATAATATTGAAGCCGTAAGATACATCACCCAAATCTCAGACGGCATTAAGCTCATATCCACCAATAACTCCAGCATAGTTAACCAGGAGTTAAAACCAGAGCTGATAGCTAATGGCTTTACTGTTATCAACTCCTACCTTGACGAATTTGAGGTCAGGAAAAAGGAAATCCTTGACTACTGGGACCTTCCCCATTTACAGGACAAAAACCTGTGGGCAACCTTTGACGTCTCCGTAAGAATGGCTGGTCTAGCCGATACCGAAAGCAAGAAATACCTGGCTCTGCTGGGAGTGAACGCCATAGCCGCCGAGGATGGCACAGTATTTTTCTTACAGCATTTCTCCAACATCTATAACGACCTGAGGCAGGCTAATAAGGTTATCCTCGTCGTCGGTCTGGATAAGCTCGCTAAAAGCAGGCAGGACGCCGCCTTCCAGACCAAATGCATGGGCATATTTGGTATGGAGTGTGTGCTGCTAGGCATCGGACCAAAACCGACTAAGACGCCGTCTATAGCTGAGCTATTACTGCCCCCAGGTGACAAAGAGAGGGAGCTATACCTGCTTCTCCTAGACAATGGCAGGACTGACCTCGCCAAGAGCAATTTCAGTGATTTGTTACTATGCATCGGCTGCCGGGTATGCAATCAGCACTGCCCCATCCGCCACTCCTTTGACGTTGACTATATCTGGACGCCAAAAAATTACCTGAACCAGTTCCTATATGGAACAAGCCGCTCTATTGACATCTGCCTCCACTGCGAAGCCTGTCGGCTTGAGTGCCCCCTTGATATTGACCTCCCCCTTCTGATGTGGCAGGCAAAGATAGACTACATCACAAAGCACGGCAGGTCGCTCCAGCACAAGCTCCTGGGGATGCCCGAGATGCTAGCCAAGCTGGGCACCGCCTTTGCCTTCCTCGCCAACTGGATGATGAAGACTAAGCTGGTGAGAATACCCATGGAACTTGTAACCGGGATTGATAGAAGAACCAACCTGCCCGGATTTCACTTCCAGACATTTAGAAAGTGGTTCAAGAAGAATGCCTGAGGATTTAATCAGCAATAAGAAGGTAGCCTACTATACCGGTTGCTTTGCCAATTACTACTATCCCGAGGTAGGGGAAGCCGTGGTAAAGGTGCTGCGAAAGAATGGGATTGAGATAATCGTGCCCGACCAGGTATGCTGCGGCTTACCGATGATGGCTAAGGGGAATACCAGAGGGGCATATGAGAACATGGAACATAATACCAGGGTTCTTAGCCAGGCAGTGTCAGACGGCTACGTCCTCATCACTACCTGCTCTAGCTGTAGCCTGTTCATGAAGAGAGATTACCCCCTGTGGATGGCGGGCAGCGAATTAGCCAAGCAAGTGTCACCGAACCTGTACCACTTCAGCGAATACCTGCTACTATTACATGATAGAGGTTGGCTAAACACCAACTTTCGCCCCATGCCCCAGACCGTTTTTTACCACACCCCCTGTCACTTGACAGCCCAGGAAATAGACAACCCAACCGTTAAACTGCTCAAGCTTATCCCGGGAATAACCATAAAGCATGTAAGCACTGAGTGCTGTGGGATGGGAGGCGCCTATGGCTATGAGAAGGCTAACTACGAGCTATCAAAGGAGATAGCCAACAAGCTATACAGTGAAATAAAAGAAAACCCCACCGACCGGATAGTAACTGATTGTGGTGGCTGTAAGCTACAAATAGAGGCCGGCACCGCCCACAAGGTAGACCACCCGATAATATTAGTTAAAGAAGCCTACGGTTTATAAGAAGCTATGCTGGCTCACCTCCAGTAATAAGATTGGCGCCATTATACTTCCAAACTTCCCAAAATGAGTCAAGCCATCTCGAATGTATTCATTGACTAATGTTATTCTGCTATACTAGGTAGAGCTAATGGGAGGCTTTTTATGACCAAGAATAGATACTGGGCACTGATTATTATTCTGCTGATAGCTGTTATTGTTATTGGCGGCATTGTCGCCTGGGCAAGGTATAGCCCACCCCACCCCATAGAGATTTCCCCACCGTCAAGCCAAGAGTTTCAGGGTGAGATTTACATCGGTGGTGCCGTGAGTAATCCCGGTCTTTATCCGCTAAAACCCGGTGATAGTATTGAAGCCCTGATTCAAGCTGCCGGCGGCATCACTGATAATGCTGACCTCACTCGGCTCAAGCTCTACATCCCTATTGTCGGAGAAAAAGAGGAACCACAAAAAATCGATATTAACCGGGCTGAAGCCTGGCTGCTAAATGCTCTGCCCGGCATCGGCGAAACCCTAGCCCAACGCATCATCGACTACCGCCAGAAAAATGGGGGCTTTCACAATATCACTGAGATAACCAGGGTCGAAGGAATAGGACCCTCAACCTACGAGCAGATTAAAGACCTGATTACTGTTGCCGACTAATACTCAGGTGGTGAATAGTGCCACTAATCTATCTAAGCTGTGCCTGGGTAGCGGGTATTTATCTGGGGTCAAGATTCGCCCTGCCCCTTCCCCTCATCCTTATCGGGCTAGCCCCCCTCCCCCTCCTCTTTTTTGGTAAACATCGCAAGGCAATAGTCCTGGCTGCCATCTGCCTTACCCTCTTCTTCGGCGGCGCCCTACTCTTTCCGGCATCCCTGCCCGCCGATGATGAAAGCCACCTCCAGTCCTACAACAGCCAGGTGGTTGAAATCAAAGGCATGGTGAATGCCGACCCTGAGGTTAGAGATAAGGCGACTCATATCCGCCTATCAGCCACCGAAATAAAAGGGGATGAAGGCTGGCAGGGGGTATCAGGGGATGCCCTATTATTTGTCCCCCGCTACCCCGCCTATCACTATGGCGATATGCTTCAGGTAACGGGAAAACTTGAGACACCACCCCAGCTTGATGAATTTGATTATGAAGGCTATCTAGCCCGCCAGGGAATCTATTCCACCATGCTCTACCCCGAGATAGAAGTTTTAGACACGGGAAAAGGGTTTAAGCCGCTGGAATGGGTCTACGGGCTAAGAAACCGCCTGTTCCAAACCCTGGCTCAGGTTGTGCCTGAGCCACAGGCATCGCTAGCCCAGGGGATTATCCTCGGCATCAGGTATACTATTCCCACACAGATTAAAGACAATTTCGTTCACACCGGCACCGCCCACCTGCTGGCTATCTCCGGGCTCCACCTCGCTATCATGGCGGGCATGCTGCTCAGCATTGGCATATGGCTCTTCGGCAAGAGACGCTACCTCTACATCTGGCTGGCGCTGGGCATAATCTGGCTCTACGCCTTAATTACCAGCATGCACACACCGGTAGTCCGCGGGGCGATTATGGCTAGCCTTTTCCTCGCCGCCGAGCTTCTGGGCAGGCAGCGCACCGCCATCACCTCGCTTGCCTTCGCCGCGGCGATAATGGTCGGCATTAACCCCCCAATCCTGTGGGACGCCTCCTTCCAGCTCAGCTTTCTGGCAATGGCTGGCTTAATCTTCCTCGCCCCACCCCTCATGAACTTAGGGAGAAGGACGGTTAGCAAAACCATTGGTGAGGAAGGGGTGGGCAGAGCTCTAGCCAATATTACTACTGACAGCCTCAGTGTAACCCTGGCGGCAACCATTGCCGTCTGGCCACTCATTGCCCACTATTTTGGTATCGTTTCATTTGCTGGTCCCCTGGCTACCTTCCTCGCCCTGCCGTCAATGCCCGGCATCATCGCCACCGGGGCTCTGGCTGGACTAATAGCGCTTCTTGCCCTACCCATTGCCCAGGTTATAGGCTGGCTCGCCTGGCTGTTTCTGTCCTACCTGCTTCTGATAGTAACCGGTTTCGCCTCCCTCCCCCTGTCATCCCTTGAGGTCGGCTCGGTTGGCACTACGGTGATAGTGGCTTACTATTCAGCCCTTGCCGTCGCTATCTGGCTCAGTAGTAACAAAAGGTTGGGTGCCCAGATGTCCAAGGCTAAAAACTGGCTGAAGTCAGGGGCAAGCAAGTCCACCAGCCTTGTTTCGCGGCTGCCCAAGAGGTGGGTTATGCCACCGCTATTATTAATAGCTATTCTGGCATCGGTCGCCGCCGCCTCTATGCCCGATGACAATCTCCGTATAAGCTTTCTTAATGTTGGTGAGGGTGATGCCATTCTGATTCAAAAAGGAAATCAGCAGGTTCTGGTTGACGGTGGACCCAGTCCCCAAGCCCTAACCTTAGGCCTAGGCGATAAGATGCCCTTCTGGGACAGAACCATAGAACTGGTGATACTGACTCACCCCCACGCCGACCACATCACCGGGCTGTTGGAGGTCTTGGAGAGATATAAGGTGGAACAGGTGCTCTATCCCGATTTAGATTATGAGTCGCCCTTATATGAAGAATGGCTAGACCTTATTAAGGAAAGGGATATTAAATATACCCTGGCTCAAGCGGGGCAGGAGGTTGATTTAGGCGATGGGGTAGTAATGAAGGTGCTCAACCCCCAGACCTCCCCCTTAACCGGCACCGAGTCCGATATAGACAATAATGGGGTGGTATTGCGCCTGAGCCTGGGCAGGGTAAGCTTCCTGCTTACCGCCGATATAGAGCAAGCGGCAGAATCTAAGCTCATTGAGCAGCGAGCTGAGCTAGCCAGCACTGCGCTCAAGGTTGGTCACCACGGCTCGGATACCTCCACTACACCCCAATTTCTGGCAGTAGTTGACCCAAAGGTAGCAATTATCTCAGTGGGGGAGAACCGCTATGGTCACCCCAGTGTTGAGGTCATGGCAAGGCTGGAGCAAAGGCTAGGCTCAGAAAATATACTCCGCACCGATGAGCAGGGAACCATAGAATTCATCACCGATGGCGAGAGGCTGTGGGTGAAGATAAAAAGCAAGCACGACTAACCTTTTCATTCCACCAGCGTTATAGTATAATGGAGTATGAATAATAAACGGGAGGCTATCATGAAAAGGCTCATAATCGGACTGGCGCTGGTCATATTACTGCTGGCGACGGTCTCCTGCGCCAAGGCACCATCTCCAGAAGAGGGGGCACTGATGCCACCAGTAGCATTCAAAGGAGAAGGGGAATATCAGTCTGGAACCACAGAGGCAACGCAAGACCGGATGATAGTCCGCACCGGGGATATGTCGCTGGTGGTGAAGGATATAACCCGGGCCTGCGACGAGATAACCCAGCTTGCGCTGAGGTTTGATGGCTATGTGGTATCCTCCCGAATTTCGGGGGAGGAAGATGAGATGAGGGGGTGGATTTCCATCCGGGTGGTTGATGAAAAGTTTGACCAGGCGCTCGCCGAACTAAGAGGGCTGGCAGTAAGGGTAAAATCAGAGAGCACCAACAGCCAGGACGTCACCCAGGAGTATACCGACCTCCAGGCAAGGCTAAATAATGCCGAGGCAACCGAGAAACAATACCTCGCCCTCCTGGAAAAAGCCACCGATGTGGAGGACATCCTCAAAATCTATGACAGCCTTTCCCGGGTGCGCCAGGAGATAGAGCAAATCAAGGGGCAGATGCAATATCTGGAGCGGACGGCATCAATGAGCATGATTTCGGCTTACCTGGAGCCACAGGCTACAGCTAAACCGCTGGTTCACGCCGGCTGGAGCGCCCTGGAAGCACTCAAGTCCGCAGTGAGGGGGATTGTTATCTTCGGGCAATGGCTTGTCATTCTAGCCATCTGGCTGCTAATCTTTATCCCTATCTGGGGAACCGCAGTCGGCATTATCTATTGGCGCCGAAAGAGAAAAGCCTAGCTATTAATACTCCTCACCACCGCCACGACCACCAACGTTAGCGGCGATACTGGCTAAAAATAGAAGGGCTGAGAACGCGAACCAAACATACCAGGTAAGCTCAGCACGTAGCGGAGAGAGCAACCCAAGTAAAGTGGCAACACCTATTCCCAGACAGAACCAAGCAATAACACTCAATAACACGGCTAATAACTTCATGCTCAAATCTCCTTTTATTTAGTCATTGCATTTTATTTTAGCCCACGATTACTATATAATTAAAGTCTGACTAGCCTAAGTCAATATAACAAAAGGAATAATAACATGAGGCTGATAAAAAATCTATACTTTTACCCAGAAAAGGGAATGATGGACTGCAATACCTATGTGGTTAAGGATGAAACCAGCATCATCATAGACCCCGGTCTTACCCAATTCCTGCCCCAACTACTCCAGGATTTGCACCAGGACGGCATTGACCCTAAAGATATAGATATTATCGCTAATACCCACCTGCACGGTGACCACTGCTGGGCAAATGAGGCATTCAAGAAAATCTCGGGAGCTAAAATACTCCTCCATCCGTTGCAAAAGGATTTCTGGAATGAAGCCGTTATCCAATCGTCAAGATTCTTTGGTGTTCCCGCCGCGGAGTTCACCCAAGATGAATTACTTGAGAATGACAAGCTAAATACCGGGGAAATGGAATTTGAGCTTATCCCCTCGCCGGGACATTCCCCTGACAGCATCTGCTTTTACTGCAAAAAGGAGAAAATCCTGATTTGCGGAGACGTCATCTTCAACCAGAATACCGGGCGGGTTGACCTGCCCGGCGGCAGTGCCAACGAGCTTAAGCAGTCTATAGAGAGGCTATCACAGCTAGAAATAGAGTACTTGCTTCCCGGACATATGGACATCGTAGTCGGTAGGGAAAAAGTAAAGCTCAACTTCGAGTTCATCAAGCAATATGTGCTCGGCTACCTATAGAGGGAAAACAAATGACGGCGGACTCCTTTGAACTGGGACCAATCAGACCACCAAGTGAGGCTTATTCCCTGCTCATCAGGGTAACCAGGAACTGCCCGTGGAACCGGTGCAAGTTCTGCCCTACCTACAAGGGGAAAAAATTTGAGTTGAGGTCGGTGGAGGAGATAAAGCAGGATATATTAACCGTCAAGGCAATACAGGACAAGCTAAAGGAGATTTCGTGGAAGTCGGGCTACGGGGGAAGGGTGGAGGAGGCGGCTGGCACCATACTTAACAATCCACCAAACGAAGCCTTCTTTAATGTTGCCCTCTGGCTTTATTATGGTGGCGCCAGCGCCTTTCTTCAGGATGCCAATAGCTTGATTATGAGAACCAATGAGCTGGTTGAGGTAATAAGGTTCCTAAAGCAAACCCTGCCCAGCATCACCCGGGTGACCAGCTATGGCAGGTCAAAGACAGCCGCCAAAAAGAGGCTGGAGGAGCTAATCCAACTCCGTGAGGCTGGGCTTTCCCGACTTCATATCGGGCTGGAATCAGGCTATGACCCGGTGCTTGAATATATGGACAAGGGGGTTACTGCCGCTGAACACATTAAAGGCGGGAAAAATATAGTGGAATCGGGCATCTCACTCTCAGAATATGTTGTCCTCGGCCTGGGCGGGAAGGGGATGTGGCGGGAGCATGCCACCGAAACGGCAAAGGTACTAAACCAGATAAACCCAGACTTTATCCGGGTTAGAACCTTGACCATCAAACCGGGCATGCCATTATATGACGAGGTCAAGAATGGCAATTTCATTCGGGAGACCGACGAGGAGATTGTAGAAGAGGAGAAAATATTTATTGAAAACCTTGACTGCCAGTCAAACTTTATCAGCGACCATATTACCAATCTACTCCAGGAGATTGAAGGGAAGCTGCTCGAGGATAAGGAGAAAATACTGGCGACTGTAGCTAGATTCCAATCCCTATCGCCTGAAGAGAAACATAACTTCAGGGTGGGCAGAAGGATAGGCATATATGCCTGCCTGGATGACCTCTATAATTCGCTAAAGCATAATACCGTGGAGCAGGCAGTCCAAAGGCTCAGCCACGACGGCAATCAAGTTGACGAAGAGACGATATACTCCCTGATGGAGAGGTTCATATGAGCCTGGAGGAAGAGGTCAGTGCTCTGCTTCGGCAGAAAGGGTTAACCCTGGGGGTTGTTGAGTCAGCCAGCGGCGGGCTAGTCTCCCACTTAATAACTAATACCCCTGGTAGCTCAGACTACTATAAAGGCTCGGTTACCGCCTACAGCAATGAGGTCAAGATTAGGGTGGTGGGGGTAAAAGAGGCTACTATAAACCGATATGGGGCGGTGAGCGCCGAGGTGGCTGGGGAGATGGCGGAAGGTGGAAGAAAAATACTAGCCACCGATATCTGCCTCTCAGATACTGGCATTGCCGGACCCACTGGGGCTACCCCAGAGAAACCGGTGGGACTATTCTTTATTGGACTATCCCACAAGGGTGGAACCTTTAGTCGTAAATACAACTTCCAGGGAGACCGAGAGCAGAACAAGCAAAGCGCGGCTGAGGCCGCTTTAAGCTGGTTAAAAGAGTATCTTTTAAGCCTGAAATAGCACTATTTATCACCCCATCCCCCTTTGTCCCCCTTCCCTGAGGGGAAGGGGAAATTTGTTTTAAGAGGGGCTATCGCCCCTCTTAAAACAAATCACCTACTAAGACAGGCAAACGGCAATCCTATCTTAATAATATAGTCAATCAAAAAATGGATACTTCTCATATTTCTTTGTTGTCCAGTCGATGTAAATATCATCATCTATTTTCTTTAGTTCCTGTGCTAGATTTTTAACGGTCTCTATCGCTCTTTTAGCATCATCTCCCCATAAAAAATCAGTCTCCTTGATGTCGTCAATTTCTATTTTCCGTGACTTATAGTGAACAAGTTTATTCCGCAGAGTTATCAACCACGATAGGTCTTGAAGTGCACTAGACCCCGCGTCTAATTGTGTTCCTGTAGTAAGCCGAGGTATTACAACCCACTTGGAGAGTAAATCTAACTTATCAAGATAGGTCTTCAAGTAGCTCTTGGATAGATTGCTAATAGCATAATGGTTAATATATGCTTCTAGAGATGTTGCACAAAAGATAACCACGATTAAAGCGAGACGCCCTATTCTATCATTTCTTTCTGCTACATTATCAACAAAATCGTCAGATGACTTTTCTGATTTACTCGTATTCACCTGTAATTTGTTGAGTTCTTTCTCAAGTTTTGCAATCTCTTTGTAGGTGTCTATAGCAATGTGGAAGAAATCTTCGTAATAATTGAATTCTGCTTCCATTGTAATGAAATTCTATCCCTCGCAGTAGTAGGTGTCAATGGATAGGTTGTATTATTGCTTTGCAATATAGACAGGCAGATGGCAAATGTGGCAATGCTGAGGGGTGTTTAAGAGGGGCGTTAGCCCCTCTTTATAAAATCTTCCCCCTCTCCTTTGAAGGAGAGGGGGATAAAGGGGGTGAGGTTACCATATGAAAAGCGGGTTTCCCAGGAAAATCAAAGATTTTTCTGGGTGCTGAGGGGGTGAGGTAGATTGCCAATAGCACCAAGCAATGCTATACTTTGACATACGTCAAATGGAGGAAATCTAAGTGAAACGGGCTGACGGGCGTGCCTATGATGAGTTGCGACCGGTAAAAATAACCCCAGGATATCAGAGCTTTGCCGAAGGCTCGGCACTGATAGAACTGGGAAAGACCCTGGTGCTGTGCTCGGTTAGCGTTGACGAGAAGCTGCCTGCTTTTCTTAGAGGAGGGGGCAGCGGCTGGATTACCGCCGAATACGGTATGTTACCCCGCTCCACCACCAGTCGCACCCCCCGTGAGGCATCACTGGGCAGGGTGGCGGGTAGAAGCCAGGAAATTCAACGCCTCATCGGACGCTCGCTGCGAGCCATAACTGACCTCACCACACTGGGGGAAAGAACCCTAATTATAGATTGCGATGTATTGCAGGCAGACGGCGGCACCAGGACGGCAGCCATTACCGGCGCCTATGTCGCCCTGCACCAGGCACTTCAAACCCTGGCTAATATGGGGGTAATATCGTCTATACCGCTGAAGAGCGCTGTAGCTGCCACCAGCGTTGGCATTGTGCACAGTAACCAGCTACTAGACCTGTGCTATGATGAAGACTGCAACGCTGCGGTTGACTTTAATGTGGTGATGACCAGCAAGGGCGAATTTGTTGAAATTCAGGGCACAGCTGAGGCAAAACCCTTCTCCAGGGAGACCATTGACTCCCTCCTCTCTCTAGCCGAAAAGGGCATAAAGCAACTATTTGAGATTCAGCAGGCTGCCCTAGACAGGGTGTAGCCAATTACGGTCTCACCTGCCCGCTACCGAAGATAATCCACTTATAGCTGGTCAGCTCCCTCAGCCCCAGCGGACCCCGGGCATGAAATTTCTGGGTGCTGATGCCAACCTCAGCCCCCAAGCCAAACTGACCACCATCGGTGAAACGGGTGCTGGCATTGACGTAGACGCAGGCAGCATCCACCTCATCAAGGAAGCGCATGGCAGAGCTATATTCCTCAGTAATAATCGCCTCAGAGTGCCCCGAGCCGTAGCGTTCAATATGCTCAAGTGCCTCATCCAGAGAGTCCACCACCTTAACCGCCGCCACCAGCGCCAGAAACTCCTTGCCCCAATCCCCATCAGTAGCTGGCGCCAGCTTCAAGGAAGGGCCTGACTTGAGGATAGCCATCGCCCGCTTGTCACAGCGCATCTCCACCCCAGCCTTCGCCCACTCCACCGCCACCAAGGGGAGACAGCGCTGGGCAATATCAGCATGAACCAGAAGGCAGTCCAGAGCGTTACAAACAGTGGGGCGCTGCACCTTGGCATTATAGGCAATAGCCACCGCCTTACTCACATCAGCGCTCTTGTCCACATAGGTATGACAAACACCAACCCCACCGCTAACCACCACCATTGCCGCATTCTCCGAGACAAACCTTATCAGCTCGGCACCACCCCGGGGGACAATCAGGTCAATAAAGTCTTTCATCTTGAGCATGTGATTAACCAGGGCTCGGTCAGTATTCTCAACAAACTGAACCGCCCCATCGGGGACGCCGGCTCTGGTGGCAGCATCCTGAACTACCTTAGCCAAGGCGCTATTGGAGTGAATCGCCTCCTTGCCTCCCCTTAAGATAACGGCATTGCCCGACTTCAGGCAGAGGACGGAGATGTCTACACTAACATTGGGTCGGCTCTCATAGATAGCGCCAATCACCCCCAGCGGCACCCGTTTCCTGCCTATCACTAAGCCATTGGGCAGGGTGCGCATATCAAACACCTCGCCCACCGGGTCAGGTAATGCTGCCACTACCAGCACATCCTTGGCTATAGCCTCAAGGCGCTCCCCAGACAGCATGAGCCGGTCAAGCATGGCAGCGTTCATGCCTGAGGTATGAGCCTCATGGTAGTCAATCTGATTGGCAGCCAGTATTTCGTCCTTCTTAGTCAAGAGGTCATCGGCAATATTATGTAAAGCTTTATTCTTAACCTCAGTAGAGAGATAAGCCATCCGCCGCGAGGCTGCCTTCGCCGCCCCAGCTTTTTCTTCTAGCTCCTTTAATGCTGATTTCATATTTATTAACCCCATCCCCTTTATCCCCTTCCCCTTGTTAAGGGGAAGGGGAATTAGTTTTTTAAGAGGAACTTCGTCCCTCTAATACCCCGACACTCTTCTCCTATTTAGGGGAAGACACTACTTAAGTGAGCTAATGCCGTTAGCGCGATATACATTACGGGCGGGAATCCCGGGCAGCACCCGATTGACCAGCTTTTTCACAAAGCACCTGCCCTTGCACCCATCCTCCAGTTCCATAATATAGCCATCTTTCTCGTTAATCTTTATGCTCCTATCAAGGTAAAACTCCCCCCACCAGCGTTCTGGCTCAATAGTCAAGTCCTGGTAGAGCCTATAGTCAACATCCGACACAAGTTGTTCGCTACCAATGCGGTAGAGCTTGCCTCTACCCTGTTTAATCTCCATATTCACCCCTTATTCTAATACTACCAAATTATTCCTATGCACTATCTCAGAGCCGTAGTCATAGCCAAGAAGGGTGGCAATCTTCTCCGAGTGTGCCCCTTTAATTATTTCAATGTCAGCCGAGCTATAGTTGGTTATGCCACAGCCAACCCGAGACCCTTGGGGGTCATAGATATTTACTATGTCACCCCGCTGAAACTCGCCGTCAACACCTTTAATGCCGGCTGCCAGCAGGCTCCGCTTCTGCTTCCTCAACGCTATAGCCGCCCCCGAATCCACCACCAGCTTACCCTTGGTGGCAAGACCGCTGAGCATCCAGCGCTGGCGGCTCTCAAGCTTGCTGGTAGTAGGCAGAAAGCGGGTGCCCAAAGCCTCACCCTTTGCCAGCCGTAAAATAATATCTGGCTCCCTGCCGTCAGCGATAACCACCGTCACCCCGGAGGAGGTAGCCAGCCTTGCCGCCTCTATCTTGGTAATCATGCCTCCGGTACCAAGTTTACTAGAGGTGCCAGCCGCCAGGCGCTCAATCTCTGAATCTATCCTCTCCACCTGCGGAATAAGGCGGGCCTTGGGGTCGAGGTGGGGGTCAGCGGTATATAGCCCGCCGGTATCGGTAAGAATCATCAGCAGGTCGGCGTCAATAAGATTAGCCACCATCGCCGAAAGATTATCATTATCACCAAACCTCGCCTCGTGAAGCTCATCCACCGCCACCACATCGTTCTCATTGGCAATACATATTACCCCCAGCTCAAGTAAAGCGAGAAGGGTATTTCTGGCATTAAGATAGCCAGCCCGGTCAAGGAGGTCAACCTTGGCCAGCAACGCCTGAGCCACCGTGATATCATACTTACGGAAAAGCTGCTCATAGAGGCTCATCAAACGATGCTGCCCCACTGAAGCCAGCACCTGCTTAAGAGGGATGCCTTTAATCTTCTCGGTCAACCCCAGTTTATGCCTGCCTGAGGCTATAGCCCCGGAGGAAACTATGAGCATCTCCAGCCCCTGCTTATGCAGTTGCGCCACCTGAGCTACCAGGCGTGACATTATATTCTGCTCAAGACGGTCGCTACCGCCGGTAAGCAGGCTGGTGCCAAACTTAGCCACTATCCGCCGATATAAAGTTGCCGATTTATCCATCTGCCCCAACCCCAATAAACTTGCTTCATTATAACAAGCTGGGGCAGGTTGGACAAGGAGCTTAATTGGAGATTGTTTATTAACCTCACCCCATTTAGGTTTTATCTGGTAACCCCATCCCCCTTTATCCCCCTTCCCCTGAGGGGAAGGGGGAAGTAGTTTTAAGAGGGGGCTTCGCCCCCTCTTTTTTATTCCTCCCCCTCTCCTGGAAGGAGAGGGGGACTAAGGGGGTGAGGTGCAGAAAGTTGAGGTCTCACTAATCATATGAACGAGTACAATTAATTGCCCCATATCCACTCCTGTGCTAGAATTTTGTCGGAGGGCTAGACCGTCTCGGCTAGCCCTAAAGGCGTTTGGGGAAGAAAATATGGATTTAACCAAGCTACTCAACCTTATAGCGGAGATGCCAGCTTACCGCCAACTCCTAGATGAGCTACGGGATAATGCCGGCACCGGGGTAATAATCCTTGATGCAGCTAAACCATATCTTATTGCCGCCCTGTATCAGTCTTTGCCACTGCCTATGATGGTGGTTACGGCGCAGCCGGAAAAATCAAGGCGGCTCTATGAACAACTATTAGCCTGGAGCAGCTCAAGCCAAATTAAGCTTCTTCCCGAGCCCGATGCCCTCCCCTACGAGCGTATTGCCTCAGATGCCTCCACCGAGCAAGAAAGGGTACAGGTGCTATCAGCGCTGGCTAATATAAATGGAGAGGCAAGCGCCCCCCTAGTCGTTGCCTCGGCACCAGCCGTGATGCTGAAGACAACGACCTACAGCGACTTCACCTCCGCCTGCCATACTCTAAAACAAGGGATGGATATTGAGCCGTTCGAGCTACTGGAAAGATGGCAAACCATCGGCTACCGGATGGAAAACCTAGTGGAAATGCCGGGAACTATGAGCCATCGCGGCGGCATTATTGACCTCTACCCCCCAACCAGCAACCTGCCAGTCAGGCTTGAGTTCTTGGGCAACACCATAGAAAGCATCAGGAGCTTTGACCCGGCAAGCCAGCGCTCACTGACCCCGCTATCATCCATTGCTATTGGTCCCGCTACCGAACGGCTAACCACCCTGGAGGATAGCATCCTGAGCTTCCTGCCCCAGGCTTGCCTGTTGGTGCTTGATGAGCCGCAGAATATCAAGCAGGCAATGGATGAGCTGGATGCCAAAGCTAGCGAGCTGCACACTGAGAAAATAGGGCGCGGGGAACTGCCAGCTAATTTCCCCAGACCATACTTCACCTGGAAAGAGCTTGAGCCAAGGATAAGAGAAAAGCCGTGCCTTATGCTCACCACCTGGGGTCTTGGTGAACCAACCTACCGTCTTAAGTTCACCACCGCCCCCGGCTACGGCGGGCAGCTACCAGCCTTCGTCAATAAGGTAAAGCAGCTACTAAAACAAAAACAACGGCTGATAATCGTCAGCCATCAAGCCAGCCGCCTGTCTGAGCTACTTGGTCAGGAGGATATTATTGCTTCGCCCATTACCGAACTCGAGCAAATACCCCCGCCCGGCTCACTGACCCTGGTCCAGGGGTTACTGGCTGAGGGCTGGGTGCTCGACAACCGCACCACCCTCCTCACCGATGCTGAGGTCTTCGGCTTTATCAAGCAACGCCGATTAATAAAAAGAAGGCCGGTGCCCCACCACAAGTTTGTTATTGAATTTGCCCCCGGCGACTATGTAGTCCATGTTGAGCACGGGATTGCCCGGTTTGCCGGTGTTACCAGGATGGGCACCGAGGACAGCGAAAAGGAATACCTATGGTTGCAATACGGCGCCGGCGATAAGCTCTATGTCCCCACTGACCAGATAGACCGCGTCAACCGCTACATCGGAGCCAGTGACCAGCCACCGGTGCTGAACCGCCTGGGCACCCAGGAATGGACGCGAACTAAACAACGGGCGAAGGAAGCAGCTGAAGATGTCGCCCAGGAGCTTTTAGTCCTCTATGCCACCCGAGAGGTCATCCCCGGTTTTGCCTTCTCCGTTGACAGCGTATGGCAGCAGGAGCTTGAGGCTTCCTTCCCCTATGTGGAGACCCCAGACCAGATAAAGGTTCAGGAAGAGGTAAAGGGGGATATGCAAAAAGCCAAGCCCATGGATAGGCTGGTGTGCGGGGATGTTGGCTACGGTAAGACCGAGGTCGCTATCCGAGCCGCCTTCAAGGCAATGATAGATGGTAAGCAGGTAGCGGTGCTGGTGCCGACCACCGTCCTCGCCCAACAGCACTTCGCCACCTTCAGTCAGAGGCTGGATGCCTTCCCGGTAAGAATTGAGGTTTTGAGCCGATTTAAAACCCAGAAAGAGCAGCAAGCAATCCTTGAGGGACTGGCCGAGGGTAGTGTTGACATCTGCATTGGAACCCACCGGCTGCTACAAAAGGATGTGGTATTCAAAAATATGGGGCTGCTTATTATTGACGAGGAGCAGCGCTTTGGTGTCGCCCATAAAGAGTACCTTAAAAAAATGCGGCAGGAGGTGGATGTCCTCACCCTGAGTGCCACCCCAATCCCCCGCACCCTTCACATGTCCCTGGTCGGGGTGAGAGACATGAGCACCATGGAGACCCCTCCCGAGCAACGCCTCCCCATCAAGACCTATGTTGCCGAATATAACGAGCGGCTAATCCGAGAGGCTATTCTCAGGGAATTGGAACGCAACGGGCAGGTCTTCTTTGTTCACAACCGGGTTCAAGGCATAGCCTTTGTCGCCAGCGAGCTCCAGTCCCTAATCCCTGAGGCAAGGATTGCCATCGCCCACGGTCGGATGCCCGAAATCAAGCTTGAAGCAGTGATGGCTGACTTTGCCCGAGGCAAGAGCGACATCTTAGTCTGCACTACCATCATTGAATCAGGGCTTGATATGCCCAATGTTAACACCCTGATTGTCAACAGAGCCGACAAATCTGGTCTAACCCAGCTATATCAACTGAGGGGGCGGGTCGGGCGTGGTGCCAATCTTGCCTACGCCTATTTTCTATATGACAAGGGGAAGCACCTGACGCCAAATGCCGAGAAACGACTAAAGACCATATTTGAAGCCACCGAGCTTGGGGCTGGCTTTGGCATCGCCATGAGAGACCTGGAAATCAGGGGAGCAGGAAATTTGCTCGGCGTAAAGCAAAGCGGGTTTATAAGCGCTGTTGGCTTTAGCCTTTACTGTCGTCTTTTAGCCGACGCGGTTGAGGAGCGGAAAGCCAGGACTAGCGGGGCTAAGGAGCCCAAACCTCGCCTCCCCACCCCGACCCTAGACCTGCCACTAAGAGCCTATATCCCTGAGGAATATGTCGCTGATGTTGACACCAGATTGAGCCTGTATCAAAGCCTAGCCAAGCTGGACAAATTAGAGCAGATAGAGGCTATAGCTGAAGAATTAAACGATAGATTTGGCGCTTTACCGGCGGAAGTACAAAACCTGCTCTACGCAGTCAAGGTTAAGGTTCTAGCGGCTAAGGCAGGCATTGAGTCCATATCCACTGAGGATGGGCAGATTGTAGCAAGGCTATTTAACGGCATGAAATTCACCCCCCAGCAACGGGCACTCCCCCTCCCCGACGGCGTTAAAATAGGCACCAGCCAGATAAGCCTGAACCTGAAAAGATTAGGGAAGGAGTGGAAGGGGGTGCTGGAGGAGGTGTTAGAGAAGATAGGGTGATATAACTAAGAGTCAGTACTATTTGAGGTAACCCTTACGCCTGAGTATCTCGATGTACTCATCCCTATTGAGTTTACATGCAACAGCTTGTCTAAATTCATTGGGGGTAAGACCAAGTTGCTTTGGCATGCTTTTCTGGAAAGGCAAATCACCTGACCTGTGTGAACGGCGAGTGTGAGTGACCAACTTACCTTCGTATACAAACCAGACAAGACGGTCACCGGCATTACGGGATTTCATCTGAAACTTGCTTACGACGTGGTCAAACTGGTGTGCCTTTATGGTCATGGAACTTCTTTTATTTTTTGACGCAGACTTTGCCAAATCCTTTTTAGGTTAGAGCCTAGCTTATCATTCTCTTCTTTCAGGGTGAAATAGAGTTCAGCAATGGTTGCCTGCAAGTCTTCAATGGCTTCAGTTAAATGAACCCCAAAGCCAAACTCCTCCAATTCCTCACAGTAAGCAACGATGTCATTGTTCTCACGCTCAAAGGTTACTGTAAGGGGTGCAGTAAGACGCAGTCGCGGGTCACGAAGGGCACCTAACAGCATAGTCGATGGAAGCGTGGGGCCTATACTAGGAATTTGGCCTTTAGACACTACAGTTGCTTTAGGTGATAGTATAAATGGTAGCAGATCCCTTAGCAGTTCCTCATCGCTAATGCCCTCGCCTAATCTTTCTACTTCTGCTTTCATAACTATGCTCATGGTCTTTTCCACCTACCCTCCTTTTTTAGCTTGCTCAGCGTTTATGGCAATACGCCCCAGGAACATATCATTAGCATATAGACGGAATTCATACTGTCCTTCTTCTGGAACTAGCAGTGCTTGGGGAGAACTAATTAGTGAATCGACAGTATCTAAACGGCTTTTGATAGTCACCACATCTCGTGTTTCAACCTCAGCTAGTATCTTATCAGTTGCTACCTGTGCATACTGAACCTTAAATCGATAGTTACCTTGCGCATCACTAAGCCTAAAATATATTGATAGGCAGCGTGAAGTTGGGAATTCTATAGCTATTATACGATCAAAAATTCCGACCAATGTCTTCTTCCCTGAATTTGGGTCAACTGTGCCACTATCACAAACCAAGATTGCCTGTAGATAGGGCACCACTTTACTAAGAGTCTGTCCTTCTTTAGTCATTAGGTAGTCTCGCTCCATCCCCCACTTACGCTAATACAAATATGCTAAAACTATATCCTGGTAAATAGGGTAGTCTAATAATACAATATCTGTCAAGCTACTTGCAATGTTTCATTGTCACCAGTCATCGAAGTAATGCATAAGGCAGTCTAAGAGGGGCGTTAGCCCCTCTTTCTCTTTCTTCCCCCTCTCCTTGAAAGGAGAGGGGGATTAAGGGGGTGAGGTTACCCTATCTAGTCATCCTTAATGCCATGGTCTCTAAGGTAATCAATGGCATCCTGAATGGTAGCTATCTTCTCCGCATCCTCATCCGGTATTTCCATCTTATGGTCTGGTTTACTGAACTCCTCCTCCAGCGCCATTATCAGCTCAACCAAATCCAGAGAGTCGGCGCCTAAATCGTCAACAAAGCTGGCGGTCGGCACCACCTCAGCTTCATCAACGCCGAGCTGCTCAATAACTATCTTCTTTATCCGCTCAAAAACCTTGGGCATCTTTTACCTCCCTAACTTAGAGCTTTCTACCTGCTAGCAAGTGCACTAACCGAACCAAGGACTCCGTTAACAAACCTTGGTGAGCTATCGCTGCCAAACATCTTGGCTAACTCAACCGCCTCATTTATCGCTACTTTAACTGGGACACTATTATCAAGTAAAATCTCAAATATTGCAAGCCTCAGGATATTCCTGTCCACGATGGGTATCTGCTCCACCGGCCAGACGGGAGCAAAGTTCTTAATATGCTGGTCAATCTTCTCCTTATTCTGAAGAACACCACTGACCAGCCCTCGGGCAAAGGCGGCATTCTCCCCGGACAGCCAACTCTCAGCCAGAAGACGGGGTAAAACCTTCTCCACATCATGCCCGACAGAGTTGACCTCATATAATGCCTGAAGAGCTATCACCCGAGCTTTCCGCCGTACTCCCATAGATTATCACCCAACCTGAGCCAACATTATAGCATTTTAATCCGGCAATTGGATTCACAGCCAGGATATTGCCATACCTCCGTCCACAGCTAAGACATGCCCGGTGATATACCCTGCCTCTTCACCAGCAAGAAAAGCGACCGCCTCAGCCACATCGCGTGGAGAGCCAAGGTAACCAAGGGGGATCCGCTTTTTGAGCTCCTCTTTCCACTCCTCCTTCAATCGCTGCGTCATCTCGGTATCAATAAAGCCGGGGGCAATAGCATTGACCGTGATGCCACGGGAGGCTACCTCCTTGGCAATAGTCCGGGTAAAGCCAATAATACCAGCTTTGGCTGAGGCATAGTTAGCCTGCCCCGGGTTGCCCACGATGCCAACAATACTGGCAATGCTGATAATCCTGCCCCAGCGCTGTTTGACCATATACTTTAGCACAGCTTTAGTACAAAGAAACACACTTTTCAGGTCAACACTTATTACCCTGTCCCAATCCTCCTCCATCATCCGCAGCAGAAGCTGGTCTCGAGCAATCCCAGCATTATTCACCAGAATATCAATCCGGCTATAGGCAGCAATAGTCTCCCCCACCAGCCTATCAACGTCTGACGGCGAGCTGACATCGGCTAAAATAGGCAAAGCCTGCCTGCCCATAGCCTTAATCTCCCTGACCACGGCTTCAACCGGCTCGGCATCGCCGATGTCATTGACGACGACGTTGGCGCCTGCTTCAGCCAGCCTCAGAGCAATGGCTCGCCCTATCCCCCGACCACCACCGGTGACTATAGCTACCCTCTTAGAAAGAGTCATAAATTACCCTTTCACCTGCTTATTCTATACGAAACAGTAACCACACATCCGAACAACATATCCTTTATGCTCCCATTCCCTTTTGCAGTAATTCTCTACTTCACCCCTAGAAGGGAAAGAAACCCACCCTCCATCATCTTTCAACTCACCTATCCCTTTAAGCGGCGTTTCAGTTTTGGCTTGTTCATATCGACACCCTTCTCTATGAATGATACACTTTTTGGTTGGTTTATCCACATTCACCCAGAACTTCACTCCTCACCCCCTTTATCCCCCTCTCCTTCAAAGGAGAGGGGGAAGAAATCTTAGAGAGAGGGGGCTTCGCCCCCTCTCTTACTATACTCCCCCTTCCCTTAATAAGGGAAGGGGGTCAGGGGGATGGGTTAACTAAATTCTTAACGGCGTCGGCGTCACCAATATTGAGAATATTAACATTTCTGTCTATTCGCTTAATCAGACCAGCCAGCACCCTCCCCGGTCCGAGCTCAATAAGGGTAGATACCCCATCACTTACCATATATTCAACAGAACGCTGCCATTGAACACAATTACACAATTGCCTGAGAAGCTCTTCCTTGATTGATTCAACAGTGGCCAATGGCTGAGCCGTGGTATTACCTATTATGGGGATGGTCAGTTGGTTAAAGGAAAGGGTGGCTATAATCTCAGCCATGCCGTCAACCGCCGGCTGCATCAGCGGGGTATGAAAGGCGCCGCTTACCTGCAACCGAATGACGCGATGTGCCCCCTTGGCTTTAGCCAAGTCCATAGCTTGAGCCAAGTTGCCCTCAGCCCCGCTAATTACTATCTGACCGGGGCAGTTAATATTAGCAATACGGGCGCCGGTCTCAGCACATACCTCGGTTAGCACTGATTCATCAAGCCCAATTATTGCCGCCATACCTCCGGGTATTATCTGCCCTGCCTCATGCATCAGCCTTCCCCTCTCCCGTGCCAGATAAACGGTGGTGGCAAAATCAAGCACTCCAGCCGCTGCCAGCGCCGTATACTCACCCAGGCTGTGACCAGCAACAAAGCTAGCCGGCGGCAATCCATCGCCAGAGCTCATATTACGGCTTGCCTCCAGGCAGGCAAGGCTGACAGTCACTATCGCTGGCTGGGCATTTATCGTCTGGAGAAGCGCATCCTCCGGACCCTCAAAGCATAATTTGGATAGGTGGAAACCCAATGCCTCATCTGCCTGGTCAAAGACTGCTTTAGCCGAATCAAAATTTTGATACAGGTCACGCCCCATCCCCACCCATTGGGCGCCCTGCCCGGGAAAGACATAGGCTACCTTTATCAGCTCAGCCACGGCTCACCCCTTCCCCAATAGTCTTAATTATTGCTTCAGCCTCGGTTATTATTTCCTCAATAATAACCTTAACCGGTTTAATCTCCTTTATCAGTCCGGCACTCTGCCCCGATAGTAGCCAGCCATCATCAACATCGCCCCCAACCAAGCCGAGGTAGGTTCTACCCCCCTCAAACCAATCCAGCTCCTCCTTGGTTGCCCCACCCCTCTCCAGCACCCGGAATTGACGTGTCATCCTGTTCTCCAGGGAGCGCACGGTAAAGCCTGCATTCCGCCCGGTAACCACTGTCGAGCGGTCGCCGGCGTTAACAATCCTCTCCTTAACCCGGGGGTGAGAAATACACTCCTCACTACAGACAAAGCGGGTCCCCATCTGGACACCCTGAGCCCCAAGAGCCAAGGCAGCAGCCAGACCCCGTCCATCGGCAATACCACCAGCCGCCACTACCGGTATCTTGACACTGTCCACTACCTGAGGCACCAAGGCCATTGTGGCTACCTCTCCAATCTCACCGCCGGACTCCATCCCCTCAGCCACGATAACATCCACACCCAGCCGCTCAGCTAGCCTAGCTGAAGCAACACTAGCCACCACTGACATTAGCTTTATCCCCACCGACTTAAGTCTGGAGATGTAACGCTCAGGACTACCCGCACCAAAAGCAACCACCGCCACCCCCTCCTCCAAAACTACCTTGATAACCTCATCAATAAAGGGTGAGAACATGACAATATTTACCCCAAAGAGCTTATTGGTCAACTGCTTGGTTAGGCGAATCTGCTGCCTTACCCACTCCGGCTCAGCGTTACCAGCGCCAATAATGCCCAGTCCGCCGGCATTGGAGACCGCCGAGACCAGCTCAGCCGTGCCCACCCACATCATCCCCCCTTGAATTATGGGGTGCTCAATACTTAAGAGGTCACAAAAAGCCGTTCTAAGCACCAAGAAACCCCCTTCCCAACCAATGCTAAAGAGAGATAACGCCGTTGCCAGTCATAGGTCATCAACCAGCCTTCTTTGGGCTTTTGACCTCGATGACCTCCCTACCAGCATAGCTTCCACAGGTAGGACAAACATGGTGAAACAGCTTAGGACTATGACACTGAGGGCAATAGTCCAAGGGGGGTAACACTAAACCAAGATGACGACGCCTCTTACCCTGACGCGCCTTAGAATATTTTCGCTTGGGTAAAGCTCCCACGACCTATGTTCCTTTCTCCTTATCGCTCAGACCAGCAGAGTCTACTCCATGAGGCGGACAATTACAAGGTCCCAGGTTAAGATTGTGACCACAATTAGGACATAACCCGGCACAATCTTCACGACAAAGTGGTTTCATCGGCATAGCCAGCAAAGCGCACTGGCGCAGCGCCTCGGTCAAGTCCAAAACATGACGCTCATCAATGGTGAAACGGTCAGGGTCATCAGGCAAGGGTAGAGAAGCACCACTAATTACATCTGAGGTCGGGAAATACTCCTCTTCAATATTTAGAGTCAGCGGGCAATTAAATAAGCTCAGGCATCGGCTACAGGTAAGTTCAACCTCAGCATCTAGTACCCCCTTAACCAAGATGGCGCGGTCGGTGCGGGTCAAACCGACCTTGCCTCGAACCAGGCTGCTGTTGCCATCACCGGTAACATCAATAATCCCACTCACCTCGTAATCCCGCTCCGAGCCTATAGCTCCTTTAAGTAGCTGAGCGACATTTATCTGCATTACCTCCCACCTCCGCTAAAAGGGAAGTCAATTATTATAATCCAAGCCCCATACTTAGTGTCAAGGCTTTGTACTCGTTTATATGATTAGTGACACCTCAACTTTCTGCACCTCACCCCTCAAAGAGTCTTCGACCTTTATCCCCCTCTCCTTGGGGTAGCCAAGCTCTTCGAGGCAAAACAAAAAAGACCTGTTAAGAAGGGTTGACGGAAATACCAGAGGGCGGCCGCGAGGCTTTACTGGAGACCATCATTGACCTCCTGCAGGCCAGAGTTGCACAAAATGGCTGATTTTTCAGTCGCTGGCTTGAATAAACTAGTCTCGACTTCCCCACAAAAGTATCGCACAGACGAGGGTCACCACGACCATAGTAGCACCCACAACCGAGAAACCAGTATAGAAGCCGTAGTGGTCAATAAGATAACCAATCACCGGTGCTACAGCGGGACCTCCCCGACTACCGAGGTAGTAAATGCCGAGTATCGTTGAGTGTTTACGCTCCGAGGTGTGGCTGATGATGTAAGCTTCAACAACTGGCATACCGAGATACATCGCCATACCGATGATAATTAATATTGACGATAAGGCCGTGCCAAAGGGCGCTAGGTTCAGCAGATAAATGGCTGGACCAGCAATGAAACCCGCTGCCAGTATCACTGGCACCCTTCCCAGTCGGTCGGAGAGGTAACCGCCTAAAGGGCCAGCCCAGAGCCCACCAAAGAAAATAAGGGATAACATGATGGCAGCTGCTTCATTACTTACACCCTCAAAATGGTCAACGATGAATAGTGGGATGAACGATATTGTAGAGTAAACCAAGACCATGCTGGCTATGCCTAGAATTACAAATGCTACCAGCGCACGCAAACGCCTTGGACTGGGGGCTATCTCGGCATGACTGCCACACATCTTTTGCTCAGCATTCTTGCTGTATCCTAAACGGCCCAGCAGCATATAAAACACAATGCCAAAGGCAATAGAGGGAACACATACAGCTAGGAATGTGCCGCGCCAACCGAAGGTACTCGCAATTCCAGCGGCGATTAACGGGGCGAGAAAGAAGCTGCCACTGCCACCAACTTGGTGCAGACCTAATGCCCGCCCTCTGTTCTTTGCCTCGACTGAGGCTGAAACCAGCGGCGCGGCAGCGGGATGGTAACCACCACCCGCCATTCCCAATAACACCAAGAAAAGGGCCAGCATAATATAGGTCGGGGCAAGACCAATCAGAAGTCCGACTACTCCCACACCGCCCACACCAATAGTGAGTACGATGCGAGGACCGATGCGGTCGGCTAGCCATCCGGCGGGAAGCTGGCTGATACCATATGCTAAACTGCTTGCTGAGACTAACCACCCTGCCTGAGTATAAGTAAGGGATAAGTCGTCACGGATATAGGGTAATAGTGGAATTAACAGTGCCGCGATCAGGTGATGGCTAAAGTGCGCCAGCACAAACAGGGGCAATAAGCCTGTAAAAAACGAGAGAAAACTTGGTTTCCTAATGATGATCCCCCTTCAACGTGACTGTTTTGGTTCCAACTTACCCCTTCCTCGCCTTGACGCCGTTGACAATCTGACGGAACTCGTCCTCATTAAGCGGACGCCTGAGGTCGTATGCCCGCTGCTTAACCTGCATCAGCACCTCGGTAGCCTCTTCCTTGTCCAGCCTTATGCCCAGCTTTTCCGACCATACGGCGATGTTATCCAATCCGCTCTTCTTGCCCATCACTATCTTGGTGTGCCTGTGACCTACAAAATCTGGGTGTACCGGGAAGACATCGGTGGGGTACTCTTCCCAAGCGTTCTTGAACCAGCTAGTGACGATCCCAGATTCAATATCATAGGCTATATCCCCGATGTAGGGGCGGTTGCGCGGTATCTCGGTGGCGGAAAGCTCCCTCACCAGCTGGGCAAGCTCGTTGAGCTTATTATACTTGATGCCGACATCTATCCCGTACAGGGTCAGCAGTGCCAGCACCGTCTCTTCCATTGGTGTGTTACCCGCCCGCTCACCGATACCGGTAACGGTGGAGTGTATTACCTCGGCACCGGCCAGCACGGACATGATGGTATTGGCTACCGCCAGGCCAAAGTCGGCGTGGAAATGGATCTCAAGGGGCTTATTTATCCTCTCCTTGACCTTCTTGGTAAAATACCAGGCACCATGCGGCGAGAGCACCCCGAAGGTGTCAACCAGGGTCAAAGCATCCATGTGCCCCTCAGTAGCCACCCTTTCAATGAGGTTGAGAAACCAGTCCATATCGGCTCTGGTGGCATCTATAGTGAAGAAGACGGTGTATAGCCCCATTTCCTTGGCGGCAAGGGTTGCCTTGATAGAGAGGCCTATCGCTTTCTCCAGTGGCCACTGATAGGCATGCTTGATCAGGTGCTCGCTTGAGGGAATCTCCATGACCACACCCTTTACCCCGCAATCAGCCGCCCGCTTTACATCGTCCACCATGCAGCGGGAGAAGCAAAATATCTCGGGGCCAAGATTACGCCTTACAATCTCCTTTATCGCTGCCTCATCCTGAGGTGATACCGCCGGCATGCCGGCTTCAATGCGGTGAACCCCCACCTCAGCCAGCTTCTCGGCAATACGTATTTTGTCATCCTTGGTGAAGGTAATACCGGCCTGCTGCTCGCCATCGCGCAGGGTAATATCATGGATCTTCACCTGTTTCGGTGGCTGGAAATCCCGTGTTACCTCAGGCAGATAGTTCCAAGGGCTGACAAACCAGTGCTCCGTTTTCCACGGCTGCTTCTTATTAACTGTCATTAATCCTCAACTCCTCCTGTATGTAATTAATTCATAAAATAGCCAGCATAAGAAAAGCCAACCTCTCCCCCCGGCACAGACTAAGCGATGCGCCAGGGGAAGGCTAACGCCTATTCAGAAATACCCCTACAGGGCTTGGTCAACAATCTCGGCTAGGTCTACCACCTTAATATCAGTCTTTTTCTCCCTCTGGAGCCCTTTCAAGAGCTGCATCTCACAGGCGGGACAGCTGGTAATGATGGTATTAGCCCCGGTGGCGAGCAGTTCCCCAATCCTCTTCCCAGCCAGCCTATCAGACAGTTCCGGGAAACACACCTCCATGCCTCCCCCGCCACCACAGCAGGTAGACCACTCACCGCGCTGCATCGGCTCCGGCTCCCGCAGTTCCAGCCCCTCTATCCGGGACATGATTTCCCTGGGCTCCTTAACTAGGCAGAGATAGCGGGAAAGCTGACAGGGATCATGGTAGGTGGCCACCATCTTCTCCTTGAGCTTTGGCTTTATGTTTTGCTGCCTCAGTCTCTCAGCGACCACCTCAATGAAGTGCTTGACCTCTAGGTCATAGCCATCAACCAGCTTAGGGTAGAGGTTCTTCAGCGAGCCGGTGCAGGCAGGGATCAAGCCTATTATCTTCTTAACCTCCAAGGACCTAAACCGCTCGTAGTTCCTGCGGGCGTTCTCAATATAGTCATCAATAAAACCGGAGTAGTAGAGGGGAGAGCCACAGCATGGTTCGTCCTCGTAAAGATAGCCAAGGTCAACGCCGAGCTTCCTTAACGTGCTCACGGCATTGGTGAGATACCTGGTATACGGGTCTTCCTTACCGACGGCGCTAACCTTGCCGGCCATACCAGCCACGTCAATGCCCAGCTTGCCGAAAGCCTTGCTTACCCCTATCATCTTATCCATCCCCATCCCCATCTTCTCGGTAGCCCTTATCGCTCCCATCATACCGCCGGCATACCTCATTAACTGGTACCCACAGCCGGCAAAGAAAATATACTCGGCTTTTCGGGGCAGGTTAAGGTCTCTCGCCCAGGCGCTCTTAGCCACCTTAGCCCCAAAGATGTTCCCCTTCTCCATCACACTGTCCCGGATATAAACGTGTCCGGCTGGTATTACACCCTCGTAGACTTTAGTCATTATTTCTTCACCCCCGGGCTTTTGCCCTTTTGGCTAAGTATTGTCTTGCCTTTATAATGAGATCCGTAACGCCTGTACCTGAGGATAGCCTCTTGCATCTTTCCAGGCATCTGCGGCAGGTAGAGCAGGCAAATAAGAGATTGCTCAACTCCTCTTCGGAGCCCAATCCGTATTTGAGATGGAGGTTGATTGCCATAAGCCTGCCGTAAGGGCCCTGCGTAGCCCATCCCTCATATGTCGGGCACATGTGCAGACACTCTCTACATTTGATACAAGACTGTATCCCGCTAAGTATCTCTTTTTCCAGTTCCTTCAGGTCGTTATTGTCATTTTTACTCATATCCTTCACCCTCTAGGTTGCCAGGATTCAGAATATTGTTAGGGTCAACCGCCCTTTTCATGCTGACGAGCATTTCATAAGCTGCTTCGCCGTATCTCTCTTTGAAAAAGGGTATCCTCGCCGCTGTCTGCCCAATTTCCCCGGAAGCACACCCCCACTTTAGATTTATCTCTCTTTCGATGAGAGTGGCTGCCTTGATACACTGCGCTCTCTTTTCAGGCGGATAGCTTGCCGGCACCACCCACATTGCGTGTAAGTCAGACGTGCCGACATGACCGTAAATAAAAAGTTTAGCCTCATGCAGGATTGGATAACTGTGGCCTGTCCTTACATAGTCGATAAAGTCGGGCAGGTGGCTCAATGGCATTGAAGCCTCGACCGCTCCGGCGATAACCAAGTTTTCTTCCCCTTCCGGTGTCTGGACGATATTCAGGATGTTATCACGGGCTTCCCAGTAATCCTCCTGTTCCTTCGGGTCCGTAATGATGCGGGCTTCAATTGCCTTTTCCGCCTGGAAAACGCGCACTATCTCCTTGGCTTGGCGGTCGGCTTCCTCCTGCGTGTGAGCTATGGTGATAGATAATGCCAGATGCCCCTTTGGCTCTCCGAGTCCCCTTAATCTAAACGGTGCGGCAGCCGCCCCTTTGTCCAGTAATTCCCCATATAATGGCGGGGCCAGCTTCTCCCGGTGCACCCTCACGAAAGCACGGGCAATATCAGTAAGTTCTGCAAAAAATCCCGCAATAAAAGCTTTCTTAAACTTGGGCAGGAGACGCAACCTTATTTTGGTTATGATGCCAAACAGGCCTTCCCCACCGGCGAAGAATCTGGTGTAATCAATACCCGCCGGTCTCCTGATACTCCTGGTGCCGGTTTCAATGATTTCGCCGTTGGGCAGGACCGCCTCAACCCCCATCACATAGTCTATTATCTTGCCCAGGCAGATATCGACCATGTGGCCGATGGTGTTGATGGCTACGGCGCCGCCCATGGTAGCCGAGAACTTGCTGCCCATATTCATCGGCAGCATATAGCCGCGCTCCAAGAGCAGCTTCTCCAGGTCATATTGAACGATACCGGCTCCAACCTCACAATACATGTCTTCCTCATGGAATTCACAAGAGTTGAGCCGTTCCGTGCTCAGGATGATGCTGCCCTTGCGTTTAGGTCTTGCCGAGCCCTTAAAGGCAGTGCCTGCCCCGTGGATATAAATAGGGATTTTCCGCTCGTTGGCATACTTCACTACCTTGGACACTTCTTGAGCTGAGCCCGGTTTTACGACGGCAGCGGGTATCTTGTCAGGTTCTAAATCGGGAGCTATCCCGTCCTGACCGTAGCTTAGCCTCACATAGATGCTATCTGACGCATTTTCCTTACCCACAATTGAGGCTAAATCAGAGTATAATTTTTTGTCTTCAGCCAAATTAATCCCCCCTTATGATATGAGGCCGTTTAATTTTGTAAAGCCCTATTTTTAGCTTCAAATCAAGGGCCCCCCAGCCTCTCTTTTGTTCCTTCACCCCCAGCTACGTGGTAGAATTAACCAAAGGGTAATTTCAACCACCACTTTTTAAACAGCCTCGATATATTTTATGATATATATTGTCTAATCCAGTGTTGCCATGGTTTCATGGCGAGTAGCTTATCGTCCTTAATCACCCTCCCCAGCTCCACGATATTGTCCCTTCTTAACATCCTGGAGAAAAGCAGCCCGGCATGCTCACCCTTGTTGATCAGCTGCATGCCCACCAGTCTATCGCTTTCAATAATGAGACGGTAATAGCTTGAGTCAAAACTCCTTTCAATTATATCGTAATCGCCGCGCCTTAAGAAGCAGGCGCTACTCCTGCCCACGGACAGGGCACGGGTGCCCCACATTTCCACACTGGTGGCATCAAAGGAGCCGATAAACCTCCTGCGCTCTCCGAGGCAGTTACTGCCTGAGACCCAGCCCTGCCTCTTGGCATTGTGCCAGAGGAGGCTTAAGGTACTCTGTCCGGTGATGATGTCCTTGGACTCAACGCAGTCGCCGCAGGCATAGATGCCCTCGGCACTGGTCATCATGTAGTCATCGGTCTTGATTCCACCCAGGTCACCCAGCCCCAGCCCCATCTGCCTGGCAAGGTCAGTGTTAGGTGTGACACCGGCGGCAACAATAACGGTGTCACACCCTAGCTCCCTCTTGTCGGTGGCCAGTCCCTTGACCACCCCATCGCCCAGAATCTCGGTCACCTTTTCCTCGGTAAAGACCTTGATCCCATGCCCTTCAACGATCCGCCTGAGCATCATCGCCGGCTCCTCGTCAAAGAGCCTGGGCAGAAGACGGCTGAGTAGCTCAATGACACTTACCTCAAGCCCCCTCTTCCTGAAGGCAATGGCTACCTCCATGCCGATGGGGCCGGAGCCAATGACGACCACCTTGCTCGCCGGCCAAGCCATAATGGCTTCCAGGTCTGCCATTGTCTTCAGTGAGAAGACCCCCCCCTTATCAACCCCTTTAATGGGTGGAATAAGAGTCCTGCTGCCGACTGCCAGGATAAGCTTGTCAAAGGGGATGCTTTTGTCCCCGACCAGCACCTCCCTGTCCTTAACATTAACCGCCTCCGCCTTCTGCCCGAAGACTACCTCTATCTTCTCCTTCCGGTAGTCGCTAAGCTTCTTCAAGAAGAGCTTCTGCTTCTCCATCTCACCGGAAAGATGCTTGTAAAAGGCGCAGGGTGAATATAGAGGTACAGCCTCCCGAGAAATGAGAGTAACAACAGCATCACGGTCATAGGCTCTGACCGCAGCGATAGCGCTATTTCCGGCAACGCCGTTACCTATGACTACAGCGTGTTGACCCTTTAAACCTGCACTTCTTTTTCTATTCAACTTTGAACACCCTAATTGGGGGCGAATAATGAATTTTCACCCAGCTCTCAAGTATCCAGACTTCTCCATGTCTTCAGCTATGTCTCCAAGACCTACTTCTATAATTCTCTTTTTCGTCGGAATTCCGAGCTTTATATCCCAGCCAAGTTCATCATAATAATCGTCTAAAATCCTCTCACAGTCTTCCCGGCTGAGGAGATTCATGAAATAATTCTCTAAGAAAATTTCCTCTCCATTAAGACCTACTAACGGCTCAAACCATCGGTCAGGAAATTTATCATCTTTTCGAGTAAATCCCTCACGGAGATTAAGCAGCTTATACATGACCTGTGCTCTCTCACCAACTTTAAGAAGGTCATCTGCCGTTGTTTCCAATCCAGTTACTGCCGAATAAATTTCAGCCGTGGTCTGCGTATCATAGTACAGGCCGGCTCTCATCCTAATGCACGATGAACCTACTGCATCATTATAAAGTTCTCGTTCCACAGCCCACTTGGTGAGACGGCCAATATTAAATTGAGTTGAAGAAAATATTCTTTCCATAGTTTTTTTAGACAAGCCCATCCCCTCAGCTGACTTCTTAAAAACATCCACCGACAAGTCTCTTGTCATATAAGTGCCGGGTACCGTTGTCCTTGGGTGACCATGCCGCGGGTTAATAACCTGGCTAAACTCGGTGACCTGCAACCTGTTTACCCTGGCGTCATAAAGGGGCGAGCCCCCTTTAATATGAATGGCAAACTTGTCGCAATCTCTGCCTATCTTCTGAATGGCACCCAGATACCCTTCGCCTAGAATGGCACCAAACCCCTCTTTATTTGCTACTTTCTCCAGCAATTTAATGGTAGTCTCATAGTCCCAGTCGAGCTCCAGCCCATCGGTATCTTCCTTAGTTATTATTCCATGCTGGTAAAGGTCGACTGCCCAGTCTATGAGGGCTGTTGTCTCGTGTATACACACGCCCATCCGGTTGCAGTAATCCAAGCATTTGACTGCTCGGTTGAAGGTGCCAACATTAGAGCGGGCAGCAAAATTGGACAATCGCCCGTAGAAAGAAGAGCCGTAAGTTTCAAGACCAGCAAACTCTCCTTCCTTAATGCGTACACGGTCCTTACAACCTACAATGCAGCCAGCGCAGGCGAGTCTGTCTCCCCTGAAGTTTTGCCGGTATGTGTCTACACCAAAATTCTTGTAAGCCATATCATGCGGAAATATCGTACGCCAGTTATGATGAGAAGCCCCCTGCCGAATGAACCATCCATCCCAACCAGCCATTGTTCCTAGTTCCACAAGTTTTTCGTAATTTGGGTCATTTCTGACACACTCTATAATCGGGCCGATTATTTTCAAAAGGCGCTCTGGGGCAACTACCTTTACACCTTTGCTGCCTTTTACTGCAACCGCTTTCAGTTTTTTGGAAGCCATTATGGCTGGCAATCCACCCTTGCCCAAAGTGCTTACTTTGTTAACTAGCCCAACCGTGGTTTTTACTAATCTCTCACCGGCAGGACCGATGCAATGCACGGAAGGATTATCATGCTTCTCCCACAGTATGTCAGTAGCTTCATAGATGTCTTTCCCCCAAAGCTCACTTCCATCACAGATTTCAACATTGTCGTTGTATATATTCAGGTATACGGGCTTGTCTGACTTACCGATTATGATAATATAATCATAGCCGGCCCATTTAAGCATGGCACCAAAATCATCGCCAACATGTGCCCAGCCAATAGTCCCGTATAGCGGCATTTTGTATACAGCAACCGTCGTTCTCCCACTTGGCACAAGTGTGCCTACACAAGCACCAACACTGTAGATTATTGGACTGTTCTCAGCAAAGGGGCCTATTCCCGCTGGAATAAGGTCGTAAGCTAATCTGAGTGCCCCAGCTGGACCACCAATGAAACTCTTTATCAACTCCATGCTGACGGGCTCTTTGCTGATCTCGCCAGTAGTGAGATTAACTTTGAGGATATTTCCTGTGTAACCTCCAATTTCCATGTTACGGTATCTCCTTTATGAAAAGAATCAATAAACTATTCTTTCCAGCATTGAAGCAAGTTTCCCAACGGCTTCCTTTTTCCTCTCAATGCCAGCTTCTTCTTCTGGAACATATTCTATAGCTCTGTAGGCACAGACCTTGGCACATACCGGGTCCCCCTCACAAAGATTGCATTTCAAGGAATGTCCTACCTTGGTATTCACTGATATGCCCCCCAGGGGACATGCCACCATGCACATCCCACAGGCGATACATAGGTCAGGGTCGACAACCATCGCCCCAGTTTTTTCATCTCTTGATAAAGCCCCCATCGGGCAGACATCGGCACAGAGCGGTTTGGCACATTGCCGACAGACTACAGGGATATTTATCTCCTGCTTTCTCAGCCTGACCGGGAGGATCATCGAGTTGGTAGGGCCGGTAATTTCCCCTTGCTTCATGGAACAAGCCATCAGGCAAGCCATACAACCCACACACCTTTCTGGACTAATAAATAATACCTTCACCATGGTCACTACCCTCCTAGATGAGCCAAATAGTAACGATTAGCTACTTTCATGGATACACCCTTGACAATTGGTTTCGACTATAAATCGCCTCCTAATACCTTAAATCAAGCGAGCAGTACGGAAGCCCTCCCAGATGGCATTCAGTACTTTACTAGGCTGCACACAATCGCCGATAGTATATACTTCGGGTAGTTTATCCTTCAAAGCTTCAACAAGCGACTCCCCCACAGGCTTCATACCCACTGCGCACACGATAGTCTCAGCCTCGAGTGTGCTCTCTGCCCCCTGTTTATCAGCAATAATGAGACCCATATCTGTTACCTCTAAGGCATTACTGTTAGTCAAAATTTTCACGTTGGCACAATCGAGTAATCTCACTAGATCTAGCGCGTTACCCCATACCATATCGCGTGCTATACTATCTAAGAGCTCTATGACAGTCACTTTTTTACCGCGTTCTTGTGCGAGATACAAGGCAGTCTCGCAACCAATGAGACCACCTCCTATCACAACCACCAACTCACCAATTTCTTTCTTACCTAAAAGCAAATCAACAGCAGTGACCACCCTTCCTGTTTGCAGACCTTCTTCTACCCCTTTAATCTCAGGAATGATTGGGATAGCACCAGTAGCAACAAAGACAACATCTGGTTTCATTCTTTGGATGAGTTCGGGAGTGGCTTCCTTCTCAAGTTCTACTTTTACCTTAAGCTTGTTTATCTGGGTGGCAAGATAATTTATCAGCAGCCTGTAATCATCCTTGAAATCAGGTACTGAAGCCGGTATCAGGTTGCCGCCCAGAGTAGTTTTCTTCTCCCACAAGGTAACCCTGTGCCCTTGTAATGCCGCAACTCTAGCTGCTTCCATGCCAGCTGGACCTCCCCCAATCACTAGCACGGATTTTTTCTTTTCCGCCGGCGTAATGGTGAATTCCCTTTCCAGTCCTACCGCCGGATTTACTGCACAGCTTATGTGCTTACACTGGCGTACTCTTGCGATACAGCCTTCATGGCATCCAAGACAGGGGCGGATGTCCTCTATCCTTCCTTGTTTCACTTTATTGGGCCACTCTGGGTCAGCCAGCAAATATCTCCCTAAGGCAATGAAGTCAGCCTTTCCTTCAAGTAACACTCTTTCCGCTAGCTCAGGATACCCGAGTTTGCCAGCAACGATAACTGGTATGCTGACGACTTTCTTCGTCATCTCCGCCAGTTCAACCCAACAACCTCGTGGTTGAGTCGTTGGCGGCTGAGCCAGATTATAGGTTTCGTAGCAGCCAGCAGTAATATTGAGGGCATTGACCCCTGCTGCTTCCAACCTACGAGCTATTTCAAGACCCTCCTCAACATCTCTCCCCCCTTCTAAGTAGTGAGTAAGAGGATACCTATAGATTATAGGAAAATCAGGGCCAGCTCCTTTTCTTATAGCTCCGATCAGCTCTAGTCCGAGCCTAAGCCTACCATTTAGGTCTCCTCCATACTTATCAGTTCGTTTATTCCATATCGCCGTTGTGAATTCATCCAGTAGGTATCCTTGATGACCATGTATTTCGATGGCATCTATGTCGGCATCTCTTATTATTCTGGCACTAAATTCAAAGTCTTTTACTAATTGCTCAATTTCCTCTGTAGTCAACTCACGGGTTATTACGTAATTTTCGGGCTGTGCCGGGTATCGACCAGGACCAATTTTCGGCATTTCGCCGTTTCGGCTCCGGAAACTGGGTAGCGGAGATGGCGCCACAAGTCCGCCATTGGGCAAGTTTGGATTCGAAGAGGGTATACGCCCCAGTCCAGGACTTAACTGGACGCAAACCTTTGCTCCATAGTCATGCACTGCCTCAGCCAAGTCATTGAGCCAAGAAATACACCTAAGACTGTTTACCACAGGTTCCCCTATGGATGGCTCTAGTTTGCGATTGAGGCGCATAAAGGTGGTTATTATTAGCCCTACTCCTCCCTTGGCTCGAGCGACATAAAAGTCTATGCCCCGCGGCGACAATCCTCCTTCTTCAAAAGGTAAGGCAAGCCCTATATTTATCGCAGGCATGACGATTCGGTTCTTTAGGGAAAGCTTTCCTATCTTCCCAGGTTTAAACAATTTCATATTTCGACCACCCTCCTTGTCAATTTTTGACTCGTATTCCTCCTCGTCCTCTCTACTGCCACCATATCAGCAAAAAGCCACTGCAAATCGGGATGTTCATTTGGGTAAACAATTTTGCACAATCCCTCTGCCATGTCGGCTTTTTGACACGCTACCTAACTCACTATGAGTCGCGCCATTCGAGGCTGTTGGTGGAAAGTAGCTCTTCACGTTTCACTAGCACCATTATCCTTGGCGATTGTCTCTAACATCATTTGCAGAAAGCCTAAAGCCTCCCCTTCCTTTTCATATGCCCTTAAGCCAATTTCCCTGCGTATTTTCTCGTATTCTTCTGTTCTCTGGGTATCGTTCATGGCTAAAACTTCGTCAGCTCTTATACCATTCCTTTTGAGCACCTTTTTCAACGCACTCACTATTTCCTTTACAGAATCTTCGTCAACCTTGTTGAGTTTATAATGATACTCCGTTTTATCTCCTTCTCTAGCAACGCGATCTTGAGCCAGGGAATGCATTTTCCGGTTCTTACCATCTATTATCGACACTTTTTCTAACTGTCTTGGGTGGCGCTCGATAATCCTAAATTCTGGATAAGTACCCGGACACTCAATTGCTAGTCTACCTGTTTCCTCAGGTCTTTGGATAACATAGTACCTTAAAATTTCGCTGCAGTGTTTCTCGATGCCGGCTACTTCTTGACAGCCGTCCTTCCATTCAAGTAGAAGGTACTTTTGGGGAAGATGCGGCAAGCGGGATAGTATCGGGGAATTAGCCAGTCTTAAAAGCTCAGCCTGAGCAACTCTGCTCAGTTTGGCAAACTCAATCTCTTTTGTAGAACTATCACCATAGGCAATAATTACTCGCTGTGGTCTCTGGTTAGACATCCGTTTCCCCCTGCACGATTTCTTTTAGTTGAGAAAAATTAGATATTGTGTAATCTGCTTCCGAGGCACCAAAGTTAATGTATCCCGTATGCTGAATTGTCCTAAACCCTCTTTTCCTTGGTGGGTCAATGTCCGTAAGAATCTTATCTCCTATTATGAGTGCTTCCGAAGGTTTAATGCCTTGGTAAAGCAAATCCTCAGCTATCCGGTCATACATAGTTCCAGCTTCCTTGCTCAATCCCTTGTAACTCAGGTCAACTGAACCATCCCTGAGATTTATCGCACCTTGAGGGGTAAGCACCCTGCTAAAGTATCGCATCAGGTTTTGGGTTTGTAAAAACCTAGTTACAACATCAGTACCTACAGGACCTAGAGTCTTTTTCAATTCAGACACCACACAAACAGTGATGCCTTGCTGATTGAGATAAACAAGTGCTTCTTCAACTCCAGGTGCTGGTTTTAGAAATTCCTGTTCCTTTGCTGAAAAAAGTTCCATCGCTTCCTGGTTATTGTCAAACACATAAGTCAAAATTTCATCTTTGTGCGCTTCTTTTATGATTGAATAGCTGCCATACTTCTCTTTCAAGGCACGATATCTTCTGATTCTCTCGTTAATGAGTTCTGGCTCACCCAATTCCTTACAAATGTCCCCAATCACCAGCCGATTACGCAGCCCTGACGGATCCATCAGGCATTGCCCGAAATCGATTCCACACCACTTGATTACTATTGCCACTCTTTAAGACCTCCTAACCGTCTATCCTACAATGAACGACCTTGTCACTTTGTCAAACTGAATCTACTTATAACTATGACAGAAAGCTTGATTCTTTACCCATAGCAATGTTCCAAGATAACCTATTCTAACCCGTACTCCTTCCATTCCTTTCTTATTTTCTGCACCAGCTCTGAATCTAATTCAATTAACTGTGGCTTTTCTTCCCAATGATAAGGCGTACAACCATCTATGAGCAACGTTGAAGTTATTGGCCAAGGGTACTTCAACTTTGGTTCTATTCCGGGGTCAAGCCAAGTTGACCGGCGTCCTTTGAGTATCTCAACACTCTTTTCAGGGTTGAATCTATGAATCACTGACCAGACGACTCGTTCCCAATCATCCGGTGAAACGTCATCATCCACAACGATAAACACTTTATTTGCATAATTCCCCATAGGGGTAGAGGCGGCAGCAGTCAAAACTTGTTTCGAATGCCCAGGATACATTTGCTTTATTGAAATAACGAATCCTCTCATCATTGCAGGGTGCATAGCCACACCTTTAATTCCGGGTATTCCCATGTCCTTGAGCTCTCTCCACAAGCGACCGCAGCGACCGATTGCCAGTAGTATGTGAGTATCTGTAACTGGTCTCCCCACAGTACTAGCCACAAAAATAGGACTATGTCTATGCAAGACTCGTTTCACTTCCAAAACAGGTTTGGGGGTTGGTTGTCCAGAATAGTAGCCTGTAGCTTCACCAAATGGACCTTCGATTCTATATGTGGCTGGGTTCGGATCTATTTCCCCCTCAAGAATAATCTCCGCATTTGCTGGAAGAGGTAGACCGGTCACATTGCTCCTTACCACTTCTATAGGCGAACCCATAATTGCCCCAGCGAGGTCGTATTCAGATACACCATGGGGAGCCTCGGTTCCGCCAACCGCAAAAAGAACAGGAGGTCCTCCAATTACTGCTGCCGCTGGCATTTTTTTACCTTTTTGTCCCCAGCTCCTTATATGAAGATCAGCATGTTTCCCTGGCATAATCTGGGCTCCCACATGATTTTTGTCAAGAAGTTGCAGCCGATAGGTTCCAAGATTTATCCAATCTGTTTCCGGGTCTCTTGTGACTAAGGCATAAGCTGTGCCAATGTACCTTCCTCCATCCCCAGGATAGAACTTAGGCGCCGGGAACTTGAACAGGTCAACTTTGTCGCCTTCAATTATGTTCTCAAGAATAGGGCCTGTTTTCAGCTCCTTTGGTGCTATCTTTTCCCTCCCAATTAGCTCCACCCACTTCATAGTTAACTCATGCATTGAAGCTTCAGGGGGGAAGTCAAACTCATAGGCAAAACGTCTTGTAGTCCCGAATATGCTGGTCAGAACAGGAATATCATAGCCCTTGACATTTTCAAATAGCAGAGCGGGACCACCCTTCTCTTCATTTAGCTTGGCAACATGAATAAGTTCGAGATTCCAATCCACCTCCTTTTTTATTCTCTTCAGCTCTTTTTTCCCCTCCATCTTAACTATGTAATTTCTCAAATCCTTAGATGGCATGTCTCAATCTCCTCCTCTCTATGTCTATCCTATGATATAACTCATCTGGCGTTGCTATTGTATCACTAATGCCATTAATGTTATTTCATCCCCCTGTCCGTAGTCGACAATTCACTGTAGATACCCCTAGCTCACTTCTACTATTAGGTCTTTTCTATATCATCGTCTGCACAGTGCAGTCTGTCAAATGATTGAAATTTATGTTATTATAACATTTAGTTATGACAGCTAAACATAACAAATCGAAAATGCCGTTACGTTCGTTGATGGTATATCACGAGGTGGCAAGACGAGAAAGTTTCTCCAAAGCGGCAAAAGCTCTTTCCATTTCCCAACCAGCAGTGACTAAGCATATTAAGAATTTGGAGTCTAGGATAGGGACGAGCCTTATTAACAGGGATAAGGCAGATTTTATGCTTAGCAATGTTGGCAGAGCTCTATTTAAAGTCACCAAGAAGATTTCGTCTCATCTTGCAGAGGTGGAGGAGTTGTTAGCCGGTCTTGATCAGCAACATCTTAGTGAGCTGAAGGTGGGAATAACCGAAGCTTATGCGAGATGCCTGCTTCCAGATTTACTTTCGGGATTCGATATAACTTACCCTAACATCAAAATTATGCTTAATTTGAGAAATTCCAAGGAGGTTGAGGCTGGCCTCCTTACTTATAAAAACGATTTGGGTTTAGTAGGCGTGAGCAAAAGATGCCCCAGATTTGAATATGTCCACCTATTCAGAGAAGATTTAGTGCTTATCACTCACCCATCCCATCCTTTGATAAGGAATGAAGTAAACTCGTTAAAAGAGACTATCAATTATCCATTCATTATCAAAGACGAAGGTTCCACTACGAGAGAGATTATCCTACACGCCTTTTACAGCTTGGGAATTCAGCCTTCTACATTGATGGAGGTGAGCAATTGGGAGTTCATCATAGAGTGGGTTGCCAGAGGGAAAGCCGTCTCTATTGTACCCAAAACTATTGCCATTGCTGAGGAAAGGAAGGGGTTAATCAAAATTGGTGCATTGACAGAAAACCTTCATATGGATGTAGCTTTCGTGTATTTAAGGGAAAGGAAAGCTGACCCTACAAACAAAATACTCAAGGAATTCATCGATTACATTAAACACTGGATGACTCAAACAAATAAACCCAGTTAGGGGGCAACCCCCAGCCTCTTTTTTCTATTTTCTGCCTCCGTAAACCTATCCAAAACTGGAACTGCTTGTTTCTCTGGGGGAAGAGCAATTCCAAAATCAACATTGTGACGAGATGTTACTCATTGTTGCCTTAAGCTTACCTATGGCTGGGTTACTTGCAGAAGCTCAAAAGCGGTCTCCCTATCTAAAACACGAACCACGCCTGCCCCGACTATCTCAAAAAGAATTACTTCTCCAGCTATCCAGGTAGTGACACCGGGTCGCAGGCAGCCAGTTATCGTTTTCCCGGACCTTCCTAGTGCGGCGTGTATGTGCAGCACAGGCTTACCTTTTTCATCGGGAGCAATCACTCCCAAGCCGACCACCTCATGTGCTCCATCAAGAGGCAAGAGCATCGGTTCGGGTGGCATTTCATCTGATCGTCGGGGGCCAACCACCACTTGACCATCACCAATGTCTCCAATCATGATAACATGTCCTACAGAAATCCTCTTTTCTTCGGCAAAACTTTCGATGCAGACAGGAAGAACGTCATCGTCTTCAAGCCGAATCACAAATACCCGACCAAGCTGTCCTTCAGATGCTTTCATCAAAAGCCTCCCTGGTAGCAGACTGTCAACAATGAACACTTTAAGGGCATACACCGCCTTTGTCAAGCTGTTACAGTACCTCCAAACAGATGCCTTTAGGCATCAGGACATATCGGACGATTTCAATCGAGCACCAACCACTGCACTTTTAGATTTCCTAATAGAGGAAATCGGCTAGCTGGAGGAGAAGCTCATGAATATCAAGATTATCTATGTATTTATTCCACCATTCCCTTTTGCTTTCTCAGTTCAAAGGCAATGGCGTTTCTCAGTACCTGATTGGTACCTTCATATATCTGGGTAATCTTGGCGTCTCTAAACATCTTCTCAATGGGATAATCCCGCATGTAACCAACACCACCAAAAATCTGCATGGCATCGGTGGTAACCCTCATCGCCGTGTCTGAGGCAAAGACCTTAGCCATCGCCGACTCTTTGGTGAACTTCTTGGCGCCGCTATCTATCGTCCTGGCAGCAGCATAAACTAGTGCCCGAGCCGCTTCCACCTGAATAGCCATATCCGCTAGCATGTGCTGGACAGCCTGCTGGGCGATAATCGGGTGCCCGAATTGAACGCGCTTGCGGGCATAATCCACGGCTGCCTCCAGAGCCCCCTGAGCCAGCCCCAGCGCCTGGGCACCCAAGCCGGGACGGGAGTAATCCAGCAGCTTCATGGTCATAATAAAACCCATCCCCTCCCGACCAATCATATTCTCTGCGGGGACGAGGCAATCTTCAAAAACAAGCTCCCTGGTAGCCGAAGCGCGAATACCCAGCTTCTTCTCCTTCCTGCCGAAGGAGAAGCCTGGCGTGCCCTTCTCCACCAGAAAAGCGCTGGCGCCACGAGGTCCCTTCTCCTTAGCCGTTAAAGCAATAATAGTATATATCTCCGCCTCACCACCATTGGTAATAAACTGTTTTGTCCCATTAAGGATATAACCATCGCCGCTTCGCTGAGCGGTTGTCTTCATGCCGCCGGGATCACTGCCCGCGGTTTCCTCGGTCAGAGCGAAGGCAGCCAATCTCCTGCCACCAGCAATGTCAGGGAGGTACTTCTGTTTCTGCCCCTCGCTCCCATACTGCAACAGGGTCAGCGTCCCCAGCCCGCTGGCAGCATAACTAACAGCGACACCGCTACACACCCGGCTTAGCTCTTCCACCACTAGACACAGCTCAAAAATGCCACCACCCAAACCATCGTATTCCTCGGGGAGAAAGACACCGAACAAGCCAGCATCAGCGAGGATTTTCATAATCTCCCAAGGAAACTCTTCCTTCTCATCAAGCCCTGCCCGCACCGGTAATACCCTTTCCTCAGCTATCGTTCGTGTCAGATTCTTGATTTCCCTTTGCTGCTCAGTTAAAAAATATTCCAAGACACCCCTCCTTGAGTTTCGTTACAAGGTAGCTCATTATAAGCCGAGTCAAACAGCCACTGTCAAGGCTGAGAAAAACCTGAGCTAGTTCAAATAGCATTAACCCCATCCCCCTGACCCCCTTCCCCTGAGGGGAAGGGGGAAGTAGTTTTAAGAGGGGGCTTCGCCCCCTCTTTTTATTCCTCCCCCTCTCCTTGAAGGAGAGGGGGATTAAGGGGGTGAGGTGCAAAAAGTTGACAGCCCAGTAAACCAGTATTACAATCCTATAAGCCTGACATTACCACCAGGCTGATAGATAGAGGAGTGAGTTCAATGGCAGCCAAGGCATTTGTTCTAATTGAAACGGCGGTGGGCAGAAATAAGGAAGTAGCCGCCGCTATGGAACAACTGAAAGGGGTGAAATCGGTTGATATTGTAACTGGTCCCTACGATATTATCGCCATAATAGAAGGAGCCGGTTTAAACGATATTGGTGACCTAGTTACTGGAAAAATCCACCCCATTCCCGGCATCTCCAGAACTGTGACCTGCCTATCATTACGCACCCCCTAGATTTCAGACGGATAGATTAAGACTAACGGCGAGAAGGAGAAAATAAGCGTGGATTTTAGATTGAGCGAGGAGCAGGAGAAGTTCAGACTGGAAGTTCGCCAGTTTCTGGAAGGGGAGATAAGACAAGGGCTATGGCAGCCAACCTGTGATGCCTGGATAATGGGGCATGACCCGGAGTTCACCAAACGGGTAGCACAACGGGGCTGGATTGGTCTAACCTGGCCCAAAGAGTGTGGGGGGCAGGGGCGGTCATTTGTTGACCGGCTCATCCTAACCGAAGAGATGCTCCGCTACGGGGCACCGGCTGCCTGCCACTGGTTCGCCGACCGCCAGATAGGCGGCGCCATCGTTCACTACGGGACTGATGAACAAAAGAAAGAGCTACTTCCCATGATTCTGAGGGGCGAAGCCTATGTTGGCTTGGGCATGAGCGAACCGGAGGCTGGCTCTGACCTGGCGTCTCTAAAGACCCGTGCCGTTGAGGATGGTGATAATTATATTATTGACGGGCAGAAGGTATGGACAAGCGGTGGTAGCCACATGAACTGGATTTACCTACTGGCGAGAACCGACCCAACTGCCCCCAAACACAGAGGCATTAGCGAATTCTTTTTTCAAACCAATCTACCCGGCATCACCATTCGCCCGATAGTAGATATTACCGGCGGGGTGCACTTCAATGAGGTTTTCCTTGATAGCGTGCGCATCCCCAAGAAATGCTTAATCGGCGAGAAAAACAAGGGCTTTTATCAGGTACTGAACCAGCTTGATTATGAAAGGAGCGGGATGGAGCGCCTGATGGGGAATTACCCCCTCTTTGACGCCCTCATCCAATACACCAAGGAAACCAAGCGAAACGGGAAGCCTTTATCTGAGGACCCAATTATTCGCCCCAAACTGGCACAACTCAAGATTGAATTTGAGATCGGGCGGTTACATATGTATCGTATTGCCATGGTTATGGACGAGGGGCGGGCACCAAACTGGGAATCAGCCATGAGCAAGGCATACAGCACTGCCTTTGAACAGCACCTTGCCAGCGCGGCGATAGAGATTCTGGGGCTCTACGGTCAGCTTTCACCCCAGTCCAAGTTGGTGCCGATGCGCGGCATGGCTTATCACTCATACCTCTCATCCAAGGGCTATAGCCTTCAGGCCGGCACCACAGAGGTGCTGAAGAACATCCTGGCTCTAAGAAAGCTGGAATTGCCCACCCAATAACCAGTAGACGATTAGGAGGCATGATAATGAATCAGACTCTCTCTGAAGAACAAGAAATGCTCAAGAAAATGGCTCATGATTTTCTTACCGATAAGCTCCCCAAGACGGTGGTTAAGGAAATAGAACAGAGTGAGCTCGGCTACTCACCGGAGTTGTGGAAGGAAATGGCAGGGCTGGGCTGGATGGGGCTGGCACTTCCAGAAAAATACGGTGGCAGTGGCATGAGCTTCCTTGACTTGGCAGTGCTGCTTGAGGAAATGGGGAGGGCTTGTCTACCCGGTCCTTACTTCTCCACCGTGATTCTTGGCGGTCTAACCATTGCCGATGCCGGCAGCGAGGAGCAGAAACAGGAATACTTACCCAAGCTCGCCAGCGGCGAAATAATTTTTACCCTCGCCCTGACCGAAGCCAGCGCCAGTTATAATGCCGACATTGAGACCAAGGCTACCGCCGACAAGGACGGCTATGTCTTGACTGGCACCAAGCTCTTTGTCCCTGACGCTCATATTGCTAACTATATGCTGGTGGTCGCCAGAACCGACGAGAAAGCCAAGGGGAAAGAGGGGATTACCCTATTTATTGTTGACAGCAAAAGCCCGGGCATAAGCTCTACCGTGTTAAACACCATCGCCAACGACAAGCTGTGCGAGGTAGTCTTTAAGGGGGTAAAGGTACCCAAGGAGAATATCCTTGGCGAGCTAAACCAGGGGTGGAAAGAAGTGCAGAAGATAATCCAGCGAGCCGCAGTGGCGAAGTGCTGCGAGATGGTGGGCTGCATCCAGCAGGCGCTGGACATGACCGTCAGTTACGCCAAGGAAAGAAAGCAGTATGACCGCCCCATCGGCAGCTTTCAGATTATCCAGCATTACTGCGCCGATATGGCAACCGATGTTGATGGCACCAGGCTTTCAACCTATCAAGCCGCCTGGATGGTGAGCGAGGGTCTTCCCGGCACCAAAGAGATAGCCATTGCCAAGGCATGGGCAGGTGAAGCCTGCCAGCGGGTTATGGCTTTAGCCCACCAAATCCACGGTGCCATCGGCGTTACCATAGACCATGATTTACAATACTACACCCGCCGGGCTAAAGCGGCTGAGGTCTCCTTCGGTGATGCCAATTTCTACCGGGAGGTAGTAGCTCAAGAGATGGGGCTATAAGCCTTCCAGCCTAGCCAAAACTTCGTCAATGGTCGGCTCAGGGGTAGAGGCTCCAGAGGTTATACCGATATGATGCTTGCCTCGAAACCAAGAAGGTTTGATTTCCCCTGCCGTCTCAATAAGATAAGTCTCGGTCGCCGTAGAGCACAACTCAGCGAGACGATTGGCATTGGCGCTGCCATGCCCACCGATAACCAGCATCAAGTCCACCCTTCTGGCTAGCTCCAGGGCTTCTGCCTGCCGACGCCTGATATCGTGACATATGGTATCAATAATGCGCAGCTCAGAATCCCTAGTAAAGACTAAGTCAATGAGCCGCTTAACAAATTCAGTAAAATAGGCTGGTATCTGGGTCGTCTGAGATAGGATACCCAAACGGCGAGGTAAAGGGTCTAGCTTGGCGATAAACCTCTCATCGAGGGTAGCCACCCCCCTCCCCCCAGCCCAACCGAGGACACCATTAACCTCAGTATGGTTAGCGTCACCATATATAATGACAAAAAAACCATTCTTGGCTAACCTCCGGGCGGCAATCTGAACCCGGTGAACGAAGGGGCAGGTGGTATTAACTATTTCAATATGCCGAGCCCGAATCTCCGCCTCTACCTGCGGGCTCACCCCATGAGAGCTAATCGCCACGGTATTGCCCCGTATATCATCTATACTCGACACTACCCTAACGCCAATCTCAGCTAGCCTTTGCAGCACCTGCTGGTTGTGCACCACCGCCCCCAGTGTTTCCACGCCACCGCGCTCACGGGCAATCCGGTCTAAAATATCAATGGCTCGCTTAACCCCGTAGCAAAAACCGATTTCTTTGGTTTTCTCAATCTTCACCGTTTCCCATAAACTCCGCGATATTGTGGAGGCAGGAGATCAGCGATACGCTCCATTATGAAATTAGTATGCTCAGCAAGCCCGGTCTTGGTTAATTTGTTACTTGCCGACAGATAAAAGGGGCGACCAATGTTGACAGTTATACGAGGGCGGCGCAGCACCCAGCCTATTCCCTTGACCCCTTCTGTGCCGATAATGCCTACCGGAAGGATAGGTACGCCACTACGCATAGCAATTAGCGCTGAGCCGGGGAAGGCTGGCTGAAGCCGGGCACTCTTGCTTCTTGTCGCCTCGGGGAACATAACCAAAGCCAGACCGTCGGCTAAGACCTGCTGTGCCCGGCGCATTGCCTTCCTATCCAGCTTACCTCTATGTACCGGAAAGGAACCAAAGCCACCGACGAAGTAGGCTGAGAACCTGGAACGAAATAGCTCCTCCTTAGCCATAAACATCATCTTTCTCCCCAGGCTAATGCCAAGCAGAGGCGGGTCGGTCAGATTAAGATGATTAGCTACCACCAGCACCGGCCCTTGGCGTGGAATATTCTCCTTGCCCTTGACCTCCCACCGAGTCAGCAGGGTAAACAGCACCCTCACTATTACTCTGGCTACATAATAGAACCAAGGCAATATTCTAACTCCAACAAGCTTTACCAAATTATACCCTCCAGTAAAGGCAAAGACAAACGCTTTAGCTTTATGTGGTAACCCCATCCCCCTTTATCCCCCTTCCCCTCAGGGGAAGGGGGAAGGTTTTTTGAAAAGAGGGGCGTCAGCCCCTCTTAAATATCCCACTAAGTTAGCCTCCTTCAAAGGGGGGAGGGGATTTTGTAAGAGAGACGTCACCTCTCTTTGACTCTCTCGTGTTTTCTCTTCTTTTTAAGGAAGCGATTATAGGGAGGGGGCTTCGCCCCCTCCCTTACTAAATTCCCCTTCCCTTTAATAAATAACAAGGGAAGGGGTCAGGCGGGTTCCCAGGAAAATCGAAGATTTTTCTGGGTACTGAGGGGATAGGTTCCCAAATAACCTCACCTTGATTAAACCTACCTTTTATTCCATAATACTCAGGTGAGTATGAAAAGGTGTAGTTATGGGTTCTCAACCTAGGCTCATGCTCCTTTTCACCAGGGATGAGATTGAAGCCACAGTCAAGAAGCTGGCGGCTGAAATCAGACAGGATTACCATGATAAATGCCCGCTCCTGCTTGGAGTCCTCAAGGGCTCCTTTATGTTCATGGCTGACCTTATCCGACTTCTCGACTTCCCGCTTGAGGTGGAGTTTGTCCGCCTATCAAGCTATGGCGGCGGTAGGGAGACTTCAGGGAAGATTAAACTGGTGCACCGCCCTCTGTCTAAAATCAAGGGCAGACATGTTTTGGTCGTTGACGATATTATAGATACCGGTCTCACTACTGCCTTTATTTTAGATTATCTGAAACAAAAAGAGCCTGCCTCATTAAAGCTCTGCACTCTGACTGATAAGCCAGCCCGGCGCAAGATTCCGGTTAATATTGATTACCTGGGTCTCACTGTCCCCAACAAGTTCATCGTCGGCTATGGCATAGATTGGAATGAGAGGTTTCGCCATCTTCCCGATATATATGCAATGGAGAACGAGGGCTAATGAGAAAGAGACTTGCCGAGCTAATCTCGGTAGCCAAAGGGGAACTCCCCGCCGACCTGATTCTGGCTAACGCCAGGGTAATTAATGTCTTTAGCGGTGAGATTGAAGCGGGCAACGTAGCTATTTATGGGGACAGGATAGCCGGGGTGGGGGACTACCACCGGGCAAAAAGGGTTCTGGATTTAGGGGGCAAATATATTGCGCCTGGTCTTATCAATGGTCATATTCACCCCGAGAGCTCAATGCTTGATATCGGCCAATACGCCCGGGCGGTGGTGCCACATGGCACCACCGCCCTTATTACAGATCTCCATGAGATAGCCAACGTCTGCGGTCTGGAGGGCATAAAATATGTGCTAGACTGCGCCCGCCGTTTGCCCTTTGACCTATTCCTAATGGCTCCCTCCTGTGTGCCATCAACTCACCGGGAAACCTCGGGAGCCAGCCTCAATGCCGAAGACATCCGCCAGCTTCTAAGACGGAAGGAGGTCATCGGGCTGGGTGAGGTTATGAATTTCCCCGGGGTGCTTAGTGGCGATGAGACGGTGCTCTCAAAAATCAGCCTTGCCACCGGGAAGATTATTGACGGTCATGCCCCCGGCGTTACCGGGAAAGACCTCAGCGCCTATATCGCCGCTGGCATTCACTCTGACCACGAATCGGTATCTATTGACGAAGCACGGGAGAAGCTAAGGCGGGGCATGTTTATCATGATTCGGGAAGGCTCGTCAGAGAAAAACCTGGACGGCTTGCTACCCCTGGTCAGTGATAAAACCTACAACCGGTGCCTGTTTGTCGTCGATGACCGTAGCTGCGTCGACCTGCTTAGGGATGGTGATATTGACGCTGTAGTGCGAAAGGCAATTGGTCTCGGGCTTGACCCGGTGCGAGCAATTCAGCTAGCTACCATCAACCCGGCACAGTATTTCCGGCGGGATGGGCTTGGGGCAGTAGCCCCCGGCTATATGGCTAACCTAATTGTGCTCAGCGACTTGCCCCAGTTGCAGATTGACATGGTCTTCTACCGAGGTGACATAGTCGCCAGAGATGGCAAGCCGCTATTCACATTACCCCCAGTCATCGGCAGAGGATTAACCAATACGGTAAATATCAAGCCTTTTAATATAGAGGCATTAAGGCTCTTAGCCTCAGGGAAGGCTATGCCGATTATTGAGATTGTCCCCGGTCAGATAATCACCCGGAAACGGATAGAAAAAATCAAGGCGACCCCTGATACCAATAGGGATATTCTGAAGCTGGTGGTGGTGGAGAGGCATAAGGCTACAGGGAATATTGGCTTGGGGCTAGTTAGCGGATTTGGCTTAAAGAGGGGGGCACTAGCTTCATCTATTGCCCATGATTCTCATAACGTTATTGCCATCGGGACTAGCGACGAGGATATATTCACTGCCATTAAGGAGATTGAACGGCTACAGGGTGGTCTGGTGGCTGCTGCCCAGGGCAAGGTGTTAGCCAGCCTAGCTTTACCCATTGCCGGACTATTATCTGACCAACCACTAGAGGTGGTGGTAAGTAAACTGGAGAGACTGGAGGAGATAGCCACCGAGCTGGGCACAAAGCTAGTTTCACCATTCGCCACCCTCTCCTTCCTGGCTTTGCCGGTAATCCCCGAAATCAGGCTCACTGACCGAGGAGTGGTAGAATTATAGCCCGACGGGATATAATGATATATGGGGAAGTGCTGGAACTGGCAGACAGGCATGACTTAGGATCATGTGCCGAAAGGCGTCGGGGTTCGAGTCCCCGCTTCCCCACCAACCTTAGACAGGCCACAAACTTTCAACTACTTTTTGGGGGAGACTTTTATTGCCCTAAGCGATGGGGCAAGTGAGGCGAAAGGATAATGGCTAAGGACTATTACCAGATTCTGGGTGTACCAAGAAACGCTAGTAACGAGGCGATAAAGAAGGCTTATCGCAAGCTGGCAATGCAATACCATCCCGACCGCAACACGGGGAAGGAGAAATGGGCTAACGAAAAGTTCAAGGAGATTAACGAAGCCTTCAGCGTTCTCGGTGACCCGGAAAAGAGAAAGCAATATGACCAGTTCGGCACCATGGGCAATATTGGCGATATCTTTGGCAGTCCTTATACTCGGACTACCTTTGAAGATTTAATGAAAGACTTTGGCGGGTCTGGTCTTGGGTTTGACTTCCTTGATAATATCTTTGGCGAATCCCTAAAAGGGAGGGGTTTTTCCTTTAAGGTATTCAGTCGGGGAACTGGTAGGCCGAGGGGGATGAGATTTGAAGAAATATTTAGCCAGGCGCAACGTCCCCAGCGCCGGGATGTGCGCTATGAAATAACCATTACCAAAGAGCAGGCAGCTCGGGGGTTGGAAAAAGACCTCGTCAGAAAGGGTAAGAAGTTACGGGTGAAAATCCCCGCCGGGGTAAAGACTGGAATGAAGGTAAGACTCCAAAATGCCCGCCGGATAACTGATGGTCAGCCGGGAGATATTATAATTCTGGTCAAAGTTAAGTAAAATTTGATGCAAAATCACAGAATGGAAAGTAACCACAACCACTGGCAGTATTTGTTCGCCCCTGATTCTGTAGCCGTTGTTGGTGCATCTAATACCCCGGGGTCATGGGGATATGGCATCATGTGGCATCTCCTTACCTCGGCGAAGCGAAAGATTTACCCGGTGAATCCCACAGTCTCGGAGGTTCTAGGGATACCAGCCTACGACACCGTGGTTAATATACCGGGCTCGGTTGATTTAGCCGTTATCGCTGTCTCAGCCCCCCAAGTTCCTGCAGTAATGCAACAATGTGCGCAGAAAGGGGTGAAGGCTGCAGTTATTGTTTCCGGCGGATTTGCTGAAACCGGTGGGCAAGGCAGCAAACTTGAGACTGAATTGGTTAAAGTTGCCAAGGAGGGAGGCATACGCTTTATCGGACCAAATAGCATGGGGCATGCTGATACCTCCTCTCAGTTATGCACCCTCGCCTGGATAGGAGAAATCGCCCCGGGTCCGGTGGCACTCCTATCTCAAAGTGGCAACATGGGTCACCGAATAATCCACAACGGGATGAGCTCAGGTTTTGGGTTCAGCAAATTTATTAGCACTGGTAATGAAGCCGACCTGCATCTGGAGGACTACCTGGAATATCTGGCACAGGACAAGAACACGAGAGTAATTACCGCCTACATTGAAGGGTTGAGGGAGGGGAGGCGCTTCTTCCAGCTCGCCAAAGAGACTACCGTTAACAAGCCGATTATAGTGATCAAGGCCGGCGGGACCAAGGAGTCTGCCCGAGCAGTTAGGTCTCATACCGCGACGTTAGCCGGCTCAGACGCAGTCTATGCGGCGGCATTCAGGCAGGCGGGGGTGATAAGGGTGGAGGATGATGATGAACTCTGTGACCTGGTTGCCGCCTTACTTTATCAGCCATTACCCCGGACCAGCCGGATAGGCATATTGACTATCGGGGGTGGCCTGGGGGTAGTGGCGGCTGAAGCCGGCGAGAGGGAAGGTCTCGAGGTCGCCAAGCTTACTTCATCCACTATAGAGAAATTGGACGCTTACCTGCCGCCACGATGGTCCCACGGCAATCCTGTTGATATGGCCGGTTTAAGCATGGCTGAGAATCCGGTAATCTTTTCCTCTCTCTGGGCACTAATGGCGGATGAAAATGTAGATGCTATCTTACTACAGGCTCCGGTGGGGGTTAGCATCAAGCGTCTATCTGGTATATTCAATAGTGAAGAAATTAGGGCATTTCGGGGGAAGGAGGAAAGCAACCTAAGCTTGCTCAGGCAACGGGTAACGGAGTATGGGAAGCCAGTGTTTATGGTGAAGCCGGCGGTTGAATTTGTCAGCGACCCTGAGGTGTCCTCCCTCTTCCACAGAGAAGGAATCCCGGTTTACTCAAGTCCGCACCGGGCTGCCAGGGTGCTGAACCATTTAGTTTGGTATCGGCGCTACCTTGATACTATCGGAGCTGAGCTAGTTCAGATAGATTGACCCCATCCCCCTGACCCCCTTCCCCTAGAGGGGAAGGGGGAAGTAGTTTTAAGAGGGGGGCTTCGCCCCCCTCTTTTTATTCCTCCCCCTCTCCTGGAAGGAGAGGGGGATACAGGGGGTGAGGTATTAGTAATCATATGAACGAGTACAAGAGCTTGAAAGCACTTATGGAACAGTGTTAATATTGAGTTCAGCAAATGAGCAAGTTTATAAATGAGTTGAAGCTGGTTTCACAGGTCGGACCCCAGCCGATGGGGTTCAGGACGGCAGCGGTGCCACCGCCGAAGCCAAGGATGCTGCTTGTTGCCACTCTGGCTGAGGTTAGTATTGAGCGTTTGGCTGATTATATGATCGGGGCTGATGCCGGGTTACTGCCAATCCCCAAATTAAGCTCGGGGGCTAAAGCCATTCACAAAATATCTCAGGCGATGTCTAATATTCCCTGGGGTGGCTGGCTAAAAGATACCAGCGGGGAGGGAATAAAGTCGGTGGTGGAGGCTGGCTGTGATTTTGTTGTCTTCCCATCAGATACACCGCTGGCAATACTCCACGATAATAAGGTGGGTAAGATATTAGAGGTTGGGACATCGCTCAGCGAAGGTCTACTGAAAGCAATTGATGACCTACCGGTAGATGCTGTTCTTACTAGTGGTGAGCCAGAGAAGGACAATCTTCTTACCTGGCGCCACCTCATGCTCTTTCGGCGCTGTGCTGACTTGTTGACTAAACCCCTGCTGGCGTCGGTGCCCGCAAGTGTCGGCGCCAGTGAGCTTAAGGCGCTATGGGCGGCAGGGGTGGTTGCTGTGGTCGTGGAAACGCCGCCCCAGGGAAGAATATCGGAGCTGCGCCAGATAATTGATAAACTGACCTTTCCCTTGCCAAGCAGGCGGAAAAAAACAGAGCCTTTGCTGCCTCGTATTGCTGAAGAGACAAAAATTGTGCCTGAAGAGGAAGAGGAGGAGTAGTTTATATAGTATCAAGGGCTAGATTGTGACATCTGCCAAGTTTTTCCTTCAGTGGTAATGGCCGGGGCAATTACCATCTCAACCTTGTGCATTTCCTTGATATTAACTGCGCCGCAGACGCCCATTGCCGTGCGCAGCGCCCCGATAAGGTTTTGACTACCATCACTAACTGATGCCGGACCGAATAGAATCTGCTCCAGTGTGCCGGTAGTCCCCACCCTTATGCGGGTCCCCCTGGGTAGTGCTGGGTGGGGATGGGACATACCCCAGTGATAACCTCGTCCTGGTGCCTCTTCGGCTTGGGCAAAGATTGAGCCAATCATTACTGCGTCAGCACCGGCGGCGAAGGCTTTGCACAGGTCTCCACCGTTGCCAATGCCACCATCGGTGATTAGCGCTACATACCTTCCTGACTCGCGCCGATATTCATCCCTGGCAGCAGCACAATCCATAGTGGCTGTTACCTGGGGCACACCAACACCAAGGACTTGCCTAGTAGTGCAGGCTGCCCCCGGTCCTACCCCCACCAGAACCCCGGAGATTCCTGTCCTCATCAGCTCTAAACAAGCGCTGTAGCTGACGCAATTGCCAACAACAATGGGCATCGGTATGGACTTACAAAGCTCGGGAAAGACTAGTCCCCGGTAACTTTTGGAAATATGCTTGGCAGTGGTAACTGTGGACTGGACAAAAAGGATATCAGCCTTGGCCTCAGCAGCTATGGAAGCAAAGCGTTTGGTATTAGCCGGTGCCACTGAAACACCGCATACCGCCCCCGCCTTTTTAATCGCCTCAATTCGCTCACCGATAAGCTTTTCCTTAATTGGTTCAGAATAGACCTTTTGCAGTAACGGGGTAACCTCAGCCGCCGAAGCCTGAACAATCTCAGCCAGAACCTCCTCGGGATTATCATACCGGGTTTGCACCCCCTCCAGGTTGAGAACCGCCAGCCCTCCCAGCTTGCTCATCAGGATAGCCATATTGACATCGGTTACAGCATCCATTGCCGCCGTCAGGATGGGGATGGAGAAGGTGAAGTGAGCTATCTTGAAATCAATGTTTGTCTGGTCTGGGTTGATGGTTACATCGCCGGGGGCAATTGCCACCTCGTCAAATCCGTAGGAACGCCTCAGTTGCCTGAATTTGGGTGCCGCCATTTTACTATCCTTCTTAAGTTAAGAACTCTATCAGAAGCAGAAGACTAAAGTCAAGTGATTTTAGTGAGATTGTCTATTAACCTCACCCCCTTAATCCCCCTCTCCTAGAAGGAGAGGGGGAGGAGTAAAAAAGAGGGGGGCTTCGCCCCCCTCTTAGACACCCCGTTAAGTTAGTCTTCTTCATGAGGGAAGAGTTTTTAGGGAGGGGGCTAAAGCCCCCTCCCTTACTTACCCCCCTTCCCTTAACAAATTACTAAGGGAAGGGGGTCAGGGGGATAGGTTTCTAAACAACCTATGTAGACGGGCGATTAACTGTGAGTTATAATAGCTAAAAATGCCGGCTCTTTATATTGTGGCTACCCCCATTGGTAATTTGGAGGATATCACCCTGCGTGCCCTGCGGACTTTACGTGAGGTAAAGCTTATTGCTGCCGAGGATACCCGCAGGACGAAGCAACTCCTTGCTGCCTATGATATTAAAACCCCGATGACAAGCTATCACGAGCACAATAAACTGAGCAAGCTGGATTACATCTTAGAACGCCTTAGCGATGAGGATGTGGCTCTTGTTTCCGACGCCGGAATGCCCGGCATATCCGATCCTGGCTATGAGCTTATTGTGGCTTGTGCCCAGCGGGGTATTCCGGTAGTCCCTGTTCCCGGACCCTCTGTGGTTATCACTGCACTTGCCGTCTCCGGACTGGATACAGGGAAGTTTGTCTATCTCGGCTTTCTGCCCCACAAGGCTGGCGCCCGGCAACGTCTGCTAAAGTCTGTTGCCGATGAGCATGCCACCATTGTAGTTTTAGAGTCGCCCCACCGTCTCCCGGCAGCACTGAACGATATGTTGGCGGCTCTTGGTGATAGAAAAGTGGCAGTTTGCCGCGAGCTGACCAAGGTCTATGAAGAGGTCTTCCGGGGGAGGATAAGCCAGGCAATGGCTCACTTTACCGAGCCGAGGGGGGAGTTTACCCTGGTTATTGACGGCAAGAAAGAGCCGGAGAAACCCCGGCTGACCCCGGCGATAAAGAAGCAGTTGCAGGAGATGCGCCGCTCAGGGATAGCGGCTAAAGAAGCGGTCGCCAGGGTGGCTGGGGAAAGCGGAATTTCAAAAAAAGAGCTATATCGGGCGTGGCTTAAGTTATCTTAGGGAGCTGGTAGATGCGCTGTGGTTGCATATCTTTAGGTGATGTCTGGTGCGATGAGTGTCACCGCCTTATTCCCTATCCCGAGCGTTACCTGATTATTGATGAGGCGGGAGGCACACTGCATTTATGTATTAATTGCTGTATGGACAAGGGCTACGCCCGTTATTCCGAGGAAAAGGGCCAGCGAATACTTACCATCTTCCCGGAAAAGCCTTAATTATTACACCAGATTGTGGTAAAGTGGTAGCCAAAATGAGCGAGAGAATTCTTGTTGCCGTCGCCTGGCCTTATGCTGATGGCCCACTACATCTAGGTCATATTGCCGGGGCATATTTGCCGGCGGACATATTTGCCCGTTACCATCGCATCAAGGGGAATGAGGTATTAATGGTATCGGGTTCAGACCAGCATGGCACGCCAATAACCATCAAGGCGGAGGAGGAGGGGAAGACGCCTGGCGAAATCGCCGCCAAATATCACCAACATTTTCTTGACTCATGGCAGAGGCTTGGCATTTCCTTTGATTTATTTACCTCTACCGGCACAGCTAACCACGCCAAGGTATCCCACGATATATTCCTCACCCTGCTAGATAAGGGCTATATCTATAAGTCTACCGTGTCGCAGCCCTACTGCCCTCGTTGCCAGCGGTTTCTGCCTGACCGCTATATTGAGGGCACCTGCCCCTACTGTCACTTTTCTGGAACTCGTGGCGACCAGTGTGATGGCTGCGGCAAGCCGCTAAATCCGGCGGAGTTAATTAACCCTCATTGCCGGTTATGTGCTGCCACCCCCCAGTTTAAGGACTCTGAGCACTTCTTTTTTAGACTTTCTGCCTTCCAGGACAGGCTTTCAGCCTGGGTGAATGAACAAAGTCAGTGGCGACCGAATGTCTATGCCCTTACCCGGCGCTATCTCAAAGAGGGGCTGAGGGATAGAGCTATCACCCGGGATATAGACTGGGGGGTGCCGGTGCCGATTGACGGCTTTAGTGGCAAGCGCATCTATGTCTGGTTTGAGGCGGTTATCGGCTATCTATCGGCAACCAAGGAATGGGCTAAGTCTAGAGGGGATGAGGAAGGGTGGCGCTCCTTCTGGGAGGAGGGGGCAAAGAGTTACTACTTCATTGGTAAGGACAATATCCCGTTTCATACCCTCATCTGGCCAGCAATGCTCATGGGCTACGGCGGGTTAAATTTGCCCCATGATGTGCCGGCGAATGAGTTTCTAACCATTGAAGGCCGAAAACTCTCTACCAGCCGCAACTGGGCAGTCTGGCTGCCTGACTATCTATCCCGCTACGAGCCTGACCCCCTGCGCTATCTATTATCGATAAACATGCCCGAGACTTCAGATACCGATTTTTCCTGGCGTGAGTTCGTTCGCCGCAATAACGATGAGCTGATGTCAACCTACGGCAACCTGGTCAACCGAGTGCTTACTATTACCTACCGTAACTTCAATGGGTGTGTGCCGACACCCGGGAAACTTGATAAGTCAAGCCAGGCTCTCATTGATAAGGCTGAGAATACCCTCAAGGGCATGGATGAACACCTTGGCAACTGCCATTTCAGGGAAGCAATGAGGTCAGCTATGTCCCTAGCTCAGGAAGCAAACCGCTACCTTGACGAGAAGTCTCCCTGGAAGATAATTAAAGAAGATAAGCAGGCTGCCGCTACCTCTCTATATGTAGCTATCAACGTAATCTCTACTCTAAGCACTGTGCTCTACCCCTTCCTGCCCTTCAGCTCTCAGAAGGTACACGAATACCTCGGTTTTAAGGGTAAGGTAGAAGATTATGGCTGGAAGTCAAATCCGCCACCGCCAGGGCAAAAACTGCTTGAGCCCAAGCCCCTGTTTGCCAAACTTGATGAGAGCCTAATAGAAGAGGAAACGAAGCACATTGGAACTTAGCCAGATTTATGCACCGGTTCAGCCAGACTTAGCCAAGGTAGAGAGCCAGCTAAGCTCGGTTAGCCAGGTTGACTTCCCCCATCTGGCCGAGCTGCTGAGTTACACCCTGAGTGGTGGCAAGGGAATCCGCCCGGCGCTTACCCTACTCTCAGGCAAGTTCTACCACTATAACCTTGACCGGCTTCTGCCCATGGCGACCGCCGTTGAGCTTATGCATACAGCTACACTAGCCCATGATGATGCCATTGATAACTCCCCGGTTCGCCGGGGGCGACCAACAATTAACTACATCTGGGGTAAGGATAGAGCGGTGCTAGTAGGCGACTATTTATTTGCTAAGGCTGGGGAGTTTGCCGCCGCTACCGGAAATCTGCGGGTAATAATGCTCTTTTCCCAGACGCTCCGCACTATCTCCAGCGGGGAGCTGGTTCAGACCTTTGATGCGTTTAATCTGAAGCAAACCAGTGACCACTACCTAGAGAGGATTTCACGTAAAACCGCCTCCCTGTTTGCCACTGCTACCGAGTCAGGGGCTATCCTAAGCCAAGCTCCGGAAGAGTCAATTGAAATCCTGAGGGAGTATGGCTATAACCTCGGTATAGCCTTCCAGATTGTAGATGATATATTGGATTTTATTGGAACCGAGGAGGAAATGGGCAAGCCAACAGGCTCAGATTTAGCTCAGGGAACGCTTACCCTGCCAGCAATGCTTCTTCTGGAGCGCTATCCCGTGGATAACCCAGTAGGGGAATTATTTAATAACCGTGATATGCCGGAGCCGGAGAAGCAGAAAAGAATAGAGCAGGCGATAGAGTCAGTCCGCAATTCATCAATCGTTAAACAATGCTATAAGGTTGCCTCAGACCACTGCGCTAAGGCGTGCCATAGACTTAAACTCTTGCCTGATAATCCCAGCCGTCAAGCGCTGAAAGATTTAGCCGACTTGGTGGTAAGTCGGAGAAAATAACCAAATTATTCAACCGAGGTGCTTCCGTCTATGTAGGTCTCTGTCTTCTGGGTTGGCATGAGCTCCTTGAACCTATCAACGGCATACTGGCAGGCGGCAAAGCCCTCCCTGCGGTGGGCACAAGCTACGGCAACAACTATATTGATATCTCCTACTTTCAGCTTGCCTACTCTATGGCATATGGCTACATTATTAACCTGCCATCTTTGTCTAATCTCATTGGCTACTTGTTGCAATATGTTTTTGGCTCTATGTTTTGTGTCTTTATACTCTACGGAAAGAACTGGTTTATCGTGGGAGTAATCACGAATCAAGCCAACATAGGTGGCAACACAGCCGCTACTATTGGTCTTGACCTTACTAATCACAGGCTCAGGGAGAATAGGCCTTTTTGTAACCTCAATCATATTTCCCATTTAAATGAAAAGAGCTGGTCTCAACTCGGCGGTTTTTATATGATTAGGAGGTGCTGGTGGCTTCAGGCGCAGGCGATGAGATAGGTTCTTTGAATAGTGTCTCCAGCTCTTCGCCCTCTAAAGTCTCTTCAGCAATAAGCCTCTGGGCAATAAGCTCCAGCTTTGACCTGTTTTCAGTGAGAATCTCTTTTGCCGTATCCTGAGCCTGCTGAATAATCCGGTTAATTTCAGCATCGATGGCATCAGCTAACTTATCGCCGTAGTCCTTCTGCTCGGATATTTCCCGTCCGAGGAAGACCATTTCCTGCTTGTCGCCAAAGGTTCGCGGTCCCAATTTATCACTCATACCAAAGTCGGTCACCATTCTACGAGCATACTCAGTGGCGCGCTTAATATCGTCATAAGCCCCGGTCGTTACCTCATTGAAGACCAGCTTCTCCGCGGTATGTCCACCGAGCAGGGTGGCTATCATATCTTGAAGTTGACCACGTGACGTCAGGTAGCGGTCTTCAATAGGCAACTGGCGGGTGTGCCCCAAAGTCATTCCTCGAGCTACTATGGAAATCTTATGTACCGGGTCAGCATTAGGCAGCATTTTGGCAACAACGGCATGTCCTGTCTCGTGGTAGGCGGTTATCTCCTTTTCCTTAGGGCTTATCCTCCGGCTCTTCCTTTCCGGACCAGCAATCACCCGGTCTATAGATTCCTCAAGCTCCTCCATATTAATGACCTTCTTGCCCTCTCTGGCAGCCAGGATAGCTGCCTCGTTGAGCAGGTTGGCCAGGTCAGCGCCGCTAAAACCGGCGGTCTGTTTGGCTAGAACCTCTAGATTGACTGAGTCATCGAGCGGCTTACCTTTGATGTGAACCTTGAGAATGCCGATTCGCCCATTAATATCTGGCCGGTCTAAAATTACTCGCCGGTCAAAGCGACCGGGGCGAAGTAAAGCCGGGTCAAGTATGTCAGGTCGGTTGGTAGCTGCCATAACAATTACACTGGTGTTGGTGTCAAAGCCATCCATCTCCACCAGAATCTGGTTAAGGGTCTGTTCCCTCTCATCATGACCTCCACCCAGTCCAGCCCCACGATGACGACCGACAGCATCAATCTCATCAATGAAGATAATGCACGGGGTATTGCGTTTGGCTTGGTCAAAGAGGTCACGCACTCTGGAGGCACCAACACCGACAAACATCTCCACAAATTCACTGCCGCTAATGGAGAAGAAGGGCACACCGGCTTCACCAGCTACTGCCCGAGCCAGCAGTGTCTTTCCCGTGCCCGGTGGACCTATTAGTAATAGTCCTCTCGGGATGCGTGCCCCAAGTCTCTGGAACTTCTCCCGCGACTTAAGGAATTCCACTACTTCATGCAGCTCTTGTTTGGCTTCCTCCACCCCGGCGACATCATCAAAGGTTACTGTCGGCGTACTTGGTGGGAAGAGTCGGGCTCGGCTCCGACCAAAGCTAAGAGCCTGACTGTTAGCCCCTCGCGCTGAGCGGAAAAGGAAGAAAAGTAAGGCACCAAAGAGAAGCAGGGGAATGAAACCGATTAGTAGTCCACCCCAGTCAAACCCTGATGGTTTTATTTTAATGAGCTTAAGGGGAAACCCAAGCTCTTGAAGCTCGGCTAGGGTGAGGTTACCGACAATGGCCTTTAGCTCAGTGCCATCGGTGGTGGTAATAAGTAGGGTATCACCCTCCTGTACAATCTCCGCTACCTCATTATTCTCCACCATAGCTACAGCTTCTCCCGGGGTGATTTCAGTCGGTTTTCCCGGTGTCAGGAAAAGCTGAGCTAGCAAAACTACAGCGGCAACCAGAATAATGATATATATTAAGCTACTGCGCATCCAGTTTGTCTTCATCCCTTTGCTCTAACGTTTATATTATACCAGAAATAGCCGCCAATGAAAAAATTTGCCTCTTTACAGGTTATGGTAGGTTTCCTGGAGGAGTAGGGCATCCACTTCCAGGTTGGGACTCTCGCAAATTACCAGCCCCTTGGCGTTAAAGTCCTTTAGTGCCCTGAGCAATTCAACATACTGGAAGTCTGACTCCAGCAAATTTAGGTGTTTTATCTCCCCCTTCTTACCATAAGCAATACCGGAGACATGAATATGCATATTATCCATGGCTTCCTCTCCCAGCCGCTGTTTTATCTGCTGGAGGATGGAGGTAAACTCGGGATAGGAATTGAGCCCCCCGCTGCGGGCGTGCCAGTGGGCGAAGTCCATGCCGATACCCACCCCCTCAAGCTCAGTGCATAAATTGAGCACTTCGTCTATAGTTCCAAACTGGGTGGGCTTACCCATGACCTCCGGTCTAACCCATACCCGATTGTTTTCCCGCTTAAGCTGGCTCATTACCTCAGCCAGGTATTTCTTTACTGCACTATAGGTCTTTTCCTGGGGGTCGCCGAGGTAGTAGGCAGCGTGGAAGATGATGCTTTCTGCCCCGCATATTGAAGCGATGCGGGCGGTCTGAAGTATCCTCTCCTGACTGGCGATTATCTTCTCCGGCTCGTGGGCGTTGAGGTTAATGAAGTAAGGACCGTGAGCCGATAGCTTTACCCCTTCCCTGGCTGCCGTTTCGGCAACCAGCCGAGCCCCAGCCTCTCCCATCTTCACCCCCTGGACAAATTCTATCTCCATGCAGCCAAGCCCAAGCTCGGCAATGCGCTTAATCCCGTCTATGGTGGATGGTGTTCTTGAGCTATGGGGAGTACCGCCAGTGCCAAAAATCAGCCCCGCCATTTATTCCCCCCGACTTTCTCGGTAGTTAACATATTATATCACAGTGGGAGATAAAAGCGTCGGGGAATAGTCATCTACCTCACCCCCTTTATCCCCCTCTCCTTTCAAGGAGAGGGGGAAGAGGTTTTAGGGAGGGGGCTTCGCCCCCTCCCTTACTTACCCCCCTTCCCTTAACAAAATAAATAAGGGAAGGGGGTCAGGGGGATGGGTTACTAAACAACTTTATTTTAGGGACTTAGAATTACTCCAGTTATGCTATAATATTAAGGTGATTATCCCTTGACAACAAGGAGAGATAAGAATGGATACCACGAGCTTGATTATTTGGTTAATGGGAGTAGTGTTGATTGGTATTGGATTACCTCTTTTTTATGTAGCAAGATATCTTTCAGCACCGGAAGATAAAAAGAAACAAAAAGCACGAGACCTGAAAGTTATTGCCATAATTTGGATGGCAGTAGGAGTGATGATTTATCTAGGGGTTCTCATCGTGTGATTTATTGTTAAATCTTAAACAATTTTATTACTTGCTCACAAGGGATAATTGATAATATTAAATAGGCTTTGGTATGCGGAGGCTAGTTACTGGAAGCAGTAGATATAGCGCGTAAGGCGGTGGAGGCGGCTGCCGATAAGCAGGCGAGTAATATTGTGCTGCTTGATGCCCGCAGGGTATGTAGCTTTGCCGATTACTTTGTCATCTGTAGTGGTGAGTCTGAGCGGCAGATTTCAGCTATCTATGATGAAGTTGGACATAGATTGAAGCAGGCGGGCGTCCTACCCCATCACCATGAAGGGACTATAGACTCAGGGTGGCTTCTACTTGATTTTGGCGATATCATTGTTCATATCTTTTCCCCGTTTGAGCGGGAATACTACCAGTTGGATGAGCTATGGAGCCAGGCTGTCCCTGTCCTCAGGATTCAATAGCTGAATATTTCATCCTTAGAGAAGAAGAGTTTTATTTCCTCTTCGGCGGTGGCTATTGAATCAGAGCCATGGATAGTGTTTCGCTCAATATCCAAGCCGAAATCACCCCTTATTGTTCCTGCCTCAGCCTTAGCCGGGTCAGTTGCCCCCATTGCCTTTCTGATTGTCTCCACGGCTTGTTTGCCTTCAAAGACGCAGGCGATTATCGGGGCTGAGCTAATATAATTCACCAGGCTATTATAGAAGGGCTTATCCTTGTGGATGGCGTAGTGGCGGCGGGCTAGGGCTTTAGGCGGGTGGAGCATCTTCATTGCCACCAGCCTCAGCCCCAGCTTCTCCAGGCGGGAGATAATAACACCCGCCATACCCCTCTGCATGGCGTCAGGCTTAATTAGGACTAAAGACCTTTCCATTTGATTATTAACCTCACCCCCTTCTTAAACTACCCGTATTTAGGCTCCCTAACTATCCCCTCCTATTCAGGAGAGTTTTTAGAGAGGGGGGCTTCGCCCCCCTCTCTTACTATACTCCCCCTTCTCCTTGGTAAGGGGAAGGGGATAAAGGGGATAGGGTTATATAAAAGGGGCGAAGCCCCTTCAAACTTTCTTTCTTTGACCGAGGACAAACATAGTTGCCGTGCTATCGGCTACCAGCGTGCCATCCTTGAGCGACATTTCTGCTTTAGCCTCAACCAGCTTTCTGGTCTTTTTGGTCAAGGAGGCGGTGATAATGAGGAGCTCATCTATCTGGAGTGGGCGTCTGAACCTGGTTTGCATTCTAGCGGTTAGGCTGTTCACCCCACTAAATAGGGCGGCATAGCTCATCGCCTCATCAAGGAGGCAGGCGATAATCCCGCCATGAACCACTCCTGCCCAGCCTTGATGCAACTTATTGGGGGTAAACTCTGCCCTGGCTACCTTGCCATCCCAGCTAAAATTCAATTTCAAGCCGATGGGGTTTTTCTGCCCGCAGGCAAAACACATTTCTAGTTCCTTTTCCATATCAATTGATACCTGAGGCCAGTTTGCCATTTTCGTCTCCTTCATCGGTGTTTGGGCTGGGTAATTGCCGGTCGCCTGAGGTAGAGTGGCTGCAGGGTGGCGAGGTGGTCATAATCGCCGGCTTCAAGCCGCCGCTTCCCCAGCTCCACCAGTAACCGGGCTCGGGGAGGGTCGGTGGCGGCTATTACTGCCCTTTCTTTGAGCTGCTTCTCCAGCTCGCTGGCGACCTGGGGCACGAATTCCCCGCAAAATATGGTCTTGGTGGTTATCCCCGAGTATAAGGCGTCAAGGGTGGTTATGTGCTCAGCGACCAGCCGGCGCCACTCATTATCCTTCCTCTGGTAGATGGCAGTGGCAATCTCCCCCCTGCCGGCATTGAATATGGGGCAGACGGGCAGACCAGTCTCGGCATGCCCGTAGGCGACCGCCTCCAGGCTGCTGATGCCGATAATGGGAACCCGCAGGCTGAAGGCTAGCCCCTTGGCAGTGCTGATCCCGGCGCGCAATCCATTGAAGCTCCCCGGTCCTTTCGCCACAATAACACCACTAATAGATTTAATGTCTACCCTAGCCTCATCTAGCAGGCGAGCCAGGTGAGGCAATAGTTCAACGGTATGATTTTGCTCACAGCGCCAGACTAACTCAGTGGGGCTCTCGTCACCGTGAACCAGAGCCAGGCTGGCGTTATCGGTTGAAGTATCTATTGCCAATATCATTGTTTCAGCTCGGCCACTATCTTGCGGTAGCGTTTACCGCTGGGCTTGAGTTTAAGGCTACGCTCACTATCGGAAAGATAGCCTATTTCAATCAGCAGGTGCTCTTCTGGTAGCAGGCTTAACCCCTTCTCCGCCCATTCTACCACCGAGACACCCTTGCCATAGAGATAATCGCCCAGACCAAGCTCTACAATCTCCTCCAGATGGTCAAGCCGGTAGAAATCTATATGATATAGCGGCAACCGGCCATAAAGCTCCCTGATTACCACAAACGATGGGCTGGCGGCATACTCCTTAATATCCAGTCCCCATGCAATGCCCTGGGTGAGGCAGGTCTTCCCCGCCCCCAAGCCCCCCACCAGGAGAAAAACATCCCCGGGCAGGGCGAACTCACCAATGCGAACACCGATTTTCTGGGTTTCTTCCGGGCTATGGCTAATTATCTCAAGGTGGCTCATTTGGTAATAAAGTGCTCCCACCCTCTCCTGACAAGGTTAACCGGCTTTCCCTGGCTATCAACCAGGGTTACTCCTTTGTCACCAGCGACAATATCACCGATTACCGTTACCGGGCAGGCGGCTTTTCTTTTCACCCTCTCTATGACCCCAGCCCTTCCGGTGAACAGGAGCTCGTAGTCCTCCCCCCCAGATAGTGCCATACTAAGAGCTTTTTCACCGAAGCGGGCTTTTACCCTGGGCTCAATTGGCACCCGCTCAATCTCCACCCGGGCGCCAACCCGGCTGTTCTTGCATACCTGGTTTAGATCTGAAACCAGTCCGTCGCTTAAATCTATGGCTGTTTTCACCCCTTGCTCCACTAATAGTTGCCCTTCGGTGATTCGGGGGTAGGGGTGGAGGAAAGCCTGCCTAAAGCAGGCAGTGGCTTGGAGGTCAAATTTAAGCCTCTTGGTCAGCATTTCCAGCCCGGCCGCCGCTGCCCCAAGATAGCCGGTAACCGCCACTAGCTCTCCTTGCCTGGCGGTAGAGCGGGTGAGTATGCGCTTGCTCTGGTCTTTAGTGCTACCGAGAACAGCAATAGTAATAACGACTAAGGGGGCACGGCTAATATCGCCACCAATTATGGCAACCCCAAATTGCTGCGCCAAGTCAAGCATGCCGGTGTAAAGAGTGGTAACATCGTCCACCTCGGTATTATCGGGCAGGGCTAATGACACCAATGCATATCTAGGCAACCCACCCATAGCCGCAATATCGCTGAGGTTGACTGCCATTGCCTTCCAGCCTAGTTCATTCCAAGAGGCTAAACCTGAGGGAAAGTGGACATCCTGAATGAAAGAATCGACAGTAGCTAGCTGTATTGAGGCATCACCCTGCCAGGCAGCAGCATCATCGCCGATGCCGACCAAGAGCTGTTGCCAGGATGCTATGTGATTATCACGGGGGGCATTTGCCATTTTGTTTATGAGGTCAATCAGTCCAAATTCCCCCAGCTCTGAGACCTTCATAGCAAAATTATAGCACGCTTATCGCTGGGGTCACAATGTAGTTTTCTATGTGCCCCCCCTTATGCGCCCTGAAAAATCTAAGATTTTTATTAACCTCACCCCTCAAAGAGTCTTCGACCTGTATCCCCCTCTCCTTCCAGGAGAGGGGGAAAGTATTTTATAGGAGAGGGGCTAACGCCCCTCTTAAACACCCCGTTAAGTTAGGCTCATTATCAGAGAGGGAGAAATAAAAAAGAGGGGGCTTCGCCCCCCTCTTAAAACTACTTCCCCCTTCCCCTTAATAAGGGGAAGGGGGATAAAGGGGGATGGGGTTAATGCTCCCGCCATATACATCTAACAAAAAAACTGCTATATTGTTATGGTAGATGCGTTATGCCATCATTGCTGATATTCACGCCAATCTAGCTGCTTTTATGGCAGTGCTGGTTGACATTAAGCAGAAAGGGGAAGCGGATGAGGTGTGGTGTTTGGGAGACATTATTGGCTACGGACCAGACCCACATCAGTGCATTGAACTCCTGCGCCAGACCAATCATATTTGTGTCGCTGGGAACCACGACCTAGCGGCAATAGGTGAGATAGACACCTCTGATTTTAATCCTGATGCTGCCGCCGCCTGTGAGTGGACGGCAAAGCAATTAACCGCGCAGGATAGAGTCTATCTTAAGGGTCTGCCCTTGGTTATTGAGAAGGATGATTTTACCCTAGCTCACGGTAGCCCAAGGCAGCCTATCTGGGAATATATCCTGTCAATCAGTACGGCTAGGGAAAATTTTGCCTACTTTAAGTCAAAGTTTTGCCTGGTGAGTCACTCCCATGTGCCTGTGATATTCAAATATGGTAAAACTGGCTCCTGTTCCTTTAGCCAATTCTCAACCAATGAGGAGCTTGTCCTCGGCGAGGAGCGATTGATTATCAATCCCGGTGCTGTGGGACAACCTCGTGACGGCGACCCTAGGGCAAGCTATGCTATCTATGATAGCGAAACCAAAAAGATTAAACTCTACCGTGTCCCTTATGATATTGCCGCTACTCAAGCCAGGATGGTAGAGCAAAGGTTACCTCTGCGCTTGGTGGGTCGTCTCAGTCATGGTGTATAGCTTGTTGACACGGAGCAGGCTCAGGCGATAAACTTACTATTTGGATTGCCCGAATTATTGCCGTGAAAATTCCTGGTGAGGAGGTGATGAAACAAAAGGTAAAGGTTAAGTTTTGTCCTTTTAATAATAGATTGTAGAGTGGAGGCAAAGTTATGGCGAAAATACCGGATAAAATTAAAACCTGGCAGATGGTAGAGCCGGGCAAACTGGAAAGAGTAAGCATTGATGTCCCTGAGATAAAGCCGGGAGAGGTGTTGGTTGAAGTTGCTGGCTGTGGGGTGTGTCACACTGACCTCGGCTATTTTTATGATGGCGTGCCCACGGTAAACAAGCCACCGCTCACCCTGGGGCATGAAATCAGTGGCACGGTAGTCGCCGGTGATAAAAAGTGGCTGGGCAAGGAGGTGATTATCCCGGCGGTGATGCCGTGCAATAATTGCCCCATCTGTGCTGCCGGTAGAGGCAACCGCTGCCTGGCACAGAAGATGCCGGGAAATAGTATGGGGATTTACGGCGGCTTTTCCAGCCATATTGTTGTCCCCTCCCAGGATTTGTGTCTAATTCCCGATAGGAAGGGGATACCCCTTTCCCATTTTGCTGTGGTTGCTGATGCCGTAACCTCGCCCTATCAGGCAGCGATGAGGGCTGAGGTAAAACCAGGGGACTTAACCATAGTCATTGGCGCTACCGGTGGTCTTGGTGTATATGCCACCCAGACCTGCTCGGCGTTGGGTGCCAAGGAGGTTATCGGTATTGCCCGAAACCCGGAGAAGCTGAAGCGAGCCCTGGACTTTGGTGCCACCCATATTATCAGCTCAGTGAACAAGAGCCCCAGAGACATTAGGGATGAGCTTCGCAATTATTGCAAGGAAAAGGGTGTGCCATCAAACTATGGCTGGAAGATCTTTGAGTGGACTGGCACTGGCGATGGTCAGGCAATTGCCCTGGAGCTGCTCTCATTCATCGGCAAGCTGGTGATATGCGGCTTTGGCATGCAGAAGAATGAGTATTCCCTGTCACGGTTGATGGCATTTGACGCTGATATTCTGGGCTCATGGGGCTGTCTGCCTAAATACTACCCTGAAGTCCTTAAGATGGTCCTGGACGGCAAGGTAAAGATAGAGCCCTTTATTGAGACCAGACCGATGAGCCAGATAAAGCCGGCATTTGACGAAGCCCACGCTACCAGCTTGATGAAGCGAATAGTATTAACACCAGATTAAAAAGGAGGAATTATAAATGGCTTTAGATTGGGTACCAAGAGATAACGCCCTTAAGAACCATAAGGTTTTCGGTGATGAGCACTTTGGCACCGAGCCACCGTGCACCATGTTCGAGAAGAAGCCCCTGGTTAATCCCCAGACCGGGGAGAAGGTTGACGGTCTTTATACCGCCTGGGTCACCCTCAATAACCCGGCTCAGTTTGGCTCTTATACCACCGAGATGGTGAAAGGGGTCATCGCCGGTATGCACACGGCGTCTGTGGACCGCAGTGTGGTCGCCACCATCTTTACCGGCACCGGCGACCGTGCCTTCTGCACCGGCGGCAATACCAAGGAATACGCCGAATACTACACCAAGAGACCCACGGAGTACCGTGACTACATGGACCTCTTTTCAGGTATGGTGGACAGCATCCTGAAGAGCCACGCTCCGGTAATCTGCCGCTGCAATGGAATGCGCATTGCCGGCGGCCAGGAAATCGGGCAGGCCTGCGACCTGACGGTAGCCGCCGATACCGCCATGTTCGGGCAGGCTGGCACCAGGCACGGCTCCACCCCCGACGGCGGCTCCACCGACTTTCTGCCCTGGCAGCTGCCCACTATCGAACTGGCAATGTGGAACTGCCTCTCCAACGAGATGTGGAGTGCCTACAAGATGGAGAGGCTGGGCTTAATCACCAAGGCAATCCCCATCAAGAAGAATGCCCAGGGGGAGTGGGTGAGAGACCCCAGGGTTATCACCGATAAATATGTCGACAACGGCGAGATTGTCTACGGTGAGCCCAAGCCCGGAGGCGGCTTCAAAGAGGGAGCCCAGATGCTGAAGGAGCTCAAGACAGACTTCTCGCTATTTGACGGCTACATAGACAGGATGGTCTGGACCATGGCTAACCTCATGCCCCTCTGCTTGATGAAGACCATTGAAACCATACGAGTAAAGAAGAGGTACTTCTGGGATAGGACAAAGATGGACGCCACCTACTGGCTGGCAGCCAACATGAACGCCGAAGCCTGGCTCGGCTTCAACGCCTTCAACACTGAGGAGTTGACCGGCTCAAGGGTTGTCGATTTCATCAAGTACCGCCAGCTTATTGCCCAGGGGCACGCCCTGGACGACGAGTTGTTCGAGCAGGTTGTATACCCGCCCAAGAAGAAGTAGGCTAATACCGTGCCAATCAGAAAGCCCGGGGTATCCGGGCTTTCTTTTTTTACCTTGACAAAGTGGTGGGCACAGATTAGCATTTCATTGACAGGAGGTAGCTAATCTTAATGGAGCTTGGACTGGCAGGAAAAGCGGTTATTGTTGCCGGCGGCGCCTCAAATGTCGGTCGGGGCATAGTGCTGGCTTTCGCCAGAGAAGGTTCACATGTTGTGATTGCCGATATAGATGAGGTGCAGGGGGAGAAGACGGCAAAGCTAGCTAGAAAGCAGGGCGGCAAAGTAGTAATGGCCAAGACCGATGTAACTGACCCCGAGCAATGCCAGGCGATGGTGAGGAGGACGCTTGACGAGTTCGGACGGCTGGATATCCTGGTGAATTGCGTCGGCTGGATATATGACCGCCTCTTTGTGGAAAAGCCCATGGAGGAGTGGGTAAAAGAGGTTGATACCAACTATTGGAGTGTCATCAACTGCACCCGGGCGGTAATTGACCATATGATTGCCCAAAAAAGTGGCAAGGTTATCAGCCTTGCCTCTGATGCCGGCAAGATTGGGGAGTATAGAGAGGTGGTTTACGCCGGCGCCAAGGGGGCAGTTATCGCCTTTTCCAAGTCGCTGGCAAGGGAGGTCGGGCGCTACGGAATTAATATCAATGTGGTCTGCCTGGGGACAGTCCCCCCCGCCAGCGATGAAGAGATAGGCTCGGAAAGTATGTGGCGGAGCGGGGGGCTGTTTTACAAGATGACGCCTGAGGTAAAAGAGAAGATGGCTAAAGCCTATCCCCTGCGCCGCCTGGGCAGGGCAGAGGATGTAGCCAATGCCGTAGTATTTCTGGCTTCCAACGCTGCCAGCTGGATAACCGGGCAGGCAATCAGCGTAGACGGTGGTTATGCTATGGCTTAGATGGGAGACAGAGTGGCTGGCTCACTCTTGACTCAAACCAGGAGGTTATTGCGCCAGTTTGACCTTCGGGCGAGGAAAGGGCTGGGGCAGCACTTCCTTATTGATGGGGAGGTGCTCGAGCGCATTACCTCGGCGGCGGAGCTCACCCCTGCCGATGTTGTTATTGAAGTGGGCCCCGGCTTAGGTGTCCTGACCAGGGAGCTAGCCAGGCAAGCCGGCCGGGTGATTGCCATTGAGCTTGACAGCAGGCTGGCAGCGGCACTGAAGCAGACCCTAGCTCCTTTTAATAACGTTACCATCATTAATGACGATGTACTTAAGATTGAGCCCGCGGATTTGGCAACCGGCTACAAGGTAGTGGCTAACCTCCCCTACTATATTACTTCTCCGGTGCTGCGCCATTTCCTTGAGGCTTCAGCCAAACCCCGGCTTATGATTGTCATGGTGCAAAAAGAGGTGGCTGAGGCTATCGTGGCCAAGCCCGGCAAGATGAGCCTTTTAAGTGTCAGCGTCCAGTTCTACGGGGAACCGAGGATAATCAGCCCTGTCCCGGCGCAATGCTTTTATCCAGCACCTAAGGTTAATTCGGCAATACTGCGCATTGACCCCCACCCCCAGCCGAGGGTGGCGGTTGACGAGGGAGGCTTTTTTGAGCTGGTGCGGGCTGGTTTTACTGCCCCCCGCAAGCAACTCGTCAATTCCCTGGCTCAGGGTCTGGGGGTGTCAAAGGCTGATGCCCTATCCCTGCTGGAAACGGCAGGTATAGTTTCACAGAGGCGAGCCGAGACCTTAACCCTCGGGGAGTGGGCGCGGCTGTGGCAGGTGTTTAAGGAAAAAAGATGTTGACCATTCTAGCACCGGCAAAGATTAACCTGACCCTTGAGGTCTTAGCTGAGCGCCCCGATGGCTACCACGAAATTCGTAGCGTTATCCAGACCATAAACCTGTGTGATCGTCTTCGTTTACGATTGAGTCATAATATGCAGTTTCGCTGTGATAACCCGGAACTGGTGGTGGAGGAGGGTCTCATGGCAAGAGCAGCTGCTCTACTTCAGCAGGCAACAGGATGCCCTAAGGGGGCAACGATAGAAATCACTAAGCGTATCCCTCTAACTTCAGGGCTGGGTGGGGATAGCAGTGATGCCGCCGCTATATTGTACGGGCTTAATCGGCTGTGGCAATTAGGTTTATCACCAAAGGAATTGCTTGAGCTCGCCCCAAGGTTGGGCTCAGATGTTGCCTTCTTCCTTTACGGTGGCACGGCACTGGCTGAGGGGCGGGGTGAGATAATAACGCCGCTGCCGCCGCTCGCTCACATGTGGATTGTTCTCGTGGTGCCGGATGTGCCCAGAGAGCCTGGGAAGACGCAGAAGCTCTATGCCAGCCTGAAAATAAATCACTACACCGACGGTCAGATTACAGAAAGATTTATAAAGGCACTAAAAACAGACAGAAAGTTCGAGCCATCAATGCTGTTCAACGCCTTTGAGAATGTCGCCTTTGACCGCTTCTCCGGGCTGAAGGTCTATAAAGAGCATTTTATAAAGCTCGGCGCCCCAATTGTCCACCTCGCCGGCTCGGGACCAGCGCTGTTTACACTGGTAGAGGACAGGGCTGAGGCGGAGAGGCTATACGAAAACCTTCAAAAACAAAGGGTGGAGTGTTACCTCGCTGAGACCTCACCCCTGTCTTTCGGCTAGCCAGCCCCTGACTAACCCTTCCTCACCCTCCCTGGCAGTTACTTTGCCGTTCAGTCTAGCTTCGCGCAGTAGCTCCATTACCTCCCTGATTTGAGGACCCTGAGCAATGCCCATTCGCATTAAATCCTTGCCGGTGAGCTCTATCTCAATATGCTTCAGTCTGCTGAGGAAGAGGCGGATATTCTGGCTGGCGGCAGGGGATTCAGTGGCTAAGGAATTTGCCACCAGGGCTTGAGAGGAGTAGCCCTCAAGGAAGCTATAAATACTGCTTGGCGAGAGCCCGGGGATAGCCACCAGCTTGAGTTTGCTCTTAAGGGTGATAGCATCCCTGACGGTTTGAGCTAATGACTTCGGCAGGTTGAGGCGTGATATGAGGCTTTCCGCTTCTTCGCTGGTCAGGGGGTAAACGAGGAGGGCTAAATAGAGCCCAATTTCTGGTGGATGGGGGGAGGTCAGCCGTCGGGCTTGGTCAAATTTTTCCGCAAGCCAGCCATCGCCCTTCAGCGCCGGGTGAAGTTTTGCCAGCACCCCCAGCTCCTCGGCACGACGGAGGACTTTTTCCGGGTATCTCTCCTGTAGTATGCATTCAATTTCGTAGCGTATGCGGTCGCGACTAATGGTATCCAGCATATCTATGTCCCGATTGAGTAGCCTTAGAGTCTTTCTTTCCAGATGGAAATCAAGCCGCTGCTCATAGCGAAGCCCTCGCCAGATGCGTGTGGCGTCATCAATGAAGCTCTTTTCATGGAGCACCCGGATAATCCTATTCTTGAGGTCGTTACGCCCGCCACAGGGGTCAACCAGTTTGCCATAGTCGCCGGGGTTGAGGTGGATAGCCATGGCATTGATGGTGAAATCACGGCGGGAGAGGTCGTTATCAATTGAGCTCGGCGTCACGCTGGGCAGTGCTCCGGGCTTATCATAGGTTTCAGCGCGAGCAGTTGCCAGGTCAGCGCTCCATCTATCCCACTGGAGCTTAGCCGTATTAAAACGGGGGTGGGTGGTGATTTTGGCTTGGTTAATCTTTTTTAACTGCTTGGCTAGCTCTATGGCATCCCCCTCCACCACCAGGTCAAGGTCAAGGTTGGCTTGCCCGAGGAGCAGGTCACGAACTACCCCGCCGACAAGGTAGAGCCTTTCCCTGCGGGTGAGAACTATCTCACCGGCAAGCCACATAAAGTTGACCAGCTCAGGAGGCAGCTGACTTTCCACTATTTTAGCCAGACTAATTCGCTTAGGCATTTCCCTTTTAACCTATTTTACGTAGTGTGAACAAATTATAGCACAGGTCATTCCTTATGCCCATGAGCTAGTTCATAATCTTTGACCCTATCCCCCTCACCCCCTTCCCCTAGAGGGGAAGGGGGAAGCAGTTTTAAGAGGGGGGCTTCGCCCCCTCTTTTTATTCCTCCCTCTTAAAGGAGAATGAAAAGGGGGAAACACTAAAAAGACAAGGTGTCTTTACTACCTAAAAAGGGAAAAAAGAAGAGTCAAAGAGAGGCGAAGCTTAAAACTCCCCCCTTTGAGGGAGACTAGCTTAACTGGGTGTCTAAGAGGGGCGCTAGCCCCTCTTTCTTTTCTTCCCCCTCTCCTTGGTAAGGAGAGGGGGATTAAGGGGGTGAGGTCAATAAACAATCTTAGCCCATTGTTATTTGACCTGTGTTCTCTTATAATGAAGCCCCAGAGGTAGATAATGAAGGTGGTCTCAATTGTGGGGATGACCGGCGCTGGCAAATCGGAGGTATCTAAGGTATTTGAGGAGAACGGCTTTATCAGGATAAGATTCGGCGACCTCACCGATGAGGGGATGAAAAAAAGAAACCTGGAGCCCAGTGAGGAAAACGAGCGCCTGGTCAGGGAACTCCTCAGGCAGGAGCATGGGATGGCTGCCTATGCCAAGCTTAATTTACCCAGGATTGAGCAGGCGCTAAATCCTTCACAAGGCGAAGGACAGGATGTGGTTATTGACGGGCTTTACTCCTGGGAGGAATATACCTATCTCAAGGGGCGCTACGGGAAAAACCTTTATCTGGTGGCAGTATGGTCATCGCCCAAGACAAGGTATGCCCGGCTGACCACTAGGTCAAGCCGGCGTTTGACCTTAGAAGAGGCTATTAGCCGGGACAGGGCAGAGCTCGGGAATATCAATAAGGGTGGACCTATCGCCATGGCTGATTTCACCATAATAAACGAGTCTTCCCTGGAAAAATTACAAAGAGAAGCGAGAAAAGTTATCTCCACATTAAGATGAAGAGATTGACCCGACCGGATATTGACGAGTATTTTCTGAAGATAGCCTCAGTGGTGGCTGAACGCTCAACCTGCCGCCGGCACCATATCGGGGCAGTGGCGGTAGGGGATAAACATATCCTGGCTACAGGCTATAACGGTGCGCCTTCAGGGTCTAAGGATTGCCTTGAGCTTGGCTGTCTCCGGGACGAGCTGGGCATACCCTCAGGGACAAGGCAGGAGATATGCCGGGGCATTCATGCCGAGCAGAATGTAATCATCCAGGCTACCCTCCACGGTGTCAGCCTTGAGGGGAGCACCATCTATGCCACCCACACCCCATGTAACCAGTGTGCCAAGATGCTGGTCAATGCCAAGATAAGGCGATATGTCAGCTTTGGAAGGTATGACGATAATTCGTTTATAGAGCTGTTCCGGGAAGCCGGCATAGAGGTTGACATCAAGAAAAGACCCCCATCCCAGATAAGCTATTTGGATTAGCCATTTGGCTTGACATTCGTGGTAAAATGGATTACGCCTATTTTTGAGGTTGATATAATGCCAGCTTTGCAGGTCAAGGTAATTGTTAACCCGGTGGCCGGGGCTTACTCCACACGCCGCAAGTGGCCAATCATCAGCCGACTGCTGAAGCACATTGGACTATCATTTGACTTTGAGTACACCGAGGGCGTGGGGCATGCCATTGAGCTAGCCCGGGCGGCTGCCAGCGACGGTTACCGATGCCTGGTGGCGGTTGGTGGGGATGGGACAGTGAACGAGGTCGCCAACGGCATACTTTACTCCACCGGCGCCACCAAAACCGCCCTTGGCATAGTAAGCACCGGCACCGGCAGCGATTTTATCCGCTCGGTTGGTATCCCCAGGGATTACCCCTCGGCTTGTTCCGCCCTAACCAGCCCCAAAAGGTTATCTATTGACGTTGGTGTTGTTGAATACCAAAGTAAAGGGCAGACCTTACAGCGCTTCTTTGTCAATGGTGCTGGCGTCGGCTTTGACGCTGCCGTGGTGGAGAAAACCGAGCGTCTGCCCAAGTACTTTGGTGGTACCATTCCTTATCTGGCTGGGTTGGTAATGGCTTTATTTGGCTATAAAAACAAATCGGTGGTGGTGAATGTAGAAGATGAGATGATGAGCGGTCGGGTGCTAAGTGTGGTGGTGGCTAACGGTGGTTACCTTGGCGGCGGGATGCATATTGCTCCCCAGGCTGAGCTCAGCGATAGTTTGCTTGATGTAGTAATGGTGGGGGACTTAGGCAAGTTTGAACTACTAAAGGAATTGCCTACAGTATATAAAGGGACTCATATTAACCATCCCAAGGTCAGGATGGTAAAGGCAAAACGTATCAGCATTGACTCGCCGGAGCCAATGTTAGTCCATGCCGATGGTGAACTACTGGGGGAAAGCCCAGCCTCTTTCTGGGTGATGCCGGCGGCTTTAAGCATTGTGGTGTAGTATATAGACTAAGTAACCTTTTTCTTCCCACCCTCTCCGCTTTCTTTAAACCCTATCCCCTTTATCCCCTTCCCCTTAGTAAGGGGAAGGGGAATTATATTTTATAAGAGAGGCTTCGCCTCTCTTCAACTCTCTTACTTTTGGGGTGTCTAAGAGGGCGAAGCACCCAGATGTATTTAGGGTGTCTAAGAGGGGCACCAGCCCCTCTTCTAAAAAATTTCCCCCTCTCCTTTGAAGGAGAGGGGGATACAGGGGGTGAGGTTACCATATGAAATTCGGGTTCCCTGAAAAATCACAGATTTTTTAGGGTAAAGAGGGGGTGAGGTAGAAACAATTACTCTATATATTCTCTCCTTGATAGATACCTTGATAGCCTTCCGTCTTTTGACTTAGCTTTAGGAAAATAAGCTGGACAATTCTGGCGTTTCTCTGTAAGCGGAACCCCTGAGGATTATACACCACCATTAGGGATTGGGAGCGCCCGGAGTAGCCAGCGTCCCATACCGCCGTGCCCACGCCGACACCACAGCGGAGCAGGCTCGAGCGGGGTCTGGCTAGAGCCATAATATTCTTAGGCAGGTGAACAACCTCATTGTAGGTAATAATATAAGCGCCGGGCATAAGGTCAATAAAACCCAGCCCATCAAAGACCAGCGGCGCTAGGTCAGGCACCAGCCTCTGGCTGTTTTGGACTGTTATCCTGCCCGATGACTGGAGTAGGGCTATCTCACGCAGGGTAAGGTCAATGCCATTAGGCTGCACCTGCTCCTCAAGATTGATATAGCCTTCTATTAAAGGTGGCGTTTTCTTCAGTAGTCGGTGAATTTCCTGCGTGGATAAAATAACCGCCATTTCTATTACCTGTCAATACCCATTTTAGAAATTATTTATTAGCCTCACCACTAGTTTCTTTTAACCCTATCCCCTTTATCCCCTTCCCCTTAGTAAGGGGAAGGGGAAGTATTTTTTAAGAGAGGCTACCGCCTCTCTTTGACTCTCCTCTATTTCAATTTTTTAAGGAGAGGGGGTCAGGGGGATAGGTTACTAAACAACCTCATTTTAGCATATGCCTAGATTAAATAGGAATTGACAAAACACCTGAAACGTCTATAATGCAACAAACTTAGTCCATTTAGACTTTAAAGTAAGGGGGGTTATAGTGATAAAAATAGTTACCGATAGCGCTGCTGACCTGCCCAGCCAGTTAGCTGAGGAGCTGGGGATTACCATAGTCCCCTTGTATGTGCGTTTTGGAGAAAAGGTCTACCGTGACCGGGTGAACATCAGTGAGGACGAATTTTACCAAAGGCTGGAAAATACCTCGGTTCATCCTAGCACCGTTCAGCCGGGGCCACAAGATTTTCTTGAGGTCTACAGAAAACTATCACCAGACGCCGACGGGATTGTTTCCATCCATATCTCGGGTAAACTAAGTGGCACCTGCAATTCAGCACTGATGGCCAAGGGAATGTTAGAAACGGAGTGCCCTATTGAGGTGATTGATTCAGAGGTACTGACCATGAGTATGGGTTTCTTAGCTATAGCGGCTGCCAACATGGCTAAGGCTGGGGAAAGTTTAGACAAGATAGCGGAAGAGGTAAAACAGGACATTCCCAAGATACATCTCCTCGCCTTGTTTGATACCCTTAAATACCTGCTCCTCGGCGGGCGCATTGGTAAGGCAAAGGCACTTCTGGGCTCAATACTAAATGTGAAACCGATGCTATCACTAAAGGATGGGGAGGTAGTGCCCGCTGGTCAGGTTCGCACCCGGGCTAAGGGCATAGACAAGTTATTTGACTTTGTGAAAAATGCCGAAAAGATTCAGGATTTAGCTATAGTGTATAGTACCACCCCTGACGAAGCGCAAAATCTGGCTGAGCGTATAGGTTCGGTATTCGACCGAGAGAAGATAATAATAGCCAGGGTAGGACCTGTGCTTGGGGTGCATATGGGTCCGGGGGCACTGATTGTAGTCATCAGGGAACTGTAGCTGAGGAATAAGAAAACTGGCAGCGGGTGGATTCGAACCGCCGACCAAGGGCTTATGAGTCCCCTGCTCTACCACTGAGCTACGCTGCCCTCGGCAATATAGCACGATTAAACTTTTGCTGTCAATTTCTCTCAAAGAGTCTTTGACTTAAGGACATGGACACCGGTAGCCTTAAAGGTAGCATAAACCTGCTTCCCCTTTTCTAGAGCTAATTCCTCGGCTGACCTTTTGGTAACCAGAGATACCAGTCGAAAGCCGCAATCTATCTCAATGCGACTGAGCGGACCCAGTGATACTACCCGAGTTATTTGCCCAATGAACGAGTTTCTGGCACTACTGGTGGTTTTTGATAGGGTCAGTGTAATATTCTCCGGTCTAACACAGGCACATACCTCTTCGCCAACAGGGTAACCGGAAATCGCCTCTACTATTTTATTGTCACCAATACCTACGGCAACTATCCCCTCCTCGCTTGATACTATTACCCCGTCTATAATATTGTCAGCGCTGACAAACTCGGCGACCTCTCTACTCTCGGGCGAAGTGAATACCTCTCCTGGGTCTCCAGTTTGAAGGATTTCGCCATTTATGAGCACACCTATCCTGTTAGCTAGACGCTGACTTTGAGACATATCGTGTGTTGCCATTATTATCGTGGTATCATACTGAGGAATAATACTGGTGATTAATTCCTCGATTTTTGTTGCCGAGAGGGGGTCAAGGTTGGCTGTCGGCTCATCCAGTAGCAGTACCTCTGGTTCAGTGACTATCGCCCTGGCTATTGCTACCCTTTGTGCTTCTCCACCAGATAATGTTCTAGCGTCTCTATTCTTATAGGCTGAGAGGTCAATCATCTCAAGGATACTGCTGACCTTTGCCCGAATGCTGCTTTTCTTTGCCCCTCTCCATTTCAGACCGTAGGCGATGTTATCATAGATACTAATGTTAAATACTATCGGTTTCTGGATTACGAAAGCCATCCTTCTACGCATCTCAAATCTAACCTTCTTGGATTCGGTGGCATCCCTGCCATCAAAATATATTTTGCCCGATGCGGGCATTTCAAGAAGGTCTACCAGACGTAAGAGGGTTGTTTTCCCAGCACCAGTAGGGCCAATAAGAGCAAAAACTTCACCCTTGTCAACCTTTATGTTGATATTTTTTAGAATATCTCGCCCACTATATTTCTGGCACAAATCTACGGTTTCTATTAAAGGCACTGTTACCTCTGCTGAAGTCTGTTTAAGACTATATTAATGATGAGGGCAATAAGGATAAGGATTATGCCCAGGGCAAGAGCCAACTCGATATCACCCTTAGATGTCTCCAGCGAGATGGCGGTAGTAAAGACCCTGGTGAACCCCCTGATATTGCCACCAACCATAAGGGCTAACCCTACCTCAGAGATAGCTCGACCAAAAGCCAATAGAATCGCTGCCATAACCGCAAATCTGGCTTCTCTGAAGACAACCACCACTGTCTGGAAGTCACTGGCGCCGAGGGAACGCGCTGTTTCGGATATCGCCTTATCCACTCCGCTGAGAGCAGAAACGGCCAGACCAAGCAGTACCGGTGCAATCAGTATCATCTGCCCGATAATCATCGCCGTAGGGGTGAAAAGCAAATTTAACCCACCCAGCGGCCCCCCCACCCGGGAGAAGAACAGAAAAACAAAGAGACCAACGACGACAGTGGGTATGCTATAAAAGGTCTGGATTAGGTTTATTAAAGTTCTTTTGCCGATAAAGCGGTTGAAGTGGATAAGACTCCCCAGTGGGAGGCAAATGACGGTGGCAAGGAGGGTGGCGGTCACTGAGATTCTCAGTGACCGCCCGGCTATCTCCATAACTTCAGGATCAAGCGTTACTAGGAGTTCGAACGCTTTAATCAATCCCTGTAATAATTCGTTCAAGTCACCACCTTAAATGCCAATTTGTAAGGTCGCTAAGAAGGACAACCAGCGACCTCACAAGAAAAACAGTCAACAAGTCACTAGTCTATTATTGAACCGGTTTCATATTGTCAGTCAGATTGGGACAAGCTGGATATGTACAACCGCCATCACTTATTGGATTAAACAGTGGTCCTCCAAACTCTTTAACGCCATAGTTGCCGATAAGTTTCTGCACGTCAGGGGAAATGAGCCAGTTGATGAAGTCATTGGCTACTTTTATTTGGGCAGTTTTCACTTTTGCAGGATTAATAGCATACGCATTATATATGTTTAGAGTAGCCTCTGACGGCTTATTAACCAGAGATACTAGAGCTAGCTTCCCCTTATATGATGTAAATGTGGAACCGTCGCAGAGAACATATGCATTCTGCTCATTTGCCATCATCAAAGTCGGCCCCATGCCTTGTCCGGCTTCGATATACCACTTACCCGATTTTTCAATATCTGCATAAACATATCCCGCATTTGCCCACAGCCGTTTTTCAGCCCCGTGTGTACCTGAATTGTCGCCTCTCGAGACAAACTTTATTTTATCCGGGTCTTTCATTCCACCCTCAGCAATCTTCTTAAAAGCAGCAGCAGGATTCATATCCTTGATACCGGCCGGGTCTGCCGAAGGACCAGCAATCATGAAAAAGTTATAAGCAAAGCTTCTCTTATTTATGCCCCAGCCTTCATCGACAAACGGCTTTTCCTGGTCAGGGTCATGGACAATGACGGCATCAACGTTTCCACTCTTCCCCTGATTTAACGCGGCGCCTGTGCCCGCATATACAATATCCAACTCCACATTTTCTTTCTCCTCAAAAAGAGGCTCAAGGTAATACCAGAGACCGGTATCGTACAGGCTGGTAGTCGTAGCTATCTTGAATCTCGTCTTTGGTGTCGCTACCGGGTATGAGGATTCCCTGGTACAACCGACAAAGCTAACCAGTAGGGCTAAAAGTGCTATTGTACTTAATAGGCAATAAATTACCTTTCTCATTATTTCACCTCTTAAAATTTTTGCTAAATAACGCCGCAATTAAAAAGCACCTCAAAAGGAGGTGCTCTACATGCTATTAATCCTAGCATGAGTGCTCTCCTTTCCAAACACGGGAGGCACCGCCGTTTCCAGCGATACCCTATCGGCCAGTCTCCATATTACCTTCAGGAGAACAGGCTCGGAGAGAATTTTAAGTTTTTAATTTAAATTATATTATCACATCTCCAGTATAATCGTCAACCCTACTGAGATTATTTATTAACCCTATCCCCCTTTATCCCCCTTCCCCTTGATAAGGGGAAGGGGGAAGTAGTTTTAAGAGGGGGGCTTCGCCCCCTCTTTTTTATTCTCCCCTTCTCCTTCTTCAATGAAAGCTTACTCAATTAGGAGTGTCTAAGAGGGGCGCCTGCCCCTCTTTCTTCTTCTCCCCCTCTCCTGGTAGGAGAGGGGGACTAAGGGGGTGAGGTGTAGAAAGTTGAGGTGTCACTAGGGTATTGAACAAGTACCCTTGTCTTGACGCTAATATAAGTCCTCTGTTAAAATCCACACGGTTATTCTTTTTAGTCGACTATTAATCCTCAAAATTCACTTAGGAGGTTTATTATGGCTATTGACTATGAAAAGGAAGGTAGAATTGCCATCTTTACCATTAATCGCCCCCAGGCAATGAATGCCATGAATATGGAGGCGGTGCGAGAGCTTAATGAGGCAATGGCAGATTTTAGGGATGACCCTGAACTTTGGGTTGGTGTTATCACCGGTGCTGGGGACAGGGCTTTTTGCGGTGGTGCCGATATAAAGGATACCCTGCCATTTATGAAGGAGCATTGCCGGAACCAGTGGGCGTTCCCACCGACCATAATGCGTGGATTTGAGCTTTGGAAGCCGCTCATTGCCGCCATCAATGGCTTAGCATTAGGCGGGGGTCTGGAAATAGCCCTGGCTTGCGATATAAGAATCGCTGCAGAGAATGCTCGCTTGGGCACAACTGAGGTAAATCTAGGTCTAATTCCGGGGTGGGGAGGGACACAGAGGCTGCCCCGAATGATTCCCTGGTGTAAGGCAGCCGAGATAGTACTGATGGGAAGACCTATAGACGCTCAGGAGGCATACCGCATCGGCTTAGTCAATAAGGTTGTGCCTCAGACAGAGGTTATGACTACGGCTAAGGAGTGGGCTGGGGTTATCTGTCAAGCGGGACCTCTAGCCGTTAGGGCAGCTAAAGAGGCTATGATTAGAGGTTATAGCATGACTTTGGAAGATGGCTTAAGGCTGGAGAACTCGCTAGTAGCCTACCTCTTGGGTACTGAGGACTTCACCGAGGGAACCACAGCCTTTGTGGAAAAGAGAAAGCCTGTCTACAAGGCAAAATAATAAACGGAAAGGAGCACTATGGAAATTAAGAAGGTCGGTGTAATTGGGTGTGGAACGATGGGTGCAGGCATCGCTCAGCTCTGCGCTCAGTCAGGCCATCAGGTGGTAGTATCGGAAATAAACAGCGAGCTTTTGAACAAGGGGTTAGCCTCGATTGACAAAGCATTAGCCAGAAGTGTGGAGAAGGAAAAGATTTCCCAGCAGGATAAGGATGCCACGCTGGGTCGCATTAAGGGCACTACCAATACTAAGGACTTCTCTGACTGTGACCTAGTGATAGAGGCTGCCATTGAGAATATGGACTTGAAGAAGAAGGTATTTGCTGAGCTGGATAAAATCTGCCCCAAACATGCCATCCTGAGTACTAACACCTCGGTTCTTTCCATAATTGATATGGCAGTAGTAACTAAAAGACCGGAGAAGGTGTTGGGGCTACACTTCTTCAATCCGGCGCCGGTTATGAGACTGCTGGAAATCGTAAAGACCATTGCCACCAGTGATGAGACTGTTGAGATATGCAAGAAGTTTGGCAAATCTTTAGGAAAGACCACAGTTATTGCTCCGGATAAGCCGGGCTTCATTGTCAACCGACTCTGGATACCCTATATGCTTCATGCCATCCGCTTATTAGAGGAGGGTGTTGCCAGCAGGGAGGATATTGATAATGCCGTAATGATGGGATTGAATTACCCCATGGGGCCGCTCACCCTCGCCGACTTCAGTGGTCTTGATATTCTCCTGTTTGCCACTAACGCTGTTTATGAGCGACTCAAAGACCCGCGGTACATTGCGCCTACCTTGCTGGAGAAGATGGTTGCCGCCGGCTGGCTGGGGCGCAAGACGGGTAAGGGGTTCTACGATTATAAGTGAAATCCCCATCTAAATTAGCCTGAGATTGAAATAGGTAGCCTGGGTTAGAAAAGGAGGATTTTCCATGACCGAGGTGGTAATTGTTAGCGGGGTAAGAACGGCTATAGGTAATTATGGCGGGGCACTGCGGGATATCCCGGTAGTAAAACTGGGAAGCATTGTCATTAAGGAGGCATTAAGGAGGGTGGGGCTGCGACCAAAACGAGACCCTGAGGAGTATGCCCCTAAGGCACTTGGGGGTGCTGGTTTGACTGAGCTGGAGAAGAAGTACTATGACTGGGACGATTCCTTAACCGAGGTGAGGATAGATGAGGTTATCATGGGCAATGTTCTCCAGGCAGGTCAGGGTCAAAATACCGCCCGCCAGGCAACCATCTACGCTGGTATTCCCAAAGAAACGGCTGCCATGACGGTGAACAAGATTTGTGCCTCAGGGATGAAGGCTATAGCCCTAGCTGCCCAGGCGATAAAGGCTGGCGATGCTGAAATTATTATTGCTGGTGGCATAGAGAATATGAGCGCCGTCCCTTATTATTTACCTGCTGCCAGATGGGGAGCCAGGATGTTCAACACCGAGCTGGTTGATGGCATGGTCTACGATGGCTTGTGGGAAATATTCTATGATTATCATATGGGGCTAACCTCAGAAAATATAGCCGAAAAGTTGGGCATAACTAGAGAGGAGCAGGATAAGCTTGCCCTGATGAGTAACCAGAGGGCGTTGGCAGCGATAAAGGATGGCACATTTAGGCACGAGATAGTCCCGGTTGAGGTCAGGGGGAAAAAAGAGGTTAAGCTGTTTGACACCGATGAGCACCCCAGGGAGACCTCTATGGAGGCTTTAGCTAAACTACCGCCGGTATTTAAAAAGGATGGAGCAGTAACCGCAGGCAATGCTTCAGGGATAACTGATGGCGCTGCCGCCCTGGTAATAATGTCGGCGGAAAAGGCAAGGGAGCTGGGACTAAAGCCAATGGTAACTATCAGGTCTTACGCCTCCGGTGGTGTTGACCCGGCGTATATGGGTCTGGGGGCAGTCCCGGCAACAAAGAAGGCACTGAAACTGGCTGGGCTCACCCTGAAGGATATAGACTATATTGAACTAAATGAAGCCTTTGCCTCCCAGGCAATAGGGGTGATGAGAGAGCTTGGCTTTGATTACGAGAAGGCGAACGCTCATGGCAGCGGTATCTCACTGGGGCACCCCATAGGCTGTACTGGAGCCAGGATTATAGTTACCCTTATCCATGAAATGATGCGCCAAAACTACAAGCTTGGTCTGGCAACACTGTGCATCGGTGGCGGTCAGGGAATGGCAGCTATTTTGGAGAGAAAGTAGGGCTATTTCCCTCGATTTTCATAATCTGGGCACCAGGTAGCGTTGGGGCGTTCCGGATTGTGGCATGAGCTACGCCAGTTCCATTTGCAGCTATCGCAGAGGAGGATATTCATCCCCAGCGCCTTCTTAATTCCAAGTTTAAACCTGTAACCCCAGGGTGGCTTTCTAGCCTTCATTTCTTTCGTCCCAATATATCAAAACAGGGTGCTATTTAGCAATTATTGTGATAAAATAAGGCTTGATAACAGATTTGGGGAGATAGTTCATGGCTATCCCGAAGGTGAAAAAAGGAAAAAAAGTGGCGGCTCAAGAGGTGGGGAAGGAAGGTCAGCTAAATATTGGGACGATTACCTTGGGGGAGCTAACCTGGGTCAATATTGAGCAGCCAACAAAACGAGAGACGGAGTATCTGGCTCAAAATTACTCCTTTAACCAGCTTGATTTGGATGACTGCCTCAGCCGAAGGCAGCGGCCCAAGATTGATGAATATGAGGATTATCTTTTCATGGTTCTCCACTTCCCTAAGTGGCACAAGGATGTCCAAATAGCCAGACCGAGTCAGGTCGCCATGTTCATTGGTAAAAAATATGTGGTCACTGTTCATGCCGGCGAACTCACGCCCCTAGTCAGGCTTTTTGAGGTGTGCAAGGACAACGCGGTGGTGCGTCAGAGGAATATGGGCAAAGGCTCCGTCTTACTTGCCTACCGCATCATTGACCTCTTGGTTGACTACTGCTTCCCTATCATGGATAAAATCTTGAGCCAGATGGAGAGCGTGGAGGATGGTGTCTTTGATGAGGCAGCTGAGACCGCCCGGGATGTCGCCGTGCTACGGCGGGATATTATTGCCCAACGGCGCATCATCTGGCCGCTACGGACAGTCATCGGCGAGCTAGAGGCTAAGCTAAAGAAGTTTACTACCAGGAATATGAGCGACCTCTTTGGCGATATGCTAGACCATCTCAACAAGATCTGGGATACCCTGGAGGAGTGCAAGGAGGTCATCGAGGTACTTAAGGACTCTGATTATGTCTTAAGCACTGACCGTATCAACCGTATCATGCGTATCCTGACCGTTTTGGCTGCCATTATGTTACCCTTCATGGTGATTTCTAGCCTCTATGGGATGAATGTGCACATGCCCGGCGGGCTGACCATGGGCAGTCTCCAGTCTTTCCTCTTACTGCTGCTAGCTATGGTTCTGGTGGCTGCAGGCATGCTCTATTTCTTCCGCCGTAAGCGCTGGATTTAGAGATGAATGTCTCACACCGCTTTGTCATTATCACCGCTGTCTTTATCACCTGTCTCATTACTGCCAATATCATTGCGGTAAAGGTGATAAGTGTTGGTCCCGTCATTCTGCCTGCAGCCATAATCATCTTCCCCTTGAGCTATATCTTCGGCGATATTCTCACTGAGGTCTATGGCTATCGCTGGGCGAGGAGGGTCATCTGGCTCGGCTTCATCTGCAACCTGCTCTTCGTCATCTTTGCCCGGATAGGGCAAACTTTACCTCCAGCCCCCTTCTGGGGAGGGCAAGAGGCCTATAAGAGCATTTTGGGTCCTACCTGGCAAATACTCGTTGCCTCCTTTATTGGCTACCTCGCTGGGGAGTTTGCTAATTCCTTTGTCCTGGCCAGGATGAAGATTCTGACCCGAGGTCGCTGGCTGTGGACAAGGACTATCGGCTCAACTATCGTGGGGCAGGGGCTGGACACCTCAATATTTATCACCTTAGCCTATATTGGCACGACTTCGTTTGTGCCGATAATGATTTTATACCACTGGCTGGCGAAGGTCCTTTTTGAAGCTATATTTACCCCGTTCACCTACGCCGTGGTAAACTACCTGAAGAGGAAGGAGGCAATTGACACCTATGACTATAAGACAAATTTTAACCCCTTCCTCATCTCAGATTAAAAAAAGGCTAGAGCAATGAATATCCAGCTCTTGGGGGCGCATAACTGTGAATCGGAAAGCACAAAGCTCATCAGCCTACTAATTGATGATGTCCTGGCGGTGGATGCCGGTGCCATTACCTCCAGCCTGTCATTTGAGGCACAGCGAAAGATTAAGGCAATCCTGCTCACCCACCAGCATTATGACCATGTTCGGGACATCCCGGCTATAGCGATGAACCTTTTCCTTCGTGGTGCCAAAATCACTATTTACTCTATCCCAGAGGTATATGACGTTGTTACCACCCATCTACTGGATGATAAGCTCTACCCCAACTTCCACCAGCGACCTCGGCATAACCCAACACTTAGGTTCACCATAATAGAACCACACAAGGCTGAGCCGATTGAGGGCTATAGCATCCTAGCTGTCCCGGTAAATCACAGCACCCCGACCGTTGGCTACCAGGTCACCTCTCCTGATGGTAAGGTGGTATTCTATACCGGGGATACCGGTCCGGGCTTGGCTAGCTGCTGGCGACATGTTTCGCCCCAATTACTTATTGCTGAGGTTACTGCCCCAGATAGATATAAGGAGGAGATGGCTGAGTCAGGACACCTATCCCCGAGCCTGCTAAAGGAGGAGTTAATAAACTTCCGAGAACTTAATGGCTACCTCCCCAAGGTAGTGGTAGTCCACATGAACCCAGCTCTGGAGAAGGAGATAGCCGCTGAAATAGCGGCGGTGGAGAGAGAATTGGGTGGTTCAATCACCATGGGCTATGAGGGAATGGAGCTTAAGCTGTAACCATTGCCTACTTCTCCCACCCACCCTCCCTTAGAGGCTTAGCTTATCAGCCTTATGGGTGTGGGGGCGGAGCTCCAAATACATTATGGGGAGTTTAAGAGGGACTTTGTCCCTCTTCAGAAAAAATCTTCCCCTTCCCCTTGCCAAGGGGAAGGGGATAAAGGGGATAGGGTTAATTAACAATCTCAAATTCATAGTTGACTGCAATGTGGGAAAGTTAGTCAAGTGGTTGCGGCTCATAGGGTATGATACCCGCTTCTTTAACGGCAGCAATGACTCCCATCTGGTGGCTACTGCTTTAGCCGAAGGCAGGGTGATACTGACCAGAGACACTCAGATTATGAAACAGCGGGTGATAACCAGCGGAAAGCTTAAAGCTATCCTTATCCAGGGTGATGAACCTGAGCTACAGATGCGTCAGGTAATAGACGCCTTAGACCTGGACTCTAAGTTCCGACCGTTCACGCTCTGTCTGGAGTGCAATCAAGTTTTGGTGGAGAGGGATAGGGGGGAGGCGAAAGACCTGGTGCCGCCCTACGTCTACCAAACTCAAAGCCAGTTTATGCAGTGCCCCGCCTGCCACCGCATCTACTGGCGGGGAACCCACTGGCAGGCAATGACTAAGACGCTAAAGAAATTTGCCAAAGGTTGACCATAGAGATTATTTATTGACCTCACCCCCTTTATCCCCCTCTCCTTGCCAAGGAGAGGGGGGTCAGGGGGATGGGTCACCAAACAATCCCTTGACCATAGTCTGGGATACTGTTACACTTCAATTTGACAATATTAGGGGGGGGAGCAATGAATTTTAAAAACATACTGCTTGAGAAGAAGGATGGGGTGGCAAAACTCATCATTAATAGACCACCGTTAAACATCCTGGATATTGACACCTTAGAGGAGATGAACCAAGCCCTAACTGAGCTAAGGACGGATGATGAGGTAAAGGTAGTGGTTATTACCGGCGCCGGTAATAAAGCCTTTTCTGCCGGGGTAGCTGTTGGTGACCATCTCGGCGAGAAGCTGCCCAAAATGGTGGAGGTATTCAATAAGTTATTTATATTACTAGTAGAGGTAGATAAGCCAACCATTGCCGTGGTCAATGGTGTTGCCCTGGGCGGGGGTTGTGAGATAGTGGCTGGCTGCGATATGGCTATCGCCACGGAAAAGGCACAACTGGGACAGCCTGAGATTAAGCTTGGGGTCTATCCACCCCCAGCCTCAGTCCTCTTCCCCAGGATTTTAGGCAGACGAAAGGCATTTGAGCTTATTCTATCGGGCGATAGTATCAATGCCAGGGAAGCGGAGAGGATTGGTCTGATAAATAAAGCCGTCCCTGAGGAGGAGTTTGACAAGGCGACTGAGGAATTTATCAAGCGGTTTACCGCTAATAGCGGGCTGACCTTGACCCAGGCAAGGCGGGCTGTCTATCGTAATTTTGACCTTGAGTTTCATGAGGCTATGGAAGTAACCGGGGTTGATGCTACCCTGGTGATGAGTGGAGAGAATAGCGTTGAGGGGCTGAAAGCCTTCTTGGAGAAGAGAAAGCCGGTCTGGATAAGATAGCCTTTTATTGGAGGGGGATGGGTGAAAATTCTAACCACGAGCCAGATGCGCCACTTGGAGGAAAGCTGTGCCGGGATTGGTTTAACCACAGATGTGCTTATGGAGAATGCCGGCAAAGCCGTGGCTGAAGAGGTCAGGCGTACCCTGGGCAATATTGACCAGCAACACATTCTATTTCTAATCGGACCCGGTAACAACGGCGGGGATGGGTTAGTCGCCGCTCGCCATCTTCATGACTGGGGGGCAGGGAGCACCGTCTACCTCCTTGGGCAGAGACCTGAGGATGACCCAAAACTTAGGCTAGTCCAGGAACGCAGCATTACTTGCGTTGACGCCGCTGAAGACGAAAGTATGAAAAGGCTTGATGAGCTTCTGGCGTCAGCTAACGGCGTTATTGATGCCGTATTTGGCACTGGTCTTACTCGCCAGTTTAGCGGTCTTATCGCAACGGTACTGGGCAGGATAAATAGGGTGAAAAAGGAGCACCCAAGTTGGAGTATCATTGCCCTGGATTTGCCCTCAGGGCTTAACGCTGATACCGGAACAGTAGACCCTAGCTGTCTCTACGCTGATTATACTATAACCCTTGGTTTTCCCAAGCCAGGCTTATTTAAACTCCCCGGGGCGGAAAGGGTGGGCAGGATAACCGTGGTTGATATTGGCATGCCGGCACATCTAGTGGAGGAGGCAACTGCAGAATGTACTACTGGTGAGTGGGTCAAATCGGTTCTTCCTGAGCGTCAGCTTCAATCTAATAAAGGGAGCTTTGGCTGGGTCTTAGTAGTGGCTGGTTCAATAAATTATATCGGTGCCGCCTATTTAGCTTGCAGTGGTGCTATAAGGGTTGGGGCAGGGTTGGTAACGCTGGCTACGGCTACCAGCCTGCAACCTATCCTGGCGTCAAAGTTAACTGAGGTAACCTATCTCCCCTTACCTGAATTTCGCCCCGGCATCATCTCAGCTGAAGCCGCCAAGCTACTCCTACAGCAATTAGACAAGTTTAATGTCCTGCTTGTTGGCTGCGGACTGGGGCAGAGCCCGTCGGTAGTAAGACTCATCCGGTCTATTCTTATTGGTGGGCATAGGCAGACATTGCCATCACTGGTTGTTGACGCCGATGCCCTCAACATCCTAGCCAGTACCCCAGGGTGGTGGACAAAGCTAACCACCGATGCTATACTTACCCCTCACCCCGGGGAAATGGCAAGGCTGGCTGGAGTGACAGTGGCGGAGGTACAGGCAGACCGGGAAGGAGTTGCCAAGAATTTAGCGGCAAAATGGAACAAAACAATCGTCCTGAAAGGAGCCTATACCGTTATTGCCTCGCCGGAAGGTAAGGCCAAGATTAGCCTTATCGCCAATCCTGGGCTGGCATCAGCCGGGACCGGTGATGTGTTAACTGGAGCCATAGCCGGCCTGGTGGCACAGGGCCTATCCCTTTTTGATGCTGCCGCCTGTGGTGTTTACCTCCATGCCGAGGCTGGTGAGATGGTCAGGGCTAGGCTTGGCGATGCCGGTATGATTGCCAGCGACCTTTTGCCGGAACTGCCTCAGGTTATTAAGCGGGTAAAGGAAAAATAGAATGTTACTTGCCATTGACATTGGGAATACTGACACCACCTTTGGCGTCTTTGATGGCGAGAAGCTTCGTGCCACCTGGCATATAGCTACTGACATCCACCGCATGGCCGATGAGTACGCAGCTTTATTGCTTAACCTGATGCGCCAGCAGGGTCTAGATATACCCGATATTGAGGCAATAGCCTTATGCAGTGTTGTCCCGCCATTGATATCTACCTTTGACGAGCTATTTCAACGCTATTTTCATATCACGCCACTGGTGATTGGGGCCGGGGTAAAGACCGGGGTACGCATCCGAATGGATAATCCCAGGGAGGTGGGGGCTGACCGCATTGTAAATGCGGCGGCAGCGCATCACCTCTATGGGGGGCCGGTAATTGTCACCGACCTGGGCACAGCTACTACCTTTGACACTGTATCCAAAGAGGGCGACTATCTGGGAGGGGCGATTGCCCCGGGGATAATGACTGCGGCTGAGGCTTTATTTACCCGAACGTCAATGCTGTCAAGAGTGGAGCTAACTCGTCCCAAGCGGGCTATTGGCACCAACACCATTGCTGCCATGCAATCAGGGATTATCTTCGGCTATGTCGGACTTATTGAGGGCATAGTGGCTCGTATCCAGAAGGAGTTAGAAGAAAAGGCTAAGGTGATAGCTACTGGCGGTTACGCTAGCCTTATCGCTAAGGAAACTGCCGTCTTTGATGAAGTGAACCCTGCCCTGACCCTGATTGGACTAAGGCTCATCTACCAGATGAATAAAGCCTGATAGGAGGCAACGATGCTGGCTGACAAGACTATAGTATTGGGTATAACTGGGAGTGTCGCCGCCTATAAGGCAGCCGATATCGCCAGTAAGTTAACTCAAGCTGGGGCTAAGGTTGAGGTGGTTATGACCGAGCCGGCGACCAGGTTTATCACTCCGCTCACCCTGCGCAGCATTACCGGTGGGGCGGTGGTAACCGATATGTTTGACCTCGCCTCACAATATGGCATTGAGCATATCGCCCTGGGGGAGGCGGCTGACGTGGTGGTTATTGCCCCGGCTACCGCCTCCATTATCGCCAAACTGGCGGTCGGCATCGCTGATGATATGGTTAGCTTAACCGTTCTAGCGACTAAAGCCCCCGTTATTCTGGCACCGGCAATGGACGCCAACATGTTTGACAATCCCATCACTCAAGAGAACCTAAATAAGCTTAAAGCCAGGGGCTTTACCGTTGTTGACCCTGGTTATGGTCGGTTAGCCTCGGGCAAGGTGGGCTGGGGGCGTCTGGCTGATGTAGACAAAATCATCGCCACCATTACGCAGGTATTAGGTAAGAGCAGTGACCTAAAAGGTAAACGAATGGTGGTTACTGCCGGTGGGACGCAGGAGCCGATTGACCCGGTGCGCCATATTAGTAACCCTTCCTCGGGCAAGATGGGCTATGCCATAGCTCTAGCCGCCAGGGATAGAGGGGCAAAGGTAACCCTGGTTACCGCCCCCACCTCCCTTCCCGCGCCAGCAGGCGTGGAGGTTATACGGGTAAGAACTGCGGCTGAGATGAAAAAGGCGGTGGCTAAGGCAGTAGCTAAGGCTGATGCCCTAATTATGGCGGCGGCTGTCGCCGACTACCAGCCTAAGACCACAGCTAAGGCTAAGATTAAGAAAGAAAGCCCCAGTTTAACCCTGGAGCTAGTCAGGACACCTGACATTATCACTGAGGTCAAGGGCAATTTCCTCAAGGTTGGCTTTGCCGCTGAGAGTGAGGATATAGTCGCCAATGCCAAGAAGAAGCTTGAGCGAAAGCAGCTTGACCTAATTGTCGCCAATGATATTACCGACAAAAAAAGCGGTTTCGGCGTTGATACCAACAAAGTAACCCTGATTAGCCGAGATGGCAAGGTAGAAAGCCTGCCCCTGATGAGCAAGCGAGAGGTGGCGGATAAGATTCTGGATAGGGTGGTGGGGATGCTGAAGTAAGAAGGTTAAAAAGTAGGGAAAATGAAGGCAAGTGTTGAAATAATACTGCGGGCTTACAATATAGAGCAAGGTTATATAAATATCCCTGCTAAAAAGATGTATAATTTCCCAGACAAAAAACGGATGTTGAACTCCATATTGGTAACAGTATATACAAAGTGAACTTTTATGTGAGAGAGAGCCATCATGGGTTTTCAAGATTGACTCAATTCTTCAAAGAACACCGCGAACTTGAAAAGGGAGATAAAGTCATCATTACACCCTCTCCCAGTGCGCCTGAGAAATATCGCCTTGAAATTCTAAGGAAATAAAGGGGGTTCTTTAGCAACTCACCTTCTGATTTAGGAGGGAAGCTGTGAGAAAAAGAAAAATAGCAGGTTGGTGTTTATTTGCTCTCGGACTCTATATAGGAAGTGCGACTATATGGGCTGCGGTTATTGCTTTACCTAGAACGCATTCTGTTACTTGGATAACAGTCAGTATAATGGGAATAGTGGCAATAGCATTATTCTGGGGATGGAGAAAGCTTATATGTCAGAGTCGGAAGAAAGAAAAAGAAGAGGCAAAGATTAAAAAAGAGAGCTAGCTCACGGAATAGTGGATAGAGTGGTAGAGCTGCAACCTATTCCCACCCCATCCCATAAGGAAGGGAAGTTGAGATGAGAGGGGGCTTTGCCCCCTCTCTAAAAACCTCCTCCCCCTCTCCTTCCCAAGGAGAGGGGGATACAGGGGGTGAGGTTCCAAAATCCTGAAAGGAAGTTATGGCAGAAGCACCAACAAAATATGAAATGCCCAAAGCCTATGAGCCAGCTAAAGTAGAGCAGAAGTGGTATAAGTTCTGGCTGGAGAAGGGCTATTTTACACCAATGATTGACCCCAAAAAGAAGCCCTTCGTCATTATTATGCCCCCGCCCAATGTCACCGGCGAGCTTCACATCGGGCATGCCCTAACCGCCACCCTGGAAGATATTATGATTCGCTGGCACCGGATGAAGGGGGAGCCAACACTGTGGCTCCCCGGCGTTGACCATGCCGGCATTGCCGCTCAGGTAGTAGTGGAACAACAACTGGCTGGAGAAGGACTAGACCGGCATAAGTTAGGCAGAGATAAGTTCCTGGAGAGAATGAGACAGTGGGCAAATAAGTGTCGGCGGACTATTGCCGAGCAGCACCAGAGGCTGGGTGCTTCCTGTGACTGGAGCCGGGAGAAGTTTACCCTTGATGACAAACCAAGCCGGGCAGTGCGCACTGCCTTTGTCCGGTTGTATAACAAGGGCTTAATCTACCGTGGGGAGCGGATTATTAACTGGTGCCCCCGCTGTGCTACTGCCCTATCTGACCTTGAGGTAGACCACAAAGATATACAGGGAAATCTATATTATGTCAAATATCCTCTAGCCGAAAATGATGGTTTTATAACCGTGGCTACCACTCGTCCTGAGACCATACTTGGCGATACTGCGGTAGCTGTCAATCCCGGGGATAAGCGGTTCAAGGCTATGCTCGGCAAGAAGGTTATCCTCCCGGCAATAAAAAGGATAATACCAATTATTGCTGATGAAGTGGTTGACCCCAATTTTGGCACCGGGGCGGTAAAAGTTACCCCTGCCCACGACCCGGTGGACTTTGAAATCGCCCAGCGCCAAGGACTGCCGATGGTGAATATACTAAACCTGGACGTTACTATGAATGAGAATGCCGGCAAATATGCCGGGCTTGACCGGTTTGACTGCCGTAAGGCGATATTAGCTGACCTGGAAAAGGCTGGACTCCTGGTGAAGGTTGAGCCCTATACCCACTCAGTGGGACACTGCGACCGCTGTCAGGTAATTATTGAGCCTCTCGCCAGCAAGCAGTGGTTCATCAAAACTCAGCCTTTAGCCCAAGCCGCCATAAACGCTGTCCGTGATGGGGACATCGCTATTATCCCGGAGCGCTTTATCAAGGTCTACCTCAACTGGCTGGAGAATATCCGCGACTGGTGTATCAGCCGCCAGCTATGGTGGGGACACCGTATCCCGGTTTGGTACTGCCAGGGCTGTAGTGAAATAACCGCATCCGTTGATGAGGCTAGAAATTGCGGTCACTGTGGCTCGCCCAATATAGAGCAGGACCCGGATGTTCTTGATACCTGGTTTAGCTCGGCGCTATGGACTCACTCCACCCTGGGCTGGCCCGATGATACCGAGGAGCTGCGCTACTTCTATCCCACCACAGTAATGGAAACCGGCTATGACATTTTATTTTTCTGGGTAGCCAGAATGATTATGATGGGTCTTGAGGATACCGGCGACATCCCATTCAGCACCGTTTATCTTCATGGTCTGGTGCGGGATGAGAAGGGGGAGAAGATGAGCAAGCTCAGGGGCAACGTGCTTAATCCCCTTGATACCCTTAAGGTATATGGCACCGATGCCCTGCGCTTTGCCCTAACCAGCGACATATCGCCGGGGAATGATATCAAGCTGACGACAACACGACTAGAAGCTGGCCGAAACTTTGCCAACAAGCTGTGGAACGCCACCCGGTTTGTGATTAGGAGCTTGCCATCTCCAGAGAAATTCGTATCAGAAGCAGCTTTAGATAGACTAGTGACACCTGAAAAGCGCCCCTTTGAAGACCGCTGGATTCTAAGCCGGCTTAGTCGCACCATATCCACCGTGACCAGATTGATGCAAAATTTCCAGTTTGGCGAAGCCCAGAGGCAAACCCATGATTTCCTTTGGGGCGAATTCTGCGACTGGTATGTTGAGTTGGCTAAGATTCGCCTCCGCTCCGGGGAAGTGCCATCCCCCCTCCCGGTTCTGGTCCACGTCCTGGAGGCATCGCTCCGACTGTTGCACCCCTGCATGCCCTTCGTCACCGAAGAGCTATGGCAAAATCTTAAACAGCACCTGCCGTCAGGCTGGCAGGAAACCGAGTCCATAATGCTCGCCGCCTACCCTGAGGCAGACGAAAAGGCTATTGACCCTGAGGCGGAGCGGGTTACGGAATCCGTAATAGAGATAATACACTCTATCCGCAATGTCCGGGCTCAATATAAGGTAGAGAGCGCCAGATGGATTGAGGCGCAGGTCTACGCTGGCAAGCTCACCCCAGCCATCACCCCCTATTCCCAGACGATTCAGACCCTGGCTCGGGCAAGACCGGTTACTTTCCTGGATAGCCGAGAAGCCCCGAGGAGTGAAAAGAGCGTGGCATTGGTGCTCAAAGAGTCTGAGGTAATTATACCAATGGAAAGTATGGTTGACCTTGAGGCGGAGCAAAAACGGCTGGAGAAAGAGATAGAAGAAACCCAAACTGAGATAGCTCGTCTTGAAGCCAGGCTCAAGGACAAAGCCTTTCTGAGTAGAGCACCAGCGGCGGTGGTTGATAGGGAGCGAGATAAACTAGCTACAAGAAGGGATAAACTGGAACGGCTGAAACAAGGGTTAGATAAACTTAACTAATGCCAATTGCCCCAGTGCCTTCTTGGTGTCACTGGCAACCCTTGCCTTATCGCAATGCTTGAGCCGATACTTAAATAGCCAGTAGGTAAACTCCTTGAGCTCGGTCAGGGTGATAGACCTGAGTTGTGGGTAACTTTTCTCCCGCCTGAAGCGCTTAAGCAATATCGCTTTGGTCGCACCGTATATTCGCTGGTAGACCTCATTAGCCAGATTATGCTCACTATAGCCCGAGGTGCGCCATTCCTTACGCACCTCCGCCTCTACCGCCAGAATTAGAGCCCCCTCCACAGTAACACCATAAAAGTAGTTAAGGTATTGACGGTATTTGGCACCACCGATAAGCTCCTTGAACCTATTCTTGCTCAGTCTCATTGGTGGTTTGCCATAGAAGAGGAGGGCGAGCTTTTCCTCCTCAGGCACCAGGTCATCTACCGCCTCACATAGCCGTTCCGCCAGAAGCAGCCAGTCAAAGGCTTCCCCATCAATAAGGTAGCGGTAATGGCGACCGTTATAGGTCTCCTCACTCTCAGTCCATAGCCCGATAGCCTCAAGCAGGGCGAGATACCAGTGCTTACCACTTATGATTGCCTGCTCCAGGTGTCTTATCGCCTCAATATTACTGCGTGTTACCGTTAGGTTCTGGAGTGACATTTCCCTACTTCCTCAAATAAGCTATAACCTCTTTCAGTGGTCTGGTATTCAATATATCCTGCGGCTGACACCACCCCCGCCTGGCTACCCCCACGCCAAAGCGCATAAATTCCAAATGTTCAGTTGAGTGGGCATCGGTGTTAATTATTAGCTTTACCCCCAGCTCCCTCGCCCGATAGGCATGGATGTCCTTGAGGTCAAGCCGACTGGGCATGGCGTTGATTTCCAATATGGTCTTAGTCCGCGCCGCTGCCTGGAAGATAGCCTCCATATCCACTGCCACCGGCTCTCTCCCTGGCAGAAGCCGGGAGGTTGGGTGCGCCAGCACATCTACATGGGGACTTTCCATCGCCAGTATAAGCCGCTTTGTCATCTGCTCTTGGCTCTGGTTCATCGCCGAGTGAACGGCGGCGATAACAATATCCAGCTCCTCAAGAAGCTCGTCAGGCATATCCAGGGCGCCATCGGCACGAATGTCCACCTCCAAGCCGCAAAAGATATGAATGCCACCGATTTTCTGGTTAAGCTGTTTAATCTCAACTATTTGCTGCCTAAGTCGGTGGGCATCAAGCCCATGGGCAATGCCACGACCGCCAGAATGGTCAGCAATTCCCAGATACTTATAGCCAAGGGCTTTAGCTGCTTGCGCCATTGCCTCAATGCTGTCACGCCCATCGCTCCAATCAGTATGAACATGAAAGTCTCCCTTTATATCCGATAGCTTCACTAGCCTGGGTAAGGCACCCTGCTCCGCCCTCGCTATCTCCTCCCCACCCTCCCGTATCTCCGGGGGCATCAATTCAAGCCCCTGCCGCTCATAGAAGGCTTCCTCGGTGGCAAACCTCTCCAGCTTACCGGTAGCTATGTCGGTGATGCCATACTCACTTAGTTTCAGTCCCCGGCGGTGTGCCCTCTCCCTGAGGTTAACATTGTGCTGCTTACTTCCGGTGAAATACTGAAGCAAAGAGCCAAACGAGTCATGCTCCACAATTCTTAGGTCAACCTGAAGCCCGCCGGAGACGACCACGCTAGATTTAGTTGTGCCACTGACCGAGACCTCCTTGACCATAGGCAAGGTGGTGAAGGTGTGCATTACCTCGGTGGCGTCATCGGCAGTCCCCATGAGGTCAATATCGCCCACCGTCTCCAGGAAACGGCGCAGGCTTCCGGCGGGAACCAGATTCTTAACCCCCCGAACCTCCCCCAGCCGGGACAAAATCTCATCTACTATTGGCATTGCCTCACCGATAGGGATACGCTGGTCTTTTCTCCTCATGGCTTGAATCTGGTGCAGGATATTCTCTGCCGTCTTATCCCCCATGCGGTAAAGCCGCGCCACCTCCCCACCAACGATAGCTGCCTCAAGCTCATCTATAGTTTTTATGTCAAGTTCACTGGAAAGAAGCATCGCTGTCTTGGGGCCAACGCCGGGGATACCAAGCAGGGTGCTAATTCCTTCGGGGAACTCAGCCTTTAGCTTCTCGTATAAATCAAGCTTACCGGTAGTTACCAGCTCGGTGAGCTTCTTGTTGATAGCCTCCCCCACCCCGGGGACTTCCCTCAGCCTGTCCTCCCTGACCAGTTGCTCTATTTCCACTGGCAGGTGCTCAATGGAGCGCACGACCTTCTGGTAAGCCCGAATCTTAAACGGGTTCTCCCCCTTAAGCTCCAGGAGGTCAGCAATGTCCTCAAAGACCTTGGCGATTTGTTTGTTGTTCATGGGGATTTAATTTTGCCCCTCACCCACTCCCAATCCGGGTTACCGTGGTCAAAGAACGACTTAAAATTATCCTTCAGCCACTCATAATAGTCATTCTCAGTGTACTGACAAAAAGCCTCAACCAGCTTATCTTTTGGAATATCCTCAGGGATTTCCAAATCCCAGTCCTTTAACTTGCAATCTAAAAATTCCTCAACAACTTGTCGGTCAAGCATCTTTTGCCTCCTATGGTGTTCTATGATTCGGTCTTGGTATATGGCTATTTATGCCTTCTTTATCGTAAACGTCAAACAGTTCCTTGCAAAATCTAATCATTCTCTGGTCACCACTAGCCACAGCACTTTTATAAATCTTTATGATGAATTTCTTGCCTGCTTCTGTTTGAGAGAGATTCTTTTTTATCAGATTATGTTCGGTGCACAAAGTCTGCCCGTTGTCTGCTGTATTAGCTCCCCCTTTGTCTTTAGGTTTTATATGATCAGCACATATTTCAACCCCATCTTTAATACCTCTTCCACAGACTACGCATTTATAATTATCCCTTCTAAATATCTCTTCTTTTATTTCAGGTGAAAAGTCGAATAACTCTACTTCACGAGCATAGCTTGGGTCATACCTATATACTCCCTTGCGAACTTTTCTTAATTTACCTTTTTGAGATAGCTTGCGTATTTCTCGCCAGGTGTCGCGAGGTTTTGTACCACCAGATTTAATATACTGCTCTTCAACCCAATCAACAACCGGTCCGTGCGTTAAATCTTCGTTAGGGTGCGCTTGAAAATATTCTAGAATTAACTGGCTTATAGATTTCCTAGGCATAGCATCTCCTACACGTTTTTTAACCTAGATTGATATATTTTCCCCTCTTTTATTACTCTTTGTTTGGCAATCTCACAGTAACCTCGGTCTATTTCAATCCCGATCCCCTTTCGCCCTGTCTGTGAACAAGCAACTAGAGTGCTTCCGCTTCCAAGGAAGGGGTCAAGTATAGTGTCCCCAACGAAGCTGAATAATTTTATGCACCTCCTCGGTAATTCCACAGGAAATGGAGCAGGGTGTCCAACCTTTCTTTTACTCTCCCCGCTAAAATTCCATACTCCGTTCGTCCACTTTTGAAACTCAGCCTTATTAATATCTGATATTTTACTGCCGCTTTCCTTCTTCCACCGTTTTTTATAAAGAACCACTATTACCTCCACTGGCGCAATAACATAAGGTGCGGAAGCACTAAGCCATGACCCCCATGCGGTTCGCCTTGAAATGTTCTGCTCGTTCCAGATTATTGTAGAGTGGTACTTCCAGCCGGCTTGCTTAGCGATTGTTGTCAAATCAGCACAGACGCTTTGTTGTCCACCCTTATTCTTGTCCAGCGGTATATTCAGGCAAAATCTACCATCGTCTTTCGCCAAATCATAACATTTACTAATCCATTCTCTTGAGAACTGCAGATACTCACTATATGGCATTCCATCATCGTGTGAGTTATATTTGATGTTTACGTTGTACGGAGGCGAGGTGATAATTAAGTCGATGCTACTATTTTCTACCACTTTGGTGGTTAAAATGTCATCGCTGTAAATAGCTATCCCCTTTTCACGAAAATACAACTTACTGTCCAATGTTGTGCTTGCTTTCAATTGCATTTCACCTCACCTTCCGCAGCAGTGCTTATACTTCTTACCCGAGCCGCAGGGGCAGGGGTCGTTCCTGCCGATTTTCTTGCCCCCAACCTTTGCCCGCTGCTTACTGGTACCACCCCTGTTGACGGCAGCCTTAGCCATTGGCGAAGGTGCTGCTTCCGGGGCTTCCCGCCTTTCAATTCTCACATGGTATATGGTATGAGCCACATCATGCTGAATCGCCGACAAGAGGTTCTGAAACTGGTTATGCCCCTCTGTCTTGTAGGCAACCAGCGGGTCGCGCTGACCTACTGCCTGTAGCCCAATACCCTCACGCATACGCTCCATCGCCGTCAGGTGCTCAACCCACAGGCTGTCTATGGTGCGAAGCATCACCAGCCGTTCCACTACCCTCATATTGTCTGAGCCTAATTCTTTCTCTCGCTCCTCATAAAGAGCCTCTGCCAGCTCAATCAGCTTTTCTTCAATCTCCCTCGGCTTCATCGGGGAGAGGGTAGCGGCATTAATGGTTGGGGGGAGGGGGAGAATAGTAGAAACTTCACCAACCAAGCCGTCTACGTCCCAGCCATCGCCCTGCTCACCAGCAGTACAAGCGGCGACTATACCCTGGAGCTCCTCCCTAACCATTGACAGGATATTGGACTTGAGGTCGGCGCCACTCAAGAGCTTTTTTCGTTCACTATAGATAACCTCGCGGTGCTTATTAACTACGTCATCGTAATCTACCAGGTGCTTACGAATATCAAAGTGGTAACCTTCCACCTTGACCTGGGCATTTTCAATAGCCCGGTTGACCAGCTTATTCTCAATTGGGGTATCCTCATCCATCCCCACCCACTCCATAAAGCCCTTGACACGGTCGCCACCAAAGCGGCGGACGACTTCATCCTCTAGAGAGACATAAAAGCGCGAACTCCCCGGGTCACCCTGACGCCCGGTTCTACCCCTTAGCTGGTTATCAATTCGTCTCGCCTCATGGCGCTCGGTACCGATGACATGAAGCCCACCAAGAGCTATTACCTTATTATGCTTTCCCTGCCATTCAGACTCATTCTGCCCTTCAGGATTTCCCCCCAGTATAATATCAACACCCCGCCCTGCCATGTTGGTGGCGACGGTTACTGCCCCCGGCTGCCCTGCCTGGGCGACAATATCAGCCTCCTTCTCATGGCGGTTGGGGTTGGCGTTAAGCACTTGATGGGGGATGCCCTTCTTGGTCATCTTATCGCTGAGGTTCTCTGAAGCCTCAATAGAAACCGTGCCAACCAGCACCGGTCGCCCCTCTTTGTGAAGCTGCTCTATCTCACGCACCACTGCCCTGAATTTAGCCTTCTCGTCCTTGTAAATCTGGTCAGGGAGGTCCTCGCGAATCATCGGCTTGTGGGTGGGGATAAGCGTTACCTCAAGTTTGTATATCTTATGAAACTCCTCAGCCTCAGTGACGGCGGTGCCGGTCATACCCGCCAGTTTCTGATACATGCGAAAGTAGTTCTGGATAGTAATGGTGGCAAAGGTTCTACTTTCCTGCTGAACCTTGACCCGCTCCTTGGCTTCTATTGCCTGGTGCAGCCCTTCTGAATACCGCCGACCATACATTAGCCTGCCAGTAAACTCATCAACAATGATAACCTCCCCATCCTTGACTACATACTCTTTGTCTTTCTTATAAAATTCCTTAGCATTGAGGGCATTTCTCAGGTGGTGGAGAAGCACGGCACTGGCTTCGTCAGAATAGAGGCTACCTGATTTTAGTATCCCTTCCCGCCTAAGTATCCTCTCCACATTCCCGTAGCCGACATCAGTTATCTCCTTTATCCGGCGTTCCTTCTCATCTATAGTATAATCCACTTCCTTCTTTAAACTGGGGACAGTACGAGCGAATATTTGATACCTCTCTCCCGCCTCCACATCGGGAGCGCTGATAATCAGTGGGGTTCTGGCTTCATCAATAAGCAGGTAGTCCACCTCATCAACGATGGCGTAATTCAAGGGGCGCTGGACACACTGGGACAGGTCCATGACCATGTTGTCCCGCAGATAGTCAAAGCCAAACTCGCTACTGGTGCCATAGGTAATATCTGCCTGATAAGCCTCCCTGCGTGAGATAGGGCGGAAATGGCGCCAGCGGTCGTTTTCTTTACCTGAATCATAGCTGGGGTCATAGAGGCGAGCTGGGGTATGTTCGTCTGAGGTCTGAGGATAAATGCTGGCGATGCTTACCCCAAGGGCGTGGTAGATAGGTCCCATCCAGTACGGGTCACGCCGTGCCAGATAGTCATTAACTGTAGCCAGATGGCAACCCCGACCGGTAAGGGAACTAAGGTAGAGGGGGAGGGTAGCCACCAGAGTTTTGCCCTCGCCAGTCTTCATCTCGGCAATTTTACCCTGATGGAGGACAACGCCCCCCATTAGCTGGACATCAAAGTGGCGCTGACCAATAGTTCGCTTGGCGGCTTCACGAACGGCAGCAAAAGCCTCGGGAAGGAGCTCGTCAAGCGAATTGCCGTCCTTGAGGCTAGCCTTGAATTCATCGGTCTTGGCACGAAGCTCGCCGTCGCTAAGCTTCTCAAACTCAGGCTCTAGCTCATTTATCCGGTCTACTACTGGCTGTAGTTGCCTCAGCTCTTTCTCGTTGGAGTCAGCAAGCCCACCCAACCACTTAAACATAGCTCACCCTTGCTCAAACATAGCTCCAATAGATTGTCCGGTATGGATGCGTTTGATAGCCTCACCAAGCAGTGGGGCGATGGGTAAGATAGTAATCTTATCCAGTTTCTTCTTCCCGGTGACAGGAACGGTATCAGTAACCACCACCTCCTTCACCGGGCAAGAGGCTATCCTCTGAATAGCCTGTCCGGAGAATATGGGGTGGGTGCAGCCGGCGTATACCTCTTTTACCCCCCGCTTCTCCAAAGCCGAGACAACATTTACCAGAGAGCTGGCGGTATCTATCTCGTCGTCTATAGTAAGAGCCACCTTACCCTCCACCTCACCAATGACGTTTAGCGTCTCAGTCTGGTCAACATTGCCCACCCGCCTTTTTTCCATAATCGCAAGAGGCACATTAAGCTTGGTTGCCATATCTCGCGCCCGCTTGGAGATACCGATGTCGGTGGCAACTACCACCAAGTCATCAAAAGCTCTCTCCTTAAAATACCGAATGAACATGTTAAGGGCGGTCAGTTCGTCAACCGGGATATTAAAGAAGCCCTGGATCTGGGCGGCATGTAAATCAACGGTGAGCAGTCGATTGGCTCCAGCCACAGTGAGCAGGTCAGCAATCAACCTGGCGGTTATCGGTACCCGGGGCTGGTCTTTCTTATCGGTGCGACCATAGCCATAATAAGGGATTACAGCAGTAATCTGCCCCGCCGATGCCCTCTTCAGGGCATCAAGCATAATAAGTAATTCAACCAGATTCTTATTGACTGGTGAGTACAGGGGCTGAATAACGAAGACGTCTCTCTGGCGGACGTTCTCCAGAATGCGAACAAAGATATTCTCGTTACTGAACTCAAAGACCTCACACTTGCCCAGAGGCGTTTTCAGATATTTCGCCACCTCCTGGGCAAGAGCGGGGTGGGCATTACCGCTAAATACCTTCAGCTCATCCATCGCTTTACACCTCAATTCATATCAGACTCACCCTAATTATAGCACTATTAGCACCATTGATTAACTACCTCACCCCCTTTGCGGTCTTAAATCCACCCCCTCGGTCCCCCTCCTTTGGCAAAGGAGGGGGAAGATAAATAAAAGAGAGGCTTCGCCTCTCTTAGACTTACCTTAAGGGTGGGTGGGAAAAATTACTCAGGATAGTTGCTAATTGTGTAATCTCTGTCGTTTGTCCTTAACTTCATCAAGGAAGGGTATTAGATGTGCTCCTTTAGATAAGCCTTTAATCTGCTCTTCGTTTAGAGTAATGTTAAAAACTAGCTTAGTTTTGTAATTCTTTTTATTGGCTTCCAAAGTCCTGATTTCAAAGTTGTATTTACCCGCTAATAAAGGATTAGTACCAAAAGGGAACTTCTCGTGTTTCGCAAGGGCAAATACAATAGATTTATATACTGTTGACTTACCTGCTAAATGAAGAGGGTAGAATGGCTCATTAGATGGGTCTTCAGTAAGTTTTTTGCCTAAAGCAGACTCGGTTTGCAAGCTGTATTTGGTATAAAAGAAAGGTTGGAACAGCCATGTATTTTTTTCTGAGTTAACTATAAGAGCTATATCGCTAATAGCTCCGTCCCGTGCTCCAGCATTTGCAAAATATAAAGGTAAGATAGCGGAAAACCTAATAACTGCTCCGCCATCTTCTAAGTGCTGAGGCAAAGGCTCTAATCTGGGATTTCCACAATATATCTTAACATTGAAAGGGGAGAGGTAATTCTTCCATGCTACATAGCCAGATATTACTAAGGCTATAGCTCCAGTAATAACTCCAGCTATTTCCATTACTTGCTTCCCCCAAGATATTGTAGCACAACTTAATCTTTTCCCCAAGGGTTAATTATTGGGTAGAGGGATTAAAAGGGACGAAAGTCCCTTTAAAAAAATATCTCCCCCTCCCTGTATAAGGGAGGGGGATAAAGGGGGAGGGTTACCTAATAATCTCAGTCATCAATCCCCGGCACCGGAAAGCGAGAGCATATCTCGTTGACCTCTTCTTTTGCCTGCTTTTGAATATTAGTGTCGCCAATATTGGTGATTACCTTTATAATCAGTGAGGCGATACGCTTCATTTCCTCAACGCCGAAGCCTCGTGTGGTCACTGCCGGTGTGCCCAGCCTAATGCCTGTGGTTACCCTTGGAGACTGTCGGTCAAAGGGGACAGCGTTGCGATTAACCACAATGCCGGCTGCCCCCAAACACTCCTCGGCTTCTTTGCCGGTGATACCAATCCCGGTGAGGTCGACCAGAATGAGGTGGTTATCAGTTCCACCTGAGATTAAGCGCAAACCCAGTCCTTGGAGCTCACTGGCTAAAGCCTGGGCGTTATCAAGGGTTGAGCGCTGATAGTCAGTGAAGCCAGGTTGCATCGCCTCATGAAAACATACCGCTTTAGCGGCAATAGCGTGCATCAGTGGTCCCCCCTGCATCCTGGGGAAGACAGCCTCATCTATTGAAGATGCCAGCTCTCTCCGGGAAAGAATGAACCCACTTCGTGGACCGCGCAGCGTCTTATGTGTGGTTGCCGTTATTACATCGGCGTAGGGGATGGGGGTGGGATGAAGACCTACAGCCACCAAACCAGCGATGTGAGCCATATCAACCATAAGTTTGGCTCCTACCAGGTCAGCAATATAGCGAAAACGCTCAAAATCAATAATCCTGGAGTAAGCACTGGCTCCAGCCACAATAAGCTTTGGCTTGTGCTTTATCGCCAGCCTCTCTACCTCCAGATAGTCAATCCTTTCCGTCTCCCGGCTAACCCCGTAAAGGATAAAATTATAGGACCTGCCGGAGAAGCTTACCTTATCACCGTGAGTGAGGTGACCGCCGTGAGCCAGGCTCATCCCCATGACGGTGTCACCATACTCCAGCAGGGCAAAGTAGGCTGCCATATTAGCCTGAGCCCCGCTATGGGGCTGGACGTTGGCATGCTCAGCATGGAAGAGTTCCTTTGCCCGCCGGATAGCCAGCTCTTCCACTATGTCCATATTCTCGCAGCCGCCGTAGTAGCGCTGCCAGGGGTAACCCTCGGCATACTTGTTAACCAGAAACGAGCCTTCTGCCTCAAGCACCGCCCGGCTGGCGTAGTTCTCCGAGGCGATGAGGTTTATTGTCTCTTTCTGCCGCTTTGCCTCCAGATGAAGGGCATGACTAATCTCCGGGTCAATCTTGCCTAGGAAGTTCATTTCCCTCCTTTTGCTCAAGTCTACAACTGCTCCCCTTTAGTGTCAACAAGGGTGAGAGATTATTTATTAACCTCACCCCCTTTATCCCCTTTATCCCCCTCTCTTACTTTCACTCCCCCTTCCCTTAGTAAGGGAAGGGGGTCAGGTCAAAGACTCTTTGAGGGGATAGGTTGCTAAGTAACCTATTAAAATGTTATCATAATCAAAAGGCAAGCTACTATGTCAGCTCTGAGCGAGCTCTATCAAGAGATTGCCCGTTGCCAGCAGTGTGAAATAGCCAAATATCGAAATAAGGTGGTGCCTGGTGAGGGGGCGGAGGACGCCAGGATAATGTTTATCGGTGAGGCACCAGGATGGCATGAAGACCAGCTGGGACGCCCTTTTGTCGGACCAGCAGGGAAATTCCTGGATGAATTACTAGCTTCCATCGGCTTGAGGCGGGAACAGGTCTATATCGCCAATGTGATTAAGTGCCGCCCCACATCAAACCGCGACCCCCTGCCTATGGAAATCCAGAATTGCCGCCAGTGGCTGGAGCGCCAGATTGAAATAATCCACCCCAAGATGATTGTAACCCTGGGGCGTTACTCCATGGCGATGTTCTTCCCCGGCAAGAGCATAAGCAAGATTCACGGTACCGCTCAGAAGCACGGTGATACTATCTATTACGCCATGTATCACCCGGCAGCAGCTCTTCACCAGCAGAGCCTGCGCCGTGATATAGAAGAGGATATGCTTAAAATCCCGTCACTGCTTGCCGAGGCAGAAACTATTAAAGAAGAGGAGAAACAACCACAGCAGTTAACTATGTTTTAGGTGAAAAAAATGATTAAACCAAGATTAAAAATAATCCCCCTCGGGGGGCTATCTGGAATCGGCAAGAATATGATGGCGATGGAATATCAAGATGACATCCTCGTCATTGATGCCGGGCTCATGTTCCCCGGGGAGGAGATGCTGGGTATTGACCTGATAATCCCTGATATCAGCTACCTGTTGGAGAAGCGGGAGAAGATAAGGGGCATAGTCATCACCCATGGTCATGAGGACCATATTGGTGCCTTGCCCTATCTCCTGCCACAGCTTAATGTGCCGGTTTATGCCACCAAGCTTACCCACGGACTTATCTCGGTAAAGCTTAAGGAAAGAAAAGCACTGGCAGAGGCTAAGCTAAAGGTCATAACCTTCGGCAGTCAGATTTCACTGGGAAGATTCAGGGTTGAATTCTTCCCAGTTTGCCACAGCATACCCGACGCCGCCGGTCTAATCATACACACGCCAATCGGCACTATTATTCATAGCGGGGATTTCAAGCTTGATTATACCCCGGTTGATGGTAAACCAACCAACCTCTCCCGGCTGGCTCAACTCGGGGCACAGGGGGTACTACTTCTACTCTCCGACTCCACCTATGCTGAGCTCCCTGGCTATACTCCCTCAGAGAGGGTGGTCGGCGAGACGCTGGACCGGGTCATGGCGGAGGCACCAGGGAGGGTAATTGTGACTACCTTCTCCTCGCTGGTCTCCCGCATCCAGCAGGTTATTGATTCGGCAGCCAAACACCAGCGTCGTGTCTTTATTATCGGGCGTAGTATGACCGATATAGTGCACATGACCCTTGAACTTGGCTATCTAAAGGCTCCCGATGGCATACTGGGCCGGATTGATGAACTTAAAGGCACGCCTCACAATCGGGTTGTTCTCATCACTACCGGGAGCCAGGGAGAACCAACCTCAGCCCTGGTTAGAATCGCCAATCGAGACCATCGTGAGGTTCATATCATCCGCGGCGATACCGTGGTTCTCTCGGCAACCCCGATCCCAGGCAACGAAGCGCTAATTAACCGGACGGTGGATAACCTTTTTAAGCAGGGGGCTCAGGTTCTCTATGCCAAGGTGGCGCAGGTTCACGTCCACGGGCACGGTAGCCAGGAAGAGCTAAAACTACTGCTAAATTTGGTCAAGCCAAGATTCTTTATGCCTATCCACGGCGAATATCGTCACCTGAGCCTGCATGCTAATCTAGCCCAGTCGCTGGGTATCCCTAAGGGAAATATCTTCCTGCTGGAAGACGGCGATGTCCTCGAGCTCAGCCCGCAGGCGGGAAGGAAAGCAGGTAAGGTCAGCTCGGGCAATGTTTATGTTGACGGTCTGAGCGTAGGTGATATTGGCGGCGTTGTCCTTCGCGATAGAAGGATGCTATCCCGGGATGGGGTAGTGATAGTGATTATCACGGTTAATCAGCAGACCGGCAAACTGATGGGGCGCCCTGATATTGTATCGCGGGGTTTTGTTGAGCCCGGGGAGACCAAGGACATGATAGAGGAGAGCCGTGACCTGGTAGCCCGCGCCTTAGACCATAGCGGCGTCCGCCCCGCCGACTGGGGCTTTATTTACAGGAAAGTCAGGGACATATTGAATAAGTTTTACTATGACCAGACCAAGCGCCGCCCCATGATTCTTCCGGTTATGGTGAAGGTGTAGCAAGGATTAACAACCTATCCCCCTGACCCCCTTCCCTTACTAAGGGAAGGGGGAGTAAAAATAAGAGAGGGGCGAAGCCCCTCTCTAAAACCTCTTCCCCCTCTCCTTGATAAGGAGAGGGGGGTAAAGGGGGTGAGGTTAATAATAATCTGCCGAAAGGTGTAGATGCTTATATGGCGAAGCAGAAGCCGGGGGGAGAGTCAGGGTGGAGCCAGTTTTTCCACTTCATAATATTACCACCGGTGTGGCGGCTCATAGTGGTTATCACCGTCGCCACCCTGCTCTACTGGCAGTGGCCGAATATTACTTTACTGGCAACTAAGACTTTTACCCTGTTTGGCTGGGGGTTTGTCTTTCTAGTTATTGCCCTTGGCACTCTGGTTGTGGTGGTGTGGCGACGCAAACTGTTATCCGTTATCTACCACTGGAACCAGTGGCTTGGTGGCGTTGCCTTTATTCTAGCGGCCTGGGGGATAATGGCTTTCTGGGGGCTGGGGGGTAAGTTTGGCGAGGCTATTATCGGCGCTAACGTTTTTCTTGGTGCCCTTCGCCTTCTCGGGCTGGTGGTTATAGGCGTTATTTTAGTTGCCCCCGGCGTCTGTCTTCGCCTTGTGGTCAAATTCATCTCCTGGACAAGGGAACAGCTTAAGAAGCGTGCTGCCAGACCAGTGACTTATATCCAACCTACCGCGGAAGAGCCACTCTCACCCTCTTTAACAATACCTCAGGAGGCGGTGACCCCGGTGCTTACCCCTACCCCGGCTCAGCAGGAACTTAGGCAGGTAGCCCAGGAGGTGTGGAAGAAATATGGCGAATCACCGGCACTGGTTACCGTTGATGGCTGGCGGTTACCACCAATTGATATTCTGGATAGCACTCCTGAGGTTGAGTTTGGTCAGGCTGATAACATGCAGAGAGCCAAGCTGATTGAAGAGGCTTTAGCTAGCTATGGCGTTGAGGCTAAGGTGGTGCAGATAAATGCTGGACCAACAGTCACTCAGTTTGGCGTCGAGCCAGGCTGGGATAGGAAGACGAGGGAGATAAGGGAAAGGGATAAGGATGGAAATGTTAAGGTCAGGTTGGAAGAGGTGTCTAAGACCAGAGTCAAGGTGGAGAGGATTACCTCTCTAGCCAATGACCTGGCTCTGGCTCTGGCTGCACCCAGCATCAGGATTGAAGCCCCAGTTCCGGGTAAGTCGATGGTGGGGATTGAGGTGCCCAATACCATCTTAGGTCTGGTCAGTCTGCGGGGGGTAATAGAAACCAATGTCTTTCAGAAATTAAAGTCAAGGTCTAAGCTGACTCTGGCACTGGGGAAGGGTGCCGGGGGCGAGGCAGCGGCGGGTGACCTATCCCGAATGCCCCACCTGCTTATCGCCGGGGCAACGGGGAGTGGCAAGACCGTTTGTCTAAGCTCTACTATCTGTTGCCTCCTGGTACATAACACGCCCAATGATGTCAAGCTTTTTATGATTGACCCGAAGAGGGTGGAGCTGACCGTGTTTAACGGCATACCTCACCTGGCTACCCCGGTTATAGTTGATACCAATAAAGCCATAAGTATACTGCGCTGGCTCAACCAGGAAATGGATAAGCGGTATCAGAAACTGGCTACCGCCGGTGCCCGTAACATTGAGGGTTACAATAAGAACAAGGGGGGGGATGAAAAGCTCCCTTACCTGGTACTTATTATTGATGAGCTTGCCGATTTAATGATGGCAGCCTTTGATGAAGTGGAGCATACCCTGTGCCGCTTAGCCCAGCTTGCCCGGGCTACTGGCATTCATCTTATCGTGGCTACTCAGCGACCATCGGTAGATGTGGTCACTGGACTAATTAAGGCTAACTTTCCCACCCGTATTAGCTTTGCCGTAACCTCCCAGGTTGATTCACGCACCATCCTTGACATGGGAGGTGCCGAAAAACTACTGGGTCGGGGGGATATGCTCTATATGCCTACTGAGGCGGCAAAGCCCAAGCGCCTGCAGGGTTGCTACGTCTCTGATGCTGAGAGGGAGAGGCTGGTCTACTTTTGGAGTAGCCAGCGGAGAGAAGAAGCGGCAATGCTGGGAATTGAAGAGCTTGCCCTACCCCCAACCGGTGCCAGGGGGGGCTTCCCTGAAGACCCCCTGCTTGACGCCGCCAGGCAGCTGGCAAAAGAACATATGCACATCTCCACCTCTTTCCTACAACGCCGGTTACGCATTGGTTACCCTAGGGCAGCTCGCCTCATGGAGCAGCTTGAGGAGGAAGGCATTAAGAGGACGGAGGGGTAGAGCAATCTGATTGGTGTTGGGAGGTGGGATTCTCTGTGACTCATTTTATGGCAATCGCTCTAAATTCAAGAGATTATAAGAGATATCCTCTTCTTCGGTAGAGTAACGTATTTTTTCTGTCTTTTTAACGTGAGCCTTATAACGCTTTGGTAGCTCGACAGTCTGCTTTTCACTAATATCAATGTCCTCTGCTAATGAACCTCGGATGTCTTCACCTGTGTCTAACTTTAGGTGGAAGCTGCGTCTAATTAGCTCGACGCCTACTAGATTTGCATAAACTGTTAGCTCGCTCACGCGCTCTTCGCTTGTCAGGCCAATAATCTGGTGTAATCTTTCCAGCTCTGGCCTTTGTGCAAATAGCCGTGTTTTAATGAGTTGTTGGCGACGCCACTCAATATCTACGCCAAGCCCAGACTCCGCATGGTCATATGCCCACTTATACAAGGACCTTACTGAAGCTGGACCTAGTCTTTTTGCATACTCCAAGACTTCTGGAGAATCATGCACTTTTGCCATCTCTGATATAACTCTCAAAGATTCATCGAGGTAGCTCTCGCCAATTAATAGACGTTGGTTAGGAATGGTAAGGACTACCCCGACGGAGCCTGGAAAGGTGTATCCGAATCGAAACTCTGTTTCTGCCACAATTTCAGCACTTATTCTAGCACGTATCTTTGGGATAGCAGTCTTGATTGCATCGTAAACGGTAGACACTAAATTTTGAAAATCACCTAGCACGCTAGACAGTGCTTTGAGAGTTGGGCTCTCCTCCTCAGGAAATATGCGATAAGCGCATACGTCAATGCCAAGACTGTCAACCGCAGCCAAAAAATGCGCTTCTAGATCTTGATAACGATTTTCCAGAGATTTCATCATAGCTGAAAGCGATAGGGACTTAGGGTCAATAGCTATAGCTTTTTCCATTTCTGCTATGGCCTTATTCGTCTCAAGCAATTTTTGTTGAATTTCTGCAATCCTAGTCATGCCCTCCTCCTTATAAAGCTATTACGGCTATACCTTTCATCTCGTTACCTCTAGAAAATCCGAATTGTTTCATCCAATAACTATGATAGTATTGTCCTATCCAGTATTGTGAGTGGCCTTTGGGCCACTCCATAAGTAGATAGCTATGACAAGAATATAAGTCCTTGAGGTTAGAGTTCAACCAGTCCACCGTTTTTCTTTGCTCTTCGGTACCATTTTCATAGAATTCTGCCGTAATACGTAATACTAGATCAACATCCTCTGGGTTCATTTTTTCGGTTAAGAAACTCCCATTAATCCAAACCTCGCCTTCTATACCGTTCTTACGCAATTCGTCAATGACTTTTTCAAGGCCCTCCATTATTTTGGGGCGAGTTGTAGATAGGGAGAAATTAGATACACATAGCTGTCTCAATTCCGCAAGGCTCATTTCGTGTCTGCCTATCTCAAGTAGTGGAAGATATTCCAGTTTACCAGAAGGTGTTATGCCTTGCATATGACAAATATACTACCGTCATAAATTGAAGTCAAAGCGTATTAAAAGTGGAGGACGGAGGGGGAGGTTTAGGGGACTGCATTTTAAGCTTTGCCTTCTTCAAGAAGTTTAGGTTCCGGCATCATAAGTTCATGAGGATCAAATGTACTTCTCTCAAGCATTTCAGGTATAACCGCCCCGCAGGTAATAAACTTTTGTACCGAATCAATCAATTTTATACGAAGCAATTCGGCTTCTTCATGCCCAATTTTATTTTCATTTTCTAGGTTCCAAATTTCATTAATAACAGGTAGTGATTTTGCCACTAATTCAACTCTTTGAGCAATCTGGCGTTCACGGAAGAACATAATTCTATCCCAAAGTGAAAGAATAATTTCTTTGACCATTTCTATGATTTTTGCTGCGCCAAGGAAATCAAACGTCTTTTCACCACCCGAATCACAGCCAATCATAGTCAGATGAACAGTAGGGTGTTTAAGGATCGCAGAGGAAGCCTCGTACAGCGAGGATATACTAGATAGAAGGTCTATGATGCGATCTGTCGTGGGTGGATGATTACTATCTTCAATAAGAATTGTAGTTAATAGTGTTTTCCCCCTATATTCATCTGGGAGTTCCTCTGGGCTTTTTTGTGTAATAGCTAAATAATCAGGCTTAATTAATTCCAAAAATAACGGAAGATAGTTTACTGCAAAATATAAATACCTATTCCATACGAAAATAGTTCCGGGCCTACCCTCTCTGGTATAAACAACATCTGACCATTTTTCTGAATCAGTCATAACAGTCAAATGGAAAATGTCAGATATTTGTTTCTCAATAGGTCCATAATCTTTAGCAAGAAGGGAATACTCATGCAATCTAGACATTAAATATGCGTTAAAAGTTTCTCGTTCAGGTGGCCCTTCACGTAGAGTCTTCTCAAAAGCTTCAAAAATGTGACTGTCTTGAATAGCATCAAGAATTTTTTTGCTAGCTTCTAAAATTTCCATCCTTCTCATGTTGGCCCCCAAACAGGATAATGCGCGTCTTTAATAATAGCATATAACATAAGCTACGAATTGTCTATAAGACTCAATTTACTTCCCCTTTAGCCTCTTGAGGATGGCATCCATATAAATCTTGGCCAGGTTTTTCCCGTGCTTCTGGATTCTCTCTCGCTTCTTCTTGAGCTTCTTTTCCCGGCGCTCCTGCCTTGTTTTTATCGGCTCACTACTCATGTCCGCTCTCAAGCCATTTTATCACCTTATCACCCATCCCCCTTTATCCCCCTTCCCTTATAGGGAAGGGGGAGTGCAGATAAGAGAGGGGCGAAGCCCCTCTCTAACGCCTCTTCCCCCTCTCCTTCTCCAAAGGAGAGGGGGATACAGGGGGTGAGGTTACCAAATCCTCAGCCAAATTCTTGCGCAATTCAATAATACGGTCTCTGAGCAAGGCTGCCTTCTCAAACTCCAGATTTCTGGCGGCAGTCCTCATCTGCGATTCCAGCTCCTTAATCAGACGGGCGACATCATCCCTGGAGATAGGAGCGGCAACATAGGGGGCACGAGTCTCAGCAACAACCCGTACCCTTTCGGTAATGTCCCTGATTGCCTTTCTTATCCCCTGAGGGGTAATGCCATGCTCAAGGTTATAGGCTTCTTGGATTCCACGACGGCGCTTTGTCTCTTTGATGGCGGCATTCATGGAACCGGTAATAGTATCGGCATACATGATGACATGCCCGTCTATATGTCGGGCGGCACGCCCCATGGTCTGGATTAACGCCCCCTCCGACCTCAAATAGCCTTCCTTATCGGCATCAAGAATCGCCACCATGCTTACCTCAGGCAGGTCAAGCCCCTCCCTGAGCAGATTTATGCCGACAACAACATCGTAAACTCCAAGACGAAGGTCTCGCAATATCTCCACCCTCCCCAGGGTCTCAATCTCGGAATGGAGATAATGGGTCTTTACCCCCATCTCAATTAAGTAATCAGCCAGCTCCTCAGCCATTCTCTTGGTCAGGGTGGTCACCAGACAGCGCTCCCCCTTATCTACCCTGGTCTTAATCTGATAGAGGAGGTCATCAATCTGCCCCTTGGTCGGCTTAACTTCAATAGTCGGCTCAAGAAGACCGGTGGGTCGGACTAGCTGCTCCACAACCTGCCGGCTGTGCTCATACTCATACTCGGCTGGAGTGGCTGAGGTATAGATAACCTGGTTAATGCGCTGCTGAAACTCGTTGAAGTTCAATGGGCGATTGTCTAGAGCCGAGGGCAGGCGAAAGCCGTAGTCCACCAGCGTCTGCTTGCGAGAGATGTCGCCGTGATACATGCCCCGAATCTGGGGCAGGGTCATATGCGACTCGTCAATGAACAGCATGAAGTCGTCGGGAAAATAATCAAGCAACGTCCACGGTGGGCTGCCCGGGGCGCGCCCCGACAGGTGGCGGGAGTAATTCTCCACCCCGGTGCAGTAGCCGGCTTCCCGCAGCATCTCAATATCATAGTTGGTTCTCGCCTCAAGCCTTGCCGCCTCCAGTAGCTTCCCTTGCTTTTTCAGCTCGCTTAGCCTTTCTTCCAGCTCCTGCTTTATGCTCTCAATAGCCGCCATCAGCTTTTCATGTGAGGTAACAAAGTGCTTGGCAGGATAGATGTCCACCGATTCCAACTCATTAAGTAGCTCACCGGTTAGCGGGTCTATCCGGATAATGCGCTCAATCTCATCGCCAAAGAACTCAACCCTGAGACCTAACTCCTCGTAGGCGGGCTGAATCTCCAGGGTATCGCCGCGAATACGAAACTTGCCCCGGCTGAAGTCAATGTCGTTGCGCTCGTACTGCATATCAACCAGCTGGCGGAGGAGCTTTTCTCTGCGGTAACTATCGCCACGCTTAAGGCTACAGACAAAGCTGTGGTATTCCTCAGGTGAACCAAGCCCATAGATACATGACACCGAAGCCACAATAACCACGTCACGCTGCTCAAAAAGGGCTCTGGTTGCTGAGTGGCGCAGCTTATCAATCTCCTCGTTTATATCTGTTTCCTTCTCAATGTAGGTATCGGTCTGGGGAACGTAAGCCTCTGGTTGGTAGTAGTCGTAATAGCTGACGAAGTACTCCACGGCGCTATTGGGGAAGAACTCCTTGAACTCGGTGCAGAGCTGGGCGGCTAAGGTCTTATTATGGCAGATGACCAAGGTTGGTCTATTTACCCTGGCGATGACATTAGCCATGGTGAATGTCTTACCACTGCCGGTAACCCCAAGCAGTGTCTGGTGCTTAAAGCCCTTATTTAACCCCGCCACCAGCTCCTCCACCGCCTGGGGCTGGTCACCGGTCATCCTAAAATCTGAGACTATTTCAAACTGAGGCATAGGTTCTATAAACAGTATAACTTCTTGGTGCAGCAGTTACAATTTAGCTATTGACTATGGGAAACTTGCCCTGTAAAATAGCACCTAACTGATTAAAAGGGTGAAAGGAGGGTACCATGCCAGACAGTGTTTACAAAGTAATTACAGTAGTGGGAAGTAGTCCCAAGTCCTGGGAGGACGCGGCAACGTTGGCGGTGGAGGCTGCCTCCAAGACACTGCGCGACCTTCGCATTGCCGAGATTGAAGAGTTGGATATGGCGCTGGAGAATGGGAAGGTTCGTGCCTACCGGGCAAAGGTGAGAATCTCGTTCAAGTATGAGGGTGGTCCGTAGTCAAACTGGCTCATTAACTCCTGAAGGTCAAGAGGAGGGGTGCTAAAGCGTCCCTCCTCTTTTATCCACCTCACCCCCTCGGCACCCAGAAAAATCTTCAATTTTCCTGGGAACCCGCTTTGTTTTATATGGTAACCTCACCCCCTTAATCCCCCTCTCCTTGGGAGGAGAGGGGGAAGAAAATAAAAAAGAGAGGCTTCGCCTCTCTTAGACACCCCGGAGGGGACAAGCCGCCCCCTATTCTCTAGTTTATTTACACCTTCTAATCACGCCACAATACTTCGACGCCGGCTTCTTCTAATGCGTCAGCTGGGTCACTATCGACACCGCCGACTGCGATGTCTTCGCCGTTCTCCTTAACGGCTACCTCGTAGATGCTATCCTCCCATGTCCTCGCCTCAGTTAGAGCTTCTTCCTTCTCGGTAAACGCGAAGAACTTCCTAAGCTGCATAGTGTTCGGATGAATTATCTCTATGGTATAGACCTTTTCGAGTTTCATTTTACACCTCTCTTAAGTTTGAACGGTTTTCAAAATAAGGTCTTGGAGGAGACCCTCGAAGGTGTGGGAAGCGACTGGGTCACTTAACTGCTTCAAAACATATGAGGCCAGTTTAATCTGCTTGTCTTTAGCCATCTTTATTATCGAGGGGCTGAAGTCCCTAGCGATTAGAATAGCAGCAATACACTCATCTCCGATTTCTTCGGTATAGGCTTTAAGCTGATTCAAATCTTGTCTCATTGCTACGCCAGTCTTAACCTCAATGATGATTTTTCTTGTTACTCCGATTGGAGTTGCTTCTTTTAAAAGTATATCTACATGCCCCTCAGGGAATGCTTTCTCCCCAAGAACTTCAAATATTTCTGCAGAAGCTTGCGCTATGCCGACCTCCAACAAGAATCTGGCCAGATTTTCGTTGTCGCAAAGATATTGCCTTACTAATGACTGCAATATAAACTCATGAAATTGAAAAACCTCCGGAATCAAAATTGTGTCTCTATTTTTTGTGAAGTGCGGAGTGAATGTTTCGTAATTTGATAGGTCTAGCGGACTGACATATTCTTCCCAAAGATTCCCCATCTGTGAGACTGCTTGCAACGTAGTTTGGTCTGTCTGAAAGTGAGTTCTGCGGTAGCCACCCCGCAAAAGTAAATTCTCAGCTACATAAGCGAATTCAGCTCTTACCAGAGGCTCTTCAAATTTTCTAACAGGTTTAAGATAAAGGCGGAAGGGGAAATAGTAAGTTCTTCCTGATTGTTGGAAAGTGATAGGTTGCCACGGGGGAAGCGATTCTGCTCCTTTGATTGCTTCTTTTCTGGTAACCTCATAAAGATTGTGTGCTTTTGCTCCGTAAAGGAATGAAATAAAGTCGCCTACCTGTATTTCTTCAAACGTCCAGACTCCGCTTATATTGTTCATAAATCCAGCCAAAGCATACTTTACACATAAGTCTAAATTTCTTCTGTTAGAAACAGATATTAAGAAATAAGCCTTTTTCATTTTCTAGCCTTGCTCGGTTATTTCTCTCACGTTCAAATTAACCTTTACTTCCCCCCAAAATACTGTAGCGCCAGCTTAATCCTTTCCTCAAGGCTCAATTTCTGGTCTTGGGGCAGGGCGGCGATGGCGCGGGTGGCTTCTCTGACTGAGTAGCCTAGAGAAGTGAGCGCCGTTAAAACATCGGCGTTTTCCTCAGCTAGCCCGGCGGGGGCTAACCAGCCGGCGGCAATCTTCCCTTTAAGCTCAAGGATGAGCCGGTTTGCCATCTTTTTGCCTATCCCCGGAATTTCAGCTAGCAGGTCGGCGCTGCCGGTGGCAATAGCCATGGTCAGCTTTTCTACACTCATCGCTGACAGCATCGCCAGGGCTAACTTTGGTCCCACCCCAGATACGGTAGTCACGATCTGAAATAGCCCCAGCTCCTCAGCCGTGGTAAAGCCATAGAGGGTAGCATTATCCTCCCTGAGGTGGAGGTGGGTATATAGCTCAACCTCCTCACCAATAGTGCCCAGGGTGCTCAGGGTAGAGGTAGGCATATATACCTGAAAGCTTATGCCACCAACATTAATGATTGCCCAGTTGCTACCTATCGTCTGTAGTTTGCCCTGAAGACCGGCTATCATTTCCCCTCAGCTCAAAGAGTCTTCGACTTAGCCAGCAGGCTATCTAAATGTGTTTCCCGCAGGTGACAGAGGGCTACGGCTAGAGCATCGGCGGCATCGCTTGGCTGTGGAACTTCAGGTAAGCCAAGCTGTATTTTGACCATCGCCTGAACCTGCTCCTTGGAACTACCCCCGTAGTTGGTAACCCTCTGCTTTACCTGGGCTGGGGTGTATTCATAGATTGGGATTCCCTTACTTGCTGCTGCCAGCATAGCTATTGCCTGAGCCATACCTATCGCCAGCGCCGATTTTACATTCTTAGACACAAATGGCTGCTCTATGGCTACGACATCAGGCTGATAGCGTGAAACAACCTCCAAAAGCCTCTGGTGGAGATAATTTAAGCGCTCCCCGATTGTGGAGGGCTGGGGAGCATTTAGGGCACTGCAATCAACCAGGGTTACCTCATCATCCTTAGCCTCAATAACACCATAGCCCATGGTTATTGTGCCTGGGTCAATACCTAAGATTCTCATCGGGCTGGGCTCAACGACTGGTATTTCTCCAGAATAGAATCGGGGAAATCAGCATTGCTGGAGACGGACTGCACCTCATCCAGTTCCTCCAGCTTATCCAGCAGCTTCAGTGTTTGCAGGGCTGCCTTTTCCTCAAGCTGGACTATGGTCTTGGGCACCTTGGATAGTTCAGCCGAGGCTATGGGTATATTCTTCTGTTTCAGTGCTTCCCTAACCTTCTCCAGCTCCTCTGGTTTGGTATAGACCTCTATATAGTTATTCTCAATCTTGACATCCTCGGCACCGGCATCAATAGCATCCAGGGCTAGCGCCTCAGCATCCCGCTCCTTGGTGTCCACCGTAATCAGTCCTCGGGAGTCAAAGAGCCAGGCGACACAGCCACTTTCCCCGAGGCTACCACCGTGGCGGAAGAATATATTTCTTACATCCTGCAAGGTTCGATTGCGATTGTCACTCAGAGCTGTTACCAAAATAGCCGCCCCGCTGGGTCCATAACCCTCAAGCACCATCTCCACTAGGCTGGCGCCTTCTGTCTGCCCGCTGCCCCGCTTAATAGCTCTTTCTATATTTTCCAGCGGCATGTTACTATCACGGGCTTTCTGCACGACTAGCCTCAGCCTGAAGTTTGCCTCGGGGTTACTTCCCCCCTCCCGCACGGCAATAATAATCTCGCGGGCGAGCTTGGTAAAAATCTGTCCCCGCTTGGCGTCAGCCACCCCCTTTTGACGCTTAATCTGCGACCACTTAGAATGTCCTGACATCTTTTACCCTCTTCCTGAATTCTAGCACCTTAATCGTTTAGGGTAAAGAGGTTTTTAAGGTTATTTATTAACCCTATCCCCTATTATCCCCTTCCCCTTGATAAGGGGAGGGGAATTTTTCTTTAAGAGGGGCTTCGCCTCTCTTTGACTCTCCTTTTTCATCCCTCTCCATAATGGGAAAGAGATTTTAGAGAGGGAGCTTCGCCCCTCTCTTACTTCTATTCCCCCTTCCCTTGGCAAGGGAAGGGGGTCAGGGGGATGGGTTACCAAAAAATTTTCTTATTTAGTCTCGCCGACAACTAAGGCGATGGCATATTCCTTGGAGTGGGAGAGGCTGATAGCAAATCTATCTAAGCCCAAGTCTTGGGCTTGGTTTTGCGTCTTACCATAGAGATTGACCACAGGCTTGCCACTTGGGTCAGATAATATCTCAATCTCTTTAAGGCTGACGCTGGCTGGTTTGCCCAGGGCTTTTATTACTGCCTCCTTGGCGGCAAAACGGGCAGCCAGCGATGACAGCCTTTTTCGGTACAGCTTTAGTTCCAGGTCGGTATAAACCCGATGTAGAAAGCCTTCCCCCCAACGGGCGATAGCCTTTTCAATGCGGGTGATTTCAATTATATCTACGCCAATGCAATGCATTCTAGACGGTTAACATAAAAACTTTGTCAGGATTATAGTCTATTTCTGGGGTGTATTCAAGCTTGTGTACTCGTCCAATAACTTTCTGCACCTCACCCCCTTTATCCCCCTCTCCTTTAAGGAGAGGGGGAGGAATAAAAAAGAGGGGGGCGAAGCCCCCCTCTTAAAACTACTTCCCCCTTTCCCTCAGGGGAAGGGGGTCAGGGGGATGGGGTCAATGTCGTGGAGAAACGAAAGCTGAACTAGCTCAGCTTGGAAATTTACCATCGCTGATGCTAGAATGAATGGCGGAAAGAGGTTTAGCGGGTTGCAGTACTATATTGGCACATCAGGCTGGTACTATGACCACTGGCAGCACTTATTCTATCCTGATAAACTGGCTAAGGCGAAGTGGCTTGATTTTTATGCCCGCTATTTCACTACCGTTGAACTTAATAACAGCTTTTACCGCTTACCTTCGGAGCAAGCCTTTGCCGCCTGGCATGACTCCTCGCCAGCCGGTTTTACCTTCGCAGTAAAGGTGAGCCGGTTTATCACTCACATTAAGCGGCTTAAGGATAGCAAGGAGCCGGTTGACACCTTTGTCGGCCGGGCTAAAATCCTGGGGGAGAAACTAGGTCCCCTTTTATACCAGCTCCCGCCAAGTATGCACCGAAATGACGACAGGCTGGAGTCCTTTTTGTCTATCCTACCTCATGGGTTAAAACATGTGCTTGAGTTCCGCCACGAGTCCTGGCTTGATGATAGGGTATTTGAAATTATGCGCCGGTATAATGTTGGGCTATGTGTCTTTGATATGCCCTATTCTAGCTGCCCTCTGGTGGCGACGGCGGATTTTGCCTACATCAGGTTTCATGGCAGCACCGGGCTCTATTCTGGCTGCTACTCTAATGATGAGCTGGTGGATTGGGCAAGGAGAATAGCCGGTTTACCGTCAAAAGTAAAATCAGTCTATGTCTATTTTAATAACGATGCTGAAGCGTTTGCGGTGAGAAATGCGATAACGCTTCGTGACTATCTAGAAAGAAAGGTTATTTAGCATCCTATCCCCCTGACCCCCTTCCCTTACAAAGGGAAGGGGGAGTAGAGTAAGAGAGGGGCTTCGCCCCTCTCTAAAACCTCTTCCCCCTCTCCTTGGGAAGGAGAGGGGGATTAAGGGGGTGAGGTTGACAAACAACCTCTGGAAAAGAGGGGTTAATGAAGTATAGACTACTGGTGGTAGATATAGATGGCACACTTATCGGCAAGGACGGAAGCATCTCAGCTGAGGACAGGGAGGCACTGGCTAAAGTCCGCCGGTCAGGGATAGGGGTTTCGCTATCTACCGGGCGGGCAGCTCAAGGTTGTCGGGCAATTATTGACCAGTTGGCGCTGGATGGCTATCACATCTTCTTTGATGGTGCTTTGGTCTCTAATCTTGGTGAGGAGGTCTATATTCAACCGCTCAATAAACTAATAGTGCAAGAGGCGATTGAATTTGCCCGCCAAAATGAAACCTATCTTGAGCTTTATTCGTCAACCCGTTATTTTGTCGAGCGGGAGAATTGGGCAACTGAAATCCATCGTCAGTTCTTTAACCTTGAGCCTACGGTAGTTGATTTCACCGACCTGTGGAGTAAGGAGAGAATTATTAAAGGGGGGCTGATAACCGCCTCGGCTGAGGAGGTTGCCCAAGCCAGAAGTTTTCGTCTCCGGTTTAACCATAGCCTTCACTTTTCCGTGGCAAGGTCACCAGCTTACCCCGGAGTTGAATTTATCAATGTAGTTGACCTTGGGGTATCAAAAGGTAAAGCCTTGGCAGCGTTAGCCTCGCATCTGGGAATATCTATGACTGAGGTTATGGCGATAGGGGATGGCACCAATGACATTCCCCTTCTTTCCTCGGCTGGTCTGGCGGTGGCTATGGATAATGCCCCCGACGAGGTTAAGGCGTTAGCCCACTATGTAACCCTTGATGTTGACCACAGTGGTCTGGCGGCGGCGGTTAATAAGTTCCTGTTGTAGACCTCGTTAAAGGTGCAGTTCTATAATATCGCCGTCCTGCATGATATGGTCTCTCTTTACCATGATGCCATCGTGCTTGCCTGAACCCCAAAGCCGGGCGTATTTTAGCTTATCCCGGAAATCTTTATGGACTTCGGCGGCGGCATCCTCCAGGGTGCTTCCCCTTCTTAGGACAATGGGGTCGGTGAAGTCGGGCTTTCCCCCCGGCGCCTTGGTATATACCCGAATAATATCAAGAAATTGATAGAGCTTAAGCTTCAGCTCTTCCAAGCCTGTCCCGTCTCTGGCTGAGATGGCGACAAGCGGAAATTGCCCCTCATATTTGTTCTTCAATGCGGTGTAATTCTGTTTGGCATTATCAAGGTCTAGCTTGTTGCCAACAATTAGCGCCTTAGTCTTATCTTCTCCGATTTCTATTCTCATATTGTTTAGTTGTTTAATGATAGCCTCCATCTGGGCTTGTGGGGCATTAGCTAAGTCCACCATAACCAGCAGGGCATCAGCCCGTCTCAGCAGGGGTGGTAACCAGAAGTCAATTGCCGGCGACACCAAGGGCGGGGTATCAATCAACTGTATCTTTATATTCTCAAACTCCATCATCCCCGGGGTGGCGCTGTGGGTGGTGAAGGGATATTCGGCTACAGTTGGTGAGGCATTAGTGATGCTGGAAACAAGCTGGGATTTGCCGGAATTGGGTAACCCAATTACCGCTACCTGGGCTGCCCCCTCCTTCGGTATAACCGTTGACGTCCGCTTGGTGGCTAACTTTTTCCCCGATGCCTCAATTAGCTTGGCAATCCTTCTCCTCAGCTCAGCCCGGAGGTGGTCAGTCCCCTTGTGCTTGGGCATAATCGCCAGCATCTCCTCAAGGGCGGCTACCTTCTCCGGGATGGTCTTAGCCAATCGGAAGTTCTCTTCGGCTTCATGATATTGTGGTGGCAGGTTAGCTGGCATTGCTCCTCCACATCATAGGTACTCCTTTATTTTCCTGGCGAGGCTCTCGGTCATGCCTCTGGCGGCAGCTAACTCTTCGACCGGAGCCTCCTTTATGGCTCTAACTGAGCCGAACTGCCGCAGTAGAGCTCGCTTGCGCTTAGGTCCAACGCCAGGGATAGTATCAAGGACTGAGGCAAATGCTTCTCTTTTATGCACCCTCTGGTGATAGCCCAGGGCAAAGCGGTGCGCCTCATCCCTGAGGCGCTGAAGTAATTGCAGACCGGGGGAAGACCTAGGTAAAATGATAGGCTCTGACTTTTGGGGAATAAAAATCTCCTCATTCTCCTTGGCTAAGCTGGCAATGGGCACAGAGCTAGCCCCGACTTCATCTATTGCCTCCCGGGCGGCGTTAAGCTGCCCCCTGCCGCCATCAATGAGGACGAGGTCAGGCAGGATTGCCCAGGTATCTGAGGCACCACTAGCCCTCCTGAACCGTCGCCTGAGCACCTCCTGAAGCATGGCATAGTCGTTGGCGGCGGACACTGTTTTGATTTTGAACCGCCGGTAGTGAGCCGGCTTTGGCTTTCCCTTATCAAAGACCACCATGCTGCCTACCGCTGCCATTCCCTGGATATCGGAGATGTCGTAGCCTTCAATACGAGACGGCAACCGGGGGAGGGCAAGTTCCCTTTTTATTTCATCTAGCGCTGCTGATAACGCTGTTGGCGAGGCTAGCTGCTTAATCTTCAGTTGCTCTAAGCCTTGTTGGGCGTTTTCAGCCACAATGTTCAGCAGCTGTTTTTTATTCCCCCGGCGTGGCACTTGAATATTGACCTTACCCTCCCGTTTAATTTGAAGCCAGGCCTGAATCGTAGCTATATCCTCCACCGGATGCTGGAGCAATAGTAGCGGGGGGATATAGGGGCTGGAGGCGTAAAACTGCTTGATAAAGCTGGTCATGACTTGGCTTGGCTCTTCATATCGGGTCCCCTGGAGTAGAAAGCTCTCCCGACCAATTAGCTTACCACCCCGGATAAAGAAGACCTGGACATAAGCCTGGTCTTTGTCCTGGGCGAAGGCGATAACATCCTGTTCCCCCTTCACCGTGGCGGCAATTCTTTGCCCTTCAATCACCTGGTTAACTGCCTGGAGCTGGTCTCTGAGCCGGGCAGCCGTTTCAAAGTCTAGAGCCTCAGCCGCCTTATTCATCTTGCTCTCAAGCTGCTGAACCACCCTTTCCTGCTTCCCCTCAAGGAAGAGGATTACCTGTTTTATTACCTCGGCGTACTCCCCCCGGCTCACCACACCAATGCAGGGGGCAAGACAATGCCCGATATGATACTCAAGGCAGGGGCGGGGGTCGGTGCCAGTGATAGTCCTAGAGCAGGAGCGGAAGGGGAAAATTCCTCTTATTAGCTTCAGCGTCTGGCGCACTGACTTGGCGCTGGCAAAGGGACCAAAGTAACGCCCCCCATCCTCCTCCAAGCGCCGGGTGATATACACCCTAGGCCAATCATCACTTAGGTCTATCTTGAGGTAGGGGAAGGTCTTATCATCCTTAAGCCGAACATTGTAGCCGGGGTGGTACCTCTTTATCAGGTTTAGCTCAAGGATGAGAGCCTCCTGTTCTGAACTAGTAACGAAGTAGTCAAGGTCATTAACCCTACTTACCATCCGCTGCAGTTTTGGCGTTAGCTTTTGCCCGGCACCGAAATATGACCCTACACGGTGACGGAGGTTAGCTGCCTTACCAACATATAGAATATTGTCCTCGGCATCTTTCATCAGGTAGACGCCAGGGCTGGTTGGTAGTCCTCTTAGTTGCTCGGTTAAAGTTGACACCATGCAAATTTATTTTAGCATAGCCTAGGCTAAGGGCAAAGGGTCAGTAAAGGATGAGCAAAGCTCAAATTTTATTTTTAGCTTCAAACCAGCTCTTTTTCCTATACAAGACCGCTTGATACTTAGCATCGGCAGCACGCTCAGGCCAACGCTGCCAGGCTCACTGTCGCAAGCGATTAACCTCTTTAGCCTCTCTATAGCCATCATAGGCAAACGCCCCTGCCAGAATAAGGTCGGCTGCAACCTCTCCCACCGACATAGGCGTTACAAGAGAGTCCACCCCCCACACAACGAAACCGATGATGACCAGCACTCCAAACAGGCGTCTCCTTCCAAGATAGAGATAGGCCGCACCACCAAGCAGGAAGTTTAACAGCACCGCAAGCCAAAGTTTCTTCATTGCATCTACCCCCTTTTATAGCACTCCATAATTCACCCCCTTTCAGTTAAGCAAGTCCCGCCACAAGACGGATTGATACTTAGCCTGAACAGTTAGGGACACTTCTCAGTATGCTGCCGCGCAATGTCCCGGAGTTTCTGCCGTTGCCTCTCCTTTCGGATTAACAAAAGAATCCATCCTATTATTGGCACGAACACCAACAAGTGCCACCAACTCAACCCGTAATGTAACCTGTTATGGCATCTATAACATAAGGAAACCAAATTAGTTGCAAAACTCTCACCACCTTCAGATACAGGGTCAATATGATGAACCGCCTGAACGGGAGCACCACACAAAACACACCTGCTATTATCCCTATATCTGACCGCTTGACTTATCTCTTTCCATTTCATAGTCTCCAGACCTGGAGTTATCTGCCAAGCACCACACTGAGGACAAAGCCATTTGCTCCGACGTCTCTGTCTTAAAGAAGGACGAACCCCTCTCCACTCGTGTTTACACTTGTGGCAATACCACCAAACTAAGCCCCCTTGTTTACTCATCGCCACCTTCGCGAAAACACGAGAGCCAATATACCTAGAGCCACAGCGAAAATGCAGACCATATACCACCAAACCCAATCAAAAATGGTGTAGCCAGGATTATCCTCAGTCAAAAAGGGCATTGTTAGGATGCTAACACCGGATAGCACGATGTTGCACCAAGCAACAATTTTAATCCAAGTCCTCATACCCACCTCCTTTGTCATAGCTTCCGTTTACAACCTATCAAGTTTTTCAATTGAGCAAGTCCCGCCACAAGACCGCCTGCCTGTTTAGAGTATAGGCTTCCTGCCCTTTCTGTTCAATAGTGCTTCTAGGTGTGGTTTGCCTTCAAAAACCTCTTGTAGTGACTTTATGTTTACTAATTGATATGTTAAAATACATAAGGACTATTTGGTAGTGAGGGAGATTGGTGAAAGAAGTTATTGACAAATTTTTAAACTATCTGGTTGTGGAAAAGGGCTTTGCTGAGAACACCAAATTTGCTTATCAGAACGACCTGCATCAATTGGCTAGCTTTGTTGAGGAGGAGGCGGCTAGGCGTGGCACTATCCCCCCGTGGGCTGCTTTTGACCGGCAATCCATGCTGCGCTACCTCCTTGAGCTTAAGGAGAGAAGATATGCTGCCACTACGGTAGCCCGCAAGGTAGCTGCGATCAAGTCCTTCTTTGGCTTTTTGGTGGCTGAGGGCATTTTGCGGGATAACCCGACGCGGGATGTGCCGTCACCTAAGGTAGGAAAGTCACTGCCCAGGCCAATCTCAATCGCTCAGGCTCGCCTTTTGTTAGAACAACCGTCCAAGCTGTCAACGCCGGAAGCCAAGCGGGACAGGGCAATGCTAGAGCTCCTTTACGCCACCGGTATGAGGGCGAGCGAATTGGTGGCTCTGGACTTGGCTGATATAGATATTGAGGGTGGCTATGTGCGATGCTTCGGCAAAGGGCATAAGGAGCGGCTCATCCCTATTTACCGACAGGCAGCTGTGGTATTAAAGGAGTATTTAACCGAAGCGCGCCCTCATCTGGTACGCAACAGTGAGGAAAAGGCTTTGTTCCTCAATCGCCGCGGCGAGAGACTGACCAGGCAGGGACTTTGGCAAATTCTTAAGGGCTATGCCAAATCAGCTGAGCTGGGGACTGAGATTACTCCTCATACCCTAAGGCACAGCTTTGCTACCCATATGTTAAGTGGAGGGGCTGACCTGCGGTCGGTTCAGGAACTTTTGGGTCATGCCAACATCTCAACTACCCAGGTTTACACCCATCTCACCACTGACCATATTCGGCGCGCTTATGAGAAATCTCACCCACGGGCTAAGTAGGAGGTTTTAGATGTCACGTAAATCACGGCGTCGCGGCAGACATCTGCCCCAGAGTAAGAGGAGAAGGGACAGGAAGGGCTTTTCCGCCCCGGCTCAGCCATTGGCAGTTACTCAAAGGTATGAGCCTGCGCCTCAGCCTGAGGTGGTTGCTCCCATGGCAAAGGCACCAACCCCGAGGGCGACAACTACCCTAGCTCAGCCCCTTAGTGTCGCTGCTGAACTGCGGAGAATTGGTATTCTTGCCGGGATAATACTGGTTATTCTTATTGTTTTAGCCTTATCCTGGCAGTAGGTGCCTATGACCAATTTTGACGCCGCCAGGGCTGAGTTGATTGACCACCTCAGCACCGAGATTAAAGACAGGCGGGTATTGGAGATAATGCGCAGTATCCCCAGGGAACTTTTTGTGCCCCGGGAAAGTCGGCACCTAGCCTATGAAGATAGCCCGCTTCCTATCGGCCATGACCAGACGATTTCCCAGCCTTTTATCATTGCCCTTATGACCGAGGCTTTGGCGCTTAAAGGCAATGAGAGGGTCCTGGAAATAGGTACCGGCAGCGGATACCAGGCAGCTATTCTAGCCAAGCTAGCCCGGCATGTCGTTACCACAGAGCGTCTGAAGCCCCTAGCTGAGGCAGCCAAGAAGATGGTGGATAGTCTGGGATTTACCAATATTGAGGTGCATGTGGCAGAGGAGACACTGGGCTGGCAGAGGGGAGCCCCTTATGACGCGATAATGGTTACCGCTGCTGCTCCCCGGGTACCGCCTGACCTATTAGCCCAGTTGCGGATTAGCGGACGGATGGTAATTCCGGTTGGCTCCCGCTACCTCCAGGAGCTATATAAAATTACCAGAGGCAGAAAGAGGAATGTGATTAAGAATTTAGGCGGCTGCCGCTTTGTCTCCCTTATCGGTAAGGGTGCCTGGGAGGAGGAATAATGGGGGTTATAGAGGCAATTAAGGCTAGGTGGAACATTCGTAAGTATAAGATTACCCTAAAGGCAATTAAGAGCAGGCGAAGTATTCGTAAGTATAAGGCTACCCCGGTAGATGACAGGACTATTGAGCTTGTTCTGGAGGCTGCCCGCTGGGCACCATCCTGGGCTAATACCCAGTGCTGGCGATTTGTTGTGGTGAGGGATGCTAACATAAAGAGTAAACTCGCTGAGGCGTTAATTAGTGTATCGGACAGACCTAATCGGGCTACCGAGGCTATTAGGAACGCCCCGGTGGTAATTGTCGCCTGTGCTGAGCTGGGAAAGTCGGGGTATTCTGTTCGAGAGCCAGGAAAGCCGGTTACCGATAAGGGAGATTGGTATATGTTTGATGTGGCACTGGCGATGCAGAACCTGACACTGGCTGCCCATTCCCTGGGTCTGGGGACGGTGCATGTTGGCGCTTTTGACACTAAAAAAGTAGCTACTATCCTTGGGGTAACGGAAGGCTTTTGTGTCGTTTCAATGACACCCCTAGGCTACCCCGACGAGGAGCCTCCGCTAAGACCAAGGAAAGAACTATCTGAAATCGTTTTTTATGATAAGTACGGGCTTGGATAGTGCACGATGAACTATAAATGGTGGATTTCTATTGCTATCCTACTATTCGGCATTGGCGTTGTCCTCGGGCTGGCTACGCCAGCCACTATCACCAGCCTGCTTTCTGAAGAGCTTTCCGCCCTGGAAGAGTTGGGCAGCATCCTGGCTCCGTTTAAGCTCTCCACTGTGATATTTATCTTTAGTAAGAACGCCTTAGCCCTACTGTTTAGCTTCGCCCTTAGCCCAATTTTTTGTCTGGTGCCGATTCTGACCCTATCGGTTAATGGCTGGCTCCTGGCTTTGGTATCAAGTAAGGTAATTGAGGAGAAGTCTCTTGGTTTTTTATTAGCCAGCTTGCTGCCTCACGGCATTATTGAACTCCCGGCTCTATTCATCGGCGAGGCGGCGGCTCTCAGCTTCGGCACCATAGCCATGGTAGCCCTATTTAAAAAGGAGAAAAGAAACCTACTACCCTCCAGCCTGAGGCAGAGCTTAAGGTATTTGTGGATAGCCCTAGCTTTACTCCTGCTAGCGGCAATCATTGAGACTTATATCACACCATTATTGGCAAGCTAATCCCGGCAAAACTTGCCCCGTCAATCAACCATGAGTATAATACCATCGTGGAATAAGCTAGAGGGCAGAAACGGGTTCCCAGAAAAATCAAAGATTTTTCTGGGTGCAGAGGTGATTAGATGCAACAATTTGGGCTAGAGAACATTCGTAATGTCGTTTTACTATCTCACAGTGGTGCTGGCAAGACCTCAGCCTCAGAAGCAGTATTGTTTACTGCCGGAACCATTACCCGATTGGGTAAGGTTGAGGATGGGACTACTACCTCAGATTATGACCCTGATGAGACAAAGCGCCAGATTAGTATAAACCTGTCTATACTACCCTGCCAGTGGAAGGGGGTAAAGATTAACCTTATTGATACCCCTGGTTACTCTGACTTTGTCGGCGAGGTCAAGGCGGCAATGCGGGTTGTTGAAGGGGCAATAATTGTAGTCTGCGCTGCCTCTGGTATTGAGATTGGCACTGAGCAGGTGTGGTCATACTGTGAGGAGGCTGAGCTACCTCGGCTTATCTTTATCAACAAGATGGACCGCGAGAATGCTGACTTCTATCGGACTTTGGAGCAGCTTCGGTCTAAGTTTGGCTCAAGATGCCTGCCGCTGCAGTTACCGATAGGTGCCCAGGATAGCTTTGAGGGAACGGTTGACCTGCTGACGATGAAAACCGGCTCTGAGGCAACGGAGGCTGAGCTCCCCCCCTCGCTTCAAGCCAAGGTCAATTCCTTTCATGAGAAACTGGTAGAGACGGTGGCTGAGGTTGATGACAAACTTATAGAGAAGTATCTAGAGGGTAAAGAGCTCAGCCGGGAAGAATTGGGTGGTGGCTTACGACAGGCAGTACTGGGCGGCAGGATTGTGCCCATTTTGGCTGGCTCAGCGACAAAGAATATAGGTTTTCCCTTGCTTCTGGATGCCATAAATAGTTATCTGCCATCGGCTAAAGAGCGAGACGTGGTAATTGTTGGTGATTCAGCCAGTGAGAGGCTCAAGCCAGCTCAGGATGGTCCGCTTGGGGCTGTGGTATTTAAGACCAGTGCTGACCCGTATGTTGGTAAACTCACCTACTTCCGTGTTTACAACGGCGTCATTAATAGCAACTCCCAGGTGTGGAATGCCAACCGGGGTGGTGCTGAGCGCATCGGTCAGCTATTTATACTCAGGGGCAAAAACCAGGAGCCAGTATCTCAGCTCGGAGCCGGAGACATCGGGGCAGTAGCCAAGTTGACCACGACCAGCACCGGGGATACATTATGCAGTCAGGATAAGCCGGTGAAGATTACCCCGATAGAATTCCCCGAGCCGGCTTTTAGCCTGGCGGTGCATCCTATGACCAAGGCAAACGTAGATAAGCTAGGAACGGCGCTATCCAGATTGGCTGAGGAAGACCCCACCCTTCAGGTGCGCCGTGATGCTGATACCAATGAGATAATCCTGTCAGGAATTGGCGAGTCCCAGCTTGAGGTGGTAGCAGAAAAGATGATGCGTAAATTTGGTGTCGGGGTGAAGCTGGAGACGCCCAAGGTTCCGTATAAGGAGACAATCACTATACCAACCAAGGCTGAGTATAAGCATAGGAAGCAGACGGGGGGACACGGTCAATATGGGCATGTCCTGCTTGAGCTTGAGCCTTTACCCCGTGGCAGCGGTCATGAGTTTGTTAAGCGGGTGGTAGGCGGTGCCATACCGAGGAACTATATCCCAGCGGTGGAAAAGGGGGTTAATGAAGCGTTTCAGGAGGGGGTTTTGGCTCGCTACCCGGTTACTGACGTAAGGGCAACAGTCTATGATGGCAGCTTTCACCCGGTTGATTCCTCAGATATATGCTTTAAGATTGCCGGGGCGGGGGCGTTGAAGAAGGGGTTGTCCCAGGGGCAACCGGTCCTGCTTGAGCCGATAATGAATATCAAGGTTACTGTCCCTGAGGACTTCACCGGTGATATTATTGGCGACCTTAACACCAAGCGGGCGCGGGTGCAGGGGATGAGCCCCGAGGATGGGTTCAATGTTATTGAGGCTCAGGTGCCGCTGGCTGAGATTTTGCGCTATGCCATAGACCTGAAATCAATAACCCAAGGCAGGGGCAGCTATAAGACAGAGCTCAGCCACTACGAAGAGGTGCCACCTCACATCGTCCAGAAGATTATTGCTGAACGGCAAGCCGAGAAGGCTTAATCTTACCCAGCGAGAAGCTCCTTAAGCTTATTGGTGAAGGCGGGTATCACCTTTTTCCAATCACCGACCACGCCGAAGCGGGCCTCCCTGAAGACGTTTGCCTCAGGGTCTTTGTTTATAGCTACTATGGTCTTGGAGCCAGAGCAACCAGACATATGCTGGCTGGAACCGGAAAGGGCTACAGCGATGTAGAGGTCAGGGGTAATAATCTTACCAGTTAGCCCTACCTGTGCCCCGGCTGGTACCCAGCCATTATCGCAGGGAGGTCGGGTAGCTCCCACCGCCCCCTTGAGCAGCCTCGCCAATTCTTCTAGCTGCTTAAAACCTTCAGCCCCCCCAATGCCTCTACCTCCGCTTACTACCACCTTAGCACCCTCAAGCCTTATCCCTTCCACCTTTTCTGGCACCTTCTCCAGCACCCTGGTTTTTATTGCCGAGGGGTCAAGACCAGCGTCAATTGTGATTATCTCCCCCTTCCTTGACCCATCTGGCTCTAGAGGCGTCATTGCCTTGGCTCTAACCGTAGCTATTTGGGGAAAAGCAGAGCAGACAAAGACGGCTTGAGCGTTCCCTCCGTAAACGGGCTTGGTCTGCAACATTAGCTTTGACTCAGGGTCAATAGCTAGCTCCAGGCAGCCCAAAGAGGCAGCTGTGTTTAGCCTGAAGGCTAGCCTCGGGGCTAGGTCGCGACCGATAGCGGTCTGCCCCATAATGAGAATCTGGGGCATTACCTGCTTAACTACCTTTTCCATAACTATTACATAGGAATCGGTTTGATAGTCCTTGAGCAGTGGGGTATCAACTACGTACACTTTATCGGCGCCAAAGGCAACTATTTCCTGAGCCAAGCCGCTTATACCGCTGCCGACTAACACCGCGGATAGTTCCTGCCCCAGGGCATCAGCCAGCTTTTTACCACCGCCCAGTAGCTCGGTGGCGCTCGACGCCAGCTTCCCTTCTGTAGCCTCACAAAAAGTCATAACACCTTTATATTCAGCCATAGCTTTATCTCCTTACAATACCTTGACTTCTCTTAGTTTTAGGGCTAGATTAGCCGCTGACTCCTCGGGGCTCTCCCCGGCAATAATCTCGCATTTTCCTTCACGAACTGGCTGGAATAGCTTGAGCAGCTTGGTGCGCCTGCCGCTAGCCCCAACCTGGGACGGCTCCACCCCGATATCACCCGGTTTCCAGACAACCGCCTCCTTCTTTTTAGCTGCCATGATCCCTTTTATCGTCGGGTAGCGGGGCTCACCAATCTCATTGCTTACCGTAATTAAAGCAGGTAGGGATACCTCAATCACCTCATAGCCCTCATCTGTCACCCGCTCCACCCTTGCCTTGCCATTGGTGATGTCTATTTTCTTGGCTAGGGTTACACTGGGTAGCCCCAGTATCTCGGCAATGCCTGAGCCTACCTGTCCTGCATTCCAGTCAGAAGCCTCCCTGCCGCAGAAGATTATATCATAGTCGCCTATCTTCTTGATGGTCATAGCCAGGGCATAGGCGGTTGACCAGCTATCACCCCCGTCAAAGGCTTCATCCTCAAGCAGGATGAGCTCGTCAGCCCCCATAGCTAGCGACTTTTTAACTATGTCCCTGAGCTGGTTTGTTCCCAGGCTTATAGCGGTGACTTTGCCCCCTTTGGCATCCTTGATTCTTAATGCTGCCTCTACGGCATATTCGGCATAGGGGTCAACAACTGGTGATACACCTGGGGGTGGCACTACCTTATTGGTGGCGGGGTCAATCTTAAAGCTGGCTGGCGGTGCCTCAGGGTCAGTCACCTGCTTGATGCAGACAATCATATTCATAATGGCTATCCTCCTGTTTACTGCTAGAAACCCAATTGATTAATTTAGCAACTGAGCTATTGTTTGTCAAGTTAAGCTGAGGCTTACCACCCGGTCTATACCACTCAAGTCAGGCATGACCTTGATTTTACCACTGGGGAAGAGGGCATTAAGCAAGGTGGTTACCACTTTTCTCTGCCCCTGCCCGATCTCCAGAAGCAAAAAGCCGCCGGGTTGCAGCTTGCCACCTACTTGGCGGCATAGCTGGCGTATCCTTTCCATTCCGTCTCGACCTCCGTCAAGCGCCAGCAGCGGCTCGAACCTCATTCCGGTTAATTCTGATTCCTTGACATAGGGGAGATTGGCAATTATAAGGTCAACCGGCTCAGGCACAGGGTCAAGCATATTACCGTGGAGGAGATAAACCCTGTCTATTACCCCATGTTTCTGGCAATTAATTAGGGCGACTTTAAGGGCTGAGGCTGATATATCAGTGGCATAAATCCTTGCCCCTGGTAGCTCAAGCGCCAGAGTGATGGCAATAGCCCCAGAGCCGGTGCCAATCTCAGCTATGGTGAGTAGCCGGTGCTCTTGAGCTAGACTAATGGCTTTTTCCACCAGTAGCTCGCTTTCGGGGCGGGGGATGAGGACGCTGGGGTCGACATAGAAATCAAGACCGTAGAACTCGCAATGCCCAGTTATATAGGCTGTGGGCTCGCCATTTAGGCAGCGTTTGAGTAACTGCCAGAAGGCTTCCTCTTGTTTGGGGCTTAACTTGAGGTCAAGGTCTAGATATAACTGGGTTCGGCTTATTCCTAAGACATGCCTTAGCAGTAGCTCGCACTCTAGAGGGGTATCCTCATTATTTTTTTCGGCAAGAATGCCCCTGGCACGGCTAAGAGCCTGTTTTAGACTCACGCCAGTTGCCTTTCTAGCTGCTTTGCTTGGTCGGTGGTGGCTAAGGCATCTATGAGCTCACCAAGCTCGCCATCAAGGACACGATGGAGGTTGTGGAGGGTTAGACCAATGCGGTGGTCGGAAATGCGGTCTTGGGGGAAATTATAGGTTCTTATCTTTTCGGCACGCTCGCCGGTGCCCACCTGCAAGCGGCGCTGTTTGGTTATTTCCTCTTCTTGCTTGCGTCGCTCTAAATCAAGAAGTCGGGCTCGGAGCACAGACATCGCCTTCCTTCTGTTTTTTAGCTGTGAGCGCTCATCCTGGCAGATGCTGACTATTCCAGTAGGCAGGTGGGTGATACGTACGGCAGTTTCTACCTTATTTACATTCTGTCCCCCAGCCCCCCGGCTGTGATAAAAGTCAATTTTAAGCTCGTTGGGATTGAGCGCCACCTCGACTTCATCGGCTTGAGGAAGAACAGCTACCGTAGCTGTTGAGGTATGAATTCTGCCTGAGGATTCAGTAACGGGCACTCGCTGCACCCGGTGCACCCCCCGCTCATACTTCAGATGGCTGAAGACACCCTTACCCTTTATCTCAAATATAATCTCCTTAAAGCCGCCTACGCTGCTCTCACTACTATCAATAATATCCACTTCCCAACCTTTAGATTGAGCATACCTTGTATACATGCGAAAGAGGTTGGCGGCAAACAGGCTGGCTTCATCGCCACCAGTTCCAGCCCTGATTTCAATAATGATGTCCCTTTCATCACCGGCATCCTTGGGCAGGAGGGCAAGCTTCAGCTCATGAAGTTGGCGGTCTAGCTTTGTCTCTAGGTGTTCTATCTCCTGCTTGACTAAGGCGCTCATGTCCTCATCCAGCCTGCCGGCTAGCATTGCCTTTGTCTTCTCTAGCTCCTTTGAGGTTGCCTTGTACTGTCGATACTTAGTTACCAGGTCCTCAATGCTCGCCTTCTCCCGAGCCAATGCCTGCAATTGCTTGGGGTCAGCGGCTATCTCTGGTCTAGCCATTTGCTGGCTTAACTCTTGGTAATGGTGGTCTATTTGTTCTAATCTGTCCCACATAGTAACTTATTCCTACAAAAATTATAACATAGGCAAGGCTAGCACTCAAACTTTTGACAACCTCACCCCCTTTGTCCCCCTCTCCTTGGTAAGGAGAGGGGGAGGAATAAAAAAGAGGGGCTGACGCCCCTCTTTAACACCCCAACGAAAACAGGGATTGAGAGCGAAGCCCCTAAGGGCGGGAGGGTGGGAAAAAGAGGTAAGCTTAAAACGTGGAGGGGGTGGGGTCAATGCATAAAAAATAAGCTCCCCGAGCTGGATTCGAACCAACAACCTAGCGGTTAACAGCCGCCCGCTCTACCGTTGAGCTATCGGGGAACGGTTAAAAGCGTCAACATTATTGCTATTACAGAGGCCTAAGTCAAACGACAGTTTTAGGTAACTGCTGGAGTCTCCCCCGGGTGTAGCTTCTTCCATTTATTAAGTAATTGCTCCCGGCTTTCCTTATGGGCTGGGTCAGATACGCAGCAATCCACCGGGCAGACCTCAACGCACTTCGGCGATTCAAAATTGCCGACACACTCAGTGCACTTATCGGGGGCAATTACATAGATTTCCTCTCCCTCAGAGATTGCCTCATTCCCACACTCTGGTTCACAGGCGCCACAACTAATACACTCCTCAGTAATCTTGTATGCCATTTATCAAACCTCCTGACTATGGCTTATTTTATCACTTACTTCATTCGGTTTCCAAATCAGCACGTCGAAGACTCTTCGAGGGGCGATTTTCCGCCAACCCTCATCCAGATTCGGTACAGCTTCTCCCCGCCCTCCTCAAAGCACTTAAACCCCTTGCTATCCACCTCTTCCACCTCAACCTCGCCTAACTCCCGACATTGCTCCAGCCAGTTTCGGAAATGCTCCCCACCACCGAAGTAAACCTTTCTCCACCTATTTCCCTTCTCATCTATTCTTTCTCTAACTTGCTCTTCCTGAGCTATCCTTTCTCGCTCCCTATCCTCTTCTTGAGCCATTCGCCCTGCCCCCTTTACCCACCATTATAGATTAAATCTAAGGCTTCACTTAGTCAAGGGGTTAGCTTCTTCAAATATTTTAGTCCCTATTCTCACCATGTTCGCCCCTTCCTCCAGAGCAATCTGGTAAGAATTGGTCATTCCCATGGAAAGGTATCTCATCTCTACATTCGGTAGCTTGAGCGCCTTAATCCGGTCAAATATTTTTCCGGTGGTTACAAAGTAGGGCCTTGACTCCTCAGAGCCGCCAAAGCGAGGTCCCATGGTCATTAATCCCATTACTTTTATGTTGGGCAAGCCTGAAATCGCCGTTATTAAATGTTCAGCATCTTCTGGCAGGACACCTGATTTCTGTTTCTCCCTGCCACTATTTATCTCAACCAACACCGGCATCACTTTACCAATCTGAGCGCTTCGCTTATCAATCTCTTGGGCTATTTCTATAGAATCAACAGTTTGTATCATATCAAACAGTCTTACCGCTTTTCTCACCTTATTTTTTTGGAGGTTTCCTATAAAGTGCCATTTTGCCTTACTTTCTATCACCGAATAGTTTTTTTCTGCTTCCTGGACATAATTCTCGCCGACAATCTTTATGCCGGCTTCTACTGCCTCAAGCACCTCTTTAGCCGTCCTTGCCTTTGCCGCAGCCACCAGTTCAACCCCGCTGGGTAACTCACTTAGTAGTTGTTGAACATTTTTCCTGATTCCCACAACCAAGCCTCCATTGGGAGCTGTCAAGGGGATATAGGCTTTATAAAATAAATTGGCTGCCGAGCCAGGATTCGAACCTGGGCTAGAGGATCCAAAGTCCCCTGTGCTACCACTACACAACTCGGCATTCTCATTGTGCCGAAGGTCGGGCTCGAACCGACATGGAGGTTGCCCCCCAACAGTTTTTGAGACTGTCGCGTCTGCCTATTCCGCCACTTCGGCTCAAAGAGTCTTCGACTTACAGCTCAAATGGAGCGGAAGACGAGATTCAAACTCGCGACCTCCTCCTTGGCAAGGAGGCATTCTACCGCTGAACTACTTCCGCTCAACACCCACGAAAATCTTTGATTTTCGTGGGGACCCGTCACTGGTGCCGAGGCCCAGAATCGAACTGGGGACACGCGGATTTTCAGTCCGCTGCTCTACCGCCTGAGCTACCTCGGCACAAAATTATTGTAGCTATTGGCTATATTAGTGTCAAGCAACCTCACCCAATGTGGTATACTGGTTAGCTATGCAGCGCAGGGTCTTCGGTCTTAACCCCAATGTCTTCTTTCTTGGCGTGGTCAGTCTGCTGACTGATGCCTCAACCGAGATGATTTTTACCCTTGTCCCCCTCTTTTTGCGCAATGTGCTGATGGCACCATTTACTATTGTTGGTCTTATCGGTGGGGTTTCTGAGAGCACTGACGCTATCTTCAGGATACTCAGCGGCTGGTTCAGCGACAGGGTGAGAAAGCGCAAGCTTTTGGCAGTATTGGGCTACAGCATTTCTACTCTAGCTAAGCCCTTTATGTATCTGGCAACAAGCTGGGGTAGCGTGCTGGCAATTAAATTTGGTGATAGGCTGGGGAAGGGCATCCGCACCTCCCCCCGCGATGCCCTGGTCGCTGACTCGGTGGCGGCTGAGGAAAGGGGGAGGGGCTTTGGCTTACACCGGGCTATGGATACAACTGGCGCTGTCCTCGGGCTGGCGATAGCCGCTATCATTATATATCTTCTCCAGGGTGGGGGGCTGAAGCTTAGTCCAGAAACTTACAAGTGGTTAGTAGTGGTTGGCGTTGTGCCGGCAGTGCTGTCGGTATTAGTGCTGCTATTCTTTGTCCACGAGAGGAAGCCCTCACCTGGTGCCCGCCAGTTGCCCCGAATTAGACTAGCTGGCTTTGATACCCGCTTCAAGCTATTTCTGTTTATTATGGCGGTGTTTACTCTGGGCAATTCCAGCGATTTCTTTGTCATTTTGAGGGCGCAAAACCTGGGCTCATCGGTGCTCTATGTGGTGTTGATGCTTGTCCTATTTAATATTACCTATGCCGTTACCTCTTTACCGGCGGGGGTGCTATCAGATAGGTTAGGAAGAAGGCGGATTATCGCCGTGGGCTGGCTTATTTATGCCCTGGTTTACCTTGGATTTGCCCTGGCATCGGAGCTATGGCAGGTATGGCTGCTCTTTGCCTGCTATGGAGTCTATTATGGGATGGTAGAAGGGGTGGCACGGGCCTTCGTCGCTGATTTGGTTCCTGAGGAGAGGAGGGGCACTGCCTATGGTCTGTATCATGGTGTGGTTGGTCTCACTCTGTTGCCCGCTAGTCTCATTGCCGGTTGGCTGTGGCAGGCAATAAGCCCCGCCGCCCCCTTCTTCTTCGGCGCCGCTCTTGCCTTTCTGGCTATGCTGGGGATTATGGGGGTGGTTAGGGAGTAGGGATATAGGGTATTGACAAACACACCAAGCTTACCTAAGCCCCTGGCTTCTCTAGAATTTTCCGCATATTCTCGAGAAGCTCTCCGATATCCTTATGAAGCTCCCCAACCTCCCGGTGAAGCCCCCCTACATCCTTATGAAGCTCCCCAATGTTCTCATGAAATCCACCGACATTTTCGTGAAGTCCTCCCACGTCCCTATGAAACCTCTCAACGTCTGTCTGAACCCCTACGACGCTTGCTTGAAGCTTCTCAACATTTGTTTGAACTCCTACGATATCCTTATGAACCCCAGTCACATCCTCCGCAAGCCTCTCCATGTCCCTGTGCAGCATTCCTAATGCTACCTCATATCTGCCAATCATTATGCCAAGACCCACACCTCCCAATATCGCGGCTTCAGCATATTTGGGGAAATATATAAACCAACTTAATCCAAGAAGCGCAGCGACAAGGCCATAAGCCATAAGCAATAATGAAAACCAAAATAACCCTTTAGATAATGCTTTCACTCTAGCCTCCTTCAACACACTGCTATTTAGCAGATAGCACGAACTTGAATACATTATACCATGTTATGTCAAAGGATAGAGCTAGTCTGATACGGGTTGCACCTCATGGAGCCTTTTCTGATTATAGACCTACTCTTACCCCAGCACTACATTATCTACCCGAATTTCTTATGGTGACCTCACCCCCTGTGTCCCCCTCTCCTTAGCAAGGAGAGGGGGAGGAATAAAAAAGAGGGGGGCTTCGCCCCCTTTTAGACGCCCCAAAAGTAAGAGAGTTAAAGAGAGGCAGAGCCTCTCTTAATTAAATGTTTCCCCCTTCCCCTCAGGGGAAGGGGGTCAGGGGGATGGGGTCAATGCCCCGCTGGCTGGCGATGGGGGGGATTATGGCGCTGGTGAGGGAGTAGGCAAGGGGAATTTGCTGGTTACAAAATCTGGTGTATAATCAAAGTAGGAATAGGGACAGAAACACATGTTAATTGATTATATATCTAACCTTGAACGTGCAGAGGAGCTTTGTGATAAGTTTGAAGAGGTAGTGTTACACTACTTTTTCAAAGATGGGAAATCAAATGATAATACCACGCCTAACTACTGTTGGACAGAAGTATACCAAAAAGGATTTACTCCAATAAAGGCATGTGTGCAAATGTGTTCGATGCTAAAGCCAGAAGCTTTGAGACCCTATGAAACAACTTTTATTCAAGCAGCGGCATCCCTTGAGACTCCGCGAGATATACCAAAGTTGCAAAATTTTAGGCGAAATTTTGATTTTATTAGACTAGTGTTTGGTATGGCGGAGGAAGAGATTTTGAATTTCTCCTCAGCGTTTGACGATGAAGAGAAGATACGAATTAATGAAGCAATACACAATCATTTCGAGGATTGTAATTATTCCTGTGTTGCTATGTCAGTTAGTGCAGTGGAATCTAGGCTACTAAAGCTCATGTGCCTAGCGAGTCCCGACTCAGAACCAGAATTGCGAGAAAAGACGCTTGGACAATTAATATTTGAATATCTTGAAAACAAAGAGCAATATAAAAAAGTGGTTCCAAAGAAACACGAGCACTTATTGCAGTTGTGTAACACCTACAGAACATTTTCTGTACACCCAAAGAAAGAGAAGATAAAACCGACAATAGCTGGCTCAATATTAAACTTCACCATAGAATTCTTGACAGACCAAGATACAAAACCAGAAGTCGTCAAAGCTCAGCTGAGTGCTAGCGGGGAAGACAAATAAAGCTTAAGACTATCCTCAGACCTCACCTGAATTCTTACCCCACCACCACATTATCAATCAATCTAGTCCTGCCGATTTTTACTGCCAGTGAGACTATTGCCGGGGGTCTGACTGTGTCCAGTTCATCTAGCGTCTCGGCATCGGCGATGCTGATATAGTCTATATTTGCCAGTGGCTGCTTTTGAATAAGGCCTGTCATCTTTTGGCGGATGGCTTGGGCGTCTTTCTCACCCTGCGACCAGAGCTTTTGCGCCAGAGTGAGCGCCTGATATAAAACTAACGCTGCCTTTCGTTCCTCGGGATTAAGATAAATATTGCGACTGCTCATCGCCAGACCGTCGGGCTCGCGCACCGTGGGCACGCCAACGACTTCCAGGTTCATATTAAGCTCAGCCACCATCTTTTTGATAACCACAAGTTGCTGGGCGTCCTTCTGCCCGAAGTAGGCTCTATCTGGCTGGACAATGTTAAACAGCTTGGCAACAACCGTAGCCACCCCCCGGAAATGACCGGGGCGGGAGACACCCTCCAGCCGTTCACTGACCTTGCCCACCTCTACCCAGCTACTGAACTGTGGCGGATACATCTCAACTACCGAGGGCATAAAGACAACATCAACCTTTTCCTTTTCCAGCAGAGCCAGGTCGCGCTTGGGGTCGCGGGGGTATTTTTTGAAATCCTCCTGGGGACCAAACTGGGTGGGGTTGACAAAGATGCTGACCACCACCGAGGAGCTTTCTGCTCTAGCTTGTCTCACCAGAACCAGATGACCTTCGTGGAGATAGCCCATGGTGGGGACAAAGCCAACCGGCTCGGGTAGCTTGAGCCTTAACTTTTTTATCTCATTTATGGTCTTTAAGACTTTCATGTGACGAGCTATTATATCATAGCCGGTTGACATTCGGCTCTATATTGCCCATAATATACTTAGTGATACGAGGTATAAGACGATAATGGTCAGTGATATTGCTTTAGTTTTACCGGTGATTGCTATCGCCTACCTGCTTGGTTCTATTCCTTCAGCCTACATAGTGGTACGACTGCTGAAGGGGCTAGATATAAGAGAGGTTGGCGATGGTCGCTTGGGGGCGGCGGCTGCCTTTCACCGTGTGGGCTTCACTGGGGGCACGATAGTTGGTCTTATGGACTTAACCAAGGGAGCGGTGGTAGTGCTACTTGCCCAAAAACTTGAGCTCCCTCTCCCAGTTGTGCTTCTTGCCGGGCTCGCTGTGGTAATGGGACATAACTGGTCAATCTTCCTCCATTTTAAGGGAGGGAAGGGGGCGCTCACTACCTATGGTGTGCTCGCCTCACTGATGTTCTGGCAGTTTTTTATTGCTTTAGCCTTAGCCGGGGTATCATATTTCATCACTCACAAAACTGGAATGTCCACCGGCATTTTGCTTGGCTTTTTATCCCTCATCAACTTGCTTACCGGCAGTCTGATATTGCTCAGCATTTTGCCTATCTTTATTTCACTGCCTATGGTCTTAAAGCATATCTCCATGCCTAAAGCTAGCGCTGCAGCAATGGTTACTATTGAAAACTTAGAGAATAAAAAGGTATAGAGGCAACTTTTACTTTTTCTCTAGCTCAGCCAGCAGGCTTTCGTCTATAGAATAGCTTTGTTTCTCGGTGGGAAAGGTGCCAGCCTTTACCTCGTTGTGATATTGAGTCACTGCCTTTGAGATAATATCAGTGAGCTTGACGTATTGTTTGGCGTGCTTGGGGACAAATTCGGTGTACGAACCTAGAATATCGTTAATAACCTGAACCTGACCATCGCAATGTATGCCGGCACCAATGCCGATGGTGGGGATGCTTAACCTTTCCGTGATTATCTTGGCAAGCTGGGTGGGGATGGTCTCCAGGACAATGGCAAAGGCTCCGGCTTCCTCTAAAGCCAGGGCGTCTTCAAGCACCTTGGCGGCTGCCTCGGGGGTTTTACCCTGCACGGTGAAGCCACCAAATTGGTGAATTGACTGGGGGGTCAGTCCGATGTGACCCATGACTGGAATGCCGCACCCCACAATCCTCGTTACCTTTTCCATCACCGTTACCCCACCCTCAAGCTTGATTGCCTGGGCACCCCCCTCTTGGATAAAACGGGCAGCATTACGCAGGGCATCATCAGCGCTTATGTGGTAGCTCATAAATGGCATATCACCAATTACCATCGCCCGCTTTGCCCCCCTAACCACCGCCTTGGTATGGTGGAGCATCTCCTCCATGGTCACCGGTATGGTTGATTCATAACCGAGGACGACCATGCCCAGGCTATCTCCAACTAGGATTAGTGGTATTCCCGCCTCGTCAACAATCCTGGCTGTGGAATAGTCATAGGTGGTGAGCATGGTGATTTTCTCGCCCTTTTGCTTCATCTCTTTTATCTGATTTACGGTGATGTGCATTTTTTCTCCTCGAAGAGTCCTTCTACCGAAGGACTAGAAGGATATAGCCCCGACCACCCGCTTGGTTGTAGTAATAGCGTTTTTCTCGTCAACATATACCAGTTTGGGAGCAAAATTACGGGCTTCTTCCTCCTCAAGCTGACAGTAGGAGAGGATGATAACGATATCGCCGACGACGGCTAATCTGGCAGCAGCCCCCCGGATGCTGATCTCCCCGCTATCAGGCTCGGCTTCAATAGCATAGGTCTCAAAACGGGCGCCATTGTTGACATTCAGTACCTGAACCTGCTCATAGGGAAGGATGTCAGCCTCCTCCATAAGCCTTCTGTCAATGGCAATGCTCCCCTCATAGTCGATGTTGACCTGGGTGACATGGGCTCGGTGGATTTTGCTTTTAAGCATTATTCTCATTGCACCCTCCAAAAATTTTATTTATTCGGGTTGCAGTATCACCCGTAGCTCCTGTGCCTGGTTTTGATTTATTCTCCCCTTTGCCACAGCAATGGGTATAGTCTGCAGCCCCAGCTCCCGATAGGTGGAGACGAGGTTGGGAGCGGTTTGGTCTAGGGCATCAAGGTGCTTCTGAATCGTCCCGATATCTCCACGAGCGATTGGTCCGGTAAGGCACTGGGGTATGCCAACGGTCTCAATATTATGGATTGTCCCCTTCAGTAGCGGGAGTAGTGCCCGGGTTGCCTGGGGTGGCGGGACATTAAAGGTTTGCCACAAATCAGTGGCTAGCTTGACCAGGGTTACCATGTAGTTGCAGGCAATGACGGCGGCGGCGTGATAGAGCACCTTGTCGCTTGCCTTTAGCTCCACCCAGTGACCATCAAGGGCGGTAGCCATATCCTTGAGCGTCTTTAGTAGCGGCTCCCCAGCCTCCACGGCAAAGGTTGAGCCGGGTATATTTTCTATTGCCTGTTTGACGCTGGCGAAGGTCTGCAGCGGGTGGAAGACGCCAACCTGTGCTCCTGCTTCTTTTGCCGGTTTTAGAATATCTGTGGAATCAGCACCGCTACAATGAACCACACTCTGCCCTGGGTGCCACCGTATTTGAGAGACTACCGAGGCAATAGCATCATCCGGGGTAGTAATAAATACAAGCTGGGCATTGTCAGCCACACCTTGGTTACTATCATATACATGGCAGCCATTGACTGCCCGGGCCAGATTTTCAGCTGAGGTACGGCTTCGGCTGGATACGGCGACTACGGGATAGCCCTTGCTACCCAGCCTCACTGATAGGGCAGTACCTACAGTTCCGGCACCGATAAATCCTAGTTTGAGCATTCTAACCCAGCCCAATTGAAATTAAAAAGCCTTCTCCGACACAGCCAGAGAAGGCATCCCAAAAATTCTATTTTTGCCGTCTCGGTCGTATTCGATCCAAGCGACTCTAGTTGTTAAAAAACTTTAAAAAGCTTACCGCCCTATGGGTCAATAGCCAGTATTTATTATAACAGCTTGCTATCTGTTTTGTCAATAGTTTGTCAACTTTTTGCACCTCACCCCCTTAGTCCCCCTCTCCTTCTAGGAGAGGGGGAAGAATAAAAAAAGAGGGGGCGAAACCCCCTCTTAAAACTACTTCCCACGGAGAAACGAAAGCTGAACTAGCTCATAGTTTTAGCCGCCGGGTCTAACTAGAGGGATGCCAGCCGCACAAAGGGGGCAGTCCTGTGGTGAGTAGGTTATAGTTACCGAGCGGTGACAGCTAAAGAGGGGGATGCCAAATTCTATTTTTTGCTCGGAGCGGTCAACCAGTACCCCTATGCCAACTATTATGCCCTCCAGCCTGGTCACTGCCGCCATAACCTCGCGGATGGAGCTCCCGGTGGTGAGGATGTCATCAACAATGAGGACTCGCTCGCCGGGGTTGATGGTGAAGCCCCGCCTAAAAGCTCTTCCCTCAGTTCCTTCCTTCTCAGCAAATACGCCTCTTACTCCTAACTGTCTGGCTACTTCAAAAGCCAGGATAATACCACCAGTGGTTGGTCCGGCTACAACCTGAATTTTTTGCTTCCGGAAGTGGTTGGCAATCATTTGGCAGAGCTGCTCGGTATAGTTTGGGAATTGCAAGACCTTGAACTTCTCCCAGTAGACGGGGGAATGGAGCCCCGAGGTGAGCAGGAAGTGCCCCTCAAGTATCGCCCCCGATTTTTTAAAGATTTCTTCTACATTCTTTATCAACCCCATCCCCTTTAAGTTTTTATTAACCTCACCCCCTTAGTCCCCCTCTCCTTGGCAAGGAGAGGGGGAAGAGGTTTTAGAGAGGGGGCTTCGCCCCCTCTCTTACCTTCACTCCCCCCTTCCCTTTCTAAGGGAAGGGGGTCAGGGGGATGGGTTATACCAGAGGGACAAAGCCCCTTCAAGCTACCCTAGTAAAGGCGGGTATCTACTCAGTAGAGCTGGCAAGCTGCTCCTCTAGCGGGTATTGAACAACAAGCCCCCATTCGCCTGGTGGCCAGATTAATAGCCAGGCTTTGCCAATTATATCTTCCCTGGGCACTGTCCCCACGCTGGCGCTGCGGGAATCGTTACTGTTATTGCGGTTGTCGCCAAGAACAAAGTATTCATTTTCTGGAATTTTGTCTCCTTTAAAATCTTTCCTCGCCGGTTCTGTAATATAAGGTTCAGCTAATGGAAACACATTCCCATCTTCCTCATGAATATAAACTACCCCGTCCTTTATTTCCACGGACTCACCGGGTAAGCCAATGACACGTTTAATATAGTCTGCCTGCTGGTTGCTGCGTGGGTGAAAGATAATCACCCCGCCCCTTTCTGGCTGACCAAATTTATAAACCACTTTATTAATTAATAGTCGTTCCCCCTCCTGAAAGTTAGGTTGCATACTGGAGCCGACGATAACGAAGCTCTGAACTGTGGCTTGTAGCAGGAGGAAGATGACTATTGCCATTATGAGCGTTAGCAAAATCTCACGGAGAAAGGTTTTCATTTAAATCTACCCCCTCTAGGCAGCCTTAATTATAACCTATCTAGCCTATTATTATCCAATGTTTAGGTCATTTAGCAACCTATCCCCCTGACCCCCTTCCCTTAATAAGGGAAGGGGGAAGTAGTTTTAAGAGGGGGTTTCGCCCCCCTCTTTTTTATTCTCTCCCTCTGAAAGGGGCTAACTTAACGGGGCGTCTAAGAGAGGTGAAGCCCCAAATACATTAGAGGGAGTTTAAGAGGGACGAAGTCCCTCTTAAACTCCCTCTCCTTGGCAAGGAGAGGGGGATTAAGGGGGTGAGGTTTCCATCTTAAATTCGGGTTCCCTGAAAAATCACAGATTTTTTAGGGTGAAAAGGGGGTGAGGTTAATAAACAGTCTAGCAAATGTTGCACTTTTTTTGAGGGAGGTGCTAGAATGGCAATGCCATGAATTACATGGAGCAGGCGCTTTCTCTGGCTAGATTGGCTCTGGGGCAGGCTAGCCCTAACCCGGCGGTAGGGGCGGTGGTGGTCAAGGCAGGGGTAGTTATCGGGCAAGGCTATACCCAACCACCGGGCTCCCATCATGCTGAGGTATTAGCCCTAAAGCAGGCGGGGGAGGAGGCTAGGGGGAGCGCGATGTATGTTACCCTTGAACCCTGCTGCCATTATGGTCGGACCCCACCCTGTACCGGGGCAATCACCTCTGCCGGCATCAGCGAGGTTCATATGGCGATGCTTGACCCCAATCCCTTGATTCTAGGGCGGGGTAAGGACGAGCTGGAGAGGGAGGGGATTAAAACATATATTGGCGAGCATGAAGGGGAGGCTAAGGAGATTAACGAGGCTTATACTAAATTCATTACCACCGGCATCCCTTTTGTCACCGCCAAATTTGCTATAAGCCTGGATGGTAAGATTGCCACCAGAAAGGGTGATTCTCGGTGGATTAGTGGCAGTGAGGCGAGGAAGTATGTTCATAATCTCCGCTATACCACCGATGCTATTATGGCTGGGGTGAATACCGTCTTAGCCGATGACCCCCACCTTACAACCAGGTGCTGTGGTGGCAGGGGGGGCACCGCCAGAAAGCAACCGCTCAGGGTGATTGTGGATGGTGAAGGGCGCACGCCACTAACCGCTCGGGTATTTAAGCAGCCAGGGAAAACACTCCTGGCGCTGGGCAGAAAGGCTACCCCGGAGGAGAAGGCAGCCTTTACTCAGGTTGGTGCTGAAATATTGGAATTGCCCACCGCCGAAGGTTTAGTCGACCTGGAAGGGTTACTGGTGACATTGGGTGAGCAGGAAATTACCAGCGTTTTAGTTGAAGGTGGTGGAATTCTGTTTGGCTCTCTATTTGACCGCGGGCTGGTGGATAAGGTTATCGCCTTTATCGCCCCGATTATCATTGGCGGGGCTGAGGCAAGGACAGCAGTTGCTGGCAGGGGGGTTGATAGGGTGGCAGACTCATTTAGACTGGAGCGGGTTAGGGTGGAAAGATTTGGCGATGACTTGACGGTCAGCGGATATGTTGTAGCGAAACCTCAAAAGGAAGTTTAAAAGATGGGATGGGAATTATCTAGTTAGTCTCAATATATAGTCATGGCTAAGGAGCTTATGTGTTTACCGGCATTATAGAGGAGTTAGGCAAAGTTGCATCGGCACGAGGTGGTGAGCTTGTTATCGCTGCCAGCGATGTTATCCACGGGATGGAGCCTGGCGCAAGTATGGCGGTTAATGGGGTATGCCTGACGGTAACCAACTTTGACCAGAATTCCTTTTCCACAAAGGTAATGCCAGAGACACTGAGGCGGACTAACCTTGGGCTGCTGCTCGCTGGAGACAGGGTTAATCTGGAGCCAGCTCTACCTTTAGGCGGGCGTCTTGGTGGGCATTTGGTTCAGGGGCATGTTGATAATATCGGAAGGGTGACATCTATCACCTGGGAGGGTGAGGCAATGCTCATAAATTTTTATGCCCCGCCTGAAGTAATGGACTATCTGGTGGAGAAGGGTTTTATCGCTGTTGACGGCGTTAGCCTGACCATTGTGTCTAAGGATACCAGCTCATTTGGGGTCTCGGTGGTTGATTATACCCGAAAATACACCAACTTAGGCAGTAGACGCCTGGGTGATACGGTCAATCTTGAGGTTGATATTATTGCCAAATATGTGAAACAATTTAGCCAGACTTATCGCTCAGGTATAACCATTGATTTCCTGCAGGAACACGGGTTTTTGGTAGGTTAGGAGGGGATTAGTATGGGGTTATCAAGCATTGCTGAGGCTATTAAGGATATAAAGGCGGGCAAGTTTGTCATCATCGTTGATGATGAGGATAGGGAAAACGAGGGTGACCTGGCGCTAGCTGCAGAGAAGATTAGCAGTGAGGCGATTAACTTTATGGCTAAGCATGGCAGAGGTCTTATTTGCCTGCCTATTATCGGAAAGCGGCTGGATGAACTGGGGATTCCTCTGATGGTCGGGGAGAATACATCAAAGTTTTCTACCGCCTTTGCTGTCTCGGTTGATGCCAAGTATGGTACAACCACCGGTATTTCGGCAGCGGATAGGGCCCAGACAATAAAAGCCATAATTGAGCCGGCGACTAAGCCCGACGATTTAGCCCGACCCGGGCATATATTCCCGCTGCGGGCCAGGGATGGTGGTGTTTTAGTGCGGGCAGGACAAACTGAGGCTATAGTTGACCTAGCTAGGCTGGCTGGTCTTTATCCTGCCGGGGTTATCTGCGAGATTATGAATGAGGATGGCTCTATGGCACGGCTACCCCAGCTTGAAGTAATTGCAGATAAATTTGGAATTAAGATTGTAACTGTGGCTGACCTTATTGCCTACCGCCGCCGCCATGAGAAGCTGGTGCAGCGGGGGGCTGAGACTAGGCTGCCAACAAGATACGGCGAGTTTACCGCTATCGCCTACAAGAGTGATATAGACCCGGATGAGCATTTGGCATTGGTGATGGGGGATATATCTACCGAGGAGCCGGTTTTAGTCCGTGTCCACAGTGAGTGTCTCACCGGCGATGTATTTGGCAGCCTTCGCTGTGACTGCGGTGAGCAGGTTGCCTTAGCCATGCAAAGTATCGCTAACGAGGGGCGGGGGGTGTTACTGTATATGAGACAGGAGGGGCGAGGCATTGGCTTCCATAATAAGATGCGCGCCTACGCTCTTCAAGATAAAGGGTTAGATACAGTGGAGGCTAATCTATCCTTGGGCTTCCCTTCAGACCTGCGGGACTACGGCATCGGTGCCCAGATTCTGGCTGACCTTGGCTTACATGAGATTCGGCTGCTCACCAACAACCCGAAAAAGGTCATCGGTCTGGAGGGTTACGGGCTAAAGGTAATTGAGACCCTCCCTATTATCGCCACCCCCAATCCCTATAACCGAGGTTACCTGGAGACAAAGCAGAAGAAATTAGGTCACCTCTTAGAAATACCCGACGCTTCTGATTAATTAAACTAGAATAAAGGAGAAAGCAATGAGTAAGTCTTTTGAAGGTATGTTGCTGGGGAAGGGGCTGAAGTTTGGGCTGGTGGTTTCCCGTTTTAACGAGTTTATTACCAAGAAAATGGTTGAAGGGGCAGAGGACGCCTTGCTTCGCCACGGGGTTAATCGGGAGAATATAGAGGTTGCTTGGACGCCGGGTTGCTTTGAAATTCCGCTAATAGCCAAGAAATTAGCCCAGACTAAGCGCTATGATGCTGTTATCTGCCTTGGAGCTGTTATTCGTGGTGGAACCCCTCACTCTGAATATATTGCCGCTGAGGTGACTAAGGGGATTGCGAAGGTTGGCTTAGACACCGGGCTGCCGGTTATTTATGGTGTTATCACTGCCGATACCTTAGAGCAGGCAATTGAGCGGGCAGGGACTAAAGAGGGGAACGAAGGCTTTAAGGCAGCAACAAGTGCCATTGAGATGGCAAACTTGGTTAAAAGCATAGCCTGATTATTAAAGAGCTGTAGCAATAGTCAATTTAGACGGCTCGGTTAATAACGATTCAATTTTGGACTCAATCTCTAGACGCCTGGGGTTACCTTCCCAAGATTTCCAGTCAAGTGGACTTAGCCAGGTGCTAAGGGCAAAGATGGTAGATTCGTCCTCCATGCTCTGGAGCAACTCACCGGAAACATAACCCGGCTGTGAGACTAGCTCAGTACGTAGCTTATTAAGTAGCTCAATTAGATACCCTCCTCTGCCCTTCTTTACATGACGCTCTATCAATACCTTTACCATGGTTTTTCACTTCCTGTGACGCTGGAGAATCTTCAGGGGGTAACCTTATAGACGGTATCTCCCCTCCTTACCCGCTCGCCAACCTTGACCCCAATTGCATCTCCTGCCTTGGCTGCGTTAACGTCCACATTATTAATCTGCATGGAGTCGACAATTAGTTCTAGATCAGTGGTATGACCCTTGATGTGGATTTTGTCGCCTGCTTTCAGGGGAGCGCTTAGCTGGATACCAGCAACCACAGGGTGGGCAAAGAAGTCGGTCACCTTTCCGATTTCCACCTCCGGCATTTGGGCACCTCCTCTGTCCTTTATTAACTCTAGTATACGTCATCTAGTTTGGGTAAATCAATACCATGCCTAGAATCTTTGACATAGTGCTAGCCAGCTCATATAATTAGTCTGGCTACAATCTCCCCAGAGGTGCGTTCTTGGCGAAGAAGGATGTATCGGCGGCAAGACAGACGCAAGCACAGGATATTGAACGCATTAAACAGCGTCTTGATGCCTTAGACAACCGCCTGGATAATATTGACTCAGTGGTTAGTGCTGTTGCTGAGCGGGTGATGAAGCAGCCTATCTCGCTTATTATGACCTGCCCCCACTGTGGCAAGCATATAGAGATTGCCATTATCGGTAGTGAAAAGCCAAGCCGCTGACATTGACAAAATAACTACAATGTAGTTATTATTGTTAGTTTGGTGACTATTTTCTTTAGCTAGCGAAAGGAGGAATAAGTTGGAAATAGTTACGACAATCAATCGAGCTAAGTATGATGTCTTTAGATGGAGGTACGAGCTTAGCATACCGAAGAAGCTAGTCCTGGCACTGGGCATGGCCTGTCTTACCGGCTTGGTTGCTCAGATTAGGATTCCCTGGTTTCCGGTGCCGGTGACCGGTCAGACTTTTGCTGCACTCCTCGCCGGCGTGCTCCTGGGAAGGTGGTGGGGAGGGGCGAGTCTCGCTATCTATGCTGGGCTCGGTGCTGCCGGAGTTCCCTGGTTTCAAGGGTGGTCCGGTGGTGTGGGTTACCTTGCTGGGCCCACCGGAGGATACATAATTGGTTTTATCTTGGCTGCCCTTTTCGTGGGTCATTTCACCGATAAGTATATTAGGTCAAGAAGCTTTTTTAGTATGCTCGGGCTCATGTTTTTTGCCAACTTTATCCTCATCTATGTTCCCGGGCTCCTTCAGTTGGGGCTATGGCTCAACTTGGTGAAAGGAGAACCAGCAGCCTTTACCAGCCTTCTCATGATGGGAGCCATTCCCTTCATAGCCGGTGATATTACTAAAGCTGTCATAGCAGCTGCCATAGCCAGGGGAGTAACACCTAAATTAGCCTACAACGGAGAGGTAGATAAAGGCAAGTGGGCGAACTGGCGCGTCCCTTGAAAAACCAGGCGGGTTGACTTGGGGAAGGGTGTCTAGCAGAATTACTTTATATTGGTGGGCGGTTAGCTCAGTTGGTTAGAGCGCTGCGTTGACATCGCAGAGGTCAGTGGTTCAAATCCTCTACCGCCCACCATATGGGTTGGCTTTCCCAGTTCCACGGGTTAGACCAGGGCATTTTAAATAATTCCCCAATCTTTGTAACCCTGCTGAATAGTAGCCACGTATTCCGGGGAAGGTTTGGTCTCTTCTGACTGTTCAACCCTGACATAGGTTACAGCCTTTATCGACTCACCATCCTCGGGGAATACAACTACTTCTCTCCGATTATAGATATTAGGGTAGCCCTCGTGTTTATCAAGCAACCTCAAATCCCTCTCCGAAATTTCATAGACAGCGCCAATAACCTTCTCCCCTCTAAGCGGCTTGATGCTGGCAACCCCACCATGCCACTTTCTTGACCACCCGGTGAATATTAGCTTGAAATTGGGGAGGGTGGCGGTGAACTTTGGCTTGGCATCGGGGCAGCGTTCCGACATCTGCCTGTGACTAAGGTTAAAGGCATAGGCAAAAAAATACATCGTCCCCTCCAATCCATGGCGGTTTAATTATACACTGTCATACTAGCCTAAAGCTACAAAACGGCGGCAATTGCTAAAATTCAGCAAAAGGTTCAAAATATTGAGCACGAGACGACAAGAGAGGAGAGGCTAAATGGTTAAAAGGGCAGTTAAAAAGGTGGCTGAAAAGAAAGCGGTTAATAGGGTGATTCTTGGCATCTTAGTCTTCGCCTTGGTTTTCACTGGCGCCCTCGGCGCCTACGCTTTTCACGTCGGCGCGAAGATTGAAGCCCTGGGTGAACAATTGGCTGCTTCACAAAAGCAACAGGCAGCCGAAATTAGTGCCCTACGCGATGAAATGGTAGCTTTTAAGGGAGAGACGCTGGCAACTAAGGCACAGACGCTAGCCAGGATTGACGCCCTAGACAATGAGATAAGGGGTGTTGCCACTGAAATGGAACAATCGGTCATAAATAGTGGCAAGCTGTATCAGGAGGTTAGCCAGGGTGTAGTCAGGATTAGTGACGGAGAAAAGGTGCTCGGTTCAGGATTTGCCTTTGACTCCGAGGGTCATATCCTTACCCCTCAGCATGTAGTGGAAGGGCAGAGCCAGATATATATAATCTCAGCCGACGGTTATACCTCACCAGCCACTATCGTCGGCGCCTGCGAATATACTGACATTGCGGTATTGAAACAAAGTTTGCCTATCCCGGCGTTAACACTGGCGGACTCTACCATAGTAAAGGTTGGCGAGCCGGTTATAGTTATCGGTAACCCTCTCGGGCTGCCCGAGGCTATCACTTCAGGCATTGTTAGCCAAACAAACCGATTTGTAGAAGTGGGGTATGATACGAAGACTCAGTGGGTGGCTAGTATAATCCAGTTTGATGCCGCAGTCAATTTTGGTAACTCCGGTAGCCCTCTGCTGAACTCTAAAGGAGAGGTCATCGGGATGGTTATCGCTCGGGTTGACCCCACGCTGGGAGACGGGGCCTATTACGCTGTTTCTTCAAACAAGGTGAGGAGGGTTGCCCTCTCCCTCATTGAGCGGGGCTCTTTTGACTACCCCTGGCTCGGGGTGGAGATAGCTAACCTTACCCCAGAGACGGCTAGAGCCAGAAATCTGGAAACAGTTAATGGGGTAGTGGTTAAGACGGTTATATCGGCTACTCCGGCTGAGGCTGCCGGTATCAAGGTTGATGACATTATAGTAGCGATTAACGGGACGCTGGTTCAGGAAGTGGCTGACCTTACCTGCTATCTGGGGGAGTATGCCAGCCCAGACGACGAGGTTACCCTCGCCCTAATACGGGATGGGGCAAAAATAGAACTACCCGTAAAAGTGGGCAAACGGTAGATTGATATAAGGCTAATAGGTATATGGCAATGATTATCCAGTGTGATTTTGATGGCACCATTACCGAGGAAGACGTCAGCTTTATGCTGCTTGATGCCTTTGCCCCAGGTGATTGGCGAGAATGGCTCCAGCACTACAGGGAGCAGAAGATATCTGTTGGCGAGTTCAATACCAGAGCCTTTGCCATGATCAAGGCGAGTAAAGCTGAGCTACTTGAGGTTGCCCGGGACAAGGTCAGGTTGCGTGCCGGGCTTCATGAGCTGGTAAGCTATTGCCGGAGCCGGGGATTTCGCTTCGTCATTGTCAGCAATGGGCTGGACTTCTATATAACGGCAATTCTGAAGGATGCTGGCTTGGGAGATATTGAGGTACATGCGGCGAAAACCCGGCTCTATCGCCGTGGGCTTAAGGTTCAATATATAGGTCCGGATAGCACCCCATTAATCAGCGATTTCAAGGAGGCTTATACCAGAGCATTCCTCAAGCAGGGCTATCGGGTAGTATATGTGGGGAATGGTCCCTCCGATATCGCCCCGGCGGTTCATGCTCATCACATCTTCGCCACGGATGGGATGCTTGACGGCTGCCGGGAGATGAACCTCAAGTGTACGCCGTTTAATGACCTCAATGACATTGTCAGGGGCTTGGAGTCTCTATAGGCGGCTGGTTTTTATTCCCACAATTTTTCAATATCTTTTTCCGCTTCCTTAGGGATAAAGTTCTTGTAGGATTGGGCAGAGCCATACTCCCTCGTCCTGACCACCACCGCCACCGGCACGGCGTGACCGAAAATTAGCGCCTGTTGTTTGGATTCCAGCTTTGACAACACTGATTTGAGCTCGCCTTTATTAGGCACGCCGGTAAGCACACTATCAACGTCCCGCTCATCATCAAGTAGACAGGTTATCTTGGTTCCCATCTGCGACATAACCTCGCTGTCAATGCCACTGGGTCTCTGGTCAACCACCAGCAAGGTGACATTATACTTGCGCATCTCGCGGGCGATGGTGCCGAAGATAGTCTGGCTGGCGACCTCGGGATTGAGGAACCGGTGTGCCTCCTCAATAGTTATCACCAGTGGGCGTGGTGGGGCAGTAGCCTCGCCGATGGCTCTCTCCATACCTTCCCGGTATCGGGCATGGATACGGCGGGTAAGCAGGTTAGCCACCAGAATATAGGCAGTAATATCGGTATATCTGCCGAATTCCAGAATAACATTTATTCCCCGGTCAAGGTATTCCAGGATTCGTTTAACGGCATTATCCGGGGCGTCGGATACTAAGAAGGGAAGCCGCCCAATGGTTGCCAGACCTCGTTGCAGATTCTGAAGGGTGCTCTCATGTATGTTTAAACCTTCTGGCAATCCCTCAGTAGCTTTCAGGTCAAGGGTATCCTGTAGCCAGCTCCTGCCAAATCTTCCAGATAGCTGGTAGACAGCTTCAACGGCAAGCTCAGTAAGGTTTAGTGTCTGGCGTAATAAAGCAATGTCCTCAGGCTCTATCTCGTCATAGCCTATCCTGACGACAAAGTCGGTGCTGACCTTCCGTCTCCGTGAGCTTTCCTCATCAAGGGTAAACACCGCCACCTGTGACGAGAAGAGCTGCTTTAGGGCTTTAACCCTCCGCCCCCGCTCGTCCCGGCTTTCCCAGCCGTACTCACTATGCATATCAAAGACCAGATTTACCGCCGTCCCCTTCTGGAGCATGCCAATTAAAAGCAACCTAGTGAGAAAGGTCTTGCCGGTGCCACTCTTACCGAAGACACCGTTGGAGCGCTTAACAAACTCTTCCAGGTTGAGACAGACCTTGGTCTCCATATCCAGCGGCGTGCCAATAAAGAACCTCTTTTCATCCTCAGTGCCAAAGACAAGCTCCACATCCCTTTGGGAGGCAAGCCTTACCTCTGAGAAATGGCTGGGAATAGTCTTGACTGGCTGGGGTCCTTCAAGCATACTGGCAACATCACCACTGATGACGAGGCTGGGGGAAACGTGAAGCGTGCCGAAGGTGCTCGTTCCAGCTATTACCTCAGCGATAAAGGGGTCAGAAACGTCAGGCGGAACAACGGTCAACGACGGGTCAGTTACCCCAAGGCTGATATCGGTTATCATGGCGAAGAAGCGCCGCTTCTGCCCCTCAATGGTGACAAACCGCCCCACCACCATATCCTCCACCGAGGCTGAGCTATCAAGCCTGACCTCCACCCCTTTATTCAGCGAGCCGGAGACGACGATACCAAGCCTCTGATTTTCTTGGGTCATGGCTTAATCCTCCCCAGAATGGCTTTGAGCTGGTTAATGTCGCCGCTAAGTAATATAGCTAATTCCTTGCCGGCGGCGACCAGAAAAGTGCGGGGGTCTTCATATGCCTGGCTCATCTGGCGCAGAGAAGCGGCGATAAGCTCTTCGGGTGATACCGGCAGGCGGGCGTTTATTATTATATTAAGAAAGTCAAAGGACTGCCCGAACTCCATAACTTCAGCCGGGGTACACAAATAAACAAAGCTGTGGATTTTTGCCGGCGTGGGTGGAAGATAATGGTATAGCTTTTTATCCTGCTTGTGCCCCACCACCACCGCCCCGAACTCGCTCTTAAGCAATTTCAGTAGCTGGGGGCTTGTCTGGTAGATTCCCTCCTCGGTCTTTTCCTCCCTGCCCCGGGCAATTGGTCTCCTCCCCGGCTCAAGGCTGGTGGTAGCCGCGTTACAGACCACACCATAAAGCTCAAGCTGCTGGTCTTGGGTCTTAACCAGACTGCCCAGAGGCGGAATCTGGTAAAGCTCGTAGCACTGGGCGACAAATTCCGCCGTGCTGGCTTCAATAATTTCGCCGACTCTTTCCACCAATTACCCTCCCCCTTTCCAAATCCTAATATCTAAGCACTAAATCCTAAATATTAAATTCTAAATCCGAAGCACTAAACTCTAAACAATTTTTAGGATTTAGATATTAGAATTTTAGTTTCTCAACGATCGAGCCAAATATTTTCATAAGCTCTGTAGCCTCGCTAATCAACAATTGTTTTCTCTTTTCCACCTCCTCCCCCCTTGCCTCAATAAGCCTTAGCCAATATATGCTCTCTTTGGCTTCCTTGCGACAAATCTTGACTCTCATAGCAAAATCCTTTTTGCCCAAGGCTTCATTGGCTTCAATGTAATTAGCCCCCACTGAACCTGAAGACCTGATAACCTGCTTGCTTATCTCAATGTTCGCTATTGATTTTGGAAGAGCATTTACAAAATCTATCACCTCTTTGGCAAAGCTGAGAGTTCGCTCTTCCAAATCATACTGTTTCGCGCTTCTAACTTCGGTCATCTCAACCCGTTTAGGATTTAGATATTAGAATTTAGAATTTACCCGTCTATTTCTTCTTTGGCTGCTTGGGCTTCTTTACGTTCTTTCTGCCTTTAGTTCCCATTTGTTTGCCCTCCTCTTTATATCGCTAATTCTTCTAGGCAGTTATCCCTTGCAAGGAAGGATTTCAAGCACTTTCCTATTGTCTAGTTTTTGCTCTAGGACTTTGTTGTAGGCACTTCTAACAGTCGTTACCAGTGATAATGACCTTGACGCCATTCCTCTTAAGTTCTTCAGCCGGCAAGTACACATAAGGTTTAAGTTCTTTCTGGTCTTCAAAATATACGTCATATCGCCACTGGCCATTCTTAGCTTGGCGTGATGTCTGCACTAGCTTAGTAAGACGCGCTTCTGCTCGCCGTTGGCCTCTGTCTTGCCTAAGCATCACAAGCTTACTAGAACCTTTAATTATACCCTGCTGAAGTTTGGCAAACTCGTCTTGATAGAGTATGTACCCAAGAGCTTTGCCTGTTTGAAAAAAGGTTTCCCAACTATGCGACTGTCCAGCTTTGCCAATGTAGTGGTCTGCCTCGTCTTTCTTATACCAAGGTGTGCTAATGACTAGCGTTGCCATTGCTTCCTCTTTCTATTGATAAACCATTATTACTAGGCTATCGGCTGGCATTTAATAGTTCTGACAAGGTTGTAGCTTCATGCAGGCTCAATCCCTCAATCTGCCCCTTGTCTTTAATCACTGACTTGATGGTAGGCACAATGGGTTGACCATCTTCCCCCAGCAATGGCTCATCGCCCTCAAATATGGCCAAAGGTTTACCTATCAGCCGACTGGTGATTTGTTCGGATAGCTGACTGCCTTCGGCAGTCCACTCGAAAACAAGTAGTATATTACCAGAGTCATCCGTCGTTACATAAGTATCTTTAAAATAGACGCTGCTAAGCACTTTCTCCTGCCCGTTTATCGTGCCTTTAGCTGGCACCCATATGGTCTGACCATTTGCATCCGTGACCTGTTCGCGGAATTCAAGTATTGCCATGTGTGAGGGATTCTCTTCCGAAGGAGTTGATGCTGGCGCTCCACAAGCAGCCAGTAAAAGAACCCCGATAACTAGAATTGGTAATAGTATTCGTTTCATTTTATCCTCCCTCCCCCTAAATCAGGAGTTTAAGAGGGCGGTAGCCCTCTTTGTTATTATACTCCCCCTCTCCTTAAAAAAGGAGAGGGGGACAAAGGGGGTGAGGTTACAACATCACACCCACCTTGTCCTTTTGCTAAAACTCTTGGCTGAGGTGGGGGTAGGCATTTTTTCCTCCACCATAAGTGACTCCACCACCTGCCAGAACTCTTCTCTATCGGCGGTGGTGACTACGGCTTTTTCGTGGGCCTCGCTTAGCGCCACCGGATAGCCAAGCCCCCGCTGGCACTGGTCTAAGACTAAGGCGTGAGTCAGATTGAGCAGGCTTTCATCTTTTGCCACCCACTTTGGAATCTCAAGCCGGGCGATTTCATCACCCACCCTGAGGTAGAAGAAATAGACCTTGTGCCCTCCATAGCGTTTCTGAACAATAGACGACTGAGTCATAAATAGGGCTGACCTTTCTCCACTGGCTAATAGAGCTATGAATAGCTCCCGGTCTTGAACCCCAGCCACCTTATCGCAGTCCTTTGCCTTATTTGGGCAGTAGCGGTCGCAGTCAGGCGCTTCATGCGGGCATACGGCAACACGCAGCACATTAACTACATCAGTGCTGCGGGGAAAGCTGATATAGCTGGCAAGAGCCAGCCTTTTATCACTATTAAGCCTTCTCATATCCTCCAGATACGGGAGAAAGCCTTTATCTAAAAGTGCCTCGGTGACAAACTCGGGGTAGGCTTCAAGACCCCACAAAATAAGCGAGCCATCAAGTAGTGCCAGTGTTGAACTACCTGAGGGTAGCTCTGCCGCCAGCTTAGATAATTGACAGCACTCCTCAACACTGCGCTTTATACCCAGAAGTACGCCTTCTACTGGTTGCTCCCGACCTTTGGCTGGGGTAATCACCAGGTCTTCATCCCCAAAATAAAGCTGGGGAAAACTATCAAGCCGGGCATCGGGGCGAGTGCCATAGTCAATAACGGCGGCACCAATGTTTATCAGATAGCACCTTGTTGACTTGTGACGGTCAACATCAATATGGGAGCCATCAGTAGCAATAACGGTAAATTCTGGGGGGAGGGGTGGTGGTTTATAGTGCTGGCTAAGTCCGTCAACCAGACCAGCGACCAGCCAGGTGGTCTTGCTTGAGGCAATCTTTTTTTGAAGATAGTCAAAGTCGGTTGCCTTATGGAGGGTATCCAGGGCAAACTGAAGGTGCTCCTGTCTTTCCTTGCTGCCAGCCTTCAGCCTGGCAACCATGTCCCCGACCTGAGCCACCACCTTAATTAAGTCCAGCGACACCTCTCCCCCAACTGCCTAGTTACCTTAAGATGCCTCTAACGATAACATCCACCGCCTCGCTCTCGTCCAGCCCCCGTGCCATTAGGGTTTCTACCTGTTTTCTATCTATGCTACCAATAGCTGCTTCGTGGGTTACCTTTGCCTTATCATCGGTTACTGAGACTATGGGTATGGCTCTGGCTACTGCCTCTTTACCGTTGACCAGCTCAATGCAGTCAACATGCCCTCTGGCGAAGGGGGCATTGCCGTAGGTTTCTCCCCTGACCTCAGCCTTAGCCTTATCGCTTAGCACTATGCGGCTCTTAGCCAGACCCCTCGCCCCCACCCCGTTGAGGTGGATTTTCTCCCAGACCTTTATATCATCAGAACCTTTCCCGTATACCTTTACCACCAGCTCAGCCACTGCCTTGTCCTGGCAGAATACCTCAAAATCATAGTCAAGCTTGCCGACAAGCCCCTGGCTTAAGGTGAAGGTGCTCTGCCATACCCCACCCTTCCCCAGCCTGATTTTTGCCTTCGGTATTACCTCAATGCCGCCGAATTCTCCGTGATAGTGGGTTTCCTTATAGTCGAACCTGGCATTTTCCCCGATGTCTATATCGGCGTCCATCTTGTGTATCACCTTGACGGCGTTGGGGAAGATGCAGTGGGCAATTACACTTACCTCGCTATTATCCTGAGCCGTCACCTTCATGATAATTTCCTGAAGTCCTTCTTTGGGGAGAATGCCAAAACACAGGTGCACCGGGCGTGGTATTTTAGCTCCTTCTTCTACCAGGAGATGGACATTAACGCCGGTTTTGGTCTCCTTGGTCTCTACTTTTATTCCCTTGACCCCATCATTACTCAGCACCCTATTCTTATGAATAACCAGTTTGGCTATATCCTTATTTTGTAAGGCGCTCTTATCCCCGCCCGCCTTCTCATAGGCATCAAGCATTCCCTGATATTCTTTCTCCACTGAGTAGCTAATCATGTCACCTCAATGTGCTGGCTCGTTGATGTGGAGGCAAGTTCGGCAGTTATCCTTGAACCACTGGTTTGTTTCTAAAGGTGCTCCGGTTCTAATTATCTTACCAGCACATAATATAGACACCCGGTGGGCTATTTCTGCCACCTTTTCACTATGGGTAATCAGTAAAACCGATGAGCCCTGCCGGTTCATTTCTACTATGCCATTAAGTATCAAAGGTAATGCGACAATATCTATGCCAGAGTCAGGTTCATCCAGTATCGCCAGTTTTGGGCGCATCGCTAACACTGAAGCCAGCTCAATCCTTTTCCTCTCCCCACCACTCAAGGTGCCGTCAATGTCCCGGTCTAGATATCTCTCTGGCTCCAACCCCACCATCAATAAATAGCGCTCAACCTGCTCCATCCCCTGATTATTGCCACTGAGCATGAGGTAGTCTCTGACCCTCAGCCCCTCAATCCTGGCTGGCTCTTGCCAGGCTAGACTTATCCCCATCTTTGCCCGCTTAGAAACAGAAAGGCTGGCAATATCCTGACCATCAAAAATAATTCTCCCTGCCGTGGGCTTGTAGTTATTTACCCCCATTATGAGGTAGGCGATGGTGGTCTTACCGGTTCCATTTTCCCCCAGAATCCCGTGGATTTCACCCTTGTTAACATGCAGGCTTAAATCATCAATTATTGATTTACCATTTAGCCTTAACCGGAGACTTTGCACCGCCAGCATTCTATCACCTCCAGCAATAACAGTATAATGCATTGAGGTGACGAACTCAAACGCCTATGCTCGTTTATATGATTAATGACACCTCACCCCCTTAGTCCCCCTCTCCTTCCAGGAGAGGGGGAAGGATAAAAAAGAGGGGGGCTTCGCCCCCCCCTCTTAAAACTACTCCCCCTTCCCCTGAGGGGAAGGGGGATAAAGGGGGATAGGGGGCAATATTACAGAAAAACGTCATCTTGCCCCTAAACACTATATCTGGTATCATAAGCCAGCATTTTAGAGGAGCCATTATGGAAGTAGGCTATGTCTATGACCCTATCTATCTCAAACATGACACCGGAGAGCATGTGGAAAATGCCGGAAGGCTGGAGGCAATTATCTCCCGTCTTGAGGAGACCGGGCTAAAGCAGCAGCTAACGCCGATTAAACCCCGAATAGCCTCGGTTGAAGAATTATCGCTGGTGCACCAGAAACAGCATATCTCGCATATCCAGGATGTCGCCAAGAAGGGTGGTGGCTGGCTTGATGCCGATACCGTAATGTCGCCCGATTCTTACCAGGTTGCCCTCTATGCTGCTGGTGGTGCTATTGTTGCCACCGAGGCAGTTATGGATGGGAAGGTAAATAGTGCCTTTGCCCTGGTCAGACCCCCAGGTCACCATGCCACCCCTCGGCAAGCTATGGGCTTCTGTCTATTTAATAACATAGCTGTTGCTGCCGAGCATGCCCTGACTAGATATAAGCTTGAACGCATCCTAATCATTGACTTTGATGTCCATCATGGTAACGGAACTCAGGAAATTTTCTATGACCACCCTGGGGTGATGTATATATCAACCCACGAGTACCCCTTCTACCCGGGGACAGGCAGTGTTGAGGAGACTGGTAGGGGGGCAGCCAAGGGAGCCACAGTTAATATACCGTTGCCCGCTGGCTGCGGCGATAATGAATATCTACAGGTCTTTGAACAGATTATTATCCCGGCAGCCAGGCGGTTTGAGCCCCAGCTTATTCTGGTGTCCGCTGGCTACGACGCCCACTGGGCTGATGGGATAGCCCTGATGCAGGTGAGTGTCTCCGGCTTTGCCCAGATGGCAAGGATTATTAAGGGGTTAGCCAATGAGCTATGTGACGGCCGTTTGGTCTTTAGCCTGGAGGGTGGGTATCATCTCGGCGCTTTAGCTGCTTCAGTAAAGGCCACCTTTGACACCCTTTTGGGTAACAGCGGCAGTGACGACCCCCTTGGTCAGTCACCACGCAGCTTCACAGCACCGAAGATTGACCGCCTGATTAGGGCAATAAAGGAAGCACACGCTCTACCTTAGGCTCGGGCTGGGTGCAGAAACCTGCCCCACTCCCCCTTCCTCCAGACTACCAGCAGCGATGCCGCGGTACCGATTGAACTATAGGTCCCGGTAACAATACCTACCAGAAGCACGACCGCAAGATTCTGAATGGACGCACCAATAACAAGCAAAAGCGCAATAAGTATAAATAATGTTCCGATTCCGGTTATAAGGGTACGAGACATAGTCTCTACCAGGCTATAATTAACCACCGCCTCAAAATCAGGGCTGATACCCTTTTTTTGATTCTCACGTATTCTGTCAAAGATAACAATGGTGTCGTTGACGCTATAACCAATAACCGTCAAAACGCCGGCGATAAACATCAAGTCAACCTGCCAGCCAAATATGCCACCAAGAATAGCAAAAACCCCTACCACCACCAGCACGTCATGGACTAGCGAGGCTATGGCGCAGACGCCCCAGCGGAAGGGGTTGGGCATGCGGTGGAACGCCCAGCTAATATAGACCAGCATACCAATGGCTGAGATAATTACAGCAATAGCTGCATTGCGTGTCGTATCAGCGGCAGCCTTAGCCGATACCAATTGAAAGCCTCCATCCTGAAACTGCCCCAATTTGTCAGTCAAGCCAGTTCGCAGGGTTGTCTTAGCATCATCGTTGAGTTCCGGCAGGTCGAGAATAAAGTCTGTGCCCGCCTTTCTAACAATAGCCTTGCCGCTGCCGTACCCCAAATCAGCTAATGCCTGTATTACTTGCTGCTTGTCCACTGGCTGTGCGAAACTAACCGTAACCTCGGAGCCGCTCTTGAACTCAATGCCCGGTTTAAGACCAAAGACAAAAAGGGCAATAATACCAGCCAGAATAACTATCCCTGAAATCAAAAAATACCAGAATCTTTTTCCAATAATATCAAACATTTTTCTTCCTCTGATATGGAGCAAATAGTGATTTCTTCTGGGCTAAACCAGTGCCAACGAAGGGGCGGAGGAAAGTGCGGGTAACCGTTATCGCTGTAAACATGCTTACCACCACGCCGATAATAAGCGTTACTGCAAAACCCTTTGCCATATCGCTGGCGATAATATTGCTACTACCTAACCAGTAGAGAACGACCCCAGCTAGTATCGTGGTGATATTGCTGTCCCTGATAGCTGTCCAGGCGCGATTAAAGCCAGCATCAATGGCTGCCCCTAAACCCCGGCCGCCCCACATCTCCTCCTTCATGCGCTCAAAGATGAGCACATTGGCATCTATTGCCATGCCGACAGATAGAACGAAGCCGCCGATGCCAGCTAGCGTCAGGGTAACCCCGAGCAATTTGAAGATGGCTAGGGTCAGAACCGCATAATAGACTAACGCCAGGCTGGCTATAAACCCCGATAGACGATAGTAAATAATCATGAAAAGCATGGTGGCAAGGATACCAATTATCCCCGCTTTGAGGCTCTTCAATACAAAATCCTCACCGAGCCACGGCTCAACATTCTTTTCATCACCGGTCCTCTGCAGAGGCACCGGCAACCGCCCGGCATTCAACTGCTTGGACAAGGTTTGGGCTTCCTTTAAGCTCAGGCCCTCAATCTGCCCACTTTCTGTAATCACTGCCCTGACGGTAGGCGCAACGGGATGGCCATTCTCATCCAGCAAAGGCTCGCTACCTTCAAAAATGCCTAAAGGCTTATCTATGAGCCGGCTGGTAATTGTTTCAGATAGCTTGCTCCCCTCCTCATTCCATCCAAAAATCAAAAGCACTGCACCGAGATTGTCTGTCCTTACGTAGGTATTCTCTTTAAAGTACTGACTGGTCAGCTCCTTTTCCTGCCCATCAATGACGGCAGTCGTTGGCTTCCACTTACCCAGCTCGTCCTCCCACTTCGCTGCTTCATCGCCGGTAACCAATTCCCCGAACTCCAGTAGCGCCACACGGCCGAGGCTCTCCTTTTCTTTATCCGTGAGACTTTTTCCCGGCACCTCAACCAGAATCTGGTCACTGCCCAACCTACGAACAGACGATTCGGTTACGCCCATAGGATTTATTCGGTTTTCCAGAACTGCTATCGCCCCATCAATAGCGCTGTTTGCCTCCTCCGTCCCTGGCTCCAGCCCTAGCGAAGTGAGGTCAGCCTTATAGACGATACGGGTACCACCCTGCAAATCCAGCCCCAGCCGAATCCCCCTTCCACCTAATGCCCCCTTCTCAACAGGAAAAACCACGAATAGGGCCAGAACAAAGATTGTTAATACGACCATGAAAATCAGAGTATTTCTTCCTGACATGTTTATTATCCTGCTTTAGTTAATAGGTGTTCACGAATATAAGATAAAGCCTCCTCTCTGGTAGCTATCTCACCTGAGGCTTGCGCCTCCTGCACCGCCTCAAGCAGTTTACCAATCTTTGGTCCCGGGTTCAAGCCAAAGATATTAATTAAGTCATGCCCGTCAACCAGTTTGGGTGGAATAACAAGCTTCTCCTGCTCAAAGTGCTGGGTTAACACATACTCCACTATTTGGGCATGCTCCTGCCATCTAGCTAGGTTTAGCTGTGCTCCCCTGGTGGCTAGGTGGTCGGCTAGGCTTAAAAATAGTATATCAATGCCCACCTCCCCGGTATCGCGAAAGTAACGGTAAATAGCCCGATGGCTGGGAAGTCCCCCCTGACTCATCTGCCCCGGTCTGAGGTGCTCCCTGACCATAACCTCCACCAGCTTTACCTCTTTGCTGCTAAACCTCAACCTTTCCAGAATATCAACTGTCATCGCTGCCCCCAGCTTGCCATGCCCGAGAAAGTGCATCCGACCATCTTCGCCAATGGCTTTGGTCTGAGGCTTAGCTACATCATGAAGCAGTGCTGCTAGCTTGAGCAGCAACCTTCTGGTGCTACCACGGCTAACCTCTTGAGCAAAGTGCCGAGCCAGCAACTCTGACCAGGGGGCAATAGCCAGGACTTCATCACTGGCATATTCCCAACTTGCCTCATGAAGGAGAAAATCAACGGCAATCACCGTCTCTATTGAGTGGTCAAAGACCTCCCAGAAGTGTTCCTTGGGTTGTTTGACCCCCCTTGCCTCTGCCAGCTCGGGGATGATAACGGTGACTAACCCCAGGTCATCAAGGTAGGGCAGAAATCGCTGGGATTGAGGGACAGCCAGGAGCCGGAGTAACTCTTCTCTCACCCGCTCACCAGCCACATCGGCGATAAGATGACAATTGCCACGAATCTGAGCCTCAGTCTGGCTATCAAGAGAAAAACCAAGCTCACTAGCTAGACGCACCGCCCGTAATAAGCGGGCGGCATCCGACTGGAAAGTTGTTTCAGAAACAGCCCGAATCACGCCACGCTTTAGGTCAGCCCAACCATTAAACGGGTCTATGAGATAGACATCGCCGTAACCCTTGGTTAGCTCCCTAAGGTCAACGGCTATGGCGTCTATGGTGAAATCGCGCCGTGCCAGGTCGGACTCAATGCTGCCCTGAAATGTGGAGAAATCAAGCTCCCACCGGCCGGGCGATGCTTCCTTATCAGCTACAACCACCCTGCCCACCCTGTTTGCCTTATCTAGCAGGACAAACCTACCACCAAGAGCACTGGCTACTTTTTGGGCGATCTCCACCGCATCTTGGGCAACAGCAATATCAATATCAGCCGTATCTCTCCCCAGTAGAACATCACGGACAAATCCACCGACAAGATATGACTTTACCCCCTGCTCAGTGAGAAGGTTATTTACTGCGGCTAGTAGTGATGAGGCTCTAGAGTCAATAGATAGCTTCATTCTTCCCCCATAATACTCTAAAGCTACAATATACTACTAGTCTAGCCAGTTATCAAGGGAGGATTCAATAGAGATTGTCTAGCAACCTATCCCCCTAGCCCCCTTCCCTTATTATTTTATTGAAGGGAAGGGGAAAGTAGTTTTAAGAGGGGGGCTTCGCCCCCCTCTTTTTTACTCCTCCCCCTCTCCTTTTTAAGGAGAGGGGGATACAGGGGGTGAGGTCACCATATGGAATTCGGGTTCCCTGAAAAATCACAGATTTTTTAGGGTGAAAAGGGGGTGAGGTTAATAAATAATCTCATTCTAAGAAGTGCTAAGAGGCGCTCTTTTCTAGGTAGGCTTCAAATAAAGGCTAGATATTCATTAGCCGGGTGAATAGGTGTCAATTGCTTGCCTTGGTTATACCCTTGGCAATGCTCTTTAAGATACTGAGGATTCCGATAACAGCGCGCTGCATATCAACAGGCTCCTGTGCCAGCATCCTAGCCACATAGGGGTCTAATCCCCTACCCCCGTAGTACTGGTGACCCTCAGCCACACTTTGAGTGTGGGGAGATAGATAGCCAGCGAAAGTAAATAGCTCGTCCTCCTCAAAGCCTAAAGGCTTGGCGATTCTTCGCAGAATTGAGCCTGAAGGGAAACGCTCGCCTCTCTCAATGCGACCCAGGTGCGATGCCGAGACAGCAGCCATTGCACTAAGCTCGCGTAGCGTAAGCGGCAGCGAAAGCCTCTGCTGCTTGAGTATCCTACCCAGATTGCTGTTTACATCACGCATGGTAATTAAATTATAATTCGCCAGATGGCAAATGTCAACACAAAACCATGACCAATAGGGGACTTGACAAAAGGCACTTTTAAGGCTATAATATTGCCAACTGGCAGAAAAGGTGAACCATGATACTGAAAACAAGGGTCTTCGATTTGCATGTCGGGCGATATCGGAACCTATCTGAGCTCGCCAAGGCGATGGAATTATCGGTAAGCCAGATTTACCGGGTGCTTGAAGGCAAACGCAACATCAACCGAAAATTCATTATCGGGGCGATAAAAGCCTTTCCCGGATATAAGTTTGATGACCTTTTCTATTTTGTCCCCGAGACGCCAGTTGGCAAAACAACCAAGGTCCAGCCGGTGGGAGAGGCAAAAGAGCCAGTCAGTTAGCTTGGAAAGAAAACAGGCAAGAAGCGCTTAAAGCTGGGCTACCTCAGGTTCTACCTTGTACAGCTTATCTGGGCCTTCCAGGTGGTCTATGTAGAGCACCCCATTTAGGTGGTCTATCTCATGCTCCAGTGCTTGAGCCAGGAGTTCACTGGCTTTAATTTTTATCTCCTTCCCGCTCACATCACGTGCCTTAACCCTGACCGATTCGGAACGCTTGACCACCCCGAAGTAGCCCGGGATGCTGAGGCAACCCTCGGTTACCATGCGTTCCCCTTTCCGGTGCACGATTTCAGGGTTAATCAGGGCTATATCCTCCTCCCCGGGTATGCCAATAACAATCACCCGTAATGGAACGCCCACCTGCGGGGCAGCTAATCCCACCCGCCCAGGAACAGCGTGCATTGTCTCAATCATATCTTTTATCAGCCTCTGGACTGAGCCATCAATAGCCCTGACCCGCTTTGACTTCTGTTTTAGTATCGGGTCGGGAACAACACGGATAGGGAAAACCGCCATCTTCGCCTCTCGTAGAGTCTTCGACCTAGTACAGTTTACCTAAACCAGACCTAGTGGGTCAATGTCCACCGTCCACCCCTGGGGAGGGGTTATCTTGGAGAGAAAAACAGACAGTCCTGAGCCCCGAAGTATAAGCTGCCACCGGAACCTGCCCCGCAACCGGTGAATAAAGGCTGGGGCTGGTCCAATTAGCTCAATATCAGCTATTCCCTGCGAGTCTATTTCCTGGGTAAGCCGGCGTTTCATCCTTTCTGCCTGTCGCTGGCACCGGGCATTATTGGTATGGCTATAGATAAGGCAAGCCAGCCGGGTGAAGGGAGGGTTACGGAGCTGGCGCCGATAGTTAATCTCCTGGTTATAGAACGAGGAATAGTCGTGTCTTGATGCTGCCTGAATGGCGTAGTGCTCAGGGGTGTAGGTCTGAATAATAACCCTTCCGCCTAATGTGCCCCGCCCTGCTCTTCCTGCCACCTGGGACAGGAGCTGAAAGGTTCTTTCACCAGCACGGAAGTCGGGTAGATTCAGAGCAGTGTCAGCGCTAACCACCCCAACCAGGGTAACCAGGGGTAAATCCAATCCCTTGGCAATCATCTGGGTGCCAATAAGAATATCAGCCTGGTGGAGGCGGAACCTGCCTAATATTTCATCATGAGAATGCTTCCCTCTGGTAGCATCGCTATCCCAGCGTAGCCGCTTGGCTTGGGGGAAAGCCTGACTCACTTCTTGTTCTAGCTTCTGAGTGCCAATGCCCAAAAATTTTATTCGGCGGCTCAAGCACCGGGGACAGGCCTGAGGGACTGACATTCTATAATTGCACTGGTGGCAAACCAGGGTATCCTCAGCGGGGTGATAGGTGAGGGGGACATCGCAGCGCTTGCAGCCGAGGACAAAGCCGCAACTGCGACACTGGATAAAGCTGGCTCCGCCGCGGCGATTGAGAAAAAGGATGACCTGCTCCCGCTTTGCCACCGCCTGGGTCATCGCCTGAGACAGGGGACGGCTGAACAGGCTCCTGTTCCCTGCCTTCAGCTCCTCCCTCAGGTCTATCACCTCAACCCCTGGCAGTGGCGCACCATCACGAGGGGTGACCCGCTCTGGAAGCTGGAGCAGGTAATAGTCTCCCTGACGGGCGTGGTAAAAGGTTTCCACGTCTGGGGTAGCGCTACCGAGAATGACAATAGCACCAGTTAGCTCAGCCAATTTTATCGCTACATCACGGGTATGGTAGCGGGGCGATTTATCATGCTGTTTATAGGTCCATTCCTGCTCCTCATCAATAACGATGAGCCCAAGGTCGGGTTGAGGGGCAAAGATAGCACTCCTGGGACCGATAACGACATCAAATTCCCCGTCTCTTATTCGCTGCCACTCGTCAAACTGCTCACCCAGAGACAGCTTGGAATGAAGGACAGCCACCTTGTGGGGGAAGCGAGAGGCGAATCGCTCTATAGTTTGTGGGGTAAGGGCGATCTCCGGAACCAAAGCAATCCCCCGCTTCCCCAGCCTTATCACCTCAGCCAGGGCTTGAAGGTAGACCTCTGTCTTGCCACTCCCGGTAACCCCATGAAGGAGAAAAACGGCTGGTGAGGCATTACCTCTAACCCCCGGTGATAAGCTGGACTTAATAGACTCGAGGGCTAACCTTTGGGCGGCAGTGAGGGTCAGTGGCTGAGAGGGGGTTATATCCTGGTATGAAATCGGTTCACGGGTTACTTTGACCTGTTGAAATGTGACCACGCCCTTTCTGACTAAAGCATCAGCTACTACTTTATCACAGTTGACATTCTGCTTTACTTCTGCCCAGGGCACCGGCTGAGTATGCCGGGCCAAGAATTCAAGAAGAACTGCTTGTTTGTTGGCTCCTTTTTTATACAGCTTGGCTGCCTCTTGCTGGGCTTCGTCAGCCCCAATTGCTAGGCTGAGGAAAGGCTCTACCTTTGGTCTTGCCTTGACCGACTCCAGCTCGTAGCTTTTAACTAACAGCCCTTGATTGACCAGCTTGGATATAGTAAACCTAGCCTGCCTTGTTCCTAACCTCTTCTCAAGCTCCTTTAAACTGACCTTGCCCCGCCTCTGGACCAGCTCTAGTATTTGCCTTTGCTCTTGGGTGAAAGCGGATAAATCAAAATCGTCAGGGATTGAGGTAGCACCGACAAAAGCAAGCGCCTTGCGCTCAAAGCCTGGCGGTAGCATTAGCGCCACAGCGTCAAAAAGGGGTGATAGATAATACTCACTTATCCACCGAGCCAGCAGCACATGGGATGGGGAAAGTAAAGGGCGGGGTTCAATAACACCGGCTATTTCCTTGGTTTCCTCCACCGAGGGGTAGCGGCTAAGCTCTAAAACTATGCCCTGGAGCAGCTTATCGCCAAAGGGGACCCATACCGCCTGCCCGACGTCAATAATAGCCAGCGCCGGTGGTATCGCATAGCTGAATGTCCGGCGCTGGGCTACCGGTGAGTTAACGCTAACCTCAGCATACCTCATCCCTTACCCTCATCTGAGGTTGTTTCTTAACCTCACCCCCTTAATCCCCCTCTCCTTGAAAGGAGAGGGGGAGGAGATTTTTAAGAGAGGCTTCGCCTCTCTTTGGCTCTCCCGTGTGCTCTCTTCTTTTTGGGGAAGAGATTTAGGGAGGGGCGAAGCCCCTCTCTTACTTACACCCCCCTTCCCTTAGTAAGGGAAGGGGGCAGGGGGATAGGTTTCTAAACAATCCCTAATCTTTTACTTGCCTTTCCTTGGTACGGGATGCCTTACTACTGAGCCCGCGCAGGTAATAAAGCCTGGCTCGGCGCACCTTCCCATGCCGCACCACCTCTATCCTTTCCAGCAGCGGTGATGCCAGGGAAAAGGTATGCTCAATTCCTATGCCGTGGGAAACCCGTCTTATGGTGAAGTTTCCGCCATCAGCGCCGCGACGAACCTTAATCACCACCCCCTGAAACACCTGGGGGTGTCCCCGCTCCCCAACCTTGGCACTCACCTTCACTGTGTCGCCGGGGGAAAGGTCGGGAATATTGGGATTTGGTTTGTTGTTAAATAGTGAGATAGCGTCCATACTATGATTGCCTCAATTTCTCAATTAATTTTCTTTCCTCTGGGCTTAGCTCAGCCTCTTCCAATAGCTCGGGGCGACGTTTCATGGTGCGCAAAATAGCCTGCTCATGGCGCCATTTAGCAACTTGGGCATGGTTTCCTGAGAGTAAGACCTCGGGCACTGACCATTCCCGGTATACAGCGGGGCGAGTATATTGAGGGTACTCAAGCCGCCCAGCGACATGGGAATCATCCAATAACGATGCTGCTGAACCAAGAACGCCGGGGAGTAACCTGACTACGCCGTCAATAACTACTATGGCTGCCGGTTCTCCACCACTGAGCACATAATCGCCAATGCTGATCTCAGCAGTAGCCAGGTGCTCACTCACCCGCTCATCAACCCCCTCATAGTGACCGCAGATAAGAATCAGCTGGCGGTAGGTGGATAGCTCCTGGGCGATTTGTTGACAGAAAAGGCGACCCTGTGGGGTAAGCAGGATAACCGGGGTCGCCGGCTCCCTTTTTATTGACTCTACCGCCTCAAAAATGGGTTCGGGCTTGAGCACCATGCCAGCACCACCACCGTAAGGGTAATCATCAACGGTGTGGTGTTTATCATGGGTATAGTCACGAATATTGTGAATGCCGATACTGACCAGTTTCTGGTCTATAGCCCTCTGGAAAATGCCAAAGCTAAATATGCCTTGGAACATCTGAGGAAACAGGGTCAAAACATCAATATCCACCTATCTAATCCTTCCCAGTGCCGGTGTGGTGAGTTATTTCCTCCTTGATAATCTGCACCGCATGAGGGATGGCAGGCAGTATTATCTCCAGGCACTCATTGACTGCCTTAGGGCTACCCGGCAGGTTGATAATAAGGCACTTTCTCCTGATGCCGACTACCGCCCGACTCAGCATGGAAAAGGGTGTTTTAGAAAACGTTTGCATCCGCATCACCTCAGCAAATCCCGGCACAACCTTATCCACTATAGAAAGGGTGGCTTCAGGGGTAACATCGCGTGGCGCCAGCCCCGTTCCCCCGGTAGTTAGAATAACATCGACACTGCCTTCGTCCGCCCACTCAGCAAGCTTGCTGGCAATAATCTCCACCTCGTCAGGAATGACCTCGTATTTAACCACGCGACTATCTACCCCCGATAGGTAGTCCTGAATTGCCTTGCCACTGTCATCAGAGCGCTGCCCCTGCCAAACCCCATCGCTGATGGTAATAATGCCAGCATTAAACATAACACCCCCCAAAGACAGACTCTATTTTACCACATAAGATGGGTAGAGCAAAATAAGATTATTTGTCAACCTCACCCCCTTTCTCCCCCTCTCCATTCTTGGAGAGGGGGAGAAGTAAAAAGAGGGGGGGCGAAGCCCCCCCTCTTAAAACTACTTCCCCCTTCCCCTTGATAAGGGGAAGGGGGATAAAGTGGGGATGGGGTTACCAGATAAAACTTAAAGGGGTGTTTAAGAGGGGCTAACGCCCCTCTTTTCATTTCACTCCCTCTCCCCTTGCCAAGGGGAGAGGGAGAAAGGGTGAGGGGTTACTAAATAACCTCAAATTTTAGCCTAAAAGGGCTTGACAAACAGGGGTATATGTGTTGTAAAATGGTAGAAAGTGGTGAATCGTGGTAAAAGAGACTGAAACAAGGCTAAGGATGTTCTTTGGGGAGTTTGAATATAGGATTGATGACAAGGGTAGGGTGCCTATCCCGCCCAAGTTTAGGGGAGCGCTGAGGGAGGGGGTGATACTGGCAGCGGGGGTGGAGAAGTGCATCACTCTCTACCCACTAACTGAGTGGAAAAAGCTGGCTGAGACCTTGACCAGCAGTTTAGTCACACTTGGTAAATTGAGACGGCTAAAGCGGGCGATTTTCGCTACTGCCTTTAACATTGCCATAGACAGGCAGGGAAGAATAGCCCTGCCTGTTTCACTTAGGCAGGGTGCCGAGATTGTGGATGAGGTAGTTATAGTTGGCGCCAATAACTACCTTGAAATCTGGAATAAGTTGCACTGGCAAGAGGAGAGGGCTGTTAGTCAGGAGCAAGCCTGGCAGATTATAGAAAGCCTAGAGAGGCGTCAATGAATCTAACTATGTCAGCACCGACTCATACCCCAGTGTTGCTTGAAGAGACCATTGAAGCGCTGGCGGTTCAGCCTGGCGGTCGTTATATTGACTGCACCCTTGGGGCTGGGGGACATGCTATTGCCATTTTAGACCGTAGCTCGTCCGGGGGGCAGTTGCTGGGTATTGATGCCGACCCTGAGGCTATTGCCGTAGCCAGGGCAAGGCTTGAAGCCTACAAGAGCTCAACGCTTTTAATTAACCAGAACTTTGTTAATCTAAAGGCCATCTGTATTAAATATCACTTCTTTCCCGTGCATGGCATTTTGTTTGACCTTGGGCTCTCCTCCCTTCAGCTTGAGAGCAGTGGTCGTGGTTTCAGCTTTCACCGTGATGAACCTCTGGATATGCGCTTAAGCCCAAGTCAGGAGGTTACCGCTGCCGATATTGTCAACAACTTCTCTGAGGCGGAACTAGCACGGCTGATAAGAACATTTGGTGAGGAACGCCACAGCTATAGGATAGCCCACCGGATTGTGCAAGAGCGCCCGATAAAAACCACCCTTCAGCTAGTCGGGACGATAGAGCAGGCTGTCGGTAGCCGAAGGGGTAGAATTCACCCTGCCACCAGAACCTTCCAAGCACTACGAATAGCAGTTAACCGCGAGCTTGAGCACCTAGAGTCAGCCCTAGAACAGGCAATCGACCTCCTTGGGTTTGGTGGCAGATTGGTTGTTATTAGCTATCACTCCCTTGACGACCGCATAGTGAAGCGTTTTATGCATCAGGAGGCGAGGAAAGCCTGCCTGAGGTTGGTCTATAAGAAGGTCATTACTCCGTCTCTGGCTGAGGTTCAGTTTAATCCTCGCAGCCGCAGCGCCAAATTGAGGGCTGCTGAGCGCATTACTATACCTAGGGAGGTGAGCTGTGGCCAAACAGTCTATTGAGTATCAAAAGGTAATGACCGAGATAGTGTATGTAAACCTGCCCGGTCCGGATGAACCTAATCCAGGAATGACTGGGGGGGAACTGCTGCACGGTTTCTTTGCCGAGCTACATCAGGCGCCGAGCGATGAGATAAGGGCTTACGTGAGTGCTCTATGCAATAAATGGAACATACACTATAGAGAAGGGGAGGCTTATACTCCCCCAGCGCGGTAAAGATGCCGAGGTCAAAGGGAGGTTTACAGATGTGAGGATTTATGCTACTCGGTGAGTTCAGAATCTGGTCAATAAGGAGGGGTAGATGAGCAAGCGAGGTACCTTAACCGCTATTGATGTTGGCACCACTAAGGTGTGCACTGTGGTGGCAAATGTTGATGAGAGTAGCATCCGGGTTATCGGAGTGGGTGTCACTCCAACCACAGGGCTGCACAAAGGGCTGGTCGTCAACATCAACGACGCTAGGGAGTCAATTCGGGCGTCAATAAGGGAAGCAGAGCGTACTTGCGGTTATAAAGTGGAATCAGCCTACGTTGGTGTAACCGGGAGGCATGTCAGCTCGCTGAATAGCCGGGCAGTGGTCGCCATTACCGGTGGTGACCGGATGGTGCGCTATGATGACCTGAAGCGAGTCCTCACCTCCGCCCGGGGTATTAAACTTTCCCCCGATAGAAAGCTGCTCCATGTTATTCCTCGTGGTTATGTTGTTGATGGTCAATCGGGAGTCAAGAACCCAGTAGGGATGCACGGCTTCAGACTTGATGTGGAGACACATATCATTACCGCCGCAGTTACCTCGGTTCAGAATCTAATAAAGTGCGTCCGGGGTATTGGCATAGATATTGATGACCTCATCCTTGAACCATTAGCCAGCGCTGAGGCGGTGTTGACCGAGGATGAGAGGCAGGTGGGGGTTCTCCTTGCTGATATCGGAGGTGGTACCACAGATATTGCTATCTTCAGAGAGGGGAGCATCTGGCATACCGCTGTCCTGCCTGTAGCTGGCTATCAAATCACCAGGGATATTGCTATTGGTCTGGGGCTACCATTTGATGTCGCCGAGGAGATGAAGAAAAAGTATGGCAGTGTTGCCCCAGTTTATGAAACAAAGGCTGGTATGAGCAGCGATAACCTAATTTCAAATGGGCACGGTGTCTCGCACCGGGACCTGTGCGATATTATCCGGGCAAGGGTGGAGGAACTCCTGAGGCTTATCGTGCTTGAGATGCCAAATTCTGAATATGAAAAGTTAATCCCCGATGGCATTGTACTCACCGGCGGGAGTGCTAACCTTACCGGCATAGAAGCGCTAGGGCGTAATACATTACAACTCCCGGTAAGGGTAGGCGTTCCTAGTAATATATATGGCATCTCTGACACCCTTCATGACCCGGCGTATGCCACCGCCGTTGGTCTGGTGCTCTGGGGAGCAAAACATAAGGGAAAGCAAACCTGGCAGCAGCACTCAGGCTTATGGCGCTTTGTTTCCCGAATTTTTAGTCTGTTTGGCTAGCTGATTTCTAGTAAGTGGTAAAGAAAGGAGGATGAGATGGCAAAAACGAGTTTCAGTGCTAACCCGGCTAAGATTAAGGTTATCGGCCTGGGTGGTGGTGGCTGCAACGCCATAACCCGCATGGTCAGGGAGCAGATCCGGGGGGTGGAGTTCATTGGCGCAAATACTGATGCCCAAGCTCTATCCATCACCGAAGCCCCGCTTCGTATCCAGCTTGGGGAGAAGCTCACCAGGGGGTTGGGGGCAGGTGGTGACCACATCCTGGGTCAGAAGGCAGCCGAAGAAAGCCGCGACGAGCTTAAGGAACTTGTCACCGGGGCTGATATGGTGTTTATCACCTGCGGTATGGGTGGTGGCACCGGCACCGGGTCAGCCTCAGTGGTAGCTGAGATAAGTAAGCAAGCTGGGGCTCTCACCATTGCTGTAGTCACCAAGCCGTTCACCTTTGAAGGTATCCATCGCAATGAGGTGGCAAACGATGGCATTGTCCGCCTCCTGGGCAAGGTTGACACCCTTATCATCATCCCTAACGACCGCTTGCTTGACCTTTGTGATGAGAGGACCGGGGTGGATAATGCCTTTAAGCTGGCTGACGATGTGCTGCGACACGGGGTTCAGGCTATCGCTGAGGTTATCACTGTCCCCGGGCTGATTAATCTTGACTTTGCCGATGTTAGGACAGTGATGAAGGACGCTGGCCCAGCTTGGATGTCCATAGGCATTGGTACCGGTAAGAACCGAGCTGTTGACGCAGCTAAGGAAGCTCTGGCTAGCCCACTACTGGATGTTTCCGTTGATGGGGCAAAGGGTGTTCTATTCAATGTTGCCGGCGGTCCTGGGCTTAGCCTGTTTGAGGTTAATGAAGCGGCTGAGGCAATAAGGCAGGCGGTAGACCCTGCGGCTAACATCATTTTTGGCGTGGTTCAGGACCCCAGTATGAAGGAGGAGTTAAGGATTACCCTAATTGCCACCGGCTTTGCTTCCAAGCTAGGCTTGGCCGGAGTTAGTCGGGAAGACGAGTTTACCCAGCTACTTAAGGGCTTGAAGAGCGATGAGGAACTGGATGTTCCTGCCTTCCTGCGTCGTCCGCTATTTAGCCATCGGCACCAACCAATAACCGAGTCAACTAAACTGGTTAAGACTCCGCCTGGCGTACCCTAGTCGAAGACTCTTTGAGTGGTAGAACTCCCTAGGGATTTATAAACCAGGCTGGAAGGCATAGGAGGTCTTATCCGAGTGCCTTCTTTTTATTCCTTTCTTGGCTAAATAAACACTTGACAAATACTACATATTGTGGTATCTTATAATCTCTACACTATGGAATGTAGAGGTTGATGATGAATTGCCCCTATTGTGGACACTATGACTCCAAGGTTACTGATTCTCGTGATGTCAATGATGGGGTACGCCGTCGGCGTCAGTGTCTGAGCTGTGGCTCTCGTTTCACTACCTATGAGCGATTGCAACCAGCCAGCCTCTTTGTGATTAAAAAGGATAAGCGGCGTGAGGAACTTGACCGCAACAAGCTACTGGCCGGTATTCGCAAGGCTTGTGAAAAACGACCGTTACCTACTGGTTCTATAGAGAAGCTAGTTGATGATATAGAGGCTGAGCTCTATCGCCTGGGCAAGGCGGAGATACCCAGTGCCCTTATTGGTGATATGGTAATAGAACGGCTGAAGAGGCTGGACTACATTGCTTATATCCGTTTTGCCAGCGTCTACCGGGAATTTGCTGACATTACTGCGTTAAAACAGGAGGTAGATACCTTGCTCAGTGGAGCTGAGGCATCTCGCTCGCCCAGTCAACTACCGTTATTGCCCGCTGCGGAACTAGCTGGAGCAATTAAGGGTCGCCGGGCAAGCCGGAAGCGGGGTAGAGCTAAAATAAGGAGCAAGACATGAACCCAGCTAATCCATTAGGGAACCAACCATCGGTCGACCGCACCCAGATTGCCAGGGCTATTTTTGCTGCTGCCGAGTCTATGGGCATACCGGACAGACAACTAATAGAGCAACTCACCAGCCAGGTAATTGAACGGCTGGAGCAGCCCCAGCCATTACCACAGCCGTTACCGGGGATGGAGCACCTGGTGCCCACGCCTCGTCGACCAAAGCGCCTGCCCACTGATGCTGAAATTCAAGCTATGATCAAAGAGATATTGACGGCTGGACAGCCAGCCAAGCGAGAGGAGGTCAAGCCCAAGATGGAACCAACTGCTGCGGTTAAACCTAAGGTTCGGCCTACGCCTGGCATCAATCTCACTGAAAATGCCCTTCAGGTTCTGGAAAGAAGGTATTTGAAGAAGGATAGAGACGGGCGGGTTATTGAAACCCCTGAGGAGATGTTTCGGCGGGTGGCACAAGCTGTTGCCTCGGCTGAGCTTATTTATAATTCCAAGGCGGATATTAAAGCGTGGGAAGAGAAGTTCTACCAGCTAATGGCGAACCTGGAGTTCCTGCCTAACTCCCCTACCTTGATGAACGCCGGGCGGGAACTGGGGCAATTGTCAGCCTGCTTCGTCATTCCCGTTGACGACTCAATGGAGTCCATCTTTGATGCAGTAAAGTATACTGCCCTTATTCATAAGAGCGGTGGGGGGACTGGGTTTTCCTTCAGCCGGTTAAGACCTAAGGGTGACTTTGTCAAGTCCACCTCGGGTGTAGCTAGTGGTCCGGTCTCGTTTATGGAGGTGTTTGACACCACCACCGATGTCACCAAGCAGGGGGGGACGCGCCGGGGGGCAAACATGGCTATCCTTAATGTTGACCACCCCGATATTATGGAGTTCATAACCGCCAAGAGTGACCCGGCTGCTTTTACTAACTTCAATCTCTCGGTAGCCACAACCAATGAGTTTATGGAGGCAGTCAAGGCAGGCAAAGACTATAACCTGGTAAACCCACGCACCAAGGAGGTGGTAGCTAAGCTCAACGCCAGGGAGGTCTTTGATAAGATAGTGGATATGGCGTGGAAGACCGGCGACCCTGGCATTGTCTTCATTGACCAGATAAATAAGGCTAACCCCACCCCACAACTAGGCAGGATTGAATCCACCAATCCTTGCGGTGAGCAGCCACTACTGCCTTATGAGTCATGTAACCTCGGTTCAATCAATCTTGCCCAGATGCTACGAACCACCAATGGAGGTTTTGAGATTGATCATCCCAAGCTGGCGGAGACAGTGAGGGTTACAGTGAGGTTTTTAGATAACGTCATTGACGTCAATAAATTCCCCCTGCCCCAGATAGAGGAGATGACCAGGAAAACGAGGAAGATAGGGCTGGGGGTGATGGGATTCGCCGACATGTTAATTAAGCTCGGCATCCCTTATGATTCAGAGGAGGCGCTTGAGGTTGCCTCCGAGATTATGCGTTTTATCCAGGACGAGGCAGGTAAGGCGTCAGTAGAACTGGCCAAGGAACGGGGCGTTTTTCCCGCCTTTAGCGGTAGTATCTATGATAGGCGTGGGGGTCCCAGGATGAGAAATGCCTCCGGCACCACCATCGCTCCCACCGGCACTCTGAGTATAATCGCCGGTTGCTCCAGTGGCATTGAGCCCCTATTTGCCCTGAGCTATACCAGAAATATCCTTGATGGCGCCCGGTTTGTTGAGGTGAACCTGTATTTTGAAGAAGCTGCCAGAAAGGGGGGCTTCTACTCTGAGGAGCTTATGCACCAGCTAGCTAGTGGAGCCAGGCTCAATGATATTGATGGCATCCCTGATGGAATTAAACGGTTATTCGTTACCGCCCACGAGATAAGCCCGGAGTGGCATGTGAGGGTGCAGGCTGCCTTTCAGAGGTCTACGGACAATGCCGTCTCCAAGACGGTCAACTTCCCTCATGAGGCTACCAGGGAAGACATCGGCAGGGTTTATATGATGGCTTATAACGAGGGGCTGAAGGGGATAACTATCTATCGAGATAGGAGCCGTGACGCCCAGGTACTAGTCACGGGCAGGGAGGAGAAGGTTGAAGGCGTGGGGCTTACTCCGAGGAAGAGGGCAAAGGTAACTACCGGGGTTACCGAGAGGGTGACCACTGGCTGCGGCTATATCTATGTAACGGTGAACCGCGATGAGCAGGGGATATTTGAGGTCTTCTCTCATCTGGGCAAGGCTGGGGGCTGTGCCTCAGCCCAGCTTGAAGCTACCTGCCGACTTATCTCCTTGGCACTAAGAGCTGGTGTAGATGTCGCCTCGGTGGTGAGGCAGCTACGGGGCATCCGCTGTCCATCCATCGCCTGGGAGGAGGGCAAGTCCATACTCTCCTGCGCCGATGCCATCGCCAGCGTCCTGGAGAAACACATTGGTGGCGAAACCACCTCGCCCAAGACGGAGGACTATGGCCTGGTCAAGAACCTGGCCGGGCAGTGCCCCGAGTGTGGCAACCTGCTCAGGTATCAGGAGGGGTGCTACATCTGCCCGAGCTGTGGGTATACGAAGTGCTGAGTGTACTGACTATGATGTGGTGAAATGATGGGCTTCTGATACCATAGTGGATTGTGGTATAATAGTGTTTAGGGAGCTTTTAATGGTGCATTCTGCGCCAGAAGGTTGGGTGACATATGGGTGCTTGAAATCTCACTAAAACTGAAAAGATTAAGCATCACTATAAAAATACCTCTTTACATACTACTTATGTATCGGTGGTTTAATTAATAGTGATGTTTCCAAGAGGGTATTATCAAGAGGGGGGCTTCGCCCCCCTCTTTTTTATTCTTCCCCCTCCCTTATCAAGGGAGGGGGATAAAGGGGGTGGGTCACCAAATAAAAATCGCAATTTTACCCCAGAGACTATATAATGAGACGCAAGAAAGGGATTACTGTATGACCGGATTGGCAAAGGCTCAACGGCAAAGGTGGGAACTGATGAAGGTGGCTCTGGGAGAGGCTGAGGCTGATTTAGCCATCATTAATGGGGATATAGTAAATGTTTATACCGGGGAGGTGGTTAAAGGAGCTTCTGTCCTGATTAAAGGCGACAGAATAGCCTATGTGGGTACAGATGCTGGTAAGTCTATTGGTCGTTCAACCAAGGTCATTGATGCTGCCGGTAAGACACTAATACCCGGGCTTATTGACGGTCATGCCCATATTGATAGCACATATTCCATAAGTGAAATATTAAGGTATGCCATTAAGGGTGGCACAACTACAATTATTACCGAGACGTCTAACATTGCCTCTGCCCTGGGATATGAGGGGGTTATTCAGTTTTTGAGGTCTATCAAAAACCAGCCAATAAAGGTGTTTGTTACCGCTCCACCGCTAGTCACCCTAAGCCCGGTAACTGAAGAGCGTGCCATTACCGTTGGCGAACTGCGCAAGTTACTTAGGCGAAAGGAGGTTATCGGCTTAGGCGAGCCTTACTGGGGTGGGGTGGTTAATGGCAACCGGAGAATCCTTGAATTAATTGCTGAGACAATAAGGTTGGGTAAGAAGGTTGACGGGCACAGCTCTGGGGCTAGGGACAGCAAGCTGCAAGCCTATATTGCATCCGGTATCTCTTCCTGCCATGAGCCAATCACCGTAGAAGAGGTTATGGAAAGGCTGAGGCTTGGGCTTTTTGTATTAATAAGGGAGGGTGAAATAAGACGGGAGCTGGAAGCCATCTCCAGGATAAGGGAAGAAAATATCAATTTCACCCGATTGGCACTATCAACCGATGGCATAGGACCGTGGCAGTTTATCACCGATGGATATATGGAATTCGTGGTGCAAAAAGCAATTGACCTCGGCTTCAGTCCGATTCTGGCAATACAGATGGCAACAATAAATACCGCCCAGCACTTCGGTATGGATAACGTTATCGGCGGGATTGCCCCGGGCAGGTTGGCTGATATTGTTATTATCCCTGAGCTACGCACTATCCGGGCGGAATATGTTATTAGTAACGGGGAGGTTGTTGCCCGGAATGGCAAGCTACTTGTCCGGCCAAGAAAGCACAATTACCCCAAATCAAGCCAAAACAGCATACATCTGGCCAAGAATTTTGACGCTAGTGACTTTGCCATCCATGCTGAAGGCAGCCGCCGTAAGGTTAGGGTAATAGCCCAGGCTACCAATTTAGTCACTAGGGAAGAATTTATAGATATGCCGGTGGCAGATGGTCAGCTCAAGCCCGATACCAGTAAGGATATATTAAAGGTAGCGGCTATTGAGAGGGCTTACGGTACAGGCAAGACATTCGTTGGGTTAATCAGGGGAATTGGGCTTAAGCGGGGGGCTATTGCCACCAGTGCTGTCTGGGACTGTGGCAATATTATAGTAGTCGGTGCCGATGAAACCGATATGGCGCAGGCAGTAAACCGGGTTAAGGAATTAGACGGAGGCATTGTGGTGCATGCTGGCAACAGAATACTGGCTGAAATATCGCTTCCTGTGTCAGGAATAATCTCTACCCAGCCTATGGAGACTATAGCTAGTAAACTTCACGATATCCAGAAGACAGCCACAGATTTGGGCTGCAATCTACCTGATATCCGTATTACCCTGGCTGTTCTCGGTACCCCGGCTATAGCCCACCTGCGGATATGCGAATCTGGGCTATTTAATCTTAGACAAAATAGCTTCGTTGACTTAATCGTGGGGTAAATAGCTCATGGGTTGGGATGAGGTTAAAAAAGCCAAGCGGCGGCTCTCCCGAGAGCAGGGGACCATTACCAAAGACTGGGGGGGCAGAATCCCTATCGCCCTGGTCTATCCCAACTCCTACTATTTAGGCATGTCCAACCTTGGACTTCATGCCATCTATAGCCTGCTCAATAGCTATAGTGAGGTTGTTGGCGAGAGAGCCTTCTGGGAAATGGAAAACAGGGACAGACGGTTGCCTCCTCTGTCTGTGGAGTCTCAGCGCCCGCTTTCCGACTTTGCTGTCCTTGCCTTTTCCGTCTCCTACGAGCTTGACTACTTCAATATCGTCCATATTCTTAAAGCCAGTGGTATACCCATTTATGCCGCCGACCGTGATGAGAGATATCCTCTGGTTATAGCCGGTGGTCCGTGCATCATAGCCAATCCCCTGCCCCTCTCTCCCTTCTTTGACTGCCTGTGTATCGGTGAAGCCGAGCCAATAATCCCGGCTATGCTGCCTATTACAGCTGAGGGTATTTTGGGCAAGAGGAACGACCTGCTTAAGGCGCTAGCCTCATTGCCTGGCATCTATGTGCCTGCCTGTTACTCCGGAATTTCCGTGGCTCGCCAGTGGGCAAAAAACCTGGATGATTTTGCCGTTGCCTCTATCGTACTCACCCCGGACACTGAGCTGGGCGACCTTTATTTAATTGAGGTGGAGCGGGGGTGCAACTGGGGCTGCCGCTTTTGCCTCGTCAATAAAGCCTTCCACCCCATGCGCTGTCGCTCTCTAGACAAACTAATCGCCCAGGCTGAGCACGGGCTCAAGTATAGAAAGCGCCTTGGTTTGGTTGGGGCTGCCGTCTCCGACCATCCCCAGATAGAGGAGCTGTTATTAAAACTGGGGCAAATGGGGGCTGAGCTCTCCATCAGCTCACTGCGAATGAGACCCCTTTCCCGCATAGTATTGAGAGAACTGGCTAGAGGGGGAACCAGAACCATTGCCCTTGCCCCTGAGGCTGGCTCCCCTCGCCTGCGCCAAATGATAAAAAAGGGCATCTCCGAGGACGACATCCTGGAGGCGATGGGGAAGGTGGTGGAGCAGGGGATAAGGCAGGTCAAGCTCTATTTCATGATTGGCTTGCCGTCGGAGACCGAGGAGGACATAGAGGGGATTATAAAACTGGCCTTAACCTGCAAGGGCATCCTTGATAAGCAGCAAATTGGCTGCCGCCTGGTGCTTAACATTTCTCCCTTTGTACCCAAGGCAGGCACCCCATTTCAGTGGCTGCCTATGACCGAGCCCTCTATCCTGAATCGCCGTTTGTCCTTCCTCAAAAACAGCCTGATGCCAAAGGGAATCAGGCTTAAATGGGAAAGCCCAATGTGGAGTCAGGTTCAGGGGGTTTTAAGCCGGGGGGACATTAAAATAGCTGAGGTACTGGCTAATATGGAGGAGGTATCGCTATCTGGCTGGCGTAAAGCAACAGAAAAATGCCATCTTGATATCGATTTCTATACTCATCAAAGGTGGGATACCAAACAGAAGTTACCGTGGGCTATAATAGATTCAGGCACAAAACTTGAGCACCTGAAGCTTGAGCTGGATAGAGCCCTGACTCAGCGTTAGGAGAGTAGCTCAGTTACAACCTCGTTTATCAGCCGCCCATCGGCTCTGCCTTTGAGCTGAGCGATAAGCTTGGGCATGACCTTTCCCTTATCGCTGAGTCCCTGTGCCCCAACCTCGGCAATAACTCGGCCGGCCTCAGCGATAATCTCCTCCCGGGTCATCTGCTGGGGCAAGTATTCCTGAAGAACAGCTAGCTCGGCCTCTTCTTGAGCCACCAGGTCGGGGCGTTTCCCCAGCTTAAAGGCGTCAATGCTTTCTTTGCGCTGCCTGATTTCCTTGGCAATAACGCCGTAAATATCAGCGTCTTCTAATGTCACCTGACGGGCGATTTCAGCATTATTAATAGCTGCCATCACCAAGCGGATGACTGAGCGCCTCACCTTATCCCCCTGCCTCATCGCCTGCTTGAGGTCATCCGCCAGCTTTTGTTTTAATCCGCGTTCTTTCTGTTCCATATTATTTACTATCTTCTTGAACCTCTAGCACTTCTAGCGGTCTTGCGTCTCTTGGCTGCTTCCTTTCGCTTGCGCTTAAGGCTAGGCTTCTCATAGAATTCGCGACGGCGCATCTCAGATAAGATATCCTCTTGTTGCACCTTTTTGTTAAATCGCCGGAGCAAACTCTCAAAGCTCTCATCGCCACTAGCTCTTACATTAGCCACATGGCATTCTCCTCCTTCTCATAACCTTGACTACAACTCATTTTTTTATGTCACTACATTCTAGTCAGCTTAAATCATCGTGTCAACCAGTAGCATTTGAGATTGTTTATTAGCCCCATCCCCCTAACCCCCTTCCCCTGAGGGGAAGGGGGGAGTAGTTTTAAGAGGGGGGCTTCGCCCCCCTCTTAGACACCCCAACGAAAACAGGGGATTGAGGGCAAAGCCCCTAAGGGTGGGAGGGTGGGAAAAAAGAGGTAAGCCTAAAACGTGGAGGGGGTGGAGTTACTGTTTACCCCTCCTTAATATCTCGCCGGCGGCTACTACGCCAGAAGCTGACGCCTGGACCAAGCCACGGCTAATGCCAGCCCCATCGCCAATGGCAAACAGGTTGCTGACCTCGGTCTCCAGGCTGGGGCTAAGTTGAGGTCGGCAGGAGTAGAATTTAACCTCAATCCCGTAAAGTAGGGTATGGCGTGAGGCGACACCCGGAGCCAGCTTATCCATTGCCTGGAGCATCTCCACTATCCCGGTGAGGTAGCGGTAGGGGAGGGCAAAGCTGAGGTCGCCGGGGGTGGCATCCTTCAGCGTAGGCTGAACCAAGCCGCGTTCAATGCGGGCTGGGGTGGAGCGCCGACCCTCCATGAGGTCGCCAAAGCGCTGCACCAGAACCCCACCGCTGAGAATATTAGCCAGCCTCGCCAGGTATTTGCCGTAGGCGATAGGCTCCCGAAACGGCTTGGTGAAAGATGTGCTCACCAGCAGGGCAAAGTTGGTGTTGTTGGTTCTACGCTCGGCATAGCTATGACCGTTAACCGTGATTACCGGGTCACAACCACCGGTGGACTCCATGATGACCTCCCCACCAGGACACATGCAGAAGGTTCTAACCCGGTCGTCAAAGCTCTTTGACAGGAACTCCAGCTTTGACTCGTAGAGGACACTGGTCAAGTCCTCCATTACTGCCGCTGGCACCTCAACCCTAACCCCAACATCAATGGGGTTACTGTGTATCGTCAGATTGAGTCGACTCGCTTCTTTGGCTAGCCAATCGGCTCCTTCCCTGCCCGGAGCCAGAATAAGGTAGTGACAGTCAAAGCTATCCCCGGCTTCAGTCCTAATCCCTTTGACCTTGCCTTGGTCAACAGTGACGGTGGAAGCAGTTGTCTCAAGCCTGAATTCTATATGCGGGCTGAGGTAATCCCACATCGCCTTAAGCACAGAGCGGCAATTCTCGGTGCCCAGATGGCGGATGGGCATTGCCACCAGCTTGAGCCCAGCGAGGTCAGCCTTGGTGCGCAGTGCATCAATTCCTTTGCCAACACCATATAGCTTGCTTGGGGCGCCAAACCTGAGGTATACCTCATCAACATAGTGGATAAGGGCTCCCGTCCCACTCTCCCCGAGGTAACTAGTGAGCCTGCCGCCAACCGCTGGTGATAGGGTCAGCTTGCCGTCGCTGAAGGCGCCAGCCCCACCCAGACCGCAGACAAGGTTGCACGGCGAGCATGGCGGGCAGGGATTGCCGGTGTCACGGCTCGGGCAGTGACGCTCATCAATATGTCTCCCTTTCTCTATAAGCAGGATATCCAGGTCAGAGGCTTGGGACAGTTCTAGGGCGGCGAAGATAGCCGCTGGACCACCGCCAACGATGATAACATCATATCTTTTAGCCATTTTCGCCAACCATGCCATTGTATAACCAGAGGCTCTGGTCGTCAAGGAATGGTTTTTAATGAATAGTACTTTTGGGTCACACCCAAATGTCCCAAAAGTGTCCTATTTGTGCCAAAAACGAATGGTTTTAACGAAACGTTAACGCTCATTTTATGGGTAATTAATCCCGTTAGCCTAAAATTGGACTGTGAGCAGGTTGAAAACAGCTTTACCCCCATTGACCTCTTGCCATTTGGCAAAATTTATGGTAAACTTAACCAAATATTAATTCGCCATCTGACATTTGCCATTTGGCGAGTTAAATATAAAAATTTTATGTTTGACGAGAGTAGCATCAATTTAGGCGAACTAATCAGGCGGCAGAGGGTCACTATACCACTGACACTCCAGGAGCTGGCTACCATGTCAGGGGTATCCCCATCCCACCTCGGACGGATAGAGAGAGGGGAGCGCTATCCTTCAGCCCGCGTCCTGCGGAGAATCGCCAAGCCTCTGGGCCTTGGCGAGGATGGGCTATTTACCGTAGCCGGGTATCTATCCCCCCATTCTTCTGGCGTGGCTGAGGCTGACCCAGGGTATTCTGGGAACAGGGTAGACCCTTATGTGGCTGGTGTGCTAGCCCGGGAGCCGGCTGAAGTGCAGCGTGCCCTCATTGCCATCCTTACTATCTTAAAGAATATTGCCCAGGGCGTGAGCAAGAAGTGAGCCGGGTGGGTAAGAAGGTTAATGGTTAGAAAACTGCTAATAGTTGCCACCGTAGTGCTGGCGCTGAGTCTGGCCAGCATGTTTTTACCGGCGCGGCAGATGAATATAGAGGGCATTGGCCAGCTCTCCTTTGAGAGCAAGGTAGTGCTGGCGGCTAATGACTCCGGGAATAATTACAAGTATGCCTATCAGGTTAGTATCCCAGAGGGTGTTGGAAGTGAGACGGGACTTCAGGTTTTCCCGGCTACGCTGCAGACGGGAGGTAGCCAAGATAATTGGCTAGCAGCATCCAGGCGAGATATGGACATTCCTATGGCTGCCTATACCCGTGATGAACAGGGAGATATCATGGCGGCTGATAAATTCTCGCCACAAGCTCAGGTTTCATATATTCGCCAATCAGACAATAGGCTTACTATCAAGGCTGGAGCTTTAAGTAATAAGTGTCAATATGACATTGAGATACCGGATTATACTATCTATGGTGGTGAGCCGGTAACCCCGGTAAAAGAAGGTGGCGAGACGATAACCCCGCTAGAAGAAGGCAGTGAGATGGTAACCCCGACAAAGGGAGGTGGCCCTAAGATAAGTGAGCTAAGGGTAAAGTTTGATACTTATGTTTATGGCTCTGGCTCAGACCTATACCAGCTTGAGGATGTCCCGCAAAATGGCACCGAGTCGCGCCTTCATGGCATAACCGGAGTCCGTGTTTATACCCTGGTTAAAGCACAATCAGGGGCAACAGAGGCCACTGCCGCCACCAGAATCGGGATAGGTGAAAATAAATTTGATGGGCAACCTACTAGTCTTGACCAAACGGAAAAGAGCATCGTTACGGTTTATGCGACCAACCCAGTTACAGGCGCCCCCTGGACCTGGCCGGAAATAAATGTACTTGAGGCCGGGGTAACGCTAAAGGATGGCATCTGCTACTTCGTCTACGTTGAGGTTGAATGTCTTGTCGGCTCTCAAACCTTTTTCCCCGTTACCCCAGTTGAGTGCACCCCGGGGACGGCTAATAGCTGGCAGAGTGTTGACCTTGATACTTACGTATCGGGGCTGGGCAGTGACGTAACCGGGGTAATACTGCATATAGTTGATAATTATCCCACCTATGGTCAAGGTTTTTACAGGGCAGTTGGCTTTAGAAAGAATGGCAGCACCGATAACAGGACAGACCTCCTTTATGCTAGGTCACATTTCTGGGGTGCTATTGGCGTTGACTCTAACCATGTCTTTCAGTGTTATGTTGGTGATACAACCTATATTGATTTCTACATAGTTGGTTACACGAGAACTGGCGTAACCTTCTTTACCAATGCCTATGATAAGTCTCTTGCTACCGCGAATGCTTGGGTAGATATAAACTGCGCCGCACAAGCCCCAAATGCCATCGGTCTAATCTTTGAAGAAACACAAGTCAACTATGACGGTAATTACATCTGGGGGCTCCGCAATAATGGTAGCGGGGATAGCCGGATATACGATTCCGACCGTCATGCTGCTGCCATCATTGGTTGTGATAGCTCACGAGTTTGTGAGGGGCGAATTGGCACTGGCACTGTCGGTCAGATTCATTTCTGGCTTGTTGGATTTGTTACCGATGGCGCCACGTTCTATACAACTGCTACTGATTTAAGTTTTAACCAGAGAAATCGGTGGCGTGCTTTGTCCACATTACCGGCTGGTGCCGTTATGGGCTTCATTGAGGTTATCTCGGGCAATTATCAACAAAACTTTGGCCTGCGCGAAAATGGCTCCAGTGAAAGCATTATTATGGGAGCCGCGGGGGAACAACATTCCTGGGGTATAGTTAAATGTGACGCCAGCCGCATCATTGAGGGCAACATTGACAATACCGCCGTAGACTTCTTCCTTGTTGGCTACGCTACATCACCGTCCACGGCTGATATCTCAAATACGCCGTCTTCCAAGAACTTTGGCGTTGTCTCCGAGAACAGCTTCTACTGGGCAAACGGCACCACCCCCACCTTCCCCCTGCAAAATTCCCAGTGCTACTTTACCCTGACCAACCGTAGCTCGGTGGCAGTAAACATCGTCATAAGGGCAACCAACTTTACTGGCGGGGTGGGGTGGGCTCTGGCTGGCACGCCGGGGGCAAATATCGTTACCCTGAAGGCGGGGCGGTCGGGGGATGCCGCCGAGGGAAATATGCTCACCCTGACCACCAGCAACCAGAGTTTTATCTCAGGTTTAGCCGCCTCCACCAGCAGGTTGTGGGAGCTCAAGCTGGAGACGGGCACCTTTACCGATGAGCTTGAGAAATCAAGCACTATAACCCTGACAGCTACCTCTGCCTGAGGTCGACAGGCATTTTAAAAATATTACAGGAAAGGAGGTGAAAAAGGTGAAAAAAACTTTAATAGCCATTGTGCTGGCATTAGCGCTGGTGCTGATTCCTGTGGGTAGTGCTTTCGCTGCTCCCAGTGCGGATGTGTTGATTACGGCTAAACCCGGTAAGCTCAGCATTTCCGTTGCCCCAGCGTCATACACCTTTAACGATGTAACAATTGATAGCACGCCGTCAACCGCCGAGAACTTCTTTATAGTTACCAATAAGTGCGGTGTGGAATCAGACAATACCATAATGGTAGTCAACGCCACATGGACTGGTGGTGCTACTGCCTGGACACACGCTGATGACGGCAACGCGGGGGACGATATTGTTGCGCTGCTAGCCAACCAGGATGGAACCTGGGGCACCGGTGACGTTATCGTCACAACTGGCGGGGCTGACCTCGCCCTCGACATCGTGAAAAAAATGGACTGGAAGTTTGGCTTGAAGATGCTTGCGCCGAGTGACATTAGTGATTTCACTGATAAGACCAATACAGTCCGGATTACAGCCGCAGAGAGCACTGCGCCCGGGCCTGGATAATGCCAGCTTAGGACAGGTGGGAAGCCTGCAATTGGGGCTGAAAGCGTTGGCAGCGCCTAGACTCAATAGAGAAAGGCTATGAAGAAGTTAATTGTACTTATAGTGGCCGGTGGGTTGTTGCTACTGGCGGGCTGCGCCAAGCCAGTGGTTGAGACCCCTTCAACATCGTCCGACGAGCTATACAACGACGTGTGGATTAGCCCGGGCAAGGTGGAGGTGGGCAACTTTTACGACGGGGCGAGGGCAGAGTATCCGCTGACCATACACAACGGCAAGGACCAGCCGACGAAATTCTCCGTTACCTACCGGGTAGCGGACAACACCGCCGAGGGCTTTGTCAGGGCACCTGACGTGGCTGAGGACTGGGTAATAATTGCTGACCCGACGCCGGTGCTGGCAGCCAAGGAGACCAGGGAGGTGCTGATAGCGGTAGAGATGCCCAAGGGTGCCAATGCGCCGCCAAAGTGGGAGTTCTGGGTTGCAGTTAGGGATGCAACCCAGACGGGAATGGTGCAGACTGAGCTTGCCTGCCGCTGGCTGGTAGCAATGAGATAGTCCTTCAGCTGAAGGACGGGTGGTAGGGCAGTGCGGAGAGCAATCTACGCCTTTATTGCTATTACGATACTGGCTGTTATTGGCGGCTTCCCCGCCTACCTGGCAATGGGGCAGGGAGGCGGTGGCAGCCAGAATGTCACTATTACCATCAGCGCCAAGCCGGTGGTATCTACCCCACCAAGTGGTGGAGGTGGAGGTGGCGGGGGTGAGGAGGGTGGATGCCCTGTTGGACAAACCTCTGCCGCCGGCAAGATTACCGCCGAAGGCTTGGTTCTGAAAACTATCGTGGTCAAATCCTTTGATGGACGGCTCCGGCTAATCATTGACGCCGGGACTGTTGCTCTGACTCGCTATGGCGCATGCTTAACCTGCATCGGTATTAATAAAATGGGCTCGCCTTCCCCGCCCGAAGGTGCCTATGTCATTGGCGTTATTTACGATGTTGCCCCTAAGGGAGCTACCCTTTCCCCGCCGGCAACCTTGGAATATACTTATGAACCAAGTGCTATACCAGCAGGGGTTGACGGACAGAGGCTGGTCATAGCCTACTATGATGAGGCAAGCGGTGAATGGATTAAGCTGGACAGTGTTGTTGATACTGAAGCCAACACAATTACGGCAAAAATAAGCCGGTTAAACGACCTTGTTGTTTTCGGCTATGGGGTGGAAGCACCCCCGCCAGCCGCCTTTCAAATTAGCTCGCTCAGCGTCTCTCCCACCGAGGTTGAGATTGGTGAAGCGGTAGATATCACCATTCTGGTTGCCAATACCGGTGGCCAATCTGGCAGTCATCAGGTGATACTTAAGATAAATGGGGTGGCGGAGGCAGATAAGGAGGTAATCCTTGATGCTGGTGCCAGCAAGCGGGTTAGCTTTACCACATCAAAGGAAGCTGCCGGCAGTTATTCAGTAGATGTTAACGGTGTCACTGGCGCATTTGAGGTTAAACAAAAGCCGGCGGCGCCATTTGTGCCAACGCCGGCTAAACCTAACAGTTGGTGGTTAATCGCCATAATCATAGCCGCAGCGGCATTAGCGGCATCGCTAGTCTATATCTTCCGAGAAAAAATAGAAGCTAGTGGTATTACCGGTACTCTTTCAATAGGGACGGGGAAGGTTACCTCACTGGCACCCAAAGTGATGGCGGCAGCTCGCTCTCTGCTTAGCAAATTTAAAGTAAAAAAGGGCTAACGGGCATAGATTAGGTATAGACGGCGACAATCACGGCATCCTTGACATTATTCTCGTCAAAGAATATAACCGCTGCCTTTCTACCCAGTGCCATCTCTGCCGCTGGCAGGTTTCGCGCCACAGCAATACCTTCCAGGTAGGCCTTATAGCTGCCAGCAAGCTGGACGGTAGCGGTATAGTCCCCAGAGTTGAAACTCTTCAGCACCCCTTTCCTCAGCCTCATTTCAGTCTCCTCTAAATATTCTTATAACCCCCTTCCCTAACCCCATCCCCCTAACCCCCTTCCCCTAGAGGGGAAGGGGGAAGTAGTTTTAAGAGGGGGGCTTCGCCCCCCTCTTTTTTAATCTTCCCCCTCTCCTTGACAAGGAGAGGGGGATAAAGGGGGTGAGGCACAGAAAAAGGCATTGAACGGGCACAGGGGGTTGACACGGGGTAGATTGAAGGCTATTATTAGGTAAATATAAACTGCTAACTACACTTCACACCGGGCAATATCGGGTGGTATTGGAGGTAAGCGGTGAGATTTAATAGATTTTTTGCCATTTCGGCGGCAACCGTCATCCTTTTGGTGCTGGCGGTAATCATTCCCGCTACGCCAGCTCTTGCTGCCCCCACCATTGCCCTGTCCCCAACATCGGGTACAGTCGGTACCTCAGTTACAGTTACCGGGGAAAATTTCGCCTCCTTTGCCGGCGACCAGGTACACATATACTTTGGTAATACCGAAGTCGCTGGAAGCCCTATAACTGCTCCGGCCAACGGCAAATTCACCTTTACTTTTGAAGTTCCTGACAATGCTGCGCCCGGAACAGCCTTGGTCACGGTTAAGGATAAGGATGGCAACCAATTAAGCAAAGCAGAATTTGTTGTTCCCAAACCAAGCATTATACTCGACAAAGGGGGAGGAGAGATTGGCACCACGGTAAAAATTAGCGGCACAGGCTTTCGTGCCAGCCAAACGGTAACCTTCGCCTATTCCAATCACACTACGATAGTGCTGGGCAAGATAGCAGCTTCCCCTATAGGTGAAATAAAAGATTATGTCTTCACTGTTCCTGAGAGTACCGGCAAGGAAAATAAAGTTATAGCTAGTGACTCGGCGGGTAATAATGCTGAAGCTATTTTTAGCGTCATCCCGTCTATTGTCCTTAAACCAGTATCGGGGGCTATCGGTGATACGGTAATTGCCACCGGCACCGGCTTTGGCTACCAGAGCCGAATCACTATTAATTTTGGGCAGCAGCAGGTGAAAACAGCTAGGACAGACACCAAGGGCAACTTTGAAACTACCTTTAAGGTGCCAGACATGGAACTCCAGACCTATAATCTGGATATAGCCGACGCAGAGGACAATACTGCTGTTGCCTCGTTCACAATAAATGCTGGTAAGGTTAGCTTTGTCTTTCCTCAGTGGGGTATATATGCTCTGATGGTGATAGGTGGGCTGGTGCTCTTTTTCTTCGGTCTCTGGCTGGGCAGAAAATACGCCTATACTTATTAAAGTTGATAACCCTATCCCCTTTATCCCCTTCCCCTTAATAATGGGAAGGGGAATTTATTTATTAAAAAGAGGGGCTATCGCCCCTCTTAAACTCTCTTCTTCCATTTTCCCCTACATGTCTTTTAATTCGTGACTATGGGTGAGAAGTAATCGCGAAAATTGTGATTATACCCTTGGAAGGACCATAATACCAGAAGACCCTATAGGCAGCTGGTGTTTTCTGCTCTGCATATGCCTCAAACACCTTCTCCCCATTTGGCCCTTTTAAACTTAAATATTCGTGAGTCTGAAGGCTATTGTGCCGGGGACTGATTGCGAGGAATTTGATGGTCTTCTTGACAGCTTTGTAGCGTTTCTTTTGGGATGCGTCGTTCTTAAGTAGATTGTAAGTCCGCCTTGCTTCCTCTGTCCATACTAACTCGAACAACTTCGGTAACCTTATAGAGTATCGAGGTCTACCTTTGATACCCTACCTTGTGCCGCATCGTCTAAACCCCGCTGCACTGACGCGATAGCATCCGAATTATTGAATAACCATAATTCTGAAGCTGGAGAAGTATCATATAGATATTGCGTGTAATATGTTATAAATTTCCAGTCTTTAGTCGCTTCTCGCCAGTTTCTCATATTGTATTCCACTGTTAACTCTTCTGGCATATTTTAACCTCCTTCAGATTCTTGTGGTTATTACTCTAGTTCACCATGCACTTGCTTTCGTTGGATAAATTGAAGATTCTGATTACGTTTTATAATTGCGACGTCTATGGCTCCCCCGACTCCTCTTATACCAATGGAAAATCTTTGGGCGTCCATTGTTGTACGTATAAAGAAACATGCTAAGTCAACACAATCCTGCAATGCTAACACTTGTAATGGAATACCAATTTGAAATTGCTTAATAAGTGCGTCAAATTTTGCTGATTGCTCGGATGAAAGATTAAGATCCTTCTTTAACACTTCAGGCAGTCTTATATCATAACCCTGTAATATCCTACTCATTATCTCATGTTGGCCACCAAATGTAATACCAAATTCGTTATCTTTACCTCTTTCTGTCGGTTTTGGTGCACGGGGTATTTCAATTAAATATACCTGACCGTATACCTCATCGGGGTTAAATCCAGCAACTACAAATGTCATATTTGGAATTTTTTCATCTGCCGGCATGCTTAACTGCCATTGCTTTAAGAAAAATTCACTAATTCTCTCGGCAAATCCTGCGACTGTCAACTGCTCCTTTGGTAGACTGGCCTCAAATTCAGGGATAAAACTCGCTGCAGTTCGTGGGTCCCGCGCGCCTATCACTGCTTGCCCATAGGTTACTACACCGATTGTGGTATTTGGTGTAGAAAAGCTTAAAAGCTTTGTAGCATTGTCAAAAGTGACAGGTAACGGTTGAGTACCTATCTGAACACCCAGTGTTATTCTACTCTCAGCTGCTAATACGAGCCCTTCAGGGCCTTTAATGACTATACCTAATGACATATTATTCGTACCTCTGCTCTTTTGGGAAGGCTACTCTATCATTATATCTGATTATTGTCAAGCCCGCCACCATATACCAAAACCGAACAAAACCTTAAGTTTCAGGTATCTTCCTACTCCTCCCTCACACCCCCCTCGCCCCCCGCGGCTCATACTGGTTGGCGGCCTCAACCAGAAGTGCCAGGCTCATCAGGAAATCGTCGTGCCCCTCAGAAGGGTCAACATAGAAGTTCATCGTCTGCGACGGTCTGAACTGGCTCCTCGCCCTCTCCATCTCAAACCAGAACTCCTGATACTCGGCTGAGCCGTCGCCCTTATAGACCTTGAGCCTGCCCGAGTTAATCGCCGCTAACAGGTTAAAGCCTAACCCTGACTTTGCCTGCTGGGTGAAGGTAAACGGAGCAACCTTTGAGCCAAGCGCCTGTCTTAGGAATAAGCTCACCGGCTGACCAATGCCGGTAGCATCAACCACTATCTTGCGGCAATGCCACACATTCTTGAGGATATCAACCAGCTGTGGATAGAGCTCGGCGTGCCTTTTACCCTTCCAGCAGTAATGCTCAACAACGCATATTCCCGGCTGCTTCTGGAGAGCATCAGGGGTGGGGAAGTCCAGCTCGCCGATGGTAACCACCGTGGAATCCTGGCGCGGCTTTGGCCGGATTAAATATCCCCCCTCCTCCACCTCAGCCTCCCCCGCCAGGTCAATACCGGCAACATAAGAGCGCCCCGGCGCCGGCTGGTGCTGCCGGGCATGCTCCCCCTGCAATTGAGCCAATTGCTGGCGGCTTAAGAATCCCCCGCCGCCATGGATAGGCAGAAGCCGATATTGGGTTAGAAACAAGGGGTGGTTCTCACCCAAACGCCCCCTTTCTGCCTCAACATAGGCTTGGTAATCGGGATTATACCTGGCTATCTCCTCCCAGTCATATCGGAAGTGGCGTTTGACGGCGTCCTTCCTCTCCAGCTCAAGGTTGGTCTGCTTTACCTCCTCAAGCAGGGTGCAGTCATCCCAGGTGGTGCCATAGTGGACAGTAGTAACATTGGTCGCTGCCCCCATCGGCTTGAACTCCTTGGTGTATTTCTCCTTGCTCACATCCTGGGACTCATCTATTTCCAGCAGGATATGGGCGGTATTGCCCACCACATTAGCTGATTCATCCGCAGATAGAAATATCGCCCGGGCATTCCCCAGTCTGATGATATAACCAAGCTCAGCCACCCAGATGCCACTAAAGCCAGCATCGTTTAGTCTATCCTTCAGCCGCATCATAGAGATGACCGTCTGCGGCTTGAAGGTGGGGGAGCACTTCACCAGGTTCTTCGGCTCCGGCATATAAAGGGTTAAAAGCAAAAGCTCAAGCTGAGCCGATAGTTCATTCTTACCCCCCTGACGAGCCATCTCCACCGAGAAGGTAAGCCCCTTTTTGCCAAAAACGCTATTAAGTACCGCCAGCGCCACCTCCCGCTGATAGGGACGCAGACGGTTTATATGCAAATTGTTTATTAACCTCACCCCCCTCCCGGCTTTTTAGCGGCAATCCCAATGCCAATGCCGAGCGGCAGGGCAATGTCCCTGAGGACATTACCTATTGCCTCCTTCAACCCCTTCCTCTGCTCTTTGCTAATTTTATATCTGGTCCGGACCAGTCTCTCCAGGGCGTTAGTCACCTGCATAATAAGCCTGACATTATCCGGCTCATTCTCAAGGAGAGACTTTATCTTAACCCTGAGCAGGGCAATCTCATCATCAATCCCCTCAACGCCAGAGGCTAGCTCAAAATCAAGCCGCTCTGCCTCGTCAAGAACCCTGGCGTAAAAACTAGGCTTACGAGCACTCGGTTTGCCCTCTGGGGCGCCTCTTTTTCCCTTTGCTGACATACGGTCTATCTCCATTCTTAAGTAGTCTGGCGGTAGCTAAGACAATGGTATGGGCGGCGAGGTCCCATCGCTGAATCTCCACAGCTAGCTTAAGTAGCCTCATACCTCCCCATTTCATGCATCTATAGTAGCACATGTGTTCTAATATGACTACAGGCATTTGTCGCATTTTGTTTTGAAACCCATCCCCCTTTAAGTTTTTGTTAACCTCACCCCCTTAATCCCCCTCTAAAATCTCTCCTTCTTCGATGAGAGCTTACTTAATTAGGGGTGTCTAAGAGGGGCATCAGCCCCTCTTATTAAATATCGTCCCCCTTCCCCTTATCAAGGGGAAGGGGGATACAGGGAGATAGAGTTGCTAAATAAATTGATATTATGGGGTAGCCGTTATAGAATAGGCTGAAAAAATGAGTGCTGCCAGACAACTTTACCAGCTTCAAGAGCTTGACCTGGAGATTGAGTCCCAAGAGCGGGCGCTGAGCCAGGTTACGAGCCAACTGGGGGAGAGTGAGGCTGTGACGAGAGTCCAGAGCCAACTCCAGCTAGAGCAGCAGCGCCTTGAGGAATTAAGGCGAAAACAGCACTCCGCAGAGTGGGAGATAGATGACCTAGTGACCAAGCTCACTACTGCTGAAGAGACGCTATTCAGTGGCAGGATAAAGAATCCCAAGGAGCTCGCCAACCTCCAGCATGAGGTTGAGGTGCTGAAAGCCAAGCGTGACCAGATGGAGGAGAAAGCGCTGGAGATAATGGACCAGGTTGAGCTATCTGAGACCAGCATAGCTAGGATAAGTAAGCAGCTGGAAGCGGTGAAAGCGGAGTGGCACCGCCAGCAGCAGGAGCTATCTGATACCCTTGAGCGGCTTAAAGCCACACTCTCCGACCTCAGGCAAAAGCGTCAGCTTCTTTTAGAAGAGATTTCTCCCCAGGCAATTGAGCTCTATCAGGGACTCAGAAGAGAAAAGGGAATAGCAGTGGCGAGGGTGGAACAGGGGATATGCCGGGGCTGTCGCATATCGCTGCCCACCACCGAGCTACAGCGGGCAAGAAGTGGCGACCTGGTAAAATGTAGTAGCTGCGGGCGTATCCTGTTCCTAGCCTGAGGACTAGAAATTGACCCCATCCCCCTGACCCCCTTCCCCTGTAGGGGAAGGGGGAATTAGTTTTAAGAGGGGGGCAAAGCCCCCCTCTTTTCTATTCCTCCCCCTCTCCTTCTAGGAGAGGGGGATAAAGGGGGTAAGGTGCAGAAAGTTGAGGTATCATTAAGGTATTGAACGAGTACACTTTGTTGACTAACCGCCACCACTATACTACACTGTAATTAGGTCAAGTAAACCGGGTGACCGCTCCTTCTTTGAAGGAGAGGAAAGTCCGAGCTCCACCGGGCAGGGTGCTGGGTAACGCCCAGGAGGGACGACCCTACGGAAAGTGCCACAGAAACATACCGCCCTTCAGCCGAAGGGTAAGGGTGAAATGGTGAGGTAAGAGCTCACCATGCTGATGGTGACATCAGTGGCGGGTAAACCCCATCCGGAGCAAGACCAAATAGAGGGACAAAGGGACGCCCGGCCTGTCCCCGGGTTGGTCGCTTGACCCTTCCGGTAACGGAAGGGCTAGATAGATGGTCACCGTCCTTCACTTGTGAAGGATACAGAACTCGGCTTACAGGTTTACTTGACCTTTTTAGTACTAACTTCCTTTCAGCTTTGAGGTTGAGAGAAGGGGAGTAAAATCCTGTAACCAAGCATAATAATGGCTAAAAATATAATGCCAACACCTGCTAGCAGGCTTGTCATGCAGTCAGTTTAGGCATATAGTAAATAGTTGGGATTCAACTTCTCAACAAAGCCAGAATGGAAACAGTCAATCCGGTAGTTCACGATTTTATCCTCTTCTGCATTCAGCGTCAGGGGAAGGCGTGGCCAGCCCTTTACGATGAGATGTGCTGGGTGGCTGGGCACCGACTATTCAGGGGGCTGAGCTACGGTGATTTAAGAAAGCTGGGACTGTCCTTCAGTCTCACCACTATTGAAGATACTATCAGGATGGTAGATGCCGTAACTAGGTAAGATTGCTACACTCTTCTACCACCCCCCTTTGATAGATAGCTCGTTTACCTATTTAAAGCGCTTTAAGGGAGAGTAAGTCCGATGGCAAAAACAATAAAGATTATGGCGGTAACCCTATTATTGGCGGCTACTATTGCATTATCCTTCGGGGCTGGCTGTGCTCTAGGCGTAAGAACCTCCCCGGGGCATGGCCTAGATATTGTGGAGCAGGCGTGGAACATAATCTTTCAGGATTATGTGGACAAGGACAAGCTCGACACAAGCAAATTGACTCAGGGGGCGATCAAGGGTATGGTTGAGGCGCTGGATGACCCTTACACCTCCTACCTTGATACCACAGCCTACAAGCTGAGCTTGAGGAACCTGGAGGGGAAATTTGAGGGCATTGGCGCCTATGTAGCAGTTAAGGATAGTCAGATAGCAATTATTGCCCCCATTGCTGATTCACCGGCAGAAAAGGCAGGCATCAGAGCCGGCGATGTAATCCTGGAGATTAATGGCAGGTCTACCTCAGGGATGAGCCTGGTTGAGGCAGTGCTCAGCATCCAAGGTCCTAAGGGGACGCCGGTTACCCTCCTTATCCTTCACCAGGGGGAGACCGAACCCAAAATGGTTGAGATAGTTAGGGCTGAGATTGAGGTACCCAGCGTCAGCTTTGAGATGAAGGAGGATATCGCTTACATTAATATCACCTACTTTTCTGAGCGCACTGCTGAAGAGCTAGCCCCGGTGCTGAAGAGTATAACTCAGCAGGCTAATGGCGTCATCCTTGACCTGCGCAGCAATGGCGGTGGCTTGCTAGATACAGTGATTGATGTCGCTAGCTTCTTCTTGAAGGAGGGGGTGGTGGTGGATGTGGTGGATAATCAAGGAAAGCATACTACCTCCTCAGTCAAGCCCAGCCAAATAACCACCGACCTACCTTTGGTTGTTCTGGTTGATGGTAATAGTGCTAGCGGCAGTGAGGTGCTGGTTGGAGCCCTGCAAGACTACGGTCGTGCCACTATTGCTGGCGCCAGAACCTATGGCAAGGGCAGTGTCAATATCCTGCGCCAGCTTAAAGACGGCTCAGGGTTATATATCACCACGGCTCGCTGGCTCACCCCCAGTGGTCGTCTCATCGAGGGCAAAGGATTAGCCCCGGACTATGAGCTTGAGGAAGGCGAGGATGCCATCCAATGGGCTATAGACTTCCTGAAGACCCATTAAAATTGACCCCATCCCCCTCAGTACCCTGGAAAATCAAAGATTTTTCAGAGAACCTGCTTTAGTTTTATATGGTAGCCCCATCCCCCTGACCCCCTTCCCCTAGAGGGGGATTAAGGGGGTGAGGTGCAGAAAGCTAGAGCTCCTTAACCATATAGTCTCCATGTAGGCGGTAGCCAAATCCAGTGTGGTAGTATTCTCTAGCCCCAACGCCGCTCAAGATTATCATCCTCTTTGCCTGAAATTCCTCCCGAGCTACCCGCTCTGCCTCATGGAGCAAGGCTTTACCCAGACCCTTATGTTGAGCCGCTTCTTCCTTCTGCTGGCTCAGGGGAACCTCAGGCCCGTAGACATGCAATTCTCGTATCAGGGCTGAATTTTCTACTGGCCTGGATTGAATCCTCATCCGCAACAGTCCAAACAGGGTTTCCGCCTCGTCCTCAAAGGATAGAAAGATTTCCCTGCCCCCCGATGCTTCATAATCCATCCTCACCATTTGGGGCTCACCTATTTCCCAGCCATCCCGTGCCCGGTGACCATACTCCCGGCACCGGATGCATTTGCATTCAAACCCTCTCTGCTTCATTCGCTGTTTAATCACCCCTCGTAGCGAGTCCTTACAACCAGCAGTGATAAACCTGGGTGGGATATCGCGCAGCACCCGCGATATCCGAACATACTTAGGCACAACGGACTTAATACTAATCATAAGTTCGACCAGGGTTTTGGTGTCGTAGGGCTGGTAGCGGTTTTCCTGATACCATCTCTCCAGCTCAGTGCCCTCAACTACCATTGTCGGATATAGCTTTAAACCATCCGGCCTAAAGCGAGAGTCATTAAATAGCATCTTGGATAGCTCCAAATCCTTTTCCGGGGTTGAGCCGGGCAGCCCTGGCATCCAGTGGTAGTGCACCTTAAAGCCATTCTCCCGGAGCAAAGCAGTAGCCTTGACTACATCTTCAACCCTATGCCCCCTTCTTATCAGTCTATAGATTTCATCATCTAAGGTCTGAACCCCAAGCTCAACCCTGGTGGTGCCAAACTCAAGCATCCGAATAATCTCCTCCTGCCGACACCAATCCGGTCTAGTCTCGATGCAGAGCCCGGTGCAGCGGTGCTTGGCGGTCTGGTTAAGCCTCTTTGCCTCTTCCAGGTCGGCTGATTCCTCACCGTTTAGGGCATCAAAGCAATCCTTGATAAACTGATATTGATAATCCTCAGGGTAAGCCAGGAAGGTGCCCCCCATTACTATTAGCTCAACCTTATCTATAGGGTGCCCCATTTCTGCCAGAGCCTTTAGCCTAATTTGGACCTGCTTTTTAGTATCAAAGTCGCAATTTCTGGCTCGCAGCACTGCTGGCGACCCCGGGGTATAGCTTCGGGGAATAGCTGAGTAGGAGGGGCAATATACGCATTGCCCCGGGCACTTTAACGGCAGGGTCATTACCGCCACCGGGGTAACCCCAGATATAGTCCTTGCAAATTTCTTCATATTATGCCATAAACAGTCTAGCAGATTTCAGCTTATGGCAACAAATAATATAACCCATCCCCCTGACCCCCTTCCCTTACCAAGGGAAGGGGGAGTGAAAGTAAGAGAGGGGGATTAAGGGGGTGAGGTTAACAAAAAACTTGGGGAGTTAAAGAGGGGCGTTAGCCCCTCTTAAGAAAAAAACTTCCCCTTCCCCTTGAGGGGAAGGGGATAAAGGGGATAGGGTGACGAGAGAAATCTTCGACCAAATAGCATCAAGCTGGTATAACTTCAGGCACTGGTCTATATTCCGCACCGAGCTTGAGGTGCTGGCACAACGATGGCAGAAGGGGAGGCTACTAAACATTGGCTGTGCCCATGGACCTGACTTTTTACCCTTCAGGCAAGGCTTTGACCTATACGGGGTTGACTTCTCCGCCGAGATGCTGAAGTTCGCCCGAAAATATTCTAAGAAATTCGGCTTCGCCGTAAAGCTGACGCTGGCTGATGTCAGAAAGCTTCCTTACGCCGATGAAACCTTTGACTGGGCAATCTCGGTAGCTACCTACCACCATATTAAGGGTGGGGAGGAGCAGCAAGCAGCACTAAGCGAGCTGAGGCGGGTACTGAAGCCCGGTGGTGAAGCCTTTATCACGGTATGGAATTGGTGGCAACCGAGGTTCTGGTTCAAGAGTAAGGAGGTAAAAGTCCCGTGGCAGAAGAGGGGTAAGACACTTTATCGCTACTACTACCTTTTCTCCTACCCTGAACTGGAGAGGCTGGTAAAGAAGGCTGGTTTTGAGGTATTAAAATCTTTTCCCGAAAGCTCCTATCACTTTCCGATAAAACTATTCTCCAGAAATATCTGCCTGCTGGTAAGAAAAGGTGATTAGGGATTTGCCCAATTTGCCCCCTTGAGAAACTAAAGGCTCTCTGGTTATCGGTGAACCTCACCCCTCAAAGAGTCTTCGACCAGTACCTTATCCCACTTCTTATACCAATCAAGCTGCTGTGCCAGCTCCCCCCAGAAGCCTTCGGGGTCTTTAATAGAGCGTTGATAAATCCTCTTATACTCATCCCAAACTCTTAATATATGCCCTTTGCCTTGTTTCTTCTGTGGGATTGAATACCCTCCTTTCCTCCATGACGGAGGTAATTGTTTTTGTTGCTTTTATTGTTTCTACCCGTTCCATTGAATTAGCACCTCCCTTTACCCTTGTTGAGCTACCACTTTTCTTGAGCTAATCTGGCAGTAAGCCAAGTTCGCAGTGGTTCATCCAAAGTGCCAAGCTTAGACTCTATCCACCGAATGTCCCCGCTTGCCAAGGCTGCCTTTTCCTCGGAGGTTAGCTCATAATCTTTGAGTGCCTGTTCCGGATCTTCGGCTAATCTTGCCAAGAAACTACTATCGTCTCTGGCTCTACCCAGCACAGTTAGTATGGCTTTGCCACCAGTATCAAGGAGAACAGGATCTTCCAGTTTGGCGCGAATTAGCGCTGTTATCTGGGCACGAATTGGTTCTGTTAGCTGACTAGGAACTGACTTTGCCAGCTTGGCACGGGTAAAGTTGGGGATAACTCTTCTGACCCAGGGTCTGGCGGTAGCCAGTTCTGCCATCCGTTCATGGCTCAAGTAAGCCAACCAGTAGACAGCGCCAATCAAGATGCCACCGCCGATGATGTTGCCAATGGTTACTGGAACCAGGTTACCAACAAACCCAGCCCAAGTAAGGTTAGCCACACCGTCAGCCGTCACTCCAGCTGCCACCAGAACAGCTGGCTGACTGGCTAGCAATATGCCCATGGGGATGAAATACATGTTGGCGATACTGTGCTCAAAGCCAGCAGCAACAAAGGCGGTGATAGGGAATAGGATGGAAAGTATTTTGCCTGTAATGGTGCGAGCGCTGAAGCACAGCCAGATAGCCAGACAAACCAGGGCATTACACAGAATGCCTCGTGCCAGGGCTGAACCGAAGCTAAGGTTTACCTTAGCATTGGCAATGAGCAGGGCATTAGCCCCTACTCCATAGTTATTAAGCACCCACTGGTAGGTGTAGAACATCAATCCCACCAGGCTTAAGCCCCCCAGAAGATTGGCAAAATAGACCAATCCCCAGTTTCGAAGTAGCTGAGCAAGGCTGGTCCGGCTGCTCATCCAGCTCATTACAATCAGGCAATTGCCGGTAAAAAGCTCAGCCCCAGCCACGACCACGAGAATTAGTCCCAGGCAAAAGGCGAGTCCTCCTAAAAGCTTAGTGAGCCCAAAACCCAAGCCTGAGTCGGTGGTAACAAGGGTGCAAAACATTGCCCCCAAACCAATAAAGACTCCAGCCAGAATACCCAAGAGTATGGTGCTTAGGGTATCACGTGTTCCCTTGGCTACCCCGACTGCCTCTGACTTGCGAGCTACTTCAGGAGGCGGATAATCATCGGTGGTAGCTGCTTTACCTACTCTATCAATCGCAGCCTCCAACCGAGCTGTGGTTTCAATTGCCTCCCGGCGAACCCTTAACACCTCTGAGAAATCAAGCCCAACATTGCGTTGCCCACTATCCAGCGTAGGGGTTGTTGTTCTAGCCTCTTTTCTCCTGTTACTTGCCATTTTGCTCCTCCATAGCCTCAAGAGCCAAAATAACTAAGCTCACCACTTCTCTTGGCTCAAGCGACACCACAACCAGGTTGCGTGCCGCTGGTCTAGCTTACCCACCCAACGCTCTATTTTCTTTATGTCCCCACTGGCCAGCGCTGCCAGCTCTTCTGAGGTCAGCGTGTAATACTCACTGAGTGCCTCATGGGGATTATCAGCAAGCCGGGCCAAAAACTTGCTGTCATCAGCGGCTCTGGCTAAAATCGCCAAGATTGCCTCCCTCCCTTCCAATCTTTCGCTAGTAGTAATGGTCTCTGTCTTTTCTCTCGTCGCTTGCGCCATCTTAGTACCTCCTCAGCTTCGTTCTACTTTCAGTTTACCCCTTGGCAAGCGAGACTACATCGACCGCTTACCCTATTTCCCGGCCCCCGAGGTGTATATTCAGCATGTCCCAAAGTTCTAAATATTCAGGCCGCATGAAAGGGACATAAGTCCAGTTCCTTGAGATTCTTCTTTGGATACTTTAAAATTAGCTTGGTAGCTTTCGCTCTGAGGAAAAGAGGAGGTACCGTGCCCAAGACTAGGATTCTAATTGCTGATGACCATACAGTGCTCAGGGAGGGGATGCGCAATCTTCTGGAGAAGGAGAAAGATATAGAGGTGGTTGGTGAGGCTAGCGATGGTGAGGAAGCCGTTAAGTTAGGTACTGAGCTAAAGCCAGATGTAGTATTAATGGACATCGTTATGCCGAAGCTTAGCGGCGTTGAAGCTACTAGGTTGATAAAAAAGGCAAGCCCTACCACTGCCATACTGGTGCTAACTGCCTATAGTGACATCCGCTACATCATTGGACTTCTGGAGGCGGGAGCCTGTGGCTATCTACTGAAAAGCGCCCGTGGCGGTGATATTATAGGGGCTATTCGTGCCGTGCGCTCTGGTGATTCGGTACTCGACCCGGCAATAACTCGCAAGCTTCTGGAACGTGCCATGGGCTCGCCGGCGGGAAGTGGTGAGTCTGGAGCCAAAGGTCTGCTCAGCCACCGAGAGATTGAGGTTTTGCGGCTGGCAGCTAGTGGAATGAGTAACAAGGATATTGCTAAGCAGCTTTTTCTCACTGTTCGGACGGTGAAAGCCCACCTGTCTAACATCTTTAACAAGATGGGGTGTGGTTCCCGCACTGACGCTATAATCAAAGGATTAAAAGAGGGCTATATAACCCTTGATGATATACCCTCAGGGATGGAGGGAGAGTAATGGAAGCGAAGTTTGAGTTGACTGAGGAAGATTACCGATACCTGTTTGAGAATGCCAGTGACGCTATGTGGGTTCATGATATGGAGGGTAATATCCTAGACGGAAACGGGGCATTTGAAAAGCTTACCGGATATACCCTTCAGGAATGGGCTGGCATGAATATGAAGCAGTTCCTCACTGAGGAATTCCTGGACCTGGCCAGAGGGGTCAAGCGTAAGCTGCTCAATGAAGAAGCTATCCAGCAATCCTATGAGCAGCGATTGCTCAGGAAGGATGGCGCAGTCAGAATAATGAAGATGGCTACCAGCCCGGTCATCATTAACGGGAAGGTAAGAGGCTTCCAACACGTTGCCAGGGATGTAACTGAAGAAAAGGGCGCTGAGGAGATGCTATCAAAGATTATTGATGGTTCTCCTATTCCATCATTTGTAATCAATAAACAGCACAAAGTTACCCACTGGAATACAGCCATCGTATCCCTCACCGGCATAAACAGACAGGAAATAGTCGGCACAGATGAACAATGGCGGGCATTTTACAATGAGAAGAGACCAGTTATGGCTGATTTAATTGTGGACGGAGCATCTGCGGCTGAAGTTGAAGCGTATTATCGGGGTCAATATAGAAAATCCAGCCTGATTGATGGCGCCTATGAAGCTGAGGATTTCTTTCCCGCCCTCGGCGAAGGCGGAAAATGGCTACGTTTCACGGCAAGTCCTATTAAAGATAAAAGCGGAGAAATTATCGGTGCCATAGAGACGTTACAGGATATAACTGAAGAGAGGCAACTTGAAGAGAACATGCGCTACTATGTCCAACTAGTTACCAGGGCGCAGGAGGAAGAAAGAAAGCGCATTGCTCGAGAGCTGCATGATGAGGTAGCTCCGTCTCTACTCCTCCTAACCCAGCGCCTGGATGCAATCAACTCAAGCACCAAGCCAAAGCTACCCCTGTCACTTACGGAGAAGATAGAAGACTTGCGCGACCACACAATTGAGGCGTTAGAAAGTTTACGGCGTTGTGCCCAAGACTTAAGACCACGCATATTAGATGACCTGGGTTTAATACCAGCCCTTGAGTGGGTGACAGAGGAACTGGTTAAAAACTACGGAATTAATGCTCGTGTTGAAGTGGAGGGAACCGAGCAAACCTTGCCATCTGAGGTTCAGCTACTCCTGTTCCGCATAGCCCAGGAGGCGCTAAGCAATATTAGAAAGCATGCCGGCGCATCCATGGCTGTGGTCAAGCTAGAGTTTGAGGATGACAGCATCAGCATGACTGTAAGCGATAACGGCAGAGGCTTTGCGCTACCACCCCGAGTAGAAGACCTCGCTAGTACTGGTAAGCTCGGCATCATTGGGATGTGTGAACGGGCTCGGTTGCTACGCGGTAGCTTAGAAATTAAATCTGAGCTGGGCAAAGGCACTCACGTGGTTACAAAGATACCATTGTAGAGGTGGTCCTCTGCTTGCTATCAGATAGCGAAGAGTGTCCGAGGTAACAAGTTGGCTTTTTGTTTGCCTCCATCTGGTGTTGTTAAATCAGTGAGTAGGCTTCAGAGGGAGTCCCTGTATGCTCTCTGAGTCTATCGCTACTTGCTTATAGCTCTCTTTCCCTATATAATTTACTCTTGCGTGGCAAAAATTACATGCTTTCACAAAGCAATTTCCAGGAGGTAATTGATTAATGAAAAGTGATGGGTTTGACCAATTTAAGGGCTCGCCTGATTATGTTACTTCTGAACCCTTGAGGAATGCGGTTAATGTAGCCATAGCCCTGGGAAGACCGTTATTAATCAGGGGGGAGCCAGGGACGGGGAAAACACTGCTTGCTCACAGCATCGCTCGTGGGTTGGGGAAAAAGCTGATTGTATGGAACATAAAATCAACCACCAAAGCTCAAGAGGGGCTATATGTCTATGATACTGTGCAAAGGCTTAATGACAGTCGATTCGGTGATAGAGATGTTTCCGATATCAGGCACTACATCCAGCTAGGCAAATTAGGACAAGCGTTCGCTTCTCCTGAGCAGCTGGTGCTTCTCATCGATGAGATAGATAAGGCTGACATTGAGTTCCCCAACGACCTCCTCAATGAACTGGACGAAATGAGCTTCTATATCCCGGAGACCAATGAGACCATCACCGCTGTCCACAGGCCGATAACAGTTATCACCAGCAATGCCGAAAAAGAGCTCCCCGACGCCTTCTTGCGGCGTTGTATATTCCACTACATTGAGTTCCCCGACCCTAAACTAATGGAGGAAATCGTCCAGGTGCACTTCCCTGATATTAAGAATAGCCTTCTTCGTGAAGTCCTGAAGACCTTTTACTCACTGAGGGAGATTGATGAGTTCAGAAAGAAACCCTCGACTGGCGAACTGATAGACTGGATTCGGGCTCTTATTGCTGGTGGCATACCCCATGAGAGTGTCTCCAAGGAAATTCCATTTATTGGCACTCTACTGAAAAAAGAGACGGATTACGATTACTTTGTAAATAATTATATGACCAGGATTGGCAATAGATATGTTCACTGACTTTTTCTATATCCTCAGAAAAAGGAAGGTGCCAGTTTCAATTACCGAGTGGATGACACTTATGGAGTCTCTGGCCAAAGGTTACATCACGAACCTGGATGAATTCTACTTTTTGGCAAGAGCGATACTGGTTAAAAGTGAAGCCTATTATGACCATTATGATGTTGCCTTCCAGGAGTATTTCACGGGAATAGAAACCCCAGCCGAGATTTTAGAGCAGATATTGGAGTGGCTTAAAGACCCCCTTAACCGGATGACCCTTACCGAAGAGGAGTTGACCCTGTTTGATAGCCTGGATTTTGATGAGCTACTCAAGGAGCTTGAAAAGAGGCTCAAAGAACAGACCGAGCAACATGACGGTGGTGGTTACTGGATCGGCCGGGGAGGCACCTCTCCCTTTGGGCATTCGGGATATCATCCCGCTGGCATTAGAATTGGTGGCGAATCACGGGGCAGGCATGCCATACAAATTGCTGGGGAAAGGAGATTCCGAAACTATCGCAACGATTTGACCCTCGATGTCCGTCAGGTCAAGATAGCCTTAAAAGGGCTACGACAGCTCAGCCGAATTGGTCCTGAGGATGAGCTAGATTTAGAAGAAACCATTGAGGCTACGGCTAAAAACGCTGGTGAGATTGACTTAATATGGCGGCGAAGTCGGAAGAATGCGGTTAAAGTGCTCCTGTTGATGGATGTCGGCGGGTCCATGGAACCATTTGCTTTGTTGTGCAGTCAATTATTTTCTGCCGCCCACTCTAGCACCCATTTCAAGGATTTCCGCTACTACTATTTTCATAACTGCATTTACGATAACCTCTATCAGGACATTGAGAGACAAGAGGCAATAAGCATTGACCACCTCCTGCGCACCCTGGAGCCCGACTATAAGCTGTTGTTGGTGGGGGATGCTAGAATGGGTTCGTGGGAGCTAATGGAGAGGTATGGGGCGATCAACTACTACGAGCGCAATGAAACACCGGGGATAGTTTGGCTCAGGCGGATTGCCGAACATTTTACTCACTGTGTTTGGCTGAATCCTGATGACCCACGCTTCTGGATCCACCCTACTATTCAAGTGATCGGGAAGCTCTTTCCCATGTTCCCACTTACCCTCGATGGTCTGGGGCAAGCAGTAAAAAGATTGGTCGTGAAAAAGTAACCATGCCCACTTCTCGAAGTGGCTCGTAGTTTATTTGGATTTCGTGAGCCGGCTATTTTGCATACCAAACTAGTAGTAGGCTTTCTGAATTTGCACAATCTGACGTTTTGTTACATCGTGATGCCTAGAACTACTGATGTTTCGATTTGGCGCTGTGGAATATTCCAGTACATGCTCAAAAGTTTGTTCTTGTTAGGCATGATCCTAAATCCATGCTTTTGATAGAAGTCGATTGCCCCCTTTCCACTTGAAGTATGTCAGAGAGAGACTGCCTTGCCGAGAGCCAAGTCTTCAAAATATTGCAATTCCTCTTGCCTTCATAAGATTCTTCCAGAATGGCTTATAGAGGAAACTCCGTTCATCCAGCTCACAAAGTTGTTTGAACATCGGCTTGGTAACGGTGAAAGCGAGAACCTCAGGGGGTATGTGCCGGCGCATCGCGATATCGGTAGCGCCAATCACGGCCTGAGGAATATCTAAGTCTTCGAATAATGGGACAAGCTCCATACACCCTGACCCGAATGGTGCAATCACTGGAGGGGGATCACTCGGTGCGCTGCTGTATTGTGCACCCAACACCAGCGCACTTAGCTGATCTGGATTAACATAGAATGTGATCGTCTTCAGGTACGCGTATTGATCCTCCCGAAGCGGGCCAATTAAGATATTGGGATGTTCCTGCCTATATGGTTTATTGTAATCAAGCCATTTATTCATGAGAGCATGTGATGCTTTCAACCCTTCGCCATCAACGAGGAATTTAACGAAGCTTCCACTCGACCTTGTCACCTGATTACAAAGCCAGCGACCGGCTCCACCGCAACCGGGATTGTCCCTAGTGATATGCAGCGTTTTACCCCTAAGCCATTTCTTGTAGAACGAGAAGACACACAGTCTCCTTCTTGGATCAGGCTCTACCAAAGGCTCGAACGGCGATGTATCTGGTGCATCGTAGAATCCGATTAGAGGGGTGGTAAGGCCAATTCTCTTAATCAAGTTTGTCACATCAGGCTGTATCATTATTGCCTCCTTTGAAAATAATCCCGTAGTTTTCAAAGTTTTAATGGGACTAGGCACATTGTCATGACAGTATCTTCCGAAAGCTGAGGCTGGCCAGCGTCACCAGCGCTGCAGTAGTAATAACAAGGGCGAATATATCCTGCGAAAGCGAACTGAAATCGCCAGTAACCAGTAAAGCCCTCATGGCATCAACTACATAGCTAAGGGGATTAACAATGGCAATCGCCTTCAGCCAGCCAGGCATAAGTGAAAGAGGATAGATTGCATTACTGGCAAAGAAGAGCGGCATGGTAATCGCCTGCCCAATCCCCATCATTCTCTCCCTGGTGTGGAAGACTGGAGCCAGGGACATACTCAGGCTTGAGAAGCACATCCCGAAGAGGATGACGATGGTAAAGACACCGAGCACAGTCAGAATGTTTAAAGAGAGATGTACCTGAATAATGAGGGCAAGAGCCAGGACAGCTATTGCCTGGAAAATCCCCCTCACTCCCGCCGAAAGAGCCTTTCCCAGGACGATAGCCGAACGTGGGGCAGGAGTGGAAAGAAGTTTGTTTAAAATCCCCAGGTCGCGCTCCCAGACCACGGTTATGCCGTAGAAAATGGCGACGAACATGACAGACTGGGCGAGAACCCCGGGCGTCATAAACTGAAGGTAGGAAAATGGCCCGGTAGTGATTCCTCTTATCTGGCTGAACACCGTGCCGAATACCAGAAGCCATAGCGCCGGTTGCACCGACCGCAGCCAGATCTGAGAGGTATCGTGTCTTACTTTTCTCAACTCAAACTCAGCCAGCGTGAAGGCGCTAAAGATATAACGTTTCAGACTCATCCGCTCATTCTCCGAAAGGTACGTCGCGTCCGGCGGGTCTCGGTCCAAGACTCGCCGGTCTCTATCCTGGTCCCGGTATACTTGAGAAAGACATCGTCTAGCGTAGGCTTCTTCAGTGACACCGCGTCGACCTCGATGCCGCTGGCGTTGAGGGACTCGATCAGGTGCGGAATCAGCTTCTCACCGTTAGAGACCAGCAAATCAATTTGTCCGTCAGGGGATTCGGTGATTGCAGAATACCCAAGCTCCTTGACCTTCTTGGTGAAACCGGGGGTTTTCGAGGCTAGGGTGAGCACATCACCGCCAACTGAGGTCTTGAGTTGGGTGGGTGAACCAATGGTAACAAGCTTCCCTTTATCCATAATCCCGATTCGGTCGCAGAGTACATCGGCTTCGTTCATATCATGGGTATTGATGAAGACAACCGTACCAAACTCCTGCCTTAGCCTTTTGATAAGCCCCCAGATGACCCTTTTGACGCCTGGGTCAAGGCCAATGGTCGGCTCATCAAGAAACAGCAGCTTGGGCCGATTAACCAGCGCCTGCGCAATCTCAAGCCGCCGCATCATACCCCCGGAATAGGTACTGGCCATGTCTTTGGCTCTGTCCTTTAGATCCAAGTAACCGAGAATCTCGTCAATAGCTTCTTTTCTGCCACGGCTCGGGATACCATAGAGTTTGGAATACATGAGGATGTTTTCAAAGCCGGTTAGCTCCCCATCCACAGAAACATCCTGGGGCACATATCCAGCGAGTTGCCTGACTTTACCCGAGTGGGTAAGAGCGTTAATACCCAAAACGTTTATCTGCCCCTCCGTCGGTTTGATAAGGGTAAGAAGCAATCGAATAGTCGTTGTTTTACCTGCCCCGTTAGGGCCAAGAAGCCCAAAAATCTCGCCCGGCTCGACGGTGAACGAAACTTTGTCTACTGCCTTAACTTTAGGATAAATCTTAGTGAGGTCTTGAACGATTATTGTACTCTCAGCCAAGATGCCACCTCGGTTCATTAGCACTATAAGCTTGATTATTTTGTCGCAGCATGTTCCTGTTTGATTTTTCCTTCACGAGCTTCAGCTGCCTGAACCAGCAAAGTAAGTCCCTTAAACACGCTGTTGAGCTCCTCCAAACTAAGCTGAGCCAGGATTTCCGATATATGACTTGCCCTTCTCTCTCTAAGGTTAGCGATAATAGCCTCCCCCTTATCAGTCACGCGTAGCATCAGCATACGGCGGTCTTCAGGATTTTCCTGACGGCTTACCAGCCCCTGCTCAACAAGGCGGTCGACAATGCCGGTTACGTTGGAAGGAGTCACCTCAAGTGCCGAGGCTAATTTCGTGAAATTGGTGCTTCCCCAATTGGCAATAAAAAACAGACTCTTAAGCTGAGGGATAGTGAGATTTAGCTCCATCCAGGCATCAAGGGTGTATCGCCTCATGTCCCGGTTTAGTCGGCGCTGGAGTTCAATAATCTCTTTTGTCAGTTCTGCCCTATCCATGGTGCCCAATTTATTCCCTTGCTTAATTATTTACACTACCTTGATATTTTATTACAACTTGAATAATTTGTCAACAAGGTAAAGTAGTATGACACAGTTCGAAAGTCAAGAGAGTGTGAGGAGATACAAAGGCTTTTTGTCATGCTGGGAACGTATGACGCTAGAGCATCAAATGCGTTGCGAGAGGAAATTTACTGTGCCTTCCATTGTGCTCATTATAAGCAACCTCCCACAATTACAAGGTCTTGGTGTAGTCTATAAGCTCGCCACGGCGGAAGCCCAAATGCTCAAACAAGCCCTGTAGCTGGCTATCACGTTCGTTAATTATTATCCGCACTGCACTGAGCTTCTTGGAGCGGCAGGTATCTAGCAATGCATCAACCAATTTGGTGGCAATACCCTGGCGCCAGTAGTCGGGGTCAACACCCAAAATTTGAATCAATCCCGCTTCAGTAACCGGTTCCCCAACATACGCCCGCCGCGCCAGAATAAAGCCTGCCACCTGACCGTTAACCTCAGCGACAACACTGAGGGCAAGCACTCCTCCCAGGTCTCCAGTAATTAAATCGGTATAGGTAACCGCCCTTCGCACCCCGGTAATTTTCCTGTCGATGGCTAAAACACTGTCAATATCCTCATGTTCCATAGGGCGGATTCTTACCCTAGGTTTCCCTCGCTCTAAACTAGTCATAGAATTGCCTCTATCTTCAAATTATGGAGTGCCTTTTTATATGCATCGTATTATCAGCATTTTTTGTCTTTTGTCAATAGGCTTCAGGTTTAATGCTTGACCCAATTTTTAAACCAGTTTATTATCACCAAGGGCGTTAATGAAAAGAACAGGAATCTTCTTTGCCTATTTCCTTGGGGAGAGGCTGAGGAATTTTCCCCAGGCATTGGACGGTATCCTAGATAAGGAAAATGTATCATATTATGACGCCGTTTATGACTCTGGTGATGGACTTTACTATTTGGAACCGGCGTCTGAGAAATTGCTGCTCAAGGTACACTCCCCAAGTATGGTGCAAATGGTAAAACTGACCGGTGACTACGAATCGGCGTTATACTCAGCCGGGGGCACAGTGCAGGCAGCTAGGGAGATCTATCACGGGAAAATTGATAACGCCTTTGTCTTTACCAGCTTTGGTGACCATCATGCCGGCAGGAACTTCTATGGTGGGATGTGTTATTTCAATGGTGCTGCTTTAGCTATAGCCGCTCTCAGGGAGCGGGGGGTGAGACGGTTCGCCATCGTGGATACCGATAGCCATCACGCCAACGGCACCAGGGATATATTTTCTGGCGATGATAATGTGCTTCATCTGTGCTTTTGCTATCAGGATTACATTGATGAACATAATAATGTGGATGTCATGATTCCATATCACACCTCGGATGAGGAGTATCTTGCCAAGATGAAACTGGAATTTATCCCCAGGGCGATAGCGTTTAAGCCAGAGTATATTTTCTGGGAATTTGGCTATGATGCCACCCAGGGGGAGTATGGAGACAAGGGTCTGACCCGGGATTGCCACCTCAAGCTGGCAAGACTCATCAAGGGGGTGGCGGATGAGGTTTGTCATGGCAGATTGGTTACTATCCTATGTGGTGGCTCAAGTCGAGCTATAGCGGCATATACTATACCCAGGATTATTGATTGTTTGGCTGAGCTGGGGAGGTTCTAGTGGTAGTCAGCACAGTAGGCACTATTCCCCATTTTTCAAAGTGAGCCTGCTTTAACCGCTGAAGGTTGGCTTGAACCGGGGCTGAGGTAAGAGCCTCTAGGGACATCAATACCCCATCCTCCCGGTTATCGGTGTAGTAGCCACGGCGTACCCCAACCTTGGTGAAGCCGTACTTGGAATAGAGACTCTGGGCAGCAGTGTTGGAGGCGCGTACCTCCAGGGTAATGAGACTAGCGTCTAGCTTTGTAGCTAGGTCGATGAGGGATATCAGCAGCAACTCCCCTATCCCCTGGTGGCGATGCCTCTCCCTTACCGCTATGTTAGTTATGTGGGCTTCCCCAGCCATAATCCATAAGCCAGCGAAACCGAAAACATGCTCCCTCCCAGTTGAGGGAAGTTCATTGCCAAAGAAATAGTCATGATTAAACAGATGCCTCAGCCGAGATACAAGCCCAGAGAAGCCCTTTGGTGGGGTGGCTTTCCTCTCAGGCTCTTCAACTGCGTCATCGCAGGCTACGATGTAACGGGCTAACCGGTTTTCTAGCTCGCGCCGATAGTTAGCCGGTGGCCACAAAGTAGGGAAGGCTTCATGGTCAATCTCAGCGACCTGAGGGATATCCCCTTTATGCATCAACCGCACATAGCAAGCCAAGTTCTCACCCGGGAAAGGTTTTACCTTCACCATCATTGTAATATATTCCATTTATCAATAGTTATTCAAGGGCGTAGCGTTCCCACTCACTATAAACGCAGCCACAGTATTGCTGGCGGTAGAGAGCTAGCGGCTTGGTCATACTGCGGCTATCTGAGTAGCGCCTCCTCAGGTCGGCATAGAGGAATTTTATGCCCTTTTCTTTTGCTACGTCATTACCAATCTCCCGGACAAGGTCATGCTTCTGGTGGGGGCTGATGAGCAGGGTGGTGGTGAAGGCGTCAAAGCCCTTCTGAAGGGCTATTTTAGCCGTCTCTGACAGGCGAAGCCTGAAGCAATACTGGCAACGCTCGGATTCATGCCCCACCACCTGGCGGAAGTAATCAACGATGCCATAGCCCTCAATTGTTACCAACGGCAGTTTCATTTCTTGAGCTAGAGACTGCATTGCCTCAAGGCGGTGGTGGTGCTCAGTATAGGGGTGGATATTGGGGTTATACCACAGGGCGCTGACCTCATACCCTTGCTGCCGCCAGTAGTTAACGGTATAGGCGGCACAGTGGGCACAGCAGCTATGAACTAGAAGCTTGTTCCTCTTCACCACCGCTACTGCTTTGCCACAGGGTTGGCTGAGGGGGTTTTTCTTTATTGTAGGATAGACCGAGGTGCTGATAGGCGAGCTGGGTGGCTAATCGTCCACGGGGGGTCCGCTCAAGGAAGCCAAGCTGCAAAAGATAGGGTTCATAGACATCCATGATAGTATCTGCCTCCTCGCTGATAGAGGCAGCGATGGTATCCAGCCCCACCGGTCCCCCATTAAACTTGTCAATAATGGTGTGGAGCACCTTATGGTCTATCTCATCCAGACCGATGTGGTCTACCTCAAGCTTGGACAATGCCTCAACTGCTATCGCTTGGGTGGCAACACCGTCCGCCATCACCTGAGCGTAGTCCCTGACTCGCTTGAGCAGTCGGTTAGCCACCCTCGGTGTGCCTCTAGCCCGGCGGGCTATCTCCCCTAGCCCCTCAGCTTCCGCCTTTACCCTGAGGATTCGGGCTGAGCGGTGGAGGATTTTTTCTATAGATGCCTGGTCATAGAAATCAAGGCGGTAGACAGCACCAAATCGGTCTCTGAGGGGCGGGCTGAGCAAGCCAAAGCGGGTGGTGGCGCCAATCAGGGTAAACGCCGGCAGGTTTAGTCGCAGGCTTCTGGCACCGGGACCCTTGCCGATAATGATGTCAAGGGCAAAGTCTTCCATCGCCAGGTATAGTACCTCTTCTACCACCCGACTTAAGCGGTGGATTTCATCAATAAACAAAACGTCATGGTTGCGGAGGTTAGTCAGGATAGCTGCCAGGTCTCCGGTGCGCTCTACCGCCGGACCTGAGGTAACCCTGATGTTTACCCCCATCTCAGCGGCAATGATATAAGCCAGGGTCGTTTTTCCCAGCCCGGGTGGACCGTAAAGCAGGACATGGTCCAGCGCCTCATCCCTGCCTTTAGCCGCAGTGATGGCTATCTTCAGGTTATCCTTAATCTTATCCTGCCCGATAAAGTCATCAAAGCGCCGGGGGCGGAGGCTGGTATCAAGGGTTACATCCTCAGCCCCGGGTTTGCCTGATACAATGCGCTCTATTTTAACCTCCTTAAAGCACCCTCTTTAAGCCACTTTATTATACCACATCTCAATACGGGCTTGGCTAAAATAAGAGGGTCGCCCAAGATAGGGCGACCCTCTTATCATTAAAGCAATCAGTGCCCAATAATTAGCTGGCTGTCTCCTCCCCCGGATTCTCCCCGCCCACCGCTCCCTCGGCGGTCAGACTTGGCGTTTCCTCCACTGCCAAAGCTGGTGTCTCCCCCGCAGCTAGACTCGGCTTCTCTTCTGCTGCCAAACTTGGCACCTCCGTGGTCAGACTTGGTACCTCAACTGCTACCAGACTTGGCACTTCCTCAGCAACCGTCTCCTCAGCGATGGGGTAGCAAGCTGGAATCAGCTTGCCGATAATTACATTTTCCTTAAGCCCGACCAGCCGGTCAATCTCGCCTTTGATCGCAGCCTCGGTGAGCACCCTGGTAGTCTCCTGGAATGATGCTGCTGCCAGCCAGCTCTCGGTGTTCAGCGAGGCTCTGGTTATACCCATTAGTACAGCATGGGCAGTAGCTGGCTCACCCCCTTCAGCCAGTACCTTGGCGTTAATATCCTCGTAGCGGAATATATCTATCAGCTCTCCGGGCACTAGGTCGGTATCACCTGAGGAGTCAATGCGAACCTTAGACAGCATCCGGCTGACAATAACCTCAATATGCTTATCGTTTATATTCACTCCCTGGGAGCGATATACCTTTTGCACCTCATCTACTAGGTATTGCTGGGTTGCCTCCTTACCTAAAATATGCAGGATGTCCTGTGGGTTGATTGAGCCATCAGTAAGTTGCTGTCCCGCCTTTATATAATCCCCGGTCTGGACCCGAATATGGGCGCTAGCCGGAGCCGCATACTCCTGCTGTTCCTCTTCCATGTAGCTAATAAATAGCTGCTCACCGTCAATAATTACCTCCCCGGCAACACGGGCTTGGATAGGTTTAACTTCGGTGGCCAGAGCTACTGGCTGTGGTGAGGCTTCAGCCTCAGGCGGTGGGGAGGCTAACACCGCCCCTATATCTACCCATTGCCCGTTATTCACCACAAACTGCCAGCCCGCCGGCAGTTGATATTCGTCACGGTATACCTCAGAACTGGTGACCCTTATCACCTTCCCCTCCTCATCCTGAACTACCTCAGCCTTCCCGTCTATTTCTGAGATAATCGCCTGACCCTTAGGCGGTCTTGCCTCAAACAGTTCCTCCACCCTGGGTAGACCACTGGTAATATCAAGCCCGACCACACCGCCGGTGTGGAAGGTACGCAGGGTTAGCTGGGTACCTGGCTCACCAATGCTCTGGGCGGCAATTATCCCTACTGCCGTGTTGAGGTCAACTAGGTGCCCCCGGGCAAGGTCTCGGCCATAGCACCGCTGGCAAGTACCGTGCCTGGAGCTGCAGCTAATGGGAGACCGGACATGAACCTTGGTTATCCCGGCAGCAACAATTTCACTTGCCTTTTGCTCGTCAATCTCCTCATTTCGGTCAACAATGGTTTTCCTAGTTTTGGGTTTGACCACTTTACTGGCAGCCAGCCGCCCGATTATTCGCTCAGCAAATAGCGGCAGTAGTTCCTTTTCCTGTGGCTCCGATATCCACATACCCTCAGTAGTGCCGCAGTCATCCTCACGGGTGATAACATCCTGGGCAACATCAATGAGGCGTCTGGTGAGATAGCCCGAATCCGATGTCCTCAGGGCAGTATCGGCTAATCCCTTTCTGGCGCCATGGGTAGAGATAAAGTATTCCAGAACACTGAGCCCTTCACGGAGCCCTGACTTTATTGGGAAGTCTATTATTTTGCCCGAGGGGTCAGTCATCAGCCCCCGCATACCTGCCATCTGCCTTATCTGGGAGATATTACCCTTTGCCCCTGATGTTGCCATCATGTAAATGCCACCATAGCGGTCAAGAGTCTGGGAGATAATATCGGTAATCTTGTCAGTAGTTTCCATCCATACTGCTATGGTGCTATCATACTTTTCGTCCTCAGTGATTAGGCCCCGGTTATACTGGTTTTCAATGATAGCCACCCTCTCCCCTGCCTCCTCCAGCAGCTTGGGCTTGCTCTCGGGAACTTGAATATCCCCCATAGCAATGGTAATCCCTGACTTTGTGGCATAGCTAAAGCCTAGCTGTTTGATGCTGTCCACTACCTTAGCCGTCTCCTCGTTACTCAGCAGCTTATGGCAATCAGCTACCATTTGCTTTAAGCTTGACTTATCAATGGCTTTATTGAAGAAGCCGAGCTCGGGGGGCAAAACATCGTTGAAGATGATGCGCCCGACGCTAGTTTTAATCCTCTGCCCGTCTTCTTGCTGCTTTCTGACCTCAATCTCAGCTCTGAGGTCAATGCGCCCCAGTTCATAGGCGAGCTTTGCCTCGTCAAAACTGCCGAGGATTGAGCCCTCACCACTAGCCCCGGGGATAATAGTGGTCAGGTAATAGCAGCCCAGAACCATGTCCAGGGTTGGTGTTACTATTGGCTCCCCAGAGCTTGGCAGCAGCATGTTGTGGGTGCTGAGCATGATTTCCTTGGCTTGCCTAACCGCAGCTTTAGACAGGGGAACATGAATTGCCATCTGGTCACCATCAAAGTCAGCGTTGAAAGCAGCACATACCAGGGGGTGAATCTGGATGGCACTACCATCAATGAGCACTGGTTCAAACGCCTGAATGCTGAGCCGGTGCAGGGTGGGAGCCCGGTTAAGCAACACCGGCCGCTCCTTGACCGCCTCCTCAAGTATGTCATACACCTCTGGCTTATTTCTCTCCACCAGTCGGCGGGCACTCTTAATATTGTGGGCAAGCCCCTGCTCCACCAGCCGTCGCATAATGAACGGCTTGAATAGCTCCACTGCCATCCGTCTTGGTAACCCACACTGGTAAAGCTTAAGCTCGGGACCAACAACAATGACTGAGCGCCCACTATAGTCAACCCGCTTGCCCAGTAAATTCTGGCGAAAGCGCCCTTGCTTGCCCCGGAGCATATCGGAGAGGGACTTTAGTTTATGGTTACCGCCAATGGCAACGGCTCGTCCCCTCCTTCCATTATCAATAAGGGAATCAACCGCCTCCTGGAGCATCCTTTTCTCGTTGCGGATGATAATCTCTGGTGCCCCTATTTCCAGCAGGTGGCGCAGCCGGTTATTGCGGTTGATGACTCGCCGATACAGGTCATTAAGGTCGCTGGTGGCAAATCTACCACCGTCTAGTTGAACCATAGGCCGGAGGTCGGGCGGTAGCACCGGTAATACAATTAAAATCATCCACTCTGGCTTATTGCCGCTGCGGCGAAACGCCTCCACTACCTGTAGCTGCTTAGCCGCCCGCCTCCGGCGTTGCCCCGAAGTTGAGCGGGTCTCCTGGAGCAGCCGATTACGCATTTCATCCAGGTTAAGGTCCTTAAGTAACTGGAGAATAGCCTCAGCCCCTATCCCGGCGGTAAAAACCTGGCTATATCTTTGTTTGAGCTCATGATATTGGTTCTCGGTGAGCAGGACACCCTTCCTCACGTCCTTTAGCTGTTCCACCGCCGCCGAAAACCTCTCCTCAATCTCCAGCTTTTCCTCGCCGAAGCTGTGCCGGAGCTGGTCTATCTCATCTACTGTTGCCCCCGCCTGCTCCCTCTCTTGAGTCTTAGCCTCCAGCGCGCTTTGGAGCTCATCTATTTGCTGTAAGCTATTCTGCTTTAGTTGCTTAATTGTTTCCTGGCGCGCCTCCTCGTCTATGGAGGTAATAATATAGTGAGAGAAGTAGAGGACACGCTCCAGGCTCCGCGGTGATAGGTCAAGCAGCAGTCCTATTCGGCTGGGTATCCCCTTGGCAAACCAGATATGGCTCACCGGGCTTGACAGCTCAATGTGTCCCATGCGCTCACGCCGGACCTTAGCCCTGGCGACCTCAACCCCGCACTTATCGCAGATAATCCCCTTGTACCGTATCCGCTTATACTTACCACAATAGCATTCAAAGTCCTTGGTTGGACCAAAGATTCTCTCGCAAAAAAGCCCATCCCTTTCTGGCTTCAGGGTGCGGTAGTTGATAGTCTCCGGCTTGGTCACCTCTCCATATGACCAGCTCCTAACCTGCTCTGGTGAAGCCAGTGAGATACGAATAGCATCAAAATCGTTAACCTCAAACATTTTCTTCTTTTACCTCTTGCTTAGTTAAATTCTCGTCAGCTTCAAGCCCTGCCTCCAGTTTTGGGGCTTCTTTAGCTTCGGTGGCAAATGTTGCCTTTTCCTCCTCATTAATCACCTCAATGGCAAGCCCTAGGCTTTCTAGCTCTTTAACCAGAACCTTGAATGATTCTGGCACTCCGGGTTGGAGGATATCCTCATTTTTAACTATACCCTCATAGGTTTTGGCTCGACCAGTAACATCATCCGACTTTATGGTCAGGATTTCCTGAAGGATGTGGGCAGCACCATAGGCTTCCAATGCCCATACCTCCATCTCACCAAAGCGCTGACCGCCGAATTGAGCCTTACCCCCCAGGGGTTGCTGGGTAATCAGAGAATAGGGTCCGGTGGAACGGGCGTGAACCTTATCCTCAACCAGGTGGATTAGCTTCATCATATAGATGCTCCCCACTGTTACCGGCTGGTCAAAGGGCTGACCAGTTCGTCCATGACGGAGTATAACCTTGCCCATAATCGGCGGGTGAAGATTACGTTCGGTTCTTACTGTCTCCACTACCTGCCTCAGTTGCTGTTGGTTGAGGTCAAGGCTGGCTATGCCCATGTCTTCAAGCCACAGGCGCAGGCAAACCTCCCTCGCCTCCCCGGGGTAGTCATCACCAAATACCCTATCCCCATTGTAGCCGTGGTCTTCAAGCCATGCCTTAGCCTGCTCCAGGTGCACGCTGGGGCGGTCACTTGAGGGGTCAAGGTCAAGTGCTCCAGCTCTTTGAGCAATCCAGGCTCTAGCCAGAGCATCCTCAATTTCGCCATCACTGGCTCCATCAAAAACCGGGGTAAGTACCTTGAACCCAAGAGTCTGGGCAGCCCATCCGAGGTGGGTCTCCAGAACCTGCCCCAGATTCATCCGCGATGGGACACCTATCGGGTTGAGGATAATATCTACTGGTGTGCCATCGGGAAGGAAGGGCATATCCTCAGCCGGCGCAATGAGGGAGATAACCCCCTTATTGCCATGCCGCCCGGCTAGCTTATCACCCACCGAAACCTTCCGCTTCTGGGCAATCCAGACCTGTACCCATTGGTTGACCCCGGCAGGCAGGTCATCACCCTTGTCACGAGAGAAGACCCTGACATTAATCACCTTGCCCCACTCACCGTGAGGCACTCGGAGGGAGGTGTCCTTCACCTCTCGGGCTTTCTCGCCAAAGATAGCCCTAAGCAGTTTCTCCTCAGCCGATAGCTCGGTCTCCCCCTTGGGGGTAATCTTGCCCACTAATATATCGTCCGGACCCACCTTAGCACCAATCCGAATAATGCCATTTTCATCAAGCTCGCGCAGACTTTCCTCACTCACGTTGGGTATATCCCTAGTAATCTCTTCCGGCCCTAACTTGGTATCCCTAGCTTCTATCTCATGTTTCTCAATATGAATTGAGGTAAACTTATCCTGCTCCACCAGGCGGCTACTGATGATAATAGCGTCCTCAAAGTTATAGCCTTCCCAGCTCATAAAGGCACAGATTACATTCTGACCCAGAGCCAGTTCTCCATATTCGGTAGATGAGCTATCAGCTAGAACCTGTCCCAGCTCCACCCGTTCACCCTTGCTGACTATGGGGTGCTGGCTGATGCACGTCCCCTGATTAGTGCGGACAAATTTCATTAATGGGTATACATCCCTGTCGTCGCTATCCTGAGCAACCACAATCTCGGAGCTGGTAGCCGAAGTGACTATCCCAGCATTTTGAGCAAAGACGACCTGCCCACTGTGCTTGGCAACCTCTACTTCCATACCGGTAGCGACCACAGGTGCCTCGGGGCGAAGCAGGGGTACTGCTTGGCGCTGCATGTTAGACCCCATCAGGGCACGATTAGCATCATTATGCTCAAGGAAGGGTATTAATGATGTGGCAACGCTAACTATTTGCTTAGGTGAAACATCCATAAATTCAATCTCATCGGGGGCCACTAGTACGTAGCGCTCAGCGTATCTGGCTTCAACCTTCTCATCGACAAATTGGTTATTTGGGTCAAGCTTAGCATTAGCCTGAGCAATAATATACTCGTCCTCTTTATCGGCTGATAGGTAAACGACTTCATCAGAGACAAAGGGCACCACCTTTATCTTTCTCGGAGGTAATTTAGATAGCCTGGTGGCAAGCTTTGGGGTAATGCTCGTCCTAGCTTCGACTACAGTATTGCCTTTATCGTCAACCACTGCCTCCGTGGTTGCCCTGCCCACCAGCTCATCGTAGGTATTGTTCACCTCAGAAATAACCTTGCGGTATGGTGTCTCAATGAAGCCATATCGGTTAATCCGTCCATAGGTGGCTAGGGAGCCGATAAGACCAATGTTAGGTCCCTCCGGCGTCTCAATGGGGCAGATCCTACCGTAGTGGGAGAAGTGGACATCCCTGACCTCAAACCCAGCCCGCTCCCGAGATAGACCCCCCGGTCCCATTGCTGATAGTCGGCGCTTATGAGTTAGCTCAGCCAGCGGGTTGGTTTGGTCCATAAACTGTGATAGCTGGGAGCCACCGAAGAACTCCCTGGTCGCTGCCATTACCGGGCGAATGTTGACCAGGGCACTGGGGGTTATCACCTCAGTGGCGAGAATACTCATGCGCTCCCTGACCACTCGTTCCAGGCGCAGTAACCCGATGCGGAATTGGTTTTGAATTAGCTCACCAACAGTGCGCACTCGCCGATTTCCCAGATGGTCAACATCGTCGGTGGTATCGCTCCCATTGTCAATCATAATGATGTGTCTTACTATCTCAACGATGTCCTCTCTGGTCAGAGCCAGTTGACTTTCTGTGATTTTAAGCCCTAATCGCTTATTAAGCTTATAGCGCCCTACCTCCCCAAGGTCATAGCGCACCGGGTCGAAGAACAGATTTTTGAGTAGTTTTCTGGCATTTTCAATGTTAGGCGGGTCCCCGGGGCGCAACTTTCTATAGATATCAAGCAACGCCTCAGGCTCATCCTTGACCAAAGGCTCGCGCTCTATAGTTGAGCGGATATATTGGTGCTCTGGGGAGTTATCCTCCGTAGCAAATAGCTCAAGCAGTTGTTTCTCACCACTATAGCCGATAGCCCTGAGCAATGTGGTGATAGGAATCTTGCGTTTGCCATCTATCTTAGCCGAGATTACACCCCGATTGCTAGTCTCAAACTCAAGCCAAGCCCCGCGGGTAGGGATTAGTTTGGCATGGCACAACCTGCGACCAGTGGTGGGGTCTTCTTCAACCGAGAAATAGACGCCTGGAGAACGCAGTAGCTGGCTTACTGCCACCCTTTCGGCGCCACTGGTAATGAAGGTGCCTCTAGCTGTCATCAGCGGAATGTCACCAAAGAATAGGTCTTGCTCCTTGATTTCCCCGGTTTCTTTAACCAATAGTTGTGTCCTGACATAGAGGGGGGCTGAGTAGGTCAGGTCTCTCTGGCGGCACTCCTTCTCGGTGTGATGGGGCTCGCGGAATTCATAGTCTATGAAGCTAAGCGCCAGTCTCTTGCCGGTGAAGTCCTCAATAGGAGATATCTCCTCCAGCAAGTGCCTTAGCCCATGTTCCTGAAACCAGCGGAAGGAATCGGTTTGAATCTTGAGCAGGTTTGGTACCTCCAGTACCTCAGGCAATTTGGCGTAAGACTTCCTGGGAACAGGAGGCACATTTTGTTTAGCATTTATTGGCAACATAAATAGTTGTCTCTTACTCTAATCCTAAAAATAGATGAGCCAAATTTTGCAACAATGCAGCACTAACCTAAGTCAAACCAATGGTTAATGGGAAGGTATAATAAGGTGAAACCTTAAGTGGCATAATAACAAACTTATATGATACCACTATTTTCAGTTTTTGTCAATACCCTTTTCCCCACTTGGGGAAAACTTATCACCTTAAGTGGAGATAGGGGGATTCGAACCCCCGACCTCCGCGATGCGAACGCGGCGCTCTCCCTATTGAGCTATATCCCCAGACTGCACCTAAATTATACTTAATCTTGGTCAAACTGTAAAATCTTAGTAACCTATCCCCCTTCCCCTCTGGAGGAAGCCTCCCTGTTTTAAACTTATCTCTTTTTTCCCACCCTCCCACCCTCAGGGGCTTTGCCCTTAATCTCCTGTTCTCGCCGGGGTGTATAAGAGGGGCGCCAGCCCCTCTTTTTAATCTCCTTCCCCCTCTCCTTTGAAGGAGAGGGGGATTAAGGGGGTGAGGTAGATAGATAAAATTTCTTCCTTGTCAGCCATCACCATTGTTGCTATACTAAAATGTGCTATGAGCTACGAGACCATTATTGGATTGGAGGTTCACACCCAGCTCTTGACTAAAAGCAAGATGTTCTGCCGCTGTAGTGCTGATTATGCCACTGCCTCACCCAACACCCATGTCTGCCCGGTTTGCCTCGGTATGCCCGGGGTTCTGCCGACTATTAATCAACAGGCGATAGAATATACCATAATGACTGCTCTGGCTCTCAACTGCACTATCTCCGATTACACCAAGTTTGACCGTAAGAACTACCCCTATCCCGACCTGATGAAGGGCTACCAGATTTCCCAGTCCGATGCCCCTATCGGGCACGATGGCTGGCTTATTATTGAGGTTAATGGTGAAAAGAGAAAGGTGGGTATAATCAATGTGCACCTTGAGGAGGATGTGGCTAAATTACTCCACCGCACCTCCTCAGACGGACAGTCCTATAGCCTGGTTGATGTCAACCGGTCTGGGGTGCCACTAATGGAGATTGTCGGTGGGCCCGACCTACGTTCTCCGGAGGAAGCCAGGCAATACCTGATAAAGCTACGAAGTATACTCCAGTATCTGGGTGTATCTACAGCTAGTATGGAGGAGGGCAGCTTCAGGTGTGATGCCAATATCAGCATTCGCCCTGAGAATAGCCAAAAATTTCTGGCTAAGGTTGAGGTCAAGAATATGAATAGCTTCAAGGCGGCCTACCTGGCTCTGGAGTATGAGGCTAAACGACAAAGAAGGATGGCTGAGGAGGGCAAAAGGCTCATCCAGGAGACCAGGGGGTGGGTGGAGGAGAAGGGGATAACGGTTGTCCAGCGCAGCAAAGAGTATGCCCACGACTATCGCTACTTCCCTGAGCCTGACCTGCCGCCACTGGTTTTAAACCGTGAGTGGGTGGGAGAGATAAGGTCAAGGCTTCCTGAGCTGCCCGAAGCCAGACGCGACCGATTTGTAGCTGAATACGGCTTGCCCGTCTATGATGCCAACCTGCTTACCGCCTCCAAGGCAATGGCCGACTACTTTGAGGAATGCCTTAAAACCGAGGAGTTTAAGAAATTACCCTCAGCTAAAGGGGCTAAAGATGTCAGTAACTGGCTTCTGGGTGAAGCCAGCCGTATAACAAATGCTAATAACATAGATATCGCTGAATTTAGAAAAAAGGTAAGCCCAGAACGACTTGTTGGATTAACGGATTTAATGGTGAAGGGTACTATAAGTGGTACGACTGCCAAACCTGTGCTTGAGGAGATGTTTAACACCGGTAAAGATGCTGCTAGCATTATTACCCAGCGGGGACTGAGCCAAATCAGTGATACCGAAGAGATTGAGAGGGAGGTCATTGCGGCAATAAGAAGTAATGCTCAAGCGGTAGCTGATTATAAGGCGGGGAAGAAAGAGTCCTTAAAATTCCTCGTTGGGCAGGTGATGAGAGCCACCAGGGGTCGTGCCAACCCAGGGTTGGTAAACGAACTGCTGGAGAAGAAACTAGAGGAAGGATGAGATGCAGACCTATTTAAATGTAGCTCAGATTATATTATCCTTAGCCTTGATATTAGCCGTCCTGCTCCAGGTTAAAAGTGGGGGGCTAGGGGGTATCTTCGGTCAGCCTGACACCGTCTACCGGACTAAACGGGGCATGGAAAAAACGCTGTTTCAATTCACCATCGTCTTGGTCATTCTATTTATCATTGTCTCTATTTTAGCTCTCAGAATTAGCTAGTAGTTAATAGTATATGAAGTGTCCGGTTTGTCAAAAGGATGCCCGAGCCCATATCTACTACTGCGCCAGATGTGCCGTTTATGTGCATGAGAGATGCTGACAAAAGCATGTAGAGGTGGCTCATAAGGAAAAGAAGTAAATCGATGAAGCTGAAGGTATGGTTCTTTGAGACCAGACCACAGTTCCTGCTTCTTTCTGTGGTGCTGGCTTTTCTTGGTAACTCTATCGCCTGTTACGAATTTAAAGAATCGGGTGGCGCATTACACCTTAATTATAACTACGCCCTGCTCGCCTTTGTCGGGCTGCTTCTCTGCCACATCAGCGTCAATGTACTTAACGACTACTATGACTTTAGAAGCGGGATAGACCTTGAGGTAAAGAGAACCCCGTTCAGTGGCGGCAGTGGTATCCTTCCTGCATCCCTACTTAAGCCAGGGCAGGTCTTCTGGTTTGGACTGGCCTCCTTCCTGCTGGCGGTGCCTATAGGTGTTTATTTTGTTATCGCCAGGGGCTGGCTCCTTTTACCACTGCTTCTGGTAGCTGCGGGGTGCACCCTACTCTATACCCCCTTGCTGGCCAGAGTGGGGTGGCCAGAGTGGGCTCCCGGGGTGGGGTTGGGGGCTTTGCCGGTGCTGGGAACTTACTTTGTTCAGACCACGGCTTATACCATTCCGGCCATTGTTGCCTCTATACCCTCTGGCATTCTGGTACATAACCTGCTACTACTAAATGAATTCCCTGACGCTGAAGCCGATAGGAAAGCGGGAAGAAAGACGATGCCAATCGTTCTGGGGAAAGAAAAGGCAAGCATAGCCTATTCAGCTCTGACTATAATAGTTTATTTGTGGATAATCGGTGGCGTGGTGGCTAGGATAATGCCTATTTTTTGTTTAATCGCCCTGCTGACCCTCCCCCTGGCAATAAAAGCGATTCAGGGTGCCAGAAAGCCTGAAGATATAGACAGGCTAGTGCCAGCTATGGCAAATAACGTTCTGGTTGTCCTCCTGACCCAGCTACTCTTGGGCATTGGCTATATTCTGGCAGGGGTTTTGTAATGTCAGTTGACCTGGTCTTACTTCATCCCCCCAGCGTCTATGACTTTCGCCAGAAAATGATTCTCTACGGTCCGGTTAGTGACCTGATTCCATCGTCCTCCATGTTTGAGATGTATCCCATTGGCTTTACCAGCATTGCTGAGTATCTGGAGGGTGCCGGGTATCGGGTACGCATTGCCAACCTGGCGGTTCGTATGCTCAGTGATAAGAAATTTGATGCCGCGGCACTGATAAGGCGCCTAAGGGCACCGGTATTTGGCATTGATTTACACTGGCTGGTGAGCGCTCACGGCGCTATTGAGGTCGCCAGGATAGTGAAAAGGTGCCACCCTGAAGCCAAGGTGGTGATGGGAGGGCTTTCCGCCTCTTACTTCTATCGGGAGCTAATTCAGTACCCGGAGATTGATTATGTAATCAGGGGCGACTCTACTGAGGAACCACTCAGGCAGCTCATGGACTGCATAACGAACAAAAGGCAGCCTGAAGATGTGCCCAATCTTGTCTGGCGGGATGGGCAGGGTGAAACAAGAGAAAATCCCTTCTCTTATGTCCCCGCTGACCTGAGCAATGTCATGGTCAACTACTATACCAATACCATGCGCTCGGCTATTAGATACCGTGACCTGGCTAGTTATACCCCATTTAAGGGGTGGACGAGTTATCCTATTACCGGTGTGCTAACCTGCCGCGGCTGCACTCAGAACTGTGTTATCTGCGGCGGCTCGGCGGCTGCCTTCAGAAACTCCTATAATCGGGAAAAGGCTGTTTTTCGCTCCCCACAGTCAGTAGCCCACGATGTAAAGCAGATTGAGCGCTTTAGCCGCGGCCCCATCTTTATCCTCGGAGACCTGCGTCAGGCAGGGGAGGACTATGCCTATGAAGTTCTGCACCGGCTGGAGAAGAACCGGGTAAAAAATCAGGTCATCCTTGAACTTTTCTCTCCCGCCTCTGCTGACCTTCTTCACCAGATGAGCCTCTCCTGTCCCAACTTCTGCCTTGAGATTTCTCCCGAATCCCATGACCCCGAGGTAAGGAGGGCTACCGGTAGAAACTATTCCAACCAAGATTTGGAGCAAACGCTGAGCCATGCCCTTAGTGCCGGCTGCGGGCGACTGGATGTGTTCTTTATGATTGGGTTGCCCAAGCAAACCCCAAAGTCGGTAATGGACACCGTTGACTACTGCGATTTCCTGTTGCAGAGGTTTAACGGGGATAAGCGGCTTTCCCTGTTTATTGCCCCAATTTCGCCATTCCTTGACCCGGGCAGTCTTGGCTTTGAACAACCCAAGCGCCACGGCTACCGTGTCCTGTTCCGGACGCTTGAGGAACACCGCCAGGCGCTACTAGAACCAAGCTGGAAGTATTCATTAAACTATGAGACTAAATGGATGACACGCCAGCAGATTGTGGATACTGCTTATGAGGCTATACTGCGTCTCAATCGCTTGAAGGCAAAATATGGCATTATCTCCCGACAAATGGCTGAGGTTGGGGAGCAACGCACCAATGCGGCTTGGGCAATGACACATCACATTGATGAGCTACTGGCTAGGGGGGGTTATGACGAGCTACCCTGGTTAAAGACAAGGATAGACGAGATAAATGCCTCCCGGGTGGTTGAGAGGCTACAACTCAAGCTACCAGTGGGGCTGGTCAAGCTGAAGTTTTTGGAATCCCTATGGTCATGGGCAACTAGACGATAGTTAGCCTATTGATTATCAGCCTCACCCCCTGTATCCCCCTCTCCACTCTTGGAGAGGGGGAAGTATATAAAAAAGAGGGGCTTAAGCCCCTCTTAAACACCCCAAAAGTAGGAGAGTTAAAGAGAGGCGAAGCCTCTCTTAATTAAATATTTCCCCCTTCCCTCAATAAAATAATAAGGGAAGGGGGTCAGGGGGATAGGTTACTAAAGGACTTCACTACTACTTCTTTCGCTTCCGCACCGTGCCTTTTGGGGTGTCCTCAAGGATTATGCCCATCTCAGCAATAAGCTTATCAAGCATTTCAACCGAAGGCGCACGTCTCCATACCTTCTTTGTTCCCTGAGGAGTATCTTCCAAGACAATTCCAAGCTCAGCCAGCTTTTTCCGTATCTCATCAGCCCGCTGCCAGTTCTTCTCCTTCCGGCACTTCACCCGCTCCTCAACCAGACGATCAACACGGGCCTCAGTCTCTGCAGTTGGTTGCACACTTATGTAAACAGTAGGAGCATAAGTTGTAATCGTAAGTCTGAGTGTCGGAACCTTTACAATAATATCGCGTCTTAGTCTCAAACCAACAACATCGCACGCAAGGTTGGTAAAAAGTTCTTGAGCATCCTTAAAACCTAGGCCATGATCACCAGCTTGATTTATTGCGTTCGCCAAATCAAAAAGGACAGCCAAGGCTTTAGAAGTATTGAAATCATCGTCCATGGCCTCAATAAATTGCTCTTCGTAGGGTGCAGCATCAAGAGCTTGCCCTTTACCCTTAGTTGGATCAACTCTTGAATATGCCGAGATTAATCCTTCTCTTCCCCGCTCCACCGCCTTCAGTCCCTCCTCGGAGTAGGTCAGCGGGCTGCGGTAGTGGGAGCTTAAGACAAAGAGGCGGATAGCGTCGGGGCTGTACTTTTCCAGCGCCTGCTTAATTGTTATCAGGTTGCCCAATGACTTGCTCATCTTCTCCTCGCCAAGCTGAACCAGCCCGTTATGCAGCCAGTATTTAACAAAGGGCTTTTTGCCAGTAAAGCTCTCCGACTGGGCAATCTCGTTCTGGTGGTGGGGAAAAATCAGGTCCTGCCCGCCGCCGTGGATGTCGAGGGTATCACCCAGGTATTTCAGGGACATGGCGCTGCACTCAATGTGCCAGCCCGGTCTGCCCCGACCCCAGGGGCTTTCCCACCACGGCTCACCCGGCTTTGATGCTTTCCACAGGGCAAAGTCCATCGGGTGTTCCTTATCCTCCCCCGGTTCAACGCAGGCTACAGCCATCACCTCGGCAAGATTGCGGTGAGCCAGCTTGCCATAGTCGGGGACATTCCTTACCCTGAAGTAGACGCTACCGCCGGCGGGATAGGCATAACCTTTATCGATTAAACCCTGTATCACCTCAATGATTTTTGCTATCTCCCCCGTCGCCCGTGGGTAGATATCCGCCCGCTCAATATTCAGGGCATCCATATCCTCAAAGTAGCTATCGGTGTATTTCTGCGCCAGCTCAGCGGGGGTAATGCCAAGCTTGGTTGCCCGGTCTATAATCTTATCGTCAATATCGGTGATGTTCTGCACGTATTTGACCTTATAGCCCCGAAACCTAAGGTAGCGCCGGATAACATCAAAGATGATATAGCTCATAGCATGCCCTATATGGCAGTTATCATACGGAGTAACCCCACAGACATACATCTTGGCCTCATCGCCCTGGGGCAAAAATTCTTCCTTTTGTCCGGAAAGGGTGTTAAATACCTTCATCCTTCACCCTCCACCATGGCTACGGCACAGGCAGCAATCCCCTCCCCCCGACCAACAAAGCCCAAGCCGTTAGCGGTGCTTGCTTTCACACTGACCTGACTTGGGGCAACACCCAGCGTCTGGCTTACCTGCTGCCGCATCTGGTCAATAAAGTCTCTAAGTCTAGGCTTTTCAGCAACGATGGTGGCATCAACATTAACTATCTTAAAGCCACTGTCCTCCAGCTTATCCCGCGTTGTTTTAAGCAGGGTTAGGCTGGAAATATCCTTATACTCCGGCTCGCCGGAAGGGAAATGGCTACCGATATCACCCAGAGCCACTGCCCCGAGCAGGGCATCAATAATAGCGTGGGTCAGAGCGTCGGCGTCACTCCAGCCGCTAAGCCCTTGAGCAAAAGGTATCTCCACGCCGCCGAGGGTGAGCTTCCTCCCCCTGACTAAGGGGTGAACATCATAGCCTATGCCAATTCGTAGCCTACTTCCCATGCTTCTGTAAAGCCTCAGCTAAAGCCAGGTCATCAGGATTCGTTATCTTTATATTATCATATGAGCCCATATATAGCTTCACCTTATAGCCCAGCTTCTCTACCAGCGAGGCGTCGTCGGTTACCTCACCCTTTGTCTGCTCATAGGCTCTAGCAATTATATCAAACCTAAACACCTGTGGCGTCTGCACTGCCCACAGATTTTGTCGTGGTGGCGTCTGGTGCACGATTCTATTGCCATCGGCAATCTTAATGGTATCGGTGACGGGAACGGCGGCTATAGCCGCCCCAGTCTCCTTAGCTGCCTCAAGCCCGCGCTCAATCAAGTCTTTAGTTACTAGCGGTCGGGCGCCGTCATGGATGACCACCCACTGGCAATTAAGCAGCTTGAGCCCAGCCGCCACTGAATCCTGGCGCCGCCTGCCCCCGGCACAAATATCGCTCACCTTACTCCATCGTTCTTCAGCCACCAGTTTACGGCACTTCTCTATATTTTTGGCGTTCACCACTACTACTATCTGGTCAACTAGCTTGCATTTTTGAAAGGTGTCAATAACTCGCGCTAGAATCGGCTTGCCGCCCAGCGGAGCAAAAACCTTGTCTATTCCACCCATCCGCCGGCTTGAGCCCGCAGCCACGATTATAGCGCCAACTTTTGGATTGCTTATCTACCTCACCCCCTTTATCCCCCTCTCCTTCAAAGGAGAGGGGGAAGAGATTTTAGAGAGGGGGCGAAGCCCCCTCTCTTACCCATACTCCCCCTTCCCTTGATAAGGGAAGGGGGTCAGGGGGATGGGTTTCCAAATAACCCTTGCCAGTTGCTGGCTAATATGTTCAACCCTCACCACCTGTGTCCTTTGCTCTCTTCCCTTGAAGCCCAACCCCTATCGCCTCCCTCAGGGTGCTGACCGGGATAAGCTCAATATTTTTGGGCTTTGAAATCCTGCCGCTGACTTTAGGCACCAGGCAGCGCTCAAATCCCAGCCTGGCGGCTTCAGCCACCCGGCGGTCTAGCTGGGGAACCGTCCTTAATTCACCACTCAGCCCAACCTCCCCCATCACTACCAGTTGCGGGTCAGCGCCGACATCTCGGAAGCTGGAGGCAATAGCCAGGGCAATGCCCAAATCAGCCGCCGGCTCTTCAATCTTAAGCCCGCCGGTAACATTAACGATAATATCCTGATTACCCAGCCTTAAGCCCACCCGCTTGGTCAGCACCGCAGTGATGAGCAGCAATCGGTTAAAGTCAACACCGTTAGCCGTGCGCCGGGGTAAACCAAAGGCGGTAGGGGTGGTTAAGGCTTGAATCTCCACCAGAAGGGGGCGGGTGCCCTCAAGAGTGGGCACTACCGTTGAGCCTATTGCCTCCCCCCACCGCTGTGACAGGAAGGCTTTGGATGGATTATCCACCTCAACCAGACCGTGCTCCTTCATCTCAAAGACTCCGACCTCGTTAGTGGAGCCAAAGCGATTTTTCACCCCGCGAAGAAGCCGGTAGGCGCTAAACGGTTCGCCCTCAAGATATAGAACTACATCAACAATATGCTCCAGGACTCTGGGACCGGCGATAGCACCATCCTTGGTCACATGCCCGGCGATAAAAATGGGCACAGCACTCTGCTTTGCCCAGCGCATCAGCCTCAAGGTGCACTCTCGCACCTGGGTTATGCTCCCGGCGGCGGCGTCAAGCTCAGGGAAATAGACCGCCTGGATGGAATCAATAATTGCCAGCGATGGGGATAGCTTTTCCAGCTGACTTAGGATAACATCAAGGTCAGTCTCAGCCAGGAGGTAAAGCCCCTCCCCCTTAACCCCGAGACGCTCTGCCCTCAGCCTAATCTGAGATAAGGTTTCCTCACCGGAAACATAAGCCACCTTACCCTTAGCCTGTGCCACCAGAGATGAGACCTGAAGCAGAAGGGTGGATTTGCCGATACCGGGGTCGCCACCGATGAGCACCAGGGAGCCGGATACCACTCCTCCCCCCAGCACCCGGTTGAGCTCGGCTAGAGGGAGGGGGAGGCGGTCGGAGAGACCAGTTACCACCTGAGATAGCTCTTGGGGTGGGTTTTCCCGGACAGAAATGTGGGAAGAGGTAGCTACTGTAGTTTCGACGAAGCTATTCCACTCCTGGCAGGTAGGGCAGCGCCCCAGCCACTTCGGGCTCTCCTTGCCACACTGCTGGCAGACAAAGATGGTGCGGGATTTGTCTGATTTGCCCACAGAATAACTTTACTTCATTTTGCCGGATAGAGCAACAATAGTGGACAGCCTAACTTTATTAGGCGGGGAGTATGTGCATTCCGGCCATTATTGCCAGCATTACCGATGCCGCCATCACCGAACCAATCTGCCCGCCGGTATTGGCGCCGATAGCATGCCACAAAAGGAAGCTCCTCGGGTTTGCTTTTTGTCCTTCTCTCTGCACCACCCTGGCTGACATAGGGAAAGCCGAGGTGCCGGCAGCACCAATCAGAGGATTTATCTTGCCCTTGGTGAGCACCCGCATCAGCTTCCCCAGCAGGACGCCGGTTACCGTATCCAGGGCAATAGCTACTAGTCCCAGTATGAAGACCAGGATTGTCTGCCATTTCAGGAAATTGCCCGCGAGCATGGCGGAGCCAATGCACAGCCCGAGAAGAAGGGTCACCACATTAACCAGGGCGCCGGAAGAGACGTCGGCTAACCGGCCAACCACCCCTGATTCTTTGAGGAGGTTCCCCAGCATCAACATACCCATCAAGGGGGCGCCCATCGGGGCAATCAGCATTGTTATTAAGCCAGCCACAATGGGGAAAAGAACCTTGACCCGCTTGGAAACCTTCTTTTCCTCGTAAGCCATTACTATACCGCGTTCCTTCTTGGTAGTTAGCAGCCGCATAATTGGCGGCTGGATGATAGGCACCAGTGACATGTAAGAGTAAGCGGCAATGGAGACTGCGGGAAGTAAGTCACGGGCGTATTTGCTAGCAACATAGATTGCCGTCGGACCGTCGCAGGCACCGATGATGGCGATAGAACAGGCTTCAGGGCGATTAAATCCCAGTTGCAGGGCAAGAAGAAGGGTCAAGAAAATCCCGAACTGCCCCGCCGCCCCGAAGATGAGCACCTTCGGGTTGGCTAACATCGGACCGAAATCTATCATTGCCCCCAGCCCGACGAAGATAAGGCAGGGGAATATCTCGGTCAGGATGCCAGCCTGATAGATAATATTAAGCACTCCTGTTTGCCCTTCACCACTAGCTAGCTGTGCCAATGGTAGATTGCCCAGGATTACTCCAAAGCCTATAGGGATAAGAAGCAGTGGCTCAAAGCCCTTAGCTATCGCCAAATAAAGAAGGACGCATCCAAGCAATATCAGAAAGGCACTTTGCCAGGTGAGATTGGTAAACCCTGATACCAAGGCAGACAAAACATCAGTCCACGACATATAAACTCCTCATTAGCCCTAATTTTGCCACCCTTACTTGCCCTCTTCCTTCTTCTCCTCCTTGTAGGGAAAGAACCTGGCCAGGAGCTGGATTACCAGTGTCAGAATATAGAGGGTTAAAAAGGTAACCCCCATGCCAGCGATGGTCATCGTCAAGCCAAACGCCCAATCTTTCATACTTCACCTACCCTAGAACACAATGTTATTACAAGAACCACCGAAATGTAAATACGGAGTCCTATTTCGGCTACTTCTTTGTTTCCTCCTTTTCAGCAGGATTCTCTAAAGCTGGTGTTTCCTCTTTCTTAGGCAGAACGACAGATAGTATTACAGAACCTACTAGGATGGCTACCACTACTCCTAAAGAAATTAACACCGGTATTGGAAATACATCGGTGAGTAACATCTTGACTCCAACGAAGGCAAGGACGAAGCAGACACCGGTGGAAAGGTAACGGAAGAGGTAAAAAAGCCCGGCAAGGGCAAAGAAAAGTGCCCGTAGACCCAGAATGGCAAATATGTTAGAGGCGTAAACAACAAGAGGGTCAGTGGTAATGGCTAATACCGCCGGAACCGAGTCCGTAGCGAACATTATGTCCATGGTCTCAATAGCTACCAGGACAATTATAAGGGGCGTGGCAAAAAGCACCCCGTTTGTCCTCTTAAAAAAGCTGGCACCATCATATTCTGGCGCCACCGGTATGATTTTTCGAGCAAAGCGGACTATCGGGTTCTTTTCTGGCTCAACCTCTATCTCTTTTTGCCTCATCAGCTTTATAGCGGTGTAGATAAGGAAAGCCCCCAGGAGATAGATAAGAAAATGAAATCTCTCAATCAAGGTAATGCCGGCAAAGATAAAAATTCCTCGGAAGAAGATGGCACCGAGAATACCCCAGAGTAAGACCTTCCGCTGCGCCTCACGGGGCACAGCAAAATAGGTGAAGATTGCCAGAAAGACAAAGAGGTTATCCACGCTAAGGGAATACTCGATGAGATAGGCAGTGGTGAATAAAATCCCCTTCTCATGTCCCAGATAGAAATAGACAACGACATTAAAGGCGAGGGCTAAGACGACCCAGAACCCAACCAGTTTTAGGGCTTCTTTGACCGGGATAACATGAGCCTTGCGCTGGAAGACAAATAAATCAAGGAAGAGTGCCGCTACAAAAATAACTACGAAAACTGGCCACAAGTAGGCTTCGCTCATTACTTTTTCACCTTCTTTAATTCGAACACACTTATTCCCCTATTATTATCAGGCCCACACTAGATGCCGGGCACACTTCCTGGAGCTCGCACCATTAAGACAGGTACACAAACAGAACGGACAAGGCGATCGGCAACACTGCCCCATACCCAGCGGCTTATTCCTGAGCGCCCATGGGTAGCAATAACCACTAAATCTACATCATTCTTGTTAGCATAGTCACTGAGGCTCTCGCCGGCCTTACCGTAGATTACATCGGCTTTGGCATTTACGCCAGTTTTCCTCAGGCGGGCGACAACTTCTTTAAGGTATTTCTCAGCCTCTGCCTTTTGATGAGTTTCAAATGCTTTCACCTGCTCCAGGGAGGTGAACTGCGATACTTCCCTGCCGTACGGTACGGAAAGAGGCTCAACTGCTTGCACGACTATCACTTCAGGGGACTCACATCCTTTTACTATAGTCTCTAAATGAGGGAACACACACTCAGCCAACTTTGAGCCATCCAGTGGAACCATAATCTTCTTATACATTCCCTCTCATCTCCATTGAATGCAACACTGGCTTTGTCATATAAACATCTTCTCCTCATCAAACCTGATTCACTAATACTCAATAACAGTGACTAGCTCACCAACCTCAACCACCTGTCCTACGGAAATGTCTATCTTGGTAACCTTGCCACTAACCGGAGCCAAAATTGGATTTTCCATCTTCATGGCTTCTATGAGACAGAGTATATCCCCCTCCTTAACCATGTCCCCCGGCTTAACATTGACGCTGGTTATCTTGCCCGTTATCGGGATTTCAACCTTCTCCTGTGCCAATTTCTACTCTCCTTTCCTCTCTTCAGCTTCTCAATTTAGGCACATTAAAAAGGCGGTTAAACCATCTTATTTCCCCGCCCTTCATATAAAAGCTAGACTACTGGCATATGAATTTAGGCTTTATCCTCTCCTACCAACGCCCCCACCGGTGCTTTATCTGGTACAAGTTTCTCCCCCGTTTTCAGCACAATCTCGTTCTCTTCCACATCAACTAAAGCCTTGGAAACATAGCTCTGCATTCTTATACGAACCAGAGAACCATCGTTATCCTTAATTGCCTCTTCTATCTGAGACTTCAAGTCCTTCGAGCAATAAATAGTCAGCAAGTTTCCCGAGCTCTCTACGCTGAGGACACCCTTTATTGCCTTGACAGCATCAAATACCGCTGGAGTAATCTCAGTTATTTCTGCCTCAATTACAAAAACTCTTTCAAGGACTTTAAATTCGCCTCGGAGCACAGCCTCTGAAAGTCTATTTTCAATCATATCCTGAATTGCCCGGCGTAATGGTCGCGCCCCAAAGACCTCATCGTAGCCTTTTTCCCCAAGAAGGTCTTTAGCCGCATCGGTTACCTCAAGCTTTATCCCCTTCTCGGCTAGTTGCTGGGCTACTGTAGTCAGCATCAGGTCAACTATCTTTCGGATATGCTCCTTGGTCAGGGAGTGGAACACAACCACGCCGTCAATACGGTTGAGAAACTCGGGACGGAAGGTCTTCTTTAATTCGCCGAGCAGCTTCGTCTTCATCTGCTCATAGGCTTCCTCACGGCTCTTTACCTCGTCACTGCGAGCGGCAAAACCAATGGTGGTGCCCTTCCTGATTAGCTCAGCGCCAATATTGCTGGTCATAACAACAATGCTGTTGCGGAAGTCAACCCGCCGGCCCTTGGCATCAGTCAGGTGACCATCATCAAATATCTGCAGTAATATATTGAACACGTCAGGGTGAGCCTTTTCAATCTCATCAAGGAGTATGGCGCAATATGACTTACGCCTTACTGCCTCGGTGAGTTGCCCGCCTTCCTCATAGCCAACATATCCCGGAGGTGCCCCGACCAGCCGGGCGACAGTATGTCTCTCCATAAACTCAGACATATCAAGCCTGATTAGGGCATCTTCACTACCAAACATGAACTCAGCCAGGGCTCTGACTAGCTCTGTCTTGCCCACGCCGGTGGGACCAAGGAAGATAAAGTTGCCTATCAGACGTCTCGGGTCCTTGAGCCCGGCTCGGGCTCGGCGTACCGCCCGAGCAATAGAGTTAATTGCCTCATCCTGACCGACGATTCTCTTATGCAGCGCCTCCTCCATATTAAGCAGCCGGCTCGTCTCCTCGGTCGCCAGCTGCACCACCGGGATTCCGGTCCACATGCTCACTACCTGAGCCACATCCTCCTCGGTTACTACCGGCTTCTCCTCCTTCTGCTCCGCCTGCCACTCCTTCTCCATCTGCTTCATCTTCTCTTCAATCTGAAGCTCGCGCTGGCGCAGTTCAGCGGCATACTCATACTGCTGGGCAACCAGGGCAGCTTCCTTATCCTTATGCACACTCTCCTGGGCTCGCCTTGCCTCTTTTAAGGTAATTGGTATAGTCCGGCGCTTAATCCTTACCCGTGACGCCGCTTCATCAATGAGGTCAATCGCCTTATCAGGGAGAAAGCGGTCGGGGATATATCTAGCCGATAGTGTTGCTGCAGCGCTTAGTGCCTTATCGCTTATTATTAGCTGGTGATGCTGCTCGTAGCGCTCATTAACCCCACGTAGGATATCCAGTGTTTCATCTACGGAAGGCTCCTCGACCAAAATCGGCTGGAAGCGCCGCTCCAGCGCTGCATCCCGCTCCACATACTTACGGTAATCATCAAGGGTGGTAGCGCCAATGCACTGCAGCTCCCCTCGTGCCAGCGATGGTTTGAGGATATTGGCAGCATCAACCGCCCCCTCAGCCGCCCCGGCACCCACCATGGTGTGGAACTCATCAACAAAGAGGATGCAATTACCGGCAGCTTTTATCTCATCAATGACCTTCTTTAGCCGTTCCTCAAACTCGCCGCGGTACTTTGTCCCAGCGACTAGCGCACCAATATCAAGGGTAACTATCCTCTTTCCTTCCAGTGTTTCCGGGACATCGCCGGCGAGGATACGGTGAGCCAAGCCCTCAACAATTGCTGTTTTCCCCACTCCAGGCTCGCCAATGAGAGCGGGATTATTCTTGGTGCGACGACTAAGAATCTGAATCACCCGCTCAATCTCCTTATCCCGTCCAATTACTGGGTCAAGTTTCCCGGCACGGGCAGCTGCAGTCAGGTCAATGCCAAGCTGATCTAGAAGTGGGGTGCGGCTTGTGGTGCGGGCAGGTTTGGCTCTAGTCAAACCCTCACCGAGGACGCGAAGAGTTTCAGCACGTGTCCGCTCCAGGGTGATACCAAAGCTATCCAAAACATCAGCCGCCACCCCTCCCCCTTCACGCAGCAACCCCAGTAGGAGGTGCTCGGTGCCGATATAGTTATGACCGAGGTGACGTGCTTCGTCTATAGCCAGTTCAATGACCCGCTTCGCCCTAGGGGTAAGCCCAATTTCACCGGTAGCCGGTTTTTCGCCACGCCCGATAATGAATTCCACGGCAGAGCGTGCCTTACTCAAGCTCACACCCAGATTGGCTAAAACCTTGGCTCCAACCCCCTCATCCTCACGCAGCAAACCAAGCAGGATATGCTCGGTGCCAATATAGCTATGGTTAAAGTTTTGGGCTTCTTCCTGGGCTAGGGTGAGAACCCTCCGAGCTCGCTCCGAGAATTTTTCAAATCGGCTAGCCATTCCTTACCTATTATAAAGCAACCGCGCTTAAAGGTCAAAAGCCCCCTGGCAGTGGCATATTTTCCACAAAGGGTTGCCCCCTCAGTATCGTCTGCGCTGGGGCGTTTCACTTCCGTGTTCGGGAAGGGAACGGGTGGTTCCACCCCGCTCTAACCACCAGAAGGCATTTACTAACTATGTCTCCCTGATAGCATACAAAAAGCCTTTTTAAAAGTCAAGTTAGCTATCATTTTACACCCCATCCCCCTTTATCCCCCTTCCCCTCAAGGGGAAGGGGGGAATTAAATAGAAAAGAGGGACTTCCGCCCCTCTTAGACTTACCTCAAAGTATCATCTAACTTTTAAATAACTCAAGAGGTATTTGCTCGGTTGTAGAATTACCCTTGTTTTGCTTAAACCTACCAGTATATCCCCCGTTCTGTTTTCTTTCTGAGAAAGTTTTTGATACCCTATGTTTTTCTAGTTCTTCGAGCAAGGTTCGTCTTTCGCTCTCACAATTATGAAGCCTTCTTTTAGCATGGTCAACGTATTCTAACGAAATATCAATACCTATAAAATCATGCCCTAACAGTTTTGCGGCAACTAAAGTGGTGCCACTGCCACAATATGGGTCAATTACAAGACCTCTATTATCATCCATAATAGAATAAATCGCTCTAGTAGGCAGAGCAATAGGGAAGGGAGCCGGATGTGTATTTGCCCGCTCAGGAGGGAATCTCCAAATAGAAGTTAGCAAAGCGTGCTTCGGCTTTAGTTCCTTTCCTATGTAATGCTTACCAATGGGCTTGTAAAGCCAGTATATTCTTTCTTCAACCTGCCAAAAACGCCAGCCTCTTATGTTTGCAGCAATTATTCTATCCCATATTATCTCTTGTCTTATAGTCCAATCTGTGTTCCTTAACCAATCCATAGGGTGAAGAAACAATCCTTTCTCCCATCTAATCTTATGATTATAGAAGAAAGACCCCCCTGGCTTGGTTACCCTAAACAACTCATTAAGCGCAGCTACTTGGTAGTCTTGATAAGTTTTTTCTGGGAGTCTATCCGTTGAGTTCTTGTATTTGACATTTTCTACCAACCACCCCTTTTTATTTTCTCCCTTATTATAAGGGGGTGAAGTAACTCCCACGTCTATAATATCGGAAGGAATACTTTTCAATATGTCTAGAGCATCACCTAGAATTATTTCGTTAACGAAAGACTGGGAATTCATTTTGCTTTTGCCTCTAAAAACGCATAGAAGTCCTTGACAATGTATTTCTGATACTTGCGAAGCTCTATCTTGTTGGAAATATAAATTATCTTCAAGTCCTTGCAATTAATGAAGTCTCTATAATAAAAACTGGCACTACGTAAATACTCAGTTGGTATATCTTGTCCTTTTGGGAATCTACGCAACAGTTGGTCTTTCAGGTTATCTACGAAAGCTGGGTAAGAAAAGGGGAATTCTAAAATGTAAATTAGACGGCCGTCTACAAAGCCACTTACCAACATGTTTAAACTGGCTTCTTTGGTATCCTTCTCCAATCGGGCAAAACGGTAATCAGAAAAATTACCATAACCTTTCAGCTTGTCTGGTGATTTTGAATTAGTATCTACGTTCTTAGGCTTTGCTTCACAGTTTATAGTCTTCCCTGAAAATGCCTCCTGTTTAAATCCGTTATAACCAATCTTCTTTTCCTTATGCGTATAGCCGGCAAATGTAACAGTGATAAACTCTCTTAGAGTTGAGGAATTTTTATCATTTATATACATAGTCAGTAAATCTACAAGAACAGCTATTAATGTGTCTTTAGATTTGCCAAGAAGATATGTGCTCAACGCTTCGTGTGTTCCTGTTGAATATAATTTTAGTATCTCCGACAATTCCTTATTCATAGCAACTCCCCTTTAGAAGACCTGCAATCTTCCAACCACCTCGCAAGTATTGTAACACACTATTTTCAGTTAATAAATAAAAAAGCCTATGGAATTTCTTCATAGGCTTTCTTTTTTGACTAATATCAACTCTGAAACAGGTCAAGCCCTCGACCATTAGTACCGCTTAGCTAAACGCATTACTGCGCTTACACCTGCGGCCTATCAAACAGGTAGTCTACCTGCGGTCTTACCCCTTCCCTTGCGGGAAGGATGGGAGATCTTATCTTGGGGCGAGCTTCGCACTTAGATGCTTTCAGCGCTTATCCCAACCAGACATAGCTACCCAGCGATGCTCTTGGCAGAACAACTGGCACACCAGAGGTCTGTCCCTCTCAATCCTCTCGTACTAGAGAGAGCCCCCCTCAAATCTCCGGACGCCCACGACGGATAGAGACCGACCTGTCTCACGACGGTCTGAACCCAGCTCACGTACCGCTTTAACCGGCGAACAGCCGGACCCTTGGGACCTGCTTCAGCCCCAGGATGCGATGAGCCGACATCGAGGTGCCAAACCTTGCCGTCGATGTGAACTCTTGGGCAAGATAAGCCTGTTATCCCCGGGGTAGCTTTTATCCGTTAAGCTACGGCCCTTCCACACAGAACCGTAGGATCACTTTGCCCGACTTTCGTCCCTGCTCGACTTGTAGGTCTCACAGTCAAGCCCCCTTATGCCAATGCACTCAATGGGTGATTTCCATCCACCCTGAGGGGACCTTTGGGCGCCTCCGTTACCTTTTAGGAGGCGACCGCCCCAGTCAAACTACCCACCAGACACTGTCCCCTGGCTTGTTCCAGGGTTAGAGACTAAATTCACCAAGAGTGGTATTTCACCGGTGGCTCCACCGAGGCTAGCGCCCCGGCTTCAAAGCCTCCCACCTATGCTACACATGATGAACTCAGACCCAATGCCAAGTTGTAGTAAAGCTCCACGGGGTCTTTTTGTCCTGTCGCGGGTAACCCGCATCTTCACGGGTACTTCAATTTCGCCGAGCCCCTCGTTGAGACAGCGCCCAAGTTGTTACACCATTCGTGCGGGTCGGAACTTACCCGACAAGGGACTTCGCTACCTTAGGACCGTTATAGTTACGGCCGCCGCTTACCGGGGCTTCAGTTCGGTGCTTCATCCTTCCGAAGAAGGACTGACACCTTGCCTTAACCTTCCGGCGCTGGGCAGGTATCAGCTCCTATACTTCAGCTTACGCTTTAGCAGAAACCTGTGTTTTTGTTAAACAGTCACTTGGGCCAATTCTGTGCCACCCTTCAGAGAAGGGCACCCCTTATCCCTAAGTTACGGGGTTAGATTGCCGAGTTCCTTAACGAGGGTTGTCTCGATCACCTTGGGACTCTTATCCCCACCTACCAGAGTCGGTTTGCGGTACGGGCGCTCCTACTTCATCGGCAACGAGGCTTTTCTTGACGGCATGGGCTCAGCTAAGTCGCCTCGGGTTTCCCCTCAACTTCCCTCCACCTTCAGCTAAATATCCGGGGTGGATTTTCCTGCCCCAGCTTCACCTATAGTGGAAGACGCACCATGTCCATTAGGTACGCTTAGCCTACCTTACCGTGTCCCCCCTTTGCCTCAGTAGGGGCGGTATAGGAATATTAACCCATTGTCCATCGCCTACGCCTTTCGGCCTCGGCTTAGGCCCGACTAACCCTACGCGGATTAACCTTCCGTAGGAAACCTCAGGTTTTCGGTGGGCGTGTTTCTCACACGCCTTGCGCTACTTATGCCGGCATTCTCACTTCCCTCAGCTCCACCATTACTTCCGTAATAGCTTTATGGCCGAGGGAACGCTCCCCTACCATCCTTCACAAAGTGAAGGATCCATAGCTTCGGTGACGGGCTTTAGCCCCGTTGGATTGTCGGCGCAGCACCACTTAACCAGTGAGCTGTTACGCATTCTTTAAAGGATGGCTGCTTCTAAGCCAACCTCCTGGCTGTCTGCGCAGTCCTACTTCCTTGCCCACTTAGCCCGCGCTTAGGGACCTTAGCTGATGGTCTGGGCTGTTTCCCTCTCGACAATGGAGCTTATCCCCCACTGTCTCACTCCCAGGTTTGAGGTTAATGGCATTCGTGGTTTGGTTGGAGTTGGTAAGCTTCTTGCCCCCTAGTCCATCCAGAGCCCTACCTCCATTAACTAATACCTGAGGCTGCACCTCAATGCATTTCGGGGAGAACGAGCTATCACCGAGTTCGATTGGCATTTCACCCCTATCCACAGCTCATCCCACAGTTTTGTAACACTGACGGGTTCGGGCCTCCACTCCGATTTTATCGAAGCTTCACCCTGGCCATGGATAGCTCACCCGGCTTCGCGTCTGATCCATGCAACTAAACCGCCCTATTAAGACTCGCTTTCGCTATGGCTCCACAACTAAAGTTGCTTAACCAGCCACATAGATCAACTCACCGGCTCATTCTTCAATAGGCACGCCATCAGAGCTTACGCTCCTCTGACTGCTTGTCAGCACACGGTTTCAGGTTCTATTTCACTCCCCTCCCGGGGTTCTTTTCACCTTTCCCTCACGGTACTTGTCCACTATCGGTCATCAAGGGTATTTAGCCTTGCCCTGTGGTCAGGGCAGCTTCCCACAGGATTCCTCGTGTCCCGTGGTACTCAAGTACAGGCAAGAAGCTTCCCCCTTTCACTTACGGGACTGTCACCCTCTATGGTTACCCTTTCCAGAGTCCTTCAACTAGGGTTCAGTTTGTAACTCCTTGACCTCTTCTGGGCTAGGTCCTGCCTGCCTTACAACCCCCTATAAGCTTAGGCCCCAGAGCCACTTAGCTTATAGGGTTTGGGCTCTTCCCCTTTCGTTCGCCACTACTAAGGGAATAATTTCCTTTCCTCAGGGTACTGAGATGTTTCACTTCCCCTGCTTACCTCCTCCCAGCCTATGTGTTGAGCTGGGGGTGTCCTTCTTTAAGGAAGGACGGGTTGCCCCATTCGGGAATCCCCGGCTAGGCTTGCTCGACAGCTCACCGAGGCTTATCGCAGTCTTGCCACGCCCTTCTTCGGCCCTTGATACCAAGGCGTCCACCGTGCGCCTTACTCCGCTTGACCTGCTTCAGATTTGATATTAGCCCTCAATATTCAATTGTTAATGTGCTAGACATAAAATAGCGGCTTGGTGAAGCTTCACCAAGCCGCTGCTTGGTTTACAATCACCAAGTTCCTCTACTTATGTCTCCGCGCTCTTCATCGCTACTATGTATGTTAGTATACTTTTATTACTTTGTCAAGTAGTTTACAAGGGAATATTGACAATTTATTTAGATTGTTTAGCAACCCATCCCCTCAAAGAGTCTTTGACCTGACCCCCTTCCCTTACTAAGGGAAGGGGGAGTGTAAGTAAGAGAGGGGCAAAGCCCCTCTCTAAATCTCTTCCCCCCTGAAGGAGACTAACCTAGCGGGGCGTCTAAGAGGGGCGTCAGCCCCTCTTTCTTCTCTTCCCCCTCTCCTTGAAAGGAGAGGGGGATAAAGGGGAGGTGAGGTTAATAAACAATCTCTTTATTCAGATTTGTTGACAGCCAGCCATTAGTGTGGTAATATTACAAACTGTCGCTAGGTAGTTCGGCTGATAGTTAGTGGTTGAAACCTGGGTTTCAATCTTTGACTTCAGCTTTAAATGGATGAGCTACGGCTCATCCATTTAAATTGTGTGGGCAAGGAGGAAGAGGTGCCTACGGTTAATCAGCTTATCCGTAAAGGGCGCAAGCAGGTGGTTAAGAAGACCAAATCGCCAGCACTGCGCCTTAGCTACAATGCGCTTAAGAATAGGCTGGTGCCGGGGAAGGGCTCCCCGCAGAAGAGGGGGGTCTGTATCCTGGTTAAGACTACTACCCCAAAGAAGCCTAATTCGGCACTGCGCAAAATAGCTAGGGTGAGGCTGACCAGTGGCATAGAGGTAACCGCTTATATCCCCGGTGAGGGGCATGAGCTTCAGGAGCACTCGGTGGTTCTGATTCGTGGCGGAAGGGTGAAGGATTTACCCGGTGTTCGCTATCATATCATCCGCGGCACACTGGATGCCACCGGGGTGGTCAACCGTCGCCAAGGGCGCAGTAAGTACGGGAGTAAAAAAGTAGCACAATTGGCTGAGGCAATTCCAACAGCTGAGGCAGCTCCAACAGAGGCTACTCAAACATAAGAGGTAGAAATGCCAAGACGAGCTCCTGCAATAATAAGACAGATACCCACTGATGCCAAATATGATAGTGAAATCGTAGCCAGGTTGATTAACAAGGTGATGACACGGGGTAAGAGGAGCCTGGCGGAGGGGATAGTCTATGATGCCCTGCACATTATTGAGCAGCAAGGGGCAAAAGAGTCGGCCAATGTATTGGAACAGGCGGTGAGGAATGCTACCCCTCAGCTTGAGGTCAAGGCACGCCGGGTTGGGGGCGCCACCTATCAGGTGCCAATAGAGGTTAGACCTGAGCGGGGGCGGTCTCTGGCGTTGCGCTGGCTGGTGTTATCAGCCCGAGCCAGGGCGGGCAAATCTATGGCAGAAAAGCTGGCGGCGGAACTTAGCGATGCCTCCCAAGGGCAGGGGACAACGGTAAAAAAGCGTGAGGATACTCATAGAATGGCTGAGGCTAATAGAGCCTTTGCCCACTACCGATGGTGAGGAGAGGACTGTGCCTAGGAGTTTCCCATTAGACCACATACGCAATATTGCTATTATCGCTCATATTGATGCCGGTAAGACCACTATTACCGAAAGAATCCTATACTGTACCGGTCGTACCTATAAGATTGGTGAGGTGGATGAGGGCACGGCAGTGATGGATTGGATGGAGGAGGAGAAGAGGCGCGGCATTACCATCACCGCTGCGGCTACCACCTGTTACTGGCAGGAGTACCGCATTGATATCATTGACACCCCGGGGCATGTTGATTTTACCGCCGAGGTGGAGCGAAGCCTTAGAGTGCTGGATGGTGGGGTGGTGGTCTTTGACGCCGTGGCTGGGGTTGAGGCTCAGTCGGAGACGGTATGGCGGCAGGCTGATAGATATGGTGTAGCTAGGATCTGCTTCATCAATAAGATGGACCGAATTGGTGCCAACTTTGACCGCACCCTGTCTATGATTAAACAACAGCTACGTGCCAATCCCCTGCCGATACAACTGCCCTTAGGCAACGAAGAATCGTTTGACGGCATTATTGACCTTGTGGAGAACAAGGCATGGCATTTTGATGACAGTCCCGATTTGCCGCCGGTAGAAGTGGCTATTCCTGAGTCTGAGCAGGCTAGATGTGCCCAGTTTCGTCATGCCCTGATTGAGAAATTAGCTGAAAGCGATGACCAGGTTATGGCGGCTTATCTCGAGGGCAGTAGTATTAGCCCATCCGATTTAAGGCAAGCCTTGAGAAGGGTGACCCTGGCGGCGAAAGGGGTGCCTATTATTTGTGGCAGTGCCTTGAAGAACAAGGGTATTCAGCCATTACTTGATGCCATCGTGAACTATCTTCCCTCCCCGGAGGATATGCCACCGGTAAGGGCTATTGATACTAGGGTAGGCGGCGAAGTCAGCCGACCACCGAGAGACGATGCCCCCTTTTCCGCACTAGCGTTTAAGGCGGTCTCTGACCCCTTTGTCGGCAGACTGGTCTATTTTAGAGTGTATTCGGGCAAGGTGAAAGTGGGAGCGCAGGTATTCAACTCAGCCCGGGGCAAGAGGGAGCGCATCGGCCGATTACTGCGAATGCATGCCAATCATCGTGAGGAGATAACCGAGGCCGATACCGGAGATATCGCTGCTACCTTAGGTCTTAAGAATACCTTCACCGGCGATACCCTGTGCCATTATTCCCAGCCGGTGCTTTTGGAACCAATCCGCTTTCCTGAGCCTGTGCTCTCGGTTGCCATTGAGCCCACAACCAGGGCTGACCAAGACAAGCTGGGGACAGCCCTGCAACGGCTGACCGAGGAAGACCCTACCTTCAGGGTAAACTACGACCATGAGGCGGGGCAGATAATTATTTCGGGTATGGGCGAGCTTCACCTGGAGTACCTGGTAAGCAGATTACTCAGTGAATTTGGGGTCGGGGCAAAGGTGGGGAAGCCCAAGGTTGCCTATAAGGAGACTATTACCACAGCGGCGGCGGTGGAGGGGAGGTTTATTCGGCAAACCGGAGGGCATGGTCAGTATGGTCATGTCTGGCTCCGGCTTGAGCCTATGGAGCGGGGCAGCGGTTTTGAATTTGTCGACAGTATTAGAGGTAGGGCTATTCCCAAGCAGTATATTCCGGCAGTAGAGATGGGCATTAAGGAGGCTATGGAGACCGGGGTAGTAGCTGGCTATCCAGTAGTTGATATTAGGGCGATCATCTATGATGGTAGCTATCACGAGGTTGACTCCTCGGAAATGGCGTTCAAGATGGCAGGCTCAATGGCACTACGGGATGGCGTCATAAAAGCTAAGCCTATCCTTCTTGAGCCGATTATGAAGCTGGAAATAGTTGCACCAGAGCAGTTTCTTGGTGATATAATGGGAGACCTGAATTCAAGGCGGGGACATGTTGAGTCCGTGGGGACCCGCCACGAGATGGTTGTTATTCGTGCCCTGGTACCCTTAGCCGAGATCTTCGGCTACGCCACCAGTCTCCGGTCGCTAACCCAGGGTAGGGCAACTCATACCCTGGAATTTTATCGCTACCAGGAGGTGCCAGCCGAACTGGCAGACCAGATAATGGGTAAGACCACGGTTAGATAGGTGAGGTTATGCCAAAGCAGAAAATTCGGATTAAGCTAAAGGGTTATGACCACAAGATTCTTGACCAGTCGGCAGAGCAGATTGTCGCTGCCGTAGAGCGGACGGGAGCGGTGGTTATTGGACCGGTGCCACTACCCACCCGCATTCAGCGCTTCAGCGTTATCCGCTCTACCTTTATCGACAAGGACTCGCAGGAGCAGTTTGAGATTAGAACCCATAAGCGTCTAATTGATATTGTTGAGATGACGTCTAAGACAATAGACGCCTTGAGCAGCCTAAATCTACCGGCAGGGGTTGAAATAGACATTAAGTTATAAGGTCTTAAGAATATGGTTGAAGGGATTATTGGCCGAAAGCTGGGCATGGGACGGATATTTACCGACAATGGCGAGGTTGAGGCAGTTACCGCCATTGAGGCTGGCCCGTGCGTAGTGACCCAGGTTAAAACCAAGGCTAAGGAGAGATATAACGCCGCCCAGCTCGGATTTGGTGAGTCCAAACAGGGGCAATCTAAGTATCTAAGAGAATTCAGGGTAGCTGATACTGAAGCCATTAAGGTGGGGGATAGGGTTGACGTTAGCCTGTTTAAGGAGGGCGACCGGGTTGATATTAGTGGCGTGTCAAAGGGTAAGGGCTTTGCCGGGGTAGTGAAACGCCATCATTTTGCCGGCGGACCAAAAACCCACGGACAGTCTGACCGCCACCGTGCCCCCGGCTCTATCGGCTCAACTACCTCCCCGGGTAGGGTGCTCAAGGGGATGCGTATGGCAGGACATATGGGCAGTAGTCGGGTGACAGCTCGCAATCTGGAGGTATGTAAAGCTGACCCAGCTCGCAACCTGTTGCTGATTAAGGGAGCTGTCCCCGGGGCAAGGAACGGACTACTAGTGATAAAGAAAGCAGGGGGGAAATAGGTGCAAGTCCCAGTTTATAGCCCTAGCGGTGAGGTGGTTAAACACATTGAAATAAGTGACAGGGTCTTTGCCGTGCCATTTAATGAGGCAGTGGTGCATCAAGCCGTGGTAAGGCAAAAGGCAAATGCCCGCCAGGGAACAGCTAGCACCAAAACTCGCGGTGAGGTCTCCGGCAGTGGTAAAAAGCTATTTCGGCAGAAGCATACTGGAATGGCTCGGGCTGGTAGCAGGAGGTCGCCAACACGCCGAGGCGGTGGCGTCACCTTTGGCCCTAAGCCAAGGAGCTACTACCAGGAAATGCCAAAGAAGATGCGCCGACTGGCACTGAGGTGTGCCCTATCAGCTAAGGTAAGGGATGAGGAGCTAACGGTTTTGGAGAAACTAGAGCTTGACCAGCCTAAGACCAGGGAGATGGAGGCGATTCTGGCGGCGCTGGGGGTGGATTCCTCAGCCCTTATCATTACCAGTAAACCGGAGGAAATCGTAGTTAAGTCAGCTCGCAATCTGGCAGGGATTAAGACCCTGCCCGCCAATATACTCAATGTGGTTGACATCCTCTCCTATAAGAGGTTATTGATAACCGAGGCTGCGGTGCGCAAGGCGGAGGAGTTATGGGGCCCCCAGAAATCGGAGATTTCTGGGGTAAAGTTAGGGGGAGGGAGCAATGCATCTATATGAGGTATTGCGTCGCCCGCTGGTAACGGAGAAGAATGCTGCCCTTCAGGCTCAAGGCAAATATGGCTTTGAGGTCGCTGGAGAGGCTAATAAGGAACAGGTTAAAAAGGCGGTGGAGAAGGCATTTAATGTCACGGTAACACAGGTTAATGTGATGACAGTGCATGGTAAGGGGGGGAGGGTGCGGGGAAGATGGGTCATGAGCCCATCGTGGAAAAAGGCTATTGTTACCCTTAAGCCGGGGGACAAGATAGAAATAGTGGAGGGGGTCTAAGTGGCACTGAAAGTATATCGCCCGACTTCCCCCGGTAGACGGGGTATGACCGGCGCTACCTTTGAGGAAATAACCAAAACCAAGCCGGAGAAATCATTGCTCTTGCCCCTGAAGAAGAAGGCTGGGCGTAGCAATCAGGGGAAAATAACGGTTCGTCACCGTGGTGGGGGGGCGAAGCGGAGGCTACGCTTACTAGACTTCAAGCGTAATAAGCTTGGTATCCCGGGCAGGGTGGTTTCAATTGAATACGACCCCAACCGCTCAGCCCGTATTGCCCTGATTTACTACGCTGATGGGGAGAAGCGTTACATCCTGGCTCCGTTAGGACTTAATGTTGACAATGTTATAAAGTCAGGTAGTGATGCCGAGGTAAAACCAGGGAATGCCTTACCCTTAAAGCTAATCCCAGCCGGGACGCTAATACACAATATTGAGTTGGAGGTGGGGGGAGGAGGGCAATTGGTGCGAAGTGCTGGAGTCGCCGCTCAACTAATGGCGAAGGAGGGTGAATATGCCCTGGTCAGGTTACCCTCTGGCGAGTTGCGGCGTATCCGCAGCGATTGTCTGGCTACTATCGGGCAGGTAGGAAATGTTGACCATCGGAGTATCAGCTTGGGCAAGGCAGGTCGTAAACGGTGGTTGGGCTGGCGACCCACAGTAAGAGGCTCGGCGATGTCCCCGCGTGACCATCCTCATGGTGGCGGGGAAGGTAGAACCCCGATAGGCCTGCCTGGACCGAAAACACCCTGGGGTAAGCCAGCCTTGGGCTATAAGACTCGCAAGCCCAAGGCTTCAGATAAGATGATTATTAAGCGTAGAGGGAAGTAACACGATGTCAAGGTCAACCAAGAAAGGTCCAGCTGTTGATGCCAAACTACTAAAGAAGATTGAGGCACTGAGCCGCTCTAGTGAGAAGGCAGTAATCAAGACCTGGTCGCGCTGGTCTACCATCGTGCCTGAGATGGTGGGGTTTACCATCGGCGTCCATGATGGCAGGAGGCATGTGCCCATCTATATCACCGAGAATATGGTCGGGCACAAGCTGGGCGAGTTTGCCTTGACCCGAACCTTCAGGGGACATTTGGCTAAGGCGGAGAAAACTACTAGGTAAGGAAGTAAGGCGGAAATGGAAGTGATGGCAGTAGCTAAAGATATCGGCATATCACCACGCAAGGTGCGCACGGTGATAGACCTGGTACGGGGAAAGAAGATAGATGAGGCGCTAGCCTTGCTTAAGTTTGCCCCTACCCCCACGGCTAGGGCTGTCGCCAAGGTGGTGAAATCAGCGGCGGCTAATGCCGAGAACAATTTCCAGCTCTCCCCTTCTGAGCTGAAGATTGTCAAAATCTTTGCTGACGAGGCGAGAACCCTAAAGCGGTATCGCCCCGGGGCACGGGGGCGGGTAAACCCCATCCTTAAGCGTTCTAGCCATATAACGGTTATCGTTGCCGAGGAGGAACACTAATTGGGGCACAAGGTTCATCCCTTAGGCTTTAGACTTGGAGTCATACGCGATTGGCAAACCAGGTGGTATGCCGAGAAGAACTACGCCGGCTTTTTACACGAAGACCTGAAGCTTCGCCAGGCTATTGAATCCAGAGGTGCTGAAGCCGGTATCTCTGAAGTGGAGATTGACCGCCAGGCAAATAAGGTAGCGGTAACCATTCACACCGCCCGACCTGGTGTGGTCATTGGGCGGGGAGGGCAGCGAGTTGATGAACTGAGGCTCCACCTTGAGAGCCTTATTGGGAAGAGGATTCAACTCAATATCCTTGAGGTTCAGCAGCCTGAGCTTGATGCCTATCTGGTAGCCAGGGCGGTAGCCGAGCAGATTGAGCATCGCGTTGCCTTCCGCAGGGCAATGAAGCAAACAATATTCCGCACCATGCAGGCTGGGGCTAAGGGGATAAGACTAAGCTGTGCCGGCAGACTTGGTGGTGCTGAGATCGCTCGCCGCGAGATTATGCACCAGGGGCGAGTGCCATTGCATACGCTGCGGGCTGATATTGATTATGGCTTTGCCGAGGTGCATACCACCGTGGGTCGGATTGGGGTGAAGGCCTGGATTTACCGGGGTGATATTCTGCCCAAGCCAAGTAAGCTGGAGGCTGAGGAGACTCCGGCTGAGCTATAGCTAGTCTAAGACTCTTTGAGTCGAAGACTCTTCGAGGGGAAAAGGATGTTACAGCCGAAGCGGGTAAAATATCGCAAGAGTCACCGAGGGCGGCTTAAGGGTAGAGCCAGCGCCGGGAATGAGGTTGAATTTGGCGATTTTGGCTTACAGGCGCTGGAACCGGCCTGGGTTACCAGCCGCCAGATTGAAGCGGCACGGCGTGCCATCACTCGTCACATCCGCCGTGGTGGCAATGTCTGGGTCCGCATCCTACCCGATAAGCCGGCGTCCAAGAAGCCAGCGGAAACCCGCATGGGTGGAGGCAAGGGTCCCCCAGACCATTGGGTGGCTGTGGTTAAGCCAGGGAGAATCATGTTTGAAATGGGGGGGGTTAGTGAGGCAGTAGCCAGAGAGGCAATGCGCCTGGCGGCGCATAAGCTGTCAATAAACAGCCGATTTGTAGCCAGAGAAACTGCAGTAGCCATTAGCAGCAGAGAGGGGTTGACTCAAGGTGAAGGTTGAAGAGATTAGGGTTTTAAGCAGTGAAGAACTAGCTAAGCAACTGGAGGCGGCTCATCAAGAGCTGTTTAACCTTCGCTTTCGCCTAGCAACCAAGCAACTGGTAAACCATCGCGAGATCCCCCGGGCTAAGAAGAAGATTGCCAGGCTCAAGACAATAATAAGGGAAAGGGAACCGGGGATAAGGTGATGTCCATGGAAACAAAACGCAAAACTAGGCTTGGTCTTGTTGTAAGTGACAAGATGAATAAGACGGTGGTGGTGGCGGTGGAAACCCCCAAGCGCCACCCACTATATAAGAAGACCATCAAGAGGCTGGTCAAGTACAAAGCTCATGATGAGGGTAACGAGTGCAAGATGGGGGACAAGGTAAGAATTATAGAAACCCGCCCCCGGTCCAAAGATAAAAGGTGGCGGGTAGCTGAGATAATAACCAGGGGAGAGGTGGTGGAGGTTCCACCTGAGGAAATAACATGATTCAACCCTATACCAGACTTAAAGCAGCCGATAATACCGGTGCCAAAGAGCTTATGTGCATTAACGTTTTAGGTGGTAGCGGCAAGAAATATGCCCGAATCGGTGACGTTATCGTGGCATCGGTGAAAAAGGCCACCCCCAGGGGAGTGGTAAAGAAGGGGGAGGTGGTCAGGGCGGTTATTATTCGCTGTGCCCGGCAGCATCGGCGCCCTGATGGCTCTTACATCAGGTTTGATGAGAATGCAGCGGTGATTCTTACCGATAAGAATAACCCTAAAGGGACAAGAATATTTGGACCAGTAGCCAGGGAGTTGAGAGACAAGAATTTTACCAAGATTATATCTCTGGCACCTGAGGTGGTGTGACCAAGGATGAAGATCAGAAAGAACGATACTGTGCTCGTTATTGCCGGTAAGGACAAGGGGAAAAAGGGTAAAGTGCGCTTTGCTTACCCCAAGGATGAACGAGTGCTGGTGGAAGGCATCAACTTTATCAAAAGGCATAGTCGGGCGATGGGTGCAGTCAAGCAGGCAGGCATAATTGAGCGTGAGGCGCCAATTCATGTGTCAAATGTTATGCTGCTGTGTAATAAGTGCAACCATCCGGCTCGGGTCGGCTTTCACTTCCTGGCTGATGGTAAAAAGGTTCGGATTTGTCGCTCCTGTGGTGAGGTGATTGACTAAATGTCAGGTCTCAAGGAAAAATATAAAAAAGAGGTTGTTCCCCGAATGATGGAGCTTTTCGGCTACAAGAATGTAATGGAGGTACCAAGTCTAGAAAAGATTGCTTTTAATATCGGCTTGGGCGAGGCAATCCAGAATGCCAAGGCTCTGGAAGCAGCGGAGAGGGATTTGGCTGCTATCTCGGGGCAACACCCGGTTATCACCCGGGCTAAGAAATCCATCGCCGCGTTCAAATTGAGGTCGGGGATGCCTATCGGCTTAAAGGTAACCCTGCGGGGAGAGCGCATGTACCACTTCTTTGATAAGCTGGTAAATGTTACCCTGCCCCGGATGCGTGAGTTTCACGGGGTTTCCCGGAACTCCTTTGATGGCAAGGGCAGTTATACCCTGGGGATTAAGGAGCAAACCATCTTCCCCGAGATAGAGTACGATAAGATAGACAGGGTGCGGGGACTGGAGGTATCAATTATCACTACGGCTAAGACCGACGAGGAAGGCAGACAACTGCTGGAATTATTAGGCATGCCATTTACCAGGGATTAAGCGAGGATAGTAATGGCTAAATTGTCGCAAATCTTAAAATCGCAGCAAACGGCCAAATACAAGATACAGCACCGTAACCGTTGCTACCTGTGTGGTCGACCTCGCGCCTATATTCGTAAGTTTGGCTTGTGCCGGATTTGTTTTCGCAAGTTAGCCCTCGCCGGGCAGATTCCCGGTGTAAGGAAAGCAAGCTGGTGAGGTAGATATGAGCGTCTCTGACTCAATAGCTGACATGCTAACCAGAATACGCAACGCCGTTATGGCCAGGCATGATTTTGTGCCGGTTCCAGCGTCAAAGATGAAGCTAGCTATTACCAGAATCCTCAAAGAGGAGGGGTTCATCACTGATTACGAGGTGCTCAGGGGTAAGCCACACCGGGTAATTAAGCTCCACCTCAAATACGATGATAAAAATCAGCCCATCATCTCCGGCCTGGAACGGATTAGCAAGCCCGGGCTAAGGGTATATGTAGAGAAGAAGGAAATCCCCAGGGTTCATGGTGGTCTGGGCATCGCTATCCTTTCCACCCCCAAGGGGGTAATGACCGGGCAGCAAGCCTGGCGCCACGGGACTGGTGGTGAACTTCTATGCTATGTATGGTAAAAGGTTTCGGGGTGATATATGTCTAGGATAGGGCGGATGCCGATACCAGTGCCCGAGGGGGTAAAGGTGAGCATGGAAAAGGATATGGTCACCGTAACCGGTCCACGGGGGGAGCTTCGTCGCCACTTCAACCCGGATATGGGTATTACCCTGGAGAATGGTAAGCTCGTAGTATCACGACCCAGTGATGGTAAGGTGCATCGCTCACTACATGGGCTAACGCGAACTCTCTTAGCCAACATGGTGGAGGGGGTAACTAAAGGCTTTGACAAGAGCCTTGAGATAGTGGGGGTGGGCTATCGGGCAGAAAAGGTCGGGGATAAGCTGGTACTTCGTATTGGCTATTCGAATCAGGTGGAGGTAACACCATTACCCGGGGTCTCCCTGGGGGTAGAGGGAGCAACCCGCATCAAGGTGTCAGGCATTGACAAGGAGGCAGTGGGTGAGATGGCAGCCGAAATTCGGGCTATCCGCCCCCCTGATGCTTATAAGGGCAAGGGAATTAGATATCTTGGGGAGCTAGTCCGTCTCAAGGCGGGCAAGGCAGGTAAGGCTATAGGTAAGAGGGAATAATGGCAAGGGTTGAGCCAAGGCTAGCACGTAACCGAAGACACAGTCGGGTCAGAGCTAAGGTGATAGGCACTGCATCAAGACCGCGGCTTTGCCTGTTTCGCAGTTTGGACCATATTTACGCTCAGGTTATTGATGATTCTAAAGGACATACCCTAGCCTCGGCCTCAACCCTTGAGCCAGAGATTAAGGGCGAGGCTCAAGGCAAGGCAAAGACGGCTGAGGCGGAGATGGTTGGTTCGCTGGTGGCTAAGCGGACACTAGACAAAGGGATAAGCCAGGTGGTTTTTGACCGTGGTGGATACAAATATCACGGTAGGGTTAAAGCCCTCGCCGAGGCGGCTCGGCAGGCAGGATTAAAATTTTAGGTCGAAGACTCTTTGAGGAGTTTTAGAGCAAGTGAAACCGCCAATAAGCAGGATAGACCCCACCGAACTCACACTAAATGACAAGCTGATTTATATCAATCGGGTGACCAAGGTAGTGAAAGGAGGCAAACGCCTCAGTTTCAGCGCCCTGATGGTAACCGGGGACGGCAATGGACATGTGGGCATCGGTGTGGGTAAAGCTAACACTGTCCCCGAGGCGATTAGCAAGGCTTCTACCAGCGCAAAAAAGAGCCTGATTAAGGTTCCGTTAGCCGGGACGACAATCCCCCAGGAAGTAAGGGTTAAATTTGGAGCCGCCAATGTCCTGCTAAAGCCGGCAGCACCAGGTACCGGTATTATTGCCGGTGGTAGCATTAGAGCCGTGGCTGAGGCAGCCGGAATCAAGGATATTCTGACCAAGTCGCTGGGCAGTCCGAATCGGATTAACACAGCTAAGGCGACCATGCTCGCCCTCAGCCGGCTCAAGGAGCCAAAAGAGGAGCTAGCCCGGCGCAAGCCTCCCAAGGTTGAAGAGGGGGTAGCCAGTGGCTAAGCTGCGCATAACCTGGGTTAAAAGTGGCATTGGCTATGCCAAGACTCAGAAGAGAACACTAAAGGCTCTGGGACTTAGTCGGCTAAACCAGAGTGTTATCCATGATGACTCCCCCCCAATCCGGGGTATGATTAATAAGGTGAGGCACCTAATTAAGGTGGAGGAAGAAGGCTGATGATGCTGGAAAAACTCTCCCCAGCCCTTGGCTCTAAAAAGAAAAGGAAGAGGGTGGGACGGGGGGATGGTAGCAGGCACGGCACCTACTCCGGACATGGTTGTAAAGGACAAAAATCCCGCTCCGGCAATAAGATGCGCCCCGGCTTTGAAGGCGGGCAGATGCCCCTAATCAAGCGCTTGCCACAAAAGCGGGGCTTTGTCAATATCTTTAGGACGGAATATAGCACGGTTAACATTGACCAGCTTGGTATCTTTGAGCCAGGAAGCGAGGTAACACCGGAGAAACTACTAGCTACCGGGATAGTGAAATCTCTACTGCGCCCGATTAAGATTCTGGGGAATGGTGAAATTGGTCATCCCCTAGTGATAAAGGCAAATAAGTTCTCGGCTGCGGCTAAAGCCAAGATAGAAGCCGCCGGAGGCAAAGCGGAGGAGGTGAAGCGTGAGACCGAGGCAGGCTAGACCACGGCTGCTGCAGGCAATGATTGACGCCTTCAGCCTGCCTGATTTAAGGCGGAGGATTCTTATTACCCTTGGCATTCTGGTAGTCTTCCGCTTTGTCGCTCATGTGCCTCTTCCCGGGGTAAACCTTGACGCCTTGCACCAGCTATTTGAGCGGAACGCCTTGCTCGGCATGCTTGATATGTTTAGCGGCGGTGCCATGAGGCAGCTCAGCGTGGCGGCGATGGGGGTTTACCCCTATATAACGGCGTCAATTGTTATGCAGCTACTGGTGCCGGTTATCCCCCAACTGCAAGCCCTTTCTCAGGAAGGGGAGGCGGGCAGAAACCAGATTAACCGTATTACCCACTGGTTGACTGTCCCGCTAGCTGGTCTCCAGGGCTATGGACAGCTCATCTACCTCCAGCGTGAGGGGGTCATCAGTTCTACTGCGGCACTGCCCATGGCAACCATGGTTATATCCTTAACCGCCGGCACTATGTTCCTAGTCTGGCTTGGTGAGCGCATTACTGAGTACGGTATTGGTAATGGTGTATCGATAATAATCTTTGGCGGTATCGTAGCTGGCTATTGGCAGACCGCAGGCCAGGTTTTCATATCTGCGGGACAAGGGCAGTGGATGGGTACAGTTGTTTATGTTCTTATTGCCCTAGCCACCGTTGCTTTCATCGTCGTCTTTACCGAGGCACACCGCCGCATCCCGGTTCAGTATTCTCGTAGCGTCTTCCGCAGCGGTCGCATGTACCGGCAGTCAGGCTCAACCCATATCCCGCTGCGGGTAAACACCGCCGGGATGATACCCCTCATCTTCGCCATGTCAATGGTTGTCTTCCCCGGTGTCGTTGCCAGCTATTTTGCCAACCCGACTACAGCCGAACCTAACCTGGCTAATCATATTATGAGCCTGTTTAATTCTACAGGCTTACTCTACTGGGGACTCTACTTTCTGCTGACGGTTGGCTTTGCCTTCTTCTATACCATGGTCATTTTTGAGCAGCAGGATTTGCCCGGCACCCTGCAGCGGCAGGGAGGGTTTATCCCCGGTATCCGTCCCGGAGCGCATACCAAGGACTATCTTGACGGGGTGATAAAACACATTACCTGGGCAGGGGCCTTGTTTCTGGCGTTAGTGGCGATAATGCCCTTCATTGCCCAGAGGGTTAGTGGGGGAGCAGGGCAGGTGATACAGCTATCCAGCATGGGCATGCTTATTGTCGTTGGTGTTGTTCTGGATACCATGAAACAGATGGAAGCACAACTGGTAATGCGCCGCTATGAGGGCTTCATCAAATAGGGAAAAAGGTGTATATTATCTTTGTTGGTGCTCCCGGGGCAGGTAAGGGAACACAGGCAGCTAATGTGGCTCGGGAGCTAAAGTTGGTTCATATCGCCTCCGGCGACCTGTTCCGCCAGGCGCTGGAAAAGGGAACTGAATTAGGCATAAAGGCTAAGTCTTACATGGAAAGGGGGAGGCTAGTCCCTAACCAGATAACAATAGCCATGGTTTTGGAGCGTTTGTCAGCCCCGGACTCCAGGCGGGGGGCAATCCTTGACGGCTTTCCCCGGAACCTGGAACAGGCTGAGGCACTAAATAAGGCCTTAGCCCAGCAGAGTAAGACTGTGGATAAGGTAATATATATTAAGGTCTCTGAGGAGGAGCTAATGAAGCGTCTGGGTGGACGCTGGATTTGCCGCCAGTGCCAAACCCCATACCATATCACCAGTTCTCCCCCCAAGGTTTGGGGTAAGTGTGATAAGTGCGGCGGTGAGCTATATCAACGCCCCGATGACAGCAAGGAAAGTGTCAAAAAGCGGCTTAAGGTCTACTTTGCTGAGACAACCCGGCTAATTGATTATTACACCCGGGCGGGTAAGCTAGTGGAGGTGGATGGGAAGGGGGATGTGGCTGAGGTGGCAAATAGAATAATCACCGCGTTAAGGGAGCATTCATAGGTAGATGGGCATAATTATTAAATCGGAGCGGGAGATTGCTATAATGCGTCAAGCGGGCAGGATTGTAGCTACTGTTCTGGAGATATTGTGTCGGCAGGTGAGACTGGGAATGAAAACCAAGGAGTTAGACGTTATTGCGGCAAGAGAGGTGGAGAAGTTGGGGGCTAAACCTTCATTTAAGGGATACCGGGGGTTCCCGGCTAACCTCTGCGTGTCAGTAAATGATGAGGTAGTGCACGGGATTCCCGGGGAACGGGTCTTAGGCGATGGTGATATAGTATCCCTTGACGTGGGGGTGTCATTTATGGGTTTTCAGGGTGACGGCGCAGTTACCATAGGGGTGGGGGAAATCTCCCCCCTGGCTCAAGACCTTCTTAAGGCTACCGAAGGGGTGCTAGCAGCCGGCATCGCTGCTGCCCGCCCCGGGTCAAGATTGGGGGATATTTCAGCTACCATGCAAAGCTATGCCGAAACAAGGGGATACTCAGTGGTGCGTGAGTATTCCGGTCATGGTATCGGACGAGAGATGCATGAGGAGCCTCAAATACCTAACTTTGGGCTACCGGGGACGGGACCGGTGCTAAAGAAAGGCATGACCTTTGCCCTTGAGCCTATGGTAAATGTGGGTGACTGGCGTACCCGGCTTGGTGATGACCACTGGACGGTGCTAACCGCCGATGGGAGCCTTTCCGCCCACTTTGAGCATACCATCGCCATTACTGACGGCGAAGCCGAGGTGCTTACTGCAAGGGAAGGAGTTTATGCCTAAGAAGGAGGCTATTGAGGTTGAAGGGAAGGTAACCGAGCCGTTACCTAATGCCATGTTTCGTGTTGAGTTGGCTAACGGGCGTAAGGTGCTGGCTCACATTTCGGGCAAAATAAGATTACACTATATTAGAATCCTACCCGGTGACAAGGTTTTGGTCGAGCTTTCCCCTTATGACCTGAGTCGGGGCAGGATTACCTATCGGTTTAAGTAATATGGGGGCTAATATATGAAAGTAAGGGCTTCAGTTAAGGTTAGGTGTGAAAACTGTAAGGTGATAAAGCGGCGTGGGGTGGTCAGGGTCATCTGTTCCAACCCGAAACATAAGCAGAGGCAGGGATAACCAGTAAGGAGGGTGTAGATGGCGCGTATCGCCGGGGTAGATATACCCAAAAATAAGCAAATTGCAATTTCACTACAGTATATATATGGTATTGGTCCTAGCTTGAGCCGGAGGATTCTAGAACAAGCCAGTGTTAACCCATCGACTAAGGTAAGCGAACTAGCTGAGGACGAGGTTAATCGCATCCGAGAGATTATTGACCGGGAGTATAATATTGAGGGTGAGCTACGGAAAGAGGTTGACCTCAACATCAAGCGCCTTATTGAGATTGGCAGCTATCGGGGCATCAGGCATCGGCATGGTTTGCCGGTCAGGGGGCAGAGAACCAGAACCAATGCCCGTGCCAAGCGTGGTCCCCGTAAAACAGTAGCTGGTAGGGGGCAGAGGCGAGGCACAGCTAAGAAGTAAGTAAGCCTATAGATTAAAAACTCATAAGGAGGGCTGAGTGCCAGAGAAGAAAAAAACCAGGACAAGGAGGCGGGAACGCAAGGCTATCCCTGCCGGCAGGGTCTATATCCAAGCTAGTTTTAATAATATCATCGTGACCCTCACCGACCCTCAGGGCAATGTTATTGCTTGGGGAAGTTCGGGTACCGCCGGGTTTAAGGGTTCACGCAAGGGCACCCCCTATGCTGCTCAATTGGCAGCTCGCGATGCCGCCAGAAAAGGGATGGAGCATGGCTTACGTCAGGTGGAGGTTTATGTCAAGGGACCAGGCGGTGGACGGGAGGCGGCTATTCGTTCCCTCCAGGCTTCAGGGCTGACTATTACCAGCATTAGAGAAGTGACCCCAATCCCACACAATGGTTGTCGTCCGCGTAAGAGGAGGCGGGTGTAGGCAGATGGCAAGGTATACAGCAGCGGTTTGCCGATTATGTCGGCGTAGCGGCGATAAATTAATGCTCAAAGGTAATAGGTGTTTCACCCCTAAATGTGCGCTGGACCGGCGGGGGAAACCACCGGGACACCAGCCCGCCCGGCGTCGGCGGCTTTCCGACCGCGGAGTGCAACTTCGGGAGAAGCAGAAAGCCCGCTATGCCTATGGAATCCTGGAAAGACAGTTCCGGCGATTTTTTGGAGCGGCAGAGAGGCAGGCAGGCATTACTGGGGAAAATCTACTGGTGCTGCTGGAGAGACGGCTGGACAATGTAGTCTATCGTTTGGGCTTTGCTGACTCCCGGTCGCAAGCCCGTCAGCTCGTACAGCATGGGCATATTCTGGTTAATGGGCAGAAAATAGATATCCCCTCCTATCTGGTCAAAGAGGGTGATACCATTAGTTGGAAGGAGGCCAGCACCAAGACCGGTTATTATGAGCAAATGGTTCAAGGTATTGAGGGTAAGGTTATTCCAAGCTGGTTGAGCTTGGACAGAGAGAAGAGTGTTGGCCAGGTTATATCTCTGCCCACTCCTGATGACATTGAGGCTAAATTTGAGTGGCAGAGTATAGTTGAGTACTACTCGCGATAAGTTGAGGAGGTGGCACCTTGTCCCAGCTAGCCATAGCTAAGATTGAGTGTGTTGAAAGTAAGGATAACTTTGGACGCTCCAGAGCTGAGCCGCTAGAAAAAGGCTTCGGTATCACTTTGGGCAACGCCCTGCGGCGAGTTCTCCTTGGCTACCTTCCCGGGGCGGCAGTGACTCGGGTTAAGATTGAGGGAATTCAACATGAATTCTCCACTATCCCGTTAGTAAAGGAAGACGTCACCGAGTTTCTACTCAATGTTAAGGCGCTGAGGTTAAAACCCCTTTCTGGCCAAGCGGGTAAGTTGATACTGAAGGTGGAGGGGGAGGGGCGAGTTTGTGCCGCTGATATTGAGCCGTCAACTGACTTTGAAATTGCCAACCCCGAGCTTTATCTAGCTACCTTAGATTCGCCTGAAGCCAAGCTTTATGTTGAGTTTGACGTTGAATTGGGTGAAGGTTATCGGGAGGCTGAGTCCAGTGATAACCTGCCCATAGGGGTGATTCCGGTAGATGCCATCTTTACCCCAATACGCAAGGTTAATTTTACCGTTGAGCCAACCCATATCAGTCGGGAGACAAGTCATGAGCGGCTGGAGCTAGAGGTATGGACCGATGGCACAATATCACCGGTAGAAGCAATCAGCCAGGGTGCCAAGATTCTGACCGAGCAGCTATCTCCATTTATTGATTATGCCAAGGTTTCCCGCATTGAGGCAGAAAAGCAGCTTGTTCGTGCCTCTATCCCTGATGAAAAATATAATATGCCGGTGGAACAACTAGAGCTGTCGGTGCGTACCATGAATTGCCTGAGGCGGAGTGGCATCACCACAGTGGGCGAACTCATAAGCAAGGCAGAGGAGGAACTACTCTCGTTGCATAATTTCGGGCAGAAGTCTATGCAAGAGGTAAGGGAGCGGCTAACGGCACTGGGGTTATCTCTTACTCCTCTCGGTGAGGGAGAGAGCCAGGCGGAGGAGTAAGCGACATGAGGCACAAGGTAGCTGGTAGAAAATTGGGGCGGTCTTCGGCTCACCGCTGGGCACTTTATCGCAACCTGGTGACCGACCTGCTAAACTATGAGAGGATTACCACCACCGAAGCCAAGGCTAAGGAAATACGCAGCCTAGCGGAGCGGATGATTACCCTGGGTAAGGAGGGAGGGCTCCACTCCCGCCGCCAGGCACTCTCATTTATTTTGGATGAGAAGGTAACGGAGAAGGTATTTACCGAGCTTGCTCCAAGGTATGCTGAGCGCCATGGCGGATATACTCGCATCACCAAGTTAAGACCAAGATTAGGCGATGGGGCACCTATGAGTCAAATTGAGTTAGTGTGAAGATGACCAAGATTGTATTGATTATAGAGTATGATGGCACACACTACCATGGCTTCCAGTGGCAGGCTGGTTTACCCTCCATTCAGAGGGAGGTGGAGAAAGCCATAAAGAGGCTTACCGGGGAGAGGTTGAGGGTGATTGCGGCAAGCCGAACTGACGCCGGAGTTCATGCTACTGGGCAGGTAGTCAGCTTCAGAACTGGGTCCCCCCTTCCCACCGATACATTCGTCAACGGGCTAAACTACTATCTACCCAGGGATATTGCAGTAAAGGCAGCGCATAGAGTGGATGATTCATTTAATGTTAGGCGTGATGCCATTAGCCGGGAATATAGCTACTACATAGTAAATAGCCCGACCCGTTCTCCAACAAGACAGGGCTTTTCTTACTTTGTTACTAGCCCTCTGGATATTGAAGCTGCCAATCGGGCAGCTCAGGCTCTTATTGGCGAGCATGACTTTTCCCCATTTGCTAGCGGCAACGGGGCGGGGATAAGGAATACGGTGAGGCATGTGTTCAAAGCCAGTTTAGAAAGGGGTGGGGAATTGGTTATCTTCAATATAGTGGCTAACTCCTTCCTGACTCATCAGGTTCGTAATACTGTTGGTGCCCTAATCAGGGTTGGCTTGGGCAAGATGAGCGTTGATGAATTTAATAGTATAATTGAGGCGAAAAAGCCGGGGATGGCTGGACCAACTGCCCCCGCCTGTGGGCTATGTCTTACCCGGATAAATTACCCCAATCACTTGGGGTCGAAGACTCTTGGAGAGGAATAATGAAAACCTATAGCACTAAAGCCTCCGAGATTAAGCGTCAGTGGCAAGTGATTGATGCCTCGGGCAAGATTCTGGGCAAACTCGCCACCCAGGCGGCTAGCTTTCTCATGGGCAAGCATAAGCCAATATTCAGTCGCAATCTGGATACCGGCGATTTTGTTGTCATTACCAATGCCGAAAAGGTTCAGGTTACTGGCAATAAGACCAAGCAGAAGTTATACTACAGACATTCAGGATATCCCGGGGGACTTAAGAGTATCAGTCTAGAGAAACTATTACAGACTAACCCTACCCGGGTAATTGAATACGCAGTCAAGGGGATGTTGCCCAAAAATCGTCTCAGGGCAGGCATGATGAAACGGCTCAGGGTCTATGCCGGTGAGGCTCATCCTCACCTAGCTCAGACCAAGACTAGTTCAAAGGGGGTTGAGAATTAGGTGGTTCAAACCGAGAAGCAAACCTATTTTTATGGCACAGGTAGGCGTAAGACATCAGTAGCTCGGGTAAAGTTGATGCCGGGGACTGGTGAGATTATTGTCAATGGCACCCCCTATCAGGAGCGATTCCCTTACCTTGAGCACCGCCGAATAATACTGGAGCCGCTCTTAGTTACTGAAAGCTTAGGCAAGTATAATGCCGTGATTAAGGCAGAGGGGGGTGGTATATCAGGGCAGGCTGGTGCCATCTCTCACGGTATTGCCCGAGCCCTGGTAGTGGTTGATGAGAGCCTTAAGCCTATACTGCGCCAGCACGGGTTGCTGACCAGGGACTCACGGGTCAAAGAGAGGAAAAAGGCTGGGCTCAAGCGGGCGCGCAAGGCACCTCAATATACCAAGCGGTAATTCTCTGGTCTAGTTCAGATAGAATTGACCCATCCCCTTTTTATTCTCTTGACGCCTAATTATGAAGTAGATATAATCCCATTGTATCTATGCCGAAGTGGCGGAATGGCAGACGCGCTACGTTCAGGGCGTAGTGTCCGTAAGGATGTGGGAGTTCAAATCTCCCCTTCGGCACATTCTTAGGCGCTTGTAGCTCAACTGGATAGAGCGCAGCCCTGCGGAGGCTGAGGTTGTGGGTTCGAGACCCGCCAAGCGCACTATAGTTAGTGGGTCCCCAAAAAGTCTTCGACTTTTTGGGTAGTCGTGGGCGGTTAGCTCAGTTGGTTAGAGCACCTGCTTTACACGCAGGGGGTCAGAGGTTCAAGTCCTCTACTGCCCACCATCACGCCTAGAAGAGGTTTTAAGACCTCCTGATTGTTTGGCAAGGCATAGGTGGCCAAGTCGAGCGGGCAGCTAGCCCTGTTAGAGGTGACCTGAGAACAGGCTTGGCTGTTAAGAGCAGTAGAGTGAGAGCAACCAAGAACATTATGTTATCATTAGAAGGGTTATTTTGTCTTGGTTCTTAGTGCCTCAAGGATTTTTTCTGGTGTCATAGGTAGGCTGTGTATTCTAGCCCCTATCGCATTGCAGATAGCATTGGCAACAGCAGCAATTGCTGCCGCCCGGGCTGTTTCACCAACCTCTTTGGCTCCGAAAGGACCTTTGGCTTCATAGTCCTGGACACTAATCGTGGTCAGCTTTGGTGCATCAAGCACTGCAGGTATCTTATAGTCAGCGAGGGTAGGATTGATTACTCTGCCTTGCTGGATGATAATCTCCTCAAAGAGGGCATCGCCTACTGCCATAACTGCCTGGGACTCAAGTTGACCCTTCACATTCAGTGGATTAATGTCGGTACCACAGTCATCGGCTACGGTTATTGCTATCACCTTCACTTTACCTGTTTCCTTGTCAACCTCAACCTCAGCAACGGCAACAGCAAAACCATAGGCATCAGTAAAACGACCGCTACCTTTGGAGAGGGCGGCTGTACCCTCAAAACTGCTACCCCAAAAACCAACTTTCTGCACTGCTTTGGTATAACCTCTCCCTATAATAGGGTCGCCACCCTTTATCTGGATACCATATTTATATAGATCGACGAACGTCACCGCTCTATCGGGTTGTGTTTTCATATAAACACGACCCTGGCCAATGGCTAACTCGTCTACTTTGATATGAAGTGCCTCAGCGGCGTAGGCGAACAGCTGCTGTTTAGCATCTGCTGCTGCCTTTCTCACTGCCTGCCCAGACACATAGACGCCAGCGCTCAACCAGTTGCCGATGTCATAAGGACACAACTCGGAGTCACCTGATACCACAACTATATCGTATACGGTTAGCCCCAATTCCTCGGCAGCAATTTGGGCCATGGCGGTATCGGCGCCTTGACCGAATTCCGTCTGGCCGGTAAAGACGGTGAATCTGCCGTCTGGGTTCAGTTTGACAACAGCGGCACTACCAAAGGGGTAATTATGAGCCCCAGAAAACATGCTGGCAACGCCTATACCCATGCCCCTATTCGGCTGATTACCCCACTTCTTTTTCCAGTCACTGGATTGAACGGCCTGCCTTATTGCTTCAGGAAGACCGTAGCTCTCCAGTTTGTCTCCATTAGGAAGTACATCACCCTTTTTCCTTAAGTTTTTCAATCTGAGCTCGACGGGGTCTATCCCTATCTCCTTGGCAATTATGTCCAGTTGAGATTCCACAGCAAAGCTCATTTGTGGTGAGCCATGTCCCCGCTTTGGCCCAGCGGTCAGTTTGTTGGTATAGACCCCGATACCCTCGTGCTTAACATGGGGTATATTGTATATAGCATGGCGAAAGACGTGTGCAAGGTATAAGGCAGTTGGTGAGCTGTACCGGTAGGCACCAGCATCATCAATGACCTTTACGTGTTGCGCCATTATGGTGCCATCTTTCTTAACTCCGGTCTTGACATTCACGATGAAACGGCGGCTTGTGTGACAGGTAGACAGGACTTCACTGCGGGAAAGGGCTATTTTTACTGGCTGCCCTGTCCTTCTCGATAGATAAGCCGCCAGGAACTCATAGGGGAACATGCTAATTTTGCCACCGAAAGCGCCACCAACATATGCCTTATGTACCCTCACCTTGCTGATAGGAAGACCCAGCGTCTTGGCTAGCCAGAACCGCTTATGCTCGTAGCCCATATGAGAAAGCCACATGTCAAGTTTTCCTGAGGAGTCAAAACTAGCTACTGCCACATGGGGCTCCAAAGCAACATGGGCAGTAGCGGGAATATCAAACCTATCTTCACGAATATAGTCAGATTCCCCAAACCCATGTTCAATGTCACCAACTGTGATTAGGACCTGATTTGATATATTGTTTACCGCGTCATATGGTCTAGCCTCACGAATAACACCAAAGTCTTCCCAGGCAGTAGTCGTATTCGGCATTATCTTGTCATGTATGCGGGGAGCACCGTCCTTGATTGCCTCCTCAGGATCAAAAACGGCCGGCAGTTCCTCATACTCCACTCTAATTAAGCGCAATGCCTCCTCAGCAGTGTCTTCTGTAACGGCAGCCACAGCGGCAACCTCTTCACCGATAAACCGTACCTTATTAATTGCTAGTGGTGACTGGTCAGCCGGATAACGAGGAGTGTCTATGAAGGAGAACCTGACCGCTCCCGTATCCTTGCCGGTAATCACTGCCTTTACCCCTGGCACAGTTTCTGCTCTACTGGTATCAATACTCAAGATCCTTGCATGGGGATAGGGGCTCCTGAGGATTTTGCCGTGCAACATTCTAGGTAAGACTACATCGACGGTAAATTCTGCCTGACCGGTGGCCTTTACATTTGCATCTACCCTTGGTATCCGCTTGCCGACTACTCTATATTGCTGCGCCTTACCTATCCCGCTTTCGTCAGTCTGGGTCACACCCAATATGGCTTCAACGATCTTGAGATATCCGGTGCAACGGCAGAGATTCCCGGAAATTGCTTGCTTGACCTCTTCTTCCCTGGGCCGAGGGTTCTCATCAAGCAAAGCTTTAGCCGATAACAGCATCCCCGGAGTGCAGAAACCACATTGTATGGCACCATGGTCAATGAATGCTTGCTGAAGCGGATGGAGTTTACCGTCTTTGGCCATGCCTTCGATAGTCATGATATCCTTATCTTGGGCATCTAGGGCTAATACCAGACAGGACAGAACAGGCTTGCCATTCATAAGAACAGTACAACTGCCACAATTACCTAAATCACAAGCCTTCTTAGTCCCGGTTAGTCTCAGATTCTCCCGAATGACGTCTGCTAGAATTGCCCAAGGTTCCACGGCCACTTCGTAGGAATCCCCGTTTACCCTTAATGCTATGAGTTGTTTCATAGGAACACCCCTCTTAAACAGCGGATTGTTTGATCTTCTGCCAGACGTCAACTATAACTCGTTTAACTAAGACGCTGGTCATCTGTCTACGGTATTGAGCCCGGGAACGTGGGCTGGTTTCCTCAGCGGCAACTCTAGCGGCCAGTTCAATCACCTTGCTTTCAATTCTCTGACCGTGCAACGTCTTCTCCGCTCGTGTGGCTCTAATAGGGGTAGGTGCTACAGAGCACAGTCCTATCTTTATATCTCTACAAACGTTGCCTGTAGAATCAGCCGTCATGAGAACAGCAACCCCTACCAATGTCTCATCGACCTCATTCAGCTTGCTAAGCCACTGGAAACAACCGGCACTTCCGGGTGGTGGGGTTGGTATCTGGATTTCAGTGAGTAGCTCCGTCCGGTCAAGAGCAGTCTGAAACGGGCGAATAAAGAATTCATCAATGGGCACTATTCTTTCTCGCTGAAGGCTCACCACCTTTAGCCTGGCGCCTAGAACGAGCAATGAAGGGATCGAATCTTGTGAGGGACCCCCATTGCATATGTTGCCCCCTATAGTACCCATATTCCTGACTTGAGGCGTGCCTATTTTATTGCAGGCAGTCTGCAGTAGCCCAAACTTCTCTCTGATAATAGGGGACACAGCTATCGATTGAAGGGTAGCTAGGGCACCAATTCTTAACCCGTGTTCCTGGCTATAATGTATGTAATCCAGCTTTGGTATACCCTTAATGTTGACTACGTAACGGGGGGTTATCTTTTTCTGCTTCATTGACACCAGCAAATCCGTACCGCCAGCCATAATCTTTGCTGTACCTTCGTATTTGGAGAGTAAGAGGCAAGCTTCTTTAATGGTCTCGGGGGCTAGATAATCAAATCTAGGCAGCCTTATCAAGTAATCCTGCTGTGATGTTGTCATCGCCTACTTCCCCTTGTAAGTAATTCGTAAGGTGACCATTCAAACAGTGTACGCCAGAGTGACATTATAAATCGTTTTTTTCTTCATCGCAATGCTGCACAATTTGCAGTGGCCAAGAAGGCGGTAAAAAGACTCAAGGAGTTGGGAGCACTATGACAGGCGAAGTTTGGGTCTGGGCTGAGCAGAGAGATGGACGCTTGATGGGAGTCTCCCTGGAGATTCTGGGCAAGGGTTGCCAGTTGGCGGAAAAGCTAGGCGTGGGAGTGGCTGCGGTACTCCTGGGGGTCAGAGGTTCAAATCCTCTACCGCCCACTATAGCCCCCCTTGCTTTTTATAGCGCTTAACTAATTTAGCATAGATTTGAGGGGCTTCTTTTGTCCAGAATGATTGTTGTGGCGAGACTTGTCCCTTAATTTTTCCCGGAACGCCGACAACAAATGAGTTGTCTGGAATCTTCATCCCCTCGCTGACCAAGCAGCTAGCCCCGATGATACAGAAATCGCCGATTTCAACCTCGTGGAGGATGGTGGCGTTCATGCCGATGAGAACATTATTCCCAATTTTACGGCAGTTAACCACTGCCCCATGACCGATGTGGACTTCATCCCCGATGGTGACATCCCTTATAGCTGACTGGGGTGAACCGGAATGAATAACGCAGTTATCTTCTACGGCGGTGTTTTTGCCAATTGTTATCTTGCCAAAGTCACCACGAATTACTGCCCCCGGCCATACGCTAGAATTTTCCCCGATTTCGACATCACCGATAATATGTGCCGCCTCGCTGACAAGGGCTGATTTGGCTATCTTAGGCATCTTACCATCAAAGGCTTTAATCATTACTTACCTCCTAACTTTCTTATCCGGCAAAGCAGGGCTTTAAGCTCGGTATAGCCGGTGACCAGGTCACGGCGCTCAAGCTCAGTGAGTAGATTGGCATTAGCCTCCGCCCAGCCGTGGGGGATGCTGACAACGCGAGGTAATAGGTCGGCAGTGGTTCTGGCCTTGATTTTTATCTGCCCCTTTCTCGTTTCTATGGCTATGGTATCACCATCGGTGACGCCATATTTCTTGGCAGTATCAGGGTGAACCTCAGCGATTGGTTCCGGGGCAGCCTGGTGCAGTGCCGGCACATCCCTGAATTGGGTATGGGTATACTCCAGAATTCGGGCACCGGTGGTCAGGATTAAAGGATACTTCCCTGCCAGCTCCGGCTGGCTAATTGGGCTTTGGCTGGGCTCGATGTGATTTGGTAAAGGGTCATAGCCATGCTCAGCCAGAGTCTGGGAGTAAATCTCAATCTTCTTTGACGGTGTCCGAAACTCACCCTTTTGCGCCATATCATATTTCTTCACGGCATAGAAGACCCCCGCCGGATTTTCTTCGGTTAGCTGCTTGATGGTTAGTCCAGAGGGCTTTAGCCAGTATTCCACGACCTCATCATCGGTTTGCCACGGGAAGAGGTCGCCATAGCCCATCCTTCTCCCCAGCTCACACCAGAACTTCCAGTCAGGCAAGCATTCCCCAAGCGGCTCTATCACCCTTTTGCGCAATAGGATATAGGGGAGACTACTGGTTACACTGTAAACATAGCCGATGCCAGACCGTTCCATAAACGAGCAGGCAGGGAGGACGATGTCCGCCATCTCAGCGGTTTTGGTCATAAATAAGTCTATTACCACTAGAAGCTCCAGCTTGTCCAGGGCTTTTTTAATTCTACCCGAATCGGGCAGGGTGAGGGCTGGATTTCCCCCGGTAACAATCAGAGCTTTAATCGGGTATGGCTTCTCGTCAAGTATAGCATCTGCCAGGTACATTGTCTGACCATAGGGGGATTGCCGACCCCACAGACGGTAGAACAAGGGGTGCTCGGCAGCGCCGATGGGGGCTTCATCAACCTTGATATGTAGGCTGCCCAGACGGGGGAAGGGGACATTAACCCAACCGCCGGGGACATCAACATTCCCGGTAACCACCTGCAGAATAGCCAGAGCGCGGTTGGTCTGGAGACCATTTATCTGCTGGTCAAGGGAGCAAATGCCCTGGACGATGGACGCTGACTCGGCAGTGGCAAATATTCGTGCAATCCTCTTTATCTCATCGGCGGTCACCCCCGTTATTCCCTCTACCCTCTCCGGCGGATACTGCTTAACGTGCTCAGCCAGCTTATCAAAGCCAACGGTATACCTTTCTACAAATTCTTTATCATAGAGGTCTTCAGAGATGATGACATTTAGCACACCCAGAGCCAGGGCACAATCGGTCCCAGGTCTTATCGGGATGTAAGTCCCCCTCTTTGCCAGCGGGGTGCGCTTCGGGTTAATAACAATAAGCTCCAGTCCCTTATCCAGGGCTTGATACAGCTTAACGGCTAGAGGTAGCTTTGAGTTATCTGGGTCATGACCCCAGAGGATAACGCACCTTGCCCTTTCCGGCTCCTCAAGGAGGAAGGTGCCGAAGGTTAGCTGGTGAGCCAGAATGCGGGAACGGTAGCAGTTACTCTCCACTGACAGGAAGTTAGGGGTGCCGTAGGCACCACGGAAACGGCGGGCAAATGCCGCCAGCTCGTTATTCTCCACACCGATTGAGCCACAAAAGATAGCCAAGGCGTGGGCACCATACTTGTCTTTAATCTGCCACAGTTTTTGGGCTATTGTATCCAGAGCCTCACCCCACGAGATTCTCTCCCAGCCACCGTCTGTCTTTCTCATCGGGTATTTGAGTCTGTCTGGCGAATAGATATAGTCCACCAGATGCTTGCCTCTGGGGCACAACACCCCGTGGTTCAGTGGGTGCTCTGCCATACCTTCCACCCTGACCAGTCTGCCATCTTCAACATAGGCGTTTATACCGCAGCCCCAGACACAGAGTATGCAATCAGTCTTAATTAGCGCCACGGTCAAACCTCCGCAAAATTCAATTGCCAGGGTCTAGTGCCTAGAATATTGTATCACTCTCGTTTCACCGAAGCCAGCACATGTACTCGTTCAGTACCTTAGTGACACCTCAACTTTCTACACCTCACCCCCTTTAAGCACCCAAAAAAATCTTTGATTTTTCTGGGAACCCGCTTTGGTTTTATCGGGTAACCCCATCCCCTCAAAGAGTCTTCGACCTGACCCCCTTCCCCTCATGATAGGAATACATCTCCCTATTATGGAGAGGGACAAAGAAGAAGAGTCAAAGAGAGGCGAAGCCTCTCTTATATAACTAATTCCCCCTCCCTTGGATAAGGGAGGGGGATAAAGGGGGAGAGTTCCCTAAATCAAAAACTTAAAGGGGAATGGGGTCAATGCCGATGAGAGTGGAAAATCCTAGATGAACTTTCCCTCGGCTAATTTTTGTTTAAGATACCCAATAAACTCCTCTGCTTTCTTCCTGGGCGGTTTAGTGGCTAAACTTACGCCAATAAAGAGCGGAACGCAAACGATAAATCCCCATGTCCCCGGCCACCAGCCTAAAGGCTTCCAGCCTAGCACCTGGGGATAAGAGAGTATCTGCAAAAGCAAGACCACTATGGCACCAACAATACAACTGACCATGGCACCGGTGGCTGTTGCCCGCTTCCAGAAAAAGGCACCGAAGATAGCCGGCACTGCCATCAGAAGACCGGCTGAAGCCGCTGAAGAGAGGGGGGCAATCGTAAACTCGAACACGTCCCCGGGTTGCTCAGCCGCCCACCAGGCAAAGACGAAGGCAATAATAGCCATACTCGGGATAACCCACTGCCCCACCCTGAGCTCCTTCTTCTCCGAAACCCTGGGGTTAATAAGGCCCTTGTGGATATCGCGAGCCCACACCGAAGACAGGGTGAGCAGAATGGAATCAATGGTGGAAATGGCGGCTGCCGTGATACCAATCATGACGACTATGGCTAAGCCCATAGGTATTGTGGGCGAGGCGAGAAGGGCGGGTGTCACCTTGTCAGCGTTATCCACTCCAGGCACCAGCAAAGTAGCGCTAAAACCCCATAATACCGATATCAGGGTATAGATGAAGCCAAAGATGAGGAAGCCGCCGAGCATCTGCTTCATGGCCGTGACCGACTTGGGGATGAAAAGCCGCTGGCTCACCTGAGGGTTGGAGATTAAGAAGAAGAGCCAGGGGAGGGCAAGACCAATAAACATGTTAATGTTAAATGCCCCCTTGGCAGTAGGCACGGTCAGTAGCCCCGGCGTGGCTGACTCCAGCTTGCTGAAGAAGGAGCCAAACCCACCCAGCACCGACACCACCACCCCCAGAACCGCCACCGAGGTAACAATCATGATTAGCGCCTGAAAGGCATCAGTCCAGGCAACCGAGCGCATACCGGCAATGTTTGACCAGGCAATGGCGCAGAGGACAGCAATTATAATCCCGACTACCACCGGTATTGCCCCCTGGCTAATTCCATTCATCAGGAAACCAACGCCCATTAACTGGACGGCGGCATAAGGAACCAAAAAGACCAGAGCCAATATGGCGGCGGTAGCCCCAACCCCTTTGCTCTGGTAGCGGTCGCTCAAAAGCTCCATAGGGGAGATGTAGCCGTACTTCCTCCCCGCCAACCAAAAGCGGGGCAGGAAGAAGACCATCATAAACATCCCACAGAGGTAGGTTAGCTCAAAACCCAGAGCACCAACCCCACTGAAGTAGGTTAAACCGGCAAGACCAATCATCATAAAGGCGCTGTAGGTGGTAGCACTGTAGGTCAGAGCCGAAACAAAGCCACCAACCTTGCGGTTGGCCAGAAAGAACTCGCTCACCCCAACCCCCAACCGCCGCCTTGCCATCACGGCAATGCCTAACCCCACCGCGATATAGATAGCCATACCAAACCATGTCCAGAAGGTGGCGCTCATCGCCTCACCTCCTTCCATCTAAGGAAGATGATGAAGACACTAATAATCGCCACCACCACCCATACTGTCCAGAACAGAAAGGCACCGCTTATCTTCTCCACATGGGTGAGGACAAACCAGGGGATGGCAATATCCAGCGCCAGCAGAAACCCAAACCAGGTCCACGCCCATCCCATCTTACTCATCTTGCACCTCCATCACTCAGGTCTCCTTTACTTGAAAATATTTTTTAACTTATACTCCTTAAAGAGTTTTGTGTCAAGGAGGAAATGATGTCTGAGGTGATAGCCAGGGTAATATCCCAGAAGGGGACTTGCGCCGCCGGGCATAAGGTCGGCGATGAGTTTATCATCGGGGAAAAGACCCCACCCGACCTGTGTTCATGGGCATTTTATTCCCTGTTTCCTTCTGCCACAGTGCTGCAATTTGGTGGCTCATTCCCCTGGGATAAGGACCCAAACAAGACCAGTGTTACCTGTCCTGACCCAGCAAATCCGGTGGTGTTTGAATTGAGGCGCAGCCTGCCCTAATCAAGCCGGCTCAGGATATTCTCTATCTCCGCCGCGCTCTGGAAAGCACCAACCTGCACATGTTGAATTATGCCCTCGCTATCAATAAAAAAGCTAGCTGGAATGTTGCCGACGCCATACTGGTAGGCAATCGCCCCTTCCCTGTCAAGCAGCACCGGAAAGGAAAGCCCCCGGCTCTGCATAAAATTCCCTACCACAGAAGGGTCCTCGGCAATATTAATCGCCAGCAGCACCAGCCCCCTTCCCTGCCAATCGTCATAGACCTGCTGCAGGTAGGGCATTTCCACAAGGCAGCCGGGGCAATAGGTCGTCCAGAAGTTAAGCAACACCGGACCGCCCTGAAGGTTGCTGAGGGAGATGGATTGCTCCTCAGCAACCTGAAACTTAAAGTCAGGCGCCGGCTTGCCAATCAATGAACCTTGAGATGTTCCCCCGTTACAGCCAGCGACCAAAACCGCCAGGCTCAGTATTATTACTAATACCCTTAACATCCTGCTCCCTTAACATCCTGCTTATAATTATTTTTATTTAAAACCAGCTCAGTTGATTAGTCAAAATAAGTATGCCGACGGCGATGAGGAGTAAGCCGCTAACAATATAGCTCCAGGTGGAGTAACGGTGAATATGCCTTAACAGCGGCCTAACCCAGTCAAAGGCAAGCCCGATAGCAAGAAAGGGAAGGCTGAGCCCGAGAGAAAAGGCGCCCATCAGATAGGCGCCAGGTAAGGGTGCCTCCGAACCTAGAGCCAGGGCGAGAGCGCCAACGAGGAGACCACCAACGCAGGGAGTCCAGGCTAGGGAAAAAATAACCCCAATAATGAAGGAGCGCAAATAGCTGGTGGTGGCACCCAGCGAGGGCGCCAGCCGCTTTTCATAATTCAGCCACGGGAATTTCAGCGCCGCCAGCAAGAACAGACCAAAGGCGATGAGCAAGCCGCCGGCTATCCTGATGGTGAGCAGATGGGAACGGAGGGCAAAGCCGATTAAGCCGGCGCTGGCTCCCAGGATAATGAAAACCACGGCAAAGCCAGCAACAAAGCTGAGAGAGTGAAAGAATATCGGGACACGGCTCCTCCTCGCCTCTGGCTCAAGTATCTCCGGCCCGCAGACGCTAGCCAGGTATACCGGCACCAAAGGCAGCACGCAGGGGGAGAGGAAAGCCAGCAAGCCGGCACCGAAGGCGACCAAAAGCGACGTCTCTTCCATGTTCCAAGTAATCTAACCAATTTGGCCCAAAATATCAAGCCAGCCCGGGGAGCAACTTACAATTCCAGAGCAAAAAGGTCTATAATAGCCATGAATCAAATTCTGGCTCGTTAAGCAGGGCTATGGAATCACCTACTTTCAATTACAGTACCATATATAGCGCCTTATTTGGAAAGGAGTATAGGTGTCAGAACTTTTATCCAATACCATTGAAATGATAACGCCTGTGGATAGGATGGCAATGAACAGCGCCCGCGCTAGGCAAGACACCTTGACCAAGCCGCAGGGCAGCCTGGGCAGGCTGGAGGAGCTGTCTATCAAGCTGGCTGGCATTCAGGGCAAGCCCATACCTCAAATCAGGCACAAAGCGGTTATCACTATGGCAGGTGACCATGGGGTGGTGGCTGAGGGGGTGGGTAACTGGCCTCAGGAGGTCACCGCTCAAATGATTTACAACTTCATAAGTGGCGGGGCGGGAATAAATGTGCTGGCTCGCCAGGTTGGGGCAAGGGTTGTCGTCGTTGACATGGGGGTGGCCGCTGACCTTGAGCCGCACCCCCAGCTTATATCAAGGAAGATTGCCCCCGGCACCCAGAATATGTTTTTACGCCCAGCCATGACCCCGGAGCAGGCAGTAACAGCAATAGAGACCGGGATTGAGGTGGTGGGGAGTGAGGTGGCTAAGGGTCTTGATATCGTTGGCACCGGTGATATGGGCATCGGCAATACTACCGCCAGCAGCGCTATCTGTGCCGCTATGACTGGGGAGCCAGCGGCTGAGGTAACTGGTAGGGGCACTGGCATAACCGATGAGCAGTTGGCACATAAAATAGAGGTGGTGAAAAGGGCTCTGGCAGTGAACCGCCCCGACCCTAAGCAGCCTTTAGATGTGCTGGCAAAGGTGGGAGGCTTTGAGATTGGTGGGCTGGTGGGGGTGATGCTGGCAGCGGCAGCTTACCGTATTCCCGTAGTCATTGATGGCTTCATCTCCGGGGCAGCCGCCCTTATTGCTACGGCGCTGGCACCGAGACTGCGGGAATTTCTTATTGCTGCCCATGTTTCGGCAGAACCTGGGCATAAAGTGCTGCTCAGGCATCTAAGGCTTACCCCACTACTGGATTTGGATATGCGCTTGGGTGAAGGCACCGGTGCTGTCCTGGGAATATTTCTGGCTGAGGCAGCAGCCAGGATTCTGGCTGAGATGTCAACCTTCGCTGAAGCCGGAGTATCGGAAAGGGAGAAATAATTGGGGTTCTTAGCTGCTTTAAGATTTTTAACCATTATACCCTTGCCTGGGCGGCGCCAGATTAGCCCCGAGGAAGTCGGACGCTCTATAGTCTATTTCCCCCTGGTCGGGGCTATTATCGGGCTTATCTTAGCTGGCTTGAACTGGCTGCTTGGTCTCCTCCTGCCTTCAGCAGTGGTTAATGTACTGCTGGTCGTTTCCCTAGCAATAGTCAGCGGCGGTCTGCACCTCGACGGCTTCGTTGATACCTGCGACGGCATGGTCGGGCACAAGACAGTGGAGGAGAGGTGGCAGGTGATGAAGGATAGCCGGGCTGGCGCCTTCGGCATAATCGGCGTCGGCTGCCTCCTGCTGGTGAAATATGTCTCGCTAAATAGCGTGCCGGCTAGCTGGCTGATGCCAACCCTGGTGCTTATGCCGGTGGTAAGTCGCTGGGCGATGGTCTACGCTGTTTTTGCCTACCCTTACGCCAAACCATCAGGTCTGGGAAAGGTATTTAAGCAGGAGGCTAGCTTGTCAGGATTTCTTGTGGCGACAGTTATAGCCCTGGCTATAACTGTGATTCTGGCTCAACTCTCAGGCCTGGTTATAATGTTTGGTATCTCAATTATAGTAATGGCTGTGGCTTTCTATCTGAAGGGTAGGTTTGGCGGGCTCACCGGTGACACCTACGGGGCAATAAATGAGATAGCTGAGGTCTGCGTCCTTATTCTGGTTTGTCTGCTGGCCCACACCCGGTGGCTAAGTTAAAATATCTTTGGGGGGCATAAACTGAGCAAGAGGTTTGTCCTGGTAATTGGCGGCGCCGGTAGCGGCAAAAGCTACTTTGCTCAGGAGCTTGCCCCAAAATTGGGTGAGCCGGTCCTCTTTGTGGCTACAGCAGTAGCCGGCGATGAGGAGATGCGCAAGCGTATTGAGGAGCATCGGAGGAAAAGACCGGCCTGGAGCACCCTTGAGGTCACCACCAAGGTGGGCAAAAAGATTGTCAAAAAAATCGGTGGTGCCCAGGTAGTGGTTGTTGATTGCATCACGCTTCTGGTTAACAATATCTTTAGCCAATATAGCGACCAAACTGGTGAGCAGATTGATACCCCCCTTATTGAGAAAAGGCTTACCGCTGAAATAGACGAGCTAATTGAGTGCATTACCCAGGTTGATGCCAGCTTCATTATTGTTACCAATGAGGTTGGGCTGGGCTTGGTGCCAGCCAATCGGCTGGGCAGGTTATACCGTGACTTGCTGGCTAAAGCCAACCAGATGCTGGCACAGGCGGCTGATGAGGTCTACCTGATGGTCGCTGGCTTACCGGTGCCGATAAAACCAGCCAAAAAGTAGTTTTAATCTGTTCTCATATATATTCAGCAAATTGCGAGCGAGACCCCTTATTGCTATAATACCTTTTGACCAATGGGGCCGTAGTTCAGTTGGGAGAACGCCTGATTTGCATTCAGGAGGTAAGGGGTTCGAATCCCCTCGGCTCCAGTATAGAGCTGATAATCGAGAGGGAAGCTCCTTTGTTGAGGAAATGCTCCAGCTCATCCTCAATAGTCACAAATTCCAAACCGTTGCTATTGAGGTGAGTCTAGAATCGGTAAGCAGTTAATTTTTTGGGGGGTGCTAATATGGTTAGATGCCCTAACTGTGGTCAGAAAACCGAGGGTGAGCACTGCCAGTGGTGTGGCTATCCGGTACTGGGGGGTGGTCGGCAAGAAGTGGAAGTTATGCTCAAAGAAAGACATTCGCATGGGAAATACATCCTATCTATCGTTTTCTTGTCTGTAATCGCAATTGGGCTTCTGGCTTGGCTTGTAATGCTCCAGACCGAAGTGCAAGCAATCAACACCAAGCTAACCGCTACAGAGGCCGACTTAACGCAGGCGAAGATGGACCTCTCAGACGCGCAAGCTAAGCTGACGCAAACGCAAGCAGACCTTACAACCACTCAAACTAAGCTGACGCAAACGCAAGCAGACCTTACAACCACTCAAACTAAGCTGACGCAAACGCAAGCAGACCTTACAACCGCTCAAGCGGCATTGTCGGGCACACAACAACAACTGGCAGTAGCTCAAGAGACTTTAGCCGGGTTGGGAATTACCTTGTCTGCGAGTAAAGAATGTTATGATGTGACCTTGGTTGATAACCCCGGAGCAACGAATCCTACTTGGGGTCAGTTAATGACCTTCTTGTTTCAAGACCAGACTGAGACACATACCTACATTAAAGATGTGTACGATTGCTCGCAATTTTCCAGGGATGTTCACAACAACGCCGAAGCGGCAGGAATTCGGGCAGCAGAGGTGGCGGTCCAGTTTAAAAATGAGATTGCAGGCCATGCCCTGAATGCGTTCCTGACGACTGACTACGGACTGGTGTATGTTGATTGTACCCAACGGCCAGATACGATTGCTCGTGTGGAAGCTGGGAAAAGGTATCGGGCTGTCAAGTTAGACCGTATTGCCGGGGCAAACATCAGAAATGACTCCTGGTGGGATACATTGAGTTCATATTACTACATGCCCTCAAGCACGGATGGTGAATTAGTGACATCAAGTATCAGAATCTATTGGTAGTGGAAACTATTATAAACATTAGACGCCTCTCAATATTATCTGCATCCAACATTTAGCCAGAATGTTACTGGCAAATACTGCTTGAGACCATCATCGAACTTCACATTTGGTTCATTCGCTGTTTAGTCAACCGTAACCTACCCCTATTCTTATCTACTACCTGAGGTTCTCACTGCTGACCTTTGTTAGCCTCCCGTTATACCCCCTCCTGCAGAAGTTCAATCAGAATTTTATTGGATAATAAGAAAAAGGCAATCCTAGAGGCCTGGGTGCATTTCCGCTTAAAACTTCTATCGTGGCCGACACATTCCACCGGAGGACAAACCATTTTAAATCCCTTTTCCACTAACTCATTCCCTACTCCATCGATGTCGTCAACTTTAAAGCATAAATGATGCAGCCCACCCCCTTTCTTTAGAAAGTTGGTTATGGGTGAATCATCACCAAGCGGTTCAAGTAACTCAATGTATACGTCTTGTCCTTTGCCAACAGCGATAAAGCTTGCCAAGACTCTCTGAATAGGATCTGGCTCGGGTTGTGTCATGACATCGAATCCTAAAATGCGGAATATTCCAGCAAACTCCGAAATACTCGGAACAACCAAGCTAATATGATGCAATCTAAGTCTCATAAATTTGCATGCCCCCCAGACAATCTTAATGATAACTCATTCGACCCTTCGTGTGTCAAAAGAACAGCCCTTTAATTATCCTCTATAGGTTTCCACGTATATGTTTCGGCCCTCATCAGAGGCGTAAATCCGGCTTGTTTAGATTTGCTGAACATTTCATCATTCAACTCTAATATTTGCGTTCATGATACGCTTGAATTTTACCTAGAAAAATTGTATAATTCGATTATAGAATAATTCGAGGAGCTTGACAATATGGTTCATATTCCCCCCGATGTTCTGATGCGCCTTCTTTCTCATGTGACACTACTTAAACTGGCGCTAGCCGAACACTACGGTCTGAACATTTTTCAGTTCCTGACTCTCTCGCTAGTCGGCGATGCTGAGGCTGGTCTTACTATCAAAAACTTGCGTAAAACACTGGCTATTCCAGGGAGTTCTTTGACGTTTACGTTAGACTCACTGGAAAAGAAAGGACTGATAAGACGTCGCCGGAGTAAGGAGGACAGACGGCAGTGGTTTCTCCTCTTGACGGCAAAGGGGAAGCGGTTGTACTCCGATACGCTCACGAGGGAAAGCGAAGCAATTCACCCATCTCTGGAAGGATTTACCGAGAGGGAGAGAGCAACGTTTTTGAAGTTCGCCGAGGAAATCGGTCGGACTAGAGTGAGCTAGCCTAAACAAGGATTAATCTACCTGGCATGGAAGGTAATGATTACCATTATTGTTCCCGCATGCAATGAAGAAAAGTATCTGGAGCGATGCCTTCGGTCGCTGAAGGGACAGGACTATAATGGTGAGTACGAAATCATCGTGGTTGACAATGGCTCCAGCGATAGTACTGCGCAGATTGCATCCAACCTTGGAGCTAAGGTTGTCTTGTGCCCGCAAAGAGGGGTCGTCTATGCCAGAGAGGCCGGATTCAGAGCCTCTTGCGGCGAAATCATTGTGCAAGCTGATGCCGACACTACATATCCCTCAGACTGGCTTTCGCGAATAGTCGAGCATTTTTCGTCTCACCCTGAAGCTATTGCCGTTGCTGGTGATGTTCGATATGTTGATTCCCCTCTGTGGGCGAAGCCACTGCAATTTTTCAGACGCCTCGTCAATATTCTGAGTTTTCACCTTCTCGAAAAGCCAGCCTCTTGCCTAGCTTGCAGTTTCGCTTTCTGCCGGCGAGCACTTATGTCGGCGGGCGGATACAACACGAGACTTCCTTTCGTCGGTGACGAACACGATTTACTGGTCAGGCTGAGCAAAATTGGCAGGATAATTTATGACCACCATCTGGTGGCACTCACCTCCTCGCGTCGCTTCCGGGGGCGGTTTTGGCAGTATCTGTTTGGTGATACGTTTTACCGCACGCTCGTGGAACAAATCCTATTCAAATTAACCGCCAAGTCATTGACCGGTTCGCGGGCTTATCCTCGGGAGGAATACCGGAGGCAACCCTATCACCGTCCTCGTTGGGCTTGGTCAATTGGTGTAATTAGCATTCTTATAGGTGTTCTCGGTTGGGGATACTTTTCCCCGGCCGCTGATGTTTTTGGCGAAACCTACGCCCGGGTGGCTTCTCCGCAGAAGGTTATCGCCTTGACTTTTGATGATGGGCCCAATGAACCATATACCTCTCAAATTCTAGATATCCTCGACTCTTATGGGGTTAGGACAACCTTTTTTGTAGTCGGGGAGAATGTGGAATACTACCCGGATGTGGCACGGCGAATAGTGGCCGAAGGACATATTCTGGGCAACCATTCTTATAGCCACCGAGCCTTCACCGAATTTGATGTTCCCGATTATCTGGAGCTGGATAGAGCCCAGAGTGTCATATATCAAATCTGTGGTGTTAGACCACACCTATTTCGACCACCTTTTGGCCGGAAAACTCCTTGGGAACTTGAGTATGTGAAAAGGAAAGGACTGGTGGTTGTGACCTGGTCGGACTCAGCCAATGACCCGAATACCCCGTCGTCAACCACTATTCAAAGGCGGATTTTGCAGCATGCTCATCCTGGGGCAATTATCCTCCTGCATGACGGTAACGGGCTTAAACATGGCTCGGATCGGAGCCAGACCGTCGCTGCGCTACCAGAGATTATCGAAACATTGCAATCCCAGGGGTACACCTTTGTGACTGTTCCCGAACTGCTTCAGACCCAGGCATACCTTGAGTAGAGAGCTATGTTTACCAAATATTTTGAAATGATTTCTCAGGCCCTGGCGACATTGAATGAGGGTAGTGTTGTCGCCTTTGCCGCTTTGTTTTTGGTGCTCGCCCTAGGTGAGTTCGGGGTGCCATTCCCTTTCGTGTTGCAGGGGGTACTCTTCTTTATTGGTTACCAAATTGTTCACGGAAAGCTAGAGGTAATTCCTCTAGTGCTGATATTAATTTTGGGTAGACTGTTTGGCTCAGCGGTAGTGTATTGGCTAGCCCGCCTTCTGGGCAATCCCTTTGCAAGCTGGTTTGAAAAGCGATTTCGCACCTTACCGAGTAAGGTGGAGGGAATGAAGAGGAGGCTAGGTCTCCCAGCACCTTTAGCTGTAGCCGCGGGGAGATTGACACCGGGCTTACTGGTGCCAACTTCTCTGACGTCAGGAGCGGTTAGCCTACGCTACGAATATTTTGCGCTCGGAATTGCTTTATCAGCAGCTATCTGGGACGGATCTTTCATCGCTTCGGGTGCCATCTTAGGAAGTGTGACCCAACACTTAGATTCTGCCATTTCCCCCTGGCTCATGATTTCTGGCTTTGCCGTTATTCTTGGTCTAACATGGGCTAGCGGGCGATTGCTGATGCAACACAAATCACATGGCGAGGGAGGATAAAATGTCTATATCCATAGAAGGAAAACAGTTAAATGTAGCCTCAATAAGTTACAATAAACTTTGCTGGGTATACGTTGAGAAGCCTACCCAGCCTGAGGCGGATTATCTGGCACAGCACTACCCTTTCCATCCACTCAATATCGATGATATTCTCGGCCGAATACAACGCCCCAAGATTGATGAATACAAAGACCATCTTTTCATTGTTCTTCACTTTCCCGTCTTCGATAAGCAAACTAGAATGGTCACACCCAGTGAAGTCGACATTTTCATTGGTGAGAATTATCTGGTCACGGTGCACTGCTCCGGTGACCTAAAGCCACTCACAGCATTTTTTGAGCAGTGCCAGAGTGATGAGAAAATTCGGCAAATCTATATGGGGCGGAGTTCGGGATTCCTCCTTTACCACGTTCTTCATACTTTAACCGAATATTGTACCCCCATGCTGGATAGGATAACTGAAGGCATTGAAGCAGTGGAGAATGTTATATTTACCAAAACCACTATCGACACAGTTCGGCATATTTCTTTGATTCGACGGGACCTTATTTCCCTCCGCCGTGTTGTTCATCCCCAGATCGCCGTGATTGAGGCCTTGGAAGGAGAACAATATCCATTCTTCAAGGAGGATCAAGAAGCCTATTTTGGTGACATTGCCGACCATTACCGCAAGGTCTGGGATGGGCTGCAAGATGCTAAAGAGGTTATCGACAGCCTTACTGATACCAGCAACTGGCTTACTTCACACAATATCCAGGAAGTGATGCGGGTTTTGACTATTTTCATGGCTATTGTCATGCCAGTCGAGGTGGTGGCAAGCATAGAAGGCTCAAACCTGCTACCGGAATCGTGGCTGCATAACCCAACGCTGTTCCATCTTAGCTTTCTGGTTCAGGCGGTTATTGTTATTATCATGCTTATTTTCCTCCGTCGAAGGCGGTGGATCTAGTTTTGCCAATGGAATTCGGGAAGGAAATCAGCAATGGAGATGGTGACAAAGTCCAGGTGGTTTGGCCGAATGGGGATAGCACTGGTGATATTAGTTGCCTTTGTTGACTTCATCTTGGGTACCTATCACCTGACCCACCACGGACTGGGTTCAGGTATTATTGAGCTAGTCTCAACTAGCCTGTTGGTTATAGCGGTGTGCCTTATTTCTCAAGCTCAAAAAATCTGAAGCGACTTCTTTAAGAAGAAACAGCTTATCCTGGCTTTCCAACAGTTAATTGTCTCCTACTCAAAGACTTGAACAAAGGCGTATGCTGAGCGGGGGACTTAGGCTTGATGGGAAACCCACTAAGAAGAGCGGCTACTGGTCTCGTCCCCTTTCAATTTGCTCCAATCGTGCATCGCTAATGCCAAAATGATGGGCTATTTCATGCTTAACTACCCTGGCTATTTCTGCGGCTATTTCGGTATCACGTTGCCCACATTTCGCTTCAATTGGCTTCTGAAAGATGGTTATCTTATCTGGTGGTACCAGCCCATAGTGTTGTCCTCGTTTAGTCAAAGGTACACCCTCGTAGAGACCAAGCAACGACTGACCATGCCTCAGCCCTGCCCGACGTAATTGGTCAACAGTAGGCCAGTCTTGTACTACTACATCAATATTCTCCAACTTGGCGGCGAATTCACTAGGCAAAGCGCCAACTGCTATTGAAACCAGCTGCTCAAATTTCGCTCTATCCATAGTTCGGCACTATTTCGTGGGTAAACTCGGGGCTATTGCAATCCAAATTCTCCAGTTGTCTCAGATGACCCTCGCCTTTTTGAGGCTGCGATAGATGTGAGTGAAGCCGTCGCTGCAAGTACTGCCCCTGCTACATAGGTCCATTGTACTGCGGATAAAAACTGCTGGCATTGCGCGCTCGTGAAGGAACTCGGTGGCTGAGAAGTCGCGAAAGGGGCAAAGCCATAGACAACGGCACCAGCCACTGTGATTCCTAACACCATGCCCACGTTCCGCATGGTAGCCAGTATCCCCGAGGCAACTCCGAGGTAGGCTCTAGGGGCACTTCCCATGACAGCACTGTTGTTCGGGCTTTGGAAGATAGCGGTTCCGAAACCGAATAGGACCAGCCTCCACATAACGTCAAAGGGGCTGGCAGAAGCATCCAGGCCGCTCATCAAGAAAAGAGCCACCGACCCTATGGCTGTTCCACAGACAGCCAAGAGTCTGGTACCGATGCGATCAGACATTGCCCCGCTAGCAGGTGCCACGCAGAGGACGGCTAGGGGAGAAGCGGTCATCACCCATCCCACTTTGTCCAAGCCGAAATGGAGGACGCTCATGAGGTAGAATGGAGTTATGAAAACCATTACATATTGAGCCATGAAGTTGATAAGCGAACTCAAGCTGGCAAGGCTGAAGGTTCTGTTAGCAAGAAGCCCCAAATTAAGCATAGGTTGAGAAGCCCTTCTCTCTATGTGCACAAATAGCAAACCGGAGATGATAGCCATCGATAGCAGGATGAGAGCTGGGGATGAGCTCCATCCCCAGCTCTGGCCCCTATTGGCGTACAAAACAAGACAGAGCAAAGAGATGAATGATGTTGCGGCTCCTGGTAAATCCAGGCGCAGCCCCGATCTGGTGAGACCACGTGGCACAACTCTCGGCACCCAGGCCAGGGCAGCGATTCCAATGGGCACGTTGATGAAGAAAACAAAGCGCCAGCCGAGATGCTGGGCTATCACACCCCCGAGGGTAGGCCCTATTGCTAAGCCCGCGGCTATGGCGATAGCATTGATGCCCAGGGCCTTGCCGCGCTCCTCAGGCGGGAAAATGGAGGTGATGATAGCAAAGCTGACCGCCATTGTCATGCCGGCGCCTACCCCCTGGAGGGCTCTGAAGGAAATAAGCATACCGATGCTCTGCGACAGGCCGCACAGAACAGAGGTCGCCGTGAAGGCAGCCAACCCAACGAGATAGACCCTTTTGTAACCAAACATATCTCCGAGGCGGCCGTATGGAAGAAGAAGGCTGCTGATCGTCAACAGATAGGCGGTGGGGACCCATTGAGCAATTGCAATGTTGGCATGAAAGAAGTTGGTAATGGAAGGAAGAACGATATTGACTATGCTGGCATCGATTGGTCCCATGATACCGCCCAGCATAACGGCAGCTAGCACCATCCATTTTGGTCCGTTGCTGGGACGGCTGATTCCTTCGCCAGCGCGCATGCTTGTCACTCTTTACGATTTTACCATATAGCTGAGCTAGTCGCACTTCGCCAATACAAGCTCACCCAAATTGAGCCATAAAGTTTAGAGTTGCAGGTGAGGCATTTATAGTCACGTTGAAAGAAATGGCACTCCTGTCCTTTTGATGACCCTGAAAATTATGCCTCATCTTGTCAGGCATAGCTTGAAGCTGATATGATTTACCAGAAGCTAATCTGACGAAGCTGGTTTTTAATGGTTATTATTAAGACTCGTAACTTAACCAAGAAATTTAAAGACCTGTTGGCAGTAGATGATGTAAATTTGGAGGTAGAAGAAGGTGAATGCTTCGGTTTATTGGGACCTAATGGGGCAGGGAAAACATCTCTCATTAGGATGATAATTGCAGTATCACCTCCCACCAGGGGTGATATACAGGTGCTAGGCAACGACCTAAAGACTCACTCTCGGCAAGTGAAGGCTATCTTAGGGGTAGTCCCACAGCTGGATAACCTTGATCCAGATTTGACAGTGCTCCAGAATCTAACGACCTTTGCTCGATACTTTGACATACCTAAGAATGAGGCACATCGGCGCAGTATGGAAGTCCTAAGCCTGTTTGAGCTTGAAAACAAGCGTAATAACCACATTAGGGAGCTGTCAGGAGGGATGAAGCAGCGCCTGTTACTAGCCAGGGGCTTGATTAACATGCCCAAAATATTGGTTCTTGATGAGCCGACAATAGGTCTCGACCCGCAAGGCAAATATCTAGTTTGGCACAAGCTAACTGAGCTAAAATCCCAAGGCGTTACCCAGCTTTTATGCACCCAGAATATGGAGGAGGCGACTGTCCTTTGTAATCGAGTGGCGATAATGCATCAAGGTAAAATCCTAAGCCTTGGTACTCCCCAAGGTCTCATTTCCAGATATGTAGGTAATGAGGTATGGGAGATTGAGGTAAACCCAGGGGAAAGAGATAAAACCGTCAAGGATTTAAAAAGTCGTGGGCTTGACTTTGAGGAGGTTGGAGGTAAGATTCATGTCTTCCACGTAGAGGCTGGCGAGATGACCAGGGGACTAATGAATTTTCCAGAGAGACTAAGGCGGAGGCCAGCCACATTAGAGGACGTCTTCTTCCGGCTCACAGGGAGGTCTTTAGTCGAATGAAACCCCTTTCCTGGCGTTTTATTAGAGTATGGCAGCGTAACCGAGATGTCTTCTTCAGGCTATGGCACTCGGAAGCACCTGGTTTTGTGGCTGAACCTATTATCATTCTGCTAGCTATGGGGTTGGGTCTCGGGGCATATGTAGGCTTGGTTGATGGACAGAAATATATTGAATTTATTGCCCCAGGCATCATCGCTAGCTACGCTATGTTCAGTGCTAGCTTTGAGTGCACTTACGGGAGTTTCGTTCGCATGGAGTATCAAAAAACCTATGACGCCATCATTGCCACTCCGCTGAACATTGAGGATGTCATCGCTGGTGAAATCTTCTGGGGAGCTACACGCTCGTTCATGACTGGCACTGTCATCCTCGCTATTGCTGCAGCTTTCCGGCTAGTACCTTCACCTTGGGCATCGGTTATACCTGTACTTGCATTCTTGGAAGGCATAATGTTTGCTTCCATTGCTATACTCTTTACATCCTTTGTCCCAGCTATTTATAGCTTTAATTACTATTTCACCCTGTTTATCACTCCAATGTTCTTTTTCAGCGGGGTGTTCTTCCCCCTCTCCTCTTTTCCTGAGATAGTGCAGACTTTGAGCTGGGTAGCACCGTTAACACCGGTGGTTCATCTTACCCGGGCGCTAATTAATGGGGAATTTCATCTCGACCTTCTTTGGGCGCTTGGTCTTATAATTGTTCTAACTGCTCTGTTTTTCTCTATATCGCTGGTCACAATGAGGCGTAGACTAACCGTATAAGATAGTCTTAACTGTTTTATTGCTTCATCAAATATGAACATAATGCTCATCCCACTCCCATGACCGCTGCTTTGCATACCAATTGTCAGCCAATTCCAGTTTTTAATGCAGCTCAACTTCCGCCAGATAGTCCGGCACTGATATATCCCATCCCGTCTTTTCTCTTAGGAAGTTGCCGAAACTTTCTGCCACTTCAGCCTCGCCATGAGTGACAAATACATGTCTAGGCGCGTTTCTTAGGCCGGAGAGCCACCGGAAAAGCTCGTCCCTATCGGCATGTGCCGAGAAGCCGTGTATCTGCGTTATTCTTGCTTGGATGGGGTAGTGCTGCCCGAGAATCCTCACTATCTTAGCGCCATCGACAATCTGTCGACCAAGCGTACCCACTGCCTGATACCCAACGAAAAGTATCGTGCTCTCTGGCCGGGTAATATTAGTGACAAGGTGATGCTTTATTCTTCCGCCAGTGCACATGCCAGAGCCAGCGATTATCATGGCTCCGCTTGTTACGGTATTGATTGCTTTTGACTCGTCTAATGTTTGGACTATCTTAAGACCCGGTAGATCAAAGGGTGACTTGTTGGAGTGTACCATTCTCACCATTTCTCGGTCATATAATTCTGGATGACGTTCAAATATTTTGGTAATGCTCACCGCCATTGGGCTGTCAAGAAAAACCTTCATTTGCGGTACGCGGCGCTGCATGGTTAACTCGTTCAGATAGTAAAGAACCTCCTGAGTTCGCTCCAGAGCGAAGCTGGGAACAACTAGGTTGCCACCGGCTCTCAAAGTTAAATTTATCTCTCCAGCGAGGCGATTACCGATATCAGCAAGGCTTTCATGTAGCCGGTCACCATACGTTGACTCTACCACAACATAATCTGCCTCGGCGAACAGGGTCGGGTCTCTTAGTATGGGTGCATTCCACCTACCAACATCGCCGGAGAAGAGTATGGTTCTGTCCATGCCGTCTTCACTTATTGTAATCAAAATCATCGCGGAGCCTAGGACGTGGCCAGCATCGAAGAAGGTAGCTTTGATACCATCACCTAGGTGGACAGCCTCGCCATACTGCACTGGTGAAAAGAGAGGCAGAGAAGCTTCAGCATCTTCTACCGTATAGAGCGGCACTTCGGGGAAGGGACCTCTTCTACCCTCCCGCTCATGCCTTTTTCTCTTGAATTCGGCATCTTCCTGTTGCAGTTTTGCTGAGTCCAGTAGCATGATTTCAGCGATGTCCGAGGTAGCTGCAGTGCAGTAAACTCTCCCACGGAAGCCCTGACGAACCAGCCTAGGTAGCAGTCCACAGTGGTCAAGATGCGCATGAGTCAAGAGCAGAGCGTCTACTGTGTGAGGTGCGACGGGGAACGGGGCCCAGTTCCTGCCCCTAAACTCCCTTTCCTGGTAAAGGCCACAGTCCACCAGCAGTTTGATACCGGGAGACTCAATATAATATCGTGAGCCGGTGACATTCCGAGCCGCTCCTAGGAACTTTAGCTTTACTGTCATACTCATGACTCGTGCCACTGAACTAGCTTGTTCTTATATGATAGCATTTAATAAGGCCTGACACTAGCTACTGCTACCTTAACAAGTCCTTAACATTTATGTCATAAAATTAGATAAACAGAACGAATCGTTGTGCCAATCATTATGCTTAGCCAGGACGACTGAACAGGACAAGCTAGCGGGCTAGACTCGCAGCGTTACAACCTGTATAATGGTCTTAAGGCTAGAAAATGAGGTTTGCCAATCCTCACCAGGGGAGTTGCCTTAGACGGGCTGCTAACTACAGTGTTCTCCTTATGCTCGCCTTTTTCCTCGTTGTTTCCACCGTTTTATTTCTCTTCCCAAGCTCCGTTTGGGCGATACCTAGCATCTTTCCTTCAGTCCTGCCCTCGGGTCAGGTTGGCACCCCTTATTCTACAATGCTGCTCGCGGTGCCAATCATCACTCCTCCTCCGGCTACCTGGGCGGTAACTGGTGGCACTCTGCCGCCGGGACTAGCCCTGGACGCGCCTACGGGGACTATCTCGGGTACGCCGACTACGGCGGGGACGTACAACTTTATCGTGCAGGTCACTGATGCCACCGGCCCCTCACCCCAGCAAGGCTTCTCCATCGTTATTGCCGCCACGCCCATAACCTTCACCAGCACTTATCTGCCCGAGGCAAAAGAAGGCAGCAGCTATTATGGAAACATCACGGTTAGCGGTGGTACATCCCCCTATACCTATAGCCTGAGTAGCGGGATTTTACCCTCAGGGTTAGCCCTAAATTCCAACATTATCTCTGGTACCCCTGATAAAGGCACTGCTGGCAACTATGTCTTCACCATAGGGGTGACCGATAGCTCCTCGCCGCACCTCTCTGCCAGCCAGTCCTTTACCCTCACTGTCAAGAAAGGCTTCTTTGACACCGTGGTAACCATTACGCCCAGCTTAGCTGCCGGGAAGACTAACCTCTATGTTGATGGTAGTAGACAAGTAGCCGGACTAAGTGGCGGTCAGACAACCCGTCTCAGCTTCTCCGTTGGCACCAGCCCGGTTATAACTGTTGACCCCTTAGTCTCTGACCCGAGCCGGACTGATGTCAGGTTCAAGCCTGACGTAGAACAAATAACGGTCAATGAAACCTCCCCTGATGCTACCTTCACCTTCTTCCCGGAATACTTTGTTAACATTGTCACTGACCCGCCCCAGATTGCCTCACTAGCCGGCTCTAACTGGTATAAGGGAGGCACAGCACTGCGGTCCTCGGCTCAAGCGGATATAGACAAGGCGGCAGGCACCCAATACCGCTTTTCTTACTGGCTTTTACCCACCGGTGAAAGGCTTAGGGACGTAGATTTAAGCTGGATGGTTTCAGCGCCAGGGAAGGTCATTGCCACTTATGATACTTATTATGAGTTAACAGTAACATCTCCCTATGGTAAGGTTGATGGCAGCGGCTGGTATAAATCGGGAGCCGCCGCTAAATGGAGCGTCAGTCCCCCTGAGGTGCCCATGTCCGGCGTCCTTGGTTTCTTCCGGGGTAAGCTAAAACCAGAGAATGCCAATGGCACTGAGGTCATGGATGCCCCCAAGACAGTAACCTTAGCCTGGAAACCCGACTATACCATGCCTGCTATATTTATTCCCCTGTCGCTCCTTTTCCTCATAGGCGCTGTCTTTGGGGTCTATCGTCTATTGTATCCTCCGGCTCCCAAGCCGGCTGTGGCACCGACGGCACCAACAATAGTACTCGTAGAGGGAGCACAAAAACCTCGCCTTGAAACAACCAAGGAACAGCTCGTGGAACAATTTCGCCAGCTCCTAGAGAAATATGAAAGCGAGGTCAAGACCGCGGTAAAATCTGAAGAGTTACCTGAAGCAAAGCTCATACCTGAGTCGCAAAGACTGCCTTCGCCCAAAGAGGAGGCTTTAGCCTGCAGCTATACGGCAAAAAAGCTCCTCAGAACCGTGGCCGGTAACTGGCGGAAAACAGAAGAAAGAACTCAAACTCAGCCATCCTCTGACAAAAAAGTAGCCGAAAAGGGCATTTTCCTGGTCACGGTCTGGGCGCGGGATATCTACAACGAGTGGGAGGTCTTCACCTGTTCCCTTCCCCAGGGACATAGTGGCAGCCACCATGGTACTACCGGCAAAGCCTACACCCTGCAAAGCACCGTCACCGAAGAAAGGACCTACACTGCCAAACAAAGAATTGTACCACCCAGACCCCACTTCACCGACCAGTTACCCCTAGTTAGTGTCGCTCCGAGCCAAGTAATAAGCTCTGACTCAACCGCGACCTCCGACCAGGTCATCACCCCAGACGAAATTATCACCCCAGACGAAGCATCCCCGGACTGTTAGAAACTTATCTTCTGCCCTTTCTGAGCCGCTCGTACTAAAGTATTGCCACCCTTTCCGTTACTAAAATAGCTTAGGCTAACATAAAATGTAAATGGCTATTGACCTTCAGAGGCAAAAGTGAGGCTCCAAATATGACTCTGACTAATGGCAAATGCCGTCTGATGGCATTGGCAGATTGTAAAGGAAGTGTTGGTTACTAAAAAGGATTGACTGTTATGACAAGGAGGCAGTAGGATATGGTTAGAGAAATTCATGATTAAACTAGGGGACATCACCAGCGCCCAGCGAATTATAGCGGGTCGAGTCCACAGAACGCCTTTGATCTCTTCTACGGCTCTAGGAAAGCGAACTGACACACACCTCCATTTTAAGGCAGAGGTCTTTCAGAAGACAGGCTCATTCAAGCCTAGAGGGGCTATAAATAAGCTACATCATCTAACAGAGGAGGAAAGAAAAAGGGGGGTTATCACTATGTCATCTGGAAACCATGCCCAGGGCTTGGCATATGCCGCCTCTTTGTTTGGCAGCCCAGCTACAGTGGTGATGCCTCACACTGCACCAAATAACAAAGTTAAGGCTGCAAAGGGCTATGGTGCGGAAGTGGTTCTTACCGAGGGTGACCTTCTTACAACGTGCTTGGAGATTCAAAAGAAACGCAATTTAACCATGGTTCACCCCTTTGATGACCCCTACATCGTGGCTGGTCAGGGGACGATAGGACTGGAAATCTTAGACGACCTGCCGGAGGTTGATGTCGTTTTCGTCCCTGTCGGCGGTGGCGGCTTGATTTCAGGAATTGCCACGGCTATCAAGTTAAAGAAGCCAGCGGTTAAAATTGTGGGTGTGGAGCCCGTTGGTGCTCCAGCTATGTGGCAAAGTCTCCAGCAGAAGGCAGTGGTTCATTTAGATAGAATAGACACTATTGCAGAGGGCTTAGCTGCCCCCTTTGTTGGAGAGCTGAATTTGGCTTTGGTGCAAAAGTATGTTGATGAACTCGTTCTAGTGTCAGATGACGAAATGATAGAAGCTCTATGCTTGATTTTGGAGTGGTGTAAGCTCCTAACAGAACCAGCGGGAGCAGCCGGATTTGCGGCTCTCCTCTTCAAAAAAGCTAACATCCCCAGTGGTTCTGAGACCGTTTGCTTGCTAAGTGGCGGAAACATTGACCGAAGCCGCTTGGGGCACTTCCTTTATACATATATACATAAGCCTAGCTAATAAGGAAGGAGATTTGCCCTGGTAAAAAAGGTTATTTAGGAAAGGTTGACTCTGCTAGGAGGGTAGTGTATTATTGGTAAAATAAACATACGCAAAGCTAGCTAAAAAGGGCTGACTGGGTTGAGGATGGAACGGCGGGGAGCTGAGAGAATCTAACAGTAGGAGGTGGCAGATGTAGGTATTATGAAACCTTGGCAGAATATGATTTCGGAGGAGATTTTTAAATGAAGAATAGAAGGTTATTAACAGCAGTCAGTGGTATAGGTTTGGTGCTGGTACTAGCGTTGGCACTACCGCTAATGAGCGCCTGTGCTCCGGCGCCACCAGCAGAAAAGCTATACAAGGTCTGCATAACCCAGATAGTTACCCACCCTGACCTTGATAACCATCGCCGTGGCTTCATGGATGGTATGACTGAGCAGGGCTTTGAGGAGGGGGTAAATATTGTCTACATCATAAGGAATGCCGAAGGCGATATGACGACGGCGAAATCGATCGCCGACTACTTTGTCTCCATAAAGCCGGACCTAATCCACGCCATAACTACTCCATGCTCACAGACAGTGGTGGCGGCGGCCAAGGGCACGACCATCCCAATAGTCTTTGGCACGGTTACCGACCCGGTGACGGCTGGGCTAATTCCTAGCTGGACACAGGCGGCACCCTATGTAACCGGGGTTAGCGATTGGGCTGATGTCCCCACCCAGATAAAGCTCATCATGGAGATTGTCCCGACTGCCAAGAACCTGGGCATGATCTACAATGCTGGTGAGACCAACTCAGTGGTGCAAAGAGACGAACTGGTTAAGGTTGCACCCTCGCTCGGCTTGACCGTTGTTGAGGCGACAGCAGCCACAACCGCTGATGTTTATGCTGCTGCCACGTCACTGGTGGGTAGGGTTGATGCCATATGGATTCCCACCGACAATACTGCATTCTCTGCCTTTGATTCCATAATTAAGGTTTGTGAGGAGAACAAGATACCACTCTTTGGTTCGACAACGGCTATGGTGGAGAGTGGCGCTTGTGCTGGCGCTGGCGTTGACTACTACTGGATAGGTCAGCAGTGCGCATACATGGCAGCCAAGATTCTGCGTGGTGAAGCAACTCCAGCGCAGATCACGCCAATGAAATGCGAGATGCTGGTCCCAGCAGTAAACCTAGCTGCGGCTCAGAGGATGGGGGTAACTATCCCTCAATCAGTTATAGATAAGGCTCAGGTAGTAGAAGAAAAATAGGTACTTGCCGGAACGATAACCACCAACAATTAAATAGATAAAAAGGTGCTCATCCAGGTGTTGAAGTCTGAGGAAGGAGAAGGTGTTTGGATGCAGTAGGTATAGTATTGTCTTTTTCTTTCTATGAGGGACTGTTATTTGGCTTAGTTGCTATCGGCGTATACCTTACACTACGGGTGCTTGCTTTCCCCGACCTAACTGTGGAGGGAAGTTATACCCTTGGTGGGGCGACGGCAGCAGTATTGATTGTAGCTGGTGTAAACCCTTTCCTGGCAACCTTAGGTGCCCTTGGTGTAGGTCTATGTGCTGGTTTCGTGACCGGGTTACTCAATACCAAGCTAAGGCTACCTGCTTTACTGTCTGGCATCCTCATGATGGTGGGGCTGTGGTCCATAAATCTGAGGGTTATGGGTGGAGCCAATGTCTCACTCCTTCGTAAAGTAGCCTCCTTTGATATAGTGGCAGACTTTTTGGGACTTAGCAGCGGCAGTATTGTGGTATCAATCACTCTCGCTCTGGTGATTGCTGTTATCGTCTTTTTCCTTCTAAACTGGTTTCTGCGCACTGAGATTGGCCTGTCGTTGAGGGCAAGCGGTGATAATGAGCAGATGGTGCGTAGCCTGGGGGTAGATACCGATAAGAATATTTTGCTGGGTTGTTCCATTTCAAACGGTCTTGTTGCTCTCGCCGGTGCCGTCGTTGCTCAGGGTCAGGGGTTTGCTGATGTGGGGATGGGGATAGGGATGATTGTAATGGGGCTAGCCTCGGTAATAATTGGTGAGGCGCTATTTCGCCCCATGGGTGTGGCGAGGATGCTGCTGGCGGCAACAGGCGGCGCTTTTGTCTATCGATTAATGGTGACCATTGCCCTCAGATTAGGCATGGCTCCAGGTGATATAAAGTTAATTACGGCGCTGCTGGTGATTTTAGCCCTGGCAATCCCGTTTATACAGAAGAAGTTGCGGCATGAATGGATGCCACCAGCGGTGAGGTGGTAAAGGGAGGTATTTGATGGGCGAAAATAAGAGCTTGCTCCAGCTTAAGGGAATAACCAAGATATTCTCTAGGGGCACTGTAGACGAGGTTAAGGCGCTAGATAATATCAATCTAGATGTCAATGCTGAGGACTATATTACCATTATTGGCAGCAATGGCGCTGGAAAAACTACTTTGCTTAATGTTGTTGCCGGTGCCTTCCCTCCGGAAAGGGGAGGCAAGATTATCGTTAATGGCAAAGATATTACGGGCTTGAGCGAATATAAGCATGCGGCATATGTTGGCAGGGTATATCAAGACCCTAATATAGGCACTGCGGCTAAGATGACCATAGAGGAGAACCTGGCTATGGCGGTGCTGCGTGGGCAGTCAAGGGGGCTAGGGGCAGCCAGTAATAAACAGCGCAGAGAGTTGTTCCGCTCAGCTTTAGCTCCTCTAGGGTTAGGATTAGAAGATAGGCTAAATGCTTTCGTGGGCACGCTTTCCAGTGGACAAAGGCAGGCGGTAGCTTTGGTCATGGCTACTATAAGTAAGCCAGCACTGCTCCTGCTTGACGAGCATATAGCTAATTTAGACCCGAGGACAGCCCAGATAGTGCTTAAGCTAACCGAGATGATTGTAAAGAAGGAAAAGATAACCACTTTAATGATTACCCACAATATGGAGCTGGCACTAAAATACGGCAATAGGCTGATTATGATGCATGAGGGTAGAATTGTAGTTGACTTGAATCAGAAGCAGCGGGCTGGGCTCACTATCAATGACCTAGTAGCTGCCTTTGAACAAGCCGCCGGTAGAAGATTTATTGAAGATAAAATATTGCTTAGACGGTGAGCAGAAAGCTAGAAAAACTCCTACCATCAATGACGATGAACTTCTTAGCAAGATAAACCCAGATTACTGTATAGTTTACATTGATAATCCTAATAATCCCAGTGGACAGTTCATTAGCCTGAGCGATATTGACACAATCGTCAGGAAGGCTCTTCTTGACCAAGATTTTATTCTCAACCTGCGGCAGCAGGTTAAAGCCGAGAAGGAGAAAAAGAGGTGACAGACCTAAAAAGAATAGCCGTATTAGGTGGTGGTAATGGTGCTCATGCTATGGCGGCTGACCTGGCCCTAAAAGGGTATGAGGTAAATATGTGTGAAGCGCCTGAGTTTAAGGAAAACATCAGCACAGCGCTTGAGCGGCAAGCAATAGACCTTATTGATGCTTGGGGGGAAAAACACACGGCTAAGCTCAACATGGTGACAACAAATTTTGCCGAAGCGCTAGGGGGTGTTGGCTACATTATGCTGGTTATCCCCGCCATTGCGACCAAGAGCTTTTTCAACTCAATAGTGCCCTACTTGGAAGACGGTCAAACCATAATTAAATGGTCGGGAAACTTCTCGGCATTATTATTCGCCAACATACTAAAAGAGAAGGGGATAAAGAAAAATATTACTCTTGCCGAGGGACATACCCTCCCCTGGGGCTGCCGGCTGGTAGCGCCAGGAGTAGTACAGATAATGGTCTGGGCGGTTAAGCTGCTGTTGGCAACCCTGCCGGCAAAGAACATAGATAGGGTAATGAATGAGGTAAATAATATGTATCCTGTCGTTGCCGGTGAGAATGTTCTGGCTACTTCCCTGAACAATCTAAACCCCGTTGTTCACCCTGTCGGTAGCGTTATGAATGCCGGTTGGATTGATGCTGCAGGGAAGGACTTTTACCTTTACCGGGATGGAAATACCCTGTCAATATCCAGGGGGATTAAAGGGGTCTTTGAAGAGGTATCCAAAGTAGCTGGTGCCGTTGGTGCCACCATGCTTGAATACCCGGAAGAGGATTTCTGGAAGAAGAGCGCCATTATGTCAACCTACTTTAGAGCTTCCTTTGATAAGGAAGGGGCTGTAGCCAAGATATCAGGCCCGTCATCGGTGAAGAGCAGGTATATAACTGAGGATGTTCCTTACGGGCTAGTGCCCACTGCCAAACTAGCGCGAAAGTTCAATGTATCCACCCCTGTCATCGATTCTGTGATTCAGCTTGCCTCGGTGATAAACCAGACTGATTATCACCATGAAGGTATGTCACTTGAGGAGCTGGGAATAGCAACCTTAAGCAAGGAAGAGCTAGCCAAAGTATTGCAGGAAGGAAGGGTGTAGACGTGGTCTATTTGCCTAAGGCAGCCTCTTCCTTTTTCCTTACCGGGCGCCCGCCATGACCGTGCTTAACCTTCTTAAACGCTTCTTTATACCGCCTTCTTTGCTCTGCCTTTTCTTGCTTTCGTCCCATCGTTAGCCTCCAGTTACAGTTTCCTTGCCATAAGACTCAAACCTGTGCTATAAAAGGGAGACAACAAACCATTCAGTATACACCAAAATTAATGGTATATACTACTATTCGGAGTTGTCAATAGGCTTTTATGAAGCGGTTAGCATTACTAATAACCATTGGACTTTGCCTCCAACTCGGCTTCTGTAGTTCAGTGCAATCAGCGCCGGAAGACGCAGTTCAGGTCAAGGAGCTAAATTTCGTTTTCCTTCATGGTGCTGGTGGCAATGCCTGTTCTTTGCAGCTTCTGGCTGATACCATCATGAAGCAACTGCCGGCACCTATCCTTGCCTACGAACAAGCCAATCCCGGGACTAAGATTCAGGTTGATACATTACTAAGATGCTACCCCAACGATGTGGATATTAAGACCTGGGCGGAAAACATCGCCGATAGCATCAACAAGCATTTCCCTGACCGGAAGAACCTAGTCTTAATTGGGCACAGTATGGGGGGCAAGGCAGCCCTCTACGGCGTAGCCCAGAATATCGGTGATTTAGCTGACAAGGTAATACTGGTGGTAACCATCAATAGCCCGATTAAGAGCATGCAAAATTATTATATTGCCGGTGGCGGAACAGCGTTGGATTATTATCGAGCCCGATGGCTACTTTCCAGCTGGGGGGTTTCTGACTCTTTGGTCTACTACGATAGCTCCCAAGATGGGAGGTTGGTAGCTGCGGCTAAGCACTGGTTAGCTTTCATATCGGGTGAGTCAGCCCCGCTTAGTCAGCAGTTTGATGTTGGTGGGGTTGACGCCCTGCCCAGAGACATGGATGACAGCATCATACCACTCTCAGCTCAATACTCTGATGGGGCTGATGTAATCTACTATGGAGAGTATTCTCATAACGATTTTACCAGCCGAGACGAGGTAGCCGCTTTCATGGCGGAGCAAATCCTTTCCTATCTCTTTGGCGGGAGTATAGAATGCTCCGTCTTTGCCAGAAGCGGCAGCTTTGGGCATACGGCTGGTTGGCTACCGGGGACAGATTTCTGGGAGGAGGTTGTCGCTGAAGTTCCTGCCAGTAGCGGTAGTGTGCAGCACTGGAACGAGTCCTATACCAAGTGGCAGGAGTGGGAGGATGTGGTTGGGGAGTGCCCTCCCCAGGGCAAGCGGAGTAGTTACCAGATTAATCTAGTGAGACATTTCCCGTTTCTAGCCAGCATTGAGGAATGGCGCTGGTTTAGTCGTGATAACCCTGATGATTGCCGGCTCTACCTACGAACCAGGGCAGCCCCGAGAAATTATGTTCAGGTGGACTGGAGCATCTATGACTGTGGATTACTGCCCCCGGGGATTAAGCGTGACCGTTATGAAGTTGAAATAGTCACTGGCACGCCGCTGACCAACATTAAACGTGTGTCATGGGCAAGTGATAACCCCGGCGACCTCAGGCTAATAATATACTCAGAAGCGGAAAGCCCCTTCCGCTGGTTCAAAGCTGAATGGAGGGTCTACTTTAAAGAAAGTCGACAAAGGAAAGTCATTGATGAAATTCCGGGATCAGAAACCACTCTAGGCAGTCAAGGGGAGAACAAGTGCTGCGATTAGGTTAGGCCTCCTTACTTCTCAAGCTCAGCCCGAGCCTTTACCAAACGCATTAGACTATCCAGCACCACAATGCCAATCACCCTATCTTGTTCCAACACTGGCATGTGGTCAATTTGCCACTCATTCATTTGCTCAAGCAGGCTTGCTGCCGGCTGTTCCGCCTGAGCCGTCCTAAACTCACCAGCCGGTGTCATAATTTCACCTATAGTGGTTGAGTCCCAGCGGTCTTTGGGTACCTGCTTTATATTACGCATAGTCACAATCCCCTCTAGTTTAACCCCATCAGCGACAACGAAGTAACGCTGCCCGGTAACTAGTATGCAACCGCGGACCAACTGACCAAGGCTGAGCTGCTGGCTGATAACCGGGCATTCTCTAGCCACTACATCCCGAGCCATAATACCGTGAAGAGCCTTATGCAATATCATGGGGCGACGACTCTGCACTGCTGCGGTGTGTAAAACCCATCCAATAAATACGAGCGTCAGCCCGTTAAACCATTGATGTGCCAAGGCTAGTAACAGAATGCCACCAGCAATAAAGAGTAAGCCAATCCCCTGTCCCGCCCAGCTAGCAATACCTGTTGCCCGCTCATAATTATCAGTCGCCTTCCATAGCAGTGCCCGCAAAAGCCTGCCTCCGTCAAGGGGAAAACCAGGGATAAAGTGGAACAAAGCCAGCATAAAATACATAAAGGCTGACCACAGGATGAGCCCATCAATCAGAACGCTACCGGTGTTTACCAGTACAGAATGAACCCCGTAAAATATTCCGGCTATTATCAGGTTACATAGAAGTCCAGCCATAGCCAACAACAGCTCAAGAACCGGGAGGGTTTCCTCTTTGGCTATCTGAGACACCCCACCGAAGACAAATAGAGTAACCCTCTTCACCGGGATACCTTTACTGAGAGCCAAAAAATTGAGGGTAATTTCACGAAAACTCACCGCCACGAAAAAGAGCAAGCTGGCGGCAATCCCAAGGACTATCCTTTGCCAAAAGGGATAAGCCTCAGGGAACTGGGTCACCACGATGGCAGTTATCAAGATAAAGGCGATAGACCAACCAGGATGTAATCGCAAGCGAATACGCAAAATCCGACCCAGATTAGGGACACCTCTCATTTTCACTCCAGAAATCATGATATTTGCATTTTGAGTAGGTAGGTTATTTTTGTCAAGTCACTAAACTTAGATTGTTTATTAACCTCACCCCCTTAATCCCCCTCTCCTTGTCAAGGAGAGGGGGAAGAGATTTTAGAGAGGGGCTTCGCCCCTCTCTTACTTACACTCCCCCTTCCCCTTATCAAGGGGAAGGGGGTAAGGGGGATAGGGTTACAAAGTAAATATCTAAACTGCCTTACTTGAAAGCATTCCATGAAGGGTGTAATATATTTGAGCCTGAAATATGCCCCTGTAGCTCAGATGGATAGAGCAGCGGTTTCCTAAACCGCGTGTCGGGCGTTCGAGTCGCCCCAGGGGTAGTTAATTTTTGTTAAGATTTATGATAATATAATTTATCGGGGTAGGAGTGTAGCTCAGTTTGGTAGAGCAGCGGTCTCCAAAACCGCCGGTCGCGGGTTCGAATCCTGCCACTCCTGCCAATTTTTTGTATCTGGCCCGGGTTCCGTTGCAAACATTTTGCTAACATCAAGGCTTTGTTTCGAACTCTGGCTCTAGCACCTCGTCCAAGCGCCTCATAGCTGCCTGCTGTAGGGCTAAGTTAATTCCAGTCACTGAAAATTGTGAGGAATGGCAGACTCTTTTACAATCTCTGAAATATCTTTAACAATCAGCTTTTCTTCTATTCCCTCGTCCTTTATCGCTTCGTTAAGCATTACGGCACATGTAGGGCAGGCCACCGCTAAGATGTTAGCGCCGGTCTTATAGGCTTCTCTCACTCTAATTCTTGGCGGGCTATCTTCGCCACCACCAACGAAATCGGTGTAGAAATTGCCGCTACCCCCACCACAGCAGAAGGAATTCTCGTGGTTCCTTTCCATTTCTATCAGGTCGACCCCTGGGATTGCCTTCAGGATCTCACGTGGTGCTTCATATTCACCGGCGTGTCTCCCCAGAAAGCAAGGGTCATGATAAGTCACTCTCATGTTGAGCTTTGAGGACGGTTTTACTCTTCCTTCTTCAATAAGCTCACGAAGTATCTTGGTGTAGTGAAATACTTCAAATCTACCAGGGTATTCATTTCTGAAGACATTATAGGAATGAGGGGAAAGCGTTATGATCTTCTTCACTCCCGCCTTTTCGAAAAGCCCGGTGTTCTTGTCTCTTAGCATCTGGAAAATACGGCTCTCGCCGAGTATATGGATTTCATTGCCATCGCACTCTTCCGCAGGACCTAAGATGCCAAAAGAAATACCAGCTGTCAGCAATAGTTCGCCGAGTGCTCTGGCGGCTCTTTGTCCCTTCTCATCAAAAGAGCCGACACAGCCAACATAAAAGAGGAATTCCTGCCCTGCGTAATGCTCTATCTTCGTGCCCTCAGCCCATCTACCCCGGTTTTCCCTCAGTTCCCGGTAGGGATTGCCATAAGCTTCAATATTGCGGAAAAAACGGGCTATCTTTGGCATGACCAGCCCGTTTGCCACCATCTCTTCTCTTGCCGCTATTACTATGTTGATAATTTCATTATTAAAGGGAAACTTGCAGCTCTGAACACAATTATCGCAAGTCGTACAGGAATACAGTATTTTCCCCAGTGATTCAGACCACTTGATTTCTCCTCCCATCCAGGCTCGTATGAGCCACATTAGGCCGCCTGGTGAGTAGGTTTTCAGGCGAAATCTATTGTGAATAGGACAGTTAAACTCCGAGTAATCTACAGTTAGCTGGCAGTATCCGCAGCCAAAACATCTATGAATTATGCCCTTATAATCTTGTAGAGAAATTCAGACCACCTCCCAGTTTCCCGGATTCATGATACCGTTTGGATCCAGTGTTTTCTTTATTCTGTCTATCAACTCACGAGTGTTGGCGTCCATCTTTGTTAGAATTAGTTTCTGTGCCGGAAGTTCCGGCTTCCACACCACCCCACCCAGATCTAGAGTTAGCCTATTTGTGTCATCCAAGGCTTGCCTAGCTCTCTCAATGTCCTCTTCATCAGCACGGTTAAAGGAGTAGGAGTAGGCAAGCATGACACTATGACCATTGGGCAGGAGCTGTAGTCCGAGTTGATATAGCATTGCGTGTTTGTGGGCAATCTCAATACCACTCTGCCAGCCTTGTAGTACTACCTCTATCGGCAATATGGCTCCAGTATATTGAAAGCCACCACCTTTCCTAAAATCAGCGGCAGTTGCCGCAAATGGAGGCACACCGAGAAACCTTGTCCGTAGCGGTGTGAGTGCCGGTTCTTCGTTTACCGGCGCCACGTCATCCTGGTATTTTTGGAAAATCCTGTTATGCAGTTCCTTTTTGGTTTCAAACTCCGCTTCCGATTGCCCGGAAACAACTATTATATAATATATGTGCCGCGCCCATGCCGGCTTATCCTGACTGATAATGAAACAGTTCTCCAAAAGATTAATCTGGCTGAGCTCAGATATAAGCTTTGGAATTAGGTCAACGTTGTCGGAAGAAAATATCAATAGGTCTCTGAAGCTAGGTTTGGGGAAGAGCTGAATTGATATCTTGGTGACGATACCGGTCGTTCCTAGCCAGCCCAGAAAGAGACCCATAAGGTCAGGGAGAGGGTCTCGGCTAAACCAATAGGGACTTACCGAGCAGGAGCCCAGTTTGCATACCTCACCGGTAGGCAAAACTACTTCCATGCCATTGACCATCTGTGAGTTAACGCCATATCTCGGTGTGAGATGGCCGTGTCCATGAATCAGTATGTTGCCAACCACAGTAGCTGTGGGGGGTGACTCAGGGGTTGAGTGCTGAAGGTGGGGATAATTCTTCTCAAGGTAGGCTCTCAAAGCAGCCTGGGTGACGCCGGCCTCAATTACGGCGTAACGGCTGGCTTCATTTACCTCAATTATTCTGTCCATTCTTCTCATATCCAGTACAATGCCACCCTTGAGAGGAACGGTCAAGGCAGATAAAGTCAGCCCTGACCCCATTGGTGTAATGGGAATCTTTTCCTGGTTTGCCAGCGCAACTATCTTCTGCACTTCTGCCACTGTTTTGGGCATGACAACGTAATCGGCTCTACGTGGCTTCTGTGCTCCCGGGTCGCGGGAATAGATATACAACTCTTCGGGGCGGTTTGACACGTAATCTTCGCCAACAATTTCAGCCAACCGGCCCAAGAACTCTTCTTTCATAGATGCCTACTTTCTAGCATACTGCAAGCTACTTGCATAAGATTTGGTCGTAGAAGCATACCTTGTTGCCCGATTTTACCATTCTGACTGATTTTGTGTAAGCTCGTTATAGCTACTCAGGAAAGTTCAATAACGTGCCAGCCCTGTTGAAAAAGAAGCTCTCCCCAAATTCCTGAGCCAGGACACTGGCCGCGGGCAGGTCGGTGCAGTGGCATAACCCCAGTCTCCGGACGCCAAGCTCTCTAAGAGCGCCTATTGTTTGCCATAACCGCTCCTCAGAGGTATTTATCAGATGCGATCCACCGATCACCGCATATATCGTTTCTCTGCCGGTAAGCTGCCGAGCATGGTACAGGGTGTTGATAATGCCGCGGTGGGCACACCCAAGGATAACAACCAGCCCCGACTCCATATTTACAATCAGTGCTTGGTCATCGAGAAGCTTATCTTGCTGCCAGCCGGTATCTTCCTTGACAAAGAGGTCGGCATCCACTTGTTCAAAGCTTGTTACCATTGGAATCTCACCGGTGGTCATTATGGAGTCATCTATTTTTACCGGTTCAGCCGTGAGATTGAAGATAGCTCCAAGGCTTTCCAGCTCATTTCGCTGGAAAGGGATGCCAATATACCTATCTGGCTCATCATTACGCCGTGCATACTTAGCCTGCCAGACGTCAGGATGGGCAACTATCTCTACCTCTCTCCTCATCTTCTGCAGGAGTTGCCGCAGACCACCTGTGTGGTCGTAATGACCGTGGCTCAAAACAATCCTATCAATCTTATTGAGGTCAATGCCCAATGCATCAACGTTATGAGCGGCTGAGATGCCTTTTCCGGCATCAAGCAGTACAGCCGTCTTCTCCGTCTCCACCAGGATGCTCAATCCCCACTCAGCCAGAAGGTCACCCCTACCAGCGGTGTTTTCACTTAAAGTAGTGACGCGTACAGACATGCTCTTTCCTCCTTAATGAATAAATTTTACTGTCAACATGATGGCAATGCCGATTATAAAGACCACGAAGTGTAGTATTGACCGGCGCAGGCTAACCTGATGTTTGATTTCAGGGATCAGGTCGGCAGCGGCGATGTAGATGAAGTTACCCGCGGCGAAGGGCAGAAGGTAGACAATGGAAGTCTGCATAACAGAAGAAGCCAGGTAGCCGGTTACACCGCCCAGGATCGCCGTTATTGCCGAGGCAAAGTTGAAGGTCAGAGCTCGCGTCCTGCCGATGCCACCATAGACCAGGACGGCGAAGTCACCTAGCTCCTGCGGTATCTCATGCAGGGCTACCGCTAAGGTGGTGGTAATGCCGAGAGAGAAGCTGGTAACGAAGCTGGCAGCAATAATCAGACCATCGATGAAATTATGCACAGCATCACTCACCAGAATCAGGTAGGAGAATGGCTTTACCTGTGGAGTTGCGGTGTGCTGATGACGCCACTGGAGAAATTGCTCCAGTACAAAGAAAATAGAAAAACCCAGAAGCAAATATAGAAATATCTCCAAACGTGCGCCCTTTTCCTCAATAGCTTCAGGCAGTAAATGAAGAAACGCTCCTCCGAGCAGAGCTCCGGTAGAAAGCGCCACCAGAACCAGCAGAGCCTTGTTCAATAGTTCTTCTTTCAGAAGAAAGGTGAAAATACCGACAAAGGCAATCAGGCTAATAGCGAAAGTAGCGGCTACTATCTCCAGCAAAGTAATCAAATCCGGCACCTCCAGGTTTTATGAGTGGGCCCCGTTCTCTGCCACACTGATTGATAGCACCGCGCTACAATTTGCCGGCATCTATACAATTTCATACCCTACCTTTAATAGTATTTGCTTAATGGACAAGGGTGCCAGGAATCCGCTTAAGGCGCTGCCAAGCTTATTCGTGATTTCCCCGGTTGGAAGATAACTAGCTGAGCATTACCAGATACTCATCAGCGTATTTACCGTTTTTCGCCCCCTCAAACATCTCTCCCCGTTTCACCTTTTCCAGGGCCAGATACTCACTGAATGACAACCACATCTCGTTCTTCCATAGTATCCCTCCCTTAAAGAATCGCATTACATCTACTAGATGCCATCGAACCACCCATGGTAGTACCTCCTCAGGTATTCATCATGGGGATAGGTACGGGCCACGTCCTCCTGCTTGAAGCTATACTTGTAGTCAGCGCAATAGTCCGTGAGGAGCTTATATGCCCAGTTCAATTTCTTCATGATTTCGGCTTCGCCTCTGTCAGCGCCACTATGCTTATCGGGGTGATGTCGCTGGGCCATACGCCTGTAGGCACTCTTTATCTCCTTCAGCGTAGCCGCCTCACTGAGCCCCAGCAGTTTTCGTGCTTCTTCTATCTCGTTGAAATTTGCCACGCTTCTTGTCCTTGGCTAGAGTAATGCCTCAACCTTTGGTTTAATCATGGCTTCTGGAACCGCACCCAACACGCTGTCAACCTGTTTGCCGCCCTTGAAGAAGAGCAGCAGAGGTATGCTCATTATCTGATATTCTCTTGCTGTCTGGAGATTCTCATCCACATTAAGCTTACAGAATTTGACCCTACCAGCATATTCCTGTGACAGCTTCTCAGTTACCGGTGCTATCATGTGGCACGGTCCACACCATGGTGCCCAGAAGTCCACTACCACAGGTATCTCAGATTTTAAGACTTCAGTCTCAAAGTTGGCATCAGTAATGTCTATTACCATACGCCCTCCTCGTCATTTACTTAAACCCCCTTGATTTGACTTCGTCCAAGAGCAATCCATCAGCCTAGCTTATCTATCAAACGGTGGATAGGCACCGCCAGCTGGTCTTCCTGAACATGGGGTGAGTAGCAGCTATCAATCTGCACCAGTTTGACGAGCGGCATTCTGCTGGCAATAGCTACAGCCAGCTTATCAACTGTGCCCGACACAATCTCTTCCGAGACTATTTGTGCCCCGATTAGCGTACTGGTCTTACCATCGGCAATGAGTTTATAACGGGCAGGCCTCCCGTTAAACCTCTCCCGAAGGCGGGGCGTGTCAACAGTGACCGAGACAGCGTCTAACCCCTTCTCCCTTGCCTCTCTCTCAGTGAGGCCTACCGCTCCTATCTGATGTCCGAATATTTTGGTAATGAAAGGCATCACCGTGCCTTCGTAGGCTAGGACATTGCCCAAGGCTACATTTCTACCGGCTATATACCCGGTTCGGATAGCGTTAGTGGCAAGTTGATGCTGCCTCTTGGACCCGGTAATGATATCCCAGTTCTCCATGCAATCACCTGTGGCATAGATGTCGGGGTCGCTGGTTTGCAGGTATTGGTTCACCGCTATCGCCCCGGTTTCGCCTATCCCCAGCCCTGCCTTTCGAGCCAAGCCTACATTGGGCTCAGCACCAGTGCCAAAAAAGACGAAGTCCACCTTCAGTTCCCGCTCAGAGAGGGTCACGTGCTTCTTTCCTTGGTCGCTGGTTATGCTCTTTATATTGGCTGGCATAATCACTTCCACCCCGTTCTCCCTGACCACGTCCTCTACCTTTTCTGCCATATCCTCATCCAAGTATGCCCGTAAGATAGCCCGCCTGACTAGCAGGTAGACCTTGCTGTAGACCCTGGCTTTCAGAGCTGCGGCTATTTCCAACCCGATGAAACCACCGCCGACAATAGCTGCTTCGGTGCACTTGGACATGATATTGTCCAGGGCTATGCCATCAGCCATGTCGGTGCTCAGTAAAAACTCATTCTCGCCATCCAGTCCTGGGAAAGAGGGAACAGACGGGGTAGCGCCCAGGGCTAAGATCAGCTTGTCGTAGCTGTACCGTTCGCCCCCAGCAATAAGATACTTTTCCTGTTTAACAATGTCAGTGACCTCAGTGTTCAGATGTATGCCTATATTCCTCTTTTCCCAGAAGGAGTTCTGGCGAAAGCCGCGAACCAGCTCGCCCCAGCTGGTAATATTCCCGCCAATGACCAGAGGCATCTCGCACGGCGGAATGCCGAGCTCAGCCCTTTGACTGAAGGTATCAATCTGCGTCTCGCTATCTAGGCGACGGATTTGGTTTGCTGCCGTGGCACCAGCATCGCCGGCGCCGATAATGCAAATCCTCATTTGCTCCCCCCTTGCTTGCCCTGTTATCTCCTTGCTTTCAGTTTTTCGATCCTAGCCAGGATATTATCCACGTTCTTGGATAGCCTCCGTATCTCCTGTCCCAAGGCCTCTGGTGAAGCATCAATCCCTGGCTCGGTAAAGGAAGCAGGCTGCAATCGGTAACGGTATGCCGGTACCTTCAGTCCCACAATTTCACTTATGGTGTAACCTGCCCATGGGTTCTGCCTGCAACCGAAAGGCGAAACTTTTCCCTCGGCGACTGCTCTGGCAAACTTCCCGCAACTCTCGAATCCGCAAAGCCCGCAATTCATCTTGGGCAGAGCTTCGTGAATTCTTCTTATTTTCTCCTTAGTGCTAACGGCCATATCATATCTGCCTTAGCCACGAGCTACTACCTCCAGTCACGTACTAACTACCCCCGTTTGCCTGCCATAATGACAGTGAAGCCGGCGTCGGGGAAATAGCCTTCCCTTGGCTCTTCCACGTGCTGCACCTTGCCCGGCTCCTGAAAAAGTGTGGAGACAATTTTCTCGGTTACAAAGCCGGCTCGCGCCAGTAGTCTGACCACTTCATCACATTTGTAAAACTTGGCATACCTGTAGAAGCGGTGCCCCTCGTTTTTCTTTTGCCGGTATAACTTGCCCCAGGGGCTTTCCCACAGTACCAGGCCGAGCACTAGCTTTCCATCAGGCACTAGGATGCGGCTGGCTTCTCTCAAGACATCCAGGGGCGAGTCCAGGAAGCACAGGGTAACAATCAGAAACACCGTGCCAAATGATTCCTCATCATATAGCTCCTGTTCTCCTCGACCCAGAAATGCGTTTATCCCTCTCCTCCTTGCCATCTCGACCAGCTTATAGGAGGGGTCAACCCCGGTCTCTATTCCCAGAGCCTGGGCGAAACGCCCGCTGCCGACCCCTATCTCGAGCCAGGGTTTCGGCAGGGAGGGCAGCAATGCCCTGAACGCCTTCACCTCAATGAAAAAGATAAGGCTTCCCTCCTCGTCAAACCAGGCATCATATTCTGGAGCTAGGTCATCGAAGGGAGAAACGTCGCTATTACTTTGTTTCGTTCCTGCTATTGATTCTCGAGGCAGGTACTTTGATGACATCGCCCTCTTCTCCTCCGCTAGACACTTTTAGCTTCACAGCACTCGTTGAGCAACCGCATATGAGCAATATGCCCCAGCCATACAAAGCTACTAGAGCTTGGGGCGGCGCCGTAATGTTTCCGCTAAATCAAACGGCATAATCTTCGGCTTTAATGCCCCATATACCGTAAACACATTTTGAAAATTGCTGAATTCCCGCTCTATAGCAGCTACCTCCTCGGGTGACAATGGGCTCACGCCACAGGGACGCAGAGGCGTATTTATTTGTACTTCATCGGGAGAAAGCTGCTCGGCTATTTTTGCCATGCCCACAGCGTAGCCCCTGTTTGCCTCAATGAACATCATCTGGAGAGCGAGCTTCCCATGGTATTCTTCTCTGAAGAGTTGGAGCGCCTTCAGGATTTCAGTTAGTGTCTGACTTCCAATAGGACGGTTGATTTTACGAAAAAGCTCCTCAGTCGGTGCATCAACCTTGGCTACAACCACATCAGCCAGGGCAAGCTCGTGGCGTACATTTTCTCTGGGCATTAAGGAAGAATTAGTAAGAACCCCCACTGGTAGTTTTAGGGTTGACTTCACCAGCCTTATTGCCTCGCCAAGGTTAGATGCTAGGCTCGGCTCACCCATCCCGGAGAAGGTAGCATAATCGGCGGCAACACCTTCTACTGTTTTCAACTCCCAGGCAAGCCTATCCAAGCTGACAAACTCTTCACGCTCCACCTCAGGGTGAACCGTCATTCCCAACTGGCAATAGACACAATCAAATGAACATGTCTTTCCCTTGGTAGACAGGAGGTCGATACCTAGCGACCTGCCCAGCCTCCAGGATGAAACCGGGCCATAGATAATAGAATTAGCCACTATCCTGCACCTCTAGTAGCCAATGTGTTTGTGGTAGGCTTTCTTCCACGGTTCCTTCTTCATCGCCAGGTAATCTCTTATGGCTGCTTTAAGGGTATTTACTGCCAGCAGGGCGCAGTGCTCGCTTTCTTGAGGCAGCCCTCCTAAAGCATCCAGTACATCGCGCTGCGCTGTTTTCTGGGCTTGGCTGATACTCTTGCCTTTGGCCATCTCGGTGACCATGCTGCCGGAAGCAATGCTGGTACCGCAGCCGTCGGTCATGAAGCTGGCGTTGATAACGGTATTACCATTCACCTTCAGCCACATCGACATGGTATCACCACAGGGACCGGTAACCCTGGCAAAGCCATCGGCGCCATCCAGGTCGCCCAGGTTCCTCGGATTCATGCTGTGCTCGATGACGGCCTCGGAGTATATCTTTCTCATCTCCTGCTTAATTAGTTCCTCAAACTTCTCCCACGATGAAGTCAAGATAACCTCCTAAGCCATTTTAGCTGGCAGTGCTTGGATAAGAGATTCACCCAGTTTGGTCACGATTTCCTCGTCATAGCGTTCGATGTTGCCCTCATCGCAGAGCTTAGCCAGTTCCGGGTCTATTGGCAACTGACCCAATAGTGGAGCATTGGCGGCACGGGCCATCTCCTCACCTCGGCTCCGGCCAAAAATCTCAATCCTTTTGTCTATCTCAGGTACATACAGGTAACTCATATTCTCGACCACACCCAGAACGCGTTTTTCCATTTTCCGAACCATGTTCACCGCCTTACGGACAATCATTTCAACCAGGGCCTGAGGAGTGAAGACCACGATCACCCCCGAAATTGGAAAGGACTGCATCAGCGTAAGCGGCGCGTCCGCAGTGCCTGGGGGTAAGTCAACAATCAGATAGTCCAGCTTGCCCCAGAGCACGTCTTCACCAAACTGCTTAATCGTGTTGCCAATTAGAGGTCCTCGCCAGATAATAGCGTCATCCTCGCTGGGCAGGAGTAGGTTAATCGACATGACCTCGATGCCTGATCTCGAAAGTACCGGCAACATTCCACTTTCGTTACCGCTTGGTGGAACATTAAGGCCAAACATCTTGGGTATGCTCGGGCCGGTAATATCGGCATCCAGAATGCCCACCTCATAGCCCTTACGCCTCAGAGCGATGGCAAACAGGCTTGATACCAGAGACTTGCCCACTCCTCCCTTGCCGCTCATCACGGCAAGAATGTGACCGATCTGGTTCAGGTCCTTCGCCTTGAAGTCACTGTACTCCACCTTCACCTCATTGACTTCGGGCAGCTTCTCAATAGCTTCCTTGACCTTGGTTTTAATCCAGTCCTGCGCCCCCGGTATCAACCCGGTGGATGCCAGGGCGACATTCACTTTCCCATCGGAGATGGTTATTTCGCGTACCAGGTTCAGCCCGACTATGCTGCGCTTGACGGCGGGGACTAATACTGCTTCGAGATTTTCCAGTATTTGTTCCTTTGTTGGCATAGGTTTCCCTCCAATCTCATCCCTTAGTGGTCACAGATATTGTCTCCGGTGGTCAGCATACCGTTGAGGTGGCTTAAGACTGCTTTTTCCGGGTCACCTTCCACAACGCCGATAATGACCTCAATCCGGTTTTGCTGGAAAAGGCTCTGCGCCCGGGATCCCATCCCACCGGCAATCACAAATGCAACACCTTGCTCTGCTAGCCACTGGGGAAGAAGACCAGGCTGGTGTGCCGGTGATGGGACAAGGTCTTTCTTCAAAATCTTCTTTGTTTGCTCATCAACATCGATCAGGGCAAAATGTTCACAATGACCAAAGTGCGGCGATACCATCCCGCCGCTTACCGGTATCGCATACCTCATAATGACCTCCTTCTACTGATTTTTTATAATGTACATTACCCCTTGCTACCATCCTTTAGCATCGCCGAGAGAGTATGCCACATTCTTTCTATCTCTCGGCTGACTTTGCCATTGGAATATTCCACTACCGGTACTCCTTGAACAATCGACTGGGTAACAATATTATCAAAAGGAACCCTCCCGGCTATCTCAACTCCCTGGCTAAGACACTGGCTCTCAATCTGCCGGGTGTTTTCCTCGTTCAGGTCGTATTTGTTGATGCAAACCAGGGCGGGTACGCCAAAATGTCGGCAGACGCCCAGAACCCTCTCTAAATCGTGCATACCAGAAAGAGTGGGCTCGGTAACCAGAAGCGCCAGGCTGGTACCTGACAGCGATGAAATGACCGGACAGCCAATACCTGGCGGGCCATCACTGATAATGAAATCCTTTCCCTCTTTCTCAGCAATCTGTTTGGCCTGTTGCCGGACTACTGCCACCAGTTTCCCCGAATTCTCCTGTGCGATTCCCAGCCGGGCATGAACTAGAGGGCCATACCTAGTATCGGAGACGAACCAGTATCCGGACATGTTTTCTTTCATAGTTATGGCTTCAGCCGGGCATATATGGGAGCAAAAGCCGCAGCCTTCACAGGATACCGGGGCAACCCTGAAATCTTTGATGGCATTGAAGCGGCAAACCTCCTGGCACAGGCCGCACTGCGTGCACCTGTCCTCGTCTATACGAGCTACCTGTCCGCTCCAGAACTCGCTCTTCTGCCTCTCTGAAGGGCTGAGTAGCAAATGGAGGTCAGCGGCGTCAACGTCGCAGTCAGCCAGCACTTTCCCTTTCGCCAGGGCAGCGAAGGAACCAACGATGGTGGTCTTTCCGGTGCCTCCCTTACCGCTTAATACTACGACTTCTTTCACCAACTATCTCCGTGATCTTATCAAAAAGCTGAAGGAAGCTACTCTTCCACTGTGGCATACCATCGACCAAAGCGATACCACGTGAGTACAGACGGGCGATTTCCGTGTCTAATGGGATAGTGAGCAAAATGGGTATATTATCTTTACGACAGTATTCTTCTACCCCGGCATCACCGACACCGGCGCGGTTGAGGACAACTCCGCAGGGAATGTTGAGCTGCCTCACCGTTTCCACAGCAAGGATGAGGTCGTTAAGCCCGAATGGAGTCGGCTCAGTTACCAGGAGGCAGAAGTCGCTATCCTTGATTGCCTCCACCACCGGGCAGGACGTCCCCGGCGGGACATCAATAATAACAGTCCCTTCGTTGCTAGCCTGCTGTTTCACTCTTCTGATGACAGGTGGCGCCATCGCCTCACCCACAGTGAGTATGCCATGAACAAACCCTACGCCATCTGAGTGCCCCCACTCAACAACACCCGTTTGCCGGGGTTCTTCAGATATTGCCTTTTCCGGGCAGAGGTAGCTGCAGGCGCCACAGCCGTGGCAGAGCTGAGGAAAAGTCAGCACATGTTCGCTAAGCACGACAATAGCGTGATAGGCACAGACTTGAGCGCATTTGCCGCAGTAGGTACATTTGTCTTCTGCCACCTCAGGTACCTGCATACTGACCGGTTCACTGCCGGTAATCACCGGCTTGAGCAGGATGTGGTCGTTCGGCTCCTCCACATCACAGTCGAGAAGCTGCACCCTATCACCGTCTTTCAGAGAAAGGGCGAGGCTGGTAGCTACCAGCGTCTTACCCGTCCCTCCTTTACCACTGGCTACTGATATGATCATTCTATCCTCTGACCATCTTTGTCCCACACTTGGGGCAGCTAATATCGTAGCAAGGGGTGCCCACCTCGTGCGGGATTCTCGCTCCGCAACTGGGGCAGAGACACTCCCCACTTGGACCAGCACCCGGGCGGGTGCCCCTCATCCTGCCGGCACCCCCTCCACCCCTGCCACCACCTCTTCCAGTACCTGGACCACTCCCCCAGGGAGGTCCGGTTCCATCTCCTCTAGGCATAGTTGCACCTCCAATAAATAATTAAGCTTCTTACTACATTGGCGGTAGACCACACGTTCCCGTAGTGCAGGTAGGACAGCTTATTTCCGAAGGCTCAGACGCACTTGAGCTTGGGCTGAAGAATGAGGAAAACAGCCGTTTCGGATTTTTAGCATCGCATTTAGGGCAATCTAACTTAGAGCCATCCTCACCTACGGACTGACGGACTTCAAACCTCTCCCCACACTGGGTACACTGGTATTCATAGATTGGCATGGCTGTCACCTCCCCTTCTTTTCCAGCTCCTCAATCCTCCGTTGAATGTCGGTTAGCTGTTGCGCCAGTGCCTGTGACTGTGCTTTCAGGGCATCTAGCTCCTGCTCTGGGCTTTGTGGCTGTGGCACTGGGCCTACGGGTGGGGTCATACCAAACCCCATACCCATGCCTCTCCCCATACCACGGCCCATTCCCATACCTCTACCTCTCCCCATGCCCATGCCGAAGCCACCTCCCATACTTGGTGTAGCTCCCATACCAAAGTGGTCAGGCACATTGGACTGAGCGCTAGCCTTGAACTTACCTGTGCGGTAGCCCTCGATGACATCCTTCACCTTTCCGGATACCCCAGTTGTCACCTGGATTCCGGCAGATGACAGCACCTGATAAGCGTTGGGACCACAATTCCCGGTCAGTACTGCCTGCACACTCTTACCAGTAATCATCTGGGCTGCTGAGATACCGGCTCCACCGGCTGCCATGGCACTGGAATTATCCACTGCTTCAAATTCCTTCGTCTCTAGATCAACAATAATGAAGTACTGGCATCTCCCGAAGCGCGGGTCTACCTCGGCGTCGAGGGTACGCCCAGTCGATGAAATGGCAATTTTCATGGTACCTCCTTATTCCCTTTCTGCTGACAGTTGCCCTATCCTGTCTTCCAGTACCTTGAGCTCCTGCCTCAGGGCTTCTGCCTCAGTCTTCAAGAATTCAAGCTCCCGCTCGCCGGTCATCCGCGGCGCAAACGGCCCGAAACCGTACGCTCCGTAGTAAGGAGAGGCGTATGCCCAGCGAGGAAAACCGTACGTGCGAGCCGCTCCTATTCCCCAGGGGCTGCAGAAACCCCTTCCTCCTCCAGTCATTGGTCCCATCCCTCTGGGGCCGGTACCATCAAGTCCTGGCATGATGCACCTCCGTAGTGATTGATTTTGTATCTATCATTTTCAGTAGACTTATTCTGGCTCTGACCTGCTTCAGTTCCGCCTGCAATACCTGCGTTTGATTTATTAAGAAATCAAGCTTCTGCTCTGGGCTTGACAGCAGGATGACGCAGTAACCCATGCCGCCACCCGTCATCGGGCCCATCCCACGAGGGCCAGTACCATCAAATCCGGGCATTGTACACCTCCTTTGCTCAGTTATTATTCCTTTTGCGCGCTCTCTAGGTCACGCATTCTGGCTTCAATCTGCTCTAGCTGCTCCTTTATCGCCTCAGCCTGGTCTCTCAAGTAATCAAGCTCTTCCTCTCTGGTCATTTGAGGCGTATAGGGCGCATACCCAGGAGTAGCTGGCATTCCTGCGTAGAAGGGTGGCGGCTGATATGGCCACGGTGCCAGCGTACCGGCGCCACTTAGGAAGTAGCCGCACCGAGGCAGTCCACCTCTGCCCAGACCTATATAGGGCCAGGGTGGGGAACTACCCCGGAAACCGAATCCCATGCCGCCCCCAAAGCCCCGTCCAAAACCTCTTCCTCGTCCAAATCCATTAGGCATATTCTCACCTCCTTCCCCACAGCTTATTCTTATGTTTGCACTCTGTTATCGGCCCGGGTTAACATCTTTCCCCCGTTCCCTTAACATAGTAAGCTGCCGAATGCCCTTTATTTGCCGGTATGTTGCTCCTTCGCTCACGCAGCGCAGGGCCAGCTCAGGGTCGATCACCTTGGTGCCTGATATGGCATCAATATCATAGTCAAAGAGAACCTGGGAGAGAGGAGCGGTGTCCCCGAGTACGACCACATAAGTTTCAGGGCTGCATAGCTTGAGCAACTTCTCAATACTGTGGTTGGTAAAGGCAGTCCCGGTTATGCCAACAACGTCGGCCTGAGGGATAAGATTTTCTGCCTCAATCTCGGTGAAGTCGCCCTCACGCGGGTTTTTCTCGATCACCCAAAGTTCCTTTACTATCTCCCGCAGCTTGGGAACAAAGGGGAAATGTCCCACAATGGCCACTTTCTTACCCTTTCCCTTCTCGGCAATGAGATCTCCGGCATTGAGGCTTTGGCAGTTCCCTTCGTCAATCTCGAGAAGCGAATTAATTGTCGCCATGCCAATAGCCGCCTCAAGTATGCTCTCTGAATAAGCCATCCTAGCAAGCTCCAGCGCTCCTTTGTTAGCGAGGTGGCCTGGCTCCCTTACCGCCGATGGCTGCTCCTGCCGGAGAGCATCACGAGGGAGTGTCGCTGCCAGCCCGCAGTTACGAGTCAAAACCGCGGTGTGAAAGAGACCCATGCGAATGTCTCTCACCTTCGCCTCCGTGTTCAGCACTGATATCAAATCCTCAAGGACCTTCATACTTGCTCCTGCTGCCACAGCCTCATTGAGCTCTTTTACCAACTTCGTCTATCCCAGACCCGCCTGCCTCGGCCACCCATACCCCAGCCGGGCCTCCAGGGCCAGAGTGCCATGATGTCTGGCGTACTACAGGTAGGGCAAAGCTCCGGCGGCTCCTTTATCATTACTTCGAAAGGTACCTCCCACTCGTGACCGTTGCCGCAGCGGAAGCGGCGCACTGCCATCTCATAGTTCCCGCCTTCGATTCTTAGCGCCTTTCCGTTGAGCAGAGCATCAGCCATCTTCTGCCGTGCTGAGAGCAGTATCCGGGCAAAGGTGGGGCGCGACACGCTCATCTTCTGAGCGCAGTCATCCTGCTCAAGGCCCTCTATGTCCTTTAGCCGGATCGCCTCAGCCTCCTCAATGGAGAGGCGCACTTCCTGAAGATGAGCCAGAGGTACGCCAGCAGGCTTGAAGTAGGTCACCTGTGGCAGAAAGTCTACCCGGCGCCATCGCGGTTGTCTTCCCATAAATCCTCGTCCTTAGCGTTTCAGTCCCATGCTCATTAATACGTAGAAGCTGCAAGAGCATTATGGTCATATGTCCATAATTAATATTATCCCATTATTTCTTTGTTGTCAACCCCCCTTATCCCGTAGTTCCCGCCTAATGCGTGTTCAGGTCAGAATTCGAGTATTAACCCCGCACCGCATTCCTCGCAGCTATCCGGGAACAGTCGGCATATTTCTGACTTGTACTGAGTGCAGTGGCAGGGGCATATTAAGGATAGTTCCCCCAGCCGGTCAAAGTCATGAAATCCGTGAAGGCCGCCAACGATGCCAGATATCTTGCCGAATCTGGAAGCTGCCCGAAGAATTTCACCTACTCCAGGATGAGAACATCCTGTCAAGACTACAATTCCATTATCAGTCCTCAGAACCAAAGATTGCTCTACTCCGTTAAGTTCGCCAGTGGAGAAGACGCCGGCACAAATCTGCACTGGCCCGGTGACTGCCGTAACCTTTGTTCCCGGTAGAGGGCTCCAAAAAGACGACGGGACGTAGATTTCAGCATCACCGTTAACTTCCAGAATGGACTGGAGACCGCCCGTGTGGTCACCGTGGGCGTGGGAAATGACGATTGTCCCGATATGCCTGGGGTCAATGCCAAGCTCCCGCATGTTATGCAGCAGGACTGAACCGTCACCGCCAGTATCAAAGAGGATCGGCAGTGCCTGCCCCGTTTCAATAAGAGCCGAAAATCCCCACCCCGACTTTAATCCCCGGCTTATCACTTCGTTATCATAAACAACCGTCAGCTTCGTGGTTCTCTCCTTTCAGGTGGGGGGACCGGGTGACGATTTGCGCTTCTTCACTCGGAAAGTGCCAGTTCCACCGCAGCCTCGGCATGGAGCCGCGTTGTATCGAAGACCGGTACCTGGATGTCATCGGGGCGTAGAAGCAAGGGCAGCTCGGTACACCCGAGAACGATGCCTTCAGCGCCCCGCTCTATCAGCTTATCAATGATCTCCAGACAGGCTCGACGTGAAGGACTTGCTATCTTGCCCCGGCAAAGCTCGTCATAGATTATCAGGTGAATGACGGCTTGCTCATCTTCTGCTGGCACAACTACGTCGATATCGAAGTGCTTTTTGAGTCTATCCCGATAGAACTCCTCCGCCATGACAAACCTCGTTCCGAGTAGCCCCACCTGATGCAGACCACGCTCTATGATGGCATCACCAGCTACATCAGCGATATGAAGTATCGGTAGTCCAGCTGATTCACCCACCTCATCCGCAACCTTGTGCATCGTATTTGTGCATATAAGCAGGAAGTCGGCGCCTGCCCGTTTCAATGCCATACCCGCCCTGGCCAGAATACCGGCAGCATCATGCCAGCGTGACTCCCGCTGAGCGAGCTCTATCTCGTCAAAGTCCAGACTGTAGAGCACTACACATGCGGAATGGAGACCGCCCAATCTTCGCGACACCATTTCGTTGATAAGGCGATAATACTCCAGGGACGAGTTCCAGCTCATGCCTCCGATTAACCCGATGACTTTCATAGCTTTCTCCTGCCAAAGACCATCGGCTAAAAGGCTACTTCAACACCTTCGAGACTCAACTCTTGGTCGGTAATCGTTCTCAAGGGGGGAAGCTCAGTTGCGTCCATACCTGGCTCGTATTTGAAAATGGCCCCAATTTTCTTACTCAGGAGAAATATCAAGCGTGACAGAGGCAGCTCCATGGTACAGGCATCCTGGCACTGCCCGCAATTGACGCAGGAGTCCATAACATGGGTAATCCTCACCATAGGGAACATCATATTGGGTGGGACTTCCCCCGGCGGTATGAAGCCCCGGTCTGCTTCCAGAATGCAGTCCTGGCAGTAGCAGATGGGACAAGCATCCCGACACCCGTAGCACTTGATGCAGTGGCTGAATTGCTCAAACCAGTAGCTGAACCTTTCATCATTGCTCATTTGCTCCAGGCTGGCAAAATCCTTCTCCTGCCACTGCCGCGCTAGCTCCGCCGCTGCCTTGTCCTTTTGCTTTCTGGTGTCTATAGCGTCAGCATTTGGCTGTTCCACCTTGATAAAACCAGCCTCAATTGCGGCTTCAACAAATTGAGAGCCCTTCTCAGAACAAAGCTCAATAAAGGTCGAATTTTTGTCCGTAGTCCCCCACTTGCCGCAGGCTATATCAGCCATAACCGGAATGTTGGTCTCGCACCGGCGGCAGTTCTCACGCCTGCCATACCCTTTCTGTTCCAATTCGGCTAAATCTTTCTTCTTCTCACTCCCATCCTTTAGCCTGATTATCAGTTCATTGTCTTCAATATCTTCACTGACAACATCAGAAGGCTCAACGGCAAATTCATCCTTCATCATGCTCTTAGCTTTCACCGAGGGCAGGGTACCGGTACAGTTGACCCCAATCAGGAGCAGATTACCAAGGTTAATCTGCTCTCGCTTGGCAAGCTCAATAATTGCCTTGGCATCACAGGGCTTGACGGCAATAGCTATTTTTGAGCTAAAAGCGCCATCCACGTATTCCTTGAGAAAGCGGGCAAGGTTGGGCGAGACACAATGGAGTGTTCCCGAAGTCTCCGTTACTTTCTCTGGTTCAGTAATTAAGACCGGTATGCCGTCGTACCTGTTGCCATCTCTTGCTTTTACCCCAACAATAGCGTCTACCCTTCTGCTCTCTAAAGCAAATTTGAGGAGAGAAGTAACCACACCACCGTGCTCAGCTTTCTCCAGTATCCCCTTGTCCGAGGAGCGGGCGATATACATATCTCCTTTCATAACTTCACCTCTATTTTGACGCTGCATACCTTAGTTTCAGCACACTTGCAGCTCGGGTCAAGAGCCGGATTGGTCAGCACATTGGCACAGGAATCAGCGAAGTGGAATGGCACAAACAGCAGTCCCGGTGGCACCTCGTCAGTTACTTTGGCTTCAGCTTCTATGCTGCCCCGCCTTGTTTTCAGGGTAACCACATCCTTATCTTTGACCCCTTCCTTCCGGGCATCTTCAGGGTTGACCTCAACAAAGCCCCGCGGGACTTCATCAACCAGCTTTGGCGTCCTGCGTGTCATTGTCCCGGTATGGTAATGGAATATACTTCTGCCGGTGGTCAGCACGTACGGATACTCGTCATCGGGTAATTCAGCAGGGGGCTTAAACTCCACTACCTGAAAGTGCCCCAGGCCATCCGCAGTGTTGAACTTTTGCAGAAACATGGTCGGCGTGCCCGGATGGTCTTCTGAAGGACAGGGCCAGTGAATCCCGCCTGCCGTCTTCTTGAGGCGCTCGTAGGTTATCCCCTTGTATTGTGGTACACAGTTCCTTATCTCCTCAAATATCTCACCTGACGAGGAAAAGTTAAACTTGTCCTTAAAGCCCATCCTCTCAGCCAGCTGACATATAATCCACCAGTCAGGTTTGGCTTCACCGGGAGGGTCAACCACCTTGTTTATCTTCTGCACTCGCCTGTCTATCCAAGTATGGGTAGCCTCCCTCTCCACCCAGGTGGCGGCTGGCAGCACCACATGGGCAAGCTTGCTTATCTCGGTAGGGAATATGTCCTCAACCACGATGAAATTAGCCTTCTCCAGAGCCTTCCTCAGGTTGTTAACATCGGGCACTACCATCATCGGGTCTCCACCCACAATATAGAGGTAAGGACACTTATACAGCATGTCTATATAGGTAATCCCGGGCTTAGTGGGCAAGTTGCTCACTCCCCACGCCTCCTCAAAGAACTTTGCCGAATCCTCACCGACACGCTTAAATCCGGGGTAGAAAACACATAAGCAGCCCATATCCCCGCTGCCCTCACCATTTATCTGCCCCCTCATTGAGTTTATCCCACTCCCTGGCTTACCGGCATGCCCGCAGAGAAGGGCTAGGTTAGCGTGATTCCGGACATTGTCAGTGCCAACATAATGCTGGGACATACCCTGGTCATAGAGAATACACGCCCTCTCTGCCTTGGCATAGGTGATGGCTGCCTCCTTGATTTTTTCTACAGGTACACCGGTTATTTCCGCCGCCTGTTTCAGGTCTACCTTGGAAAGAAAGTCACGTAACTCATCAAAACCGGCCGTCCTTGAAGCGATAAACGCCTTATTCTCCAGCCCTTCCGCCAGGATAATGCTCATCATGGCATTGATTAGGGCGGCGTCTGTGCCCGACCTCAGTTGCAGGTGAATATCAGCTAGATGCCGGGCGGTGGCAGTCTTCCTTGGGTCAGTATAGATAACCTTGGCTCCCTTGGCTTTGGCGCGGAATATCCTTCGGGCTATCATAGGAAAGGTCTCCTGCAGGTTTACACCGGCAAGGAAGAAACAGTCGGCAAGCTCAATCTCGGGCTGAGAGGTCTGCATTGCCCCTGAGCCCATGGCCGGAATCAGGGCCGCCGCTGCTGGGGAATGGCATAATCTGCCGCAGTATTCTATATTATTAGTGCCCATCACTACCCGGGTAAACTTCTGCATTACATAGGCATCCTCATTACTATTCCGGCATGAGGCGATAAAGCCAAAGTTCTCCGGCGTAGCTTCCTTTAGCTTGGAAGCGACCAGGTCAAGCGCCTCATCCCACGAAGTTTCCTGCAGCTTGCCGTTCTTTCTGACCAGTGGCATCTTCAGCCTGTCTTCACTATAAAGGAACTCGTAGGCATTTTTGCCCTTAGGGCAGTTTGCCCCTTCATTTATGGGGTGTTCTTTCCAGGGCTCCTCCCCGATTATCCTGCCGTCTTTGACTACAAGGTAAATCCCACAGCCACAACTGCAATAGGGACATATAGTGGGTACATACTCAATACTCATTTCGCCTCCTATTCAGTGGACTTGGACCAAGCTCTTTTATGGTCTGGGTAAAGCTCCTAACTGTCTCAGCCACCTTCGGTGCCTCAGATGCTGATATCCATTCCAATCTGAGCCTTTCACCGCCAATACCTATAGCCTCAAGGAAAGGCTTTAAGCCGGTGATTCTTCTCCTGGCACTGAGATTGCCCTTGTGATAATGGCAGTCTCCCGGATGGCAGCCACAGACCAGAACGCCATCAGCACCTGCGGTGAAGGCTTTGGATATCAGCCGTTCATCCACCCTCCCTGAGCACATCAGTCTTATAATCCTCACATTGTGCGGGTATTTTTTTCGCGATGTACCGGCAAGGTCAGCGCCGGCATAGGAGCACCAGTTGCAAAAGAAGCCGACTATCTTTGGCTGAAACTCTTCCATTCTGCCTCCTTTCCACATATTGGCTGACATCCGACCGCACTTAGTGGTAAAATATGCTGAGCTAGGGGAAAGTTATTAGCCAGCGAGATTATACCCTACAGGGTATGGTAACATCAAGAGCCAAATTTGCGGAGGATACAATGGTTACAGAAGAGAACTTAGAGGTATCGCAGGAGATACTGCTAAAGCGTCTCAGGAGAATTGAGGGGCAAATTCGCGGCATCCAGAAAATGATTGCTGAAGACCGTGATTGTGTGAGCATAGTGATGCAACTGGCAGCGGTTCGTTCTGGCATTGAGGGCATCGGCGCCCTAGTATTGAATAATTGCATGAAGCTTTGCTTTTATAAAGGCCCCGACGCTACGACTGACATTGATTCTCTGGCGAGAGCGGTGGCAATCTGGGGGCGGGTACGGGGTGGGGACTTGGTATCTGAGCTGAAACGCGGCGCAAAGTCTGGCAACGTGTAGCTGAACTGGTTCAATGCTCTGGGCAGACATTCGACCAAGGCTATAGAACTAGATTTAGTATCCCTTGCACTATTAAGGCCATGGAAATCATTGTCCTGTCTGTCCTGTTAAAGCCTGTACCAATAAACAGCCAATAAATGTAACTTCCCATCTGATTGGTAGAACTGCACAAATAGCCAAAAAGTGATATTTCAGCCAGAATCCCGAGACATTGGCTTGACAAGATGGAATAGTAAGCTTTCCCAGTTGTATAATGTTGTATAATTAGGTCAGAGAGAACCGGAAACACCGTCAAGAGCCATCGGCAAATCTCAAAAGGAGAAGGTTATGGAAAATAGGGTCGCAATCTTCATAGATGGTAGCAATCTATATCACGCTCTACGAGGTAACTTTAGACGCCAAGACCTCAACTTCGCTGATTTTACCAGCAAGCTATGTGGCTCCAGGCGCTTGTTCCGAACATACTACTACAACGTCTTACAGGACCCAATTCAATGGCCTGATGGCTATCGAGAACAACAGGAATTCCTTGATATCCTGCGCAAGACACCATATCTGGAGGTTCGACTAGGGAGTACCAAAGTGACACAGGGGATCCCCGTTGAGAAGGGTATAGATATTATGTTGGCTACAGACCTGCTATATTTTGCCTGGAATGACTTCTACGATGTGGCAATGCTTGTGAGCGGTGACTCTGATTTCGCTTATGCTCTTCAAGCGGTAAAGAACATGGGTAAGCATGTTGAGGTAGCCTACTTCGAGAGAGGGGTATCCAAGGACCTCTTGAGTGTAGCCGATAACCGGTATCTACTAAACCAGAGTTTCTTCAAAGGTCTGTGGGTAGGTAAACGTCGTACCAAACGCAGAAAAGTCAGCGGAGAAGGCTAAAAGCAAGTTCATTCCGGGTGTCGAATAAGCCTCATTGACAGCCCAGCTTTTACAGGCTAACCTCACATAGTCAGAAGGAAACTGAACAATTCATCGGAAAGTGTGATTCTTATTTGCCCAAGCTCCACCTTAAGCTCAGTATAGCAGTGAAGCAACACCGGCTCCTGTTACCAGTTGGCGACCCTGGCTATTTTGCAAACATTTTTGCTAACATACTGCTTGGCATCCAGCGGTACTGGGTAGCACTCCCACGCACAAAATACGGCTTGACGCTAGACCAGACGAGATGCTATCCTATTTGATAGCACTAGAGGGGAGCAGGCTCATCGAACTCCAAAACCGCCGGTCGCGGGGTCAAATCCTGCCACTCCTGCCAGAGTTGCGAGTGAGGGAGGATTATATGCCACAGTGCGGAGCTAAAAAGGGCAAAAAGACCACTACCCAAGAGAAAAAGACCAAGAAGGGTGGCAAGTAAAAAGTGTTTATTGGTCTTATCCTGATTGCTGTGGGGGTTTTTGCCTTACTGGTCAAGTTGGATGTGCTTAGTGGCTCAGTCTGGAGCTATGTTTGGCCAAGCATTCTTATTGCCCTAGGGCTGTCTTTCCTTTGGGGCAGACGCTCCGGTCGGGGCTGGCGCCACTGGTGCTGCTCAAAAGAAGAAAAAGAGGAAAAGCACTAAAGAAATGCCGAGGTGGCGGAAGCTGGTAGACGCGCCATCTTGAGGGGGTGGTGAGCGTAAGCTCGTAGGAGTTCAAATCTCCTCCTCGGCACCAAAAGGCGGAAGTAGTTCAGCGGTAGAACGCCTCCTTGCCAAGGAGGAGGTCGCGAGTTCGAATCTCGTCTTCCGCTCCAAAAAATGGGTTCCCACGAAAATCAAAGATTTTCGCGGGTGATAGGCGACGTAGCCAAGTGGTTAAGGCGGGGGTCTGCAAAACCCCTATTCACCGGTTCGAATCCGGTCGTCGCCTCCACTACTTTAGCCGGGGTGGCGGAACTGGCAGACGCAGCGGACTTAAAATCCGCCGGAGCAATCCTTGTGGGTTCGAGTCCCACTCCCGGCATTGACTATGGATTTAATACCAATATCGATACATTCAAGACCGAGGCAAAACTCACCCACAATATATAAGGCAGCATTAGCGAGCCGGCAGCCGTGGAAAGCCTAAAGAACCTAATTATCGTCAGCAATATCACCACCCATAGAGCTAAAATTACCACCACCCCCCACAGAGGCGACTTTAAGCCGAAGAAAACTACTGACCACAAGGCGTTAAGAACCAGCTGCACCAAAAATATGACTAGTGCCGATTTCACCCCTTTTTGTTCCAATCCCTTGCGCCAGATGAGAAAAGCCGCTATTCCCATCAGCAGGTAGAGGGTAACCCAGGCAGGGGCAAAAAGCCAGTTGGGCGGGTTAAAAAACGGCTTTTGAAGAGTGGCATACCAGGTTGGGATGGCGGGTGTTGTAAATATAGAACCGATAATACCGGCACACTGACAGGCAACGATACTTATTACCAGTTTGATTATGTCCCTTGATTTTATACCTTCCATGATATACCTCCCCCTCTAATCACTTCCTTTTTATCGCTGACTTTACCGCCTGTCCAATATCCCTAGCGGTAAGACCATACCGCTCAAGAAGTTCCGCCGGTTTACCTGATTTGGCATAGGTATCCTTAATCGCCACAAGCTCCATCGGTACTGGCCTGTGCTTAGCAACCACCCGAGCCACAGCACTGCCCAAGCCACCGTGCTCAAGGTGCTCCTCAGCGGTAACAATAGCCCCGGTTTCAGCCGCAGCTTGAGTTATAGCCGCCCCATCAATAGGCTTAAGGGTGGGCATATTTAGCACCCGGCAGTCTATACCTTCCCGCTTAAGGCTTTCGGCAGCCTCCAGCGCCGCTTTGACCATCAAGCCGATAGCAATTATAGTGGCATCCCCACCCTGCCTCATAGTTACCGCCTTACCCAAATTAAATTGGTAGCTCCGGTCATAGACCAGCGGCAGCTTGGGACGGCACAGCCTGATATAGAATGGTCCAAAGTGAGCGGCAGCCACCCTCACCGCCTGGGCAGTCTCCATAGCGTCAGCCGGCACGATAACAGTAAAGCCGGGCAGAGAACCTATCAGAGCCAGATCTTCAATGGACTGGTGTGAGGTACCATCCTCACCAACACTGATGCCACCATGGGTAACCACCAGCTTAACATTGAGCCTGGGCTGAGCTATAGACATGCGAATCTGGTCAAAGCAACGACCGGGGACAAAAACAGCAAAGGTGCTGGCAAATGGTATCTTGCCTGAGGCAGCCAGCCCGGCAGCGATACCCACCATATTCTGCTCGGCAATACCGCAGTCAAAGAAGCGCTCCGGGAATTTTAGGGCAAAAAACTGAGTCATAGTCGAGCGGCAGAGGTCGGCATCCAGCGCCACAATGTCCGGGTTCTCCCTGCCCAGCTCAACCAGGGTCTTGCCGTAGGCTTCTCTCAGGGAAACCTCTTTAGCCATCTCTACTCCAGCTCCTTAAGTGCGAGCTTTACTTCCTCAGCATTGGGAGCCTTGCCGTGAAAATCGGGGTTATTCTCCATAAAACTGACCCCCTTGCCCTTTATCGTATGGGCAATAATGACCATTGGTTGCCGTTTGATTTTTTTTGCCCGGTCAAAGGCATCAATAAGTTGGGGAATACTATGACCATTAACCTCAATAACATGCCAGCCGAAGGCTTGCCATTTTTTATTAAATGGCTCGAGGTTCATAACGTCACGGTTCCAACCGCCTATCTGCTGACCATTGTTGTCCACTATAGCCACCAGATTATCCACCTTGAAGTGGGCGGCAGCCATAGCCGCTTCCCATACCTGCCCCTCATCACACTCCCCATCCCCCAGCAGGACATATGTCCGGTAATCCTTAGAATTAAGCCGACCAGCCAGAGCCACGCCAATGGCGAAGGACAACCCCTGTCCCAGAGCCCCGGCTGACATCTCCACCCCGGGGGTAACTGTTCTATCAGTATGACCCTGAAGGCGGCTATCCATTTGCCTCAGCGTAAGTAGCTCCTCCACCGGGAAATAGCCGCACTCAGCCAGGGTAGCATAGAGGGCAGGAGCAGCATGCCCCTTGCTCAGGATGAACCTATCCCTATCCGACCAATGAGGGTCTGAGGGCTTATGTCTTAGCACTTTGAAATAAAGGGCGGTCAAAATCTCCACCGCGGAAAGGGAGCCACCAGGGTGACCGCTACCAGCCTTCCCTATCATAGTAATAATATGGCGCCGCAACCTTTTGGCTATAGCCTCCATTTCAGCGAACGAGGCTGATGAAGAAAAAACCTCGGCTTTCACACTCTTAGCCGAGGTTGATGATGGTTTGCATCTTTCGGGTAGCGACATTATCACCCCTTCGTTTTTAATTATACTACACTCACAAGACGCAGGTCTATACTTTAAGTTTTTGATTTAGGTAACCCTCCCCCTTTATCCCCCTCCCTTAGATAAGGGAGGGGGAAGTAGTTTTAAGAGGGGGGCTTCGCCCCCCTCTTTTTTATTTCCCCTTTTGATAATGAGCTTAACTTAATGGGGCGTCTAAGAGGGGTGTCAACCCCTCTTTTCTATTCCTCCCCCTCTCCTAAAAGGAGAGGGGGATAAAGGTCGAAGACTCTTTGAGGGGTGAGGTTAATAAACACTCTCATATTTTAAACTTGGAGCTAGGGATGAGAGATATTGACGGCCAGCGAACAATAGTATTAGCATAAGGACAGCAGTTAGGGTGTCGAAGGAGGTAATGAACGTGCGGATTAGTATTCGGCCGAAAAGTCTTTTAGGCAGATGGTCAGTCGGCCTGGCTGCCGCCTTCATTCTGCTCTATGTATTGTATCTAGTCCAAGTCGCATCTGGAGGTGGTTTGTTACCTAGCCCAATTGCTTCTGTGGCAGCCGTTGCTACAAGCATCTCATGTATAGCTGCTTTTGTAACAGGACTCATCAGCATAATAAAGAGCAAAGAGCGGTCTATTCTTGTTTTCTTGGCAGTGGCAGTAGGCCTTTTCGTTTTGATTATCCCTCTTGGTGAAATCCTATACCCCCATTGAAGTCCTTTTTGCGCTCTGTTATCGAGGAGCTTATTAGTTTGATTTTTATCCCTGCCTCTGCTTTAATTAGTGCCGTAGGAGAGATAAAATGGAAGGTTTAACCTTAGAGGCTGACAAGAGGGATATACTGGGCAAGAAGACAAGATTTTTGCGTCGCCAGGGAATCACCCCGGCTCACCTCTTCGGGCATGGTCTTGAGTCACTAGCCCTAGAGTGTGATACGGCTAAGCTTCAGCGGATTATCGCCCGGGCAGGAAGAACCAGGCTTATTGCCCTCGGGATTAAAGGGGATAAAGAGCCAAGAAGCGTATTCATCAAGGAAATCCAGAGGAATGCGTGCACCGGGGAACTGCTTCATGTTGACCTCTTTCAGGTGAGGAAAACAGAGAGGGTAAGGGTTGATGTTCCTATTGTCCTGGTTGGTGAAGCACCAGCAATGAAAGGAAAGGGCTACACCCTGACTCACAGCCTGACCAGCCTGAGTATTGAGTGCCTCCCCGACAAGCTCCCGCCCCGAATAGAGGTTGACCTGAGCCCACTGGAGGAGGTGGGGCAGGCAATCTATGTCAGAGACATCCACCTTAGCCCCAATATTACAGTGCATAATGACCCCGACCAGATGGTGGTTAAGGTCAGCGAGATACGTGTAGAAAAGGTAGAGGAAGTGGTAGCTGCCGAAGAGGTAGTCGCCGAAGAGGTCACGGCTGAAGCCGCCGCGGAAGAGGGGGCTGAGGAAAAACCAGAACAGACAGCCACTGATTAAGAAAAAACGAATATTTATATCAGGATAACTCAAAAACTGAATCAGGTAGCTTGTTCACTCACTACTTGAAGCTAGCTAAGGGCTTTGCTATAATCTGGCGATGATTGTTGACTTTCACACCCACGTATTCCCGCCCCAGATAAAGAAAGACCGAAGTAAATATATTGAGCGTGACCCGTGCTTTGCCATCCTCTACTCAGACCCTAAATCCAAAATCGCTACTGCTGATGAGCTTATCGCCAGTATGGATGAAGCCGGGGTTGATATCTCGGTCATTGCTAATATCGGCTGGACTACCCATGAGCTGTGTGTTGAAACTAACGACTACATTTTAGAGTCAATATCCCGCTACCCCCAGAGGCTTATCGGCTTCGGTGCTGTCCAGCCGCAGTCGCCTGATGCCGCTGTGGCTGAAATTGAGCGCTGCGCTAAGGCGGGGATAAAAGGGATTGGCGAGATGAGACCGGATATCCAGCTATTTGACCTCACCGATGAGCTCATGATGGCGCCCTTTGTTGAGGCAGTGATAAAGTTTAAGCTAATCCTGCTCACCCACGCCTCCGAACCTGTAGGTCATAACTATCCGGGGAAGGGGGGCATCACCCCAGATATACTCTACCCATTTATTACCAGCTTCCCCGATTTAACCATAGTCTGTGCCCATTGGGGAGGTGGGCTGCCCTTCTACAGCTTGATGCCTGAGGTCAGGAAGGCAATGGCTAACGTATTTTTTGACACCGCCGCTTCCCCCCTCCTCTACACCCCACAGGTATACAATCAGGTTATCCAGCTTGTCGGCGCCGAGCGGATTCTCTTCGGCAGCGACTATCCCCTGCTGGCACAGGGTCGGCAACTCAAAGAGATTAAAGCCCTTAACCTAGCTAAAGAAACAGAGAGCCTCATCCTGTCAGGTAATGCCCGGAGGCTTCTCGGTATTAGCGGTAAATAGCTATGGAACAGGTACGCTGTTTTATTGCCATTGAGCTGCCCGAGGAGATAAAAGCTGGGCTTTCCCGGCTTCAGGCTCAATTGAAATCAGGCAACCTGCCCCCGGTGAAGTGGGGTGACCCCTATAGCATTCACCTGACCCTTAAGTTCCTCGGCAATGTTAATGTAGAGCGGACTAGCCAAATAACCGAAGCCACGGGGGAGGCTGCCCAGGGGGTATCCCCGTTTCACCTTGAAATTAAGGGCTTAGGCGTTTTCCCCAATCTGAGGCGGGTACAGGTCGCCTGGGTCGGGGTAAGCGGGGAGGTGGATAAGCTACTCCAGCTCCAGCAACGCATTGAGTCCAGTCTGGCTAGGTTAGGTTTTGCCCCTGAGCCGAGAGCGTTCACCCCCCACCTGACCCTGGCACGAGTTCGTGACCAAGCATCACCCGATGAGCGGCAAAGATTCGGGCAACTTATAGCTAGCACCAAATTTGAGGCAGGCTATACCTTCCAGGTAAAAGCTATCAACCTAATGCAAAGCCAACTAACTAGGGAGGGTGCTATTTATAGCCAAATCAGCTCAGCTAAATTAAAATAGAAATTGTTTATTAACCTCACCCCCTCTTCCCCCTCTCCTCAAAGGAGAGGGGGAAGAGATTTATAAAAGAGGGGCTGACGCCCCTCTTAAACACCCCCGCTAAGTTAGTTTCTCTCAAAGGGAGAGAAATGAAAAAGAGGGGGGCTTCGCCCCCCTCTTAAAACTACTTCCCCCTTCCCTTATCAAGGGAAGGGGGATAAAGGGGGATGGGACTACCATATAAAGCTAAAACGGTTTTTAGACAATTTCTAAAGTAAGCCCTTGTCAACAACCGCGACATAGTATATACTGCAAAAGACTCAATTTCGGTTGGGAGGTGGATTTAATGGAACAATCTAATTTCCCCAAATGCCAGAAATGCAAGTCTGGCGACCTAGTGCCCCTTTCTGACTTTGGTAGTCAAGGGGCAGACATTCACTACAAGGCATGGGTTTGCACCAATCCTGATTGTGGTTTCAACCTGAAAATCAGGAACGGCGATATCTATATTAACGAACCCATTATCAGTGGGGCTCTACATAGTGCCCGCTCCCGCTAAAAACTAGTGGTTCACTCCGAAGCTTTAAATTATGCTTCCTCAGTTAAATAAACTTAAGGGGATAGCACTTGACTTTTTATTTCCACGGTGGTGTGTTGGCTGTGGGAGGGAAGGCGATTTTATTTGCCCATCTTGCCACCAGTCATTACCCAGAATTATGCCCCCGCTTTGTCCCAAGTGTGGCCGACCCCAGTCCAGCACCATACTCTGTCCCAGTTGCGTTGGCTGGCAGGCAGAGATAGACGGTATCCGCTCCCCATTCCGATTTGATGGGGTAATACGCCAGGCTATTCACGAGCTAAAGTATAGAAACCTTAGAGCCATAGCCGGGCTCTTTGCCCAGTGGCTCAATGACTATCTCATCACCAACCCTGTGCCCGGGGAGGTCGTGGTGCCGGTGCCACTGCACCACAAACGGTTACGGGAGCGTGGCTACAACCAATCAAGCTTGCTGGCTCAAGAGTTGGTTAAGCTCACCAAATTGCCCCTGATAGATGACTGCCTGAGCCGAGAGCGTCATTCCCCACCCCAGGCGAGGACAGCCACAGTGGATGAGCGGCGCATTAATGTCGCCAATGCCTTTTCCTGCCGTGACCAAAGGCTAAAGGGTAAGCAAGTTTTGCTCATAGACGATGTCTCCACCTCCGGGGCTACCCTTGATGCCTGTGCCCGGGCGCTAAAGGAAGCCGGTGCCACCACGGTATGGGGACTGGTGCTGGCCAAGGAGATATGACCGGGGAGCTAAAATATACCACACTTAATACTGATAGGGGTTGGGTAGGAATACTGGGCTCAGCCAATGGGCTGCTGAGGACTACCTTACCCCTCCCCTCAGCTCAACAAGCCAAGCAGCAATTAGGTAGTAGGGTGAAGGAAGCAAGCCGGTCTGATAACTTCTTCGCTGACTTATTACAACGCTTGAGGAGTTACTTTGCTGGTCATCGGGTGACCTTCCCCGATGAGCTTGACCTTTCTCAGGCTACCACCTTTCAGTGCAAGGTATGGGAGATAACCAAACTCATCCCCTACGGTGAGACCAGAAGCTATAGCTGGGTCGCTGAGCAACTGGGCAAAGCCGGGGCAGTGCGGGCGGTGGGGAGGGCTCTGGCCAGAAATCCTCTACCCATTATCACCCCCTGTCACCGGGTAGTAGAAAAAGATGGCACGCTCGGTGGCTACAGCGGAGGGGTGGAGATAAAAGAATATCTTCTTCAGCTAGAAGCCTCAGCTCAAAGAGTCTTCGACTAGTATTAGATAAAGCTATCTATCTAATATGAATGGTAAATACCTTGGTCTCGCCTATGCCGCCACCTTCCCATGGTTGCTCATAGGTCAGGGTTATCTCGGTCCTGCCTGTCTTCAGTGCCTTAAAGCGGAAAGACTCAACCCCGCCAGCGCCAACCAGACCCGGTTCTGGTTTCTCCTTGTGTATATATTCCACCAGCTTAAGCATTGTCTCATCATAGCTTGCCTGCCAGCTATAGCCGGTGCTACCAGGGTTAGAACCAAGGGCAATAACGAACTGCTGATTAACGCCAATGTCTATTGTCTGCCCGGAGTCGTTGTAGGTCTCAACCTCCCCAATGCAACCAGCTACAAGACAGGTGGCTAGCACTGCCATCAAAACCAAAAACCTTTTCACTAAATCCTCCCGTTATCAATTATCTACTATACTATAACGGAAATAAATAGAAAAGGTTAGGGAATAGATACCTTTGTTGAATAACCAACCCCGCGGTCAAGTAACTCTCTTATTTTCAGGTTTAGGAAACTATCATCATATCTGGTAATCAGCCCTTCATCAGCGAAGCTAAAGTATATATTGCTACCTATTATAATATGGTCTAACACCTTAATGTGCAGAATATTGCCGACAAAGACTAGGTCTCTAGTTAGCTGCTTATCACTCTTGCTCGGGGTGGGGTCGCCTGAGGGGTGGTTATGGACAAAAATGAGGTGGGCGGCATGATGGTTAATGGCACCTTCTACAATCTCGCGGGGACGGATGGGAATACTCTCCAGTGTTCCCTCAAAAAGGTCGGCGGTGTCAATAATCTGGTTTCGGATATTTAGATAGATGACCTTAAATACCTCCCTGTTGAGGTCCCGCATTGAGTAGTAGAGATAGTCAAAAATCTCTTTAGACGAGGTTCGGACGGGCTGTTCAATAATCTTCTCTTTTAGAATCTCTATGGGTAATTCGTGTAGAAGCCTGATACCAAAAATACATTGAGGGGTAAGCCCTATTTGCTGTAGTTCCTCAGCTGAAGCCGCGAGCAACCCCCTCAGATTAGTGAACCGTTCAATGCACTCTTTGGCTCGCTTCTTACATTCCCGGTGGGGTAAAACCAGGCTTAACAGTAATTCAATAGTCTCCTCGTCACTGAGGCCGTCAAAACCTGACCTGATAAACCTTTCCTGCAACAAGGTTAGGCGTCCTTGCTCTTTTACTACAGTTGAAGCCATTCTCCCACCTCTTTGTTATGTTGTCAATACTCACTAAGCTCTGCGCCCAACAGTAGTCTCAATCAGGGACAGCGGCAATTCAACAATGAATGTAGCCCCCTTACCTGGTTTGCTCCTTACATATATCCTGCCACCATGCTCGGTTACAATACCGTGACAGGCACTGAGTCCCAAGCCAGTTCCGCCTTTTTCCTCTCTAGTGGTGAAAAACGGGTCAAAGACCTTGTCAAGCTGCTCGGGAGGAATCCCGGGACCATCATCGGCAAACGAAATCCTCACATAGTCTTTTACCTCCCGGGTCTTGATAACGAGCTTCCCCCTACCGTATGTCTCACTCATGGCTTGCTCAGCGTTCAGAATAATGTTCAAGAAAACCTCCTGAATCTGGGGAAAATCGACCATTATCTCGGGGAGGCCGGGGGCAAGGTTGGCCACAACCTCAATGTTGCTTGTTTGTAGTACGTAAGCCCTCAATTCCAGAGCCTTTTGCACAATATCATTGATGTTTGAATATTCCTTCTTTGGCTGACGGCAGCGGGCAAAGGTGAGGAGATTTTGCACCACCTCGGCCGCCCGCTGAGCTTCACTGTGGATTATTTCCAAACCACGGCTGACTTCCTCGCTGGTACTTTTTCTCAGTAGTCGCTGAGAAAAACCCAGTACGCCGGTAAGGGGATTATTTATCTCGTGGGCAACACCGGCTGCCAGCTCGCCGATAGAGGCTAGCCTTGTGGAAAGATAAAGCTCTTGTTGCAGTTGCTTCTCCCTCTCCTCAGCCTTTTTGCGCTCGGTGATATCCTCGCAAATCACAAAGTGATCGCCAGTTTCCAGCGTCACCGGTCTAAAGTATATTACTTTTTCTGAGCCATCTTTACAGGTCACGGTAAATGTCTGCCGTCTTGACTCGCCACGTTTTGACACCTCTACAACAGTAGTTTTCCAGGTTGAGATAACTTGCCTTCTGTATTCTGGATCAGGATATGCTTTGGCAAACCACTCTCGCCCGGTAGGAACGTCTTCCAAAGTGTAGCCAAACATCTCAACGAACTTGGGATTAACGTATTGGTAACGACCATCCTTTCTGATCATTGACACCCCCAGCGGGGATTCTTGCACCAGCGCTTGAAACTGTTCTTTTGCCTGGCGCAGTTCCTCCTCTGCCTGCTTGCGCTCGGTGATGTCGGTGTATACTGCATATACGCCAACCGTCTTGTTGCCAAACTGAATAGGGTAGCCAAAGGTATCAACATCTACTAGGCTGCCATCCTTGCGTTTTCTCACCGTGTCTTTCCGACGAGCTTTATTATTGAGAGCAGCCTGAGATAGGGCAGAGGCTTCCTCAATACGGTCTTCAGGGATGACAAGTTCGTTAATAAACCGGCCTTTGATTTCCTCAATGCGGTAGCCAAAAAGTGTCTCAAATCCCTCGTTGACATTAACAAACCTATCAGCGGCATCCAACCAAGCAATAGCAGCAGGGGAGTTATCGAAAAGCTGCTGGAAGTAGGCTTGTTGAAGCTTGAGCGCCTCCTCAGCCTGCTTACGTTCGGTGATGTCCAAAATCTGAGCCACCGTCTTTACTCTTCCCGCTGAATCCTTGATTATGGCAGAGCTGATTTCCACACGCCTCTTCTGGCCGTCTTTGGGGACAATGTTGAACTCGTACCGGGGAGGAATTTCCTCTCCCCTCTGCCTTCGGATGTATCTGTCGGCGACGAGTTGTCTGCTCTCCTCATCGAGAAATTGGCGGAAATCCTGCCCAATGAGCTCATTAGGAGAATATCCTGACATTTGGCACAGCTGGGGGTTCACATAGATGAACCGATAGGCGTCATCCATAATCATTATCCCCGCCTGAGAATTTTCCACGATAGAACGGAACCGCTCCTCAGACTCTAGCAATGCCTGCTCAGCCTGCTTGCGCTCATTAATATCCCTGACAATCTCAAGGCAGGAAACAATCCTTCCCCCGGCGTCTCTAATAGGATTAGCCGTATTCTCCAAGAAGGTAACCTCCCCCGAAGCTGTTACCCCCCTCCTCTCCGAGGTGTGGGGCTTACCATCCCTAAATGCCTTTTCTACAGGGCACCCATCGCACACCCCTTCTTTACCTTCATAGGCTCGGTAGCATTTCTCCCCCAGGTGGTCACCAGAAATTATCCTCATCGACTCATTCTGATAAATAATGTTATAGTCCATATCCTGTATGCTGAGACCACTTGCCATGGCATCTACTACCGATTGCAGCTTATTCTTCTCGGCTTGAAGCGCCTCCTCAGCTCGCTTGCGCTCGGCGATTTCCCTTGCCATAATTTGAAAGCCGACGGGTATGCCCTCCACTCTCATAAGCCTCCCTTCCATCGCTATCCATATCCAATGTCCGTCTTTACATTTGAGCTGCATCTCCTGGAGACGAGGAGGTCTTCCCATCAGCCTATCTTTCATCCGTTTTGCCAAGAGTTTTACAGTCTCATCGGAGAATATACCAAGCTTAAGCACGTTCTTGCCGAGCACTTCCTCCCGTGAATAACCTGTGGCTTTTTCACCTCTCTTGTTGACATAGGTAATCTTGCCTTTGAGGTCTGTGTTACATATGACAATGGGAGCTTCATCCATCAAAGTCTGAAGCCTCTTTACTGACTGTTTTAATTCTTTTACCTCATGCTCACCCGTTTCCATCTTTATTCTCATGCTTCCCCCCTTTCCTCCCGCCAAAACTACCTGTTAACCGACGTCATGTTTAGGCGGCAATAACTCTAAGAAAGCTGTTGACAGCGTCAACAATGTCAGACTCGCCGAAAGGCTTATTCATAATCCCAAAGGGACCATAAGCTAAAGCCCGCCCCATAATCTCACTATCGGGATAGCCGGTTATGATAGTTACTGGCAATTTGGGCTTGATGGTCTTTATCTGGCGAAAAAGCTCAGCCCCATCCATACCCGGCATTTTAAGGTCGAGAAAAACCAGGTCAAAGCCCTGCTGTTTCACCAGTTCCAATCCCTTAGCCGCAGTCTCAGCAGTTATCACCCGGTGCCCTAACTCCTCTAAGATTGCCTTAAACAGTAACCGAACTACCTCCTCGTCATCAACAACAAGGATATTTGCCTTTGCCTTGACCGAGTTTTGCTGGAGCCACCCATCAATTGAGCCCTGAGCAAATCTCCACTGGTTGCCCACCTTGGTTGCTGGGATTTTGCCTCGTATTAGCAGCCGATATATGGTCTTCTTGGTTACCCGCAAGTAATCAGCCACTTCGCTAACAGTCATAAGCTTTGCCATCTTGCCTTCCTCTTCTCATTCCCGAGACTCTTATGTTTATAAGCCGGTGCACCATATTGCTACACTGGGTATTATTGGGTAATATTTAGCATAATTGATACTTATTGTCCACTAAAGTCTATTGCAACCCAGGCTAGGAGTCAATAGGAATATAGTACCGGTCATTGCCGATGATGATGTGGTCTAATACCCTAATCCGCATAATATTACCGGCGAAGACCAAATCCCTGGTTACCTCTTTATCATATTTACTGGGCTCGGGGTCGCCTGAGGGATGGTTGTGGACAAAAATGAGGGAGACAGCGTCATGCTTGATGGCGGCTTTCATGATTTCTCGGGGATAGATAGAGCTGGCATTAACCGTCCCCTCAAAGAGGTCAGCGATGTCAATAATCTGGTTCTGGCTATTTAGGTAAATGGCCTTGAATAACTCCGCCTTAAGGTCTCGCATTGAGTGATAGAGATAGTCAAAAATCTCCTTGCCGGTTTTATATACCGGCTTATCAATAACCTTCTGCCTTAGAAACTCGGCGGCTACTTCCTGCACCAGCTTAATGCCGAAGGCAGTATGAGGACCAATGCCCTCTATCTCCTGTAGCTCTCCAAGGGAGGCTGAGAGTGCCCCCCTCAGGGTTTTGAATTTCTTGATGACCTCTTTTGCCTGCTGCCTACAGTCCTTGCGGGGTGAGCCCAGTGTCAGGAGCAACTCAATAATCTCATAGTCATGAAATCCGGCAAGTCCTGACCTGAGGAACTTTTCCCTTAGCCTTTTTCGGTGGCCCGGTGAGGCATCCTTCTTGGTCACTTATCTTCCTCCAGTTGCAGGCTGGCTAGGATTTCCTGGGCTCGCTTGAGGTAGCCGGAGGCGACCATTATCCGGCAGGGGAAAATAGAAACGCCCAAGAATGACACGCTGTCCTCAGGATTAATCATAGCCGGAATACCCTCCTGAAGGAGGATATCCTTCCACATCTCAGCGGTTAGCTGGTCAGGGGCAGTGGTCAACACGAGCCACCTCTTTGGTTTAGCCATTGGGCTCCACCTTTAGCCCCCCTTCCCCCACCAGCTCTACCAGACGCTGGTGGAGCTCGGGGCAGTAATTAGTATAGATATTGGACAGCTTGAGGTTAAACACCCTCTCTTCATTGGTCACACAAAGGTTTACCTCATCCTCCCCGGGGAAGCCCCGTAACACCTCAACCAGCTTATGCAGAGAAGCGACATCAGTCGCTTCGTCGCTGGTCTGGCTGATGCTTATTACCAGTCGGCGACCTTTGACTGGGGCTTGGGTCTCCTCAGCTACCATCGGTTCTTCCCTTAGGGCTGCCTCTGGCTGGTAGCGGCGCACCGTCTCGCAGCTTAGCTGCAGCCGGTCATCCCTTAGCCTTACCTTGCCCTCAACCAGTAGTATATTGCCTTCCTGCCACAGGTCTGTGGTACTGGCATAGACCTTGGGCCAGACCATTACCTCCACCCTGCCGTCAAGGTCTTCCAGCACAACGCTGGCAAAGGGGCGGCGGTCTTTGGTGAACGATTGATGAACCGAGGCGACCATTCCGGCGACGACAACATTCTGCCCAGCCAGCTCAGCATCAATATGACCGCAGAGGGTGGTACTCTCTGAAGCCACTTTGGCGGCAAAGGCGGTGAAGGGATGCTCCGAGAGGTATACCCCGGTCAGCTCCCTCTCCCAGGCCAGCTTCTCTTTAATAGAGATTTCGGCAGGCTGCAGGTTGAGGCTGGGCATAGGGGTGGGCATGGTCTTGCCCCAGAGGTCAAACATGGTCGATTGCCCGGTCTCCCGTAGGCGCTGCTCCCGCTGGGCTAGAGGCATGATACGAGTGATGTTGCCAAGTAGAGTGCCGCGGTCGCCAAGGCAGTCCAGGGCTCCAGCCTTAATCAAGCTTTCCCATACCCTCCGATTTACACTACGCATATCAGCCCGCCGGCAGAGGTCTTCAATTGACTTGAACTCACCACCCCCCTCCCGCTCGGTAACAAGGGGCTCTATTGCCCCCACCCCCACATTCTTAATTGCGGCTAGCCCAAAGCGGATGGCTGGAGCGGCTTCCCCACCTTGCTCTATGGAAAAGCTCGTCCGGCTCCGGTTTATATCAGGGGGTAATGCGCTGATACCGAGACGCCGGCACTCAGCAACCGCGGTAGCCACCTTCCCCAACTGGTCAGCATTGGTAATCAGGAAGGCGGTGATATACTCTGCCGGGTAGTTTGCCTTGAGATAGGCGGTCTGGTAGGCAATAAGGGCATAGCTGAAGCTGTGAGCCTTGTTGAAGGCATAGCCGGCGAAGGGTTCAATGAGGGCAAAGACCTCGTCGGCGACCTCAGTCGAAAATCCATTTTTTCTCGCCCCGTCAATAAAGTTCTGCCTTTCCTTTTTCATCACCGAAGGAATCTTCTTGCCCATTGCCTTGCGGAAGATATCAGCCTGCCCCAGACTATAGCCGGCGAAGGCTTGAACAATAAATAGCACCTGCTCCTGATATACAATTACCCCGTAGGTCTCCTCAAGGATGCTTGCCAGTGCCGGATGGGGGTAGCGGATGGGCTCAATGCCATGCTTGGCTTTGATAAAGGTGGGAATATGCTCCATAGGCCCGGGGCGATACAGAGCAATCATGGCGGCGATATCACTAAAGGTGGTTGGCTTAAGCTCCTTGATATACCGGCGCATGCCAGCTCCCTCAAGCTGAAACACGCCGGTGGTTTCCCCTGAAGACAGCAGGGCAAAGGTCTTGGCATCGTCCATCGGGATACGGTGCAGGTCAATCTCTGTCCCCCGGCTCTGGTTGATAATCTCCTTTGCCTTACCCAGAATAGTCAGGTTAGCCAGACCGAGAAAGTCCATCTTGAGTAGCCCAATCTGGGCAATGTCCTCCATGGGGAACTGGGTCATAACTGTAGCTTCAGCGTCACCCTTGCTTACCCGCTGGAGCGGGACATATCTGGTGAGCGGCTCTTTAGATATAACCACACCTGCGGCGTGGGTACTGGCATGGCGGGAAATGCCTTCCAGCTTCTGTGCCGAATCAACCAAATCGCGAACAATTTTATCCTCCTCGTAGATAGTGCGCAGTTCGCTGTTCTCATCCATGGCTCGGCCCAGGGTCATGCCCGGCCTAAACGGGACCAGCCTGGCGACGCGGTCAGCATCACTATAGCTCATGCCCAGAGCCCGCCCTACATCCCTGAGCGCCGCCCTCGCCCCCAATGTGCCAAAGGTTATAATCTGAGCCACATGGTCCTTGCCATACCTATTCGTTACATAGGCAATGACCTGGTCGCGGCGGTCGTCCTGAAAGTCCAGGTCTATATCCGGCATCTCCTTGCGCTCAAGGTTAAGGAAGCGCTCAAAGACCAGCTTATTCTCAATGGGGTCAACCTCGGTGATGCCCAGGCAGTGAAGGACAATACTGGCAGCAGCACTGCCTCTAACCCCAAATAGAATGTTCTGCTTTTTGGCAAAGGAGATGATGTCCCAGACAACAAGGAAGTAATTAGCAAACTGGGTCTTTTCTATCACCTCAAGCTCATAGTCAAGCCTCGCCCTAATCTCCGGAGTAGGGTTGGGGTAGTATTGAGGCAGGTTGTGATGGCAGAGGTCAGCCAGGAACTGGTCAGCGGTCTTGCCTTCAGGCAGGTCAATCTCAGGGAGATGAAGACGACCAAACTCAAGCTTGAGGTTGCACATCTCGGCAATGCGCTCGGTATTCTCCACTGCCTGAGGGATATCCTTAAACAAGTCCGCCATCTCCTCGGGACTCTTAAGGTAGTAAAAGTCGCCAGCCATCTTCATTCTCTTGTCATCATGGATAGAGGAGTTGGTGCCAATACACATCAGCAAGTCATGAGATGAGGCATCCTCCTGATTAACATAGTGGACATCGTTGGTCGCTACCAGTGGTATATCCAGCTCATTAGCCATAGATATAAGAGCCGGGTTTACCTGCTCCAGCTCAGGAATCGGATGGCGCTGTATTTCCAGGTAGAAATCCCCGAAGGTCTGCTTATACCACAAGGCAACCTGCTTTGCCTCGTCAATACGCCAGTCAAGAACAAGCCGGGGAATCTCACCGGCAATGCAGCTACTAAGAGCAATAAGACCATCGTGATGCTGCTCAAGAAGTTCCTTATCCACCCTCGGCTTGTAATAGAAGCCCTCAAGGTGTGCCTTAGTGACGAGCTGGATTAGATTGCGGTAACCGGTCTGATTTTTAGCCAGCAGAACGAGGTGGTAGTTATTTTTATCACCGGCATTGCGACTGAAGCGGCTGTTCAGGGCGACATAAACCTCACAGCCGAGAATGGGCTTTACCCCCGCCGCCATAGCTTCCAGATAGAACTTGATGGCGCCGTACATAACCCCGTGGTCGGTTATCGCCAGGCTGCCCATGCCAAGCTCCTTGGCTCGCTGCACAAGCTGGGGGATGCGGCACATGCCGTCAAGGAGGCTATACTCGGTATGGACATGGAGGTGGCTGAACATGGCTTAATTATAGCACAGGGTTTGGTTTTTAGAGTATGCCTTTAAGACATAACGGCTGAAAAATTAAACGCCAAACTTATTTTGATTACTTATCAACTCATCCCCCTAACCCCCTTCCCTTACAAGGGAAGGGGGAAATATTTAATTAAGAGAGGCTTCGCCTCTCTTTAACTCTCCTTATCTTGTTTGGGGTGGGGGTTATCTACGTTTTACTGGGAAAATGGTTATTATTATGTAATATGCTATAATAAAGATAACAATTGCTTATAAATTAACTAGAAGGAGGATAAAATGGTTGAATATCCTTATGTTTTAGTTCTCAAGAAGTTGCGAGACTTTATGAAACACATTCAGACCGCTGGAGTGCCCCCAAAAGTAACTCTAAGCTATATTAAAGCTGCCGGTTTTAAGTCTTCAAACGATGAAAGGATACCTGTTGTGCTCCGATTCATTGGTTTTATTGATAGTGCTGGTACACCGACTGAAGCGTATAAAAAGTATAGGAACAAAGCAAAAGCTCCAGTTGTATTGGGGGGTGCGATTAGAGAAGCGTATGCAGAGCTATTCAAAATGTACCCTGACGCACATCAGAAAGATTCAGAGGCTTTACGTAATTTCTTCAGTGGTTACACTACGGCAGGAGAGCGGGTATTGTCTGCGATAGTGTCAACCTTCCAGACACTCTGTGCGGAAGCGAAATTTGACATCCAAGAAGGTGTTATAGAGCAAGCGGAGGTACCTACTCCACCAGCACCTGCTGTTTCAAAAACATTAGGCATTCAGTCTCTCACAATAAATCTTCAGATCTCGCTTCCTGAAACAACGAACAGCACTGTGTATGAAGAAATATTTAAGGCTATGAAAACATACTTGTTTCCGGGGAATGGTAAGTGACTATCGGTGAAGTACTAGAGCGGATTGCTATTTTCCGCAAGGCATCTAGTGCTATCTTGGCGAGAGTAGAGACATCACCATCTCGGATAATAACAGTAGAGGAGAGCTATAATCGTATTGCGGGGCTATCAATTAAGCAAGATGACCTTTTTCGACAGGCTCTAAGGTGCGTTGAAAACGGACTCTTTAGAGCTGCGCATGTTATGGCATGGGCAGCTTTCATTGATTTCTTCCATAACAAGCTTGCTGAAGATAGTTTTATAAAACTTAGGACGGCAAGACCAAACTGGAAATTGGCAACTCCGGAAGACCTCCGAGAACAATCAGATTACCACTTAATTGATGCTGCTAAAGACATGGGATTTCTACGAAAAACTGAGCATAAAGCATTACAGGGGCTCTTAAATCGCCGAAATGAGTGTGCACATCCTGAAGACTTTTATCCAGGCCTAAATGAATCTCTTGGCTATCTAAGCGAACTAATTAGAAGAATTGAAACAATAAAGGCGAGAAACCTGTAATTGAACTTAAATACTAGTTTCTCGCTAGCTCACAACTCTGTTCATCAATCTATTCTCCCCCCTTTGAAGGGGGCAGCCCAACGGGGGCGTCTAAGAGGGGCGTCAGCCCCTCTCTTATAACTAATTCCCCCTTCCCCTTAATATTAATAAGGGGAAGGGGGATAAAGGGGGATAGGGTTATAAAAGACATAAGGGGGTGAGGTAGAATAACTAGCTCTGAAAGAGTAAAATCTTAGTGACGAAAATGAGGACTTTTGGTATTGCCGCTAAATGGCTATTCATGCTTTGTCTGCCTATCTTATTGCTGACCGCCAGCCTTGGCTGGGCAGCCAACAGCCTCTGGCTGTATAAACATGGCTTTGAAAAATATAATGTCAGCCAGACTACCGGCTTGGCTGGCTCGGAGTTGGAGACGGCAGCCAGAGGGCTAATCAGCTATTTCAACTCTGATGAGGAGTATATCAGCCTTACCGTAGTCAAAGATAGTAAGCCGCTTGAACTGTTTAACCAGCAGGAGGTAATTCACCTCAGGGATGTCAAGGGGCTAATCCAGCTGGATTACGGGGTTTTGCTGGGGACGCTGGTTTATGTTCTGGCTTATGCCGGGGTCTGCCTCTTCTGGCGTAAAAGAAGATATTGGCGACATCTGGCGTGGGGTCTGGTTGGTGGGGGTGGTATCACCCTAGCCCTGATGCTAGCTCTGGGGCTGGGGACACTCTTTGGCTTTAGCCAGCTCTTCTGGCAGTTTCACCTGATAAGCTTCCCCAATGAGCTATGGCTGCTTGACCCGACCAGGGACTACCTGATAATGCTCTTCCCCCAGGGCTTTTTCTATGACGCTGCTCTATTCTGTGCTGGCATAACTGCCGGGCTGGCAGTAATTTTGGGTGGGGTGGCTGGGAAGTATTTGGCGTTTACTAAAAGAGCTAGTGGTTAAGCCTCCCACACCACCCTGCCGTCAATGATGGTCATCTCCACCCAAATATCCTTAATTTGCTCCGGGGGCGATTTTATGGGGTCATCGCTCAACACCACCATATCAGCCAGCTTACCCGGGGTGATGGAGCCTTTTATATTTTCCTCAAACGAGGCGTAGGCAGCGTTTATAGTATACATCGCCAGTGCCTGTTTAGCCGAGATGCGTTCCTCGGGCGATAAATACTGCCCGGACTCAGCCCGCCTGGTGACGGCAGCATAGATGCCAACCAGCGGGTTATCTGGGACCACCGGAGAATCTGAGCCACCGGCAACAATCAAGCCACGGTCAAGAAAGGACTTAATCCGGTACAGCCACTTTAATTGGGTGGGGGGGATGGTGGCTAGATATCTCTCACCACTATAGTAGAGAAAGGGGGGCTGGGTGACCACCATAGCCTTAAGCCTACTTAGTCGCTTAAGCAACTGGGGTGGACACTCAGAGCAATGCTCCAGGCGGTGGCGCCGCTTGGGCAAGGGCAGCTGACGGCTTATATATTCCAGAGCAGAGATGGCTGCCTCCACCGTGCTCGGCTCAACACAATGGATGGCAAGTTGAAACCCAGCCTTATGGGCACCGAGTGCCTGCTGGTTTAATTCAGGCAGCGGCAGCTGACCGGTGGTTTCACTCAGCATGAGCTTTACCCCTCCCAGGCGCAAATAACTATCGCCTGAGCCAAAAGTTAAACCCGCCGGCTGAAACTGGCTTAGGGCACTAGTGCCAAACATCATAGATACTCGGCTCTGGAGCCTACCGTTGTCCTTAAACCGCTTCAGGGTTTGCCACCGAGTAAAATCGTTGGTCGCTGAGGCCTCCTGTAGTGAGGTTATGCCCATAGATAGATAATGCTGATTGGCTGAGGCTATGCCCTCGGCTAACTCCGCCTCGGATAGCGGGGGCGTTACCCTCTCCCTGATATAGCCCACCATCTCAAAGAGAAGACCGCTCGGCTCACCAGTTTCAAGTTCCCGATCAATAAGAGCACCGGGTGGCTCCGGGGTCTCCCTGATAATGCCAGCCAGGGAGAGTGCCATACTGTTGAGAACACAGGCGTGCAGGGAACGGTGAACTAGCACTACTGGATGAAGGGGCTCTGCCTCATCTAAATCCCAGCGGTTGGGATGCCGTTTCTCGGCAAGGTAGAACTCATTGTAACCGCTGCCGGTGAGCCAGTTGCCAGGGGGAAGGCTCTGGGCTCGGCGACGGATAGCTGCCTTTATTGAAGCAATAGAGCTAACCGATGACGGACTAAGGTCGAGGTCACGCAACCTTCTAATAAAGGAGAAAATATGGCAGTGAGCATCATTAAACCCGGGCACAACCGTCTTGCCGTAGCAATCAATTACTCTGGCCTTCGACCCCTTAACCGGCTCCAACGCCTCATTGCCGGCAACAAGCAAAATTCGGTTATCCTTGATAGCCACCAGCTCAGCAGTGGGACAATCAGGGTCCATGGTTATTACATTGGCATTGTTAAGGATAAGGTCAGCGGCTGGCATTTTCTTTGTCTACCTCACCCCCTTAGACATTTGATAACCCTCCCCCTTTGTCCCCCTCCCTTTGCAAGGGAGGGGGAAATCGGTTATATAAGAGAGGCTTCTTACCCCACAAAAACTTTGTTTTTGCGGGGGCCCCGTATTCGCCTCTCTTTGACTCTCCTTTAGTATCTCCTTCAAAGGAGAGGGAGAGGAGTAGTTTTTGAAGGAGCTTCGCCCCTTCAAACTTCCCTTTAGTTGTAGTAGGGAGATAAGAGAGGGGTGTAACCCCTCTATCCCCTTCCCCTTTTCAAGGGGAAGGGGATAGAGGGGATAGGGTTGATAAACCATTTCTACCTAATCTTTTGACCGGATAGCTACCGAGTAGTATACTACTGGCAATCTAGTGCTACAACTCGAAGAGTCTTCGACCGAGGCGATATGAACCTAGAACAGTTAGCCGAGAGGTTAGTTTTGTGGATAAGAGACAAGGTAGTAGCTGGCGGGGGTAAGGGGGTGGTGCTGGGGTTAAGCGGGGGGGTGGATTCCTCAGTATTGGCAGTGCTCTGTCACCGCGCCTTTCCCCAAACTACGCTGGCAGTGATTATACCCTGCTACAGTAACCGGAAGGATATTGAGCATACCCAGATGGTGGCAGATAAGTTCTCCATTCCCACCAGGACGGTGGTTCTTGATAGTGTTTTTGATGCCCTGCTCAAGGTATTGCCCGATGACAAGGTAGACCCGGATGTCAGCCGTGTGGCTCAAGCCAACATCAAAGCGAGGTTAAGAATGGTCACCCTCTACTACTTTGCCAATCGGCTCAAATATATGGTGGTCGGGGCAGGTAATCGGGATGAGCTTTCCGTAGGCTACTTTACTAAGTATGGGGATGGTGGGGTGGATATTCAACCCCTGGGCAATATGCTCAAGGGGCAATTAAGAGAGCTAGCCAAATTTTTGGGCATTCCTGAGCCAATTATAAATAAGCCCCCTTCAGCCGGTTTATGGGAAGGGCAGACCGACGAAGGGGAGCTTGGGCTCAGCTATGATGAGCTTGACCGCTATCTGGCTACTGGTGAGGCAGCGGCGGAAATAAAAAAGAGGATTGAGTCCATGATAGCCGCCAGCGAACACAAGCGCCAGCCCCCACCGATAGCTAGTTTTTGATTTTAGGTAACCCTCCCCCTTTATCCCCCTCCCTTATCTAAGGGAGGGGGAAGATTTTTTCTGAAGAGGGGTGCTAACCCCTCTTTTTTATTCCTCCCCCTCTCCTTGAAAAGGAGAGGGGGACTAAGGTCGAAGACTCTTTGAGTCCTTCAGTAGAAGGACTCTTCGAGGGGTAAGGTTAATAAACAATCTATTTTTTTGCTTGTTTTAGTGTAATAGTTATGTTATGATGCAATTAAGACGAATATGACCACGGAGAAGGGAAAGGCGCTGGAGCTAGCTATCAGCCAGATAGAGAAACGGTTCGGCAAAGGCTCAGTGATGAAGCTAGGGGAAGCGCCCATGTCATCAGTGGAGGCTATCCCTAGCGGCTCACTGGCGTTAGACCTGGCCTTAGGTGTCGGTGGTATCCCCAGGGGAAGGGTGACCGAGATATTTGGTCCCGAGGCATCGGGGAAGACTACCCTGGCCCAACATATACTGGCGGAAGCACAAAAAAAGGGGGGGACGGCTGCCTATATTGATGCCGAGCATGCCCTTGACCCTTCCTATGCTGCCAATTGCGGGGTCAATGTTGATGAACTACTCATCTCTCAACCTGATACCGGGGAGCAAGCCCTGGAGATTACCGAGGCACTGGTCAGGAGTGGGGCGGTTGACGTTATCGCCATTGATAGTGTAGCGGCACTGGTACCTCAGGCTGAGATTGAGGGGGAGATGGGGGATGCTCATGTTGGCTTACAGGCACGGTTAATGTCTCAAGCACTCCGAAAGCTAGCCGCCGCTATCGGTAAGTCAGGCACAGCCGTGATATTCATCAACCAGTTAAGAGAAAAGGTTGGAATTGTATTTGGTAATCCTGAGGTGACACCAGGGGGCAGAGCTCTAAAATTCTATAGCTCAATAAGGATTGACCTGAGGCGGGTAGACAGTATAAGCCAGGGAGACAAAATAATCGGTAGCGTTGTCCGGGCTAAGGTGGTCAAAAATAAGGTTGCCCCTCCATTCAAAACTGCCCAGTTTGACATTATGTTTGACCACGGGATAAGCAAAGAGGGTAATCTGATTGACCTTGGTGTAGAGCTGGGGATAGTGAAGAAGAGCGGTGCCTTTTTCTCCTATGGTGACATTCGTCTGGGGCAGGGCAGAGAGAATGCCAAACACTACCTGAACCAAAATCCTGAGCTTGCCGGGGAGATTGAGCAACAGGTTAGAGCCTCAGCCATCACCACCAGTAACCGCTAATCTTGGATTAGCCTAAAACAATTAAATGGCAACTCAAATAAGGCTGAGGCCTAAACCTCAGCCTTATTTCTTTGAAGGGGGGAGATGAAAAAGGTCACTGCCATCCGTGCCGGGAGAAGACAGGGGAAGCGGGTAAATGTCTTCTTAGACGACAGGTTTGCCTTCAGCCTGGAGGCTGAGGTCGCGCTGAAAGAGAACCTCCAGGTGGGGCAGGAGCTATCTGATGGTAATATTGAAGCGCTCACCGGGTCTGACCTTTTCCATCGTTGCCTTAATGCTGCCTTTCGCTACCTTGACTACCGACCGCGGAGTGAGGCTGAGCTAAGAGAACGGCTCAAGCGGCGTGGCTTTGACGGTGATAATGTGGAGGCAGTGCTCGCCAGGCTAAGGGAGCAAGGGTTGGTGGATGATTTGGCTTTTGCTCAATTCTGGAAGGATAACCGGCAGTCATTTCGCCCCCGCAGCCGGTGGCTAACCAGGTTAGAGCTAAGGCAAAAGGGAGTGGCTGATGACATCATAGACCAAGTAGTGGCTGATGTTGACGATGAAGATAGCGCCTATCGGGCAGCCCTGAGCCGGGCTCATAGTTTGCCCGACTCTGATTACCAGGGCTTTCGCCATCGGCTGAGTGAATATCTCCGGCGTCGGGGTTTTGGCTATAGGGTGATAACTCACACGTTGGAACGGTTGTGGCAGGAACGGGGGTAGGTCTAGATAGCATCTTACCTTGACCTAAACGGGCAAAGTGGGTAGTATTAGCTATCTATAATCTATTCCCAATGAGGGGAAAGCAACAAATAAAGGGGGAGAGAAATGGGAATAGAACCAATTTTAGCAATTTTAGGCGTTTTCTTTGGCTTCGTCATAGGGGTGGTATTTGGCGGCATGGCTACCTTCTTCTTCAGGAGGATGATGGTAAACCGTCAGCTCCGCATTGCCCAGAGGAAAGCAGTCAAAATAACCAGTGAAGCCAAGGCTGAGTCCAAGAATGTAATTGATGAGGCAAAACGGGAAGCCGAGAAAATTAAGGCAGCCGCTGATGCCGAAAATCGGGAACGGCGGACCGAGCTTCAGCGTCAGGAAAGCCGCCTGGGACAAAAGACGGAGACCTTGGAGCGGAAGCTGGAAGGTTTGGAGCAACGGGAGCGCAATCTGACGACCAAGGAAAGGGAGACAGATTCCATTCGCAGTCAACTTGAGGAGGTTAGAAAAAAGCAGCTACAGCAGCTAGAGTTGATTTCAGGCATGTCTACCAACGAGGCAAAAGAGGCCCTGCTTGATAACCTGGAGGCTGAGATGAGGAATGAAACCTCACGACGCCTTCGGGAGTGGGAAGCCAAGCTAAAAGAGGAAGCCGATAAGAAGGCCCAAGGGATTCTGTCGCAGGCACTACAGCGTTGTGCCTCTGAGATAGTATCGGAAACAACGGTGGCTACTGTTCCCCTTCCCAGTGACGAGATGAAAGGAAGGCTTATCGGCAGGGAGGGGCGTAACATAAGAGCCCTGGAGCAGGCTACCGGGGTTGACCTCATCGTTGATGATACCCCTGAAGCGGTGATCCTATCCTGCTTTGACCCGGTGCGGCGAGAGATAGCCCGCCAGGCTTTAGCCAAGCTTATCCTTGATGGTCGCATCCACCCCGCCCGCATTGAAGAGGTAGTCGCCAAGACTAAGGAGGAGGTGGAGGCAGCTATGTATAGCGCCGCAGAGCAGGCGGCTTACCAAACCGGGGTGCACGGGCTGCGCCCTGAGCTAATCAAGCTGCTGGGTCGGCTTAAGTACCGTACCAGCTATGGACAGAATGTGTTAGCCCACTCCATTGAGGTTGCCCACCTCGCTGGCATGATTGCTGGGGAATTGGGAGCTAATGTTACCATCGCCAAGAGAGCCGGGCTGCTTCATGACATTGGCAAAGCGGTAGACAGGGAGGTAGAGGGCTCTCATGCCGCCATCGGGGCTGACCTAGTTAAGCAGTGGGATAAATCCCCTGAGGTTGTCCAGGGCATCGCTGAGCACCACCTTGAGACTGATACTACCGGCATCTGGGGCTTTATTGTGGCTGCGGCTGATGCTATTAGTAGCGCCAGACCCGGGGCCAGACGTGAATCTCTGGAACACTACCTGAAGCGGCTGAAGGCTCTGGAGGATATAGCCAATAGCTTCAAGGGAGTAGAAAAGTCCTATGCCATTCAAGCCGGCCGTGAGATTCGCATCCTGGTTAAGCCGGAGGAGATTGATGACCTTGGGGCAATGAGGCTCGCCAGGGACATCGTTAAGAAGATAGAAGAGGGTCTGGAGTATCCGGGGCAAATAAAGGTTACCGTGCTCAGGGAGACAAGAGCCGTAGATTATGCAAAGTAATTCCCCATGAAAATTCGCTACGCTCTTTTTCATGGGGGCCCCGAAGCCGGAAACGGCAAATCTGGGGTCCCCTGAAAAACTTCGTTTTTCAGGGGTAACTTAAGTAGGGAAGATAGTGCTGATACTGGCAATAGGTGACCTCGTGGGCAGACCGGGGAGGAAGGCGATAAGCCAGCTTTTACCCGGTCTTCGCCAGCAATATGGTTTAGACCTGGTTATTGCCAACGCCGAGAATGCCGCCGGCGGCTTGGGGCTAACTTTAGCTACCGCCAAGGAGCTACTTGACGGCGGCGTTGACGTATTGACCTCAGGTAACCACATATGGGCGCAGAAGGAAATCATCCCCTACCTTGATGGTGATATGCCCATCCTTCGCCCGTTAAATTACCCTCCGGGGGTGCCGGGTAAAGGTTATATAGTCATGGGTCGGGTGGCGGTGGTTAATCTGATGGGCCGAACCTTTATCGGCGATTTTGATTGCCCGTTTCGGGCTATGGACCAACTGCTAGCCAAGCTTGAGCAGCCAATTATCATTGTTGATTTCCACGCTGAGGCAACATCAGAGAAGGTAGCACTGGGACGATACCTTGATGGGAGAGTCAGCGCTGTACTCGGCACCCATACCCATGTCGGGACTACTGATGCCCAGTTACTTCCTCATGGCACTGCCTATGTCAGCGATATCGGTATGACTGGTCCCATAGACTCGGTCATAGGTGATGACGCCGAGATGGTAATCCAGCGCTTTTTGACCGGAATACCCCATCGTTTATCTGTGGGTAAGGGTAAAACTGCGTTTAACGCTATTCTGGTTAAGGTGGCTGATGACACCGGCAGGGCAATAAGCATTGACCGAATCTACCGGGAGGTGGAATAGCAATGAGCCGGGTAGACCTCCATATCCACTCCACCGCCTCTGACGGTCGGCTCACCCCGGCAGAGATTGTCCGGGAGACAGCAGGGCGGGGGTTAACCTTTATCGCCCTGACTGACCATGACAGTATAGACGGGGTTGCTTCCGCCCAAGCCGCAGCTTGTGCCTTTCCCGGGCTAAAGGTTATACCCGGCGTTGAAATCAGCACCGATATCCCTCAGAATGAGATTCACATCCTCGGCTACTTCATAGATTATACTAATCCCGAGTTTAACGCCGCCCTAGATAGGTTTAAAAAATCCCGACTTCAGCGAGGGCAAAAGATGGTGGCGAAACTGAACAAGTTGGGTATCCACATTGACTGGCAACGAGTTACGGAGATAGCCAGCGGTAGCTCTATCGGGCGTCCCCATATTGCCCAAGCCATGCTAGAGAAGGGTTATATCACCTCATTTAAGCAGGCATTTACCGAATATCTGGGTCACAACCGTCCTGCCTATGTTGAGCGGGAAAAGATGACCCCTAAAGAGGCAGTGGAGCTAATAATTAAAGCCGAAGGGTTGCCAGTGCTCGCCCACCCATTGTTCCTCACCGACCCGGAGGCGATGACCATAGAGCTAAAGGACGCGGGGCTGGTAGGCATTGAAGCTTACTATAACGGCTATACTACAGAGGAAATAAGTAGACTGGTAACACTCGCCGAGAAGTATAAGCTTATTGTCACCGGTGGCAGTGACTACCACGGGCTGGACCCCACTGAAACTGCCATTGGTGACGCCGATTTGCCAATGGAAGCACTGGAGCAACTAATAGCTCTGGCGAAACAAAGAAAGCCCAAACTTAGATTATGAAGGAAGCCTATTTCGTCCTATTACTATTAGGTAGCTATCTCCTGGGTTCAGTTCCAGCGGCTTATCTGGCAGCTAAGTGGTCGCGGGGAATAGACATCAGAGAGTATGGCAGTGGTAATATCGGCGCTGCCAATGTATTAGCCGTTGGCTCTAAGTGGGCATCCCTTGCAGTAATTATCTTCGATTTGGGCAAGGGAATACTGCCTGTCTATATTGCCCGGTTGCTAGACTTACCGGTTTATCAACAAGTCATGATTGGCATAGCGGTTATCGTCGGGCATAACTGGCCCGTTTTTCTTGGCTTTAATGGTGGCAGGGGTTTGTTAACTACCTTGGGAGCGGTCTTTATCCTAGCACCATGGCTGGCGCTGATATCGGCGGTTATCGCCTTTGCCTGGGCCCCCTTCAAGCAGCTAGCCCTCGGTACGCTCTGTGCCATGATTTTACTGCCGCTATTTAGCTGGTTTCTAAGTGAACCGCTCGGCATTGAAAGAGCGCTTTCCCTCACCCTGGGTTTCGTGGCGATATTCCTCTTACTCGTTATCAGACGACTAACTGCGCCCAAGACCTCACTCACGGCATCGGTGCCTCCCCACCAGCTCCTGCCTAACCGACTGCTCTTTGACCGTGACATAAGGGATAGGGAAACCTGGGTACGTCGGCAGCCTATCAAGCAGAAAGAAAAACAAGGGAAGGGTTAACCCTGACAAAATGAGATGCGCTTATCATCCTGATTAGGAGGTATTATGTCGCCGGTTAGCGTGACTTATTGGGGAATCTCGGGGTATGTGATTTTTTGGGTCTTATTTGCCCTTGCTGCTGGCCTCTTCCTGCGTAGGCTATACCAGCTTGGGCGCTACTTGTCCTTGGGTAAGGGGGAAGGGAGATTTGGTCAACTGGTGAGGAGACTGCTCAATACTGCAGTCTTGGTATTAGGTCAATGGTGCCAGCTTAAAAACCTAACTACCAAAGATAGGGCGAGCATAGGTCATGTTTTTATGGCCTGGGGGTTTTTCCTCTATATTCCTTTCTACCTGCTATTTATCATCATCGGGGCTGGCCTTGGTCTCTCTGAGACCTTGGAACATACCAGCCTCTTCTTCTACTATGCCTGGGTTATGGATATAGCCGCCCCCTTCATTATCCTCGGGGCGTTATGGGGCATCATCCGGAGATACATTGTGAGGCCACCAAGGTTAAAGGGAGAGCAGACCATTGAGGCAATGGTTATCCTGCTTACAGTTCTCATCCATCCGATGACCCACCTGTTTAAGGAGGCAACTGGCATTGCTCTCGGCTACCTTCCGGTTGGTTTAGGCTCTCACCTACCACCAATAAGCTTGGCATTAAGTCGGCTCTTCGCTGACAGTAGTCCGAGTTCGGTGCAGATGGCAAATATAGGCTTCTTCTGGACACACTGGGGCTTTGTCCTGTTTGTCCTGGTGTTCATCGCCTACTCCCGATATTTACACATGGTGGCGGCTATGTTCAATGTCCTCCTCCAGTCACCACCGCCCAAGGGAGCGCTGCGCCCCATCGACCTGGAGAAGGCAGAGACCTTCGGCGTCTCCAAGATAACTGATTTTACCTGGAAGCAGCTTCTAGACCTCTATTCCTGCGTTATCTACGGTCAATGCCAGGAGGTCTGTCCGGCAACCGCCAGCGGTAAGGAGCTTAACCCCAAGAAGCTAATAGAGGACCTGAAGCAACACCTGCTGGAGGTAGGGCCTAGTCTGCTTAGGGGTGAGGTTTCCCCCACCAACCCGGGCAAGGCTATGATTGGCGAGGTGATAAGTGAGGATGTAATCTGGGCATGTACCACCTGCCGTGCCTGCCAGCAGGTATGCCCGGTCAGTGTTGAGCACGTAAATAAGATTATTGACATGAGGCGTAACCTGGTGATGGAGAGAGCTGCCATTCCAGAGACGGCGGAGGGGGCACTGAGAAGCATTGAGGACAGGGGACACCCCTGGCGGGGAACTACCCTATCAAGAATGGACTGGGCGGAGGGGCTTGGTATTAACACCCTAGCCGAGGATAGGGATATAGAGCTCCTGTTCTGGGTGGGTTGCACCGAAGCCCTGGAGGAGAGGAGCACCAAGGTAGCTCAGGCGGTGGCTAAGCTACTGAAGCAAGCCGGAATTAAATTTGCCATCCTCGGGGCTGAGGAGAGCTGCTGCGGTGAGCCGGCTCGCCGCCTGGGTAATGAATACCTGTTCCAGATTCAGGCGGGGAAAAATATTGAGCTATTTAACAGTTACAATGTGAAAAGAATAGTTACTGCCTGTCCCCACTGCTTTAATACCATAAAGAACGAGTACCCCCAGTTTGGCGGTAAGTTTGAGGTTATTCACCATACCGAGCTTATTATCCAGCTAATAAGGGAAGGCAAACTGAAAGTCGATAAAGCTCGGGGCGAGTCTGTGACCTACCATGACCCCTGTTATCTTGGGAGATACAATGATATCTACCAGCCGCCGAGACAGATTATAAGTAGCCTCCCTGATATGAGGCTGGTGGAGATGGAGCATAACCGGGAGAGGGGATTCTGCTGTGGGGGGGGTGGTGGGCATATGTGGCTTGAGGAGCGCACTGGCCGGAGGATTAACGAGCTACGCACCGAGCAGGCAATTGTAACCAAGGCTCAAATCGTAATTACCGCCTGCCCATTCTGCCTGCAAATGTTTGATGACGGGATTAAGGCAAAGGCGGCTGAGGAAAAGCTCAAGGTGATGGATATTGCCGAGCTGGTAGAAAAGTCAGCGGTATATCATCCTTGATTCTTTTTAGCCTCTAAGGCTGCCCGTATTTCTCGCGGAGAACCCGCCTCAGAACCTTGCCGGTAGAGGTCTTAGGCAGTTCTTCTTTAACAAAAATTATTGAGGTCGGGCGCTTGAAGCCAGCCAGCCTGGGACGACAGAAGTCAATAATCTCCTGCTCGGTGGCAGTTTCCCCCGGCTTAAGCCTTACTATAGCCCTGACCTCTTGACCCCACTCAATGTCTTTGACACCAATCACTGCCGCCTCCTCAACCTTGGGGTGGGAGTAAAGAACGCTTTCCACTTCATCAGGACCGATGTTCTCGCCTCCTCTTACGATAACATCGTCGCCACGCCCGGTAAGATAAATATAGCCCTCTTCATCTTCATAACCCATATCGCCAGTGCGATACCAACCGTCCGGGGTAAAGGCTTTTTGGGTCTTTTCCTCGTCCCTCCAGTAGCCCTTCATTACCCTAGAGCCTCGGACTACAATCTCACCAGTTTTCCCTGGGGGCAGTTCCTTACCTTTTTCGTCTCGAACCTGAATCTCTACATCACCCATAGGCAGTCCAATGGAGGAGGCAAGCCTCCTTAACTTCTTTTCTCTCTCCGGCTCACTCTCCTTACCGGTGATTATCTGGTCTTCAGCCCTCAGGGCAGCTATTGTGGAAGAGGTCTCGGTACCACCAAAGGCATTGATAAGGGCTCTACCGGGGAAGCACTCAATTGCCTTCTTCAGCACTTCATAAGGGCAGGCAGCGGCACCATAGGTTACCACCCGGACACTGGAAAGGTCATATTTATCAAAGTCTGGATACTCAACAATTCGCTTGAGCATGGTTGGTACTACCATCACTCGGGTGGCTTTCTCCCGCTGTACCGTTTCAAACCACTCCTTTTCATCAAACTGCCGCATTAGGGCGATAGTCCTGCCCCCATAGATGCCAGCCATCAACGCTTGCATTCCCGCCACATGGTAGAGGGGCATAACCAGAAGGTTTGTCTCGGCTGGTGCCTCAATACTCGGGGGGTCAACATTAGTCAGGACGTAGGTACTATAGGAATTGCTATCTTGAGGCACCCCCTTGGGAAAGCCGGTGGTTCCAGCGGTAAACATAAGCACAGCTATATCTTCGTCCTTTACCTCAGCGAAGGTCTTTTCCTCCGGCGAACCTGAGGCGATAAGCTCATCATAGCTCAGCATCCCCTCGTCCTTACCACCAATGATAATGAAATGCTCTACTGAGGGGAGCTGGGTTTTAACGCTGTTCACCATATCACCATAGCGGCTACCGACAAAAAGAATTTTGGGCTCAGCTTTATTCACTAGGTAAGTTAGCTCATCCTCCCTTATTCTAAAGTTGAGGGGGACGAAGATACCGCCTAACCTCGCCGTAGCAAAACAAGCCTCTACATATTCATTGCAGTTGACCTCAATGATGGCGACTCTTTCCCCCCCCTTTAATCCAAGTCGGCTTAGAGAATCGGCGAGGCGATTTACCCTCTCTTTGAGTTGAGCGTAGCTATATCGTTTTCCCTCAAAGGCGATAGCTGTTCTCTCCGGAACGAGCATAGCTGATAAGTCAAGAAACTCAGTTATAACCATTCTCTACCTCCTTCAAATACCGGCTTTTTCTCTCACTTTTTCTACTATCCTTGACATTGCCTCCCCAGCCCTAGCCGTGATGAGGACGGTAGCCTCCCTGTCCATCGGGGTAGAACTGAGGTTGATGATAACTAGCTTGGCTCCGGCTTGATGGGCGTAGATTGGCATATAGGCAGCAGGGTAGACAATTAAGGTTGAGCCAATCACAATAAACAGGTCACAGCTAGATGAGCGATGGGTCGCTTCCCCAAGCACCTCCTGGGGCAATGGTTCGCCAAAGAAGACGGCGTTCGGCTTCAAGATGCCGTGACAGTCCTCGCAATCGGGGATTTCCTCACCCTTATCCAGCCTGGCTTTAATCTGGTCAAAGGGATATTGCCGACCACAGCTCAGACAAACTGCCAGCTGCATGTTGCCGTGGAGCTCAAAAACCCTTTCCGTGGGCACCCCCGCCTTCTGGTGAAGGTTATCCACATTCTGGGTGATGACACAATCAAGCTTGCCCAATCTATAAAGCTCGCCAATAGCGTAGTGGGCAGGGTTTGGCTTAGCCATAGTCGTTAGAAGCCCCTCCCCAAGCATCTGCCACTGCTTTCTCCTTGCCTCAGGGTCGGAGATGAACTTTTGATAGGTAAAGTCATCGGGGTCAAACCGACTCCAGATTCCACCAGGACTGCGAAAATCGGGAATCCCCGACTCAGTGCTAATGCCAGCGCCAGTGAAGACCACAATCTTTTTGGCGTTAATAATTAGGTCAGCTACCTTCCCGGCAAGAACATCAAGATTCTGTTCTGCCAATAATTTCCTCCTTATCTCAGTGTAATAAGGCGACCAAGCCTCGCCTCAAGCTCCAGCCCCTGCCCCAGGCTGAGGTCAAGCCCCCTAGTGATAGCCTGCTTGGCATAGCTTACCACCATGGGGTCAAATTCAGCAATCTTTCCGGCTAACCTTTCGGCTTGTGGCAGAAGTTCACTTCGGGGTACCACCCGGTTAACCAGTTTAAGACGGTATGCCTCCTCAGCCTTAATCCACCGCCCCGACAGTAGTATTTCCAGTGCTTTAGCCCCGCCTATTACTCGGGGCAGGGTCTGGCTACCACCAGCGGCTGGGATTATACCCAACCCCGGCTCAGGCAAACCAAACTGGGCATCCTCTGACGCCAGTCTGATATCACAGCACAGGGCTATCTCTATCCCTGAACCCAAAACATAGCCGTGAACGGCGGCAATCAGCGGCTTGGTGATGCTCAAGAAAAGCCCCCAAACATCCCGCTCCCAGCGTGCCTGCCGGGCAATTATGGGAGAGGGGGCGGTGAGGAATTCAGCAAGGTCAGCGCCAGCACAGAACGCCCTCTCCCCGGCACCCCGGAATATGGCGACCCTAACCTCAGGGTCATCCTTGAGCACGCCCAGCACCTGGTAAAGCTCGTCCCTCATCTTAATGTTATAGGCGTTCAAGGCATGGGGTCGGTTGAGGGTAACATAAGCTAAACTATTCTTCTTTTCGTAGATAATCGTCTCAAAATTGCTCATTGGGGTTATTTCTACCTCACCCCCTCTATGACTCCCTTTAATATTCGGGGCTTTGCCCTTTCAAACTTTCCCTGATACTTACTTCCCCTTGAACTGGGGAGGTCTCTTCTTAAGGAAGGCAGTGATGCCTTCTGTCCTATCAGCAGTGGTATGGATTAAGAAATAAAGGTCAGCCTCAAGGCGGAGCCCCTGCTCCAGAGTCAAGTCCAGCCCTTTATTTATCGCCTCCTTAATAAACTTCAGGGCAAGGGGGGCTTTAGCGGCGATGGTTCTGGCTAAAGCCTCAGTCTCAGTAACTAGATTTGCCTGGCTAACTAACTTACTGACTAGCCCAATCCTAAGCGCCTCCTCGGCAGTTATAATTTCAGTGGTAAGGATTAACTCCAGGGCTTTGCCCCGACCTACAATGCGCGGCAGCCGCTGTGTGCCACCATCAAAAGGGATAAGTCCACTAGCTACCTGGGGGAAGCCAAATTTCGCCTTATCTGAAGATAGCCTGATATCACAGCTAAGGGCTAGCTCCAGCCCCTGCCCCAGGGCATCCCCATTTATTGCCGCAATAACCGGCTTCTCCATACTAGCGATAGCCGTGGCAACACTATACCTAGTGCCGGATTTCTCAAGCTCGCTGCCACTACAGAAGGCTTTATCTCCGGCTCCAGTAATAGTAACAACATAGATATCATCATCCTGATTTATCTTGAGGCAAACATCTTCTAGCCCCTGAGCTAGCTTGGGGTTAATGCTGTTACCGGCTTCAGGACGGTTCAGAATTATAGAGCCAATATGGTCTTTTTGGGTATAGATAACTGTGGAATTGGACACAAGCCCTCCCCCAGCCACCCATCTTAAACCGACTTACCTCGTGGCGTCAAGGATTATTTATTAACCCTATCCCCTTTTTTATCCCCTTCCCCTTAACAAGGGGAAGGGGAAGATTTTTTAAAAGAGGGGCGCTAGCCCCTCTTAAACACCCAGTTATTTTCGGAGAGTAAAAGAGAGGCTTCGCCTCTCTTACATATCCTTCCCCCTCCCTTTGTAAGGGAGGGGGACAAAAGGGGGAGGGTTACCTAAATCATAGATTTTCCTGGGTGCTCAGGGGGATGGGTTACTAAAGAAGCGGCAGAGGTTATCGAGGCAACACTGGGGGCAGAGGGGATGGCTGCAGCAGGCCTTTTTACCCAGGCAGACCAAGAGAGCGTGGTATTCATTGAATAACCCGGCATCGGGCAGCAGATGCTCCATAAACAGGGCTTGATAGGCGACATAGCTATTTTTATTTGGGGCTAGACCAACACGGTTGATAATGCGACGGGTATAAGCATCAATAACGAAGATTGGCTTATTGGCAGCATAAAGTATTATTGAATCGGCTGTCTCCTGCCCAATACCATGAATGGCGATGAGCTGCTGGCGCAGGTCATCAATACTCTTGGCAAATAACCTACCAAGGTCGTCATCATAGTGATTACCCAGCCAATAGGCAAAGGACTTGAGCTTTAGTGCCTTGGCGTTGTAGTAACCGCAGGGGTGAACCAGAGTGGCAAGTTCGGAGATGGGGAGGTCTCGCAGCGCCCGGGGGGACAGTGCCTTAGTTGCCCGGAGATTGGCGATAGCCTTTTCCACATTGCCCCAGGCGGCTGACTGGGTGAGTATGGCACCGATTATTACCTCAAATGGCTCCTGTGCCGGCCACCAGTGCTGGGGGCCATAGTGAGCTAAAAGCCGGTTATAGATATTTACTAATGCTTGACCTATTGATTGGCTATCCATAAAGGCACTTTAGCATCGTTGGCTGAATCATATCCCGGGATATAGGGCTTTATATCAATTACCGGGGTGCCATCAATGGCATCAAGCCCTTTAACCTTCAATATATTGGCGTGGCGCTCAAGAAGCCTAACTGTAGCTTTGCCCAGGGGGTTAGGTCTATTTGGCGACCGGCTAGCAAAGAGACCGACTAAGGGGAGCTCACCCCTAGACCTGGGGTGAACCTTAGTCGGTAGCGGTTCACCAGCAACCTTATGCATCCAGTAGAGAACAATGATGTGAGAGAATTCATCCAGGTTATCCAGAGCCTCAGTCAAGCTGGTGTCAACCACGACCTTAGAAACTACTTTCTGCCAGTCATACCCTGACCCTGGCGCTCGCTTGACCTTATTTCTAACAACGCCGATAGGCTTTAAGGTCATGTTATCCAATGTATAGCTATCCCAGAGGAGTAAGGGTTAAGAGCTTTTGGACAATCTTGGGATACTTGGCAATAAAGAGTAGCTCATCTTCAACCAGCGGCTTTTGTGCCTCAACATTGGCATATCTTGCCAGCTCCAAAATCTCGTTAGCTTCTTCCTTACTTTTGAACGTTACTTCCATCTTACCCATTATGTGACTGAAGCCTGATATCCCACTGTATTGCCCGGCGATAATTTCCCTCCCCGTTTCCACCTTCACTGGCTCGCCCCTACCCAGCTCCTCATAGCTATATAGCTCGTAGTTTTCCGGGTCCTTTAATACGCCATCAGCATGGATACCAGAGGAATGGGCAAAGGCGTTAGCGCCAACACCCGGCTGATTTATTGGAATCTCCACATTAAAGGCATAGCTAGCAAACTTGGCTATCTTATAAGCCTTAGACAAATCAATTGAACCAGCCAACTGGTATTTTTCAGCGAAACCCTTTGATTTAGTTGCCGCCAGGACAACCGCTACCAGGTCGGCATTCCCTGCCCTCTCCCCGACGCCGTTGATGGTGGTATTGATATAAGCATCCTGCCCACCATCTATCGCCCCCTTAGCTCCAGCTATGGAATTACCCACCGCCATCCCCAGGTCATCATGGCAGTGAATCTCAATAGGTATGCCAATATTTTGTGCCAGCGCTTTGGCAGTTTCATAGATGGTGAAGGGGTTATCATAACCAAGGGTATCACAGTACCTGAGTCTATCCGCCTTATGCTCCTTGGCGGCAAGCCCGAATTTGATGAGATAGTCCAGCCCTGTCCTTGATGCATCTTCAGCATTGACCCCGATACTCTCGGCACCGAGCTCCCGAGCGGCATTAACCGCATCAACCATCTCTTTTATAATGTCATCCCGGCTCTTTCTCCCCTGGAACTTGCCATATATCATCTGGTCTGATGTTGATATTGAAAGGTTTAGATGGCGGATTTTTGGTACCAGCTTAAACGCTGTCTCAACATCGCTGGCGATGGCTCTTATCCACCCCTCAAGACGGATAGGCTTAAGCACTCCCATCTCAGCCAGCTCTAGGTTAGCCTGCAGGTAATAGGATTCATGCCTGGTGGTGGGGAAGCCAAACTCAGACTGAAATACCCCCATTTCATTCAGGTAAATATTTATCATCGTTTTTTCCAGCTTGGACAGACCAAGCTTGGCGGTTTGCACCCCATCCCGATTGGTGACATCAAGAAGATAAATCTTGGGCATATGGCTCCTCCTGTGAAATTTTATAATAGCATATATTTGCCATCTCTAGCAACCTATCCCCATTACCCCCTTCCCTTACAAGGGAAGGGGGAGTAGAGTAAGAGAGGGGGCTTCGCCCCCTCTCTAAAAATCTCTCCCTCCTTGCGAAGGGGAGGTATTAAAAATCCCCTTACTTTTGGTAATGAGCCTAGTTTAAAAGGGGGTGTTTAAGAGGGGCGTCAGCCCCTCTTCTATAAAATACTTTCCCCCTCTCCTTTCCAAGGAGAGGGGGATTAAGGGGGTGAGGTTGATAAAAAATCTCTCACTTATATTCAGAGGCATAAGAGCCAACTATATGGTATTATAGGACTAAACAGCATTTAGTAAAGACTATGCCTCAATTAGACCCAGTTATTAGTATTGCCATCCTATTAGGAGCAGCCTTGGTGGGAGGAATGATAGCCCACCGACTGAGGCAGCCAGTGATATTGGGTTACCTCGTAGTTGGTGTAGCGGTGGGTCCTCACGCCCTTGGCCTGGTGGGTGATGTGGTGCTTATTGAGGCGGTGGCAACCATGGGTGTTGCCTTACTAATGTTCACCCTAGGACTGGAAATCTCTATCAGTCAATTGCGACAGGTGGGCAAGGTGGGGCTGTGGGGTGGCATAGCTCAAATTCTGGTTACCTTTGCCTTAGGCCTGGTGGTGGGTAGTACTCTACTTGGGTGGTCTTTATCCCAGGCTGTAATATTAGGGCTGGTTATCTCCCTCAGTAGCACCATGGTCTGCCTTAAAATACTGATGGAGAGAGGCGAGCTAGACTCGGTGCACGGGCGGATTATGCTGGCTATTCTTATTCTCCAGGACATTAGTGTAGTCTTGATGGTAATAGTAATGCCCCTTCTCGGCGGTACGATGGGAAACCTGCCGCTGGCTCTGGCTACAGCCGTAGGGAAAGCAGCCCTTTTTGTCGGCATAGCCATTGTATTGGGGCTCTGGGTACTGCCCTGGTTGATGGGCAGGATTGCCGGAGTTCGGACTCGGGAGTTGTTTTTGCTCACCGTCCTAGTTTTGTGCCTGGGGGCAGCCGTAGGTACTTATGTTTTTGGACTTTCGGTGGTCTTTGGCGCCTTTGTCATCGGCCTGGTGCTGCGGGAATCAAGATTTGCCCACCAGGCTTTGGCTGAGATTACTCCACTGCGGGACATCTTCGCTACCCTATTCTTCATCTCCCTGGGCATGCTCATAAGCCCAAGGTTCATAATCGACCACTGGGCTTCAGTGGCAGGATTGGTAGCTATTATTATTGTCCTAAAATTCCTGATTGTTTTTGGCATTATTCGCCTCTTTGGCTATAGCGGGAGGATAGCTTTACTGGCTGGAGCTGGCCTTTTCCAGATTGGAGAATTTAGCTTCATTCTGGCGCAAGGTGGAATGAATACGGGCATCATCTCCGAGCAGCTTTACTCCTTAATCCTTGCCAGCGCTATTATCACCATGATATTGACTCCGTTATCTATGAGCTTCACTTCCTGGTTATATCCTAAATTGGCGCAAACTCCAGCAGGACTGGCGGTTGAAGACGCCTCTGCTCTGCCTGTTTCTGGCTCGCCTGAGGCGGTGAAACCAGCGGTAATTGCTGGCTACGGGAGGGTTGGACAAAATATTACCCAGGGTTTGCAAGAGGCCGGAATACCTTATACCGTTATTGAAATTGACCCTGAGCTTATTTCTAAGCTAAGATGTAATGGGATAGCCTGTATTTACGGAGATGCCAGCAATGCTCATGTCCTGGCTAAGTTAAACTTAAAAAAAGCTAAGGCGCTAGTGATAACCTTCCCTGACCCGATAGCGGTGATGACCACCGCCCAGGCTGCCTTAAGGATTAACCCCAAGCTTAAAATCGTGGCGCGGGTTCACCGAGCCAAAGAAGCTGATTCGCTGAAGAAACTGGGAGTCAAGGAACTGGTAAGTCCAGAGTATGAAGCCAGTCTTGAATTTCTACAGAGGGTCTTATCGGTCTCTGGTTGGAGAAAGGCTGACATCAGGCGGACTCTGGTTACCTTACGACGAGATAAGGAAATCGCCGAATTTAGCGCCGATGAAGAAGAACGGTAGGCATAAGTGGGGGTGCTAAATGAGTAAAACCAAGGTAGGTATTATCAATGTTACCGGCTATACCGGCGTTGAGCTGGCAAGGTTGCTTTACCAGCACCCGGAGGTAAAGCTTGCCTCGGTTACCGGGCGGAGCACTGCCGGGCAGAAGCTTGGGGCGGTCTTCCCCCACCTGGCTGGTTTAGACCTAACTATTGACGCCGAGCTGGGGGATGTTGAACTGGTCTTCTCCGCTATGCCCCATAAGGAAAGCGCTAAAGAGGTTATACCCTTGCTTAGTAAGGGTATTAAGGTGGTAGATATCAGCGCCGATTTCAGACTAAAAGATGCTTCAGAATATCAGCGCTGGTACGGTTTCACTCACCCCGCCCCCGAGCTACTCAACAAAGCTGTTTATGGTCTGACCGAGCTATACCGACCTCAGGTTGCCTCGGCCCAACTGGTAGCTAACCCTGGTTGCTACCCCACCGCAGCTATCCTGGCTTTAGCCCCGGCGGTAAAGGCAAGACTCATTGAGCTAGATATTATTATTGATAGCAAATCTGGCGTATCTGGGGCAGGCAGAAGCCTAAGCCTGCCAACTCACTTCTCCGAAGCCAATGAAGATACCACCGCCTACGCCCTGGAGGGACATAGACACCTACCTGAGATTACCCAGGAGCTAAATCGGCTTTCCCAAGAAAAGTCGCTCTCGGTTACCTTCGTCCCTCACCTTGTGCCCATGACCAGGGGGATACTAACCACCTGCTATGCCCCTCTAGTCTCAGGCAAGATTGAGGGCAAAAAGGGGGAAAAGCAGCTACAAGAGCTCTATCTGGACTTCTACAAAGACGAGCCCTTTGTCAGGGTGGTTGACTCCCCACCCCACACCAAGCATACCCTGGGTAATAACCTCTGTCTGGTTTACCCCACCATTGACCACAGGGCGGGGAGGCTCATCGTTATCAGCTGTATTGATAACCTGGTAAAGGGGGCAGCGGGGCAAGCCATCCAGAATATGAACCTCATGCTTGGTCTACCGGAAACAACAGGATTACAGAGTTTGGCTATTTACCCGTGATATGGTAGAATGTTAGCATAGGTGTGATTTTAACGCCAGTAGGCGTTTGACAATGGTGATGGATTAGCATATGATACTGTTCCAGATAGTGTGCCCGTGGGAGCGGTATTAAATGGCTTCGCCTAACAGTGTAAATATCGTCATCTTAGCTTCGAACTACAATCCTTCTATAGTCTCTAAGGAATGGCTTTACCAAAAAGGTATTTTCACAGAACCAGTGGATAATTTTGTGCATACGCCTATGTTAGCACTGGTTGAGAATCAAAATTTTGGTTTTGTGGTTGATGAGCAAAGGCTGCAAATAGTAGTTAAGATGGTAACGCAGGACAACCTCACTAATTTAACTGCAATTGCTCAAAGATTCGTTGACATTCTTCCAGAAACGCCATATAACGCGGTAGGTTTAAATTATCGTTATACCCTGAAAGAAGAGGGCTGTAACTTAAGCACTCTATTAGCTCCGAAAGCTGCCAGACTAAGAACCGTATTTTCGAAAGATTATCAGCTTGGGGCAATGATAGTGTTTTCGTTTGAAAGCTTTGTGGCGACCTTTACAGTTAGGCCTTCGTTAAAGAACGAACAACCAATCAGAATAGCATTCAATTTCCACGCAAACGTAGCGAATATAGAGGAAGTCAGAGCAAGAATTGCCTCACAGACGACAACACTCCAGAAAGCTGAGTCAATAATTCAGGAGTTGTGTAAGAATGGTTGAGAACATAACAAAACGAGGGGTCTCAACGATAGACTTGATGAGAGTCGTATCCTCTAACTTTGACGATAATGTAATAATTGCTGGTAGCGCAGACGCAGGGTTAATTTCCGGCGGTATGCCTATGACGATGTGGGGGAAAAAGGCTAGATTACTTAGTGGTATCCCATTCATATTTACTTCGGGGATGCCGTCATCTTCTGACCTTCTGGAGCAAGAGAATATGCAATTGCGGAACGAGAACCTCGTGTTAAGGGACGCGATTAGCAGAATTGAGGAACGCCTTGCGGGTATTGAAGCTTCTTTGCCGGGCGAGAAGGTTATTGTGCTCCGCGAAATTCCTAAGGAAGAGGCCACAAATGAGATTAGAAGGATTTTTTCTAGCGGCAAGACGCTTTACTATTCGGACATTGCCAAAGAACTAGGACTAGACCTTGAATTGGTCGTTGATATCTGCAATGAACTGCAAAAACAGGGAGACATAACTATAGATGCCAGAGTATCGTAATTTAGGCGACTCATTACGAGGAGACAAAATCGTTGTTTCCGCTCGGAGAATTGATACAGTGAGGGTGATTAAGCGTACCCACCCACATAAGGGTCAACTCGCAACTTTGAGAGACAATGCCTATTGTGTGATTGAGATTCCACTAAAGGTAGTGTTAAACAAAAAGTAATAGTATAAAATCCGGGGAAATCCCCCTCCTCCCTAGATAGAGAAGAGGGGGATTCTATTTTGCCTGCTAACTAATTATACCCCTAGATGAACAAGGGACACATCACCAGGGTGATGGTGCTCAAAAGCTTGACCAGGACATGAAGGGAAGGCCCGGCGGTATCCTTAAATGGGTCGCCCACAGTATCGCCAACCACAGCTGCGGCGTGAGTAAAAGAGCCCTTGCCAATTGGTTTACCGTTCTCGTCCTTGAGCTGACCATCCTCAATATACTTCTTGGCATTATCCCAGGCGCCACCGCCATTATTCATAAAGGACGCCATCATAATACCGGCGATGGTGCCCACCATCAGCAGAGCAGCCACCACCATAGCTGAGTCATAATTAGCAAAGGGTTTAAAGACAACACCAATAACTACCGGGGCAACCACGGGTAATAGCCCGGGGAGAATCATTCCCCGGAGCGAAGCGCGGGCGGTAATATCAACCGCACGGGCATAATCCGGTCTCGTTTTGCCGGTAAGAATTCCGGGGAATTCACGAAACTGGCGCCGCACCTCCTCAATAATCTTGCTTGCCGTACTGCTCACCGCCCGTATCGCCAAAGAGCTAAACAGGAAGACCAGCATCACGGCCAGCAGGGCGCCAACAAAAACCTCTACCCGGGCAAGATTTACATCGTTGAATACCGCCACGCCACGGAAGAAGGCAACCCTATCCAGGTATGCCTGAAACAGGAGAAAGGCAGCCAGACCCGCCGAGACCATGGCATATCCCTTAGTCAGCGCCTTGGTGGTATTGCCCACAGCATCAAGGCGGTCGGTGATGCGGCGTATCTTTTCTCCAGCCCCAGCCATCTGGTTAATACCGTTAGCATTATCTGTTATCGGTCCGAAGGTATCCTCAGAAAGAATATAGGGGCAGGTCATCAGCATGCCCATGGTCGCCACCGCAGTGCCGAAGGCACCGGCACCGGGTAGTCCGGTCATTGTGCCCAGCCAGTAAGAAAGCAGCAGAGCCACGCCAATGACTACGGCGGTAGCCAGGGTAGTCTCAAAGCCGACAGAGACGCCGGTAACAATATTAGTCGCCGGACCCGTCTTTGATGCCTCGGCAATTGACCTGACCGGTCTGAACCTGGCATCAGTGTAATACTGGGTGATGAAGACGATGATGATACTGGTCAGGATACCAACTATACCCGCACCAGCTAGAGCTAGCCAGCCCCAGCGGCTACCTTCTATTGGCAGCATGACCGCTACGGTCACTACCATACCGATGATGGATAATCCGATAGCTACATAATAGCCACGGTTGAGGGCGTTCATCGGGTTCTCATCGCCACGAATACGCACGCAGAGGATACCGAGCATGCTGGCAATAAGTCCAAAAGCGCGGACTACCAAGGGGAATAAAATCCAGGCAACATTCCCGGTAATGGCATAGACAACAATACCCAGTATCATTGCCCCGATGTTCTCAGCAGCCGTAGATTCAAAGAGGTCAGCACCACGCCCAGCGCAGTCGCCAACATTGTCCCCAACTAAATCGGCGATAACCGCAGCATTGCGAGGGTCGTCCTCAGGTATACCGGCTTCAACCTTGCCCACAAGGTCAGCCCCCATATCAGCGGCTTTGGTGTAGATACCACCACCGAGCTGAGCAAAGAGGGCGACGAAGCTAGCGCCAAAGCCGAAGCCGACAATAAGGTGGGGGGCAATCTGAGGTGTATTTGCCCCACCGTAGGCAAAGTAGATGGCGGTTACTCCAAGCAGGGATAGAGCCACAATGAGAAAGCCGGGGACGGCACCACCACGCAGGGCAACATCAACCGCCTCCTTCAGGCTATGCTGAGAGGCGCTGGCACAGCGGGCATTAGCCTTAACCGCAATAATCATACCGACAAACCCGGAGACAGCGGAGCACAACGCCCCAGCCATAAAGGCAACGCCAGTTCTCCAGCCTATGCCAAAGGCGGTAATCCCCTCTATTCCCCTATGCCCACCAAGCAAACCGACCAGAGCACCAACAGCTACCGCTACTATGATTGATAGCCAGCCAATAGTGCTATACTGACGCTTGAGAAATGCCCAGGCGCCCTCAAAAATCATACCGCCGATTTCTTCCATCTGCGGAGTTCCTGGTGGGTGCTTCAGGACATTTCTTGCCAACAGTATGGCAAAGAGTATAGCTGCTATCCCCGCCCCGGGCACAACCCAAAAAATGCCAGGCATATTTCCTCCTTTAGTAAATAATCGCCAAGATTATACCACACCTATAAAGGCAGGACAAAAACATTGTACTTGAACTTTCTACACCTCACCCCCTTTATCCCCCTCTCCTTCTCAAGGAGAGGGGGAAGTATTTTAATGAAGCAAATTTGGGCACGTGGCGGATAAAGTATATCCAGATGGAGAAGGTGGAGGGGTGTTATTTTTCTTCCTCTTAAAGAAGTGGAACATCTTACTCACCTATAAGACTCCTATCTCACGAAGGATTGAAACTGTGTAAAACGTGTACTCAAGAGTGGGAATACCCATAATCGTGCCGCGGGAGAAGCCACCGTTTGCCCTCTGACACATCATGACAAATCTCATGACCCTATCTGGTACGTTAGATTTCTCACCCAGGTTAGCTAGGCCCATAATCAGCCAATACAGGTCTTCAATAAATTGAACCTGCCAGGTTTTCTCCCTTTTCCTGAGGTAATCCCTGGTAACGGTGAGCTTCCCAACATCAGTCCCCAGCAGCTTGTGAATCTCTGTCGCGTAAAAAGTCGAAGCCAGCGTTGAGCGTCCTTCTCTGCCGTACCCGCCATCAATATTAAGTTCACCAAGAACAAAATCGGTAATTCTGCGCTCATCAAAGTTGGCGCCGATGGTTTTCAGGATTCTTACGGCACGATAGGTTGCCTCCAGTTCGGAAGACACCTCTACGTAGATATTTTTCAGAGCGCCAAAGCCGCCTGCCATGTTCTGAAGCAGCATTATCCGCTGCCGCGCGTAGCTTCTGAGTTCATCTGTTATCCGACCGAGTTCATTCAAGACCTCTATAGCAACAAAGATGCCAGTCATACCGCCAAGGGTGCCTTCCTTAACTTGGTTAAGAAAGAAGCTGGCTATAGCCTCAGGGTGGTCAGGCTTTATACCCAGTAGGTAGAGGCTTTTGACGGCAAAGTAGGTATCCAGGCCGCTTGAAGGTGGAACGCGAGCAAAGAAATAGCCGCCGTCTTCTAGATGACACCTCTCTATATATTTGACCACTTCTCTCCGAAAGGAGCGGCCTACTCGGAAGGACGTCCCATACTCACTCAACAAATCTATCTGTAGCGTAGAACCATCCATAAGCTCACCACCAAAGCATTAAAAAAGCCTCTACCAACAGAGCCAGTAGAGGCTATCATCCCGCTCACAGGCGGGCTTTTTGGGGTTACCCCCGGGCGAGCTTCATCGCCTTACCCTATATTCAATATACCAAAAAATTAAAGTGTTGTAAAATATGGTTCGCCGGACTTAACATCAAGGTTATCTATGGGGTTACCACTTACCCTTTGACGGCTGAGGACTATACTGCGAAGCATTGCCTCTTCAACTTGGCTCTGTTATGCTTGACTAGAATAAAAGATGGTGAGTAATAACCACTTCCGCCGTATAGATTACATCAAGATTACCATCTTCGGCTTTGCTCTGGCGGCTCTCTGGGGCAGCTTACATACCATTATTATACCGCTACGGCTACTGGACTTTGTTGCCGAGCCAGAAAAGAACACCTACCTCGGGCTGCTTACCTTTACCGGCTTAATTGTGGCAATGGTAGTCCAACCAATAGCTGGAGCCATCAGCGACCGCTCCAGCTTTGGCTGGGGGCGCCGCCGACCATACATCCTGCTCGGTACAATACTGGCAATGATTTTCCTACCTGGGATCGGCGCCGCTGGAAGTTACCTTGCCATCCTCATCGCTTATTGTCTGCTTCAGATTAGCAGTAATATGGCCCAGGGTCCATATCAGGCGTTTATTCCCGACCTAGTGCCGGAGACAAAGAGGGGACTAGCCTCAGGGGTAAAGAGTCTACTCGAAATATTGGGCGGGGTCGCCCTACTATATCCAATAGCCCTGTTTATGGATCACTACTCCACCGGTAAAGGAGGCTTCTGGCTATGGTTGGCTTTGGCGGCACTGGCTTTTGTCCTGCTGATAGCTACGATTGCCACTGTGTTAGCAGTTAGGGAGCAACCCGGACGTGGCACTCAATTGCCGTTACTATCAGCCCTGAGCAAAAGTTTTAAGATTGATGTCAGGGCAAACCGTGACTTTATCTGGTTTCTTTTCTCCCGCCTCCTTTTCTTTATGGCGTTCATCGCCGTGCAGACCTTTGCTTTATACTTCCTACGGGACGTTGTTGGCGTAGCTAGCCCGGCGGCAGCAACGGCAAGGTTTTCAATAGTAGCTGTTGCTGGCATGCTAGCTGCAGTCTACCCTGCGGGGCTCATCTCGGATAGAGTGGGGCGCCGACCTATTGTCGTCTGTTCCGGGCTCATTGGTGCTCTGGGCGTTGGCTTGGTATTCTTCTTTCCAACGAGTTACCTAGTGATAATGTTCTGCGGTGGGCTCCTGGGAATCTCATTTGGAGCTTTTATGAGCACCAACTGGGCTTTAGCTACAGATTTGGTGGCCAAGGGTGAGGAGGCAAGATACCTCGGTCTGACAAATTTGGCTACTGCCGGCGGTAGTGCCCTAGCCCGCCTCATCGGACCACTAATTGACTCCGTTAATGCCTATAGCCCGGGGCTGGGCTATTCAGCTATGTTTGTTATTTGTTTTATCTGTTTTGTCGCTGGTTCACTGCTGCTGATGAAAATCAAAGGCGTGTCAACCAAAGTAGGGTAGCACCACCTTCCATCCCAGGGCAGCCAACACTATAAAAACTACATATAATATGGTCCTGCCCAACCAGCAGACAAGGACAAACTTCCATAGGGGGAAGCGGAGGACGCCAGCAGCCAGACCAACCAGGTCAAAAAATAGAGGCACCAGGGCAAAAATAAAGATAGCTAAAGCCCCCCATTTCTCCACCCAACCGACTAACCTGAAATATAGCTCGCTCTTCTCGGCAAGCCCTCGTCCGCTGTAGCCAGCCATATAACCTGTCAGCTCACCAATAGCTGCCCCGACCCCGCCAGCCAGCCCGACCATAACCGGACCAGCCAAGCCAACACCCAATTTGTAGAAAAAAATGCCTAAGCCAGTAAGAATGGGAAGGACTATCCCAGGTAAGAGAATAGAGGCATTTCCAATCAGGCTAATCAAAAAGGCACCAAAATACTTGTAACCTTTCAGCTCGGCAATTAGCCCTGGATTACGCCCAAAGAAAAAGAGAGCCACACTAATAGCTAAGACAAGGATTAAGGTCAGAAGGGGAATAAGCCTCTTCTTCAGCCAGCCTTTTTTGTTGCTCATTATCTTGCTCACCTTGTAATATTGTAGCACACAGTGCGTTAACTTTGTCCCCGATATTGCCAGCTAACTTGGCCTTTGCTATACTTTAAAGTGTGCCCCCATCGTCTAGAGGCCTAGGACACTGGCCTTTCAAGCCGGCAACAGGGATTCGAATTCCCTTGGGGGCACCATTTGTTGTATAATTGTATAAAGGTGTTGGCATCATGATAAAAATAAAATGTCCTAAATGTGGCACTGAGAGCAGTATGTCTCTGACTCAGCCAACCTTTGAGGGCCCCTACCGTTGCTGGAAATGCAAGGAGAATTTTTTAATCAAAATAGTAGGCAACAATCTTGAGTCCCTTGAACCCCTCAGCCAAGAGGAATTTGAAAAAAGAAGACAGCAAATAGAAGCGGAGAGGGGCAAAGAGTGAACCCCCTCAAGGCCGGGGCTTAAGTAAGGCTATCGCTTTATTCCAGCATTTGCCGCAATTTCATGGCGCATACCGACAATATGAAGCAAGCAATGGCACCGGCAAAACAAAGCGTCGCTGATGGCCATTCCGAGCTGGATATCGGGCCAATGCTAGTAACCCCGAATATACGGAGGTACGCTCCGAACAGCATATCCCAGCCAACCAGAAACAGGACCCAAACAGTTATTGACGCTAGAGCCTTAAATATTGGTGGCATTTTCTAACCCCCTTTTTCAGAATTTACCTTTTAGCTTCTCATAGGTCTCGGCTAAGGCTTCAGGCACTACCCTGACATCAGATAGTACCGGCATAAAGTTGGTATCCCCCTGCCACCGTGGCACGATATGGGTATGAACATGCTCCTCTAGCCCAGCCCCAGCCACCTTCCCCATATTTATACCGATATTAAAGCCACCGGGGTTGAATACCTGCCTTAAAACCTTCAGGCTCCGGCTAACAATTTCAAAGTGCTCATGAAGCTCTTTCTTGGTTAGCTCCTCCATGGTAGCGACATGGCGGTAGGGGGCTATCATCAGGTGACCCGGGTTATAGGGATAGTTATTCAAAATAATGAAGTTCTTTTCACCCCGGTGCAGGATGTAGTTCTTAACGTCACTATCTTGCCTGGGCTTTTCACATAGAAAGCATCCCTCCACTTTCCCCATCTGGATATACTTTATCCGCCACGGTGCCCAAATTTGCTTCATTTTATTCTCCTTATCGCTAATCAGTGCTATTTTAGTCGGCTAGCCCTCAGCCGTCAAAGTTTGATTTTTATTAACCTCACCCCCTTTATCCCCCTCTCCTTAACAAGGAGAGGGGGAAGAGAAGAAAGAGAGGTTGGCACCCCTCTTAGACGCCCCACTAAGTTCGTCTCCCTCAGAGGGGGTTAGAGAGGGGCGAAGCCTCTCTTTTACTCTCCTTAAATTCTACAGGAGTAATCGGGAGTTATTAGACAGCACTTTTAAGAAATTGTCTCTCCCATTGGTAAAGGGAACAAAGCCTCTCTTTGGCTCTCCTTAAATAAGGGGTGTTTAAGAGGGGGCTTAAGCCCCCTCTTTCTAAAATCCATCCCCTTCCCCTTGATAAGGGGAAGGGGATAAAGGGGATAGGGTTACCTAATAGAAAAGAAATTGAAAAAAATAGAGCCATAGTCTATAGTTATATCGCTGTGGCAGACACCATAACCTTTCTCGGAACGGCTGGTGCCAGGTTTGTAGTGACCAGCCAGGTTCTGGCTTCAGGTGGCATGTGGCTGAATCTGGGTGGCACTGAAGTGCTGGTTGACCCCGGTCCGGGGTGTATAGTTCAGTCGACCAAGAGAAAGCTTAAAGCCGATAAGCTCAGCGCTATCATCCTGTCACATCGCCATCTTGACCATGCGGCGGATGTTAATATTATGACCGAGGCGATGACTCAGGGCGGATTTAAACGCCACGGCTGGCTCTTTGCCCCGGCTGATGCCCTTGGGGCTGAGCCGGTCATCTTCTCCTACCTGAAAGATTACCTTGAGGGCGTTGAGGTTTTGCAGGAAGGAAAGTCCTACTCGGTAGGCAATGTCTCATTTGATACCCCAATTCGTCACATCCACCCGGTAGAGACCTATGGTCTAGTGTTTAGAACTGCCGAGCATACCTTCTCCTACATCGCTGATAGCCGCTATTTTGATGGTTTATGTCAAAGCTATGGCGGTGAACTGCTGATTATCAATGTCGTCTTTCTGGAGCCAGGTCGCCCTATTGACCACCTATCAGTGCCTGATGCCGAGCGTATTATTAGTGAATTAAAGCCCAAGGTAGCCATCTTGACCCATTTTGGCATGACCATGTGGCGGGCAAAACCGTGGGAGGTAGCCGAGAGGCTATCTCAGCAGACCGGGGGCAAGGTAATCGCTGCCCGCGATGGCATGAAGTTTGACTTGGCACAGCTGGACGCCGACTGAGGTCAATGGAGGGGCAAATTTGACCTACCCCGATGAAATTCTTTATCAGGTAACTAAACCAGCTCGCTATACCGGTGGCGAGTGGAATAGCATAGTAAAGGACTGGGGCAAAACCAATATCAAGTTTGCCCTGTGCTACCCCGATTTATATGAAATAGGCATGTCCAATATGGCTTTGCCCATCCTTTATGACCTATTAAATAACCAACCAGACGTCCTTGCCGAAAGGGTCTATGCCCCGTGGATAGATATGGAAGCAGCCATGCGAAGGGCAAGCATCCCCCTGCTCAGCCTTGAATCCAAACACCGACTAAAAGACTTTGACATTATTGGTTTCTCCCTGGACTATGAACTTACCTATACCAATGTTTTGAATATCCTTGACCTGGCACAAATACCAGCCCTAGCTTCAGAAAGAAACGATTCCCACCCCGTAGTAATAGCCGGTGGCAGCTCGGCACTAAACCCTGAGCCCATGTCTGACTTTATTGACTTCTTTGTTATCGGGGATGGGGAAGAGGTGGTGCTTGAGCTAGTTGATTGCTTCCGAGACTGGAAGGGTAAGGCAGCCAAAAAAAAGGAGCTGCTGCGCCAAGTGGCTACCATACCTGGCGTCTATGTGCCTAGCCTGTATCAGGTAGAATACCAGGCTGATGGAGTGGTTAAAAGCATTACCCCCACTGTGGCTAAGGCTAAACCAGTTATTCAGCGGCGGGTTGTGACCAAGCTACCTCCCCCGGTCACCAGACCGGTGGTTCCCTACATTGAGGTAGCCCATGACCGGGGGGCAGTGGAGATTCAGCGGGGTTGCGCTCGCGGCTGCCGCTTCTGCCAGGCAGGGATTATATACCGTCCGGTGCGTCTGCGCCCTCAGGAAGAGGTGATAGGGGCGGTGGGGGAGCTTATTGCTAACTGTGGCTATAATGATATCTCCCTGGTCTCGCTAAGCACCAGTGACTATCCCGGCATTGAGGAGCTGGTGACTAGCCTCACCCATAATTACAATAACCTCACCCTGTCACTCCCCAGCCTCCGCATTGATAGCTTTTCAGCAAGATTGATGGACTCCCTTCCCCGGAGGAAGACAGGGCTTACCTTCGCCCCGGAGGCAGGAAGCGAAAGACTGCGCCGACTTATCAACAAGAGTGCCTCTGAGGATAAAATCGTGGAAACGGCTGCCGCTGCCTTCGCCAGAGGCTGGACGGGTCTTAAGCTGTATTTCATGCTCGGCTTACCCACCGAGACCATTGAAGACATTGAAGCCATCGTCCAGCTAGTAGACAAGATTCGGTCAGCGGGGAGGAGGGGTAGTGGAATGCCCAGGCTGAGGGTGAGCCTGTCAACCTTTATCCCCAAGCCCCACACCCCGTTTCAATGGCTAGCCCAGGAAAGCGAACCCGAGCTAAACACCAAGCATGAACTGCTCAAGCGAGGGCTACGCCGAAAGGGGAGCCAGCTCTCCTGGCAAGACCCAAAAGTAAGCCGGCTTGAGGCGGTATTGTCGCGGGGGGACAGAAGATTGGGTAAAGTCATCTATCGCGCCTGGAGATTGGGCTCGACCTTTGACGCCTGGAATGAATGCTTGGGCTACCAGAACTGGCTTCGCGCCTTTGATGAGACCGGACTTGAACCTGAATTTTATGCCCGGCGGGAGCGTCCTTTAGACGAGCTTTTGCCCTGGGCTCATATTGATACCGGAGTAACACCAGCCTTCTTGAAGCAAGAATACCAGCGTGCCCTAGAGGGTAAAGAAACCCCTGACTGCCGGTATAAATCGTGTAATGCCTGCGGACTCCAGCGCTGGCAACCGGATTGCCAGCAAAGGCTAGGCGCTCAAGCCACCATCAACAATAATAGTGTGCCCGGTGATATAACTTGAGGCATCGGAAGCTAAAAATAAAACTGCCCCAATTATATCACTGGTCTCAGCCAGGCGACCCAGCGGTATCTCAGACTCAAGCTCCTTTAATGTCCCAGGGTCACTCCACAATGGCTGGCTGAACTTGGTCTTAACCATGTACGGGGCAATGGCATTAACCCGTATATTGTATTTGGCTAGCTCCACAGCCAGAACCCTGGTCAGCATAACCACCCCGGCCTTGGCGATACAATAAGCCCCCATCTCCGGAGCCGCCTTTATCGCCGCAATAGAGGCAATATTGATAATATTGCCCTGTTTTTGGTCAACCATTCTCTTGCCTACTGCCTGAGAGCAAAGATAGTATCCCTTAAGGTCGGTATCAATAACCCTGTCCCAGCCATCTTCACTAAGCTCAAGCAGCAGTGCCCTGATATTCATCGCCACATTGTTTACCAAGATATCAACGGCACCAAACTCGTCCATCACCCTCTGAACCAGAGCATCAACATCAGCCTTGTGAGTAATGTCGGCCTGGACCGCCAGAGAACGCCGACCAAGCCGCTTAACCTCCTCAGCCACAGCGTTAAGCTCGCCATCCTCAATCACCCGGTCACAGATAGCAATATCAGCCCCAGCCTCAGCCATAGCCAGGGCGATAGCCTTGCCTATCCCCCGCCTCCCCCCAGTAATAATGACTACCTTCCCTGGCAAGGAGAAGGAGGACATGCCCATTATCTAGCCTCCTTATCAAAACAAGCAATAGCCACCACCCCATCACCCGGGTCAAGCTTCATCAGCCTCACCCCCTGGGTGCTCCGACCCAGAATAGTAATGCCTTGTTTCGGGTCTTTCTCCTTAACCGGGGTCTGAATGACAATGCCATCAGCCGATATAATCATTGCCTGCTGGGACAGGGAAACCACTCTGATGGCAGAAACTTTATCCGTTTTCTCAGTAAGCTTAAACGTCCTGACCCCACCGCCAGCCCGATGCTGCCTGGGATAGGCAGCAACTGGGGTTAGCTTACCGAAGCCCCCGGTGGTAACGGCTAATACATAGGCATCGGGATAGACAATATCCATAGCCACAACCTGGTCACCAGGGCTGAGACGGATACCACGCACCCCGCCACCAGTTCTGGAGACAGCCCTTAACTCAGATGCAGCAAACCTGATTGCCTGCCCTTGCTCAGTGACTAAAAGGACATCGTCCTGGTCAGTGGCTAAACCGGCTGCCACCAACTCATCCCCTGGCTCCAAATCCATGGCAATAAGCCCACTACTTCGCACCGAAGCAAAACTATCCACTGGTGTCTTTTTTATCTCCCCGTAGCGGGTAGCCATTAGTAAATAGGCACCCAGCGTGAAATCAGCCAACGCTACCATGGCGGTAACCTTCTCATCACCAGCAATAGAGAAAAGGTTAACCACCGCCGTCCCCTTAGCCACCCGGGAGCTATCGGCTGGGATTTCATAGCACTTAAGATGGAAGACCCTGCCCCGATTGGTGAAGAAAAGTAGGTTGTCATGGGTATCTGCCACCGCCAGAAGTCTTACTGCATCCGCCTCCCTGGTTACCATGCCAATGATACCCTTGCCACCCCGATGCTGTGACCTATAGCTGCGAGCGGCTACCCGTTTAACAAACCCCCGGTTACTGAGCGTAACCACCACACCTTGATGCGGGATAAGGTCTTCCTCACGAAACTCAGCTACCTCCTTCTCGCTTATCTCGGTTCGCCGTGGGTCGGCATACTGGGACTTTAACTCGCCCACCTCCTCCTTTACCAGGAGAAGTATTCTCCTTGGGTTAGCCAGAAGGTCTTCCAGATAGGCAATTGTCTTTACTACCTCAGCGTACTCATCAAGTATCTTTTGCCGCTCCAGGTTAGCCAGCCGACGCAATTGCATATCAAGAATCGCCTGCACCTGAGTCTGGGACAGTCCAAAGCCACTCATAAGCTTACTGCGAGCAATCTCAACCGTCTCCGCCTTTCTGATGATAGCAATCACCCTATCTATATTGTCCAGGGCGATTTTAAGCCCCTCCAGAATATGAGCCCTCGCCTTAGCCACCTCAAGGTCAAACCGAGAGCGCCGAGTGATAACCTGATGGCGGAAGTCAATATAGTACTGAAGCGCCTCCTTTAGACTAATTACCCGGGGCTGAGCATCAACCAGAGCCAGCATATTAATGAAAAAGGCTGACTGCATGGAGGTGTACTTATAAAGGTTATTCAGTACTTGCCTTGGTTCAGTCTCCCGCTTCAGCTCAATGACAATACGCATACCCTGGCGGTCTGACTCGTCACGCAGCCCGCTGATGCCCTCAATCTTCCTGTCCTTGACTAGCTCGGCTATCCTCTCCACCAGGGCAGCCTTATTCGTCTGATAAGGAAGCTCAGTGATAACTATTTGCCGCCGCCCAACCCCGGGCATGTCACCGAGGTGAGCCTTAGCCCTGACTACCACCCGGCCATGCCCGGTGGCATAGGCATTCTTAATCTCCTCTCCGCCCAGGATGATGCCGGCGGTGGGGAAATCAGGTCCTTTAACAAATTGGGTAAGTTCATCAACGGTGGCGTCGGGATTATCAATGAGGTAAGAGATGGCGTCACACACCTCCCCGAGATTATGAGGGGGGATATTGGTAGCCATCCCCACGGCGATTCCAGCGCTACCATTAACCAGCAGATTGGGTAAGCGGGTGGGTAAGACCAGAGGCTCCTTAAGGCTATTATCAAAGTTGGGCATGAAGTTGACGGTCTCTTTATCAATATCAACCAGCATCTCCCCGGCAATCTTGGTCAGGCGTGCCTCGGTATAGCGCATCGCTGCCGGGGGGTCATCATCCATGCTGCCAAAATTGCCCTGTCCATCAACCAGGACATATCGCATGGAGAAGTCCTGCGCCATACGCACCATGGCTTCATAGACCGGGGCATCGCCGTGAGGATGATACTTACCCAGAACCTCGCCGACAATGCGGGCGCTCTTCTTGTGGGGTCCGGTATGAGTCAGCCCAAGCCCAGCCATAGCATAGAGAATGCGCCGATGTACCGGCTTTAACCCATCACGCACATCGGGCAGGGCGCGGGAAACGATGACGCTCATGGCATAATCAAGGTAAGAGCTACTCATCTCGTCTTCAATATTTACCGGTCTGGTCTTGCCTGAAACCATGCTGACTTATAACCTCCTACTCCTCGCTGGTAATCTCGCCCTCAATCTCAGGAAACTCCTCCCCCGATGCCTCTATGTACTCCAACTCGCGCCTGAGCATTTTATCGCTAAGATAGGGACGAAAGCCCTCACCCCCCTTTGACGGAAAGGAAAGCTGCCCTGCCTGAGAAGGGTCCTGATATACCTCCCTGATAATGACAGTCACCCTGTCCTCAGCTGAGCTGACAATAGCGGCAGCATACTGGTTACCCCCCTCCATTAGCTTAATAAGTCGCTGAGCGTGCCTGGGCTCCACCACCCCTAGATATTCACCGCGGCTATTCTCTACGGCTAAACTGGAATCACTTACCCGTAAATATACCTTATCACCAGCCACAATTTTGGCTAACACCTCTCGTGGTGCCAGGTGATAAAGGTTAACCACGCCCGCCTTCCCTGTCTCTTCAATAAAATGCTGAGGCTCAGCCTTAGTCGAATCAGCTTCCGGGGTAACTACCGCCTCACCTAAATAGGACAAACGGCGAAGATTCTTCTGGGCAATGATATTATACGAGTCAAGCTCTATAGCTCGGCTGTAGGCTTCCTTTGCCAGTGAGTACTCGCCGAGCTCAATATAGGCTTTGCCTAGGCGATTATAGGCATCAACATCGTTGGGAAAGCTTTCTATTATCTCCTGGTTAGCCGCCACCGCCTCCCGCCACCGCCCTTGCATCGCCAGGGCTATGGCATTTTTACTGCGCTGGCGTCTTAGCCTTACCTGTTCCTCTTCCTGATATGCCATCCTCGCCTCCGCTCGGGACTATCCTTACCCTTCTAACTCAAAGGCACGGTGTAAAGCCTGAACTGCATCCTTGACCCTGGCTTCATCAATTATGCAGGTTATCCTTATCTCCGAGGTAGTAATAAGCTGAATGTTAATCCCGTGCCCACTGAGGGCGCTAAACATTCTGGCGGCATAGCCCGGGGTATTCTGCATACCGGTGCCAATAATACTGACCTTACCCAATTTAGAGTCGCTAACACAATCCTTGGCGCCAATTGACTGGGCTATAGGCTTCACCACCTCCATTGCCTTACCCAGCTGGCTTTTTGCCACAGTAAAGGTTAAATCGGTAATGTTATTGATACTGGCATTCTGAACAATGGTATCCACACTAATATTTGCTTTGGCTAATGGTTCAAAGATAGCTAAGGCAATGCCGGGGCGGTCAGGGACACCGACCACAGTTATCTTAGCCACATCAAGGTCATGAGCAATACCCCTCACCTTATTTCTTACTTCCATAGACACCCCTCCATGAATTAGTGTACCAGGATTATCAGTGAAGCTGGAGGCAACCAGAATGGGGACATTAAATAGCTCCCCGAGTTCAACCGCCCGCGGGTGCGTCACCTTAGCCCCGTAGGTCGCCAGCTCCAGCATCTCTTCATAGCCAATCTCAGGCAGCTTTTGGGCTTCAGGGACAATTCTCGGGTCAGCGGTATACACCCCCTCAACATCGGTATATATCTGGCAGACCTCCGCCCCCAGGCTGACAGCTAAAGCCACTGCCGTAGTATCGGAACCACCACGCCCCAAGGTTGTTATGTCCATGTCATCGGTAATCCCCTGAAAGCCGGCAACAATGACAATATTCCCCTTGTCCAGCTCCTTAGTTATCCTTTCCGGGTCAACCCTCTGGATTCGGGCTCGGCTGTAGGTTGAATCAGTCCTTATTCCTGCCTGCGCGCCAGAAAGGCTAATCGCCTCATAGCCCATAGCCTCAAGCGCCATTGCCAGCAGGGTGCAAGAAATAATCTCACCGGTAGATAGCAGCATATCAAGCTCCCTCTCATCGGGGCGGTCATTAATCTGGTAGGCAAGCTTGATTAACTCATCAGTGGTATCCCCCATCGCCGAGACGACGACAACTACCTGATTGCCTTTATCCTTAGTCTGGGCGACACGCCGGGCGACATTCTTTATTTTTTCGGCATCCCCTACTGATGAGCCGCCGTATTTTTGCACAATCAGTGCCATCTTTTAAAAACCCCATCCCCCTTTATCCCCCTTCCCCTTTTTAAGGGGAAGGGGGAATGGTTATATAAGAGAGGCTTCGCCTCTCTTTGACTCTTCTTTATCTCTCCTTACTTCCCACCAACCTCTCCATTATATTATAGCCATCCTCAATAAAAAATCCAGTAACTTTTGCCTCAGCCTCGGTGAATTTTTTTGCCCCGTTGGAGGTAAACCCCACCCCCCATAGCAGAAAGGGCACCGGCTCTGGACTGTGGGTCTGGGTCTTAATCGGGGTGGGGTGGTCGGGAAGAATTAGCATTCTAAGACCGCCTTGCCAACCCCGTAGCCGACTTATAACCTCTCTATCCACCCTCTCAATAGCCTCTATTTTATCATCAATGGCGCCGGCGTGGGCAGCTTCATCTGGCGCCTCAATATGAATAACAACCAAGTCATGCTGTTTAAGTGCTTCTAGAGCACCGCCGGCTTGAGCGGCATAGTCATTGTCCAGACCATCGGTTACCCCAGCTATATCTAATACCTTAATCCCTACCATTCGGGCTAAGCCGCGGAGGAGGTCAACCCCGGAGGTGAGGGCAGCATCAAGACCATAGACCGGCTTAAATGCCGGTATCTCAGGCGCTTTGCCACTACCCCAGAAAAGCCAGATTGATGTCGCTGGTATATCACCGCGAGAGACCCGTTTGACGTTAATTGGGTGGTCTTTTAGCACTGCCTCAGAGCGTTTCATCAGGTCTCGCAGGAGCTCGCTTCCCACACCGCGGGGCAAAAACTCAGCAACAGGCTTATTGGGGATATCGTGAGGTGGGGTGCAGGTAGCCGAAAGTGCTTCCTCCCTCCCCTTGAGCTTACATATATGCCGGTAGCTGACGCCGGGATAAAAGTGAATCTGGTCATTACCCAGGCTTTCGTTCAGGGCGGCGATAAGCTGCTTTGCCTCCCCGGTGCTGATATGCCCGGCGCTGTAATCCCACATCCTGCCATCCCGGACCGCCACTAAATTGCAGCGGAAAACGACCTCCCCCTCATCAATAGGGATATCCAGGCTGCGGGCTTCAATGCCACCCCGACCCTTATAGTAGACCTTTGGGTCATAGCCCAGCACCGACATGCAGGCGCAGGCACTGGATGGTTCCATCCCCACCGGCACAGTGCGAACAAGCCCGAGGATGCCTTCTTTAGCCATCTCGTCAAGGTTTGGGGTATGGGCAAGCTCAAGGCAGGTCTTGCCACCACGCTCAAGTAGTGGTAAGCCTGAGGCACCGTCAATTATTACGATGGCGTATTTCATTTTTCTAGTAACCCTATCCCCTTTATCCCCTTCCCCTTAACAAGGGGAAGGGGAAGAATTACTTAAGAGAGGCGAAGCCTCTCTTTGACACTCCTTTTTTGCCGAAGAGCTTACTTCTCAACATAAGCAATTTCAATGGTGATATTCATGGTTTTTTTAGCTTGGTCTCGCTCCAGTCTTTCACACAACTTTTTGAAATTGAACCATACAACAGGCCGGCCCCCTTCCAGCTTATATGTAAAGTCTGTAAAATCATCAATAATCATAACATAGCTCCTGTCAACCCTCCCCCTTATTACCCTAAAGTGGCTAACTGTAACCTTTACGTCCTCTCCACTGGTAGCTTCGCTTTCCAAATGATATCGAAATTGGGTAAATTTCAATAGATCTCTATACGGCTTGACATCTGTCAAAGTCCGCCATCTTTTGACTGAGATTGGCTGTTTATTACGTAGTGGAATAATCGTGAACTCCTTAGTAAAATAAATCGGTATCGGCTCATCTTCAGCAATTCCGTCCAAATAAACGTTCTCCTCTTGAAAATAGCTCTGCTGCTCATCGGACAACAAATTAATACCAAACTTGCCATCTATAACAATCCCCGAAGGTCTTGCTAGGCCTGTTAGTCGCGAAACCAAATTTAACAATCGTCCTGAGTAATCAATTACTGTGTCTCCAGAAATTAGACAACAGGCAGTACCTCTTGCTATTCCTACGCCAATTTTGTCAGGTACTTTAAAATAAATCATAGGGTCGTTATTACATATATTGCTAAATTCAGAGTGGCAAGCTATACAACTTGCAACGGTCTTCTGAGACATTTCTTTTAGGTTGCTTTCGGTGAAGGGAATAGTGAAGAGAAGCCCATCACCGGTTGATTTATAAAAAGATGCGAAAGAGAAATACGAGTCAATCATCTTCATATAAACCCTCTTAATAAACATTGCAGTATCAGGTGACTCACATCTCTGACTGAAAGGAGAAAACTCTCTAATGTCAATAAAAACAACAATTACAAACTGTGATATTCCTGTAGCCTCGTCTAACGCCTTTCTAAATATCTTGTGCATCCCATCCCTCCTTTATTGCCTAGTTAGATAAGCAAGTGTATAATTACAGCCATCGGGGCGTAGCGCAGTCTGGTTTAGCGCGCAGCGTTCGGGACGCTGAGGTCGGTGGTTCAAATCCACTCGCCCCGATTTTTTATTTTACCTTCCTTTTCGCCTCCTCCCACAGGGTGTTTTGTTCATCAAATGATAGCTTGCTAAAAACTAGCCCACGCTGGCGGCAGACCTCCTCCATATAGGAAAAGCGTTTATAAAACCGCCGGTTCGCCTCTCTCAGCGCCGCCTCGGTGTCAATCCCCTGCCGGCGGGCAACATTAACCAAGGTAAATAACAGGTCGCCAAACTCCCTGGCTCTCTGCTCACTGGTTTCGGTTTGCTTGAATTCCCCAACCTCCTCCACCAGCTTGTCAATAACGCCGTCAACGTCCTCCCAGTCAAAGCCAAGCTGAGCCACCCGGCGCTGGACCTCCTGACTATAACCCAGAGCCGGCATCTGCCTGGGGACACTTTTAAGGATGGATGCACCGCTTTCCCTCTCCTCCCCCTTAAGTAGTTCCCAGTTATGGGCTACCTCCTCGGCGTCTTTAACCTTTTGTAAGCCAAAGATATGGGGATGGCGATGGATTAGCTTGGTAGTGATGCTGCGGATTACATCCCCAAGCTCAAACTCCCCGGCTTCAGCGGCAATCTGAGCATGAAGCACAATCTGCATCAGAAGGTCGCCCAGCTCGTCACAAAGTTTCTCTGACTCCCCCTCGTCCAGGGCTTCCAGTACCTCATAGCCCTCCTCAAGCAGGTTTTCCCGCAGGGAGGCATGGGTCTGCTTCCTGTCCCAGGGGCAGCCATCAGGCGCTCGCAACTTGGCGATAATGTCTACCAGGGTGGCAAACTGGCTCAATTTCTTGGGCATAGACAAAAAGCCTCCTTTTTAACTCAATGGCAGGAGCGCTCCAATAAACTCTCTCTGCCCTCTCAAAAACTCAGCCGCCGATATAGCCCGCTTCCCCTCCAGCTGAACCCTAGAGATGCCCAAGACCCCGTCCCCGGTATTAACGCCAAAGGCAGCCGTTGACCCTTTAGCGACTGAGGTCAGCGCTACCACCTCCCCGCTCTTAATCCTTCCCATTCGGGAAGGACCAGTCAAAGGCACCGCCTCAATAATATCCAGTTTTTTCCCCCGCCACCTGGTATAACACCCCGGCCAGGGGTAAAAAGCCCGCACCCTCCGCCATATATCTACCGCCGGTAGGCGCCAGTCAATCTCAGCCTCCTCCTTTTTTATTGGACTGGAGTAGGTAGCCTCAGCTTCATTCTGGGGTCGGGGGGTAAGCTCGCCCCGTAACCAATGACATAAAGCCTCAACGAGCAACCTAGCCCCGACCACGGAGAGCTTGGTGGTAAGCGAGCCAGTGGTATCCAGCACTGAAATAGGAATCTGTGCCCTGGCTAATATCGGACCACTATCTAGACCTTCATCCATCAACATAATGCTAACCCCACTAAACTCATCGCCAGCCAGTATCGCCGAGGCTACCGGTGAGGCACCCCGGAATCTGGGCAGCAGTGAAGGGTGAACATTAATGCCGCCGAAGCGTGGGATATCCAGAACCGACCGAGGCAGAATTTGACCAAAGGCGGCAACAACGATAACATCGGGGCGAAACTGGGCAAGTTGCTCCACCACCCCCGTCTCCTTAAAATTAGCTGGTTGCACCACCGCAAGCCCCCGAGCTTGCGCTGCCACCTTTACCGGGGGAGAAACAAAGGCACGCCCCCTCCCTGCTGGTCTATCTGGTTGGGTATAAACACAAACCACCTGGTATTGATTGAGAATAAGGTGCTCAAGATGGGGGACGGCAAACTCAGGACTGCCCATGAAAACAACTCGCAATTTCTGCCTCCGGTGCTAAATTTTACCATTAAAAATTTCTGCTAACAAGCCTTCATCTCATATCTATCACTCTGATATTGAGCAAAAAAATAAGCCCGATTGACTTTGCAAGGGAAGACTGGGGTGACAAATCAACACCAAAAAGTTTGCCACCAAAGAATTGGGGCGTGCTATTCTGTTGGTATGCTTCTAATTTCCCCCGTCAAGCCTCCAACCTGACTATGCGTTAAAGCTGTTTATCTTTAGGAGGTATTTTTATGGAACCCGGGTCAGCTCACGAAATCTGGGAAGCTGCCCTAGGCGAATTGCAAATCCAAGTAACCAAACCAAACTACCGCACCTGGCTGGAAAAAACTGAAGGCTTAGGTTATCAGGATAATCAGTTCGTTGTCGGGGTTCCCAATGCCTTCGTTGCTGAATACTTAGACAACAACCAACGCTCTTTAATTGAAAAGACGCTCATCGGTCTTACCCATCCTGAGGTTAAGGTCGTTTTCCGTGTAAGCCCAGGGGATAAAACTGCTACCACCCGGCAAGTAACCCACCCCGGCGGCAATTTAAAGTATACCTTTGATTCCTTTATCGTAAGTAACAGCAATCGTTTAGCCTATGCTGCGGCTCTAAGCGTAGCCGAAAACCCGGGACGTAGCTATAATCCTCTATTTATATATGGTGGGGTTGGTTTGGGTAAAACTCACCTGCTGCATGCCATTTATAATATGGCTCAGGGAAACAATACCAATGCCCTTTATGTTAGTGCCGAGCAGTTTACCAACGACTTTATCAATGCCCTCAGGGAGCAAAGTACAGGGGAATTCCGCACCAAGTATAGAAGTGTTGACATGTTGTTGATGGATGACATCCAATTTATCAGTGGCAAGGAGCAGACAGAGGAAAGCTTTTTCCACACCTTCAACGAACTACATAACGCTAACCGCCAGATTGTTGTTACCAGCGACTGTCCACCCAAGTCTATGCCCCATCTCGGGGACCGGTTATGCTCCCGCTTTGAGTGGGGGCTAATTGCCGATATTAAACCGCCTGATTTTGACAGCCGTGTGGCTATCCTAAGAGCTAAGGCTCAGCAGGAGGGGGAAGATGTAGCTCTAGACGTGCTGGAGTTTATCGCCCACCGGATTCAACATAATATAAGGGAGCTAGAGGGTTGTCTGCGCCGAGCTATTGCTTATGCCAAGCTGCTTGGAGCCTTACTTACCCCTGAGCTAGTGGCTAAGGCAGTTGAGGATATTGCCAGTAAGGATAAAAAAAACGCCCTGCTCACCCCCAATCTGGTGCTGGAAGCTGTAGCCAAAAACTTCCAGCTAACCCTCCCCGATTTAAAAAGCAGAAAAAGAGACAAGGAAACTGCCTTAGCCCGACAGGTAGCCATGTACCTGCTGAAACAGGCAACCAACTGCTCGCTGGCCCAGATTGGGCTGGAGCTGGGAAATAGAGACCACTCCACTGTCATTCACGCCTGCCAAAAAATAGCCAATGAGATTGATAACAACCCCCATTTAAGACGCAAGCTCTCGGAGATTCAACAGGGAATATTCCACAAGCAAAAACCCCACGGTTATTAATTACAGTTCCACCGTCTATAAACAAACCGGCTTAACTGAAAACTTACCAATTGTGGATAATTACCCACCCTCTGTTAGTAAGTCTAAAGAAAGTAGCTTTGACTTAACCCTGTTTTCTCCACCATTAGCCTTCTCTGCTAGCCACTGGCTAGCCAATCGTATTATAATTAATTATATTAAGCATAGACCCATAATATCGTAGTAAAGAATTATAATTAAACTATACAGTTGTTAATATGTTTGATAAGGTGGAGATAGTGGTAAAGGCAGGGAATGGTGGTGATGGGGTAGTAAGCTTCAGGCGGGAGAAGTTTGTTCCTTTTGGTGGTCCTGACGGAGGCGATGGTGGTAATGGTGGTGATGTGATTGTTATGGTGGAGCCGGCGGTCACCAGCTTGAAGATGTTGGTGAGAAAAAGACACTACAGAGCAGCTAGCGGCAAGAATGGGGGAAATAAAAAGAGGCATGGCAGGAAGGGGGAAAACCTGCTCTTAGCCGTGCCTGTGGGAACCGTAGCCTCATATAAGTCGCAGATAGGGGATAATGCCGTTATCGCTGACCTTGAGCAGCCTGGTCAGCAGGTGGTGGTAGCTAAAGGGGGGAAGGGTGGCTTTGGTAACACCCACTTTGCTACCTCCACCAACCAAGCCCCGCAGATTGCCCAAATGGGGGAAGAGGGTGAGGAGCATTCTATAATCTTGGAGTTGAAGCTTATTGCCGATGTTGGTCTTATTGGCTATCCTAATGTCGGCAAGTCTAGCTTACTGGCGGCGGTTTCCGCAGCTAAACCCAGGATAGCCAGTTACCCCTTTACCACCCGCGAGCCCGTTCTGGGGGTGGTTGAGGTCGGGAATCTGAGCTTCGTCCTGGCTGAAATTCCAGGGCTAATAGATGGCGCTCACCTGGGGCGGGGTTTGGGACACGATTTCCTCCGTCATATTATGCGAACCAGGGTGCTTATCCACCTGGTAGATGGCAGCTCTCTGTCTCCGGTTGAGGATATGGTGCGGGTAAATACTGAACTTAGCTTATTTGACTCATCTCTAGCTCAAAAGCCACAGCTGGTGGCGGTAAATAAGATTGATTTGCCCCAGGTCAGGGCGCACTTAGCCGAGATAAGGGATAGCTTTGCCACTGCTGGAACTAAAGTCCTTTTTGTTTCCGCGGTTACCGGTGAGGGTATCCCTGAGCTTATGGCTGAAACTGTGAGGTTACTTCAGTCGGCGCCTAAGCCTGAGGCGGGTAAGGCAAAGAAGGTTTTCCAGCCTAAACCCAGGCTTTAGACGACAGAGTGGGAGTGAGAAATGAAAATTGGTGTACTGGGGGGGACCTTTGACCCCATTCATATCGGGCACCTCAAGGTGGCTGAGGAGGTAACCGCCAGGTTAAATCTGAGCGAGATTATATTTATGCCCGCCGGTCAGCCTTGGCTAAAGGGAGATAATCCTATTTCGCTGGCTGAGCACCGGGTGGAGATGGTGCGCCTTGCCATTGCTGGTAAACCATACTTCAAACTATCTACTGTAGAAATAGACAGAGCCGGTCCAACCTATACTGTTGACACCATGGCTGAGCTTAGGCGTCAGCTTGGCTCAGGGCATGAGCTATTCTTCATTTTAGGCTGGGATAACCTAATTCAGCTCCCTGAGTGGCAGGAGCCATCCCGGCTGATAAAGCTGTGCCGCTTGGTGGCTGTCCCCAGGGTAGGCTATCCCGATATTGACCTCAGCTCCCTTGACGCCGCTATCCCCGGCCTATCGCAGAGGGTTATCCTGCTTGATTCGCCAAGAATAGACATTAATGCCTCAATAATCAGGCAGCGGGTTAAGGATGGTCTATCCATTCACCACCTTGTCCCTGAGCCAGTGGAGAGGTATATTAGAGAGCATAAACTATATAGCGCCGATGGGTGAGAGTTAGCTGGCAGCACCCCTCCTCAGGGTGAGAGAGGCTAGTATCAGCAGCCCCACGGCATAGGCGGCCAGCACGCTGACATCCTTGCTGATATCCAGCAGGTTCTGCCCCTGAAGCATCAGGGCCCTAATCCCTTCCACTCCGTAAGTGAGGGGCAGGAACTTGGCTATCCACTGCAGATAATCCGGCATCTGACTTACCGGCCAGAGCAGCCCGCAGAGAAACATCTGTGGCACTATGATTAAAGGGATAAACTGCATCATCTGGAATTCGTTCTTGGCAAATACGGAAAAGAAAGTCCCCAGGCAGACGGCACCGATGCCGACGAGTATCTGGAAAACGAGGATTTGCCATAAATCGCCTTGGAAGTTAACTTTAAGTACATAGACCATATAGAAGAATATAATCATGGTCTGGGTAAGGGCAAAAAGCAAGAAACCAAGCAGGTAACCCCCCACTATATCTAGCCGCGAGACCGGTGAAGCCATAAGCCGCTCCAGTGTTCCCTGGGTGCGCTCTCTCAGGACGCTGATGCCAGTCAGCAGAAAGCCGAAAAAGAGTATCAGCATGGCCAGTATGGCCGGGGCGGTGTAGTCCAGTATACTTTTATCGGGAATACTGACGCCCACGATACTGGCTATCACCAGTGGCACGATGACGAGTAGCCCAATGGTGCGGCGGTCGCGTATCAGTTGCAGGATAATCCGGCGGGCAATGGTCAACGTACTACTCGACATTTTTCTTCACCTCCCCGAGCTTAATGAAGTGGAGGAAGGCATCCTCCAGCGTGGCACCCGCTGGGCTGGTGGCGGCCCTGAGTTCTGCTGGTGACCCCAGAGCAATAACCTTGCCATCACGCATAAAGGCAAGGCGGTCACAATGGGCAGCATCATCCATGGTATGGCTGGAGATAATAAGCGTGGTACCTTGTTTGGTCAAGGAAGCAAAGTATTTCCAGAAGGTGACCCTTAGCTCGGGGTCAAGACCAACAGTAGGCTCATCAAGGAAAAGGAGGGGAGGGTTATGCACTATGGCGCAAGCCAGACTGACCCTTTGTTTCATCCCACCGCTCAACTTCATTACCGCATCATTATGGCGCTCCCACATGCCAACCAACCTGATAGCCTCTTCTACCCGCCGCGACCGCTCCGTCTTATTGGTCAGCCGGTAGATTCGAGCAAAGAAGTCCACGTTCTGTATAGCCGATAGCTCAGCATAGAGGGAGTGGAGTTGTGGCATATAGCCGGTAAGATGGGCTATCTCTCGGGAAGGGGTTTGTCTCAGTATCCGGACGCTACCCGATTTTGGCTTCAGTAAGCCAACCAATAGCCGAATCAGTGTGGTTTTTCCGGCACCGTTGGGGCCAAGTAGACCAAAGCTGATGCCTTTTGGTACCCGAAGTGATAGCTCGTCAACCGCCTTTAGGTTATTATAGCTGAACAATACTTTGTCTACTTCTATGGCTAGGTCGGCAAATTTGTTCTTGGGCATAATTCAATATTGTTTCTTTAAATATCCAAATTTCTCACACTCCTGGCGTGAGCTTGGATGTAGGCCTTGCGGGGTGGGACTTCATCGCCCATTAGAATGTGAAAGATGCGGTCGGCCTTAGCGGCATCATCTACGGATACTTCAAGCAGGGTGCGGCTAGTCGGGTTCATTGTCGTCTCCCAGAGTTGCTCCGCGCTCATCTCCCCCAGACCTTTATACCGCTGGATTTCCGCCTTCTTGCTTTCTTTTAGCTTGGCTAATACCTCTTCCTTTTCCTGTTCGGAGTAAACCCATTGCTCGAGCTTGCCCGCCTTGATTCGGTAAAGGGGTGGCTGGGCAATATAGAGGTGCTGGTAGTTAATTAGCTCCACCATGTGCCGGTAGAAGAAGGTAAGCAGTAGGGTGCGGATGTGAGAGCCATCGACATCAGCGTCGGTCATTAGGATGACCCGGTGGTAGCGGAGCCTTGATAGGTCAAGTTCATCGTCTATGCCTATCCCCAGGGCGGTGATGATAGCACGGATTTCTTCGTGGGCCAGCATCTTATCTGGCGGAGCCTTTTCCACATTGAGGATTTTGCCGCGCAGGGGGAGGATAGCCTGGAAGCGACGGTTCCTTCCCTGCTTGGCTGAGCCGCCGGCTGAGTCTCCCTCCACTATGAATAATTCACACAGGGAGGGCTCTTTCTCTGAGCAGTCAGCCAGCTTACCGGGCAAGGTGGCGGTATCAAGGCTTCCCCTTCTGACAATCAAATCACGAGCCTTGCGGGCGGCTTCTCTACCCTTGGCAGCAAGGAGGCACTTTTCTATAATCCTTTTGGCGTCATCGGGGTGCTCCTCGAGATAGAGAGCCAAACCTTCCCCCACCACACCCTCCACCGCGCTCTTTACATCTGGGTTGCCCAGCTTGGCTTTGGTCTGTCCTTCAAACTGAGGCTCGGCGAGTTTGACGCTAATTACGGCGGTGAGACCCTCCCTGACATCCTCCCCGATTAAGTTGGGCTCATCCTCTTTTAGCAGCTTGCTCTTACGGGCATAGTCATTAAAAACCCGGGTTAATGCTGAGCGGAAGCCAGTAAGGTGGGTGCCTCCGTCTACGGTATTAACACAATTGGCAAAGCTAAAGGTGAACTCAGAAAAACCATCGTTATATTGAAGGGCAGCCTCCACTACCGTGCCGTTCAGTGTGTTGGAGATATAAATAGGACGGCGGTGGCGAACCACCCGGTTTCGGTTAAGGTGGCGGACGAACCCGGAAATACCACCCTCAAAGTAGAACGTCTTCTCGTGGTCCCTCCTTTCGTCCCTAATGCATATCTCGAGCCCTCGGTTGAGATAGGCTAGCTCTCGCAGATGCTCGCTTATGGTATTAAAATCATATTCAGCCTTACCGAATATCTCCTCATCGGGGAGGAAGGTGATGATGGTGCCGGTATCGCTAGCTATGTCAATCTCTTCCACTGCCCCCTCGGGTATGCCTTGCCTATATTCCTGCTGGTAGATTTTGCCATCACGCTTGACATTAACCTTAAGCCATGAGGAAAGGGCGTTTACCGCTGAGGCACCCACCCCGTGTAACCCGCCCGATACCATATAGGTATGACCACCAAACTTTGCCCCGGCATGCAGTGTGGTCATCACTGTTTCCAGGGCTGACATGTTGGTGGCAGGATGAATGTCTACAGGGATGCCACGCCCATTATCCTCAACCTTGACGGTGTTATCCTTACCGAGGGTAACCCAGATTTTGTCACAGCAGCCAGCCATAGCCTCATCAATACTGTTGTAGGTGATTTCATATACCAGATGATGTAATCCTCGCTGGTCGGTGCTGCCAATGTACATACCGGGGCGGCGGCGTACTGCCTCCCGCCCCTCCAGGACCTGAATATCCTCGGCGGTATATTCATTATTTACCGGCTCAGGTGATGGCATATCCTGTGTCATAGGTGTGCTTCACTCCTTAGTTAGCGGTGAGGAGACAAAGAAAGCGCAGTAGACTGCTTAGTGGAGATGTTGATACTAAAGTAGCTTCTGGCTACAGAGAAGGTAATTTCAAATGATAACCAGGCAGCCATTTATATTATTATAGCACAATTTAGCTGTGAGGTGAAGCTAGAGCATGTAGGCGTCCCGCCAGTTCATTTACCGGAATAGCCTTCTGCTCAGCACTGGTCATGTCCCGCAGTATCACCGTGCCGGTTTTTAATTCTTGCTCGCCAATAATTACCGTGTAACCAGCGCCAAGGCTATTTGCCTGCCTCAGTTGAGCCTTCAGGCTCTTATTGCCCAGAGCCTCTATTACCCCAATGCCAGCCCGCCTCAGCGCAGACGCTAGTTTTATTGCCCCTTCCCTGGCTTCATCACCGAGATAGGCAATAAATACCTGGGGCTTGGGCAGGGGTGGGATGGCAACATTTTGCTTCTTTAAGTTTAGTATTATCCGCTCAATACCAGCGGCAAAGCCAATAGCTGGGGTCGGCTTCCCCCCCAGCTCCTCAATCAGGTCATCATACCGCCCCCCACCCACCAGGGTGCTCTGGGCACCCCCACCCTTGGGCTGAATCTCAAACACTGTCCTGGTGTAGTAGTCCAACCCCCGAACCAGGTGGTGATTTACTATATAGGGAAGGTTAAGCAGTTCCAGGTACCTATTAAGCCGGCTGAAGTGCTCATCGCATTCAGGGCAAAGGTAATCCCTACTTCTGGGGGCGGAATCGGCTATTGGCTGGCACAACGGCTTCTTACAATCAAGCAGGCGAAGCGGGTTTCTCTTCAGCCTGGTCTTGCATTCGGGACATAGGTCATGGGCGTAACTACTATAGTGAGCCTTCACCGCAGCTATATATTTTGGGCGGCATTTTTGGCAACCGATGCTATTTAGCTGGAGTGATAGTGAGCGCAGGTTTACCGACAGCAGGAATTGCCATGCCATATCAATAATCTCGGCGTCAAGGGTGGGGTCGTCATTGCCAATAGCCTCATAGCCAAACTGAGCGTGCTGGCGGTATCTTCCCGCCTGGGGTCTTTCATATCTAAAGATAGAAGCAATATAATAAAGCTTTACCGGCTGGGGGAGGTTATATAGTCCGTGCTCCAGATAGGCTCGGCATACTGGCGCCGTGCCCTCCGGTCTCAGGGTTAACTGGTTACCTCCCCTATCTTCAAAGGTGTACATTTCCTTTTTGACAATGTCAGTATCTTCCCCAACGCTGCGGGTGAAAAGCCTGGTGTCTTCAAAGACGGGGGCGTCAAGGCGCTCATAGCCATAGAGCTTAGCGATATCAGCGACCTTCTGCTCTATGTAGCGCCAGTAGGCTTGCTCTTTGGGTAGAATGTCTGAGGTCCCCCGTGGTGCCCGATACAACATGGCTTTTCTCTAGGCTAGGATACAGTATTAAGGCTGGGTTTGTAAAGGGATATTTTGTGGGAACCCCTCCCCTTTTAACAAGTGTCTTACTTCCCACCCTCCCGCCCTCGGGGGCTTTGCCTCCAATTCCCTGCTTCATTCGGGGTGTTTAAGAGGGGCGAAAGCCCCTCTTTCTTTTTCTTCCCCCTCTCCTTTGAAGGAGAGGGGGATTAAGGGGGTGAGGTAGATAAGCATTATTAGATTTTGCACTCATCTCCCTATTGCGTTATACTTGGGACATGAGTTTTAGCCAGCTAAAAGATAAGGCTCAGCAGTATCTTCCGCCGGAGAAAATAGCTATAGTTGAAGATGCCTATAATTTTGCGGTAAAGGCGCATCAGGGGCAGGTGCGTAAGTCGGGGGAGCCCTACCTTGAGCACCCACTACAGACAGCCTTAATCCTGGCTGAGCTCCAGCTTGATGCCAGCACCCTGGCGGCAGCCTTGCTTCACGATGTTCCTGAGAACTGTGGCATACAAATTTCCGAGCTTGAAGCCAGGTTTGGTCCTGAGGTCGCCAAGCTGGTCGATGGCACCACTAAGTTGGGCAAGCTCTCCTTGCACGCTCCAAGTGTGGCGACTAGCGGGGCGCAGGCAGAGAACCTGAGGAAGATGCTGGTGGCTATGGCTGAGGACCTTCGGGTGGTGTTTATCAAGCTGGCTGACAGGTTGCATAATATGCGCACCCTAAACGCTCTATCGCCGGATGTACAGCGCAGTATCGCCGAGGAGACTTTAGAGATATACGCCCCCTTAGCTCATCGTCTCGGCATCTGGGAGCTAAAGTGGCAGCTTGAGGACTTGTCTTTCCGTTACCTGGAGCCAAATAGGTATCGCCAGATTGCCAAACTGGTTGCTGCCCGCCGTGCCCGGCGGGAGAACTTTATCGCTCAGGTAATTCAAATTCTGCAAGGGGAGTTTGAGCGGGCTAACCTTAGGGCTGAGATATCAGGTCGACCCAAGCATATCTACAGTATATATCAGAAAATGGAGAAGTATTCCGCCCAGGACAAACACTTTGATGCTATACACGACCTCCTTGCCCTTCGGGTATTGGCTAGCACTGTGCCTGATTGCTATCATGCTTTAGGTATTATCCATAGTTTGTGGCACCCCTTGCCCGGGGAGTTTGACGATTTTATTGCCAACCCCAAGCCCAATGGCTATCAATCATTGCACACCACGGTAATGTGTCTGGGGACAATTCCTCTGGAGGTTCAGATTCGCAGCCGTGAAATGCACCATATTGCTGAATATGGCTTAGCTGCTCACTGGCGCTATAAAGGAGGGGGAAAGACGGATATCCACTTTGAGGAGAGGATATCCTGGCTGCGCCAATTGATTGACTGGCACCGCGAGCTCAGTGGGGCGGAAGAATTCCTGGAATCAGTTAAAACCGATATATTCATTGACCAGGTTTTTGTTTACACCCCAAAGGGGGAGATAAAGGACTTGCCCAAGGGTTCTACCCCCCTTGATTTCGCTTATCGGGTTCATAGTGAACTGGGGCACCGCTGTATTGGAGCTAAGGTGAATGGCAAGCTGGTGCCACTCAACTATCAGCTAAATAACGGCGATGTCGTTGAGATTGTGGGATCTAAGGCGGCTAAAGCACCGAGCCGAGACTGGCTTAGCCCGCACCTTGGCTATATCAAGACATCTCACGCCAGAGAAAAGATACACCAATGGTTTAAGCGGCAGGAACGGGCGGAGAATATTGAGCGAGGTCGGGAGCTTCTGGAAAAGGAGATGAGGCATCTGGGGATAAAACTTAGCGAGCGGGAAGAGCTAGCTAAATTGTTCAAATACGATAACCTGGATGACTTTCTGGCAGCAATTGGCGATGGTGGCATTTCCACTCATCAGATTGCGGTGAAGCTCTCTGCCCAGCAGGGGCAACCTCAGGCAAAGGCTGCAGCCACTCAACCCAAGCCACCGGAGTCAGCTATCCAGGTGCTGGGGATGAGGGATTTGGTTACCCATTTAGCCCGGTGCTGCCACCCTGTGCCTGGGGATAAGATTATCGGCTATACAACTCGCAGTCGGGGGGTGACTATTCACCGTCGGGATTGCTACAATGTGCTTCATGAGGATGAGAAGGAGAGGCTGATTGCGGTGCGGTGGGAGCAAACTGATTCCCTATATCCGGTTAACATTAAGGTTGAAGCCTGGGACAGGGTGGGGCTTATCCGCGATATTACCACTCTTATCGCTGAGGAGAAGGTTAATATTGCCGCGGTGAGTTCTACCCATCATGATGACCATACTGTTGCTGAATTTTTTACCTTGCAGACCAAAGACTTAGCTCAGCTAAGTCGGCTGATGGCAAAAATTGATGGCGTTCGTGGGGTGACAAGGGTTTCCCGGGTTGGAGATGAAGCAACAATAAAACCAAAATTTTAACCTAAGGAGGTAGATATTGCCAGGTGGTAAGGGAGCTCAAAAACAGGTCCAAGTAACTGAAAGAAAGAGACTCAGAAATAAGTCTATTCGTAGCCAGTGTAAGACCAGTATAACTAAGGCGGAGAAGCTCATCTTTATGGGTGAGCTTGAAGCGGCTCGGGAGGCGGTGGTGGCTGCCATCAGTTCTCTAGATAAGGCAGCAGAAAAGGGGGTTATCCAACCCCATAATGCCGCCCGCCGCAAATCCCGATTGATGAAGAAGTTAAGTGAAGCCCAAGCTTCATCTTCATCTGGGACTTGACCTGGGACGGGGAAGAGTTTTATGCTAGGGGCGCCATGATTTTATCTCAGTTTCAGACTGTAGGTCGTGACCTGTTTACCAAGGGGCTTGTCTCCTCCTATAGTGGGAATCTGAGTATGAGGCTGGGAGAGCGCATCATTATTACCCGTCGCAACAGTGGGCTTGGCTGTCTGGAGGAGCATGATTTGATCGAGACCGGGATAAACAAGAATGACCGCAATACGCCGCTGGCGTCAATAGAATTAGCTGTCCATCGGGCTATTTATCGGGAAACCCCGGCATTAGCCATCGTTCATGCCCACTCCCCTCATGCTGTTGCCCTGTCACTAACTGAAACCGAGATTGTACCCATTGATACCGAAGGTCTGTCAACACTGGGGCGGGTTCCGGTCCTGGGTTGGCACATGGATGTGAAGCCGGGGGGTCTGGCTGATATAATCGCTCAGGCATTAAAGCAACACCGGACTATCATGGTTCATGGTCATGGCAGCTTTGCCATTGGTCAGCTGCTTGAGGAAGCCCATAATTACACCACTACTCTGGAGGAAAGCTGCCAGGTCATTTGCTTACTTAAGTCGCTGCAGGTGGGTGCGCCCAAAAAGTAACTTACCTCTTATAGACCGGCGTGCACCAGTCAAGGTATTTGGGGTTATTGCCTCGTATTACCTCAAAATAGAGCTGCTGTAATCTCTTGGTTATTTCACCAATCTCGCCACTACCTATCTGGCGGTGGTCTATTTCAGCTACCGGGGTTATATGGGCGGCGGTGCCGGTTAAGAAGCACTCATCAGCAATATAAAGCTCGCTCCGGTCAACCTGTCTCTCTATTGTCTCTATGCCCAGCTCGTTTTGCGCCAGCTTTATCACTGTATAACGGGTAATACCCATGAGGATGTTACTATAGGTTGCTGGTGTGACCAGCTTGCCGTCTATAACCAGGAAAATATTCTCCCCACTCCCCTCTGAGACATGCCCATCCGGGGTAAGCATAATCGCCTCGTCAAAGCCATTCTCAATGGCTTCTGATTTGGCTAGGGCATTATTGGCGTAAAGCCCGGTAATCTTGGCGTTTGGTGGGATTACATTATAGTCAGGGCGCCGCCATGAGGAGATGCCACACCTGGCTTTATCCACATCCAGGTATGGTCCCCACGGGATGACAAAGGCAAGGAAATCATCTTCTACATCATGAAGGCGGACGCCCAGACGCTCAGCGCTCTTGTAAGCCAGGGGGCGGACATATACATCTTCTTCAAACTGGCATATTTCTACCAGCTTAACTGTTATCTGGCATAGCTCCTCTACGGTATAAGGCAGGTTAATCTTTAAGACGCGGCAGCCGTTGGCTAGCCGCAGGTAATGGTCTCTGAGACGGAAGAGGTAAATCTGCTTCTGCTGGCTGTTCCAGTTACCCCTGATGCCCTCAAAGATGGCAGTGCCATAGTGAAGGGCGTTGGTCATAACCCCTAGCTTGGCTTCAGATAGGGGAACAAACTGCTTATGAAAATAGGCGCAAGACGGCATCTAATCCTCTCCTTAGTCAGATAGCGTTCATTATAGCTGGTGCTAGGCTAGAAAACAAGTTAATCTTACGGGCTAAGCTTGGCACCACAGTGGGAGCAAAACTTGCTGCCGGGGAGGTTAGCCTGTGAGCAAGCCTTACAGGTTAGGCCTTTATTTGCCGGGCTCTCACCGAAATAAACCTTGAGGTGAGGCCAGGGAATTTCTATGCCTTCCTCATCAAAGGCTTTCTTGATTCGCTTCCTTAGTTCACCCATCACATCCCATTGCTTTATCGGTTGGGTTTCTCCCAGCACCTTTATCTCAATAGCCGAATCTCCAAATTTGTCAACCCTAAGCACCTGTGGTGCTCCTATTATCATGGGACGGAACATTTTGTCTTCAGCTAATTCTTTGCCGACTCTGTTTATAACCTCTATCACATGGTCAAGGTCTTCCCCATAGGCTACCGGGATATTAAGGTTGACCCTGGAGAAGTGTCGGCTGTAGTTGCTGGCAACCCTGATCTCGCCATTGGGTACGTGGTGGACTATGCCATCCAGGTCACGGAGCACTGTTTTTCTCAGGTTTACTTCCTCCACCAGCCCAGCGATGTCGGCTACCTTGGCCACATCCCCTACCCTATACTGGTTTTCTAAAATGACGAATATGCCGGCAATAAGGTCTCTTATCAGGTACTGAGCACCAAAGCCAACAGCGATGCCAGCGATGCCAAGGCCAGCTAGGATTGGCGTTATATTTACATCGAACTCAGATAGGATCATAAATACGATGACTAAAACGATGAGAACCTTTCCCGTCCCCATTAGGACACCGACAAGGGTGTCCGTTCTTTTCTTAATCCCCTCCTTGCTTTCTCCCTTGGTTCGTTTTATGGCATTGTGCAGCACTGACGGGACAAACTTTCTTAAACAGAGCCATAGTCCAGCTCCTACCGCTAATATAATGAGAATGCGGACGCCATGCTCCAGAAGCCAGCTCACTACCGGGTCCCAACTCAATTCCCACATAGTAACAATCCTCCCCAAAAGGCTAAGCATATCTATATTAACATTAAAAACTAAGATGAGACAACAAGGGGCTAGACTCAAGTTGGGCTAAGTGGTATATATTAGGTAACATGGATTGGAGGGTGAGTTATGCTGGAAAAGCTTTCCGTTGGGACGCTTGAGGCTATCTTTGACACACTGCCGGTAGATTTAACCTTCGTTGATGAGACCGATACCGTCAGCTATTACAGCCGGGGGGAGAAGAGGATATTCAAAAGGTCACCGGCGGTCATCGGCAAGAAGGTGCAGAACTGCCACCCGCAGCAAAGCGTACATAAGGTAAATCAGGTAGTAAGCAACTTAAAATCGGGCAAAAGTGATGTCGCCGCATTCTGGATTGACCTTAAGGGACGCAAGGTATATATCAGGTATTTCCCGGTCAGGGACAAAGCCGGCAACTATCTTGGGACCCTGGAGGTTACCCAGGATATAACCGACCTGCAGAAGATAACCGGTGAGAAGAGACTCCTTGATGAAGGGTGAACCTATCCCCCTCAGCACCCAGAAAAATCTACGATTTTCCTGGGAACCCGCTTTAGCTTTATGTGGTGACCTATCCCCCTGCCCCCTTCCCTTATTTATTTTTAAAGGGAAGGGGGGTAAGTAAGGGAGGGGGCAAAGCCCCCTCCCTAAAATCTACCCCTTTAGGGAGGAAACACAGGAGAGTCAAAGAGAGGTGACGTCTCTCCTACAAAATCCCCTCCCCCCTTTGAAGGAGGCTAACTTAGTGGGGTGTCTAAGAGGGGCGTTAGCCCCTCTTCTATAAAATACTTTCCCCCTCTCCTTCTCAAGGAGAGGGGGATCAAGGGGGTGAGGTTAGAAAACAATCTCTACCTTGACAAACTCGGCGTCTGTAGCTTGTAGCCTTCCCCGGTTTCAGGGAAGACGTCCTTTAGCAGCAGGGTTCTTCCCGTTTGGATGGCGGTAAAGCCATATTTGTTGCGGATGCGGTCAATAGCTCTATTTAGTTGCTCCTGCCTTCGGGCTGAGGCGTCAAGCATATCTAGCTGTTTGCCCGACTCAGTCAGGTTTGATACCCCAATGCCAATAAGGCGAACCGCTCGCTTTTGCTGGGATAGAGCCTTGTTTAACAGCCTTAGTCCGGTGTCAAAGATGGTCTGGTCGCTATCCAATGCCTGACTGAGGGTGTGGTGGCGGGTGATGGTAGTGAAATCGGCATATCTGAGCTTTAGGGTTATAGCTCTAGCCCGTTTGCCTTTCTGGCGCAGATCAGCGCCAACCCGCTCACCAAGGTAACGGATGGTTGCCTTAAGGAAGGAGCGGTCTTTGGTATCCTGGCTGAAGGTAGTCTCCCGGCTGATGGACTTGGCCGGGGCGGGGGATTCCACCTCCCTATCGTCAATGCCACTGGCAAAGCGATGCAGAACCTCACCAGATGCACCAAAATGGCTTTTTAGGGCAGCTAGCGGCATAAGTGATAGTTCGCCTATAGTAGTGATGCCTAAGGCGTTTAATTTTTGCCCCGTTTTTCTTCCCACTCCCGGTAGTTTGGCTATGGGTAATGGTGCCAGGAAGGAACGCTCCTGCCCGGTAGCTACCTCAAGTAGTCCGTCTGGCTTGGATAACTCGGAGGCGACCTTGGCTACCACCTTGCCGCTAGCGATGCCCACTGAGGCAGAAAGCCCTACTTTATCCTTAATCCGCTGCTTGAGCTTTACCGCCATCTGGTGAACCGAGCCATAGATAGACTCAAAGCCGGTGGCATCTAGATATGCCTCATCAAGACCGAGTGGCTCAAGATAGGGTGAAAAGTCAGCCAGGATGGTCATAAACCTTTGTGATGCCTGGCGATACTTGGGGAAGCTGCCCTCGATGAAGATAGCCTGAGGGCAAAGGTGGCTGGCGGTGGAGAGGGGCATACCGGCATGTAGTCCAAAAGCCCGGGCTTCGTATGAGGCGGAGGCAACTACCCCCCGCCCCTGGGGTCTCCCGCCAACTACCACCGGCTTACCTTTAAGCTCGGGGTTTTCTCGCTGCTCTACTGAAACAAAGAAGGCATCAAGGTCAATATGCATAATCCGGCGCGCCATTACTCGCCTCGGGAAACAAAGGCTTTAACCCTGCGCTCAAAGACCCTGCGCTCAAGGAGCACCCGGCGCTGGCACTTAAGGCATTTAATCCCAATATCAGCCCCAAGCCTGACCACCTCCCATTCGTAGCTGCCGCAGGGATGCTTCTTCTTGAGGCGAACCATATCGCCCAGCTTTATCTCCATAACCATTGTTTTTGCCTCAAGGAGCCGGGGTAGGGCGATAGTGGTTAATCTGCTCTCGCAGTGAAGAGGCGGTCTGGCGTGCTGCCTGGGCGAAGTCCTTTTCAATGGAGGCGTATATGATTTGCCGTGATGAGCTTATAATCGCCTTCCTCCCCCGCTCATCAACCCCATAGCGAACTGCTGAAGCTAGGTCTCCCCCCTGGGCACCGATGCCAGGTATCAGAAGCAGCATATCGGGGTGATTCTGCCGTATCAGTTTTAATTCCTCAGGGTAGGTGGCGCCAACCACCAGCCCGATATTACCGTGTTTATTCCATTGAGCCGCTCTGAGGGCTACTATCTCAAATAGGGGGAATTGCTCATGCTCTGTCTGAAGGCGCAGGTTCTGGAAATCAACAGCACCTGGGTTTGATGTTCGGCACAGGATGAATACCCCCCGGTCCCAGTACTCAATAAAGGGCTCGACTGAGTCAAAGCCGAGGTAGGGGTTCACTGTAGTGGCATCAAAGTTAAAGATATCAAAAATAGCCTTGGCATAGGCTCTGGCGGTGTTGCCGATATCGCCCCGCTTAGCATCGCCAATCACTGGAATATTGTCCGGTACGTATTTGATGGTGCGCTTCATGCCGTCCAGTCCGTCAAATCCCAGAGCCTCGTAGAAGGCAAGGTTAAGCTTATAAGCGCATACCAGGTCAGAGGTAGTATCAATAATTGCCTTATTGAATTTAAAAACACCAACCTTATCTGGCATCAGCTCTGGGTCTGGGTCAAGCCCGATGCAGAGGAGGCTGTTATTTCTTTCTGTAGCATCGGTCAGCTTTTCCAGGAAATTCACCTCACACCCCCCAAGGTCGAAGACTCTTCGAGCTGATAATATCAGCCCTTGTTAGCTAGGTCAAGTGGTTGTACTCGTTCTTCTGCACCTCACCCCCTGTATCCCCCTCTCCTGGAAGGAGAGGGGGGAGAATATAGAAAAGAGGGGTTTCACCCCTCTTAGACACCCCTAATTAAGTAGGCTCTCATCAGAGAAGGAGAGATTTTAGAGAGGGGTTTTGTCTCTCTCCATAATAGGGAAATGTATTCTTAGCTTGAGGGAGAGGAATAAAAAAGAGAGGGGCGTCAGCCCCTCTCAAAAATTATCTTCCCCCTTCCCCTCTAGGGGAAGGGGGATAAAGGGGGATGGGGTCAATTATTTGGTTTTGCCTTGGGCGGGCTATTTGTGTAAAATATACGGGAAAAAACTTTTGAGGTCTGGTAATGCCTATCTATGAATATAAGTGTAGCTCTTGTCATTTCCGTTTTGAGCGCAGGCAGAGGTTTGACGACAAGCCGGTAGCCATATGTCCTAAATGCCAGGGAAAGGCTCGCCGTGTCATTCACTCTGTTCCCGTCATTTTTAAGGGCAAGGGCTTTTATATTACCGATAGTCGTAAGGGTGTGACAGAGCCGGTAGAGACAGAAAAGAAATTACCTGAGGAAGAGAAGCCGAAGTGAAGGCGCTACTGCAGCGAGTGTCCGCTGCCTCAGTGAGTGTGGCTGGGGAGGTAGTCGGCAGAATAGGTCGGGGAGTGGTGGTTTTGGTTGGCGTTGCCAGTGGTGATACCGAAAAGGATGCCCGATATTTGGCCCAGAGGACGGTTAACCTTCGTATTTTTTCTGACCAAGCCGGTAAGTTTAACCTCTCAGCTCTGGATATTGGGGGCGAGCTACTAGTGGTAAGCCAGTTCACCCTTCTGGCTGATACCAGAAAGGGACGCCGTCCCAGTTTTACCGATGCCGCGCCACCGGCTCAGGCGGAAGAGCTATTTGAGGTTTTTGTTGGTGAGGCTAGAACCACCGGGTTAAGGGTGGAAACCGGGCGCTTTCAACAGTATATGCAGGTTGAAATCCATAACGATGGCCCGGTAACAATACTGCTTGATAGCAGGGGGAAATTTTAGGAAAATAATTGCAACTACAAAGGCTTGCAATAACAGAGCATCGGTGATATAATAGGCGGTAATTAAATGAGCCAGCCCGGAGAGATAGTAAGAAGGTTAAGCGAGAAAGGGTGTCGGCTGACACCCCAGCGGCTAATGATTGTATCAGCTATTGAGAATAGTGATGCTCATATTAGCGCTGAGGAAATCTATGCCCAGGTGGTGGCTAAATACCCCCATGTTAACATCTCAACCGTCTATCGCACCCTGGAACTGCTTAAACAACTTGGGCTGGTAACCGAGACTGACTTTGGGGAAGGTCGGGTTAGATATCACCCGGTGGGGAAGGGGCACCACCATCACCTGGTTTGCACCGAGTGTGGCACTGTTATTGACCTTGATGAGTCAATTTTATCTGACCTGAAAGGTGCTCTACTCCGGGAGTGCCAGTTCAGCGCTGATTTGAGGCATCTGGCTATCTTTGGTCGTTGTGTTAAATGCAGTAAATAAATTTTTTTAATTTATTATTGCGTATAATTGCAATTGCATTAAATAGCAAGTAATGAAAGGGGGGCTTAATGCACATACCAGATGGTTTTCTCAATATAGCTACGGTGGCTACCACCTACGCTGTATCTGCCGGTGGCGTTGGTAATGCCGTGAGAGTAGCCAACAAAAAGCTGGCGGAAAAGCAGGTGCCGTTAATGGGAATACTGGCCGCCTTCATTTTTGCTGCCCAGATGCTCAATTTCCCCATAGCTGGCGGTACTTCAGGGCATCTTATTGGTGCGGCTCTGGCAGCAATACTGCTTGGTCCGTGGGCGGGAGTGCTGATAATGAGCTGCGTGCTCATCGCCCAGTGCTTAATCTTTCAGGATGGCGGGTTACTGGCTCTGGGAGCAAACATATTCAACATGGGTATTGTCGCCAGCTTTAGCGGTTACTATATCTACCGTCTGTTTACCTCGTTATTGGGTAACGGCAGGGGGGGCACTCTCGTTGGCGGCTTTGCTGGCGCCTGGGGCTCGGTGTTTCTGGCGTCCATTGCCTGTGCCGTTGAATTGGCGGTCTCAGGAGCGTCACCAATGGGGGTAGTTTTACCGGCTATGGCTGGCTTTCATGCCCTGATTGGCATTGGCGAGGGGCTGATTACCGGAGCTGTGCTCAGCCTGGTGCTGGCGACCAGAGCCGACCTGTTGCAGCTACAGCGGATATAGTGAACAGGAGGTTAAAAAGGTGAAATCAAAGGGGTGGCTGATTAGTTTGCTGATTTGTTTAGCCGTAGCCTGTTTATCTCCACTGGCATCATCATCGCCTGATGGTCTGGAGAGGGTGGCTGAGGATAAAGGGTTTATTGGCTTAGGGCAGGCGGCACCCTTTCAAATTGTCGCCGACTATGTTTTTCCCGGTATAGAAAATGAGGTGCTAGCCACAATACTGGCTGGACTAATAGGCACCCTTATCCTGTTTGGAGTGGCTTATGCCTTAGCTTGGCTACTGAAATCAAGAAAAGGGCGAGCGGCTACGTGAAGCATAGTTTTATTGATCGGTATAGCGACCGAGATAGCATTATTCATCAGCTTGACCCGCGCACCAAGCTGATTACTACTTTATTTTTCATATTGGCGGTAGTGCTGACGCCACCTAATAGGTGGCAGGCATTCGCCTTATACTTTTTCCTGGTGGCTACTTTGATTTTTTTGTCCCAGGTTCCCGCCCTTTATGTTCTAAAGCGGTCGCTGGTAATCATGCCTTTCGTGGTGATGATCGCTATCTTTATCCCCTTTTTTAAAGAGGGAGAGGTAGCTGGCAGCTACAATATCTGGCTATGGCAAATATCGGTTACCTACAGCGGCCTTCAAGTATTTTGGAATATTCTGGCTAAAGCTTGGCTATCTATTCTCAGCCTAATCTTATTAATCTCAACCACCAAATTCTCCAACCTTCTTAAGGGCTTGGAGAAGATACGTCTACCCCGGGTGATGGTAATGCTCCTGTCCTTCATGTACCGTTATCTCTTTGTTCTGGTTGATGAGGTGATGCGGATGAGGCAGGCACGGGATAGTCGTAACTTTGGTGGCGGTCGCTTATGGCAGCTCCGCACTATAGGTAACATGATAGGCACCCTGTTTATTCGTAGCTATGAACGGGGGGAGAGGGTTTACGCAGCAATGATGGCTCGTGGTTTTGACGGGCGGACTCGGACACTGGAAAGCTTGAACTTCAGGCAGCTAGATGTCTTTTTCGGCATAAGCTTGGGCTTGGTTCTTATCCTGGCCATGGTGTTAAACCTATTGCATTAACTGGCTAAAGGAGGAGGCGTGGAAGAGATTATAAGGGTAGACAACCTTTCCTACTATTACCCTGATGGTCAGCAGGCGTTAACCGACGTTAACCTCGCTATATATCGGGGTGAAACAGTAGCCCTGATTGGACCCAATGGCGCTGGTAAATCTACGCTACTGTTTCACCTCAATGGTATCTTACATAGTAACGGAGTGGTTAAAGTCTTCGGCAGGCAGGTGGATGATAAAAACCTGAGGTGGGTGAGGAGCAGGGTGGGGTTGGTATTTCAAAATCCTGATGACCAGCTTTTCTCCCCCACCGTCTTTGATGATGTTGCCTTTGGTCCGATTAACTTGGGTTATTCTGAGGCTGAGGTTCGTAAATTGGTAACCAATGCCTTGGATTGGGTCGGGATGACTGGCTATGAGCAACGCTCACCTCATCATCTTAGCGTTGGCGAGAAGAAACGTATTGCTATAGCTACAGTATTATCTATGAATCCGGAGGTTCTGGTGATTGATGAACCAACGAGCAACCTCGACCCTGGTAGTAAGTGGTCATTGATTGAACTGCTGAGGGGGCTAGCAATAACCAAGATAATTGCTTCTCATGACCTGGAACTGGTTCAAGCGCTGTGCCAGAGAGCAATTGTTCTTGACCGTGGAATAGTAGTTGCTGATGGTGCCACCAGCAATATCTTGGCTGATATGCCTTTACTTATGGCTCATGGACTTGCCCATGCTAAAACATCCTGAAAAGCTCTAGGGTCTGCGAGCAAACTCGGCTCGTTGAGTGAATAGACAATCTCTATTGCTCTCGTTTTCCCGCTATACTGCCTCGCGATACCCTTATTGTCGCCCCTGATTCTACTTTTATGACTACGGAATCCTCGCTGACGTTTTCAATCTGCCCGTAGATTCCGCCGATAGTAATTACCTTGTCCCCCCGCTTCAGTTCCTCCATCAGTTGCTGGTGTTCCTTCTGTCTCTTGCGCTGGGGGCGAATCATAAGGAAATAGAACACGGCAAAAATCAGCACCAGGATGATAATAAATGTGGGGTCAAATCCTCCTTTGGCTCCCTCCGGAGCAGCACAGCCCCCTATAGGTATTAGAGCAACAAGTAACCCGGCTATTAACGCCAAATTTAGCTTTTTATTATGGTTCATTCTCCTCTCCTCACTTTGCCCTGTAGTGACCACGGGCTTGTCTTCTCAATCCTGATGTTCATCAGTTGCCCCAGGCAATTACTATAGTTAGTGAAGAATACCAGTTTACCACTTCTGGTTCGACCGTACCACTTACCCTTTCTCTCCCCCTCTACCAGGACTTCAACCGTCTTACCCAGTAGCCGGGCATTAATCTCGGCAGCAATGCCTTCTTGTAGGCGCTCAATCTTGTTTAATCGCCTCCTCTTCTCTTCGGCAGGAATATTATCTTCAAATTCCCTCGCCGAGAGAGTCCCCGGTCGTGGTGAGTAAACAGCGACATGGACGGTATCAAACCTTAGCTCAGAGAGTAAGTCGAAGGTTTGCTGGAACTGCTGCTCTGTCTCTGAGGGGAACCCAACGATGACATCAGTGCTCAGGGCTACCCTAGGTATTTTATCGCGTATCTCGGTGATAAGCTGGCGGTATTGCTCTGCGGTGTAGCCCCGTCTCATCACCGTCAAGATTTCGTTACTGCCAGACTGAACCGGGAGGCTGAGCTGCTCGCAGACCTTATCTAGAGAGGCTACTGCCTCAATCAGTTTGGGGCTCATGTCCTTGGGATGACTGGTCAAAAAGCGGAGCCGCAGCAGTCCATCAATAGCATTTAGCTCACGAAGCAAGTCAGCCAGGTCTGGCTGGTCGGGCAGGTCATGCCCGTATGAGTCCACGTTTTGCCCGAGCAGGGTAACCTCTTTAGCACCACGATTTACTAGCTCCTTGACCTCACCGATGATTTCTTTAACCCGTCGGCTCCGGTTCCTTCCCCGGCGGTAGGGGACAATACAATATGAGCAGAAGTTATCACAGCCCTGGATGATAGAAACATAGGTACTGGGCACAGGATGGTGGGGTAATATTTGCTCCCATTCCGGCTTTTCTAGCCACTGGGGGTAGTCCCCGGGCTTGAAGAAGTAGTCAACCTGGGGGAAGCTCTTTTTCAGTCGGTCAACCTCTGAGTTGACCAGACAGCCGGTGACAGCAATGGTCAGGTCTGGTTTTGCCTTTTTCATTTGTCTAAGGTTATGGAGCTTATTAACCACGCGGTTCTCGGCACTCTGGCGGACGACACAGCTATTAACCACGATTAAATCAGCCTCCTCGGCGTTGGCTATAGGCTGATAGCCCAGCTGCTCAAAATAGCTGCCGAGCCGCTCCGATTCCGCCTTGTTCATCTGGCAGCCAATTGTCCAGATATGATATTTGGGCATGGTATTTGCTCTACTATTTAAAGCAATACCCCCAAACAAGGGGCATACTACTCTGGCGGAGGGAGTGGGATTCGAACCCACGACCCCGGTCATCCCAGGGCAAGCGCTTAGCAGGCGCCCGCACTAGTCCACTATGCGATCCCTCCCTAGCCGTGGGCAGGTAATATTTTTAACATAGTCATTGTATCACAACGCTTTATTCTGCTCAAAGGGGTTTTCGGATTCTTTTGTGACCTATCCCCCTGACCCCCTTCCCTTGTTTATTTTGTTAAGGGAAGGGGGGTTAAATAAGAGAGGGGGCGAAGCCCCCTCTCTAAAATCTCTCTCCCTTTAGAATTTAAGGAGAGTAGAAAAGAGGCGAAGTCCCGCTAACATAAATAATTCCCCTTCTCTTGAAGGAGACTAACTTAATGGGGCGTCTAAGAGGGGCGTCAGCCCCTCTTTTTAATATCTTCCCCCTCTCCCTTTGAGGGAGAGGGGGACTAAGGGGGTGAGGTTAATAAACAATCTTATTGTGGGCTGTTTTATCGTGTGCTATTATGGGGCATAAAGTGAACATGGAGATAGATGTTTTAATTGATAAAGACCTTAAGGGAAAGCTTGAGATGAGCTGGCTACGGGGTATGGCCGAGCAGGTCCTCACTTTCCAGGGCGTTGGCACTAATGTTGAGCTTGGTCTGGTTATTGCCACTCAGGAAAGGGTTAAGCAGCTAAATCGTGACTATCGGGGAAGGGATGAGCCGACAGACGTGCTTGCCTTTTCGGCCAGGGAGGAGGTTGGGGGAGACCTTCCTCCCTTTGTTCCACCCCCTAACGGTGTTCTCCACCTCGGGGAGGTGATTATCTCCTACCCTCAGGCAGTAATACAGGCGGAGGAATACCAGCATTCGGTAAAAAAGGAGATTTTAATTCTCATCATCCATGGCGTGCTTCACCTGCTGGGATATGAACATGACAAGCCGGAACTGGAGCTCAAGATGAGAGCCAGGGAGGCAGAGATTCTGAGCCATATTGGGGGGTTGGGGTGAGAGTCCTTGGTATTGCTGGTAGCCCGCGACGGGGTGGTAACACCGATATTTTACTGGCTGAGGTTATGAAGGGTGCTGCCAGCCGAGGGGCTGAGGTCAAGACTATTATCCTTAGCCGGCTTAAGATTGCCCCCTGCCAGCACTGTGATGGCTGTCTGGAGACGGGCAGGTGTAAGGTTAAGGATGATATGCAAATGGTCTATGATGAGCTGGTGATGGCAGGCCGAATAGTTCTGGCTTCGCCGGTTCATTTTATGGGGGTAACCGCCCAGACCAAGGCGATGATTGACCGCTGTCAGGCACTGTGGGTGAGGAAGTATAAGCTAAAACTGCCACCGTTGGGCGATAGGCAAGTGGAGAGAAAAGGGCTATTTATTTCTGTTGGTGGCACCAAGCAAGCCAATCTATTTGAGCCGGCACTGGCTACGGTAAAAAGCCTGTTCAAAGTCCTTGACATCGCTTATGCTGGGGAATTACTCTTCCCCGGGGTGGACGAGAAGGGGGCGATAGCCAAAAATCCTGAAGCCCTGCGCCAGGCTTTTCTCGCCGGGCAAAAGTTGGTAGAGGAATCTAAGGTTGAATAACTAGCGCGACAAAAGCTCAAATACAGATTGCACATTTCGTCAGAAAGTGCAACCTCTGAGGGTTAAAACGGAACACTAAATACCGTGGACACAGTTCTGTCGGTCTTATTAAGCCCGGTTGCGTCATGACCCTGCACGACCAGTTCAGAGGTTCTTGTCCCAGTCTTGATGCAATGTGAGTTGCCTACCCGCCCTTATTACGCTCCTCTTCCCTCAGCCTCTCAGCCAGCTTTGAAAGCAAAGACGAAAGCACAGCCACACAGTCCTCGTATGCTCCAATTCCGCAGCCAATAGGATCGGGAACCTCGCCCTTCTCCCCAACATACTCGGATAAGACGTAGGTCTTCTCAGCCGCCCCTGGGTATCGGGACACAACTACTTGCTTCTGCCTGGCTTGCATCACCAAGATTAAATCCGCCCACTTAACTAGCCTACCTACAAGAAGCTTTGATTGGTGATTACTCAAATCTAAGCCATATTCCCGCATAAGCCGGATAGCATTTGGTGTTGCTGGAGCCCCCCCTGCAATGGCACCAGCGGAGTCCACTTCGACTCCCGCGGACCGAAGTGACGGGTCTTTGGTCAGAGTGTCTTTGAAGAGAACCCGTGCCATAGGACTCCGGCATGTATTTCCAGTACAAACGAACAGGATATTCCTAATCATTGTTTAATCAGGGATTTCCCATATTAACCCGTCGAGCTATGCTAAAACCCTGCTCGCTGGCTGTCAAGTCTCTATAGTGAGCCTGAACTAGCCCTTGCCAGGTCTACTGAGGGATAGGCCGTTATAACGATGGACTCAATGTGCGGCTTTATCTCTTTCACGTCTCTTAGTACCTGAATCTCGCCTTTTCTGGCAGTCTCACATCCACGATAAGAATATTGAAGTCCTGCTTCTCTATCAGTTCCAGCGCTTCTTCACCCGTCTCTGACTATAATTCTTGCCTCCTCGGGGATAGGAGGAGGAACTGGCTCAGCAAGAATCCTTTTTACCGCGCCAAAGCGAGGGGGACAAACTTGGAAGCAAATTCCACACCCTATGCATTTCTCTTGGTCGATGACATGAATCTGATTCTTGCCACCTATGATCGCCCCTACAGGACATTTCCTAAGGCAAATCATGCAGGCCTTGCACTTATCTGGGTCAATATAGTATGAGGTTAGCTTCTTACGGACATAACTTTCAACTGCTTCAAGATCTAGTTTTAACTGCTCTAGCCCTTTTCCTTCGCCTATCCCAAGAGGTCCTAACTCCTTTAGCTGCTTGGTGAAGTTGGTAACAATTTCGGCAAAACGAATTCCTTCAGAAGCAGACACCCATTCAATCCGCAATCTTTCTGGGTTCAACCCTATCTGTTCCAGTAATTTTTTACACAGATTTGTCATATTTAATGCTTCGTAATTCCCTTCCGTGACATAATGGCATTCACCAAGCCAACAACCGCCGATAAGCACTCCGTCTGCTCCTTTTGAGAAAGCCCGGAAAATGAATGCCGGGTCGACTCTGCCGGAGCACATCACCCTTATCACCCTTATATTAGTGGGGTATTGATATCGAGAAACTCCGGCAAGGTCCGCCCCTGCGTAGCAACACCAATTACATAAAAGCCCTAAAATCTTTGGTTCAAAATCGTATCTTACAACCATTTATTAGCTCGCTCCTAAAGAGTAACCCTACTTTGTTCATTAGTGGACTTCTACAAGGGCTGGAAACGCCGCGTCAATTTCGGCAAAGATCTGCTCATCAGTATAGTGTTTCAAGGAAATAGCCCCTGTTGGACATTTTGCATTACAGAGACCATCTCCCTTACAGAGGACGGGAATAACCCTAGCCTTTTTGCCTTGTGGTGTATCATGAAGCTCTATAGCCCCGTATTTACAAACTGACTGACACTGACCACACCCTACGCACTCACTCTCATTTACCTCACAAATAGCACCAGAGGCTGTGACTGAATCCTTTGAAAGAATGGTTGCAGCCCGGCCGGCAGCTCCGTAAGCTTGGCTAATCGTTTCCAATATATGCTTGGGATAGTGAGCCATCCCGCACAGGAAAACGCCATCTGCAGCAAAATCAACAGGTCTTAATTTTACATGGGCTTCTAAGAAGAAACCATCCGGGTTCAAAGGTACCTTGAATAACCGGGATATTTCATTACTTGTTGCTGAAGGAATAACGGCGGCAGCTAAAGCGAGTAAATCGGCATCTATAGCAATCTTCTTACCTAAAATAGGATCGGTCACGGTAACCCTTAGAATACGCTGGCCACCCTCTTCAACAACTTCCACCTGGGGTTTATCATCTGGCTCATAGCGGATGAACTTCACCTCTCGGTTCGCCGCTTCCCGGTAGTAATCCTCTTTAAACCCATAAGTTCTCATATCCCGATAGATAATGTAGATATCCATCTCGGGATTTTTCTCTTTTAGTTTCAAAGCGCATTTTATAGCCTGACTGCAACATACCCGGCTGCAATAATTTCTGTCTTTTTGTCGGCAACCTACACATTGAATCATCACCAGGCTCTGGGAGTTAATCACCCGCGGTTCCCCTTTAGCGATTTGCTCCTCTAACTCAAGGAGGGTCAATACCCTGTCATCTTTCCCGTAAAGGTACTCGGTAGGTTTATATTCTTCAGCACCAGTAGCGATGATGGTTATTCCATGGTGTATCTCCTTGACCCTTCCTCCAGACGTCACCTTAGTTATGAAATTCCCCACATAACCGGAAGCCTCTGTGATGGTAGAATCAGTAGATACATGAATTAAGGGGTGTTGGTAAACTTTGCGTATAATATCACTCAAATATGCTTGAACATCCACCCCTTCCAGGGTGTAATGAATTCTTCGAGCCATTCCCCCCAAGTCTGTATCCTTTTCCACCAGGTAAACCTCAAATCCCTGGTTGGCTAAGCTCAGAGCACTGGTCATTCCGGCCACGCCTCCTCCGACTACTAACCCCCTTTTATCGACCGGCAGCTCAAATTCCTGTAAAGGCTGTAAAAGGGCAGCTCGGGCTACCGACATCCGAACTATATCCTTTGCCTTTTGGGTGGCATTTTCCTTTTCTCGAGAGTGAACCCAGGAGCAATGTTCTCTTATGTTTGCCATTTCAAAGAAATATGGATTAATTCCCGCCTCGCGAAGCGTATCCCGGAATAATGGCTCATGTGTCCTGGGGGTACAGGCGGCGACAACCACACGATTGAGCCCTTTTTCTTGGATTGTTTCTGCTATTTGCCGGGCAGCATCAGTAGAACACGAAAAAAGGTTTTCTTGAGCGTGGACAACATTGTCTAAGGTAGAAGCATATTCAACTACCGAAGGAACATCCACCACTCTTCCGATATTGGCTCCACAATGACACACAAAGACCCCCACCCTGGGTTCCTCACCTGAGACATCCCTTTCCGGTGGATATTCCCTTTCTCTGGCCAGCTTCCCTCGCCGGTAGGCAAGGAGTTGACCCAAAAGGGCATCAGCCCCGCTGGCGGTCATAACCGACTCGGGGATATCTATAGGACCCTGGAAGGCTCCGCTTACAAAAATTCCCGGGCGAGAGGTCTCAATAGGGTTAACAGGATTGGTTTTACAGAATCCGTAAGAATTGAGTTCGATGCCGAACTTATCAGCCAATTCTTCCACATCATCAGGAGGGTTCAACCCAACAGATAATACAACAAGGTCGAATTCCTCTTCCTTTACTCCTTCCCCGTCAGTAGAGTATTTTATGGTTACATTCTTGCTTTCTGGCAGCTCTTTCCCTATTGATACGTAGCTTCTTATAAATCGAACCCCGGGAAGGCTTTCCGCTCTTTGGTAGAATCGTTCGAAGTCCTTGCCAAATGACCGAATATCGTTATGGAATATAGTAGCCTCGATCTCACTGTCATGGTCTTTTGCCAGAATCACCTGCTTCTGGGTATACGTGCAGCATACGGCTGAACAATAGCTGTTACCGCCCGGGATAACCTGTCTGGAACCGACGCACTGAATCCAGGCTATCTTCTTTGGATGTTTCCTGTCAGAAGGGCGCCTTATCTCACCTTCGTAAGGCCCGGTGGCACATAATATCCGTTCAAAGTCAAGACTGGTTACCACGTTCTCCATCTTTCCGTAGCCATAGTCGCCTCTCAGCTTAGGGTCAAATATCTCATAGCCCGGAGACAGAATTATCGCCCCTACCTCTACTTCTACCTTCTCCTCCTTTTGATGAAGATCTATGGCGTCATTCTTACAGACTCCTATGCAAATGTTACATTTTTCGTCTTGAAGGAAAAGGCAGGTTTCAGGGTCTATATAAGTGACAAGCGGAACTGCTTGAGAAAAGTATATATGGCTGCATTTACTAAAAGATAAGTTTTGATTATATCTATCGGGGACCTTAACCGGGCAGTACTCAGTACAGGTAGTACAACCCCGGCATTTATCATCTAAAATGTATCTGGGCTTTTTAATCAGGGTTACCTTGAAGTTTCCTGCTTCTCCTTCTACCCTGTCAACTTCAGTATAGGTCAGGATGTCTATATTGGGATGTCTACTGCATTCAATAAACTTAGGAGATTCAATGCACATAGAGCAGTCATTGGTGGGAAAGGTCTTATCAAGCTGGGCCATCTTGCCACCAATAGCCGGTGATTTATCAACTAAGTAAACCTTAAAGCCCATATCAGCTAGGTCAAGGGAGGCTTGAATACCGCTGATTCCTCCACCGACAACCATAACATCGCCGATATTACTTTCTGCAGGACTATTAACAGTTTGTCCTTCAACTGTTTCTTTTTCCACTTCTCTTCGTCCTTATCAGGTTTCTTCGGTTCCCTAAATCACTTCTTGGATAATTTCTGTGATGTCTTTAATCTCTATGACTTCACTATCCTCCAGGGTTAACCTGCTATCCTCAAAATTGATGATGCAATATGGGCAGGAAGTAACCAGCACCTCAGCCCCGACCTCAATAGCTTGTTCCAATCTGAGGTCGGAGAATCTTTCACCCTTTGGAGTGTCCATCCAAATCCTGCCTCCTCCCCCTCCGCAACAGAGACTATCTTCCCGCGAATCAGCCATCTCAATCAGTTCTAAACCGGGTACCTTCTTTAAGACCTCTCGGGGTTCGTCATATATACCATTGTGCCTACCGAGGTAACATGGGTCATGATAAGTGATTTTCTTCCCATACTCCTTGCTGAGCTCGAGCCTTCCCTCATTAATAAGCTCGAATAGATATTGGGAGATATGAACCACCTCAAAGTTGACCTTAAATTCGGGATACTCGTTTTTGAAGGTGTGGTAGCAATGGGGGGAAGAAACAAGAATTTTATGCACCCCGTTATCTATAAAAGTTTTAATGTTTTCCCTGGCTAAGCGTTTGTATAATTCCTCATCGCCCGTCTTGCGGATGCTTTCTCCGCAGCAATTCTCCTTGGTACCCAGTATCCCAAAATCTACCCCTGCCCTGTTAAGGATGTTGGCTGTGGCAGTAGCTACCTTCTTTAATCTTGAGTCATAGCTGAGGTAACATCCGGGGAAATATAAAATTTCCATCCCCTCGGTGAACGTTTTTACAGACAGACCTTCTGCCCAATCTGCCCTCTTTGCTCGTTCTTCACCCAAGGGGTTACCTTCAGCACCGAGGCTTGCACTTACGGTGTGGATTGGAGCAGGAGAAATCCCTGCTTCCGAGGCAATCCTGCGGAAGGATACACTAACGTCTATCGTTTCCACTCCCCTGGGGCACCGCTGAGGACATCTTCCGCAGGTAGTACAACGCCACATATCTTCACCTTCTATCTCAGGCAAACCGAACGCAGCCTGTCTGACTATGTTGCGCATACTAAAGGTCCTAACCCTGTTCCACGGGCAAACAGTATCACATAATCCGCATTGATAGCATAATTTGAAGGCTTCTCCGCCAGCCTCTTTTATGGCATCTATTCCGTCTTTGAAGGGTGCTACAATCTCCACTATCTTTTTTAATCCTCTTCTTTCGCCTTAATGTTTTAGCCCTTTGCTAATCGGGTAACGGTATCCATTACCTTCTTCAATCCATGTTTTTTTACTAATGATTCTAATCCTATCTCCATCTCCTCCGGCTTCTCTTCTTCTTCCCCTTCCTCTTCCCTTTCTTCGTAAGTCAGGGCATCAGATAAGCACCACTGAACACATAACGGCTCTGGTAGTGGCGGTTCTTCTTCACACATATCACATTTTAGAGGGAGATCGGAATCAGGGTCTTTGAAAAGCTCCCTGGATGGGCAGGAAGCCCTGCAGAAGCTACACTCGTCATATTCCTTTCCGTCAATCGTATAAATGTCTCTGCCATTACATTCGGCTTCAGTATACTCACCGGCAATTACCGGAACATAAATATCTTTTAGTGGATCAAAAAGCAGCCGAATCCGAGACCTCTCCGGATTAGTGCTGCTATATTTTGGCGCAGCGTGAAAGGCGGAGCAGACTACCTCACATGCCCGGCAACCATTGCATTTATCAACATCGATCTTGATTACCTTAACTTTTTTCATTTTTAAAGATCCCTCTTAGTTCTGAGCCTTCGCTTTTTTGCTTTTTGGGGAATCCTGCTTAGTTACCTTGACTTTTTTCTCTTTATAAATCCCTCTTTGTTCTAAGTCTTCGCTAACGTAATCCAAACCTAATTCGTGCAAGGCCTCTTTAGTAGGAATACCTTCATTATTCCATCCCTTAAATTTATAATACTCGTCAAGCAGTTTAGCTTCCATCTCAGGGAATCTCTTCCTCCAATGGTCCTCTGGAGGACGCTCGTCCTTTCTCCTTAAGCCTCTTCTTACATTAATGGCTCTAATTAAAGTTCGGTTCCTTTTAGCTATTTGCCATAGTTTAGCTTCATCAATATCCATTCCGGTCGCAAATGAGATTAAACTCGGTAAATTGTGTATATGATACGGAGGCTTAATGGGAAATGATGACAAACCGGCGCATATCCCGGTGGCGTCGTCAATGTAATGCATAGTCTCTTGCCATTCAACAAGTTCACAAGATGCTTCAATAGTTGGGTAATATGGAAGTGAGCGTGGCTCCCAGTTCAAGACAAATTCCTTAAACTCTTCCTTAGGAACCTGGATCCAATCCTTTACAAACTCCTCTCTCTCCTCTTTAGTAAGAAAAGGCGCCTGGGGTATCTGCCCTTCAATTTGGGTAATGTTGATTTTCTCACCTGTGGACCACATGATATAATAAATAGGGTTCAGCACCCCTAGTTTGATAGGGATCTGCTCATGTTTCTTAATAGTATTATGATCGTAGGCCTCAGCCCCCTTGCCAATCTTTTGGGCCGCCCAATAAACACCATTAGCCAAAACATCTCCAATCCCTTCTCGCCGAACAATTTTGTCAAGCAACCAGAAGAATCTCTCCTCGTTATCGGACGGAAATCCTGGCAGGTCCTGGTCAGTCAAAATGCCAGCTTCATAAAGCTCAAGGGCGAAGGCCATAACTTGCGGGGTTGTGTATCCGTCCACTCCATACTCCTGAGCAAGACCAGCGATTTTAAAACCAAAATCCAGGTCTGACATGGCCGCCATTGTATAAGTAAGTTTCGAGTAGCATTTCATCATGTATCTTGGAAGTTTTGGGTGGGTAATTATTCCCCCGCATTTCATCGGACAGTTATAGCAACTTATTAGCCGCTCCACCGCTTTGTCCTGAATCTCCCTCCACTGCTCTTCGATTTCCTTGTTCCAAAAATCCTTTCTCCGGTGACGCGCATTTCCCCAGGCGAAACTGGCAGTGTGCCACTGCTCATCATGTATTGCCATCTCTTGGGGTGACCCAAGCCCGGCTAAAATGGGCGGTACCCCCTTAATTGGATTATCTGCTCGGTATTGTATATATTTCAGCACTTCGTTGCATAACTCAAAAAATTCAGCCGGTCGGGCAACAAGGACGTCCTTTGTTCCACGAACAGCTATCGCCTTTAACCCTTTGTCTCCCATAACGGCGCCTATTCCTCCTCGGCTGGCACTGGCCCTGCCCTGCTCGATGGAGGCAAAATAGACCCTATTTTCACCGGCCAGGCCAATAGTAGCCACATGGGCTTTGGGCTCCTTTAACTCCTGTCGAATAAGTTCTGCAGTTTCAATAGAGCCTTTACCCTGCAAATGAGAGGCATCACGTATTTCTACTTTGTCATTGTTTATCCACAAATAAACCAGATTGGGGGACCTGCCACGAATGATTACTTTGTCATAACCGGCATGCTTCAATTCTGGTGCCCAAAATCCCCCCATTATTGAATATGCCATTAACAAAGTCTGAGGAGAAAAGGAAGAAACAATGGTACGATTAGCACCAGGAGCAGGTGTGCCAGCTAAAAGGCCAGCGCTAAATATTAGTAGATTATCAGGAGAAAAGGGTTCAACTTCAGGGGGAACCCTATCCCATAATATCTTGGCGTTAGTACCTAGACCTCCCAGGTGAAGTTCAGTCAATCTTGGGTCAGTCCCTTCCTTCTCAATGCTTCCTCGGGATAGATCAATCTCTAAATTAACCCCTGTCTCTGCGTACCTCATTTTTTACCCCCTTAGGTTACTTAGCCTCTAAATAACCCTTCCGATTAAGAATGATACGACACTCTATCTGCCCTTGTCAGCGCTCCGTTTTGCTCCCGTTCCCAGAGGGAAACCGGAAGGTGGATTCCCGCCTCTATAAGGTCTTGCGTGAGTGCCTTTGGGCCCTTCTGTTTTAGCCCTCCTTGCGCCTCGGTAGTCCTTGGACACTGAGTCGAAGTATTCATTGGCTTTCTCGGCGAGCGAATCGTGGTATTCATTAAATAGAGCAGCTGCCTGGGGACGCAGCCAATTCTCGGGCAAAAGCTCCTGGGGCAAATCAGGATCCAAGAAGGGGAGCTTGCGATATTCATGAATTAAGTTGAATCTCTCCACAAAACATTCACTGGGCTCAACATTTTCACCAGCTTGAAGGCGCTTAAGGTGATATTCCAGCTTAGGACGATATTTAGCTATGAAGTTAGCATACCTCTCGTGTATTCTACCCAAATCCCAACACCGGGAAACTATCTTCTTGGGATCGGCGGAACCTTGATGTTTGGCTTGGAACATTTGAATGTACTCCTTGATTTGAAGCCTCTCGGCTAAATCTTCCACCTCTTTAGTCAGGTCATAGGGCGATATCCAGGTAGCCTCGCTTAAGGGCCCGTATCCCAGCCAACTCAGCTCAAGGCGCAGGCGATCCCTCGCCTCTCTTCTTCGCTCAGGAACGGAGTAGATAACTATGTTCCAACTTCCGTCCCATTGATTGTTCTTTCGCACAAAAATGCGCTGTGTTCCTTTAGTCAATAAACTATGGCCGTTCTCCGTTAGCGAATAATAACTCTTCTGTTCCTCTCGCCGCACTTTAAGCAAACCCGCCCGGCACATCCTTGATACCGCTGACCTGATAGCCTGTTCCGACAGGCCAAAATTGCTGAGCAGTCTGACTAGACTACCAATCCCGATCTCACCACTCTTATGCAGCACATAATCACCATAGAGGGTCAGCATGGCTGCTCTAGGACGAAACACGGTATGTCTCATATTCGGTATTGCGTTAATTTTACGCTATACTTATATTTTATCATTTACCTACTGCCTCGTCAAGCCCCCAAATAGCCCTGCTAATAATATCTACTCCCGTCAACGAACTGTGTTCTCGAATGTGTCAGAATATACATATAGCGTTAAATAAACGACATATTCTATAATGATAATAGCATGTAACGTCAACCATGTCAATACTTTTTTGCTTAGCAATTCTTCAAAAAATTGTTTGAACCGAAGCTAGCCAGCCAGCCTTAAAGCCGTTATACTTAGAGAAAAAGCTGGAGGCCCCATAAAGTTGAACAATGGGTAGGTTATCCTAGAGTCAGCACTTTAACCAGCCTCATATAAATTCCGGAGGTAAAATGTCAAAAGATAGAAGCCTAGAGTGGGTTGAATATACAAAGGTGAATGCAGAAGTTACTAAGGCTAAGGAAAGAGTAGTAACAGAACTCGGTTTATCAATTATCATAAACGGAAGGCATTTTGCCACAGCGATGATAACGCCTATGATGGAGAAGGAGTTTATCATTGGGCATCTATTTGGGCAGGGAATTATAGAAAATATTGTTGACATAGAATCAATAACAGTAAAAGATAATATAGCTGAGGTAACTTTGCTCAGGAAAGAAGATAAGGCAAAATGGTCTCCGGAAATACATTCTGATTTTAAGGTTAGTAGGGAAGATATATTCGATGGTGTCAACGCGATCCTAAAATCTAAAATATATGCCGAAACCGAAGCCATACATTCAGCTGGACTGTTTAAACGAGGGGCAGAACCAATTTGCATAGCAGAAGACGTTGGAAGGCACAATGCACTAGACAAAGTGATAGGCTATGCATTGATTAATAAGATTGATTTTAGAAATACATTTGCGGCCTCAACCGGAAGGATGGTCTCTGACATGGTGTCAAAGATTTGCCGAGCGAATATTCCAATTGTGGCGACAAAGACTGCGGTAACAAAGTTGGGAGTCGAAATTGGTGAAAGGTGTGGATTGACAATTATAGGATTTGTAAGGGATATAGGGATGAAGATCACCACAGATACGGATGTAAGAATTACAACTGAGAGAGGAATGAAAATTTACACAAATCCCAAAAGAATACTTTGTTGATAGAACCGATTGATGCGCACGGTCTACCAAACAGGACTTGAACTCTGCTTTGTCATTGCACAGTAAGCCAAATTGTGAAATCACATTTCCTATTTGTGTCAAACTTGTCTTCTAATCAATGTTAGCCTCGGGCAGTGCCAATAAGGTCAGTTAGGTTATCTATCCCTTCTTTTTTCATAAATTGTTCAATCCCCTCAAGGACATCAAGGGGAGCGCGGGGGTTAGCAAAGCTGGCTGTGCCTACCTGAATAGCACTGGCTCCAGCCATAATGAACTCTAAAGCATCGCTTGAGGTGGTGATGCCGCCGCAGCCAATGACTGGCACATTTACAGCGCCAGCCACCTCATATACCATATATAGTGCTACCGGTTTTATCGCCGGTCCAGATAGACCTCCGGTTATACCACCAAGTAAAGGTCTACGCCGGGTAATGTCAATAGCCATGCCCTTTAGGGTATTGATTAGGGATATAGCATCGGCTCCGGCTTCAGCCACCGCCTTAGCCACCTCGGCAATATCAGTGGTATTTGGGGTTAGCTTGACCAGCACCGGCAGGGAGGTTGAGGCTTTAACCGTGGCAGTTACCTCGGCGGCTGATTCAGGATTAGCGCCAAACTCAGCACCACCGCCTTTAATGTTGGGACAGCCAATGTTTATTTCAATACCGCTGATTCCAGCTACTCCATCCAGTTTCTCAGCCAGCTGGGCGTAGTCATCAATGGTTTCCCCGACGATATTGACAATGACTGGCACGCGCCAGGTTGCCCAAATTGGCGCCTTCTCCTTGGTTACGGCTTTAACGCCGATATTCTGCAGCCCAATTGAATTGAGCAGACCACAGGGTGTCTCTGCCAGCCGTGGCTGTGGATTTCCCTCTCTTGGCTTGAGGGTAGTTCCCTTGCATACGATAGCCCCCAGCCTTTGAATATCAAATATATGGCTATACTCGGTGCCATAGCCGAAGGTGCCCGAGGCAGTCATCACCGGGTTAGCCAGTAATAAGCCTCGTTTATTTTTCGGTGCCAGTTGAACCGCAAGATTCATATATCACTCCATCTTATCCACCAGTCTATAGTTCAATTCCGACTATTGGCGCTAGCATAAGGAATAGACCCAAACAAATCATCAAGATAGCGGCAATCGTGGGAACAAAGCGCTCGTATCTGCTTTTACTGATGACGCTGGTCAGGCTTCCCATGACTAAACCGAGAGGAATTAGACCTATAGTAGTGCCCAAACCGAAAACAAAAACGGTGGCTGTGCCAAGCCATATGTTACCGGTAGAGGCAGCCCATATCAATACTGCCACTTCGACGGGGCAGGGTGGTAGCCCTCGCACTATACCGAGACCCAGGATGGTGTACCAGCGTGTCAGCTTCGGGTTAGTGTCGACAACAGCCTCGCCGTGATGATGGCCGATGTGAACTAGTTCCCCACCCCTCAGCATAAAAACACCGAAGACCAGGGTAATGGCGCCGGCGGTGAGCTCAAGAGGGGCTTTTATAGCCTCAAGCCAGGTTACGCCAACATAGGAGAGGATAAATCCCATTACGGTATCTACTAGCGCCATTCCCAGACCATACAACACTACCAGCCCGATGGCGTGTACTAGTTTTTTAGTCGCCCAGAAAACAAATAGGGAAACGACTGCCTTATCCTCACAGGGCTCGAGGGTATGGGCTAGCCCTAGAAGGAAAGCAGCTGCCAGACCTAAATTGGCGATATCCATTGTCTAAAACCTTCGGTTTGCTCCTCACTTCCTCTGAGTTTATCATATTGGAAATTATTCTCAAAATAACTGGGTGTTTAAGAGGGTAAGGGGTGGTAAATAATCTCTTAGGGGGCGTTGACCAAATAAAGCAAATAGGATACACTGAGTATATGGTATACTCTGCCAACAATCACTGGTGTGGGCAGGCAGTGGATACCATTCGTCAGTTACGTGTGATGCTGGATTGACCTCTTTATGCAATCGTTGCCGTGATAATTGCCAGGTATAAATGCTTACCTGTTAGCATAGGTAGGCGGGGGGGAGGAAAAGATGACCTTGGGCTTCAATCTACTTCGCTCTCGTCTTGAGCGCGCGCGAAAGCAGTTAATTGAGGAATTAGAGCAACTAAAATCTACCGTTCGCCCTGCTGATGAAAGGCGAGAGGGTAGCCCTTTTGGCAAGAGGGAGGAGGAGGCTACTGAGAGCTTTGAGCTAGAGAAGCGGCTGACCTTGGAGAAGCGTATTAGGGAGCGGTTAGCCGAGGTGGAACACGCTTTGCAAAAGTTTGAAGACGGAACCTATGGTTTATGTGATAGTTGTGGTCAACCGATAGACCCTGCCCGGCTGGAAGCACTGCCTCAGGCTAGCCTGTGCTTGAGCTGTAAGACGCTTCAGGCAAAGAATGCGAAGGGTAAGTAGTCTCCAAGGTAGGCGCGGAATGTGGTCTTTTTTCCTTACCGCGTTACTGGTGGTGGTTGCCGACCAGCTCAGCAAGCTATGGATAAGGTCTAATCTTGATATAAGGCAATCGCTATTTGAGGCGGGATTCTTTCAGATAGCCCGTTTTCCCCCTAACACCGGAGCCGCCTTTGGCTTATTTCAAGGTCAGTCATTTGCCTTAACCATAGTGGCTATAGTCGGTATTGCCTTTCTCCTGGTCTATGCCCTTATTATTCGCCCCCGGTTCTTACTTTTAGACAGTCGGCTCGCTAGGATAGCCTTGGGCTTAGTTCTCGGCGGGACAATAGGTAATCTAATTGACCGGCTGTGCTTCGGCGGCGTTACCGACTTCATCAGCATTGGCTGGTGGCCAGCATTCAATATTGCTGATTCGGCTATAGTTGTCGGCGTTATTATATTTGCCTATTCCCTACTTCTCTTAGCCAAGAGACACTGATTTATCGGTCTAATGATGGATAAGGCATATAGTTTTATTGCTGAGAAGCCGGGTGTTCGTCTGGATAAATATGTTTGCGACAAGTTTGCTGAGCTGTCTCGGACTCGCATCCAAAGGCTTATTGCTGATGGCTATATCACGGTCAATGAGCATGTGGCTAAGGCGGGGCTTAGGCTTAATGCCGGCGACAGGCTGAGGGTTATCCTTCCCCCCGTCCCGCCCAGCCCGCTGACCCCTGAGGCTATTCCACTAAATATCATTTATGAGGATGACGACCTTCTGGTTATAGACAAGCCGGCAGGTCTAACTGTTCATCCCGCGCCGGGACACCCCGCTCATACCCTGGTTAATGCCATTCTGTCCCGCTTTCCTCACCTGGCGGCTCTTAGTGACTCACTACGACCGGGAATTGTGCATCGGCTGGACAGGGATACCTCAGGGGTGATGGTGGTGGCTAAGAACAGCCTGGCTCAGGCTGACCTTGCCGAGCAGTTTAAGGCTCGCTCCGTGGTAAAAGCCTATCTGGTACTGGTTAAGGGGCGTCTGACGCCGGAGAATGGCGTTATTGAGGCACCTATCGGACGTGACCCCCGCCACCGAAAGAAGATGGCAATAGTCGCTAAGGGCAGGGAAGCCCGCACCGAATATCGGGTAGTCAGGTATATCGGCGACTATACTCTGCTTGAAGTTATGCCTGAGACCGGGCGCACCCACCAGATAAGGGTTCATTTTTCGGCTATCGGCTATCCGGTGGTGGGGGACAGGGTATATGGGGTGAAGTCCTCGTATTTATCACGGCAGTTCCTGCATGCCTCCCGCCTTGGCTTCAAGCTCCCCTCTACTGGTGAATATATGGAGTTTGAGTCCGAGCTCCCGTCTGATTTGGCGCAGGCGCTGGAGGATATAGCCTAGATTTTTTGAGACCCATCCCCCTGCCCCCTTCCCTTGGGTATTGATGAAGGGAAGGGGGTTTTAGTAAGGGAGGGGGCGAAGCCCCATCCCTTTTTCTTCTCCTCCCCCCTAGAATGTTAGCAAGTGGGGTGGTAGAATGGGGGTAAGATGGGCAGTCACTTGATTGAAATATTTAAGGACGAAGCGCTTATCAGCAAAATCAAAAGGCGCTTACCTTACTTCTATCAGCTTGCCGCGTTAGAAAGCTCAAGGGCTGGGAAAATCGGGATGGAAGTAGGCTCTCTCCGTGAAAAGATTATAGTTGCTTTGCTCATTTACAAATTTGGAGAGAGTAATGTCAGAACAGATATTCCCATTGTAGAGTCACAGGTTGACGTCGAGTTGTTTGGGCGGCCTATTTCTGTAAAAACAATTACTGGGAGAGGGTTTGGCGGAGTCAAACTGATATGGACTGTGGACGCCCAGAAAGCCAGGGAATTTCGTGCAAATTATTATCCACGCTGTGATATTTTACTTATACAGATTGTTTGGAATGGTAAGGGAGGATTTTATTATATACCTTTAGAAGCCCAGGAGAGGCTATTTAAATCTATGGGGAGGGGAAAGTATATTAAACTTCCTATAGCTGGGACAAATCCAAGAGGTGTTGAAATTACCCAAGAAGCTTTATCGCAATTAGTGCAGGACAAGGAAACTAAAGTTATTGAAATGAACTGGCGCAGGTCAGAAATAGATTATCATCCGTATAAGAGATGGGTTGATTATTGGAGGGAGGAATGAGGAGAAGAGGCACACAAACAAGTCCCTTTGGCTCACCGGGGAGGATAAATCATGACTCAACCGCCTTTTATGCCAGCAAGTTATACGAGGGCTTGCCAGCAGAGCAAAGAGCCGAATACATGGAAGTTCCTATTCCATCTCAATTTTTAGATAAAATCTTTTGTAAAACTAGCGAAAACATGGAGGAATTGCCCGCTAATAGTGTCCATCTGATGGTTACTTCCCCCCCATACAACGTCGGAAAAGAATATGACGAGAACTTGACGCTCGAAGAATATAGACGATTTTTAAAGCGTGTATGGGGAGAGGTTTATAGGGTGCTCGTTCCAGGAGGTAGAGCTTGTATCAATATCGCCAATTTAGGCAGAAAACCTTATATTCCCCTCCATGCTTTTATTGTGGAAGATATGTTAGAGTTGGGCTTTTTGATGCGGGGTGAGGTTATCTGGAATAAGGCTTCTAGTTCCAGTCCTTCTACTGCTTGGGGAAGCTGGCTTTCGGCTGCTAACCCAACCTTAAGGGATATCCACGAATATATATTGGTTTTTTCCAAAGGTGTGTTTAGCAGAGAAAATGCCAACCGGAGACGGAGCACAATTTCCAGAGAAGAATTTCTGGAGTTCACTAAAAGTGTGTGGAAATTTCCAGCAGAGCCAGCCCGTGGGGTTGGGCACCCAGCGCCGTTCCCTGTAGAACTACCCTACAGGTTGCTCCAACTTTATACCTTTGAAGGAGAGGTAATTCTAGACCCATTTATAGGGAGTGGTCAGGCTGCAATAGCAGCCATAAAGACAAATCGTCATTATGTGGGATACGAGATAAACGAGGAATATGTGAAATTAGCAGAAAGGCGAATCAAAGACTTTCTGCTGGAATTTAAGTCTCCAAAATGATTTGAATCTTAAGGAAGATGAACCAACCAGTCAGAGTGCGTTACGCCCCCAGCCCCACCGGCTACCCCCATGTGGGCAATATCAGGACGGCTTTGTTTAACTGGCTGTTTGCCCGCCACCACGGTGGTAGCTTTATTGTCCGCATTGAGGATACCGATGTCACCCGTAAGGTTAAGGGGGCAGTGAAGGCTATCCTTGATGGGCTGCGGTGGCTGGGTCTTGACTGGGATGAGGGACCGGAGGTGGGGGGTAAATATGCCCCTTATATCCAATCACAACGCCTGGAGATATACCGTGAGCTAGCCGAGCGTCTCGTCTCGCAGGGGGATGCCTACTATTGCTACTGCTCCCCCCAAGACCTTGAGAAGATGCGGGCGGAGCAGGTTAAGCGTAAGCAACCCCCCGGTTATGACCGGCGCTGTCGTAATTTGAGCCAAAGGGAGCGGGCAAAAAGGGAGGCTGAAGGTATTACCCCGGTGGTTCGGTTTAAGACCCCGCTTGAGGGACAGACCAGATTTAGTGATTTAATTCGGGGGGAGGTGGTGTTTGACAACACAACTATTGATGATTTTGTCTTGCTTAAGTCTGATGGCTACCCCACCTATCATCTGGCTAATGTTGTTGATGACCACTTGATGGAGATAAGCCATGTCTTAAGGGCTGAGGAGTGGCTCTCAAGCACCCCCCGTCACCTGCTTCTATATCAGGCGCTTGGTTTTGAGCCACCACAGTTTGCTCACCTGCCGATGCTCCTGGGAACCGACCGCTCCAAGTTGAGTAAGCGGCATGGGGCAGTATCTATAACCCAATATCGTGAGCAGGGCTATCTACCTGAGGCTATGGTCAACTTCCTCGCCCTGCTCGGCTGGTCTCTGGATGATAGAACCGAGATTATTTCCCGGCAGGAGCTAATAGCTCACTTTTCCCTGGAACGAATCGGCAAGACCGGAGCCATATTTAACCGGGAAAAGCTTGACTGGATGAACGGGGTGTATATCCGTAGCTTAACCGCTGATGAGTTCTTTGAAGCTGCGCAACCTTACCTGATGACGGATATGTCCGCGGGGAAGGCATTAATATCAAGCGAAGAGTATGTGAGGGATATCCTGCCTCTCGTCCAGGAGCGAGCCCGAACCCTGGCTGAGGTTACCGAGCTGGCTCAATTTTTCTTCATTGACCAGCTTGACTACGAGCCTAGCTTGCTTATCGGCGAGAACATGAATCATCAGTCAGCCATTCAGGCATTAACGGTGGCTAAACAGAGGCTCAGCCCGCTAACCGGGTTTGACGCCAGTTCCCTGGAAGGTGTGCTCCGACCTCTGGCAGTGGAGCTGGGGCTGAAGACCGGTCAGCTCTTTGGCACGCTGAGGGTAGCCGTTACCGGGCGGATAGCCGCCCCACCCCTGTTTCAGACTATGTCTGTTTTGGGCAAGGAACGCTGTTTAAAGCGGATTGAAGCGGCGCTTCAGAGGCTATGAATAGGCAAGGGGATAGAGTTTCTGCCCTTTCTGGTTACCGTGTTCTTGATTTGACCGATGACAAGGGCATGCTCTGTTCTCGGCTTCTGGCTGATATGGGGGCGGAGGTTATAAGAATAGAAAAGCCGGGGGGTTCAGCTAGGAGCCTTTTTTATTGGGCGTCAAACCTCGGTAAGCGGGCTATAACCCTTGATATAAAAGCCAAGCCGGGGCAGAAGCTCTTCAAGCGGCTGGTTAAGACGGCTGATGTCCTGGTGGAAAGCTTTCCGCCGGGATATCTGGAGACGCTGGGTCTGGGCTACCCCGAGCTTAGTCAGATTAACCCCCGACTGGTTATGGCTTCCATCACCAATTTCGGGCAGAGTGGACCATATCGTGATTATAGGTCGTGCGATATAGTGGCCTCGGCTCTTGGGGGTCAGATGTATGTCTGTGGCGAGCCTGAGTCGCCGCTCAAGCCCTTTGGCAACCAGAGTCATTATCTCGCCTCGAGCTTGGCTGCCATTGGCATCCTGCTGGCACTATTCAAGCAGCATACTTCAGGCAGGGGTCAGCATATTGACATTTCTTTACACGAGTGTGTGGCGTCTGCCCTTGACCATGTCCTGGTGCGCTATTTTTATCAGGGCCTAGTGGCCAAGCGCCAGGGCAGTCTTCACTGGAATGGCGCCTTCCGCATCTTTCCCTGCCAGGATGGCTACATTCTGCTCTCCCTGTTTCACCAATGGGAAACGCTGGTGGAGTGGCTTGAGTCTGAGGGGATGGCTGAAGGCTTAGCTGATAAAAAGTGGCTGGATAGGGAATATCGGCTCCGGCACCTTGACCATATCATGGAGGTCTTGGAGCGGTGGACGAGAAGTCATACTGTAGCTGAGCTTGTGGAGCCGGGGCAATTAATGCGCTTCCCGTGGGCGGAGGTCACCTCAATATCAGGGCTGGTGAATAGCCCTCAACTTGCGGAGCGTAATTTCTGGGTTGAGGTGGGGCACCCGGAGACGGGCGAAAGATATAGGTTTCCCGGAGTGCCAGCTAAGCTAAGCCGCTCCCCGTGGCAGGTGGGAAGCCGGGTGCCCAAGGCTGGCGAGCATAATAAAGTTATATATCAAAAGCTGGGGCTATCAGAAAAGGAGATAGGGGCTCTGGTGAAGGACGGTGTTATTTAGCAATGAGAAGTGTGGAGCCAGGATATGTTGCTCTGTACCGGTCAGGGGAACTAGAGCGCCGTGCCTATGTGCTTGAAGCACGGTTAAGCTCCTGCGATATATGTCCGCGGGAATGCGGTGTCAATCGTCTGAAGGGGGAACCGGGGTTTTGTCACTCGGCTCGCCTGCCAATTGTCGCTACGGTCTGTGCTCACCATGGAGAGGAACCGGTCATTTCAGGGAGTAGGGGGTCGGGGGCAATATTCTTTGGTAACTGTAATATGAGGTGTGTCTATTGCCAGAATTATCAGATTAGCCAGGACTGGGCAAGACAAAAGTCTAAGGAAATGGATTGCTATACTCTCGCTGAACGTATGCTCTACCTTCAGGATGAACTTGGATGCCACAATATCAACTTTGTTTCCCCGTCGCACTTTGTCCCCCAGCTAGTTCGGGCGATACTGGAGGCAGTGCCTATGGGACTTCGGCTACCGCTAGTCTATAATACCTGTAGCTACGATTCCATTAAGTCTTTGATAGCGCTTGATGGCATAATAAGTATTTACCTGCCGGACCTGAGGTATGCCTCTGATAAATGGGCCAGAAAGTTTTCACAGGCTCCAGACTATGTAGCCCATGCCCGTGCCGCTATTCGGGAGATGTACCGGCAGGTCGGAAATGTAGTACTGAATGAGGCTGGGCTGGCTCAGAGGGGGTTGATTGTGCGTCACCTTATACTTCCCAATGGGCTGGCTGGTAGTCAGGACTCACTCACCTGGCTGGTTAGCGAGGTTTCTCCTACAGTTATAGTGAGCATTATGTCTCAATACTTTCCAGCGCATCGAGCTTCACGGGTTCCTTCTCTTTCAAGGATAATCTCATCAGAGGAATATAATGAAGTTATCGCGCTGGTAGAGAAGCTGGGGATAGGAAACGGCTGGATGCAGGAAATAGGTGCCTCACAAAATTACCTACCTGACTTCTCCCGTCAAGGTTATCCGTTCCCGGCAACGGAGGATGTTAAGAAGTGAGCCTCTATGCTTACCCTTTCCTTTTTCGCTTGGTAAAGGCAAAGCGAATCTTTTTGCCCTTAAGCTTGTCCTTCTTATTTACATTTTCAATAAATGTCTTAAGGTCGGGAAGGGGTTTAGCCGGTTTGTTTGCCACAGTGGTAACCTTTTTACTCTTAGTCATAGGTGTTTATTGTAGCACAAATTCAGGCGTAAAGCCAAATATTAGTTATCTACTTCACCCCCTGTTTTTAATTGGGTAACCTATCCCCCTGCCCCCTTCCCTTGGGTATTTATGAAGGGAAGGGGGTTAGGTAAGGGAGGGGGCTTCGCCCCCTCCCTAAAATTCCCTCCCTCTCCCCTTCATAAGGGGAGAGGGATAAAGGGTGAGGGGTTGGTAGACAATAGGGGAAGGAGGAAGGTATGGCACAGGCTAAGTTTGAGCAGTTTGGGGAGAACGCTAGACGGGACTATATGAAATTGCTTGACCTGCTTGGACGGGTTCTTGGCGCAGACAACCTTTCATCTTTTTTGGGCGATGATAATGAGAGGATATTAATCGCCCGCGGTCTAACTAACAAACTCCTCGAACATGCTGTTACCGCACTTTATCTTTCTCGTGGCACGAAGCAAAGCCTTCCGTCATTCGAATTTAATTTCTTTGATTCTGCATCAATAGATGTACTAACTAGGGCAGTATTTGAGGCATTTCTAACTTTCCACTACGTGTTCTATGAACCCAAAACAAAAGAGGAGAGGGATTATAGATATTGGTGCTATAAAGCAGCAGGAATTGCGGAGAGGCAGAATGCTCGCGTATCTACTGAGGAACATAGGCAGAAGCAAGCGGCAGAGAAGAAAGAGCTTGATGAAGTCCGTGAAAAGCTGAAGTTAAGCGCGATGTTTCAAGGTCTTACCAGTAAGCAAAAGAGGCAAATTCTGAAAGGTAAGTGGAGGCTAAAACCTTGGCGGGAGCTTGCCGTTGATGCTGGGTTGAGCGAGACGCTAGCCTCAGATACGTATAGGCATCTATCTGGTCGAGTCCACTCTAGTAGTCTGAGTGTTGTTCAAACGATAGGAGATCATGTAGATAGAGAGGACAAACAGGTTATCAGTAGTTCAATAGGTATTATAAATGTGGTAATTGCTAACATGATCAAGGAATATTGCGGGTTATTTCCGAAGGCACAGGAGGTTTTGAGTAGGAACAGTACGGGGAGTGGTATTGTGAATTGGTGGATTCAAATAGACCGCACTTTGGACGAGTTTAATAAATGACTAACCAACCCATCTTACAAAACATCCGCATCCTTGATTTTTCTTGGGTGCTGGCTGGACCTTATGCCACCAGAATCTTGGCTGATTTTGGCGCTGAGGTGATTAAAATCCAGCCGCTTCTGCCTGAGGCAGAGGATAAATTTAGCCGCGGCTACTATAACACCTGGAACCGTAATAAGCTGGGCATTACCTTAAACCTTAATAGACCGGAGGGGATAGCTCTGGCTAAAAGGCTGGTGGCGGTAAGCGATGCTGTGGTGGAGAATTTTACTCCACGGGTAATGGCTAACTCGGGGCTTGACTATGATAGCCTTAGACAAGTGAAGCCCGACATTGTTATGCTCAGCATGTCAACTATGGGAAACACCGGACCGTGGCGGGACTATACTGGCTTTGGTCCGACAATTCAAGCCTTCTCCGGCATAACCTACCTCACCTCTTTTCCCGGCAAGCCACCGCTGGGCTTAGGTATTTCGTACGCTGACCATATAGCTGGTCTGGTAGCTTGCTTAGCCATGCTCGGGGCTTTGGAATACCGGCGGAGAACGGGGGAGGGGCAGTATATTGATGTCTCCCAGTTAGAGGCGATGGTAAGCTTGCTGGGCGGTGCCATTCTAGAATATATGGTTAGCGGCAGGGAGGTGGAGCCGGTGGGCAATAGCTCAACTGAAGCGGCACCTCACGGCGTCTATCGCTGTAAAGGGGATGACCGGTGGTGTGCTGTTGCTGTTTTCACTGATGAGGAGTGGCGGGGATTTAAGCGGGCGTTGGGCAACCCACCGTGGACTGAGGATAAAAGGTTGGCTACTTTTACCGGGCGTCTGAAGAATAAGGCAAGGTTGGACAGACTGGTGGAAGATTGGACCAAGGAGCATACTGCTGAGGAGGTAATGGCTTTATTCCAGAGGCAGGAAGTGGCCGCCGGGGTGGTGCAAGATGCCAGCAACTTGGCTAAAGACCCTCAACTTAGGGCACGGGGCTTCTTTATTGAGCTTGACCACCCTGAGCTGGGCAAGACTATATCTGATGCCATGCCAATAAGGCTGTCTGAGACCCCGGCTAAATATAGTCGGGCGGCTCCGGTTCGGGGTCAGGATAATGACTATGTTTATAAACAGCTGCTGGGCATGGGTGAAGGCGAGCTGGCTAAGCTGAGGCAACAGGGTATAGTATGAGGTGTTACTAAGGTATTACCTTTCGTCTTGACATTTGCTATTTGGCATATTATAATTGCCTCTGCTTATTTTTAAATATTACCTCGGTGAGAGACTGAGACGGGATGGAATATCTTCTTGGTTTGTTGGCTGTTTTTGTAGTCTCGGATGGCTTGCTGACTCACGCTCTTATTGGGAATGGCTTGGTGAGAGAAGGCAACCCGTTTCTGGTGCCTATAGTGGCTCAGGGTAACCTTATGTTGCTTAAGTTGGTGGGTACCATCGTGTGCGTAATTATTCTATGGGACCTATATATGCGATTCCCCAAGTTGGCACTGATATCCACCTCATGCCTCGTTGTGGCTTACGGGGTGATTGTGTTTTGGAACTTTGGTTTGTTCCTTGCATCTTGAGTCTAGGCGTTTTGCTCTCCTATTGGTTTGCTGAGTTCCCCCTGAGACGGCTATTAGACTTCCGGTGACTGGCATTTGGGGCAGAAGTAGCTGCCCCGATTTCTAACCGGGATGCGCTCAAGTGGCGTGCCACAGACAGGGCAGGGCTCCCCACCCCGATGGGCAACCTGAAATTGAAAGTGGGCAGTGCCTAGTTGCCCATTGGGGCGAAAATAGGTATCCACGCTGGCTCCCTTGTTATTGATGGCTGAGCGTAAAACTTGCTGAATAGCGTGGTGAAGTCGCTCTATCTCCGATTGAGACAGGCTTTTTCCTGACCTAAGTGGGTGAATTCTTGCCAGAAATAAGGCTTCGTCGGCATACATATTGCCAATGCCGGCAACGAAGCCCTGGTCGCAGAGCAAAGCCTTTATCGGTGCCGTGTGCTGGCTCAGGCGCCGGGCTAGGAGTTGGGGGGTAAACTCAGCCTCCAGAGGCTCGGGACCAAGCTTACTGATGATAGTATTCTTATCCCCTACCAGCCACATCACCCCCAGCTTGCGCGGGTCACGAAAGAAAAGTTCAGTTCCACCGTCTAGGTGGAATATGGCGCGGGTGAACCTTGCCGGCGGCTTTAGCAATAAAGAGCCGCTCATTTTTAGATGGATAATTAGTGACTCACCGCTGGTTAAGCCGAAGATTAGGTACTTTCCCCGCCGACCTATGCCGGTTATTTTCTGTCCGATAAGGCGGGAGCGGAATTCCTCTACCGATGGCTGGCGCACTATTCCGTCCCAGAATAGACTAGCAGCGGTGATTTGGCGACCAACTAGGTGGGGCACTAGCTCATTCTTTATGGTTTCGACTTCAGGGAGTTCCGGCATTTAAGTATTTCCTCTGAGTACAAAAATGTTTATTAACCTCACCCCCTTAGTCCCCCTCTCCTTTCAAAGGAGAGGGGGAGGAGAAGAAAGAGGGGCTAGCGCCCCTCTTAGATGCCCCCAAAAGTAGGAGAGTTAAAGAGAGGCTTTGCCTCTCTTAATTAAATATCTCCCCCTTCCCTTGCTAAGGGAAGGGGGTCAGGGGAATAGGTTACAAAATATATCTATTCCATCTCACCCCAGTTTTTGCCAACTTTAATGTCCACCTTTAGCGGCACGCTGAGCTTCAGGGCGGTGGACATTATTTCGGGAACAAGCTGGCGCATCTCCTCCAGCTCAGCCTGGGGCACCTCGAAGATAAGCTCGTCGTGCACCTGAAGCAGCATCTTGCTTTTGAGTTGGCGTTTATCTATCTCCCGGTCTAGATTAATCATCGCCACCTTTATGATATCGGCGGATGTACCCTGAACCGGCATATTTATTGCCATTCTTTCTGCGGCTTCCCTCACCTGTCGGTTAGACGAGTTGATTTCGGGGATAGAACGCCTTCTGCCGAGGATGGTTTGAACATAGCCCAATTTCCGTGCCTGTTCTTTGGTAGATTCAAGGTATTGCTTCACCCTGGGGTATTTTTCAAAATAAGCGGTAATGAACTGGGCAGCTTCTTCCCGTGACAATCCGGTTGCCTGCTCCAGCCCGTAGTCGCTCATGCCATAGATAACACCGAAATTGACTGTTTTCGCTACCCGGCGCATATCCGGGGTTACCTTTGCTGGTTCAACGCCAAAGACCTGGGCTGCGGTGGCACTGTGAATATCTTCATCACCGCGGAAGGCATCCAAGAGGCTCTTGTCCTGGGAGAGGTGAGCCAGGGCACGGAGGTCAATCTGGGAGTAGTCGGCGGCTAGTAGGTATGACCCCGGTGGGGCAATAAACGCCTGCCTGACCTCTTTCCCTAGCTCGCCGCGGACGGGGATATTCTGCAGGTTTGGCTCGCTGGAAGAGAGCCGACCAGTAGCCGTCCTCGTTTGATTAAAGCTGGTGTGCACCCGCCTCGTCTTGGGGTTAATGAGGCTGGGTAGGGCATCAATATAGGTTGACTTGAGCTTGCTTAGCTGGCGGTAGTCAAGAATGAACTCTATTACCGGGTGGGTGCCGCGGAGTTCCTCCAGCACTGATGCCCCGGTAGAATAGCTGGCTTTGGTCTTGCGCTGGGGTGGTAGCCTCAGCTCCTCAAAGAGGACAGTGCTTAGTTGCTGGGGCGAGTTTATATTGAACTGATGACCAACACTGTTATAGACCTCAGCCTCCAGCTTTAGTAGCTGCTCGCCGAGGCGGTGCGACATCTGCTGCAGCAACTCGCTGTCCAGGGCGACGCCGTTCCTTTCCATGTGAACCAGCACTGGCATCAGTGGCAGCTCAACCTCGGCGAAGAGTCGCCATAGCCCATGGCGGTGGAGTTCTGGCTCCAGCATTGCCTTCAGCCTTCCCGTCATGTCAGCATCGGCACAGGCGTAGTCGGCGGCACGGGCTATCTCTACCTGGGACATGGAAATCTGCTTTGCCCCTGAGCCGATGAGGTCGGTGATTGGTGTCATCTCAATAGCCAGCTTGCTGAAGGCGAGGGCTTTCAAGCCTAGCGGTTTCTCACCCAGCAGGTAGGCAGCGAGCATGGTATCAAAGGTCAGGTTTTTTACATCTATTCCATATTCAGCCAGCACTGTGGTGTCATACTTGCCGTTGTGAGTGAGCTTGGCTAGGGTGTTATCTTCCAGAATCGGCTTGAGCCGGGCGATGACCTGTTCCAGTGGCAGTTGTTCTATCTGCCCCAAGCCGACATGACCAACCGGGATATAGTAGGCTTCACCTGGAGCCGGCGATAATGATATACCTACAAGCTGGGCTGACATCGGGTCTAGGCTGGTTGTTTCCAGGTCAACGGCGAAGGACTTAACCGCTGACAGGCGGTTAAGCAGCTCATCAAGGGCGGGGGTGGTATTTACAATATGGTAGTCTCCTTGCGGCGGCTTGGTTTCAACCTCGGCTATCCTTTCTGCTTCTATTTGGGGCAGTTTGGGTAGCAGGCTGACAAACTCAAGCTCGCGGAAGAGCTCAGTTACCCGACGGCGGTCATACTGGCCAACCTGGCAGTGGTCAAGGTTGAGGGTAATTGGTGTCTGGGTAACGATGGTCGCCAGCTCCTTGCTTTGACGGGCAATAGCTTCATTTTCCCGCAGTATGGTTTGGAGCTTGGCTGGGGTCACCTCGTCTATATGGTCGTAGATTTGCTCTAGGGAGCCAAATTGCTGGAGGAGCTTAACCGCAGTTTTCTCACCTATGCCGCGGACACCGGGGATATTGTCTGAAGGATCGCCCTTTAATGCCTTAAAATCGGCAATCTGTTCCGGCTTTAGGCTATACTTCTGGCTTACCGCAGCTTCGTCGTAGAGCATGGTATCGCTAAAACTTCGCCCGGGCTTGGGGTAGAGAACCTTTACCTTTGGGGATACCAGCTGCATGGTATCGGCATCACCGGTAACGATGACGGTATCCATACCTCGCTGGCTTGCCTGATAGCTTAGGGTACCTAAGATGTCATCCGCTTCATAGCCCTCAAGCTCAAAGATAGGGATGCGGAAGGCTTCAACTAGCTCTCTTACCCTTCCTAGCTGGTTGACTAATTCATCGGGGGTTGGTGGTCGGTGTGCCTTGTACTCATGAAAGAGCTGATGCCTGAAGGTGGGAGCTTTCATATCAAAGGCGATGGCGTAGTGGGTGGGTTTTAGCTCGTTTATTACCTTGAGCAGCATCAGGGCAAAGCCATAAACAGCGCTCACCATCTCACCAGTCTTGCTCACGGTGAGTGGGGGCAGGGCATGAAAGGCACGGTGAATCAGGGCATTGCCGTCAAAAAGCACCAGAAGCGGCTTTTTCATAGTCTAATTATAGCAGAGTAGTGGGTATGACAGAAGGTGGTATAATATAGTGACTAAGATAAAGGGGGCACAAATTGTGTTGTGCTGTGGGTGGGGGAGATGGCTCGGTATAATCGGGGCGGTATTTACGTTAGCCGGTGGTCTTCTTTCCTGTGGCTCAGCAGCCCAGATGCCTGAGGTTGGGGCGCAAGCCCCTGACTTCACCCTGCCGACGACAGCCGGGGCAGAGGTAACCCTGTCTCAGTTGCGGGGGGTACCGGTGGTGCTTTATCTGTGGACGACTTGGTGCCAGTATTGTATTGAGGAGTTGGGCTACCTTGCTCTGGTGGCTGGGGAGAAGGGTGGTCAATTGACGGTGGTAGCAGTCAATATAGGCGAGGAGGCGGCAGAGGTAAAGAGGATTGCTGGGGAAGGTGGCATAAACCTCATCATTGCTCTTGACGAGGACGGCAAGCTGTGCTCTGCCTATGGAACTAGGTATCTCCCCGCTACCTTCTTTATTGATAGCCGTGGCATAATCCAAAACAGTAGGGTTGGTGCCTTCTATAGCAGGGAGTCACTACTGGCTGAAGTGGACAGCTTCCTCGCTAGGTAGCGGTCAAAAATCACCGGGTGGAGCTTTTTTCACCGGTGTCAAAAAGGAGGTATCATTATGCTTTGTTAGTATGAAGCGCCCGTTTTCATAGGCAAAGGTTGTCGTTCCGCAGGTATCCTGCCTTATGTTCCAGAAATGGGAGTTATCCAGCCCCAATAGAGCACAGATTAAAACCTTATTTACCACCCGATGCGATACTAAAACTATAGTCCCCTTATATTTGGCTACTACTTCATTCACCACACCGAGCGCTCTCTCCCTGACCCCATTTAGGCTTTCACCATCGGGCATCCTTATCAGGTGAGGATTTTCCAGCCATTGAACGTAAAGCTTTTTATATCTACGTTTAACCTCTTGATGGGACAAGCCTTGCCATTTCCCAAAATCAAAATCTAAAAGACCGGGAGAGATTTTTACCTCAAGCTTATGGTGGCTGGCAATCGCTTGTGCTGTGTTTAAGGCTCGCTTCAATGGGCTTGAATAAACGGCGTCTATTTTTAGCCTACTAAGATATTCAGCCAGAAGTTCTGCCTGTCTTAGTCCCGTCTCATTAAGCTCAATGTCAATTCTTCCCCGGAACACCTCTTGCACATTCCATTGTGTCTCCCCATGTCTTACCAGAATAATCTCTGTCATCTGCCTACAGTTTTTCTATCCTCTCGACCTCAATAGTGCATTCAGTTACTAGGGCAGCAAAAGCACCCAGGGCAGCCAGAACTGGAGCTACCATAATCCCGATTGCCGCCGCTGGCGCTCCGACTGATAGTGGAATCTCCAGCACAGTTCGCCCTTCGTGGAGCACTCTCACCCTTCTGATGTTCCCTTCATGTATGAGTTGCTTGACCTTCTCAACTAACTTGTCTCCAGATACGGTAAACTTTTCGCTACTAGGCATTTCCAACCTCCTACGGCATATTAGGTCGGTCACCGTTTTGTGTCAAGCCTGCTGTTGAATAAGAGATAGTTTATTAACCTCACCCCCTTAATTTTTATAACCCTATCCCCTGTATCCCCTTCCCCTTGTCAAGGGGAAGGGGAAGATCTTTTCTGAAGAGGGACGAAGTCCCTCTTAAACTCCCTATAGTGTATTTGGGGCTGACGCCTCTCTTAGACGCCCCACTAAGTTAGTCTCTTTCAAAGGGAGAGAAATAAAAAAGAGGGGGGCGAAGCCCCCCTTTATCCCCCTTCCCTTATCATATCAAGGGAAGGGGGATAAAGGGGGATGGGTTCTAATCTCTGTTGAATAATTGTCTTTTCGTGATATACTGTAGGGCATGAAGGGGAAGGACCTACTGTCAATAGCTGACCTCGGCGGCGAGGACATTCGCCTGCTTATATCAGATGCAATTGATATGAAAGCCCGCGGTTGGCTGTCCATGCTCAGTGGGAAGACGCTGGCGCTCATGTTTGAGAAGCCATCACTTCGGACTCGGGTTAGCTTTGAGCTAGCTATGCGCCAGTTAGGCGGGCAGACCATTTATCTATCCCCGGCTGAGGTTGGTCTGGGGCAGCGAGAGGCGGTTTCAGATGTTGCCAGGGTGCTCAGCCGCTATGTAGATGCCATTGCCGCCCGCACCTTTTCCCACCAGACCTTGGAGGTTCTGGCTAGTTATTCCAGCGTGCCAGTGATAAACGCCCTCTCCGATTGGGAGCACCCGTGCCAGGCTCTGGCTGACCTCTTGACCATTTATGAGAGGAAGGGGGAGCTAAACGGTCTAACCTTAGCCTTCGTTGGCGATGGTAATAATGTAGCTCGCAGCCTTATGCTGGCGGCTTCGCTTACCGGGATGAATTTCAGGATTGCTTCCCCACCCGGCTATGCTATTGACGACAGGGTGGTGCACCTGGCCCAAAGCAGCACCGTTAGCAGTGGTGCTGAGATACTTTGCACTGATGACCCGCGTCTAGCGGTTAGCCGGGCTGATATTGTTTATACTGATGTCTGGGCAAGTATGGGGCAGGAGGCTGAGGCTGAGGTGCGGCGCAAGATATTCGCTGGCTACCAGGTGAATAGTGAGCTATTGTCCTTAGCTAGGGAAGATGCTATATTGATGCACCCGTTACCGGCTCATCACGGTGAGGAGGTGGCTGAGGGGGTCTTAGATAGTCCCAAGTCAGTGGTCTTTGACCAGGCGGAAAATAGGTTACACCTGCAGAAAGCGCTGCTGGCGGAGATACTGGGAGGGCTGGAGATTCCGCTGGCTGGCTTTCGGTGAAATAATTATCTACCTCACCCCCTGTGTCCCCCTCTCCTTCAAAGGAGAGGGGGAAGAAAAAGAAAAGAGGGGTTAGCACCCCTCTTAAACACCCCAAAAAGAAGAGAGTCAAAGAGAGGCGAAGCCTCTCTTATATAACTAAATCCCCTTCCCCTTGATAAGGGGAAGGGGACAAAGGGGATGGGGTTAATAAATAGGGGGTTGAGATGAGTACTATGCGCAAAGTAGCCGTGCCCTGCGGAATAGCCGGCGGGGTTTGGGCTCTTCTGGCTCCTCTTCTGGTGCTCCTGCCTATTTATACGGGGGGTGCTGTGTCCCCAGTTGGCGGTGGGGTTGTGGAGGAGGAGATGGCTAGCATGGTGGAGGCGGGTGTGGCCGGTGACGCCCTGCCTGTCTTGTCTTTCATTTCCCTGATGGGCATACTGGGGCTTCTGGCGATAGTGCTGAGCAAAAGGAAGCCCCATCTGGGGAGGATATTCATCTGGATAAGTGCCTCGGCTATGCTGGCGGTCAGCATCCTCTCAATATTCAGTATCGGTCTGCTTTTCCTCCCCGCCTCGGCATTGCTACTGGTGGCTGCCATCAGTCTGAAAGGAGAGTTAAAGAGAGGCGAAGCCTCTCTTATATAACTAAATCCCCTTCCCCTTAACAAGGGGAAGGGGACAAAGGGGATAGGGTTAATAAAAACTATATGAGCAAACCGATTGTGGCTATTATTGGCAGACAGAATGTGGGTAAGTCTACCCTATTAAATCGGTTGGCGGGCAAGCCAATAGCTATTGTTGCCGACCTGCCCGGGACTACCCGCGACCGCATATTTGCTGCTGTTTCCTGGCAGGGGGTTGAAATTACCTTAGTTGATACCGGCGGTCTAGAGGTAAGACCCAAATCCTCTATTGCTCGAGGAGTCAAGGCTCAGGTTGAGGCGGCTATCGCCGAGGCTGACCTTATTATTTTCTTGGTCGACACAAAGGATGGGGTGGTTCCCTCTGACCTTGATATTGCCGAGATGCTTCGTAGTTCAAGCAAGCCAATATTATTGGTGGCTAATAAGGCGGATAACCCTAAGCTTGAGAGTGAGGCGGTAGAATTTTATCAACTAGGGCTTGGTGAGCCACTGGCGATTTCAGCCTATCATGGTCGGGGCACCGCTGAACTGCTGGATAGGGTTTGCTCTCTGCTACCGACCTCCAAGGTTGTTGAGACCAAGGCTGAGATTATGAAGCTGGCTATCGTCGGCAGACCTAATGTGGGTAAGTCAACCCTGTTAAATGCCATCTTGGGTGAGGAGCGGGCTATCGCTGATGAAGTCCCGGGGACTACTCATGATGCGGTAAATACACTGCTTGACTTTGATGGTCAAAATGTGATACTTATTGATACTGCTGGTATCAGGCGGCGGGGGCGGTGGGGGGTGGGAGTGGAGTGGTATAGCGTAATTCGTGCCCTGCGGGCTATTGATGAGGCTGATATAGCTCTGCTTGTGCTTGATGCCACTGAGTTACTTACATCTCAGGATAAGCACATCGCCGGTTATATTCAGGAGGCGGCTAAAGGAGTTGTATTGGTAGTTAATAAGTGGGACCTGGCTCAGAGCCAGAGTGTAGCTGAATATAATAGATATATCAGGAGCCAGCTCAGATTTATGCCCTATGCGCCAGTGGTTTATATTTCAGCTAAGTTTGGGCACGGGGTGGACAAGGTAATGCCTCAGGCGTTTGGGGTATATCAGGAGAGGCTCAAACGACTATCCACTACTGAGGTTAACAGTGTGGTTCAGCCGGCGGTAGCGGCTCATAATCTGCCGAGAAAGGGCGGCAAGCAGCTAAAGATTTTTTATGCTACCCAGGCCGAGGTTAATCCCCCAACCTTCGTCTTTTTTGTCAACGACGCTAAGTTAATCCATTTTTCCTACCAGCGCTATCTGGAGAACAAGCTGCGTCAGGCATTTAGCTTTGGTGGCACTCCGCTTCGTTTAATATTTAAGACCAGAGGCGAACCATGATGATTGCCAAGTTTGTCGCTGTAGTGATAATTGGTTACCTTTTGGGCTCTATCCCCTTTGGTTTGTTGTTAGCCAGACGACACGCCAAGGTGGATGTCAGACAGTATGGTAGTGGCAAGATCGGGGCAACCAATGTCCTCCGAACCGCAGGTCGCAAGTCAGCAGCTATGGTGGCTATCCTGGATATAGTAAAGGGAATGCTGGCGGTGGTATTTGCCGGGTTGATAGTCGGCAAAGGCTACTTAGTGGTGAATGGCATTGGCTTAGGCTCCCTGGTTGCTGAGGTTCTGGCAGCGTTAGCCGCTATAGCTGGACATAATTGGTCGGTGTTCCTCAAGTTTCACGGGGGTAGGGGGGTGGCTACCTTCTTCGGCGGGTTAATCGCCTTATGTCCACCAGCAGCAATATTTGGTGGCGAGATTATAATTATTGGTGCTGGTTTAACCAGATATGTATCGTTGGGCTCCCTTGCCGGAGCTGTCGGTAGCTATGCGGTATTGGTTCCACTCACGATTATGAATGGCTTCCCTATAGAGTACCTGTTTTATGCTCTAGCCGGGACAATAATCATTTTTGTTATGCACCGGGATAATATTGCCCGATTGATATCGGGCAATGAGCACAAGCTCGGCGAGAAGGCAGAGAGGAGAACCTCCTCCTCTGGCCGCTCCAGGGGTGCAGGATAAAGTATGCCCAAGGTTGCCATTATTGGTACCACTACCTGGGGGGTAACCCTGGGGGTGGTACTCGCCGGTAGAAAGATGGAGGTTGGGCTGTGGGCGCGAACGGAACAAGAGGCGGCTGAACTGAGAAATGACAGATATCATTCCAGCGCGCTTTCCGGTGTTATCTTCCCCTCTGCTCTATCAGTCACCAGCTCATTAACTGAAGCCTTAGCCGGAGCCAAGGCAGTAATCCTGGCGGTGCCATCCCAGAGTATGCGGCAGAACATAAATGCAGTTGCCGAGTACTTGGATGGTTCAATGTTGATAGTTAGTGCCGCCAAAGGTATGGAGCTTGGCAGTAACAAGCGGTTGTCCCAGGTAATTGCTGATGAGATAAACCCTGATTTTTGGTCTAATATCTGTGTTCTTTCCGGACCTAATTTGTCACAGGAGATTCTCCATGACCTGCCTGCGGTTGCCGTAGTGGCAGCCCAGGATGAGGCTGTAGCCAGAAAGGCTCAGCGGCTGCTAAATACCCCCAACCTTTGTCTATATACCAATACCGATGTCATCGGCGTGGAGCTGGGAGGGGCATTAAAGAATATTATTGCTCTGGGTGCTGGCATAGCTGACGGGCTAGGCTATGGTGATAATGCTAAGGCAGCTTTAATCACCCGCGGTCTCACTGAGATAGCAGCTCTGGGTGTCGCCCTCGGGGCAAATCCACTGACCTTTTCCGGGTTGAGCGGCTTGGGTGACCTAATCGCTACCTGTTCTAGCCAGTTAAGTCGTAATCACTATGTGGGGGAGGAGTTAACTAAGGGGCGCTCACTAGAGGAGATAATCAGGTCAATGAGCGGTGTTGCTGAGGGGTTAAGCACTACTATTGTTGCTCACAATCTCGCCCGGCAGCTCGGGGTGGAGATGCCAATTACCGAGAAGATTCATCAGGTGCTTTACCACGGGCTTAGCCCTCGTCAAGCCGCCTTGGAGCTGATGGAAGCCAAAGCCGGGCATGAGCTGGTGGGGCGAAGGTGGCAATTGTTCTCTCTGTTTAAGCGCTGAAGCACTAGTTACCGACCACGGCGGGGAAATCCCTTCCATTTTTCTGACTTGGGCATATTGGCTGAACCTAAGCTATCACCGAGCTCCTGAAGCAGCTGGCGCTGCTTTTCAGTTAGGCAGTCAGGGGTGACGACAAAGAGCGTAACCAGCTGGTCGCCATGCCCATCTCCATGGAGACGAGGAACCCCTTGCCTTTTCAGCCTGAACACCTGCCCAGTTTGGCTGCCAGGCGGAATCTTGAGTTTGGTTTTGCCGTTCAGGGTAGGCACCTCTACCTCAGTGCCCAGGGCAGCTTGAACAAGGTTGATTGGCAGCTCGTAGAGGATATCATCATTATATCGGCTGAAGAATTCATGCTCCTCAACTGACAGGGTGATGTAAAGATTGCCTGGGGAGCCGCCCCTTGTCCCGGCTTCCCCCTCGCCTCTGAGACGTATGTGCGAGCCATTGTCAACCCCAGCCGGGATATTAACTATAATGTTACGCTTGTGTTTCTCTCTACCTGCGCCTCGGCACTGGGGGCAGGGGTCGGTAATAATTCTGCCGTCACCGTGGCATTGACTACAGGTGGTGGTGTGAGTGAAACGACCGAACAGGCTCTGCTGGACCCGGTGCACCTGCCCAGTGCCATTGCAGCTGGGGCATCTCTTGGGCTGGATACCTGGCTTGGAGCCAACGCCGTGGCACAATGAGCAGTTCTCGGTGCGTAATATGGTTATCTCCTTTTTACCGCCCAGGGCTGCTTCCTCAAAGGAGGTGGTAATGCTGTAGTGGAGGTCAGCGCCACGTTGTGGTGCTTGGCGAGTGGCTGTGGCTGCGGCGCCAAAGAAGGCATCAAATATATCCCCGAAGCCGCCAAAGTCAAAGCCATCAAAACCTCGCTCGAAGAGTGTCCCACTGCCATGCCCAAAGCGGTCATAGGTAGCACGCTTATCCGGGTCAGAGAGGACTTCATAGGCTTCGTTTACCTCTTTGAATTCTTCCGCCGCCTGCTCATCACGATTGTGGTCAGGGTGATACTTAAAGGCTAGCTGGCGAAATGCCCTCTTTATTTCCTCGTCAGTGGCATTCTTGTCTACCCCAAGGACTTCGTAGTAATCACGCTTTAGCATATAATTTTATCTACCTCACCCCCTTAATCCCCCTCTCCTTCAAAGGAGAGGGGGAAGAGGGTTTATTAAGAGGGGCTTCGCCCCTCTTTAACTTCCTTATTGTTAGGTCTTAGCATTAAAAGTTTACACCTCTTTAAATTCACCCTCTACGGTGCCTTCTCCTTCTTCGCCGCCCTCTTTGCCCGGGGGTGGCTTTTCACCGGGGGGTGGCTGCTGTTGATAGATGGCAGCGCCAATCCTCTGCATCGCCTCGGATAGCTCCTGCATTGACCGGCGGATGGCGTTTATATCGGTGCCTTGTAGTGCTGAGCGCACCGCTTGAATCTTGCTCTCTACCTCTTGGTTCAGGTCTGAGGGTATTTTATCCTTCTGCTCCCTGAGCGTCTTTTCCGCGGTGTAAGCCATGGTGTCGGCAGCGTTGCGGGCTTCTGCTTCCTCACGGCGTTTGGTATCCTCAGCGGCGTATGTTTCGGCTTCCCGCTGCATCTTTCCCACCTCTTCCTTGGACAGTCCGCTGGAGGCAGTGATGGTGATTTTCTGCTCCCGACCGGTGCCCTTATCTTGAGCCCTAACACTGAGGATGCCGTTGGCATCAATATCAAAGGTGACCTCAATCTGGGGCACTCCCCTCGTCGCTGGCAGGATGCCATCAAGCATAAACCGTCCCAGCGTCCGGTTATCGGCAGCCATAGGTCTCTCCCCCTGGAGGACATGGATCTCAACACTGGGCTGGTTATCAGCGGCAGTGCTGAAAATCTGGCTCTTAGCGGTGGGAATGGTGGTATTGCGGGTGATGAGGGGGGTAGCCACACCGCCCAGGGTCTCAATACCGAGGGTGAGCGGGGTAACATCGAGCAAAAGAACCTCCTTTACTTCTCCCTTAAGCACCCCCGCCTGAATGGCGGCACCTACAGCTACTACCTCATCGGGATTAACCCCCTTATGCGGTTCTCTGCCGAAGAATTGTTTTACCTTCTCCTGAACTAGTGGCATTCTGGTCTGCCCGCCAACTAGAATCACTTCGTCAATCTGAGCTGGAGTCTTCCCGGCATCATCCAATGCTTGGCGGCTGGGTTCTAGGGTTTTCTCTACTAGGTCCATTACCAGTTGCTCAAGCTTGGAACGGGTAAGGGTAATATTCAGGTGCTTGGGACCGCTGGCATCGGCGGTGATAAAGGGAAGGTTTATCTCAGTCTGCGTGACGGTGGACAGTTCAATCTTTGCCCTTTCCGCAGCTTCCTTGAGTCGCTGTAAAGCCATCCTGTCCTGGCGCAGGTCTATTCCCTGGTCCCGTTTGAACTCATCGCCCAGCCAGTCTATGATCCGCTGGTCAAGGTCATCACCACCAAGGTGAGTATCACCGCTGGTTGACTTGACCTGGAAGGTGCCTTCACCAATCTCAAGGATGGAAATATCAAAGGTACCACCACCAAGGTCGTAGACGGCGATGGTCTCCTCCCCCTTCTTATCCAGTCCATAGGCTAGAGAGGCAGCCGTTGGCTCGTTGATTATTCTCAGCACATTAAGCCCGGCTATGGCACCGGCATCCTTGGTCGCCTGGCGCTGGGCATCATTGAAGTAAGCAGGGACGGTGATTACCGCCTCAGCTACCTTCTCGCCAAGGTAAGCCTCAGCATCTGCCTTCAGTTTTTGCAGAATCATTGCCGAGATTTCTGGCGGACTATATTCTTTTCCCCCCATCGCCACCTGCACCTCATTATTGGGTCCCTTGGTTACCTTATAGGTCTTGCGGCGGGCATCTTCCTCTACTGGCAGCTCCCGCCCCGCTGGCTCCCCCCAATTACGCCCCATAAAGCGTTTAATACTGTAGATAGTATTCTCCGGGTTAATGATAGCCTGGCGCCTAGCTATCTGCCCTACTAGGCGCTCCCCGCTCTTATTTATCGCCACTACTGAGGGGAAGAGGGTACCGCCCTCAGCGGAAGGGATAACTACCGGCTCCCCTCCCTGCATTACCGCCACCTCACTAAAGGTTGTCCCTAAATCAATTCCTACAGCTCTTCCCATCGTTTACTCCTCCTCTTTCTCTTCTTCTCCGTTGCCCACCACTACCTTGGATGGGCGAATAACCCTGTCGCGGAACTTGTAGCCCTTTTGCAGCTCGTCAACAACTATCCCCTCTTCACCCTTCCCCTGCATCGCGGCTTCATGCAAGTTTGGGTCAAATGGTTCCCCCACCGCCGTGATTGGGGACAGTCCCTGTGCCTCTAAGACTCCCCGCAGCTTGCGCTCAATAAGCCTAGTACCCTCTACCCAGCTAAGGTCGGCTTGGTCATCTGGGATAGAAGCTAAGGCTCGTTCCCAATCATCCAGAATTGGTAGAAGGTTAAGTATAAGTATGAAGTTGGCAAACTGGCTGATTTCATTCTTTTCCTGCTCAACTCGCCGCTTGTAGTTAATAAAGTCGGCCTGGGCTCTCTGCCAGCCAGCCAAGTTGGCTTCAGCCTTTGCCTTCTCCTCAGCTAGAGCCTGCTTTAATGCTTCTGTGTCCTCTATCTCAGTAACCGCGTTGGTTTGCTCTTCCTCTGGCTGTTCTTGTTCCATTATTCTCTACCTTGTCCCCCCTTTAGTTTTTATTAACCTCACCCCCTGTATCCCCCTCTCCTTACTAAGGGAAGGGGGTCAGGGGGAGGGGTTATATCAGAGAGGCTTTGACTTCCCTTATGAATTTATATCGCTTGGCTTTCTCCTATATAGCTCAGCTACCAGCTGGCTCAGCACCAAGGAGAGATAGCTTACGGCAGAGATGGTTCGGGCATAGGGCATGCGGGTGGGACCAACCACACCGATAACGCCAATGGCTTCTTCAGGCAGCCCATATTGGCTGATTACGACACTGCAATTTTGAATCGCCTCTGCCTTATTCTCCTTGCCTATGATTACCTGCACCCCTTGGTTGCCCATATCCTCAGGGGTGATTATCCCGAGTAGCCTTCGGCACTCAACCAATTCCATTAGGGTTAGCACCTGCTGAGCGTGGTGAAATTCTGGCTGGTTGAGGGCAAAGTGGAGTCCATCAAGGTAGGACTTCTCATACTCCTGCTCGTCTTCAGCTTGCATTATTTTGAGCAGGCAATCATAAAGCTGCTGTTCGGTGGGGGAAAGCTCTATCTTCTGGGCTAAAATCTGTGTCCGGGTCAAGTCAGAATAGGCAGCATTTAGTTTATTAGCCATGGTGGTTAATTCTGATTGAGATACAGTCTGGTCAAAGGTTATTAGCTGTTGCCTTAGCCTGGCGCCGTGAAGGACAACGATAACCAGTGCCAGTGAGTCTTGCAGGGCTACGACCTCTAGATGCTTAAATTGGCAATTTTCTGGCTTGAGCATTGCTACTATAGCTACATTTTGGACTAGCTGAGCAGTGAGTGTTGCCGCCAGGCTCAGCCACTCCTCTAGTTCCCCCTCCACCTGGTGGAACAGATGTCTTATTAAAAGCTGCTGGGCTGAGGGGAGTCTAATATCACCTAGAGTCTCCACATAGTAACGGTAGCCCCTGTCTGAGGGTATGCTCCCGGCTGAAGGGTGGGGACGGGTAATATAGCCCTCTTCCTCTAGGTGTGCCATCTCATTGCGGATGGTAGCTGAACTTACCGCCAGTTCATAGTTGTCAATGAGGCTCTGCGATGGCACAGGCACTGCCCGAGCAATATATTGTGCCACTATAGACTTGAGTATTGCCTCACCCCTATGGGATAGCACCTTTATCTCCTTAAGTTAGCAGTCTAATATTAAGACTGCTAATCTCTCTTTAACTTACCACCTTTAGCCCCTCTTGTCAAGAGAGATGGGGCTATTTATTAACCCCTCACCCTTTATCCCTCTCCCCTTCATAAGGGGAGAGGGAAGAAAATTTCTTAAAGGGGCTTCGCCCCCCCCTCTTAAAACTACTTCCCCCTAGAGGAGATTAACTTAGTGGGGCGTCTAAGAGGGGCGTCAGCCCCTCTTTAAAAAACTCTTCCCCCTCTCCAAGAATGGAGAGGGGGTCAGGGGGTGAGGTTACCATATGAAATTCGGGTTCCCTGAAAAATCACAGATTTTTTAGGGTGAAAAGGGGGTGAGGTTGATGAGGAACCCTAGCTATGCTATATTTAGACAGTATGGAAATTAGCTGGCTAGGTCATTCTTGCTTCAGGATTAAGGGCAGTCGCGCCACAATTGTTACTGACCCTTATTCAACGGGCTTGGGTTACTCACTGGGCAAGCCTACTGCCCGTATTGTAACTGTGAGTCATGAGCACCCAGGACACTGCTATGTTGAGGGTGTTGGTGGTCAACCGAGGGTGGTTAGTCGACCGGGTGAGTATGAAATCAGTGACGTCCTGATTATAGGGGTAGCCACCTTTCACGATGGGGAAGGGGGCAGAAAGAGGGGTAAAAATATCGTCTACCTTATGGAGATAGATGAGATATCGGTATGTCACCTTGGTGACCTGGGGCATGTGCTTAATAATGAGCAGATTGAGGATATAGGCAATGTGGATGTGTTACTGCTTCCGGTGGGTGGGGTGTCCACGCTCAATGCCCCTATGGCTGCCGAGGTAGTGAGACAACTTGAGCCTAAAGCCGTAATTCCGATGCATTACAAAACCCCGGCGCTAAACCGGGAGCTGGAGCCGGTGGATAGATTCCTTAAGGAGATAGGGGCAAAACAGGTCAGTTCCCAGCCTAGACTCTCCGTCACCAAGTCAAACCTTCCGCCTAGCTCGCAGGTCTTCTTGCTTGATTATCTCCACTAAATCCCCTAGAGCTTCAATACCTTTATTGTTAGTATTATCATCGTGATTAGCATCGTTATCATGATTAGAAGGAAGGTGAGGAGCAAGACGCCACCTAGCGGCACTAGCCACTCTGTCCAGTTGGGGGTGGCTGGGGAGGTTGATTGGGGTGGCTCGGCTGGGGTTGAGAGGAGAGATGAGGTCGTTGGCGCTGCCTCAGTGGTAAAGGCACTAACCGCGCTCCACGGGCTGTAAGTGTTAGAGCTGACAGCCCTTACCTTCCAATAGTAGGTAGTATCATAATCCAGTTCTACATTGGCCTGCCAGGCAGTATTGGGCAGGGCGAAAGCGCCGGTTTTTAAGATGGTGGGGTTGTCAACGGCAGCCTGGGTAGAGACGACCAGTTCATAGCCATTGGCGCCAGCTATGGCGCTCCACTGAAATATTGGTTTTACTGGCACCCCGATGGCGGCAGCTTGAGGGCTGTCTAGCTCCGGGGCATAGGCCTCAGTGCCAAAGCTGGTAGTAAATGACCACTTATCTGACCAGCGGCTTAATACCGGCGTGGTGGCTCTCACCCGCCAGTAGTAAGTAGTAGCTGGGTCAAGGGCGGGCAATTGGGCTGAGCTGGCTCTGGTATCTCCTTCAAAGGGAACGCTGTCACTTGAGAAGTCAGTATCATAATTAAGTTGCCACTTATATTCGGTGGCACCATTTAGTGTCTCCCAGTCGAGGCTGGCATTCTTAATAGTGTAGTTAATAATTGTGCCCACGCCTGCTGCCTCATCGGCGGGTGAGGTAAGGGTAATTGGCTGGGCTAGGCTATCGATATAGGTAATCAGGCTGGTATGAGTGCTGTCAACCGACCACAACTGGTTATCGCATAGCCATAGTCCAATGAGGGTAGCCCCATCATAAAGCCCTCTGGTTACTGTTTCCAAGGTTGGTCCCAGTGGATATGTTGGGTTAAGGCACCGCTCCATACCACCGTTAGCCTTGGAGTTGGTGGCATATAGTGTCCCATCTGGGGAGGTCAATAATTGACCAATCATGCCCCCGGCCGGGCTATCTATGTTTTCCCAGCTATCACTCTTGCCAATGATAAAGCGGTAAATAGCGCTTGAATCTCCTACCGCTGTTTTACGGCAATGACTGGCAGCATAGACAGTGTTGTTATTACTGAATTTGGGGTCGAAGGCGACGGTTATGCTGTTGGAGTCGCTTCCCCCGCTTATTAAGTCGGGTAGCTGCTGCCCTAGTGACTCAAATGATAAGCCATTGTCTTCAGACCAGAATACCCAGCCATCGCTATTGCCAACCAGGATAGTCTCATCATTACCATAGTCCGGTGACAGGGCTATGGAGTTTAATGACTTGTCGCCAGCTGTTGCCCCCTCAGAGTAAATCGAGCCGCTGTTGGTGCTGTGGTAGACAAGACCGGTGTTGGTGGCGGCATCAAAGCTGCCAATAAACAGGGTGGTATTATCAACCACCGCCCAGGTGTTAATCGGGAACGGGACAGTTCGGCGGCCAAAGGTTTGACCGTCATCTATTGACTTCCATATTGCCTCATTGCCGTTACTGGTGCCAGCGATGAATACTATCTGGTTATCGCTACCGTATTGGGGAGGCAGCTGAACGCGGTCGATAGTATCTATATCAGCCAGAGAGCTGCTAAGCACTCTTTCCCAGGTTTTTCCACCATTGAGGCTGCACCACAGGCTGTGCTTGCCACCAAAGGTAAGCATAAACATGGTATTATCCTGGCTGTTGGGGGACGGTGCCAGGTCAACAATGTCGCTAAGCGTGGTATCAATTAAGCTAATCTGGTTCCAGGTAATGCCGCCGTCGGTGGTATAGGAGAAGGCGCTGTCGGCACCGCTGGTGGCAGCGTATGCCTTACCTGAAGCCATAACGACACAGGTTTTAGACTGTCCGGTTGGTGGTTTGGTACTTCTTTGCCAGTTTCTGCCGCCATCGGTGCTGAAGTAGACCTCGGCACTAGCCGCAGCACCAGCTATCAGATTAGCCTTTGCCGTATCCCCGCTAACTGCCAGTCCGGTGACATCAACATTGCTCAGGTTGTAGGCGACGCCTATATTAAGGTCGGTAACTATTGAGTTTTCCACCCTATAGGCATCACCTTTGTTCACCCCGCTATCAATAGCCACAAAGTAGCTGGCAATTATGCCGGGGTCGTAATCCTCAGGAAAGGCAATGCTGGCTGATACCGGCACCATGTTGTCGATTTTAGCATTAGCTATAGTTGTTCCCCACCCGGCACCACCAAAATTAGTGGTAATAAAGGTATGGATTTCATTGCTGACCACAGCTATTATTTGGCGGTCACCAGGGTAATTTGGTGAAAAGGCTACAGAATAGACGTCATAATTACCCAGGCTGGTGTTTGCCCAGGTGAAGAGGTTAGCTTCGTCCAGAAGATAGATGCCGCCGTATTGAACGTTATCGGTATCTCTGGTGCCGACGACGATGATGTTGTTGTTCAGTCTGGCGATATCTAAGGAGGTGATTGTTATATTGTCACTCCCCGCCCCACCCGGGGTTGGCAGGGCGGCGAATTTACTGACGCCGTCAACTGACTTATAAACCTGAGACGAGGTGGCGTAGTAAACAACATTATCCGGAGCGATGGCAATGTCAACTATGGCATCCTTTACCTTGCCGATGGCTGACCAGCTATAGCCACCGTCGGTGGACTGATACAGGGTATAGCTCAGTCCTTTGCCATAGGCATAAAGGGTGCCATCACTAGCCATGGTCAGGTGCTGGGCATCTGAGCCCGAAGCCAGTACCCAACCCCCGGCTTGCCCTGGGTGGGGATATTGACCTTAGACCATTTCACTGTATCCGGGTTGGCAAGGACCGGGGAAGTGAAGCCTAGCAGCACCAATAGCAAAAGTCCCAGAGCCAATGCTATTTTTGCCATGTGGCAAAGATTTTAGCCCTGCACAGGCTTGAAGTCAATAGGGGATGGGGTCAATGTTGCAGAGAAACGAATCAGGGTAATCTGCGTCACTAATCTATCTGAACTAGTTCATTAGGGTAAAAAGAAGAGCCCCCCTTCAGCTGAAGGGGGGCTCTTGGCTATCCGGTTAGGGTGTTACCCTTCAATCCTTAGGATACTCTCCGGGTGGTGAATATCAGGGCAATCACCACAATTACCAGAATGGCACCAATGATGACTACCGCCCAGATGTAAGCTGGAGTTTGCGGTATCACTGGTGCGTGAGCCGCGGCGTTATGAGCCTCTAGCTCTGCCTGAGTCGCGAAGGTCAAACCACAGATCGGGCAGGTAAAGACTCCAGCCGTTATCGTGGTGAATTGAGCAGTTCCCCAGATAGTCTCAGTGCCAGCGGCAGTGATACCCTTAACATGCCAGAAGTAGCTGGTGCCGTAGTCAAGGGTTGTGTCGCACTGCCAGCCAGGAGTGACCAGAGCATTAGTTCCAGTCAGACCGACCAGGGCGTCAACGAAGTAACCACGCGCCGTGGTGGCAGCAGACTTGCTCAACTCAAACTCATACTTGACAGCACCACTTATTGGTGCCCAGGCAAAGCCTGGTGTTAGTGATGCACCTATGGCTCCAGGTGTGGGTGCCTGCAGAATGGGGCCACTGTATTCTGGCGAGATAACACCACTACTAGCCTCAACGGTGAAGCTCCCGGCCGCAGACCATCCACTCCTGACTATGTCAGCGGAAGTCTGACTTCTGACTCGGACATGCCACTCATAGGCAGTACCACCAATAAGGTTTATTCCCCACTGTCCGGCGGCAGCACCAATAGTAATCTTAGGATTTGTTGGGTCTAACCCCGCTAATGGTGTCGTGCCGGCAATGACAGCACCGGTAGGGCTAATCCAGGTGTTTCGTGGTGCTGCAAATCCCGTTCCTGCCTCGGCAATCTCTACTTGGTAAGCGAAAGCCATTCCGGTACCAGTGTTCAAAGCATTATCCATCTTCCAAGACAGGGTTACATCATTGGCACGACCGCTTACCGGGTCAATGCCTATTGTGGCACCAGCAGCCGGTGAGGTAAGAGTCGGCTTGGCTGTAGCCAGGTAGTCTTTGTAAGCCCACATATTGGTTGCAGCAGTGGCACAAAACAGGTCGTTATTTTGCGCAGTGAAGCTAGCGATGGCTGCTAGTGGTGCCGCAGCCCAAACATTCATGTCATCCCAGCTTATAGCAGTCAGACCAGGCTCAATAAATGGACAATTGATTCGAGGGCAATCGGCGGTAACAGCAGCACCAGCAACGGTACCAGCACAATCAGTCATGGCGTAGAGCAACCCGTTGTTAGAGGCTATGCCAACCGGAGTTTCAAAAGTAACAAGGCCCAAAGGGCGACCGAGATCTGTCCAGCCGACACCAGTGCCAAGGTCATATCGGTAAACTAAACCACTAGGAGCACTATTAGTGGCATAGATGAGCTTGTTGGTGGCATAGCCGCTATCGGGAGCAGCGATGTAAGCCCCTGCTGGTAGCCCAGCGAATATCGGGGCGTAGGTAGCGCCACCATCGGTGGAGTAGGCGACTCCGTTTGTAGCACCCACCAGCACCAGGCCAGCCGCAGATGCATCCAGCCCAACACCGACAGTGATATTGCCAAGCCCTATTGCATACGGAGCACCCCATATCCAGCAAGCGTTGGTGCTCTTGAAGACATTTGCACCCTGGGCGCTATAGACAACATCGGCGCTTTCCATGGCCATTGCCCGAAGAGCTACAGCGGGACTAGGAGCCCACCGTGCGGCGTAGGTATCGCCTCCATCCTTGGAGACACGCATTCTACCACCTACCGAGGTATCGGCAAATATAAGCGCCGGGGTGGTAGCATAGCCCGGGTTCACGGCGAGCATCGCCGGACCGGCAACTGCCGGAGCTACGCAGAAGATTCGCGACCAGCTGGTTGAGCCGACGGTTGCGGCAGCGCTCTTCCACAGGCTAATTTGAGCGTTACCAGTATTCCTGGTAGCCATGAATATGGTGCTCGCATCCGGCGTCAGCGCGATGTCATCAATGGCTACAACAGTATTAGCGGCGGTATCCGCGTCTATCAGCGACTCCTGCTGATAGGAGACGCCACCGTTGTAGGATACGGAGAAGGCACTCTGATCACCACCACCAGCACCAAGAGTACCAGTGGTGCCGACAAACACCCTATTGGTAGTGCCAAAATCAGGTGCCACCCGAACCACAGCTAGACCGTTATCGCCAGTCGGTGCCGTAGTAGCTCCCCTCCACAGTGGTTGCAGGAGTTGCGGGTCTGCGGCATAGCTCACATTGGTGTTGATGCCGGTAGGAGCATAGGCTCCAGCAAACAGCTTGCCCGCGGCAATGGTGCCAGAGTAGGCTACACTGTTCCACTGAATGTTGGTCACTCCGACCCCTAGGTCCCACGTAGTGGCAGCGTCCACCCGGTAGACCGAGTCATTGGCAGCAGCAAAGGAGGCTGTGCAGACATAGGTCCTCTGACCACCAGCAGTGCTGGGGTCCCAGTCAATCGGCAGGGCGATGTCAGCGGCCATGATAGTATTACCAGCAGCCGTAGTCCGATAATCATCAACGTTTGCGTCCAGAATCACAGTACGTATGTTCTGTCCGGTTCTGGCATCTACGAGCTGCAACTGGACACCCGTAGTTTGATGGGCACCTACGAGAGCCACAGTTCTATCGCCGACATAGCTGGGCGAGAATTGGCACGCCATGTAGTCAAACAGGCCAGCGCATACGGCACCAGCGGCGCCAACACTTGCCCAGGCGGCACCTCCGCCTATAATCTGCACGTCAGCCGCAGTTTGAACATTAACAGTGAGATCGGCTAGGGCTGCCATGTACTCCCTGCCAAATATGGTGCCAGAGCGGGCTGGTCCCACCGCCAGGTCCGTCACGATGGAAGTGGCTGCTGCCGCTGGTGCGGCAAAGGCAGGAAGTGCTGCCCAGGAGATGCCGCCAGTGGTAGAAATATAGACGGTATCAAGGTCGGGAGCACCGACATAGCGGACAGCAAAGGCAACAGCATTCGGGTTATCCGGGGCAACGGCAACACACGAAAGATTCCCGGTGAGTGTCGTGGTCCCGGATACAACGGTAGAAAGGTCTATTGCGGTGAAGCTCTGCCCGGCGTTGGTTGACTTGTATAGAGCAGCAGTAGTATTCGCACTGGCTACATTGCTGATAGCATAGATAGTCGTGCCATCAGGACCTACAGCAATATCGGTAACATCAGTGCCTCTAACCAGCACCTGACTGGTGTTAGAGGGCAAAGTCTGTGCTAACCACTGCATGTTACCCTCAACTGCCTGTGCCTTCTGGGCTGGCATAAAGCCAAGCATAAGGCTGAATACCATTACCAGTGCCAGGCCCACGCCTAATATTTTAGATATTTTCAATTTGTTCATAGACTTTTAGTTTATCCTCCTTAAGGATTCTGTCCCCACAAAAAATTAAAGAGCACAAAAATACCCTTTTTGTGGAGACCAGGTTATTTTGGGTTTCGGTTAGTTTTCATTTGGCTCCCCTTTCGGGTTCTGTCCATAACATCACCTCCTTTACCTAAAGAGCATAACACACCTTATCAGGTGCTAATATCCACTATAACACAAATTTTTCTTTTGTCAAGTCCCATATTGGGCTGATTGCGGGCAACGGGTTTTTCTATGGCCCTATTTACTTACACATAGCGGCCAGCAAGCCCAGAGAACGTCACCGGCGTCAAACTTGCTATTGCCGTTGTCAACCCAGGCTTTCAGGGAGACCTCGCCCGCCATCGCTTCTGTTATTACCACATCCACTTTGAATGCGCCACATTCGTTGACCTTTACATTCTCTACCAGAACCGTATCATGTTCGCAGATAGTCAGGTGCACCAAAGCACCAGGGACAAAGTTGGAGCCACACACCACGATAGACGTACTCATGTGCATAATGATATGGACAGAGCAAATGGCAAAGCCGTTAATGTTAGAAGCAATTATCTGTGCGTTTGGTCCGGCAGGTCCCTGAGGTCCAGTTGCTCCGGCTGGTCCGGTTGCTCCAGTTGCTCCAGTTGCTCCGGCTGGTCCGGTTGCTCCAGTTGCTCCGGGAGCTCCGGCACAAGCCGCCACCGAAACCACAAGCAGGGTTATAACTATTGAAAAGGCAAGTAACTTGGCTGCTTTCTTCATATCGCCTCCTTAACAGTTTTCAGGATACCGTCAGCATTCTTCCCTTTAATTGCTATTATAACATATCTGAGGTCGTTTAGTAAGGGGTTAGTAAAGGGATTAAAAGGGGTGCCAACCCCTCTCTTAAACTCTCTTATTTGGGGTGTCTAAGAGGGGTGCCAACCCCTCTTTCTTCTCTTCCCCCTTCCCTTATTAAGGGAAGGGGCAGGGGGATGGGTTAATAAACAACCTCTATGTCTCCTTGGTCAGGGAAGCCAGGAACTCGGCATTGGACTTTGTTTTGCGCAGGCGGTCAATAACTCGCTCGGTGGTCTCGGTGAAGTTGGTGGTATCATTGGCAATCATGGAGACCATCCGCCGCAGCAGCCATACCTGCTTTACTGCCTCATCACCAAGGAGAAGCTCCTCCCGCCTGGTGCCGCTGCGCTGAATATCCATTGCCGGGAAGATTCGCCGCTCGGCAAGTCGGCGGTCAAGGTGGAGCTCCATATTCCCTGTCCCCTTGAACTCCTCATAGATAAGCTCATCCATTCTGCTGCCGGTATCAATGAGGCAGGTAGCGATGATGGTCAGGCTGCCGCCCTCGGCGGTATTGCGGGCAGCGCCGAAGAAGTGTTTGGCGGGGTAGAGGGCGGCGGGGTCAATGCCACCGGACAGGGTGCGACCGCTGGGTGGCACCGCTAGGTTATAGGAGCGGGTGAGGCGGGTAATGCCGTCAAGGAGGATGACCACATCCTTGCCCGTCTCCACCAGGCGCTTGGCTATTTCCAGCGCCAGCTCAGCGACGCGGGTGTGGTTCTCCACCGGCTCGTCAAAGGTGGCAGATATCACCTCCCCCTTGGTTGAGCGCTTCATATCGGTAACCTCCTCCGGTCGCTCGCCGATGAGACAGACCATAAGGTGGATATCGCTATAGTTAGTGGTGATGGCATTGGCTATGGATTTTAAGAGCACCGTTTTACCGGCTTTAGGCGGTGATACAATCAAGCCCCGTTGCCCCCGCCCGATGGGGGCAATGAGGTTGATAAGCCGGGTGGAAAGGTCATCGGGGGTAATCTCAAGGTTAATTAGTTTATCGGGGAAGGTGGGGGTGAGTGAGCCAAAGGTGGGGCGGTTCTTGGCTAGCTCCGGGTCGGTGCTGTTAACTGCCTCAACCCTAACCAGTCCGTAGTATTTTTCACCCTCTTTGGGTGGTCTGCCCTGACCGGCAACCAAATCGCCGGTGCGCAGACCAAAGCGGCGGATTTGGGACTGGGAGACATAGACATCAGCCGAGCTGGGCAGGAGGCTGTTTTGCCTCAAGAATCCGTAGCCCTCCGAGGTAATCTCCAGGATGCCGCCGCAGAAGACATAGCCCTGTTGCTCGGCGTATGCCTGAAGCAGGCGCATGATGAGCTCCTGCTTTTTGAGCCCGGTATAGCTGGTGATGCCTATCCCCTTGGCGAGCTCAAGCAGCTCATCCCGGCTTTTGTTTTCAAGTTCGCTAATGTTCATGGTAAAGCCTCGCTATGGTCGTTTTACTCCCCGCGGTGAGACACCCTGCCAGTCGCTAAGGAAGCGGGCCACGCCGACATCAGTCAGGGGGTGTTGAATCATCTGCATCAGGACGCTATAAGGAACGGTGGCGATATGAGCCCCGGCCTTGGCCGCCGCCATGCAGTGCTCGGGGTGGCGGATGCTGGCGGCAATCACCTCGGTGGAGAACTTATAATGGGCAAAGACACTAACTATATCCTTGACTACCTCCATGCCGTTATGACCGGCATCATCCAGTCTGCCGACAAATGGGCTGACGTAGGCGGCACCAGCCAGTGCCCCGAGGAGGGCTTGGTTTAGCGAGAAGCACAGGGTGAAGTTTACCTTTATCTTCTCCTTGGCCAGGGCAGATGTTACCTCCAGACCGTCGGGGGTGGCTGGGATTTTAATCACGATATTTGGTGCCCAGGAAGAGATAAGCTTTGCCTGCTTAATCATCGCCTCAACCCCTTCCACCAGCACCTCAACCGAGACCGGTCCGGGGATAATAGAGCAGATCTCCTTGACAGTGGCCTCATAATTAGCAGTTCTTTCCTTAGACACCAGGGTGGGGTTGGTGGTAACCCCGCTGATGATTCCCAGCTTGGCGGCTTGCCTAATTTGGTCAATATTGGCTGTATCCAGAAAGATTCTCATTTACACCTCTAAAGGTGAAAGGGGCAGCGGTGGCTGAGCCCCTTCCCGTAATATATCCTTGGCCGCCCCGATAAAATCGCGAAACAGGGGGTGGGGGCGGCCGGGGCGGGAGCTAAATTCAGGGTGAAACTGGCTGGCTACCATCCACGGGTGGTCAGCCAGCTCGCAGACCTCAACCAGCTTGCCGTCGGGGGACAATCCGCTACAGACCATCCCTGCCTCTTCCAGCTGGTCACGGTATTTATTATTAAATTCATAGCGGTGGCGGTGGCGCTCGTAGACCAGGCTCTGCCCATAGGCAATAGCGGCATGGCTGCCCGGAGTCAGCTGGCAGGGGTAGTTGCCCAGGCGCATGGTGCCACCCTTGGCTTCTTTGCCCCTCTGCTCGGGGAGGAGGTCAATGACGGGATAGGGGGTACCGGCATCAAACTCGGTTGAGTTTGGCTCATTTGAGCCAAGGGCGTATCGGGCAAACTCAATTACCATGACCTGCATCCCCAGGCACAGCCCGAGGTAGGGGATTTTATTCTCCCGGGCGTAGGTGGCTGCCTTTATCATGCCCTCTATGCCCCTAACCCCGAAGCCGCCAGGGACGACGATACCCTGGGCGGAGCGCAATACAGAATAGTCACCGTCACCTTCTAGGGTCTCTGATGGGACCCAGTGGAGTTCAGCGTCTCTTCCATGACGGAGGGCGGCGTGCTGTAGTGCCTCCCGGACGGAGAAGTAGGCGTCTTTTAGTTCCACATATTTCCCCACCAGGGCGATATTAACTGGCTCACGGGGGGTCTTAATAAGGTTGACCAGTTCCTGCCACTGCTTGAGGTCTGATGAGTGGGGTTTAAGTCTGAGCTTATCTATAATTAGTTGTCCCAATCCTTCCGCCTCTAGGAGGAGCGGCACCTCATAAATCGTAGATACCGTGGGCAGGGGGATGACTGCCCTGCGTTCAACATCGCAGAAGAGTGATATTTTATTCCTTATCTCTTGTGAGATGGGGTAATCACTGCGGCATATGATGATATCGGGCTGAATACCGATACGGCGCAGCTCGTTAACGCTGTGCTGGGTCGGTTTGGTCTTTACCTCCTGGGTGGAGTTGAGGTGGGGGAGGAGGGTAACATGGACGTAGAGCACGTTATCCCGTCCCACGTCGTTGCGCATCTGCCTGGCTGCTTCCAGGAAGGGCTGTCCCTCAATATCGCCCACGGTGCCGCCGACCTCGATAATAACCACCTCAGCCTTTGATTTCTCCGCCAGCCTCATGAAGCGTTCCTTTATCTCGGTGGTGACATGGGGCACCACCTGTATCGTCCCTCCCAGGAAGTCGCCCCGCCTCTCCTTGGCGATAACGGCGCTATAGATTTGACCTGAGGTGACGCTTGATTCGGCACCGAGGTCAATATCAATAAAGCGCTCGTAATTACCCAAATCAAGGTCAGTCTCAGCACCATCCTGGGTGACAAATACCTCGCCGTGCTGGTAGGGGGACATTGTCCCTGGGTCAACATTAAGGTAAGGGTCTAGCTTTTGCACCGACACCGCAATCTGGCGGCTCTTTAGGATAGTACCGATAGAAGCGACAGTGATACCTTTTCCAACCGAGCTAACTACACCACCAGTAACAAAGATATACCTTGACATTTGGGGAAACCAAACCTAGGAATCTAGTCCGGAAGCAACCTTGAGAAAGAGGCGGATTTTTATTTATTATAATCGGCTAAATATTAATTGTCAAGTTTGTATTGGCAACAGGGGTGGTGCTATTATTATATGATAGCTATGGAGCAGAGGCTGAGGGAAGCCATTTCCCAAAGACAGAAGCAGCGCATTATTGATGCTAACCATGTCACTTCGGCGGTGCTAGTGCCTATCTATTATAAACAAGGGCAGTATTACATCCTATTTACTAAGCGGACAGACAGGGTGAAGGAGCATAAGGGGCAGATATCCTTTCCCGGGGGAGCCCACCATAAGGGGGATAGGACGCTGGTTGATACCGCCTTGCGTGAATCTGCTGAGGAAATAGGCTTAGCACCTGGTGAGGTTAAGGTATTAGGGGAGCTGGATGACACCCTCACCGAGACTTCCAATTATGTTATCTCGCCGTTTGTGGCTCTTATCCCTTCTCCCTATCAGTTCAAGGTTGATGGGTGGGAGGTTGAGGAGATAATTGAAGCCCCTATTTCGGCGCTCCTGGATAAGGATTTACATCAGCAGACCAGGGTTATTGATATTGATGGTCAAGCGGTTACCTCATACTTCTACCACTATCAGGGGAGGGTAATCTGGGGGGCAACTGCCAATATACTCCATCAGTTTCTTGATATCTTTGCCGAAGCTACAAAGGGCTAAAAGTTAAATGCCTGCTCTGGTAACCCCATCCCCTCCCCGCTTTAAAACATGTGTTTTTCCTCCCACCCTCCCGCCCTTAGGGGCTTTTAGCTGGGGCGTCCAAGAGGGGCGTCAGCCCCTCTTTCTTCTCCTCCCCCTCTCCAAGATTGGAGAGGGGGTAAGGGGGTGAGGTTGATAAAACCGCTTAGATATGGGACTTGCTTGTGATAATATATAAGAGATAAAATATTAATGGCGGTGGATTATGAGGCAGGAGAGATTTACTGAACAGGCACAGGAAGCACTGGCTTTATCCCAGGAGCTGCTCCGTCAGTATCGCCATAGCCAGTGGGATGTGGAGCATATCCTGCTGGCACTACTCCAGCAGGAGGCTGGGTTAGTCAGCGACATCCTGCGGGAGCTTGGTGTTGACGTTGATGAAGTGAGGCAGCAGGTGGAAGCTGTCCTGGAGAAATTCCCTAAAGCCACCCATGAGACGGGACAGGTCTATGCTACGCCGCGCATTGCCAACCTACTGAGGAGGGCAGGGGATGAGGCAGATAGGCTAAAGGATGAGTTTATCGGCACTGAACACCTTCTTATTGCCATCGCCGGGGAGGAGAAGGGGGAGGCGGCTAATATCCTTCGCCGTTTTGGCGTTGACCAGGAAAAGATATATCGCGCCCTTCAGGAAATTCGTGGCGGGCATCGGGTTACCGATGCCAGGGCGGAGAGCAAGTACCGCTCTCTGGGGAAGTACGGTCGTGACTTCACTGAGCTGGCGAGGCAGGGAAAGCTTGACCCGGTTATCGGTCGGGAGGAGGAGATTAAGCGGGTAATGCAGATACTCACCAGGCGCACCAAAAATAATCCGGTGATTGTCGGTGACGCCGGCGTCGGTAAAACGGCTATTGCCGAGGGACTGGCACAGAAGATTGTGGCTGATGACGTTCCTGATTCACTCAAGGGGAGAAGGGTAATAGCTCTGGATATGGGGGCACTGGTTGCCGGGAGCAAATTCCGTGGCGAGTTTGAGGAACGGCTTAAAGCAGTGATGGATGAGGTACGGCAGGCAAAGGGTGAAATCATCCTGTTCATTGATGAGATTCATAATGTGGTTGGGGCTGGGGCGGCTGAGGGGGCAATTGATGCCAGCAACATGCTCAAGCCAGCCCTGGCTCATGGTGAGCTGCAGTGTGTCGGAGCTACCACCCTTGACGAATACCGCAAGTTCATTGAGAAGGATAAGGCACTGGAGAGGCGCCTCCAGCCGGTGTTTGTCGGTGAACCTAGCGTTGAGGCAACGATTGAGATGCTCAAGGGGCTCCGCCCCAGGTATGAGGCGCATCATAAGGTTAAGATTAAGGATGAAGCCCTGGAGGCAGCGGCTAGACTCAGTCACCGCTATATCTCTGACCGCTATCTTCCCGATAAGGCTATTGACCTTATTGATGAGGCAGCGAGCAAGATTAGAATTGATACCGAGAGTGCCCCACCCGGGGTCAAGTCGCTGGAGCAGAAGGTCAAGCAACTGACCAATGAGGAGGAGGCAGCCGCCCAGCGCCAGGACTACGAGCGCGTTGCCCAGCTTAAGAGTGAGCGCCTGCGTCTTGAGGAGGAATATAACCGGGCGAAGAGTGAGTGGCTGAAGGGGGAGAAGATTGACGAGGTGGTTGATGAGGAGGACATTGCCCAGCTTATCTCCAAGTGGACGGGCATCCCCGTCTCCCAGATGCTGGAGGGCGAGGCGGAAAAGCTCCTGCATATGGAGGAGCGGCTTCATGAGAGGCTGGTGAATCAGGATGAGGCGGTTTCGGCTATTTCTGAGGCAATAAGACGCAGTCGGGCCGGGCTCAAGGACCCGCGCCGACCGATTGGCAGCTTTATCTTCCTCGGTCCGACCGGCGTGGGTAAAACTGAGCTGGCTAAGACTCTAGCCAGGTTCTTGTTTGATGATGAGAATGCTATGGTGAGACTGGATATGTCGGAGTATCAGGAGAGGCACACCGTATCGCGGCTTATTGGCGCCCCACCGGGGTATGTTGGCTATGAGGAGGGGGGGCAGCTTACTGAGGCGGTGAGACGGCGTCCCTATCGGGTGATTCTGCTGGATGAGATTGAGAAGGCGCACCCTGAGGTATTTAACAGCCTCTTACAGATACTTGATGATGGACGGTTAACCGATGGTCATGGCCGCACCGTAGATTTTAAGAATGCGGTAGTCATTATGACCTCTAACGTCGGTGTTGAGCTTATTAGGCGGGACATGGGCATTGGTTTCGCCGCCAAGAGAGAGGAGGCTAAGACTCAAAAGCTGGCGTATGAGGCGATGAAGGAGAAGGTACTGGCGGAGATGAAGAAGACCTTCCGCCCCGAGTTCATTAATCGGATAGATGAGATAATAGTCTTCCATCAGCTAACTGAGGAACAGCTCAGGAATATTGTTGAACTGGTGATGGAGGATCTTAAGGGGCGCCTGGCTGACCGTAAGCTGAACCTTGAGTTGACTGAGGCGACGAAATCATGGCTGGTCAAGCAGGGCTATGACCCGGTATATGGAGCCCGACCGTTAAGACGAGCCGTTGAGCGCTATGTTGAGAATCCGCTGTCAGCCAAGATACTGCAGGGCGAATTCAGTGATGGTGATACCGTCTTGGTCGACCTGGGGGACGATGGCTTGACCTTTACCGTGAAGAAGGGAGCTAAAGCTACAGCTTGAGTGGCAAATTGACCGTATTGAAGGGCGAGGTAGAAGGTGAGCCTTAATAGGGACAAGCTAAAGCCGGTTTTGAAGAGGTGGGAGTACCATGTAGGTATCTGGGGTATGGTCCTGACTGTGGCGCTAGCAATAGCAGTGGTATATTTCTGGGAGGAAGTCAGGGAAATGGCGCAATATGGTTATCTTGGCGCCTTTATCATCAGCGTCTTTGGTGGCGCCACCATTCTAGCTCCAGTGCCGATGACCCCGGTGGTATTTGCCTTGGGTACGGTAATGAAACCGTCGTTTGCCCCTTACCTTGGTCCGGTGTTTGTTGGTGCCGCCGCTGGTTTGGGTGAGACTGTTGGTGGGTTGTCTATATATATGGCGGGCTATGGTGGTGGCACTGCCATTAGTAGTATAGAGCATGGCAAGATTCAGGCAGTCTACTTACGAATGCTGCGGTGGGTGGAGAGGCGGGGGTCACTAACCCTATTTATCCTTTCAGCGGTACTTAACCCCTTCTTCTACCCAGCGGCTCTAGCTGCCGGGGCAGTCCGCTTCGGGTTAGGCAAGTATTTCCTTATTTGCTGGGGGGGTAAGACGATTAAGGGGATAAGCGTGGCTTCGGTTGGTTATTGGGGGCTGGGAGGTCTGCTCAGAATGCTGGGCATACCAGTCTAGACTTGCGCTTCCCGACAATTTTTGTTAGATTAAATAGTGTCTTTATGGGGCTGTAGTTCAATCGGGAGAACGTTTGACTGGCAGTCAAAAGGTAGGGGGTTCGAATCCCCCCAGCTCCACCAGGGGTAACCATAGGCAGAACTCCTACCGCCTGAGTCTCTTCAATGTTGATGTAGCTTGGCAACAAGATGTATCCTACAGTCGAAAAATATAGATAAAGGAGGGTTCATGAGTACTGTCACAGAAGAATTAAGGCGATCCATGGGGGACTCTCCTTATGAGCAGAGGCTAGGGTTTCGTTTGCTTGAGCTATCCAAAGGTTATGCCAAGGTTGCGGTCACTCTTGGTCCCGAACATACCAATTTTCTAGGTATGATTGATGGGGGTTTGCTCATGTCTTTGGCCGACTACGCCTTTGCCTGCTCTGGCAATACATTCGGACAGGTCAGGGTAGCGGCACAGTTTAGTACCAACTTTATCTCCGCGCCGGCTCTTAAGGGTGAACTTATCGCAGAAGGCAAGACTATCCATGCTGGCAGGACTATGGCTTTAACTGAGATAACCGTTATTGACGCCACCGGGAGGCTTATCGCCAAAGCTACCGGGACAGCAATTACCGAACAAAATAAGAGCCTCAAAGCTCAGTGAGTCTCAAGTAACACGCCTAAGGAATGCAAAAAAGTTGCCCGAACTTAATAAGGGCAGAACCTGGAAAATGGCAGCCTACTTGCTGTATCGTTCCCGTAATACAGTCTTAAGAACCTTGCCACTTGGCGTCTTGGGCAAGCTATCAACTATGTCTACTGACTTGGGCACTTTGTAATCATCAAGCCTGCTGGCACACCAACTAATTATCTCCTCCTCAGCAACTTTTTCCACACCTCGCGGCACTACCACTGCTTTTACTATTTCACCAAGTTCTTGATCAGGAACCCCTATCACCGCTACCTCGGAGACAGCAGGATATGATGATATTACATTCTCGATTTCTGGCGAGTATATGGGCCTGCCGGCACTGACAATGGTGTCCTTCTTCCTGCCGGTTATGTAGTAGTAACCTTCCCTATCCTTTGTGGCTAAGTCCCCGGTATGCAGGTAACCACCCTCCAATGTTTTGGCAGTGGCTTCAGGCATATTCCAGTAGCCCTTCATTATATTATCTCCCCGGGCTAATATTTCGCTTACCTCCCCCGGGGCACAATCCTTACCCTCTTCATTAACCAGTCTTACCTCAACATTAAGCACCTCTTTACCGCAAGAACCAGCTCTTTTTACCTTTTCCCACGGACCTTCCATTAGTGGCGGCATGATAATAGCCGGCCCACCTTCAGTTAGGGCGTAAACCTGGATGATAACGTCGCCAAATATCGCGTTCATCCTACTCATCATTGCCTCAGGCATTGGAGCACCGGAATATATCATTATCCGCATACTGCTAACATCATACTTATTAATATCGGGGCAATTAACTATCGGGACTATCATCGGCGGGACAAAGCACATGGTAGTCACCTTCTCTCGCTCGATAGTCTCCAGAACCAGCCTCGGGTCACGGGCATCCATCAACACAGTAGTGTTACCCATATAGAAGTGACACCTCATATGCCACAAAGCGCCGATATGAAAAAGGGGCAGGATAACTAAGTGAATATCGTTGCGGGTTATTGGGAAACAGTTTAGAAGGGTGTTGGCTGAATCCACTATCTGACTTTTGTGACTGAGCATCACCCCCTTGGGTGGACCGGTGGTGCCACTGGTATAAAGCAGCCAGGCGATGTCATCCTCATCGACAAGTACCTCAGGCTCATCCGGCGGATACCTCGTGAGTAATTCCTCATAGCCCTCTACATTGGCTATCCTACCAATAGCGATGTAATGTTTGACTGTCTCTAATTTGGGGCGCAAGATATTGACTATGTCTGAGTATTTTTGACCGAAGATAAACGTGCTTGCCTTTGAATCATTTACAATGTAGGCCACTCCATCAACATCAAGGGTGGTATTGACCGGTACGATAATCATGCCACCCTTAGCCGTGGCGAAATATGTTTCAATATATTCGGAGCAGTTGTCAGCCAGGACAGCTACCCTATCCCCCTTTTCTATACCGATACCCAGTAAGGCGTTGGTCAATCGGTTTACCCGTTCGTTAAGTTCGGAATAGCTCAGTCTGATATTGCCGAAAACCAGGGCTGTCTTATTGGGTAGCTTCGTGGCATTAAGTCGGATAATATCCCCTAAAGTCATGGTGGTGCCTTCGATTCAGGCTATGCCTATCTCCAGGTTCTTTCATCTACTATTGTTTTGTGCTCCGCAGGAATGGTTCCCTTAGCTACAAACTCGATCTTGTCTGCTTTAACCCGGCATACATCCTGAAACTTACTGTTTAAATCGTCTGCTAGTCGTCCTTTGTCGATATTCTCATCCTTAAGCTCAATCCTGAAGGTCATTGTATCCCGCTGCTCTTTACGCCCGACCACAATCTGGAACGCTGAAATCTTTTCAAAGCTGTTAAAGACCTGCTCAGCTTGTTTCGTAACGACAAACATGCCTCTTATTTTAGTGGCGTCAGCTGCCCGACCGACAATAGCTACCAGCCGATTTGCTGTCCGACCACAGGGACATGGTTCCGTAGTGTAGTAAGACATGTCACCGGTACCGAAGCGGATTAGGCCCCAGACCTTATTGTGGATTGGAGTGACCACTATCTCACCCACCTTGTTTGTTCCCAGCTGTTTTCCGGTCTCAGGGTCAACTATTTCTATTATATAATCGTCCATAAAATGCATGCCTGATTTCTGGCTACATTCATACGCTAATGTACCACCGGGCTCAGTTACGGCATAGGCCTGTGTTGTAGATATCCCGTAATTCTCCTCCAGGATTTTCCTAACTGAAGGCGCCAGCATTTCACCGGTAAACCAAGCACGCCGCAACGCAAAATCACGGCCAAAGTTGTAACCCATTTCCTCAGCCCGCTTTATAAGCGTTACTAGGAAGCTAGGGGTTCCCACAAACCCAGTTACCTTCAAATCATGCATCGTTTGAATCTGAATCTCGGTGTTACCCACACCCATCGGTATGGGTGTAGCCTCACAATCCCTGAGTGCTTCATGAAATAAAATACCTGCCGGAGACATATGATAGGTGAATGAATTTATTACTATGTCCCCCTTTCTGAAGCCGGCAGCATAGAATGACTTGGCAAACCACTTGATATTTTTGGTGTGGAGTGGCTCATATATGGGACCTGGCGAAATAAATACCCGCTCAACATCCTCGGGTGGGATAGTCAGAAAGCCACCATAGGGTGGCTTTGCTTTCTGTAGCTCTATCAGGTCGGTCTTTCTAGTAATCGGCAGCTTTTCCAGGTCTTTTATGGTACGAATCTGAGACGGACTTACCCCTGCCCGGTCAAGTATCTCCTTCGCTGAAGGGGCATAGCGGTAAGCATGCTCAACAGCCTCAGCTAACCTCTGGTTAAGATAGGCCTCACGCTCTTCAGGGGACATTATTTCCAGTTCATCAAAAAAGTCACCCTTTTTAGTCATCAGAGCCACCTCTTCCGTCGCTTATAGTGCTTTACGTCACGGTAGCTCTTCTTGGCCCCTACCGCTGACAGCCCCATATAGAATTCCTTTACGTCCTCATTATTCTTAAGAAACTCGGCAGTACCGTCAAGGACAGCCCGACCATTCTCCATAACATACCCATAATGAGCAATACTGAGGGCAATCCTTACATTCTGCTCGACGAGGAGAACCGAGGTCTTCTGCTCGGTGTTAAACCGCTTTATAATGTCGTAGATTTCTTCGACAAGCATCGGTGCTAAGCCCAGTGATGGCTCGTCAAGCATCATCAATTGCGGTGCTGACATCATCGCCCGGCCAATAACCAGCATCTGCTGCTCGCCTCCGGAGAGGTAGCCGCCTATGTTATGGCGAACATGCGTGAGCGCAGGGAAGTAGTAGTAAACCATCTCCAGGTCTTTCTTAACGGCAGCACGGTTATTACGATAATGGGCACCCACCATCAGGTTTTCTTCCGTGGTTAGGTGGCCGAATACCCTGCGCCCCTCTAATGCCTGAATAATACCGAGCTTGGCAATATCCTGGGCAGGCTTTTTGTCTATCCTTTCCCCGTCCCACTCAATACTGCCATCGGTTACCTCCCCCTCCTCAACATGTAGAAGGCCAGATATTGCCTTGAGGGTGGTGGTTTTGCCGGCACCATTAGCCCCAAGCAAGGCAATAATGGCGCCATCAGTAACCTCCATAGAGACGCCATGAAGCACTCTGATAACGTTGAGGTAGGTAACCTCAATGTTATTCAACTTGAGCATATTTAGCCCCCTGTAGGCGCCCCACCTAGGCAGGGGCGCCTACCCGATTATTACTTATTTGGCAACCGCCCAGGGGAACTTATCCGGATACTTCTCGTATGGGATTCGTGGTGCCTCAATAAAGTCGCTCGGGTTTGTGATTACGCCATTTACTATCTGGTAGATAATATTATACTTGTCTAGCCTGTTGTCACCCGCGACATACTTCACCGGGCCGTGGAGACCCTGGACATCGTAGTCCAGCTTCTGGATAGCGTTCTTCTCCACAGCCGCCCAGGCGGTGGCATCGCCTTTAGCCAGCACATCGTAGCTGGAGTTCTCTAGAGCCAGCCTCAGGATCTCGGCGCCGATAAGGGCTTCTGCCCAGGAGGTGATGTAATCGGCGTTCCCGTAGTCTTTGGCGTGCAGCTTCTGGCAGTATTCGGTCATCTTAGCCATACCCGGTACATCAGCGCCCCACATTACGGTAGGAAATGTACCATAAACACCCTCAACAACCTTAGCTCCGGCGATGTCAACCAAAGCCTTGGTGAAGCTGGCATGGGCACAACCGATGACTATACCAGGATACATACCCAGGTCATAGGCATTCTTGATGACCACGGCGGTGGGTGCCGGGGTGCTGGAGATGAACAGGACGTCTGGGTTTAGAGCCTTAATTCGGGTCATGCTCGCCATCTCGGATATGGTGGTAGCAGTGTGCTCTTCGGTGGCAACAAGCTCAATGCCTAGTTCTTCAGCATAAGCAATAGCTGCATCCCTGGCGCCCCAACCGGTGGAGTTATTCAAGAGGTGCATTGCCATCTTGGGTTTTCCTTCGCCCTTCCAGATGTTCTTCAAGTAGTAGTTGGCAAAGGCTGCCCAGTCATCACCATAGTCGGGCATCTGGGCATAGATGTGCTGCGGTGGATTGGTGCATGCCGGTGCGCTGAAGGAAACTATGCCGGGGAACCCTGCCCTATTGGCAATCTCCATAGACGCCGTCATCATTGCCGATGAGTTGGTGGTGAAGAACAAGGCGCCATCGTCCATCAGCTTCTTAACGATGGTAGCTGCCTTGGCGGCATTATAGCCGTTGTCATACCAGTCGGCAATAATGGGATGCCCGTTAACGCCACCAAGCTCCTCATTGATGTATTTTATGCAGTCCAGCTTACCATGCCCCATAGGGCTACCCTTCTCGGCAGCGACACCGGTCATACATATGCTCATACCATACTTTAGCGGCTGGTCCTCGGGTTTTGGTGCTGTTGGTGCTGTTGGTGCTGTTGGTGTCGGGGCACAGGCGCTGATAAATGGCAGTGCTGCAAATGTCAATGCCAAAAACATCACACCAAATACCCTCAACAATGTTTTGCCTTTCATTTATACCTCCTTAAAGGTTTAACCTACCTGCTCTCCGTCAAGCACTACATTTCACTGCACCTCCTTTATTATTAATATGAAAAGGGCCACAGCCTGTAGGCAGCCTTAAACAGCATCCAGCGGTGGGCTATTCCCCGCGGCTCCAGTACCAAAAACAGGATAATCATCACCCCGAATAGTATAGGATTGATACCGGTGGCAAAGCCGGCAGGTAACGCCGGGAAGGCAGCCTCCACTAGGGGAAGGACGCTTGTGGTTAGTACCTGCTGGAGAAGGCGGATAAAGATTACCCCAAGGATAGGACCGAGGGTGGTGCCCAGACCACCAATGATTATCATACCGATATATAGTATAGATTCGCTGATGGTGAACTGCTCGGTGTTCATAAAGCCAATCCAGTGGGCAAGTAAACTACCAGCAATTCCGGCGAGGAAGCAGCCGATAAAGAAGGCAAGGAGCTTGTAGTAAAACAGGTTAACCCCCATCACCTCAGCCGCCAGGTCATTATCCCTGATGGCAACAAAGGCCCTGCCTACCTGCGTCCGTGCCAGGTTCTTGGCAAGGAAGGTGCACAGGATAGCGATGGTAATGATAAGGTAGAACTGGCTCGCCTCACTGCGGAAGACGAAACCACCAATTGAAGCGTAGGGCACTGCCATACCTAGAAAACCACCAGTTATCTTCAAGTGATTGATAACCCACATGATGATAAACTGGGCAGCAATGGTGGCAATCGCCAGATAAAAGCCCTTAACCTTAAGCGAGGGGATGCCAAAGATAAGCCCGACGAATCCGGCCATGAGCCCAGAGCAGATTAGCGCGACCAGGAAGGGAAGTTCAAACACGCTGGTTAAAACAGCGGCAGTATAGGCGCCGACGGCGATAAAGCCGGCATGACCAATAGATAGTTGTCCACAGTATCCGGTCAGGATATTTAGTCCGATGGCGGCGATTATAGTAATACCAATCAAGTTGGTGACACTCAGCCAGTAGTTGCTCAAGTATAGCGGGCAAGTAAAAAGCAGGACAAATAAGCCAATGAGTAGCGCCCAATGGGTCTTGGTTCGGATAATCGCCATATCCTCATCGTAGGTATAATTGTGGATGCCACAGGGTAAACCCATTTAAATCCTTTCTATCCTGACCTCACCGAATAGTCCATAGGGCTTGATAAACAATACAATAATGATAATGATATAGGGTATAATATCCTTTACCCCGGGCCAAGTTAAAGGGGTAAGATAACCACCACCAAGGTTCTCGGCCAGACCAATGATTGGCCCGGCAATTATAGTACCGATAAATGAATCTAGACCGCCGAGGATAACTACTGAGAATGATTTGAGCCCGGTTTCAACCAAACCATAGGTGATGCCGCCAATGCTGGACATTAGAATACCACCGATGGCAGCAACCACACAGGCAAACATCCAGGAAGTGGAAAAAATTTTGGTAACCGGGATACCACAGGCTTGGACAGCAAGCTGGTCGTCAGCAGTCGCTCTCATCGCGATGCCCATCTTATTGTACCGGAAATACAAGGTTAGAAGGCCAAAGAGAATTAACGAGATGACCGCTGCCCAAACATACTCTTGGGAAACTACCGCTGTGCCAAAATGTAGTGGCTCGGTGGGAAATAACCGGGGAAGAGCATCGACACTCCATGGCCAGATAAAGGTCACCACTCCTTCTAAGAAGTAACCCAAGCCTAAGGTTACCGTGATTAATGATAGGATAGGCTGGGCAATAAGCGGACGTAGCACAAACCTTTCACTCAGCCAGCCTAAAGCTAAAGCGAACAGGATAACTAGAATAAAACCAAACCAGAAGGGGAATTTTGCCTGAACAAGTATGCCGTAAGTAAACCAAGAGGAGATCAACACTAGCTGCCCCAAAGCGAGGTTGGCTACACCGCTTGATTTCCATATAAGAACAAATCCTAAAGCAATAAGTGCGTAAACCATCCCCACCGTAATCCCGGTTATGGTATATTGGAGTAATTCAGCCATATACTTACTCTTTGCCCTCTAGTAGACAGTTCTTACCTTAATTGCCGTAGTTACCGAACCACCTCTCCCATCCCTATAGGTTACCGGTGCCTCTACTATCACCTCTTCTTTATCGGAATATATCGCCCCGATTAAATCTTTGTAGCGTTCTTCCATAAAGCTTCGGCGCAGTTTTCTGGTTCTAGTTAGTTCAGCCTCATCCGGGTCAAACTCCTTATGTAGTAGGACGAATTTCTTGACTCTGGCCCCCTCAGGCACATAGCCATTAACCCGGACCAAGTCCTTTTGCACCAAATCAGCCACTTCCTTCTTTTGAGATAGGTCAACAAAGGTGGTATAGGGCACACGGTTGTTTTCTGCCCACTTGCCAACCATAGTAAAGTCGATATTTATTATCGCCGATACAAATTGTTTGTCCTTACCACCGATAACCATAGCATCCTTGATGTAGGGGCTAAACCTCAGTCGGCCTTCAATGTATTGTGGCGCGTATTTTACACCGGTGGCTAACTCTCCCATTTCCTTTAGGCGGTCAAGAAATATCAGGTGCCCATCTTCATCGATATGGATAGCATCACCAGTGCGAAACCAGCTGCCCTTAAATGCCTCTTTGGTCTTTTCGGGATCGCGATGGTACTCATTAAACATACAGTCGCTCCTAACTAGGAGTTCACCATCGTTGGTGATCCGCACCTCAGTGCCGACTGCCGGACGTCCCACACTTTCAAACTTGATCTCTCCCTTTCCGTGGCTGGATATAAACCCTGCCTCGGTGCCAGCGTAATTCTGCCTCAGCTCTATGCCAATAGCATGGATGAGCCGGAAGGTATCCAGAGATAACACCGAGCTTCCGGTAACGGCGAACCTCACATTGGATAGCCCCAGCCGATCTTTGAGGGGACGAAATAGAAGCCAGTGCGCTACTTGGTAAAGGGCACGCCAGAACAGGTTTGGTGTCTGCCCGGCGAAGTTGAAATCGGCAATCTTATAGCCGACAGGGAGGAATAGATGATAGCAGAACCTTTTCAGAGGGTGAGCATCCATGATCTTTACTTGAATCTCGCTAACCAGGCTCTCCCATTGTCGGGGACCATAGATAACAAAATTAGGGCCGATCTCCCTTGTATCCTCGGCAATAGTCTCTGGCTCCTCGGCGAAGTTGAGCTTTGCCCCAGTCAGTAGATGGGGGACGGTGGCAAAGAAGCTATCTCCTACCCACGCTGCCGGGAAGTTAGAGATTAAGCCATCATTCTTGTTAAGCGGGTAGCGATTAATAAAACCCTGAGCAGTATTTATCAGTGCCTTATGAGTGATCGTCGCTCCCTTAGGTAAGCCGGTAGTGCCTGAGGTATAGTAGATAAAGGCAATGTCATCGCCTTTCCCTTTAGCCACGTTCTGTTCGAAAAGATCGGGGTGTGTTTCCTCATACTTTTTACCCAGCTCTATGACCTCGGCGAAGCTGATGATAATTGGCTCATCATAGTTCCTTAGCCCCTTGGGGTCCCAGTAGATAATCTTCTTCAGAGAGGGTAGTTCATCCTTAATCACCAGGAATTTATCCGTTTGTTCTTGGTCATTGACAATGGCAAATTTGGCACCAGAGTGCTCGGCGATATACTTCACCTCGGACGGAATAGAATCAACAAAGATCCCTGTAGCTATACCTCCTGCTGCCTGAGCGGCAAACTCAGCCCAAAGCCACTCTGGTTCGTTGTCACCAATTATGCAGACCTTATCGCCTGTTTCCAGGCCAAGACTTATCAGTCCTAAAGATAGGTACTTAACCCGTTCGTAGTAGTCCTTCCAGGTATATCTTTGCCAGAGGCCAAAGTTCTTCATGGCCATAGCCACAAGGTTACCCCACTTCTCGCAATTTGCCTTAACGAGTTTAGGTAAAGTGTCTGTCTCTGCCATGGCGCTCCTTAGCTCTAGTAATGTGAATAGCCTTGTTTGTTGGGTTTATGACAAATCCATCAGATGTGCTGGATAATACTCTGCTCAGACTATTGTACCTCTTCCAACCTAAATGTCAAGAGTAATTACTCATTTACGCTTGTGCTTCCTGCCCCAAATAGGCTCTAATGACTTCAGGATTACTCTTAATTTCAACAGGCGTGCCTTCAGCAATCTTTCGGCCGAAATCGAGGACAATGATCCTATCAGCTATGTCCATGACCACTCCCATATCATGCTCGACGAGAACGATACAGCTAACGCCATCCCGGAGCACTGGGGTGTTGGGATAAGTAGCTCCTTGTCCTTCAAATACGTCAACAATAAATCTGGCAATATCCTCCTTCTCCTCCAGGTTCATTCCGGCCATGGGTTCATCAAGAAGTAAAACATTTGGTTCCGAAGCCAAGGCTCTGCCCACTTCGATTCTTTTCCGCATTCCGTAAGGGAGAACACCAACTATTTTCTTTCTCGCCGGCTCAATCTCCAGGAAGTCAATTATGTCCTCCACTGTCCTGCGGTGCTTGATTTCCTCTTGGTGTGCCAAGCCAAAGTATAATGCCCCAGTAATAAAGTTCTCTTTCATCAAAATGTGTCTGGCAGCCATAATATTGTCTTGAGTGCTCAGTCCCCTGAATAGCTCAATATTCTGGAACGTTCTAGCTATGCCAAGCTTTGCTACCTTATCTGGACGCATTCGGGTAATCCTTCGCCCCTGATAGAATATCTCGCCTATTTGTGGCTGGTAAAAACCATTTATGCAGTTGAGGAGAGCAGTCTTACCAGCACCGTTGGGTCCGATTATAGCTAGAATCTCCTTGTCCCTGATTTCTAGGCTTACGTCATTGAGTGCTCTAACACCCCCGAATCTGAGAGAGAGATTCTCAATCCTCAACTTTACTTGTTTGCTAGTTTCCACCTTTCCTTAACCTCTTGCTGGTTTGTTATTTTGTCAATCAGCCTTGGCCTTCTCCTCAGAGATAAGCTTGTCTCTATAGCTCGTCATCCTGTAATCTAACGGACCCTCGCACCTTAGCTCTCTCCCCAATTTCTTACTTTTCTTCTTAAGCATCACGGCTACTTCTTTGGTGATATTTTCAACATACTTCTTATACCCAGTACACCTTGTAGTCCCGTCTTTGTTCACTATTATAGTTATATCGTCGTCTACGGCGTCACAATAAATGCTGGTTGCTGTTAGTTGCCAATCTATCATGTGTTTATGCTCTTGTTTCCTTCCCCCATCTATAGACACTACTGATTACATAAAAAAATACATCCTACAACCCCATTATGCTAAGTCTAGGAGCAGTTACAATTAATACCATATTCAGTAAAAATTGTCAATATCCTTACGGTGTGCTACCTTTTGGCTATACCTAGGGGCACTCCGCTTCGGGTTACGGAAGTATTTCCTTATTTGCTGGGGGGTAAGGCGATTAAGGGGATGGGTTACTAGACAACAATTCCTCAGGAGATTGCACCGCAGGTATAATCTTGCTACAATTACCCTCGGTAGAATGACGACTAAATATAACCCCCAAGAAATAGAAAAGAAGTGGCAGCAGAGGTGGGCGGAGGACAGGCTTTATGAAGTGAGCGAGGATGACTCACGCCCCAAGTGGTATGCCCTGACCATGTTCCCCTATACCTCAGGTGACCTCCACATCGGGCACTGGTATGCTATGGCGCCATCAGATGTTCACGCCCGATTCAAGCGGATGCAGGGGTATAGTGTACTTCACCCCATGGGCTTTGACGCCTTCGGACTCCCCGCTGAGAATGCCGCTATCAGCCGGGGCATTCACCCCTTCACCTGGACGATGCAAAACATAGACAATATGCGTCGTCAGCTCAAGAGCATAGGTGCCATCTATGACTGGAGCCGGGAGGTGATTACCTGCCTCCCCGAGTACTATAAGTGGACACAATGGTTCTTCCTGAAGCTGTATGAGAATGGTCTGGCTTACCGGGGGAAGGCTCCGGTTAACTGGTGCCCCCACTGCCAGACGGTGCTGGCTAACGAACAGGTGGTAGACGGCTTCTGCGAGCGCTGTGGGGTGGCGGTCACCCGGCGAGACCTGGAGCAGTGGTTCTTTAGCATCACCAAATATGCTGATGAGCTTAAAGAGCACAACGGCATTGACTGGCCAGAGCGGATAAAGCTCATGCAACGGAACTGGGTAGGCAAAAGTCGGGGCACCGAGATTTCCTTCGTCCTTGACCATGCGGAAGAGAAGGAAATCTCGGTATTTACCACTCGCCCTGATACTACCTTTGGCGTTACTTTTATGGTTCTGGCTCCGGAGCACCCCCTAGTGGCAAAGCTGACCTCACCCCAGAGGAGGGCTGAGGTTGAAGGGTATGTAGCTCGCTCGCGGCGCCGGACTGAGATAGAGAGGCTAGCTACAGAGAGGGAAAAGGACGGGGTATTTATCGGGGCTTATGCCGTTAACCGTCTCAACGGGGAAAAAGTGCCTATCTGGATTGCCGACTATGTGCTCTTGAGCTATGGCACCGGGGCAGTAATGGCGGTGCCTGCCCATGATGAGCGTGATTTTGCCTTTGCCAAGAGGTATAACCTGCCAATCAGGGTGGTGATTGCCCCGCCGGGGTGGGGAGGGGAGGAGCTTGAGCAGGCTTATATTGAACCAGGTACTATGGTGAATTCAGGGCAGTTTGATGGACTCCCCAGCCAGCAGGGTATTGAGAAGGTCTCTGATTTTCTGGAGAGGAGGGGGTGGGGCAAGCGAACCATAAGCTACAAACTCCGAGACTGGCTTATCTCCCGCCAGCGCTACTGGGGGGCACCGATTCCTATAGTTTACTGCCCGAGCTGTGGCATTGTTCCCGTCCCTGAAAAAGACCTGCCGGTATTACTGCCGGAGGACGCTGAGTTTAAGCCAACTGGTGAATCCCCGTTGAAATACTGTGAGCGGTTTGTCAATACCACCTGTCCGCGGTGCTCAGCCCCAGCCAAGCGTGAGACCGACACCATGGACACCTTTATGTGTTCCTCGTGGTATTTCCTGCGCTATGTCAGCCCTCATTATGAAAACGCTCCATTTGATGCTGAGCGGATAAAGTATTGGCTGCCGGTAGACCTATATACTGGTGGTGCCGAGCATGCCGTTATGCACCTGTTTTATGCCCGCTTCTTTATCAAAGCACTGCGGGATATGGGGCTGGTTAGTTTTGGCGAGCCATTTACCCGGCTGTTCAATCAGGGGGTTATTGTTGCTGAACGGCAGAAGATGAGCAAATCCAAGGGTAATGTGGTCACCCCCGATGCCTATGTCTCTGAGCTGGGTGCCGATGCCGTGCGCGCCTATCTTATGTTTATCGGACCCTGGGAGCAGGGTGGTGAGTGGAATGATAGTGGCATTAGCGGTATAAGTCGGTGGCTTAACCGGGTGTGGAACCTAGTGACCGGGGGATATAGCCGGGGTGGGGAGGTTAGTCCTGCTGTCAGGGGGAAAGCGGAGCGAGATTTATCCCGCCTGACCCACCAGACCATCAAGAAGGTTACCGAGGACATGGAAAGGCTCCGTTTTAATACCATGCTCGCGGCGCTTATGGAGTTCACCAACTACCTGACCAAGGTCAGAGAGGAAGGGATGGTTAGCCTTTCACAGTGGGGGGAGGCTATAGATACCTTGCTCTTACTTCTGGCTCCTACCACCCCTCACCTGGCTGAGGAATTGTGGCAACAGAGAGGGCATGAGTATAGCATCCATAATCAAAACTGGCCCAGGTGGGATGAGGAGCTGGCTCGGGATGAGGAGATTACCCTTGTGGTTCAGGTCAATGGCAGGTTGCGCGACCGAATTACTGTGCCAGCGTCTATCACCGAGGCTGAAGCCAAAAAGGTGGCTCTGGAATCAAGGCGGGTAAAGGCTTACCTTGAAGGCAAAGAGATTACTAATATGGTATATGTCCCGGAGAGGCTGATAAACCTGGTGGTGCGCTGAGTAGTTAAGGAGAGTCAGTATGAAGATAGCATTCATCGGAGGAGGGGTTATGGGGGAGGTAATATTGTCGGCAGTTTTAGACCAAGGGCTGGCTAAACCAGAGGCTGTTATTGTTAGTGATGTTGCTTTAGCCCGGCTGAGGCATCTTGAAAAGAAATACGGAGTGACAGTGGCCAGCAGTAATCGAGAGGCTGCTGGAAAAGGTCAGGTGGTGGTTCTGGCAATTAAACCGCAGAATTTGGCTGAGGTAATGCCTGAGCTGAAAGGTTGCCTTAAGCCGTCTCAGCTTGTTTTATCAATTATCGCCGGGGCGAGAACAAAAACCCTATCTCGTGGGCTAAGGCATGGCGGTATAGTTCGGGCTATGCCCAATACCCCAGCCCAGATTGGTGAGGGGATAAGTGTGTGGACAGCTATGGCTGAGGTGACTGAGCAGCAAAGGGAATTGGCTAGGGCTATTCTTCGGGCTATGGGTAAGGAAATTTACGTTGATGATGAGAATTATATTGATATGGCTACAGCGATAAGCGGTAGCGGACCGGCCTATTTCTTCCTTATGGTTGAATCGCTGGTTGATGCTGCAGTAGGGATTGGTCTTCCCCGCGATATGGCTTTGAAGCTGGTGCTGCAGACCATGCTCGGTTCAGGTCATCTTATTCAGAGGTCAGGTAAAGAGCCAGCCGAGTTGCGCCGGATGGTTACCTCCCCCGGTGGCACCACTGCCGAGGCTCTGCTTCACCTTGAGAAGGGAGGGTTTTCCCAGCTACTTAATCAGGTGGTGAAGGCTGCTTATAACAGAGCCAAGGAATTGGGCAGTTAGACGGCCTGCCAGGTTTTCCTCACAGTTCCTGAATTCTACCCCTCATATGCTTGACAATTTTTCATAAAAATAATACAATTCATACAAATTAGATTTTTATTACTATGAGGAGGGGAGGCACATGAATAGCAAAGATGTCTGGCATGAATTTAAGTGTTTCGGCTCAGCGACTGTTGGCTCTAGAGGGCAAGTGGTTATACCAGCCAATGCCCGTAAGGAGCTAGGCATAGATACGGGAACTACGCTACTGGTTTTTCTGGGGCCTGGAGGGAGAGGGTTACTCTTATTCAAAGCAGATGCCGTGGAACAAATAGTAAGAATGTTCAGCGAACAGCTGACCAGCGTCGAGAAGTTATTAAAACCTATACATCGCCGGAAGCAGCTGCTGAAAACTCTAGGGGGAAAGTGAATGAGAAAGAAGATTAAAGCCGGTTTAGTATTGGCTCTAGCTTGCCTATTTCTGGTCAGCCTTAGCGCCTGTGGTGGTCAAGCCGAGGAAAGTCAGCGGCAATTAGTTGAGGTGAGCCGGGGCGATTTAGTGGTAACTGTCAGTGCTGATGGCAGTCTTTCTTTTCTTCAGGATAGGAAGTTAACCTTCGGCATTAGTGGCACTATAGCTGAGGTAAATGTTGAAGAAGGTGACTGGGTAAGCCAGGGGGAGGTGCTGGCAAGACTGGATACTACCTCTTTAGAACTAACTGCCAAAACAGCCAAAGTCGACCTAGAAATAGCTACAAATAGCTATACCAAGCTAGCCTATCCCTATACCTATTCTACCTTTGCCCTTGATGTTCCCAATGCATTGGCAGCTATTGCTGATGCCCAACGGGAGTTAAACGAGGCGGTGAAATCGCTGGAGATAGGATTAAGTTTTGACCAATACTGGGTAGTGTGGCAGAAGCTGAAGCAAGCCCAGGACAAATTGACCGAAGCCCAACAGAGGCTGGCTCGGGGACGGGGGGAGGATGTATTTGAATCAGGAATTCTTAGTGTGGCCGACTTCTGGACGATAAGGGCTGCCCAGCTGGGAATGGAAAAAGCCCAGTTGACCTTGGATAAAGCTAATGATGACTTGGGGAAGGCGGTGATGGTTGCTCCCTTTAACGGTGTCATTGCGGTAGTGGATGTTAAACAGGGGGATAGTCTATCCGCTTGGGACTATGCCACTAGAACCATCATCGAGTTAGTTGACCCGGGGAAGATGGAACTTAGTGCTGAGGTTGATGAGATAGATATACCAAATGTGAAGCTAGGGCAAAGAGCTATTATAAGTGTTGATGCCTTGCCTGATGTTAAGCTCGAGGGCAAGGTTACCTCTATTTCCCCGCTGGCGACTGAGGAATCAGGGCTGATATTATACAAGATTAAGGTTGGCTTTGAGGTGCCGGAGGGCTCCGGGCTTAAGGCGGGAATGAGTGCCACCGCCGACATTGTTATCAATGGACGCAGTGGCGTTTTGCTGGTGCCCAGCCGCGCTATCGGGGAGGATAGCCAGGGTAATCCGGCGGTCAAGGTCGTGGTCGATGACCAGATTGAGGAGAGGGCGGTAGTTATCGGCATGAGCGATGGCTCTCAGACTGAGATTGTATCCGGGCTTAATGAAGGTGAGGTTGTGGTGGGTAAGTATTAACGAGTTAGAGACATGATTAAACTGGAAAACATCGCCAAGGTTTACCGCATGGGGGAGGTTGAGGTCTACGCCCTTAACGGGGTGTCTCTCGCCATTGAAGCCGGGGAAATGGTGTCCATTGTTGGCGCCTCAGGCTCGGGCAAGTCCACTTTACTTCATATCATTGGTTGCCTGGATAGGCCGACCTCAGGCAGCTACCTCCTTGACGGGGTTGATGTCAGCCGGCTTAATGATAACAAGCTGGCTGAGATGAGAAATAAAAAGTTTGGCTTTGTCTTTCAGGAGTTTAACCTTTTATCCCGTGCCACTGCCCTGTCAAATGTTGAGCTTCCCCTTATCTACGGGGGTGGTGGTCAAAGGCACCAGAAGGCTATGGAAGCCCTGGAGCGGGTGGGGCTGGGAGGGAGGGCTAAGCATAAACCAACTGAGCTATCTGGTGGTGAACAGCAGCGGGTGGCTATAGCCAGGGCACTGGTGAATAGCCCGCCCCTCCTTCTAGCCGATGAGCCTACCGGCAACCTTGATAGCGCTTCCACCAAGGAGATTATCTCCGTCTTTCGCCAGCTCAACCAGGATGGTATTACTGTGGTCGTTGTTACCCATGAAGCGGATATCGCCGCTCAAACTCAGCGTGTCATTCGTCTGCATGATGGGGAGATTGTAAGCCAGTGAAGCTTTTTGAATCGCTTGCTATTGCCATAAGGTCTTTACTTGCCAACAAGTTACGCTCGGCGCTAACCATGCTCGGCATTATTATTGGGGTTGGGGCGGTAATCGCCTTAATGTCGGTGGGGAGGGGAGCCCAGGCAGCGATTACCTCCACCTTTGAGAAAATGGGCACCAACGTACTCTATGTAATGTCCACCTCATCTCAGGAGGGGGGGATGATGGCAATACAATACGGCTCGATGACGCCGACTCTTACCCTGGAGGATGCCAAGGCTCTGGAGCGCATCGACTCAGTGACGGCGGTAGCCTCGGTGAATGAGAACTATGTTGAAGTAACTGCCGGCGGCGAAAGTAAGACGGCTATCATCCACGGGGCTAGCCCTGAATATGAGCAGGTATACAAGCGCTCCATAGCCTCGGGGCAGTTCTTTACTAATAGGGATATAGCCTCCAGGAATGCGGTAGTAGTGCTGGGGAGCACGGTGGCTGAAGACCTGTTCGGCACTGACGATGCGGTGGGGCAGACGGTTAAAATCAAGGGGAAGCGGTTTGATGTTATCGGGGTCATGGAGCCTAAGGGTGGGGCGATTATGGGGATTAGCCTGGATGATGTGGTGGTGACGCCGATAACTACCTTCCAGACCAGGCTGTTTACCCAGCAGACCACCCGGGGCGAAGACGCTGTCCAGCAAATTGCTCTCCAGGTAGCCAGCGCTGATGCCATAGGTGATGTAACCGGGGAGGTTGAAACTATCCTGAGGAAGCGCCACCACATAGCCGCCGATGAGAAGGACGACTTTGCTGTTGTCAGCATGGAGCAGATGCTGGGCATGTTTCAGCAGGTGCTGGGGATATTTACCATAGTTCTGGGGGCTATTGCCAGCGTTTCACTGCTGGTTGGCGGCATTGGCATTATGAACATCATGCTGGTCTCAGTAACTGAGCGCACCAGGGAGATTGGCATTCGCAAGGCGGTAGGGGCAAAGCGGAGGGATATTTTGCTTCAATTCCTTTTAGAGGCGGCGGTGCTGAGCCTGCTCGGTGGTGGCATCGGCATAGTTGGCGGCTGGATGTTATCATTCTTGATTTCCCTCATTGATATTGGCGGCATAGCCCTTCATTCTGTGGTCTCGCCCGACATTGTGATTCTGGCAGTCTCAGTCTCAGTCTTCATTGGTGTGGTATCAGGCATGTACCCGGCGATGAGGGCAGCCAGGCTGAATCCTATTGACGCCCTGCGCTATGGATGAAGGAGGTTTATGAATTGGCTTGATATCGTTATCCTGGTGGCTATAGCTCTGGCTACCGTGGCTGGGCTGGGAATCGGGATTATTAGGGCTGCCTTATACCTCGCCGGGTTAGTCTTTGGCATAGTCCTCGCCGGACACTACTATATCCCCCTCTCCCAGGTGCTAGACTCTTTCTTGCAACCTGGCGTAGCCAAGGTTGTTGCCTTTATCATTATACTGGCGGCGGTGATGGTGGCGGCGGCTTTTCTGGCTATATTCTTGAGGCGGGGTGCCTCAGCGATAAAATTGGGCTGGGCCGACCGGCTGGGTGGGGCGGTCTTCGGTCTGGTGATGGGGGCTCTATTCTGTGGCTGCTTGTTGGCGATATGGGTCAAGTTTGTCGGCGGCGGCGAAACTATCACCGAATCAACCCTGGCTCCAGTATTCTTAGGCCTATTAGACTACTTGCCTGCCGGAGTGCGCTCTTTTTTTCAGTGATGGGTTATGCTTTGAATTTCTTTCTCAGAGCTGAGGCCACGTGTTTAGGGACAAGGTCATCGATAGCGCCGCCCAGACTGGCTGCCTCCTTCAGCAAACTGGAGCTAAGAAACTGATATTCCACCCTTGCCATAAGACAGACCGTCTCTAGTTCAGGGTACATCCTCTTGTTCATCATTGCCATATCAAATTCCCGTTCAAAGTCGGCACTCATTCTCAGGCCTCGCACTATAGCCTTTGCCTTTACCTTCTTAGCCAAATCAACGGTCAGCCCGCTAAAGGACTTCACCTCAACATTGGGCAGGCCAGCTATCGCTTGCCTTATCAGTTCCACCCTCTCTTCAGTGTTGAAGAGAATGGGCTTATTTGGGTTCTTGTAGACACCGATGATGACCTTATCAAAAATCTTAGCTGCCCTGGTGGCAATATCAAGGTGTCCGTTAGTTATTGGGTCAAAGCTGCCAGGATAGATAGCAATGTTCAAGTTTTTTCCTCCTTTTGAAAAACTTTAATGCAACTATCACCATGGCGGCGCTCCTTTATAGTCTGCAATGGGGTATAGGTTGAATCCAGGGGGAGGCGAGGGGAGTGCGTCACCACTACGATTGTCTGGGGTCCGACTAATTTGGAGGTTGCCAGTTGCTCAACCACGCTGCCTATAGACGAATCAGAATAGGGCGGGTCTATCAGTATAATGCTATACTCATCTTTAAGGAAGGAAAGCGCTTTCGCCACACTGCAACAATAAACGTGAGCCTGGGCAGCAAGCCTTGTCTTCTCCAGGTTTTCCCTGATTATACTGCAACATCGTGGCTCCAATTCAACAAAGTCAACCCAGCCGGCGCCGCGGGACAGGGCCTCAATACCTAGGGCTCCACTACCGGCGAATAGGTCAAGCACTCGTGACCAATTGGTGGTGGTTGTTTCCAGGATGGAGAAGATTGCCCCCCGGACTAAATCTGTCGCCGGGCGGGTAGCCGTCCTCTTTGGTGCTTTAATTTGATGTCCTTTGGCTCTGCCAGCAATCACTCGCATCGGTTTTCTTCCCCTCCCCTGTGATGATAGCCAGTTTTAAGTAGTGTTGTCAATACAAAGTCTATTGTGATATACTGGTAGCCGCTATTGTGTAAGTGGGAGGAAGATAATTGCTGGCGGACTACGGCTATATCGGTTTGCTTCTGGTAGTTGCCATTTTCTTTGCCGTTACCACTCTTCTTCTCCCCTTTTTTCTTAGTCTCCCGGCACGCCTTGAGGTATATTTTCGCCCACTCCGCCAGTATCTTTTGTTAAATTATCCCTTCTTTTATAAGTTCCTCCCCCCTTTTTCTCTTCCTAGATTTATGCAGATTGTTCCCTACAACCCCAATCCGGTCAAAAGCTCTACCTTTGAGTGCGGGATGGAGACCATAGGCAAGGCGTGGGTTCAGTTTAATTTCCGCTATTATTTTTATGCCCTGGTGTTTATTGCCCTTGATGTTCTGGTTGTTTTCCTCTACCCATGGGCGGTTGACCTGAGAAAACTGGGGCTTTTCGGCTTTACTGGGGTGGTTATTTTCATTTTCATCATAGTTATTGGTTATATCTACGCCTGGAGGAAGAGGGTCCTGGAATGGAAATAGGCGATGTTTATTCTAGCCGGCAGCTTGATGAGGCCGAGGGTGAGGCGATAGAGTGGTTTAAGGCGCGTAGCCAGCAGCCAATTCCTGACCCCGATGAGTGGCTGGAACAGGAACTGAGGCGCAATATCCTGGTGACCTCGGTAGATGCAATACTCAACTGGTCGCGGCGCAGTTCACTCTGGCCAGCGATATGCTTTCCCGCCTGCTGTGCTTTTGAGCTGATTGCCACTGCTGCCTCACGCTTTGATATTTCTCGTTTTGGTATGGAAGTCATCCGTGCCTCACCACGCCAGGGCGACCTGATGATTACTGCCGGCACCTTAACCTGGAAGATGGCACCCCAGGTGAGGCGAATCTATGACCAGATGCCTGAGCCGAAGTGGGTAATAGCCATGGGGGCATGTGCTATTAGTGGTGGCATTTTTGCCTCATCTTATAGTGTGGTTCCGGGATATAATCGCATAATTCCGGTTGATGTCTATGTGCCCGGTTGTCCACCCCGCCCTGAAGCCCTGCTTTACGGCATAAGGATGTTACAACAAAAGATATCCAAAATGAGCCTTGTCACGGAAGGTAGATAGAGGATGACGGTAGCCCTTTCTGGTGAAGAAATAGCCAGCCAAATAGAGGAGAATTTTCCAGGAAGCATTGTAGAATCTAGCCCAAAAAGCATAGTGGTCAATAAGGAGTCCCTATTTGCGGTAGCCAGTTATTTGAAGACCACGCCTGGGCTTGATTTTGATTACCTCACCGCTATCACCGCTGTTGATTACTATGACTACCTTGAGGTGGTTTATCAGCTAACCTCATTACAGCATAATCATAGCCTGGTGGTGAAGACTCGCTGTTATGGACGGGACAACCCCACCCTTCCCTCGGTGGTCAGCTTGTGGCGGGGGGCTGATTTTCAGGAGCGAGAGATTTATGACCTTTTTGGGATTGGTTTTGACGGGCACCCCAATCTGAAGCGCATCTTTCTCTGGGAAGGGTTTCAAGGTCATCCATTGCGTAAGGATTATCTATAAGGAGATTGTTTAGTAACCTATCCCCCTGACCCCCTTCCCTTATCAAGGGAAGGGGGAGTGAAAGTAAGAGAGGGGGCGAAGCCCCCTCAAGAACAACTCTTCCCCCTCTCCTTTTAAGGAGAGGGGGATACAGGGGGTGAGGTCAATAAAAATCTCTGTAACAGAAGTGAAAGGAGAATAGGTAGTCTCTGTTGTAACGGTTAAACAATGGCACTTAGAACTGAGCCTTTTATTGTCAATATAGGTCCGGTGCATCCGAGCACCCATGGGGTATTCCGGATGAGGGCGACCCTTGATGGGGAGGTCATTGTTGATTTGGAGCCGGTCTTTGGCTACCTCCATCGCGGGATTGAGAAGCTGGCTGAGGAGCGAACCTATACCGGGGTCATCCCACTGACTGACAGGCTGGACTATCTGGCATCAATGAGCAATAACCTGGCTTATTGTCTTGCCGTGGAGAAGCTTGCCCGTATTCCTGTCCCGGAGCGGGCGCAGTACCTGAGGGTGATTATGGCGGAGTTACAGCGCATCGCCAGTCATCTGATAGCGGTGGGGGCGTTCTTAAACGATTGTGGCGCCTTTATGACTCCCATCCTGTATATGCTCCGGGAAAGGGAGAAGATTCTAGACCTATTTGAGATGGTCAGTGGTCAGCGGCTAACCTATAACTATATGCGGGTTGGGGGGGTAAGTCATGATATTCCTGATGAGTTTTTGCCGGCGCTCAAAAAGTTTGTTGACCAGATGCCCGGTTTCATTGACGAGTATGACCAGCTGCTTAAGGAGAATGAGATATTGCTGGCTCGGGCCAAGGGCGTAGGTATTCTGCCAAAAGAATTAGCCATAAATGTCTCTGCCAGCGGTCCGGTGCTTCGGGCTAGCGGGGTGAAGTGGGATATTCGCAAGGCAGACCCATATTCTATCTATGACCGCTTTGAGTTTGATATACCGACTGGTAGCGTGGGTGACTGCTACGACCGGTACCGGGTGAGAATTCAGGAGATGCGGCAGAGCGTGCGTATCTTAAAGCAGGCTATGGAGCAGTTACCTTCGGGGGAGGTGAGGAGTGAGGTGCCCCATCTAATCCGCCCCCCGGTGGGCGAAGCCTATGGGCATATTGAAGCCCCCAAGGGTGAGCTTGGCTTTTATCTGGTGTCAGATAATTCTATCGCCCCCTATCGCTTCCATATCAGGGCACCAAGCCTGATTAACCTGACTGCTCTGCGGGATATGATTATCGGATGGAAGGTGGCTGACGCCATAATCATCTTTGGCAGTATTGATATTTGCATGGGTGAGGTTGATAGATAATGGCTATGCTGACACTATCTCCAGATTGGCCCGGTGGTTACTGGCTTCACTGGGGAGTTTTTGTGGTTATTATCCTGATTTTTGTTATGGCTATGATTATGGGATTTATCTATCTTGAGCGGCGGGGGGTGGGACGGTTTCAGGTTCGTCTCGGTCCCAACCGGGCTGGACCCTTCGGTGTTCTTCAGCCGGTGGCTGATGCCATCAAGGTATTACTCAAGGAGGATATTATCCCGGCGGCGGGTGATAAATGGGTTCACTGGCTGGCGCCAGTGGTTGCCTTTGTCCCGGTGCTTATGATTTTTGCCGTGGTGCCATTCCAAGATGGGGCATTGCTGGCTGACCTCAATATCGGCATCCTTTATGTTGTGGCGGTTAGCTCAATCAGCGTGGTCGGGATATTTATGGCGGGGTGGGGTTCCAATAATAAATTCTCCCTTCTCGGTGCCATGCGCGCTGTAGCCCAGGAAGTGAGCTATGAGATTCCGCTGGTGCTTTCCATCATCGGTGTGGTGCTAATCAGCGGCTCCCTGTCTTTGAATGAGATGGTGAAGGCACAGAGCATACCATTTATCTTACTACAGCCGTTGGGCTTTCTTATCTACTTTGTTGGCGCCTGTGCCGAGATTAACCGCACCCCATTTGACCTTCTGGAGGCTGACTCGGAGATTGTGGCTGGCTATCACACCGAATACTCGGGGATGAAGTTTGCCCTGTTTTACCTGGTGGAATACGCTGAAGCCCTGGCTATATCGGCTATAATCACCACCCTCTTCCTTGGTGGCTGGAGGGGACCGGTTTTGCCTCCTTTCCTGTGGTTCTTGATTAAGGTGATTGGCGTATTCTTCGTCATTTTCTGGATTAGAAGCACCATACCCCGCATCAGGGTAGACCAGCTCATGGCGTTTGCCTGGAAGTGTCTATTGCCTCTGGCTTTGATTAACCTGCTTATTACTGGCATTGAGGTGTTAGTCTTGCCTGCAGCTTTACCGTGGACGATTATCTTTATCAACCTGGCAATAATGGTGGTATTGATACTTTTATGGTCTAAGTTCTTCCAGTTAGGAGGGGGAAGGGTTGAGGTTTGAACGGTATGGCATTGGCATAGCTAAAGGGATGGTGGTAACCCTTAGGCACCTGTTTCGCCGTCCCATTACCACCCAATACCCTGAGGAGAGGCTGGTTACCTCACGGCGGATTAGGGGTAATGAGCTTATCTGGGACAAAAACAAATGCACCGGCTGTGCTACCTGCGCCAAGAGTTGTCCCCAGGGTACTATCCAGATTGTGACCTCAGTTAGTGCCGAGGAGAATAAATATGTGGTCGAGAAATTTGAGGTTGATACCGGGTACTGCATCTTTTGTGGCTTGTGTGTTGAGGCGTGCCCCTACGAGGCTTTATTTATGGGCTATGCCTACGAGAGGGCCAGGTATCGGCGCAGTGAGCTAGTCCTGGCTAAGGAGGATTTATTGGCGTCAGAGGAAAGGAAGCCCAGCGGTTACTTCAGGCCCAAGATTGAGGCCGCCTTACCTCGGCAGACTCTGCTTGTTGACAGGGATAAGGTGAGACGGTGATGGGAATTAGTATTGTCTTCTGGGCATTAGCAATAGTAGGGGTAATAGCTGCTTTAGCGGTAGTTTTACTTCGCGATGTCTTTCGGGCAGCGTTGTCCCTGGTTTTATGCTTCCTGGCGGTGGCTGGAATCTATATCACCCTCAGTGCCGACTTTCTGGCGGCGGTGCAGGTTATGATTTATGTTGGCGCCATATCGGTATTAATTATCCTGGCTATCATGCTGACCAGGGAGGTTCAGCGGGGTAGTCCGTCAAATAGACTGCAAATCCCGGCTTTCATTGTTGCCGTACTATTTTTGGGTGGGGTAACCTTTGCCCTGCTCAATACATCATGGCCGGTATCTTTAGCTCCACCCCTGGAGCCGACTACTTCAGCGCTTGCTGGGCTGCTCTTCGGCGAGGGTGGCTTTATCTTGCCGGTGGAGATTGCCCCCATTCTGTTGCTCGCTGCCGTGTTGGGGGCTATCGCCCTGGTGAGGGAGAAATAAATTATGGCTATAGGTTTAGAGCATTACTTAATTCTATCAGCTATCCTGTTCTCCATCGGGCTTTATGGCGCCCTAGCGAAGCGCAATGCCATAGTTATCCTGATGTCTATTGAGCTTATGCTCAACGCAGTAAATATCGCTATGGTTGCCTTCTCTCGCTATATCGTGCCCTTGCTGCTGACCGGGCAGGTGTTTGTTATTTTTATTATGGTGGTGGCGGCAGCCGAGGCCGCCGTTGGCCTGGCGATAATAATTTCTATCTATCGTTACCGGGAGACCATAGACGCCACTAAAATTGATTTAATGAAGTGGTAAGCAAATTTTAAAGGAGAGTTAAAGAGAGACGCCATCTCTCTTGTATAACCCATCCCCCTGACCCCCTTCCCTTACTAAGGGAAGGGGGAGTGAAGATAAGAGAGGGGGCTTTGCCCCCTCTCTAAAACCTCTCCTCTTAGAAGAGAAGGGAAAGGGGAGAAACACTAAAAACAAAGTGTCTCTACTACCTAAAAAGGATAAAAAGGGAGTTTAAGAGGGACTTCGTCCCTCTTCAGAAAAAATCTTCCCCCTCATGCAAGGAATACATATCCCTATCATGGAGAGGGGGATACAGGGGGTGAGGTAGAAACTCAATATGTGGGTAGAAGTTAAACAGGCAAATAGCTTAATGCTCGCTGAAATGTGGAAAGAGCTGTTTGAGGGTGAGGGAATACCCACCCGCATCCAGCCCACCTCCGGCGAGCCTGGAGATAGGGAAATGGCTACTTATTCTATCCTTGTGCCCAAGGATAAGGAGCATGTTATCCAAGAGGTATTGAGGAAGCTGTGATGCCGTATCAATTGGTCTGGCTTATTTTTCTACTGCCCTTTTTCTCCTTTGCCATAATATCGCTATTTTTTAGACCTTTCCTCAACCATAAGCCTAAGCTTGGTGGCTATATTACTATCGCCTCACTTACGGGTTCTTTTGGTCTATCAGTCTGGGCGTTAATAGAAGTGCTGGCTGCCCCGGGTCACCAGCTACCGGTACCCGATATCAACTGGGTGGTTATTGAGGATGGGATTACCATTCACCTCGGGCTGATTGTGGATTCGCTGACGGCGGTGATGCTCATCGTGGTCACCCTGGTCAGCCTGATGGTTCAGATTTACTCTCAGGGCTATATGCACGGCGACCCTGGTTATCACCGCTACTTCGCCTTTATGTCGCTGTTCACCGGCTCAATGCTTGCCTTAGTTCTGGCTGATAATCTCCTTTTCCTTTATGTCTTCTGGGAGATGGTTGGCTTATGCTCCTACCTGCTTATTGGCTTCTGGTTCCACCGTCCGGCGGCGGCTAATGCGGCTAAAAAGGCGTTTATTGTTACCCGGCTGGGTGACTTCGGCTTCCTGGCGGCTATTCTGCTCCTGTTCTTCAACACCGGCACCTTTGATATTGCTGAACTTCACACTCTGGCTATAACCGGGGTGCTGGCTGGCACCACCCTTACCTGGGCAGCTATTGGCATCTTTGCCGGTGCCGTAGGCAAGTCAGCCCAGTTCCCCCTCCATGTGTGGCTGCCTGACGCTATGGAGGGTCCGACCCCGGTCAGTGCCCTGATACATGCTGCTACAATGGTGGCTGCCGGCGTCTTTCTGGTTGCCCGCACCTTCCCTCTGTTTGAGCACTCAGTTGAGGCGCTGACTACAGTGGCGGTCATCGGCGGCTTTACCGCCATCTTTGCCGCCACTATGGGTCTGGTGATGACCGATATCAAGCGGGTGCTGGCTTATTCAACTATAAGCCAGCTTGGCTATATGATGCTTGGCTTGGGGGTTGGGGGCATAGCCATTGGTATCTTTCACCTGTTTAATCACGCCTTCTTCAAGGCGTTGCTATTTCTTGGGGCGGGCAGTGTTAATCATGCCACCGGGACTTTTGATATGCGGCGGATGGGCGGACTGCGCAAGTTTATGCCCTGGACCTATGCCACCTTTGTTATCGCCTCGCTGAGTATTGCTGGCATCTGGCCCCTTTCCGGGTTCTGGAGCAAGGACGAGATTCTGGCTGCCTCGTTACAAAACCAGCCGATACTGTTCTATCTGGCGATGCTCACCGTATTTATGACTGCCTTCTATATGTTCCGGGCGGTGTTTTTGACCTTTGGCGGCGAGTATCGTGGCGGTGGGGCTGAGGCTCATGGCAAGCCTCACGAGTCGCCGTCGGTTATGGTTATGCCCATGGTAGTCCTGGCGATACTTTCAGTAGTTTCCGGTTTGTGGAATGTTACCGGACAGTTCGGTGCCTTTATGGGTCATGGTGAAACACATAGCTTTGTTGAGGGATTCTTCGGTATTCTAGCTCAACCCCTGCCCTGGCTGTCGCTAATACTGGCTGGTCTGGGCATTCTACTTGCCTATGCCATGTATAGCGCTAAGTGGCTGTCGGCGGAGCGCATTGGCAGCATATTTAAGCCGTTTTATACTCTGTTCTCTAGGAAGTACTGGTTTGATGAGCTTTATGAAGGGGTCATTGTGAAGAACTTTCTGGTTCGTGGACTTTTTGCCGGATTTCAACTCTTTGACAGCTATGGTGTTGATGGGGCAGTAAATGGGGTGGCAAGCGGGGCTATCGTCACCGGCAGTGCTATCCGTAAGGCACATACCGGGCAACTACAGCTCTATGGTCTGTTCATTGGCATAGGCATTCTGGCGATTATGCTCTGTCTGTATTTCTTTGGCTGAGGTAAATATGAGAAACAAACTTGGTAATTTGGGATGGCTCGGATTCTTAGGCTTTTTGGGATTTATACAACCAAACTTGTATTATCTGTTCTTCCTGTTCTTTCTATTTTTCCTGGGCGCTATCTCCAAGAAGTCTAAAGGTAGGAAAAGTCGTTAGTGGAGTGAGCGTTGGGCTTTAATTATCTATCAGCGATAATCTTTCTGCCCGTGGTCGGGGCGATTTTAATTGCCTTTATCCCCGGCTTGTCAGGGCGGGCAATTAAGTGGCTTGCCGCCGTCTTTACCCTTGCTTCGCTGGCTCTATCTATTTTCGTCTTTGCCATTTTTGACCGCTCGCTGGGGGTGGTGGGGGTAATCCAGTTTGAGGAAAAATTTTCCTGGATTCCAGCCATCAACGCTTACTACCATCTGGGCGTGGATGGCTTGAGCCTGCCTCTGGTTATATTGATGACCCTTCTTGGTTTCCTGGTGGTTCTTATATCGTGGAAGATTGACCTCAGACCCAGGGAGTACTTTGCCTGGCTTTTGCTTCTGGAAACAAGCATTCTGGGGGTATTTTGCTCCCTTGACCTTTTGCTCTTCTTCCTCTTCTGGGAGATAGAGGTTATCCCGATGTATTTCCTCATCTCCATCTGGGGGACAGGGAGGAGGGAATACTCGGCGATAAAGTATGTAATATATACCCTGTTTGGCAGTGCTATGATGCTGGCTGGCATTCTTAGCCTGTATTTCACCACTGGCAGTCTCAACATGGTGGAGATAGCCCAGGGCGGACTAGTAATGATTCAGTCAATTATGCCAGCTGGCGCTATCTTTCTCTTGTTGCTTATCGGCTTTGCTGTCAAGCTACCCGTCTTCCCGTTGCATACCTGGCTGCCTGATGCCCATACCGATGCCCCCACCGCAGTGAGCGTGGTGCTGGCTGGGGCGCTGCTTAAGATGGGCGGCTATGGGATGCTCAGGCTCTGCGTTAGCCTATTCCCCGCCGTTGCCCATAAATATGCCGTCATTCTGGTAATACTGGCCGTGGTTAATGTGCTCTATGGGGCGGCGGTAACCCTGAGGCAGACCGACCTGAAGCGGCTGATTGCTTACAGCAGCATCAGCCATATGGGCTATGTGCTCCTGGGCATCTTTGCTTTGGGTCAGGTGAGTCTGGTGGGGGCAACCTTGCAGATGTTTAGCCACGGCGTTATCACCGGCTTACTGTTTGCCATGGCTGGTCTGGTGATGCACAATGCCGGGGAGCGAGACCTGCGAAAGCTTGGCGGTCTGGCAAGGCAGATGCCGATAATTGCTGTTATCTTCTCGGTGGCTGGTCTAGCTTCCCTGGGGCTGCCGACTACCAGTGGCTTTGCCGCTGAGTTTTTAGTCTTTGTTGGCAGCTTTTCCAGCACTGTTGTTTCTGGAATTCAGATTTATACCATCCTTGGTGTTCTTGGTATCGTTATCACCGCCGGCTATATTTTGTGGATGCTCCAGCGCGTGTTCTATGGTCAAGTGTTGGAGCGGTTTAACGGGGTGAAGGATGCCGATATTCTGGAGCGGGTATATATGTTTATTTTTGTCGCCGTGATTATGCTGGTCGGTATCTATCCGGCAATCCTGACCGATGTTATTAAAATAGGCATTATGCCCATAATGGGCTTATTAGGTGGGTAAAGCATGTTGAATCTTGAGTTACTTGCACCTGAGCTAACCCTGGCTGCCTCTGCCATATTGGTCATTCTGCTTGACCTTTTTATCCAGCGCAAGGGGTGGCTGGTGGTGGTTAGCATAGCTGGTGTGGCGGTTGCCGCTGGCTTCACCATAGCTATGTGGGGAGGCAGCTCACAGGCTATATTCAACAATATGCTGGCGGTGGATAACTTTGCCCTGTTCTTTAAGCTGCTATTTTTGAGCATTGCTTTTCTGGTGATTCTGGCTTCCGCCGATTACGTTACAAAATTTTCTCGCTTTCAAGGCGAATACTACGCCCTGGTGCTTCTGTCTGCCTTGGGCATGATGCTGATGGCAGCCACCGCCGAATTAATCTCTATCTATATGGCTCTGGAGCTGACCAGCATATCCTTATATGTTCTGGCTGGCTTTCTCAAAGACCCAAAGTCAACCGAAGCCTCACTCAAATATCTATTGCTTGGAGCGGTAGCCTCGGCAGTGCTACTCTTTGGCATGGCGCTTGTCTTTGGCTTTACCGGTAAGACGCAGCTTGGGGAGATTGCCCGGGTTATCCAGGGGCTTTCGCTATCTGGTGTCTTAGCCAGTCCCGGGCTTATCTTGGGCATGGTGCTGATGGTCGCCGGCTTTGGCTTTAAGATTGCGGCTATCCCCTTCCATATGTGGGTGCCTGATGTCTATGAGGGGGCACCAACACCGATAACCGCCTATCTCTCGGTGGGCAGCAAGGCGGCTGGTTTTGCCGTTATCCTCAGGGTCTTTTACTCAGCCTTTGGACTTCCATCATGGCTGAGCCTGGACTGGGGGTTAATCTTCGCCGTGCTGGCGGCTATTGGCATGACCCTGGGCAATATAATCGCCATTCCTCAGACCAATATCAAGCGAATGCTGGGTTACTCCAGCATCGCCCAGGCTGGCTACCTTATGGTGGGGCTGGCCACGGTGGGGCTTGCTCCCGCGGCGGATGTTGTGGGGAGAAGCGGTCTCCTTTTCTTCCTCGCCAGCTACGCCCTGACCAACCTTGGCGCCTTTATTGCCATTATTGCTATCTCCAACAAGCTTGATAGCGACCTAATTCAGGACTATTCGGGGATGAGCAGGCGGGCACCGCTGCTGGCTTTAGCTCTGACATTATGTCTAGTTTCCCTGATTGGCATGCCGCCGGCGGCCGGGTTTATGGCTAAGTTCTATATCTTCAGCGGGGCGGTGAAGCACGGCTTACTATGTCTGGTGGTCATTGCCGTAATCAACAGCGTAATATCCGCCTACTACTATCTAAGGGTGGTGAAGGTAATGTGGCTTGGCGAGCCACTCTCTGAGGAAAAGGTGCCCTCTTCTAGGGCGCTGAGGTTGGCTCTATCTATCTCCTGTCTCGGTGTTCTGCTACTTGGTATTATCCCCGGCTATATCATGAAGCTAGCCGAGTTTGCGGCTAAGATGTTCGTTTTCTAGTCGAGATTATTTATTAACCCTATCCCCTTCCCCTCTTTTCTTTCCGAGTCGAGTTGTTGTATAGTTTTGGTTACTTGGTAAGGGTCAGGTAATCTTTAGCTAAGGAGGCTAAGATGTTGTTCTATTTATTCCTGTTAGCGGCGATTGTGTTGATAATCCTGGCTATAATTAAACTCGGCAGTGTGGCCTTTCAACTTACTGGCATGGAGCCCCAAATGGCTATGTTCCAGGCTCTATCTGCCTTCACCAATACCGGATTTACCACCAGTGCCGCTGAGAGCGTGGTGCAACACCGAAGAAGGCGGATGATAGCTTCGGTTTTAATCATTATTGGCTACATTGGCATCGTCGGCGTAATCGTGACCCTGATTCGTTCCTTTGCTGCTGAGTCTGGTAGCTGGCTGCCCATCTTGATGCGGTTGGTATTTATCCTTCTAGGCATATATGCCATTTATTTTATATTTATTTTCACCTCGCCGGGCAGGAAATTAGGCAGGAAGTTTGCCCGTTATCGTGAGCGGCAAAATAAAACTAAGTCGGTATAGTTTTACACGGTAACCCTATCCCCTTTATCCCCTTCCCCTTATCAAGGGGAAGGGGAAGATTTTTTCTAAAGAGGGGCGAAGCCCCTCTAGCATAACTAATTCCCCCTCCCTTACCAAGGGAGGGGGACATAAGGGGGAGGGTTGTAAAATATTAAGGGGGTGAGGTGCAGAAATCGTATGAACGAGTACAATACCTTGTTATCAAGTTCCAGATATAGTATGATTGGTCATTAAAAGAGGAGGCGAAAATGCTAGCAGAGTTGCCGTTATGGTTAGCAAGGATTTGGTACATAATCCCGCTGGCTATTGCATGGGATGCGGCGTGGAGGGGGTAGCCCTGTGGAAAGCAGGCAGAAATGCTCATATGGTCTGGTTTATATGTCTTTTCATATTTAATACCGTGGGCATACTGCCAATAATATACATCTTCGCCTTCAGTAAAAAGAAGGCGTAGTCTGTCTTTTGGTGTGGGGGTGAGTGGTGAACCGAACCAGGGGCTTTGTCAACCTGAATAGATTTAAGTCGGGCAGGGCGATTAAAAAGCTCAGCAAGGCGACACATGATAGGCGTAAAAAGGGGGTCAAGAAATGAGTAGAAGGAGTCGTGTCCTGTATATCCTGTTGGGTGTTGGCATCGTTACCCTTGCTGTTGGCTTAATTCTCCTCTTTACCTACGGGAGCTAGAGTTGCTATGGCTATAAAAAAGGTTGGTATTCTTTATCACCCGATGATTACGGCTGCTCGTACCCTGGCTGAGGGGTTACAGGGTTTTCTAACTGCCAGGGGTGTATCGGTTTGGCTGTGCTCGGCATGGGAGGGGGAGCAAGCCAGGAGTCAGGTGAATGGCACCGAGCTAATCCTGACTATCGGCGGCGATGGCACTATTCTTCGGGCGGCTCAGGTGGCAGTCTCCGATCAAATCCCCGTCACCGGGGTTAACCTGGGCAGGCTGGGCTTTATGACCGAGCTCAACGCCGAGGAAGCTGAGGATAAGCTGCCTGCCTTGCTTGAGGGAGAGGGCTGGGTTGATGAGCGGGCGATGCTTGAGGCGGAGCTTCACGTTAGTGAGGCTGAGCCATCCCGCATTTTCTATGCCCTGAACGATGTGGTGGCGGCGAGGGGGGCAGTAGCCCGCGTAGTCTATGTGGAAGCCAGCATTGATGGCGAGCCGCTGACCACTTATAAGGGCGATGGCGTTATTGTGGCTACTGCCACCGGCAGCACCGGCTATTCACTGGCAACCGGTGGTCCCATCCTCCATCCCCGGGCTAAGGAGTTTTTGCTATTACCAATCGTGCCCCACCTCAGTCCAGCTTACCCCGTGGTATTACCAGCGACAGCGGTGGTCAGGCTGCACCTTACTACCACCCATCAGGCAACGCTGAGTATTGATGGTCATATAAACCTGCCCTTAAGTAGCGGCGCAGTTATAACCGTAAGGCATAGCTCTAAAATCGGTCGGTTTTTGAGAATTCATCCTGAAGCCAGTTTCTATAGTTCTCTGGAGCAAAAGCTGAAAGGTAGGCAGTAGAAGGTAGGCAGTAGATTGAATGTAGAAAAAGCTAAAATCAGCGATGTCCCTCAGATGCACCAGTTGATTAACCACTTTGCCGAAAAGGATGAGATGCTGCCCCGCCCGCTGAGTGAGTTATATGAGAACATCAGGGACTGTTTTGTCATTAGGCAGGGGGAGCAGGTGCTCGGCTGCATATCATTGCACGTCTTCTGGTCTGACCTGGCAGAGATAAGGTCGCTGGCAGTAATCAAGGATAGTCAGGAGCAGGGCATTGGCGCTAAGTTGGTTGAGGCTTGCCTCAAGGAGGCTGAGGAGCTTGGTATTGCCACCATCTTCTGCCTGACCTACAAGCCAGCCTTTTTTGAGCAGTTTGGCTTCTCACAGGTTGATAAGATGGAGCTGCCAAGAAAGGTCTGGACTGAGTGCTACCGCTGTCCCAAATTCCCCGACTGCGACGAGGTAGCCCTCGTCCGTCACTTAAAGCCAGCATCTGGCTGAAATCATGGGGGGCTAAATTGGCTGAGGAAAAGACGCTATCCAGTCAACTAATCTATGAGGGGCGAGCAGTAAGGCTGCGGGTTGATACCGTGAGAATGCCCAGCGGCAGGGAGACCACCAGAGAAATTGTGGAGCATGGCGATTGTGTGGCTATTATCGCTATTGACGATGAGGATAATGTTCTCTTGGTCAATCAATTTCGCAAGCCGGTAGAGAAGAGGCTACTAGAGATACCGGCGGGTGGCATTGAACCTGGCGAGGAGCCAGCAGATTGCGTTCGCCGTGAGCTACGTGAGGAGACGGGCTTTCTCCCCCGGAGGGTGGAGCGGCTGGGTGGCTTCTACTCCGCCCCCGGTTACTGTACCGAATACCTCCACCTTTATCTGGCTACCGAGCTTGTCCCCAGCCCACTTCAGGCTGAGGATAGTGAGAGTATTAGATTAGTCCGGGTGCGGCTAAGTGAGGTTCCTGGTCTTATTACCTCGGGCTCAATCTGTGATGCCAAAAGCATCGCCGGGCTGCTCGCCTTTTTAGAGTATCGCAAACAGGGCTAAAAGTAGTTTCTCAGCGAGCTGGCTATTTCCTCTGGTGGTTCGGTAACCAGTCCATCATAGAGGATGTTCTGTGAATACCAAACATCATTTATCGGCTGAGCCTGAACGCTGCTCCGGGAAACAATCCTCACCCCTGCCCATAAATAATCTAGCTTTTGGCTTAGCCGACCGGAATATAAAGCGAAGTTGCAGCTGGATAGCCCCTTCTCCTTATAATATTTGAATACACGGCATATGCCGTCAGCCAGACTCTCCCAATCACTATCATCAAACTGGAGGAAATTTGACTTATTCCTTACTATGCCGTGCACCTCATCCTCCCTCATTGGGGCGAAGGGCACCAGCCACTCGGTGTTGCCCAGGCGGTTAATATACCTCTGCCCTATCTTCCTTTCTGTCTCTACAAGGTCTTCCCAGAAGCAGGCAGAGTGTTGAGCATAGTATTTTTGGTTATTCTCAAGCAGATTGGCTATCAGAAAATAGGGCCAGTCGCTAGCCAGAACCTGGAGGTGGGGGTGGGGTATGCTGGCACCGCCGGGGAAAAGGTAATTAAAGCCTATCTCGGCATACTTGTTGGGCTTACTCTGGTTTAGCCGGTTGAAATAGATAGAGCATGCCTTAAAGGCGTTGGCAAGAAGCTCAATGGTGAATTGGTCTAACCTGACAAAGTGCTGGTGACTGATAACGGTAATGGCGCTATGTTCCTTCTGAGCAAAGAGATTAGGGAAGAGGCAGGCTTCACCCACCACTATTCTGCCTCCAGGTATTAGCTCTTCGGTGAATCTTGGGGTGGCTTTATTGACCCTCTCCGGGCAGAAGAAGCACCCTTCTCTGGTCTTTTCCGCAATCTCAGCTAGCAATTTTTCGTCGGTGGTATATAGGCGTTGCCATGCCTTGCGCCCGGTGCGCACCTTGGTGGTAAGCCCAGTTAGCGGGTCTCTCCTGGTCTCAATCTGTTGGGAATCTAGCTCAAAATTTTTCACCGGACTATGGAATATAGCTTTGGCAACATGCTTCTCAAAATCAATCTTCATTTCTTTTCCCCCTCTGATATTTAGCCTTTCCCTGCTCAAACAGGTCTTGCCCGTAAATATCGTTAGCGACAATAGCCGGGAAGCTCTCCACATCAAGTCGCAGGATAGCCTCAGCGCCCAAGTCCTCATAGGCGATGACCTCTACCTGTTTAATGGACTTGGATAGTAAAGCACCAGCACCACCAATAGTGACAAAATAAACGGCTTTATACCTTTTAATAGTCTCTTTTACTTCTGGTGAGCGGTTGCCCTTGCCAATCATGGCTCTGAGCCCGGCAGCGATAAGGCGGGTGGTATATATATCCATACGGCTACTGGTGGTGGGACCGGCCGAGCCAATCACCTGCCCTGGCTTGGTTGGGGACGGTCCCATATAGTATAGCGTTTGCCCCATAAGGTCAAAGGGTAGTCCTTCCCCCCTATCCAGGGCTTGGATGAGCCGGTGGTGAGCCGCATCCCTTGCCGTATAGACCACCCCAGAAATTAGAACTCTGGTTCCTACGGTCAGTTTTTCTATGATTTCAGCGTTAATTGGTGATGTGATATTTATAGAACTGTCTCCTTATGGCGGGCACTATGGCATTGGAGGTTGACTGCGACTGGCAGGCTGCCAATATGGGCGGGCATAACCTCGGCGTGCACTGCCAGGGCGGTAGTCCTACCGCCAAAGCCAAGCGGTCCGATACCTAGAGCATTTACCCGGGCTAGAACCTCTGTCTCAAGCTTGGCAACCTCAGGGTCAGGGTTTGGCTCGGCTACCTTTCTAAGTAGCGCCTTCTTCGCCAGTAGCATTGCCTTTTCTGCTGTGCCGCCAATGCCTAAGCCTATAATTAACGGAGGACAGGAGTTACCCCCGGCGTCATCAACTGTTCCCACTACCAGGTCAATAATCCCCTGCCTGCCATCACTCGGCTTGAGCATCGCCAGTTTACTCATATTCTCGGCGCCAGCCCCCTTGGGCATAACTGTAATCTTCAGCCGGTCGCCGGTAACGATTTCAATATGGGTAACGGGGGGGGTATTATCCTTGGTGTTTATTCTGGTGGAGAAGGGCTTATTGACCATTGATTTGCGCAGGTAGCCCTGAGTATAGCCCCGCCGCACCCCCTCCTCAATGGCGGCGTTTAGGTCGCCATTAATATGGACCTCCTGACCTATTTCTAGAAAGACCACGGCTGTGCCACAATCCTGACACAAGGGTATTTGTTCTTTTTTGGCAATCTTGGCGTTGTCTATGAGCTGGCTTAAGACCTCTCTGCCCAGCGGGGACTGCTCAGTCTTGTGGGCTTGCTTGAGGGCGGCTAAAACGTCATCCCCCAGCACAAAGTTTGCCTCCTGGCAGAGCCGGGCTACAGCTTGAGTTATAGCGCTGGCTTCAATCTCTCTCATTTTGGTTTTATTAACCCTATCCCCTTTATCCCCTTCCCCTTAACAAGGGGAAGGGGAAGATAGTTTATTGAGAGGGGCGAAGCCCCCTCTCAAACTCCCCTTTTAGCTCAATCTCATAGTCTTCACTAATTCTTGCACTGTCTTGGCTGAGCTGGCGAGGGCTTGTTTTTCTTCTGTGGTTAGCTCTAGCTCTATTATCTGCTCAACACCGCTTCTACCCAGCTTTACCGGAATGCTGATGACGGTGTCCTTAATCCCGTATTCCCCCTGAAGGTAGGCGGCGCAGGGAAGGATTTCCTTTTTATCCAAGACTATTGCCTCCGCCATGTGGGCAGCGGCGGCTGATGGGGTATAAAAGGCGCTCCCGGTTTTAAGCAGGCTTACAATCTCAGCACCGCCTTTTATGGTGCGCTGTGCCAGCCTATCAATAGTCTCTCGGGGCAGAATCTCGGTCAGCGGCTTATCATTAACCATAGTTAGCCGGGGGATGATAACCATGTTTTCGCCATGCTGTCCAAGAACACAGACGGAGACGCTTGCTGGCGATACCTTAAGCTCGGTGGCAATAAAACTGCTAAGTCGGGCGGCATCAAGGACGCCAGATAAGCCAATTACCCTATTTCGGGGAAAATTGCTGGTCTTAATTGCCAGGTAGGTCATGGCATCTACCGGGTTAGTCACCATAATAATAATGCAGTCAGGGGAGTAGCTCACCACGCTGCGGGTGACCTCAGCCACGATTTTCATATTAGCCATAACTAGCTCATCGCGGGTCATGCCCGGTTTCCGGCTAAAACCTGAGGCGATGATGGCTAAATCTGAACCGGCGGTTTCCTCGTAGCTATTAGTTCCGCTAACGCTGGTATCAAAGTTGACGATAGGTGACGATTGGAGGATGTCCAGTGCCTTACCTTGAGGCAGGCCGGGGACAATGTCCACCAGGACGATATCAGCATATCCCCTCTCGGCAATTCGTTGAGCGCAGGAGGCACCGACATTTCCTGCGCCAATAATGCTAATCTTGGCAGGTATTTTTAACTCCTCAGTTTTTTAATTATCGCCTCGGCGACCTGTGAGGTACCGGCGACCTTAGCATCGGGAATATTAGGCTTCATGTCGTAGGTGACGTTTTTGCCTTCAGTGATAACCCCGGCGACTGCCCTTTCCACCTCTTCTGCCGCCTTTGTTTCGCCCAGGTGGCGGAGCATCATCACCCCGGAGAGTATCATTGCCATCGGGTTGATTTTATTTTGTCCGGCGTATTTAGGGGCACTGCCGTGGGTTGGCTCAAAGACAGCGATGTCATCGCCTAGATTAGCCCCAGGGGTTACCCCCAGTCCGCCAACTAAGCCGGCGCATAGCTCGGAGACGATGTCGCCGTAGAGATTGGGCAGGACCAGAACGTCAAATGGCTGCGGTCTTCGCACCAGTTGCATGCACAGGTTGTCGATAATTATGTCATTAAATTCAATATCGGGGTAGTCCTTAGCCACCTCTCTGGCGGTAGCCAGAAACAAGCCATCGGAGAACTTCATGATATTGGCTTTGTGCCCGGCGGTTACCCTTTTTCTCTTGTTAGCCCGGGCGTAGTCAAGGGCAAATTTGACAATCCGGCGGCTGGCGGTCTCGGAGATTACCTTCAGGCTGATGCCAGAATCGGTGTTGACCTTATTCCCCGTTGCCTTGGCGATTAACCGCCGTAGCTTTAATGTCTCGGGGGTTCCTTTCTCAAACTCAATGCCACTGTAGAGGTCTTCGGTATTCTCCCTCACCACGACAATATCCACATCCTTAAAGCGGGAGGGGACACCGGGATAGGTCTTGCAGGGGCGGAGGCAGACATAGAGGTCTAGCTCCTTGCGCAGGGCGACATTAACGCTTCTAAAACCGGAGCCTACCGGGGTGGTAACCGGTCCCTTGAGGGCGACCTTGTTTTTCCTGATTGAGGCAAGGGTAGCATCAGGAAGGACAGCGCCGAACTTCTCCTGGGCAGTGGCACCGGCATAGGCTATCTCCCAGTTGAAGCTGACGCCAGTTGCTTCCAGAACCCGTTTCGCTGCTTCGGTGACCTCAGGTCCAATGCCGTCGCCGGGGATAAGGGTAATATTATAAGTCATCAATTTATCCTTATTATATAATTATATATAGGTTGCATATTAACCCCATCCCCTTTATCCCCTTCCCCTTAACAAGGGGAAGGGGAAGATTTTTTTCTGAAGAGGGACGAAGTCCCTCTTAAACTCCCATAATGTATCTGAGGCTTCGCCTCTCTTTGACTCTTCTTTTTTATTCCTCTCCATAAGGGGGTCAGGGGGATGGGTTACCTAAACAATCTCAATTATATTATAACCTAAAGTCGCCGTACTTCTGGATATAGGGGATGAGCCCGCCTTCATCAAGGATACCAAGCATTATCTCAGGGATTTTACCGGAGGTGAGGCGGTTGCCGTTAGTTGTGTCTTTTACCACACCTGCCTTCAGGTCTACCTCCAGCTCATCACCATCGTCAATCTTATCAGTATTGCATATTAACACTGGAAGCCCGAGATTGATAGCGTTTCTAAAAAATATTCTGGCTACCGACTTAGTTAGTATCGCACTTACCCCAGCCATCTTTATCACCAGTGGCGCATGTTCCCGGCTGGAGCCGAGACCAAGGTTATTGCCGGCGACGATGAAGTCTCCCGCTTTTACCCTGGAGGTAAAGTTAGGGTCGGCGTCTTCCAGGACATGCTTTGCCAGCTCAGGCAGGTTGCTTCTGAGGTGAGCATAGCGCCCAGGTATGATGTGGTCGGTGGTGATGTTATCGCCCAGTTTTAAGGCTCGTCCTTTAAGCATCATAAAGCTATCCCTCTGGGAAATGTCTTTATTTGTCGCCTTTCCATCATTTCTGAGCACACTTTCTGTCCTGAAGCTCAAAATATCTCTCTGGGGTCGGTGATTTCACCGGTTAGGGCAGTAGCCGCCGCCGTAGCCGGGCTTGCCAGATAGATAAAGGCTTCAGGACTGCCCATCCGACCCTTAAAATTTCGGTTAGATGTGGATAGGCAGGATTCCCCGTTACCCAGCACTCCCTGATGGAGACCGAGGCAAGCCCCGCACCCCGGTGGTAGGATGACAGCCCCAGCTTCAACTAAGGTACGGATATGTCCTTCCCTTATCGCCTCAAGCAGAACCTGTGGCGACGCCGGGGCAACTATGAGCCTGGTTTCGGGGTGGCGTTTTTTCCCTTTTAATATTCTAGCCACTATAGCTATATCCTCAAGACGTCCGTTGGTGCAGGTACCGATGAATACCTGATGGATTTTAGTCCCCTTAAGCTCTCTGGCTAGGGCGATATTATCTACACTGTGGGGCTTGGCTACTGCTGGCTCAAGAGCCGCCAAATCCATATTAATCTTTCTTTCATAGCTAGCATCGCCATCGGCAGACAGGGGTTGGTAGTGGTTGCCCCTTCCCTGCGAGCTTAGATAATCCCTGGTGATTCTATCAGCTGGAAAGAGCCCGACCTTTGCCCCAGTCTCCACCGCCATATTGGCTACGGTAAATCGCTGTGACATGCTAATATTGTCTAGCCCATTGCCGCCAAACTCCAGCGCCTTATAGGTAGCGCCATCAGCTCCGATTTTCCCGATGAGGTGAAGGCTGAGGTCTTTACCCCCAACACCGGTGGGAAACCTCCCCGAGACCACTATCTTAATGCTCTCCGGCACCCGAAGCCAGGTCTTGCCCAGACCGAAGACAATAGCTATATCAGAGGAGCCCATTCCGGTGGCAAAAGCACCTACAGCGCCGGCAGTTACCGTATGGGAGTCAGCCCCGACGATTACATCACCTGGCTTAGCCAGGGATTCAGCCACAATCTGGTGGCAAACGCCACCGCCAACGTCATAGATAAGGCAGCCGGTTTTTCGGGCAAACTGGCGTAATAGCCTATGGTCGTTTGACATCTCCTGATTGGGACTGGGGGCGGCATGGTCAAGAAACAAAATCGTCTTATCTGGGTTAGCCAGGCGTTTAAAGCCGCAGGCGTTAAATTGCCTTACCGTCAGGGGTCCGGTAGTGTCCTGGGCAAAGACCAGGTCTACCTGGGCAATAACAATATCCCCTGACTCTTGGCTTAATATCTTCTCGGCTAATGTCTTACCCACTTAAGCCCTGCTAGCCGATTATAGCCAGAACATCGTCTCTGGCTACCTTGTCGCCGGTGGCGAAGTTTATCGCTTTAACCCGTCCGCTAACCGGGGTAGTTATGGTGTTAGCCATTTTCATCGCTTCCAGGATAAGTATCACATCGTCAGCCTTGACCTCATCGCCTACCTTTACCTCATAGCGTATTATTATCCCCGGCATTGGGGCGACAATGGCGGTCTCTTTAGCTTTGGCTACTGCCGGCGGTGCTTTTTCTTCAACCTCTTCCACCGGTTTAGCTGGGGCTGGTGCTACCGCCGGTGACGGCGCCACAGTTGGTGCCGGCGGAGCACCAACTGCCTCCACCCCGACATTATAAACCTCATCACCTATATAGACATTAAACGTTGTAACACCGGGCTTTCTTACCGGCGTGTCTTTCTCTGCCAGCTTACCTGCTTTTACCTTAGCAACGAGCTCATCCTCGCGCTTTACATCCTCCAGGGTCTTTGGCTTTACCTCAGGGGGTGGGGTTTCCAGACCGTACTTCCACTTCAAGAAGCGCATGCCGGTGGTGGGATAAAGGGCATAGGTGAGCACATCACCGATGTCTTTGGCAATACCCTTGGTCGCCTCTTTTGCCTTTTCTAACTCAGGCTCCAGGATGTCGGCAGCCCGGCTGGTGATGGGCGTCTCCCCCCGGCTGTAGCCTTTGAGCGCTATCTTCTGAACCTTCGGGTCAATGGGGGCTGGGGGCTTGCCATATAACCCGTAGCAATAGTCTTTTACCTGGTCTGATATCATCTTATATCTGCCGAAGAGGACATTCTGGACAGCTTGAATGCCGACAATCTGGCTGGTGGGGGTGACCAGGGGTGGGTAGCCAAGCTCCTTTCTTACCCGTGGTAGTTCGGCATAGACCTCCTCAAGTTTATCCAGGGCGTTAGCCTCCCGTAGCTGGGCTACCAGGTTGGTAGTCATACCACCGGGAATCTGGTGCATCAGCACTGCAGTATCAATGACCGCCATTCTGGTGGTGTCCAAAAAGTCCCGATACTTGGGGGCTATAGATTCAAAATATTCCCCCAATTTAAATAGATGAGCCAAATCAAGCCCGGTGTCCCTGGGCGTTCCCTGAAGGGCGACAACAATAGGCTCAACCGGTGGCAGGGAGGAACGCAGGGCGAAGGGGGCGAGGGCAGTATCAACAATATCTACCCCGGCCTCAATCGCCTTGAGGCAGCTCATCAGCCCCATGCCACTGGTATGATGGGTGTGGAGTTGCACCGGAATCTTCAGTACTTTCTTTAGCGCCTTAATCAGGTTATAGGCATCGTCGGGGGCAATAAGTCCAGCCATGTCCTTGATGCACAGGCTATCCGCCCCCATGTCCTGAAGGATGAGTGCTTTATTGACGTAGTAATCAATATTATATATTGGCCCCCCCAGCTTTGGCTCGGTGAGGGAGTAGCATAGTGTAAGCTGGGCGTGCTTACCACATTCCTTGATTGCCTTGAGACTGGTCTCAAAATTACGTTCGTCGTTCACGGCGTCAAATACCCTGAAGATGTCAATGCCAACTTCAGCGGCGTGGTGCACAAAGGCGGTGACCACATCGTCGGCGTAATTGCGGTAGCCCACCAGGTTCTGTCCCCGCAGAAGCATCTGGAGGGGGGTATCGGGCATCAGCCGTTTAAGGAGGCGAGGTCTCTCCCACGGGTCTTCATTAAGGAATCTGGTGGGGACATCAAAGGTGGCACCACCCCACATCTCCATGGAGTAAAACCCGGCTTTATTCATCTCCTCAGCGATGGCTTTCATATCCTCGGTTCGCATTCGCGTCGCCAGTGAGGATTGGTGTCCATCACGGAGGGTAACGTCAGTGATTTTTAAGCGGTTCCCTGTCGTCTCCATCTTTGGTTTCTTTCTAGTTGCCATTATTTATCTCCCGTTCAGCTTTTGTTCTGGCTTGACCATGGGAGCTGCTTGAGGGGGCGTTTCCATTTGGATATAGGCGGCGATGGCACCCATGATAGCGGCGATTAACTTCCTTTTGTCCCCCATTTTCCCCTACCGCCTTATAGTGGAATATTCCCGTGTTTTTTCTGTAGACGAGTGCTCTCAGTGGGGTTCTCAAGCGTCTCCAGTGCCCTTATTAGCTTGGGGCGGGTGAGCCTCGGGTCGATGACATTATCAATATAGCCCCTGGCGGCGGCGATGTAAGGGTTGTCAAACCTCTCTCTATATTCCCTGATCAGCTCCTGCTTGGTCTTATCCTTGTCCTTTGCCTTGGCGATGGCGTTTCGGTAGATGATATTCACCGCCCCCTCCGATCCCATGACGGCAATCTCAGCGGTAGGCCAGGCAAGGTTAATATCGCCGCGGAGGTGCTTGGAGCTCATCACGATATAGGCACCACCGTAAGCCTTGCGGGTGATAACGGTAATTTTGGGCACGGTGGACTCAGCATAGGCATAGATAAACTTGGCACCATGCCTGATGATACCACCCTCCTCCTGCTTGGGACCGGGCATGAAGCCGGGGACATCAACGAAGCTGACCAGGGGGATGTTAAAGGCATCGCAGAAGCGGACAAATCTAGCCCCCTTCACCGAGGCGTTGATATCAATAATTCCCGCCATATAGGCTGGTTGCTGGGCGACAATCCCCACCGCCTTGCCATCCAGCCGCCCAAAACCGATAATGAGGTTGGGGGCAAAGTGCCGTTGCACCTCCATAAAGTCACCATTATCGAGGACGCTGGTGATTATCTGCTTCATATCGTAAGTCTTGTTAGCGTCTTCAGGTATGATTTTAAGCAGGTTTTCATCAGCCCGCTTGGGGTCGTCGGTTGGCTCTACCCGGGGAGGGTCATTTCTAAAGCTCTGAGGGAGAAAACTAAGCAGCCGGCGCACCGTCTGAAGACACTCCTTTTCATTGTCAGCGACGAAGTGAGCCACCCCACTCTTCTCGGCGTGGGTCTTGGTTCCCCCCAGCTCTTCATGGGTTATATCGACGCTGATAACCGCCTTGATGACATCGGGACCGGTAATATACATCTGGCTTATTCCCTTGACCATGAAGACGAAATCGGTGATTGCCGGTGAGTAGACCGCCCCGCCGGCGGAGGGTCCAAGTACTACTGATATCTGGGGGATAATTCCGGAGCAAAGGGTATTGCGCAAGAGTATGTCGCCAACACCGCCGAGGCTCGACACCCCTTCCTGAATGCGGGCACCACCTGAGTCCCAGATGGCAATTATGGGCGCTCCCTTTTTCACCGCCAGGTCAATAACCTTGCACGCCTTTTGCGCTGAGACTTCAGATATTGTCCCGCCAAGCACGGTGAAGTCCTGAGCGTAGATAAAAACGATTCTGCCATCAACCTTGCCCGAGCCGGTAACTACAGCATCGCCCAGGTATCGTTGCTCGTCAAGACCAAAGTCGGTAGTCCTATGAACAATGAAAGGGTCTAGCTCTTCAAAGCTGCCGGGGTCGAGGAGGAGGTCAATCCTCTCTCTGGCGGTTAGCTTGCCCTTGGCGTGCTGTTGCTCGGTGCGCTTTTGTCCACCGCCAGCCATTGCCTGTTTTTTCAGTTCGGCTAATTTAGCCAGTTTATCCTGCATTGACATTTGGGCTTCAAACCTTTGAACTAAGCTTGAATTTATATACCATTAATAACGTTAATAATATCATATTGCCGGTTACACAGGCAAGTCTAACTATTGAGTGTTTATCACCCTCACCCCCTTAATCCCCCTCTCCCTCAAGGGAGAGGGGGCGGATATTTAAGAGGGGGGGCGAAGCCCCCCTCTTAAAACTACTTCCCCCTTCCCTCTAGGGGAAGGGGGATAAAGGGGGATAGGGTTGCAAAGTAAATATCTAAGGGGGATAGGTTAGTAAACAATCTCTGTGTGATACTTGATAACTGGCGAAAGGGTGCTACAATATCACTGGGGTTTACGCCGTGGAAAGCCAATTACCATTTGTTCCGACTCGCTGCGGGAGGGTTGAGTTCAGGTGGGGGGAGCGAACCTATGTTATGGGAGTCCTGAACCTCAGTCCAGATTCCTTCTCCGGGGATGGGTTGGGTGATGATATTGAGGCTGCGGTGGCTCGGGCAAGGCATTTGGTTGATGGTGGGGCAGATATTATAGATGTCGGTGGTGAGTCCACCCGCCCTGGATGTCAGCCGGTATCGGCTGATGAGGAACTGCGGCGAGTAATACCAGTTATTAAAAGTCTGGCCGGTGAGCTATCGGTGCCACTAAGTATAGACACCTATAAGTCAGTGGTAGCCAGTCAGGCGGTTAAGGCTGGTGCCAGGATGATTAATGATGTCTGGGGGTTAAAACGAGACCCGGAGTTAGCCAATGTGGCTGCTGAGACCGGTGTGCCTATTATCTTGATGAGCAACCAGCAGGGTTGCGTCTGTCATGATATAATGACTGAGGTTATCTCCAGTTTGGGGAAAAGCGTTGGCCAAGCCACGGAGGCTGGGGTCGCCTGGCACAACATTATCATTGACCCCGGCATTGGCTTTGGCAAGAGTGTAGCGCAGAATCTGGAGGTTATTTACTGTTTAGGTGAGCTCAGGTCTCTGGGTAGACCTATTTTGCTCGGTACCTCCCGCAAATTCATGGTAGATCTGCCGTTTGACCAGCGCCTTGAGGCAACTGCAGCCACAGTGGCGATTGCCATTGCCCACGGTGCGGATATGGTGCGGGTTCATGATGTTCGGCAGATGGTGCGGGTATGCCGCATGAGTGACGCTATTATACGGAGGGGGCAAGGTGTGGGTTGAATCGGTAACGGCATATCTTGGTCTTGGCTCAAATCTGGGAGACCGCCGGAATAATCTTGAGCGGGCGTTGGAGTTTCTAACGCAAAGGTTGCGGTTGGAAAAGGTTTCCTCCATCTATGATTCTGAGCCGGTAGGCAGTATTGAGCAGCCTCGTTTTCTTAATCTGGCATGCCAGGTCAGCACCACCCTGCCCCCAGCGGGACTCATTGCTCTGGTCAAGGGCATTGAAGCCAAGCTGGGCAGGGCAGGTGGCTCTGGTGCCCCCCGCCCGATAGATATAGATATCCTGTTTTATGGCGACCAGGTTATTAAAACTCCGCAGTTGGTTATTCCCCACCCCAGACTCACCGAAAGAGCCTTTGTTCTTGTTCCTTTAGTTGAGATTGCCCCAGAGTTGGTGCATCCGGTAAACGGTAAAACAGTCAGGGAGTTATTGGCGGCGCTAAAAGAGGTTCAGGGCGTATTTAAATGGGAGGGTGATTAGGGTGTTTGAGATAGCTATAGAGCAACATTTTGATGCCGCTCATTTCTTAAGGGGTTATCGGGGCAAGTGTGAGGCAGTGCACGGGCATCGCTTTGGGGTGGTGGTGAGGATAAAATCCTCCGGGCTTAATGACATCGGCATAGCCTACGATTTTGTTGAGCTAAAGCAGCACCTAGCCGATATTATATCCAGGTTTGACCATACCTGTCTTAATGATGTGCCCCCGTTTGACCAGATAAATCCGTCTTCAGAGAATATTGCCGCTACCATCTATAAGGAACTCAAGCTGAAGTTGGCTGGGGCACCGGTCTCGCTCTCTTGTATTGAGGTGTGGGAGTCCCCCGAGAGCGGGGTAAGCTATAGCCCTGACTAACCTAGCTCTGGTGGCAATAGATTGGGGATGCTATCAACAATAGGGTAATGCACCACGCACCTTGGGCAATATAGGGAGCCAGTAATAATCTCTTGCTCATTCTCTTCGTCCACATTAAGTTCCAGCTCCCCCTTACATACCGGGCAGGCGAGAATATCAATCAGGTCTTTTTTCATGGTTTGATTATACCATAACGCCTTGTTTTTTGTGGGAACTAATTAGGGCTAGGCATTAAGCCTAGCCCTTTCTCTTCCTTGGTAGCGGGGGCTGGATTCGAACCAGCGACCTTTGGGTTATGAGCCCAACGAGCTTCCACTGCTCCACCCCGCGACGGTTTCTCAGTATAGTGTTTGACGAATAACAAGTCAAGGCGCTGTTACTTGCTTACCTGCCTAGATTAGTCCCCACTGAAGCCGGCAGCAAAGAATTGGGTTACTTTCTGAGCAACCTCCCCCTCAAACCCTGCCCAGAAGTGGTCAGCTCCAGGTATGACATGGCATTGCTTGGGTTCGGGAATATCCTTAACCTTTTGCCAGAACTGTTGTTGTGGGATGACGAAATCATTATCACCGGCGATGAAAAATTTTGGCTTGGTATATCTCTTTAATCGCTCCCAGTCAGAGTCTGATAGCGCTGGTGACACCAGTGCCAGTAGCTTGACCCGCTCGTCTTGAACGGCAACAGGGGTGGCTACCATGGTGCCAAAGGAGTAGCCTGCCAAGCCTATTCTTTTCTGGTCAATATTGGGTGTGGACAAAACGAAGGCTAACGCCGCCCTAACGTCCTCTTGCTCGGCAATGCCCCCGCCAAATTCACCACCGCTTTTACCTACTCCTCGGAAATTAAAGCGGAGGGCAGCAATTGATTGTTGAGCTAGCGCCTGGCAAATAGCAAAGACAACGTTACTTGACATATTCCCGCCATGGAGGGGGTGGGGGTGGCAGACGATAACTGCTGGGAAGGGGTCTGTACCCTCAGGGAAATGCCATACCCCTTCTAGTGAAATATCGGCACAAGGAAACGAGGTGTGAACTCGGCTCAATCCTTCTTTCTCCTTTTCCTTTTAGCTTCCTTTGGTTGGCTAATCTCTCCCCACCATTCTTTCAGTCGTTGGGCAACCTGCTCCTCGTATCCTTGGTCGCTGGGGGTGTAATAGCGTTTGCCCTTAAGGGAATCGGGCAGGTGCTGCTGCTGAACGAAGTGCCCGGGGTAGTCGTGAGGGTACTTATACCCCTTGCCATAGCCAATTTTTTTCATTAGCGAGGTTACTGGATTGCGAAGGTGTAGCGGCACTGGCTCGTCAGGGCTTTGTTTAATCTCCTCCTGAACCTGGGAGTAAGCCTGATACAGCGACTTGCTTTTAGGGGCTGTTGCCAGGTAGACTACTGCCTCGGCTAGAGCCAGATTGCCCTCGGGCATGCCGATGAAGTGGACGGCTTGCTGTGCGGCGATAGCTACTACCAGTGCCTGGGGGTCAGCCATGCCTATATCCTCCGAGGCGAAGCGAACCAGCCGGCGGGCAATATAGAGGGGGTCCTCCCCCGCCTCCAGCATTCGTCCCAGCCAGTAAAGGGAGGCATCCGGGTCTGAGCCTCGCATTGACTTGTGCAGGGCTGAGATAATGTCGTAGTGTTGTTCTCCTGCCTTATCATAGCGTGGCGCCTTATGCTGGATAGCATCCTCAATGGTTGATAGTGAGATGCGGCGCTTGCCATCAGCGTCAGGCAGTGTCGTCTGGGCGGCTATCTCCAGGGTATTGAGGGCAACCCGGGCATCCCTGTTTGACATCATGATAAGGTGAATCATGGCGTCCTCGTCAAGCTCTACATTTAGGCTACCAAGACCTTTCAGTTCGTCCATTATCGCCCTGCTGATTATAGCCTGCATTTCGTCCTCGGCGAGAGGGTTGAGGGTGAGAAGCTGACACCGGGAGAGGAGGGGGGAGATAACCTCAAACGATGGGTTTTCCGTGGTTGCTCCGATAAGGGTGATGGTTCCGTCCTCAACATAGGGTAGAACCGCGTCCTGCTGAGCCTTATTGAAGCGGTGAATCTCGTCAATAAAAAGGATGGTTCTCTCCTGGTATAGTTTATAGCGCTCTTTTGCTTCCTCAATGAGCCGCCGCAGGTCAGCCACACCAGCACTGGCCGCACTTATCGCGCTGAAGCGTGCTTGGGTAGCCTTGGCGATGACATAAGCCAGGGTAGTCTTGCCGCAGCCGGGCGGACCCCACAGGATAATAGACGGCACCTGCCTGGATTCAATAGCCTTTCTTAATACCCGCCCCTGACCTACTAGGTGCTCCTGCCCGATAAACTCATGCAGGGCAGCCGGTCTCATCCTGGTTGCCAGTGGCGCCTCTTTTTTCTTCTGTTGGTCAGATTGGTAATCAAACAAATCTGTTGTCAATCAACCCCCCCCTTTGTCCCCCTCCCTTGGCAAGGGAGGGGGAATTATTTGGTAAGAGGGGTTTCGCCCCTCTAAAACTCCCTATTTAGAACAAAAGTGGGAGAAAGATAGCCTATTTTATGACCTCCTAAATCAAGTAACTTCACAGCTATTCATTACATTCAGGAAATAAATCAATCAGTAATATGTCCAATTTATAAAGCTTTGCAAGGATTATATACTGTCGAACCATCGCTGAGTCTTTTACTTTCAAATATCCACTCTTTCTGGCTCCTTTATAATTGTGGTTTCTCATACAGATGTAGAGTTTCTTGACCCTTGAGTCTAACAAAGCCTTTAAGACGTCTTTAAAGAACTCTGCAAAAGCGTCTGATAAACTGATTTCAAACGCTGCCCCTGTTTCAATGTCCAAAATATCAAAAGCTTGCAGTTTATTAGTGTCAATATTGATTGCTTCAATATCAGGAGTCTCAGATGCGAATCGTAGAGTCATTCCCTCCGCAACGGATGCTTCAACACTTAGTCTGTCACCAAACTTACCCTTAAGGTAGTCCTGTAGCTTTTTTGTAGTGCGTGAGGCTTTAGCCTCGTCCCTGTCATAAGGGGATAAGCCTAGTTGTTTAAGCCATTCAACTTTATAATCAGCATAGGCATATCCATCGCTTCTCTTTTTTAACACAAAAATCTGCCCAAAAAACTTTTCTATTTCAGTGAGTACATCCTTATCTACTTTCATACTCATCTTTACTCCGATGTTCAGTAAGATATTTCTTCAAAAGATTCAACCCTATACTCTTTTTGACATTTTCGACATTTTACTTCTATTATTGCCTCATTGTCGGGGACGCATTTCAGGATACCGTCTTCTATTTCTCCTTCATAAATCTTTTCGGAAATAATAAGAAACTCATTGCTGCCACAATTACAATTATTTATCCACATATTTAACCTTCCTTACATTAATTATTCACTATACTATAGCTATTTATACCTCTTCACCTCAAACCGGTATAGTTTTACCGGCTCGTTGGGGGCAATGCCCGCCTTCTGGCGGCAGATGTCAATCTGGTAGTCAACGCTATCCACACCCTCAAGGTCAGGCAGGAGCACCCCCTTCCGCCACCCCGCCTCAACGATAACCCCGTACCGCTTGGGGTCTAGCTGGTCTTGGCTTTTTACTGGCTCGGGCTTGGTCAGGACATCAACGCTGTAATCAAGGTCTTTAAGCTCATCGGGGGTGATGGGGAGGAAGCGGGGGTCTCTGGTCGCTGAGCTGATGGCGTTGAGAATAATCTCCTCAGCCACATTAGCCCTCTGCGGCTCAATGGTGCCGATGCAGCCCCTCAGTTCGCCGAGCTTATGGATGGAGACGAAGACGCCGGCTTTTTCCTTCATCTGGAGGGTAAGTTTTTCTTGCTTGAAGACCTTGCCCTCCTTGATATAAGCCTCCACTGTTTTCTTGGCCAGTCTCACCAGGGAATGCACCTCATCCCCCCTTTATTATTATGCCGGCGTAGCCCACCACGCTTGAGTAATCGCCGGTGACATCTCCGCTGGTTTGATATTTAACCAGTTCTGCCTCTTTTGCCCCCAATTCCTTGGCGGCAGCAATAAGGCTGACCGCCGGGGCATAGCCGCACATTGAGATATTAAATTCATCAACCCGTTTTAATAGTTCATCCTCATCTAAATCCAGTATGGCTTCTATAGCTTGAGTGTCCTTCTTCTGAGCCGAGGCTTGCGGCTCATAGTGGGTCATGTCGCTTGAGGCGATAATTATCACCTTCTTGCCTGATTCCTTAACCGCCTTGGCGAGCGCCTTGCCGATTTCCTTATAAATGGTGCCGCCGGCATAGGCAAGCACAATGGGGACCAGCTTAAAGTCCGTCTTGAAATATTGCAGAAAGGGGAGCTGAACCTCAATTGAGTGCTCGTAGAGGTGGGCAGCCTTATCCTCTTCCAGGTATCTGGAGTTGGCTAGAATCTGCTTTCCCAGCTCCGAGTCAATCTCTACCTCGCCTAACGGTGTTTTCCATCTGCCTTCAATCATAATGCTGAATGGTTTTCCACTTCCGGTGTGGTTTGGAGCCATGATGATAAAGGTGTCCTTAAATCTAATTCTAGATATAACCGCCCCAGCCACCGGTCCTGAATAGATATAGCCGGCATGGGGTGAAATTAGGCCGATTACCTCTTGCTTTTTTGCCTTCTCATCCACCATCCCCTTTATCATACTCTTAAGCTCTGAAGCTGATGCCGGATAGAATTGCCCAGCAACCACCGGATTCCTAATCACTTTTGCCTCCTCTCTGCCCCGAGGGTTCTAAAGTTAAGCTCTGCCCCGCAGAACTTACACTTTGAACCGTCAAGACCGACTACCTTGGTCTGGTAGCCGAACCTCTGTACAACAAGCTTGCCACAGGAATAGCAGATAGTGGATTCGGTTTTATGCCCGGGGACATTACCGGCATAGACAAACTTAAGCCCGGCTTTTCTCCCAATGTCATAGGCATGCTCCAGGGTGGATACCGGGGTTGGGGGTAGGTGCATCATATGGTGGTGAGGGTAAAACCTGGTCACATGCCACGGCGTTAGCTCGCCCAGCTCATCCCTTATCCAGTGAGCAATGCCCTCAAGTTGCTCGTCATCATCATTCATGGTTGGTATGATGTTGGTGACAACCTCAACATGCATATTCCACTTATCTTTGGCTCTCTTGGCAACCTCAAGTATCCCCCGCCACCGGTTTATCTTGGCCAGGTCACGGTAGAGGGAGTCGGTAAAGCCCTTAATATCAACCCGCCAGGCATCAAGGTAAGGTCCAATGGTATCCAGGGCTTCAGGGGTGAGAAAGCCGTTGGTCACATAGACGGTATAAAGGTTATTCTCCTTAGCCAGCTTGGCTGAGTCAAGGGTATATTCAAACCAGATGCTGGGTTCATTATATGTCCAGGCAATGCCATCGCAGTGATAGTGCTTGGCCAGTTCCACTGCGGTCTTGGGCTGGACTTCCTTGGAGTTAAGCCATGGCTCGTTATCCACCGGGCAGGAGATTTCCCAGTTCTGGCAGTCCTGGCAGTGAAAGTTGCACCCCCACCCGCCGATGGAGAAAGCCAGACTACTGGGGAAGAAGTGGAATAGGGGTTTCTTTTCAATGGGGTCAGCGGCTACCGACGACGCCCTGGCATAGTTCAGGTTGTAGAGGACGCCGTCTTTATTGTGATACACCCGGCAGACGCCAAACTTGCCCGGAGCTATATTGCAGCGCCACTGGCAGGTGCCGCACCTTACCCGGGAGTTGGGCAGCCTCTCATAGAGCATTGCCTCATGCATGATGCTCCTTTATCTAATTATATCACTCATTAGCTATCATATCACCCTCACCCCCTTTAATCCCCCTCTCCCTCAAGGGAGAGGGGGAGGATAATAAAAAAGAGGGGCTTCCGCCCCTCTTAAACACCCCGGTTCATTGTGTCCAATTTAGCTTGTTGCGAAATGCTAGGGCAACCCTATACCATTATGATTTGAAAATAAGTTTCCAATGCTGTGCAGATATGTCTTCCTTAAATTGCTTAAGACAGTTCTTTAGCGATTTAAGGCATTCTACTGAAAGCGAGCTACTGATATAAATTTTACCAGAGATATCACCTACCAATAGTTTATCAGTGGTTATTTGAATAATCTGGGGCAGTTGAATATATGTATTTAATTTAAAGCACTGCTCCCAATCAGTAGGGATAAAGAATACTTTTTTCTGTGGATTGCATCCTTTTTGCACACCTTCATAGTGTCTTGATTGAGACGTTGTCTTGAGAACAAGACACACCGAGTCCCTATCCGAATCATTTAGGACAACAAAAAGTTTGTCTTTCTTAGAGTGGTCTTCAAACTCGAAGTTTTTATAGCAGAGAATTTGTCCAGGGTACGGCATGATATCTGTACCAAACTACTTGGTTGGCTCAATACCTAGATTCCGTACAACCTCGAAGTGTTCTTTAAGTGAATCTCTTGCTTCGTCTAAGCCAACTTCCGGTTTTTCGTCGATAGCAAGAAGGTAGTCTATGACCTGATTCTTCCCACTTCTTCTAATCGTTATGTCCCAAGGTTGCTTTGGCAGATGGGTAACCTCCGATATCTGCCATGCCAAAGCATCTTTGTATATGAAGGCCAAATCTTCTAGGATTTTCATTTCCCGAGGTGTAAAAACTGATAAGTCTGGGGTTTCTACTGCCCGAATCTCTAGTTCTCTATAGTTTGGAGCAAAGTCATCCGTTTTTGGTATCAGTGCGAACTTACCGCTAAAATCATCAGGCACGTTTCCATCTCTTATTTCCAACCAGAAATCCTTTGGTACGGGGCCTTTCTGAAATGCATAATACTCTAGCCCAATAGAAGGATATCCTGTCTGCTTGAAGTGCGTAAAGTCAAGAAAATAAAGAAGTTTTGAAAGCTTGGTCAGATTCGTGTGCTTGGTGTTCTTTGCGAAATACAGAATAGCGTTGAGTAATTTTCTTCGGTAGATATTTATTTGCATTTTAAATTGTAATTATAGTACAAATGTTCTTCTTTGTCAATAGTCCTTTTGTCACTTTGTAACATATTATATGGCACATTGTCAATAAGACGCTGAAATAGATAAATCGTCTTTGCCTAAAACTTCAACGTAAGAAAGCATAAAGAGGAAGTCAAAGAGGGGCGCTAACCCCTCTTTATAGAATCTTCCCCTTCCCCTTACTAAGGGGAAGGGGATAAAGGGGATAGGGTTACATTGTTAGGCGTTAAGGCTATTCCTTGGATACTTTATTCCAGATGTGTTTCCAGACAATCGCTATGTTTAGCACGGCGTCATACATCACGGTTTGGCTCAAGTCATCCAGGAGCTGTTTGTTGGCACCACCGAAAATAGCATTGAAAGGAGCCCTTGCTTTGGGGTCATCATACTTGTATTGCTTGTATGGCGCGATGATGCTTGCTACGGCAAATGAAGCACGGCATATGTAGATAACTTCTAGCCAGATATCATGGCCGCGATGAAGATCCGGGATGGAAGCCCCCCCGAAATTCAAGCCGAATTTGGTGTCGATGTCCCGGGCTTGCTGGAGAACCCGGCTGCTATCGGCCTTAGCCTGTAAGAGATTCTTCTTTTCAAAGCTCGTGCCTACTCTCTGCGACCAGTGCGTTTCCAATTCCTTGTGTAGTCCCTCAGCGTATCCGGCAAGTTTTCGCCCGTCGCAATGGCAAGGCATACCCGCATCGGCAATGAAGTGGCTTAACATGAAAAAGTACATAGCTGCTGCTTCCTCTTGTGTCCGTGCTTTAGGAGCCATATATTGCGCGAAGCGCACGTCGCCCGGAATCAACTGGTCAATCTCCTGGTTTCCCATCAGGAGCAGGTCTTTCATCATGGTGCTCATGGCCATGGCACGGTTTGGCAGGTGTTGGCCAGGCTTGGGCACGTCACCTCTGTAGGGCGTAGCCCACCACTGTTCATCTAAGTAATTATCGTTTCTGAGGAACTGTGCTGTCTTGCGGTACATACCGATGCTTTCCAGCAATTCATCTTTTTTGATAATAAAGCGGCTCGCCTGATTACCTTTGTAGGGTTCTGTCTTAAGAATATGGTTGTCAGTACTACTACCAGCCCCGCCCCTTTTTGCATCTATTGCATCAGGGATCCAAGCACCAACCGACGCCTTTCGCACATGTGGCTTGAGGAGTTTCACCAAGTTCTCTTCCTTATTCTCATCTTCCAGAAGAGCTATCGCACGAATGGCAATCCAAGAGTGTGTTCTTTGGTCCATTTGTCTCCTCCTTCTTGATAATGATTAGGGAATACTAAGCCCAGCCCTCGGCGGCGAGCTTATCGTGCAGCTCATCGGGGTGGTGGCGGCAGTGGTATTCCAGGCGGCTTGACTCGGCGTGAGCCTTGCTGTAGGGCCAGCCTTTAGCCATGCGATTTCGCTCGTGAAGTTCGTGTAGCAGTATATAGCCACGCTCCACTTCTACGATAGCATCATCAATCCAGGCCTCATTCTCCGGCACGAATTCATAAACATAGTCGTGCCCGCCTTCGGTAAAGTCAATATCAAATACGCTGCGCACGAGGCGTCCATTAACAATCCAGACGCTTATGCCGTTCTCCAGCTTCTTCCAGAGCCGCTCGTGGACGTCCCTTCCCGCCGGTAATGTTTGCCCGTGATGGGTCAGGCGGCTGAGGTCTCCGGCGCGGCGGCGCTCCTTTCTTTCCTTCTGGTCAGCTTTTTCCAGTGCCTTGTCATAGGGCACACCTTCCGCCATCAGCCGGTGCTCCACCAGCAGGTGGTCAATGAAAAACTGCCGCTCATCCTGCGCGGCTTCACGGTCAACCCAGAGTTCGTTTACTGGAATATAGGGGTAGCTGTAATGCTGGCCGAAGTTGGTGAATTCTTCATCAATGTGGCTTCGAATATAAGCGCCGTCCACAATCCAGACCCGTAGATTGCCGCGCTCGTCCACCTTTTCAATGTAGGCTGGCTTCAAAGATGCGGGCATCATTCGCTCTCCAATGCTAGCTCATCTGAAGGAATAATATCACACCAAATGGTGGTTCTTCCACCCTCACCCCTCAAAGAGTCTTCGACCTTGAGGGAGAGGGGGAGGATTTTTAAATAAAGAGGAGCTAGCGCCCCTCTTAGACACCCCCAAAAGTAGGAGAGTTGAAGAGAGGCGAAGCCTCTCTTATAAAAAATATCTTCCCCTTCCCCTTAGCAAGGGGAAGGGGATAAAGGGGATAGGGTTGCATAATAAAAATTCCCTTGACTACATAGCTACCAAAAGCTAGACTTGGTGGGATGAAGGTCATAGGTCTTACTGGCGGCATTGGTAGCGGCAAGAGTACTGTTTCGCGGTTTCTGGCTGAGCTTGGTGCCGTAATTATTGATGCCGATAAGGTATGGCATGGGGCGCTCAAGCCTGATACCGAGCTATGGCGGGGGGTGGTGGCTGCCTTTGGCAACGATATTCTTACCCCGGACGGCGGGATTGACCGCAAGAGGCTGGGGGAGATGGTCTTTGCCAGTCCTGAGGCTCTAGCCCGGCTGAATAATATAATGCACCCCTGGATGTATGAGACGGTGAAGGCTCAACTTGAAGAGTACCGGCGGCGTGGGGTGGGGGTGGTGGTGCTTGAGGCCCCCCTCTTGATTGACGTGCCTCTTTTAATGAAAGCCGGCGAGCCTTCGCTGTTAGACGAGGTGGATGAGGTCTGGGTTACTGTCGCCCCTGAGTTCACCGTGTTCAAACGCCTGAAGGGAAAGAGTGGCCTGTCTGAAGAGCAAGCCCTGGCTCGCATCCACTCCCAGCTACCTTCCGAGGAGCGAATAAAGCACGCCGACGTGGTTATAGATACCGATTGTAGCCTTGAGGAGCTGAAGCAGAAGGTAAGGGCGTTGTGGGACAAGCTTGACACCTAGCGGTAGCAATTGCTACAATAGCCAGTTACGGAGGCTTAAGATTTACGCTATTATTGAAACCGGGGGTAAGCAGTATAGAGTAAACCCCGGTGAGACCATAGATGTAGAACGCCTGGATGTGGCTGAGGGCAATACCGTTGAGCTGGATAGGGTATTGCTTATTGCCGATGGTGAGCGGGTAATTGTCGGTACGCCCACTGTTGACGGAGCTAAGGTGGTTGCCACCTCACAGGGGGAGGGCAGGGGCGAGAAGGTTATCGTTTTTAAGTATAAGTCAAAGGTTCGTTACCGCAAAAAGACCGGGCATCGTCAGCCTTACACCAGGCTGGTTATAGATAAAATAGTTGAGTCTGGAGCGGCGGAAGCTAAGCCGAAGAAGGTTCGGCGGCGCAAGAGAGAGGTGACGGAAAGTGGCGCATAAAAAGGGAGGCGGCAGCACTCGTTGCGGTCGCGATAGTGAGTCAAAGCGGCTTGGCGTTAAGAGATATGACGGTCAGCAGGTAAATGCCGGCACCATCCTGGTTCGCCAGCGTGGCACCCGCATCCACCCCGGCAATAATGTCGGCGTGGGCAGGGACTATACCATTTACGCCTTAATTGACGGCGTGGTTAAGTTTGAGCCGACCACCAACGACAGGAGGAAGGTTAGCGTTTACGCTAGCTAAATGGTATGAAGCCTAAGATTCATCCCCAATATTTTACCGATGCCAAGGTAATCTGTGCCTGTGGCAATACCTTTACCATTGGCTCCACCAGGAAGGTGGTGAAGATTGAGCTTTGTAGTAAGTGTCATCCCTTTTTCACCGGGGAGCAGAGGGTGATAGATACCTTGGGGCGGGTGGAGCGATTTAAGCGGCGCTACAAGTTGGAGGGTTAGATAAACATCTTCATCAGGGGAGGAGCGGGTTACCACCTGCTCCTTTTTTATTATGGCTAAGAGATTTTATTATGGTGGGCAGGCGGTTATTGACGGGGTAATGATGCGGGGGCGGAAGGCTATGGTAACCGCAGTGCGTCGCCCCGGCGGTGGGCTGGCTATGGATACCCAGCCCCTGGCAGGTATCTATTCCGGTTGGGTGAGGCGGACCCCGCTAATACGGGGCATCATTATCTTGATTGAGGCTCTGGTTCTGGGTATCAAGAGCCTGCTCTACTCGGCTAACGCCTCCCTGGAGGAGGAAGAGGCGGAGATTTCTGGATGGTTGGTTTGGCTTCTGGTAGCTGTTTCACTGGCACTGACGGTGGCTCTGTTCTTTATGGCGCCCCTTTTCCTTACTCGGCTGCTTACCCCTTATATTACTTCATCCCTGGTATTTAACTTGATAGAGGGCGTTATCCGGGTGGCTATCTTCATCGCTTACCTTAAGCTAATCGCCCTCCTTCCTGACATCAAGCGGGTATTTGCCTACCACGGTGCTGAGCACAAGGCGGTAAATGCCTACGAAGATGGTGCTCTACTAGAGATAGAAGCGACAAGAAAGTATAATACCGCTCATGTTCGGTGTGGCACCAGCTTTCTCTTTGTTGTATTGATTATAGCCATCATAGTTTTTGCCCTTGTTGGTTTACCATCGCTATGGCTGATGGTGCTATCGCGAATCGTGCTCATCCCGGTTATTGCTGCCCTCGGCTATGAGGTCATCTATCTTGGTAATAAACATATTGATAACGGGATAGTCAGGGCGATTCTATCCCCGGGACTGTGGTTACAGTCGCTGACGACGAGGGAGCCTGACGATAGTCAGCTGGAGGTTGCTCTATCGGCGTTAAGAAGGGTGGTGGAGCTTGACCAGGCTGAGGAGGCGGCTTAGGTTTCCATATCCTGTTTGGTTAGCTGTTGAAAGAAGCAGGTCTTATTGCCGGTGTGGCACACCGGACCGGTGGCTTTACCTTTAATCAGGATGGTATCGCTATCGCAGTCCTTCCATATTGATTTGACCTTGATGATGCTGCCCGAGGTCTCGCCCTTGTGCCACAACTCTTTTCGGCTACGGCTGTAAAACCAGGCTTCGCCGCTATCCAGTGTCCGGCGCAGGGCTTCCTCATTCATGTAGGCGAGCATCAATACCTCGCCGGTGTCGGCATCCTGGGCTATTGCCGGGATAAGTCCATTTTCTTTGAACTTTAGATTTTTCATCAACCTCACCCCCTGTTTTACTTAGCTAATAGTAGCCAGAACCTGTTTCAGGTCTATGTCTCCGGTATAGAGCGCCTTGCCGACTATGGCGCCCTCAACGCCAAGTGATTTGAGCATCCTGAGGTGGTTTAGCGATGAAACGCCACCGGAGGCAACAATTGGCGCTCTGACGGCATTTACCAGTTCAGCGATGGCAGAGAAGTTTGGCTCAGTGAGGGTTCCATCGCGGTTAATATCGGTATAGATAAAGCGCCTGACCCCCAGCTTTACCATGGATTGGGCAAATTCTAGAGCTGCTAATCCCGTCTCTTGGCACCAGCCATGGGTAGAAATATATCCATCTCTGGCATCAATGCCGACAATAATAGACTCCCTAAACCTCTGGCATGCCTGCTTAATCAGCTCGGGGTCTTCAACGGCGGCTGTGCCCAGAATGACCCGCTCTATGCCAGCCTTTAGCATCTGCTCAATGGTCTCAAGTTGGCGGATGCCGCCACCCAGTTGAGTCGGAACTAATACTGCACTTGCTATCTCAGTAATGATATCTAGATTATGGACCTCGCCGCTAATGGCACCATCAAGGTCAACAATATGCAGTCTTGGTACCCCCAGCGATTGCCACTGCAGTGCTACCTCTACCGGGTCGTCAGAGAAGACCGTTTCTTGGTCAAAGTTGCCCTGATACAGGCGAACGCACCTGCCGTGTCTAATGTCTATGGCGGGGATGATTTCTATAATAACCTACCTTATAGATTGATGTTGGAATACTTTCGCCACGGTCGGGCGAGAAATGTCTTGTTATCCTTATTCTTATTCTCCAGGAAGTCCAGTGCTTTATTTATGACCTTCCTGGTATCGCTGGGCATTATTATATCGTCGGTATAGCCCCGCTCCGCAGAAACATAGGGGTTCTCATAGATTTCGCTATATTCCTTAATCCTTTGGGCTCGTGTCTCTTCCGGGTTGGCTGATTCCCTTATCTCCCTGGCGAAGATGACGCTGGCCGCAGTCTCGGCACCAACGATGGTGATGCGAGCCGTGGGCCAGGCGAATACTAGGTCGGCCCCAATACCCTTATCCAGCATTCCGTAATGGGCGCCGGCATAGGATTTGCGCATGATGATTGAAACTAGGGGGGTGGTGGCGTCAACCCAGGCAAAGAGCATTTTGGCGCCATGGCGCAGGATTCCCTTCCAGTCTTGCTCCGAGCCGATCATATAGCCGGGGCAGTCCTGAAGAGTAACCACGGGGATGTTGAACAGGTCGCAGAATCTGACGAACCTTGCCCCTTTGTCTGCGGCATCAACATCAATAATCCCTGCTGCCCACATTGGTTGATTTGCCCAGATACCAACCGGACGCCCGTTAAACCGGGCAAAGCCGGTGATTACACTCTTGGCATGGTCTTTTAATGTCTCAAAGAAGTAACCATCATCGACTATGTCTTTGATTACCTTGTACATGTCATACGGTTGAGTTGGTTTGTCAGGTATTATGGTGTCAAGCTCAGGGCATGTCCGGTATGGGTCATCGTGACACTCAATGCGAGGTGGCATTTCCCTATTGTTACCCGGGAAGAAGGACAAAAGCTCCTTAGCCTTGTCTATGGCATCCTTATCGTCCTCGGCGACAACATGGGTCTGCCCTGATTTAACCGCATGAGCCTTCCACCCCGAGAGTTCCTCAAGGGAGATTTCCTCCCCGAGCTGGGTCTTAACAAAAGCCGGACCGGCAATTCCCATGAAGCCGGTATGCCGACATTGAATAAGGAAATCCTGCATTATCGGGTGATAGGCTTGCCCGCCAAGGCAGGGACCCATAAGCAAGGCTATCTGCGGGATTATACCTGAAGCCAGGATTTGAGCCCGGAATATCCAGCCGTAGGCTTCCAGGGTATCCATTCCTTCCTGGAGTCGGGCACCCCCGGAGTCATTCATACCGATAAATGGCCACCCCATTTCCTTGGCGAGATTGATGGCTCGGATTTCCTTCAAGCCATGATATTCGCCAAACGTCCCAGCCATCGCCATATAATCCTCGGCAAAGGCAACAACCGGTTTGCCATTGACCAGACCGTAACCGGTTACCACCCCTTCGGCAGGTACCTCCCTCTTGTCCATGCCAAAATGCACCGTTCTATGCTTAACGAACAACCCTATCTCGGTAAAACTGCCGGGGTCAAAAAGATATTCTATCCTTTCCCTGGCTGTCCACTGTCCCCCTTTGTGGCGCTTTTCAATAGCATCGGGGGGTGCCATCTGCACTATTTTGGCTCTCTTTTTTTTATACTCATCAATTAGCTCTTCAGTAGTTGCCATTCTGATAACCCTTTCCTTTCGGGTTTATTATATCATCATTATCGGCGGGTTAACAATGCCGCCCTTTGTTCCTTTGCAGCATTGACCCCATCCCCCTGACCCCCTCCCCCTCTCCTGGAAGGAGAGGGGGATTAAGGGGTCCCCGCGAAATCCTGATTTCGTGGGGTAAGATTAAGGGGGTGAGGTGCATAAATTTGTGGTGTCACTTCCTTGACACCACTGTATGAGGTTGTTAAACTATCTTATTGAGGTCAGTTTTTCACTTAGTCGAAGACTCTTCGAGGTGTTTCATTGGTTGAGAAGGCATCATTTAATCCCTCGTCACCTCGACCATTGCGCCGGGGTCTGGTTCAGATTTTCACCGGCGATGGTAAGGGGAAGACCTCGGCAGCCATAGGTGCGGTAATCCGAGCCTTAGGTCACGGTCTCAGGGTCTATGTTGCCTTTTTCATGAAAGGCGACCACCCCTCCGGTGAGCGCAATATTCTATCTCAGCTACCTAATGTCACTATGGAGAGCTTTGGGGCTGGGGGACTTGTTGACCCGGCAAATATTAAACCGGAAGAGAAGGAGCAGGCTAAACGAGGCCTAGCGGCTGCCAGCAAGGCGATGCTCAGCGGTAACTATGACCTGGTAGTCCTTGACGAACTTAATCTTGCTGTAGCCTGGAATCTGGTTGAGCTGGATGAGGTGCTTAAGCTTATTGGTGATAAGCCTGAGGGGGTGGAGCTTATCCTTACCGGTCGCCGGGCTGATAGTAAGCTAATTAAATCGGCTGACCTGGTTACCGAGATGCTAAAGATAAAGCACCCTTATGATAACGGGGTGGTGGCGCGGGAGGGGATTGAATACTAAATGAAGGAGGGATATATGAAGGTCACATTGAGTGTAATCAAGGCTGATATTGGTGGTTATGTCGGGCATTCTGAATCTCATCCTGACATTTTAGCCAAGGCTAGGGAGCTTCTAGCCAAGGCTAAGAAACAGGGGTTGCTAATTGACTATCATGTAACTAAGTGTGGTGATGACCTGCAATTGATTATGACCCACCAGCACGGCGTGGAGAATGGGAAAATCCATAAGCTTGCCTGGGATACCTTTGTTGACTGCACCAACATAGCCAGAGACCTAAAGCTTCATGGTGCCGGGCAGGACTTGCTGGCTGATGCCTTTTCGGGCAATGTTAAGGGGATGGGTCCGGGGGTAGCGGAGATGGAATTTGAGGAGCGGGGGTCTGAGCCTGTAATTGTGTTTATGGCAGATAAAACGTCATCTGGGGCGTGGAATATGCCGCTATATAAGATGTTTGCTGACCCGTTTAATACCATCGGGCTGGTTATTGCCACCAATATGCACGCCGGTTTTGCTTTTGAAGTGCATGACATAAAGGAACACAGGAAGGTAACCTTTAATGCCCCCGAGGAGATTTACGATTTGCTTGTTTTCATTGGCGCGCCGTCACGCTATATGGTAAAGGCAGTCTACCACCGGGAAACCAAAAATATAGCCGCGGTATCCTCTACCCAGCGTCTGGCGTTAATTGCCGGGCGATATGTGGGTAAGGATGACCCGGTGTGTATCGTCCGTTCCCAGGGTGAGTTCCCGGCAGTGGGTGAGGTGCTGGAGCCATTCACCCTGCCCCTTCTGGTGGAGGGGTGGATGCGGGGGTCGCATCATGGTCCCCTTATGCCGGTATCGGTTGAGGATAGCACCCCGACCCGCTTTGATGGACCACCACGGGTGGTGGCACTTGGTTTCCAGCTCTCTGGAGGCAAGCTGGTAGGACCCCGTGATATGTTTGCTGATAAGTCCTTTGACCTAGCTCGTCGGCAGGCAAATGAGGTTGCTGATTTTATGCGCCGCCACGGTCCCTTTGAGCCGCACCGCCTCCCCCTGGAGGAGATGGAATATACCACCATGCCCCAGGTGATGGATAAGCTGGAGGGAAGGTTTACCCCCCTAGAAGGGTAAGGCATGCCCAAGCTCCTCCTGGCAACAAATAATAAAGCCAAGGTGCGTGAATATAAGCATCTGCTCCAGGGCTTACCGTTTGAGTCGGTCTCCTTGGCTGAGCTGGGTATTAACACCAGGGTTAATGAGGTAGGGGAAAGCCTGGAGGAGAATGCCAGACTTAAGGCAACCACCTTAGCTCAGGAGAGCCAGTTACTGACGCTGGCTGATGACTCCGGGCTTGAGGTTGATGCCCTGGGTGGTGAGCCAGGTCGACTTTCGGCTCGCTATGCCGGCGAGGGTGCTTCCGACAAAGACAGGATTAACTACTTACTGGCTAGGCTTAAAGACGTGCCCGGGGAGAAGCGCTCGGCTCGTTTCCGGTGTGTTATTGCTATAGCTAGACCTGATGGTGAAGTGGAGCTTTGCTCTGGGGAATGCCGTGGTTTTATCACCCTTGAGCCAAGGGGGGAAGAAGGCTTTGGCTATGACCCGATATTCTATCTTCCCGAGCTGGGTAAGACTATGGCTGAGCTACCTTTAGAAGTAAAAAACCAGGTAAGCCATCGGGGGCAGGCAGCAAGGCAGGCAATTGAGTTGCTCAGGAGAAGGTATCTATGACCGGACTATCAGACTCCTTCCATCGTCCGATAAATTATCTGCGTATCTCGGTGACTGACCGCTGTAACCTGCGCTGTGTTTACTGCATGCCAGTGGAGGGTGTCAGCCTGGTGTCCCATAACGACATTCTTACCTATGAAGAAATCTGCACCGTAGCCCGGGCTGCCGCTGAGCTGGGGATGAATAAGATAAGACTCACCGGCGGCGAACCATTAATAAGGTCGGGGCTGCCCAGGCTAATAGAGATGCTGGCTAAAATAGATGGCATAGATGATATTTCCCTGACCACAAACGGGACTCTGCTTGGTCGCTATGCTGCCGAGCTGAAGCAAGCCGGGCTGCGGCGAGTCAATGTGAGTCTGGATACCCTTAAGCCAGATAGGTTTAAGCTAATTACTCGCCACGGCAATAATCTTGGCGAGGTGCTAGAAGGCATTGAGGTTGCCAGGTCGGTGGGGCTTAATCCGGTTAAGCTTAATATGGTGGTCATGGCTGGCATTAACGATGATGAGCTCCTTGATTTTGCCGCCAAGACCATCACCGAGGAATGGCATGTTCGCTTTATTGAGCTTATGCCCTTTGTCGGTGAGGGTACCGCAGTCCCGCGGTTTGTCTCCGCCAGCGAGATGAGGCAGCGGCTTGAGCCAATGGGGGAGCTTACCCCTTGCCTACCCAGCATGGGTAATGGACCAGCTAAGTATTTTCGCTTTCCCAAAGCCAAGGGCGCTATTGGCTTTATTACTCCTGTCAGCGAGCATTTCTGCTTTCAGTGCAATCGGATGCGGCTGACCGCTGATGGCAGGCTTCGCCCCTGTCTATTAAGCGACTATGAGGTAGACCTCAAGCAGCCTTTGCGCAGCGGTATATCTTCGTCAGGGCTGAAAGAGCTATTTAAGCAGGCAGTAGCCGGTAAGCCGCAGCGCCATCAGCTAGCTGAAGGTTCTGTACCTAAAGATAGGCCATTCTCTCAGGTTGGGGGGTAGAATTATTTATAACCCTATCCCCTTTATCCCCTTCCCCTTGACAAGGGGAAGGGGGAGATTTATTTTAAGAGGGGCTGGCGCCCCTCTAAGACTCCCCCAAAATTGGGAGAGTTAGAGAGGGGCGAAGCGTTATCGCCTAAACTAATCAGTCAATAAGGAGGCAAGAACTATGAACATCAGCATTGTCTATTGGGTTGCCGGAATATTGGGACTTATCGTGTTCGTTATTTCATTCATCGCAACGATTCGCATAATCAGCATATGGCATCTTTTGAACGAGATTGTTCTTTCTGGGGCTATACCTAAAGTGTTAGAAGAACGAGCTAAAAGAAATGCTAGAGAGATGTTAAAAATGGGATATATCGAAAACGATAAAAGGGCAACGGAAATATCCCAAATTCTTTCTAAGCTAACCAATGATAAGGAAGCTATCCAGTTGGCACATAAATTAGACGAATTAAAGAGGCAACAGGGAAGGGGGGAGTGAGAGTAAGAGAGGGGGCTTTGCCCCTAAAAATTCTTCCCCCTCTCCTTTGAAGGAGAGGGGGATTAAGGGGGTGAGGTTAGGAGTGATTGAAATATATGTGGGTGCAACGTACAATCGTTTGGCGGATATGGGTGGGTGGGGTGTTGTGTTGGTAGAGGAAGGCAAGCGAGAAAAGAAGTATAAAGGGTCTGAAAGTGGCGGAACGCATCAACGAATGATATTGAAAGCTGCACTTGAATGTCTTGTCAAGACAGAGGAAGGTTGTCAAGCGATGTTATTCAGTAATAATGAAATTCTTATACAAGGGATAGAAGACTCCCAGACAAGGGTAGCAAATCGTGACCTCTGGGGGCAGCTCGATGACCTACTAGGTAGCCGTGATGTTCAAGCCAAATATGTAGCAAAGCATAAATGGCTAACAGAAGCCAAAATATTGGCTAAGGAAGCCGCTGGAGGTTAAGTAACTTGATAGAGATATACACTGACGGGGCTTATAACCCGGTTTTACGGCAAGGCGGCTGGGGGGCGGTTATTGTTGAGCGGGGACAAAAACGGGTTTTCTCAGGCATGGTCAAGCGCACTACCGGCAACCGCATGGAGATTACCGCTGCCCTTGAGGGCATTCTCCAGACTCAGCACGGCGCAGAAGTGGTCATATATACCGATAGCCAGTATCTTTTCGGTTGTATGGCTCGGGGTTGGCAGAGGCGTGCCAATCGTGACCTTTGGCAGCAGTTAGATGAGACGGTTAGCCAGCGCAAAGTGAAGTGGGAATGGGTTGACCGTAGTACCAAGAATCCCTTCCACAAGGAAGCCCATGACCTGGCGACCAATTTAGCTAGCCAGGGTGAGGCAGCACAGGAAAAGGGAGTCGCTAAAACCGCAGCCAAGGGGTTAACCCACATAGATGAGCAAGGTCGCCCCCGGATGGTGGATATTTCAGAGAAGCCTGATACCGAGCGTGAGGCGGTGGCTAAGGGCATTGTCAGGATGCAGGCGGCTACATTCCAGTTGATAAAACGGGGCGGGACCGCCAAGGGCGATGTCCTTTCCGTAGCCCAGCTCGCTGGCATCATGGCAGCCAAACAAACGCCTAATTTAATACCCCTGTGCCACCCAATCCTTATCGGGGATGTTAAGGTTGAGTTCAGCCTTGACAAGGCAAATAGCACGGTGGAGATTACCACCACAGTAAAGAGCACAGGTAAGACCGGGGTGGAGATGGAGGCACTTACCGCTACTACAGTTACTGCCCTGACCATTTATGATATGTGTAAGGCGGTAGACCGGAGCATTAGACTAGAGAATATCCGACTGGTCAGGAAAAGCGGTGGCAAAAGCGGGACAATTACCCTTGAGTAAAAATAATTATTGGTATATACTACTTTACTACCAGTCCTTCACTAGAAGGATTGTTTTGGGGGTGTGCCATGAAGCTGTCGTGTCTTCAGGAGAACCTAAATCGAGGACTTAATGTGGTGGGGAGGGCGGTAGCTACCCGAGCCACCCTTCCCATAACCAATAACGTCCTCTTAGCTACCGAGAAGTCCCGTCTGAAATTAGTTGCTACCAATCTGGAGATGGCTATTAGCTGCTGGATTAGGGCCAAGGTGGAGGAGGAGGGAGCAATCACTGTTCCAGCGCGGCTTGTTACTGAGTTTATCAGCTCCCTGCCCAGCGAGAAGGTTGATATTACCCTTTCCCCCCAGACCAAGACCCTGGGGTTAAAGTGTGCCCGGTTTGAGGCACGAATCAGTGGGATTGATGCCAAGGACTTCCCACCTATACCCAAGGTTGAGGGTGGTATTACCACCAAGGTTGAGGTAGACGCCCTCCGTCAGGGGATTATTCAGGTTGCGTTTGCTGCTGCTACTGAGGAGTCTCGCCCGGTGCTCACCGGGGTTGATGCTAAGTTTGAGGGTGATTTGTTGACACTGGCGGCGGCTGACGGCTTTAGATTAGCTGTATATAAGCTACCCGTTGTTGAACCTGTCAGTCAAAATACTGAGGTCATTATTCCAGCACGAACACTCTTTGAGCTAAATCGGCTTATGGCAGAGCAGGAGGAGGCGGTGGAGATAACAGTAAACCCGAATAAGGGGCAGGCTCTATTTCGCCTCAAGAATGTTGAGCTGGTTTCCCAGTTGATTCAGGGCAGCTTCCCCAATTATGCCCAGCTCATCCCCCAGAGCTACACTACCCGAGCCGTGGTTAGTGTTGGTGATTTCCTGAGGGCAACCAAGACCGCCTCAATCTTTGCCCGTGACGGCAGTGGCATTGTCCGCTTAATGATAGCCCCTGGTGGTGAGCTAACCCCAGGCAAGTTAGTAATCTCAGCCAGGTCGGAAGAGATTGGCGACGATGTTGGTGAGATTGATGCCCAGGTTGAAGGCGCCGAGGCAAAGATTGCCTTCAATGGCAAGTACCTCACCCAGGTCTTGGAGGTTCTTCCTGAGAAGGCTCAGGTAGCCGTGGAGACCACCAGCCCATCAAGCCCCGGTGTTATCCGCCCGGTAGGGGCGGATAACTATATCCATGTCGTCATGCCCATGTTCGTTCAATGGTGACTAAATTTTGGGGTGTCTAAGAGGGGCGTCAGCCCCTCTTTTTTATTCCTCCCCCTCTCCTTTTAAGGAGAGGGGGACTAAGGGGGTGAGGTTACCAGATAATATTGACAAAGAATTAGTGTTGTGATATTATCTTGTTGCTTAAATCGTACCTTAACAACTGGATAGTGGAAGGAAGGTTCTTTACAAAGTAATCAATTTTTTTGGAGAGTTTGATCCCGGCTCAGGATAAACGCTGGCGGCGTGCTTTATGCATGCAAGTCGAACGGTCTGTTGAATTGAGCTTGCTTAGTTCAACAGATAGTGGCGAACGGGTGAGTAACTCGTAAGTAACCTGCCCCTAAGTAGGGGATAACTCTGAGAAATCGGAGCTAATACCTTATGTGGTCCTTCACCGCAAGGTGAAGGACTAAAGCCTTCGGGTGCTTGGGGATGGGCTTGCGTCCTATCAGCTAGTTGGTAGGGTAACGGCTTACCAAGGCGACGACGGGTAGCTGGTCTGAGAGGATGTCCAGCCACACGGGGACTGAGACACGGTCCCGACTCCTACGGGAGGCAGCAGCAAGGAATATTGTGCAATGGGCGAAAGCCTGACACAGCGACGCCGCGTGGGGGAAGAAGGCCTTCGGGTTGTAAACCCCTTTTCTCAGGGAAGATAATGACGGTACCTGAGGAATAAGTCTCGGCTAACTACGTGCCAGCAGCCGCGGTAATACGTAGGAGGCGAGCGTTATCCGGATTTACTGGGCGTAAAGAGTGCGTAGGCGGTTCTTCAAGTCGGATGTGAAATCTCCCGGCTTAACCGGGAGGGGTCATTCGAAACTGTTGGACTAGAGGACAGCAGGGGGAGGTGGAATTCCCGGTGTAGTGGTGAAATGCGTAGATATCGGGAGGAACACCAGTGGCGAAGGCGGCCTCCTGGGCTGTTTCTGACGCTGAGGCTCGAAAGTGTGGGGAGCGAACAGGATTAGATACCCTGGTAGTCCACACTGTAAACAATGGACACTAGGTATGGGGAGTATCGACCCTCTCTGTGCCGAAGCTAACGCTTTAAGTGTCCCGCCTGGGGACTACGGCCGCAAGGCTAAAACTCAAAGGAATTGACGGGGGCCCGCACAAGCAGCGGAGCGTGTGGTTTAATTCGATGCAACACGAAGAACCTTACCAGGGCTTGACATGCCGGAAGTAGGAACCTGAAAGGGGGACGACCTGTAAAGTCAGGAGCCAGCACAGGTGCTGCATGGCTGTCGTCAGCTCGTGCCGTGAGGTGTTGGGTTAAGTCCCGCAACGAGCGCAACCCTCGTTGCCAGTTATTCTCTCTGGCGAGACTGCCCCGCAAAACGGGGAGGAAGGTGGGGATGACGTCAAGTCAGCATGGCCCTTATGCCCTGGGCTACACACACGCTACAATGGGCGGTACAACAGGCAGCGAAGGAGCAATCCGGAGCTAATCCCACAAAGCCGTCCTCAGTACGGATTGCAGGCTGAAACCCGCCTGCATGAAGCTGGAGTTGCTAGTAACCGTGTATCAGCATGGCGCGGTGAATACGTTCTCGGGCCTTGTACACACCGCCCGTCACGTCATGAGAGTCGGCAACACCTGAAGTCGATGGGCTAACCCTTCTTCGGAAGGGGGGCAGTCGCCGAGGGTGGGGTCGGCGATTGGGACGAAGTCGTAACAAGGTAGCCGTAGCGGAAGCTGCGGCTGGATCACCTCCTTTCTAGGGAGAACTTTCTCCTAGGTCGATCCCAATTAATTGGGTTTTTCACTTCCTTCCACTATCTAGTGGTTAAGGTTTTTTATTTTATTAGTGGACTAACCTCACCCCCTTTATCCCCCTCTCCTTTTAAAAGGAGAGGGGGAAGAGATTTTAGAGAGGGGCGAAGCCCCTCTCTTACTTACACACCCCCTTCCCTTATTAAGGGAAGGGGGTCAGGTCAAAGACTCTTTGAGGGGATAGGTTACCAGTTTTAAACCTTACGAAACTACCACTTGATATACTACTATTTACCTATTTACACCTAACGTAAGCTACCATCTATTATTATATATAATAGAGTAATAGAGTGAGTGGGGGATAAGCATGGGGGAAAACAACATGGATATTGTTGAGCGGTGGGGTCGTATCTTTAAACGGGCTAACTCCGGGTTGGACGAGGAACAGGTAGCGTCTTTTGTCAATGAGCTTATCCGTGAGCGTGACATGCTCATCAAGCAGCAGGAACATCTTTTCTCGCTTATTAGGCTTGCCGAAAGAGCAGTTGGTGGGGCTGATAATATGGCTAAGCCGAGCCAGAAGGAAGCCGTAGACCAGGCTAAAGAGCAGACTCGACCAATAATAGGGGAAAAGAAGCCTGAAGCCATAGCTATGGCGACTAGGGGAGCAGAGGTTATCACGGCAAATGCTCAACACCAGTTCCAGGAGCTAATCGGGACTATGGACCAGACAAAGACAGGCGAGCCGGAGCCGGACTGGGAGGTGCAAATCTTGCCCCCGATAGACATAATGCAAGCGCTGGGAATCATGACCTCTCTTGACAGTTTGCCCGAGATTGAAAAGACCGAGCTTATACCTGATATTAATAAGCCTTCAATCGCGGTCTTCGTGCGTAAGCCGATACACTTGATTGATATACTGAGGACACTTCCGCAGGTTGCTGAGGTCAAAGAAGGTGCCGCTGACGGAGCTGGTGCCGACAGCAAACCGAGGAAGGTTCAAATCGTGCTTTCGGCGTCTTCAAAGCCATCCTGACTAATCTCTCCGTTAAGTCTTTACCCATAACCCAAAGCTTGACTTTTCATTGCCTTCGCCATAAAATCACATATGATTTGTGGGCCATTAGCTCAGTTGGTTAGAGCACAGTCCTGATAAGACTGGGGTCTCTGGTTCGAGTCCAGAATGGCCCATTTTGCTTTTATGATTTAAATCACCCTTTTAAAATATGTGCTTTAGTTTTATTATTATGGACGGAAACTGCGGCTAAGTGGGAGGTGAGAGCGATGTATAGCAAATGTCCGGGTCAGGATTTCAGAAATCTACGGGTGAAGCTATATAAATGCCCGAACTGCGGTGCTGAGGTTGAGATCTTCTCCGACGAAATAAAGGTTAAGTGCCATAACTGCGGTAAGAATGTCTATAGGGAGAAAATACCATCATGTATTGAGTGGTGTGCTTCAGCCCGCCAGTGCCTTGGGGAGGAAAGATGGAAGCAGTTGCTAGGTGAAGAGAAAAATGACAACAGGCATTCCGCAAATACTATGAACTAAGCCAGATTGTAGACGCCTTGGCTCCCGGTGAGCGTAAGGAGCTGTGGAGGAAGCTGGGGATTAGAATTACAGTGCTTCACTGGACTCAGCACCTGAATAGACCATATCCTCAACCTTTTTATATACTAGCTCGGTTGGTGTTTTGCCTGTCCTTTTGGCTTCTTCAAGGAGTTTTCTCAGGTTATCTCGGCACACCAGCTCAATCCTTGGCTTTACCTTGTCAAAGGTTGCTTCCTCTTGGAACACCCATTCCGCCCAGGCGGTGAGAACACCACCAGTGTTATGTGCCCAGTCAACAACAAAAAGGATTCCGTTGTCGGCAAGCTTTTTAGCCAGCTCTATCTCGCCTTCTTTGCTGGTTGCTTTAAGCTGGTTATTGGCTGAGCCTATTATTATCTTAAACTTAAACTTATCTATCTTGCCTTCAGTTATTATCCCCCCCATAGCACAGGGAGAAAATATATCACCATCTACGGTATATATATTCTCTGGCTCAACATACTGAACTAGGTCTAGACCATACTTCTTTTGAAGCTTATGCACCTTTGCTAGGTCTATATCGGTGACAATGAGATGGCTGGAGTCATTTAATAGATACTCAGCTAATGGGTAGCCGACCTCACCTATCCCCTGAATTGCTATCTTCTTCCGTGATAAATCTCTACTGCCATAAATAAAGTCACAGGCCTCTTTTATCGCTAGGTATTCGCCGTAGGCGGTAAGGGCTCCTGATGTGCCCATATTGCTCTTCCTGCCATCGGTATAGTTTCTGGTAAATTTCTCACGGATGATGTCCGCCATCTCAGGCGTGAATCCCATATCAGGTCCAGTAATTGACCTTGTTCTATCAGTTATGTATGCCAAAAAGCCCATGGTCTCAAAATCGTCCAGCTTCACCGGGCCACATTGCACCAATATCTTTGAACCCCCGTAGGGTATGTTGGCTATGGCGTTTTTATACGCCATAGCTCGGGCGATATTTAAGCCATCTAGGATAACATCTATCTCCGGCTCAGTTAACTCATGTCGGCGCATGGCGCCAGCTCGTATGGCTTGTCGCCTATTTTTTATCCCCAGGGTATTAACATGCTTGCAGTACATCACCCTTATGTTCTTGTTGCGATTGTAGTAGAACTCAATGCCGTAGTTTCTGCCTTCTTTGATAAGCTGCTTAATCTGCTCAAGGTAATCTTTTAAACCTAGCCTGTTGAATTTTGCCACCAGTGTTGCCATGCCTACTGCCTTATAATCCTCGGTTAGAATATCCTCCCAGGTGAAATCAACCATATATCTATCCCAAGGCACATCATCATCCCACTCCTTCATTCCCCTTATTAGAAATTTATCCCTTTTGTGGTTGTAGAAGATGTCTAAGGTGGTTAGGCCTTCTTTCTCCATAAGGTCAAACACACCTTTACTCATAATGGTACCTCGCTTAAATTATATTCTCGGGAACTTTTGGTAAGTATTCTTCATGGGCAAATCAGCAAACCATCGTTCATCAACGGCTAGTTATACACGTCAGTTACTGGCATAGAAATCCTACTGCTTAAGTGTGCTTTTGTCAAGATACTCTGTTCTTGGCAGGGCCACATTGAGGGATATAATAAAAACAATAGCGCCTTCAAGCAATTGAGTTTATTGGCTCACCCTTTATCATCCAAGTATCTTGAGGATTATACTGTCTTGTCCCGAACTTGGCAACCTAGTGTACTCGTTCACCTCACCCCCTTTATCCCCCTCTCCTGGAAGGAGAGGGGGAAAGTATTTTATAGAAGAGGGGTTAACACCCCTCTTAAACACCCCGTTTAGTTAAGCCCATTATCAAAGGGGGAGGAATAAAAAAGAGGGGGGCGAAGCCCCCCTCTTAAAACTACTTCCCCCTTCCCCTCTAGGGGAAGGGGGTCAGGGGGATGGGGTCAATAGCCAATTGCACATATAGCTTATAGCTGATATAATCAAACCGCTTTTATAATTAGCTGGTGACAGGATTTTAACCATGGCTTCTGATAAGGAAAATCTGGAGATAATGCGTCATTCCGCAGCTCATGTTCTGGCGGAGGCGGTCCAGTCTATCTTCCCCGAGGCTAAATTTGGTATCGGTCCCGCTATTCAAGATGGCTTCTACTATGACTTTGATTTGCCTCGCTCATTGACCGTTGATGATTTGCCCCTCATTGAGGCTAAGATGAGGGAGATAATCGCATCAAACCTCCCCTTTACTAGACAGGAGGTGACTAAGGGGAAGGCGCGAGCCCTGTTTGCTGCTCAGCCATATAAGCTGGAGTTAATTGATGAAATCCCCGATAAGAAGGTTAGTTTATATCGGCAGGGTTCATTCCTTGATTTATGTCGCGGACCCCATGTGAGTTCTACCGGGGAGATAAGGGCGTTTAAGCTTCTCAGTATTGCCGGTGCCTACTGGCGGGGTAGTGAGAGGCGTCCGATGTTACAGCGGGTATATGGCGTTGCCTTTGACACTGAGGAGGCCTTGGCTGAGCATCTCAAGAAGCTTGATGAGGCGGCAAAGCGCGACCACAGGAAGTTAGGTAGGGAGCTTGACCTGTTTAGCCTCCATGAGGAGGCTGGTCCGGGGCTGGTTCACTGGCACCCTAAAGGGGCAGTGATACGCCGTATCATTGAAGATTTCTGGAAGGATGAGCATATTAAGCGTGGCTATAACCTGGTATATACCCCCCATATCGCCAAACTGAATTTGTGGAAGACCAGCGGTCACTGGGAGTTTTATCGTGATTACCTTTATAGTCCGATGGAGGTAGAGGGGCAGGAGTATATCATCAAACCAATGAATTGCCTGGGGCATATCATGATTTATAAGACCAGCCAGCACAGCTACCGGGAGCTACCACTGCGTTATGCCGAGCTGGGCACGGTATATCGTTATGAGCGGTCTGGGGTGCTGCACGGGCTGTCCCGGGTCAGGGGCTTTACCCAGGATGATGCCCATATCTTCTGCCGCTTTGACCAGTTAGAGGACGAGGTAGCCGACGTCTTAGACTTAGCCCGCTTTATGATAGATACCTTTGGCTTCACCAATTATCAGGTATTGCTTTCCACCCGACCCGAAAAATATGCTGGCACTCTCCAGGCTTGGGACGAGGCGACCGAGACCTTAAGCCGGGCTCTAGTTCGGCAGGGACTTCCCTATAATATAGACCCTGGCGAGGGTGTATTTTATGGGCCTAAGATAGACATCAAGTTTGAGGGGTGGCAGGGTCCAACTATTCAGGTTGATTTTAACCTTCCCCCGCGGTTTAATGTTACCTATGTTGGTGAGGATGGTCAGGAGCATTTAGTCGTCATGGTGCATCGCACTGTGCTTGGAAGTATGGAGCGCTTTCTTGCCTCACTGATTGAGCACTACGGGGGCGCCTTCCCCGTCTGGCTGGCGCCAATTCAGGCAATGGTGATTCCGGTTGCCGACCGCCACCTGGAGTATGCCCGCAAGCTGGAGGAGGAGCTTAAAAGCGAGGGGGTAAGGGTAGGGGTTGATGCTCGCTCGGAAACAGTAAACCTCAAAATTCGACAAGCACAGCTTGATAAAATACCGTATATGCTTGTTGTTGGTGATAGAGAGGTTCAGGCGTCTACCGTTTCCGTCCGTTTGCGCAGTGGAGAAACGCTGGCTCCCCAACCCCTTGATAGCTTTAAACAAAACATCAAGGCGGCTATAGTAAGCCGGGCAGAGGGGTTGTAACTTGACTAGCATAAGGGTTATGCTATATTCTTTGCCTATAACATAGCAAGGGCTTAGCGGAGGTAAAGAGAGATATAGTTAAGGAGCTACGAGTTAACGAGCGTATTAGGGCTAGGGAGGTCCGCTTGGTGGGGGAAAAGGGGGAGCAGCTGGGGATTATGACTCTGCGCCAAGCACTGGAAACGGCTAAGGGGCATGGTTTTGATTTGGTTGAGGTAGCTCCTACCGCAGTGCCCCCGGTGTGTCGCCTTCTTGACTATGGAAAGTATAAATACGAGCAGGCTAAGAAGGAGCGTGAGCTTAAAAAGAGCCAAAAGGTTTCGCTGCTGAGGGAGGTCAGGTTGCGCCCCAGCATTGATGACCATGATTTTGAGGCAAAGGTTAGGTTAATTAAGAAGTTGCTGGATGAGGGGGACAAGGTTAAGGTAGCGATAAGGTTTAGAGGGCGTGAAATAACGCACCCCGAGCTTGGCTGGAGGCTACTTCAGAGGGTGTCGGAATCATTGCAAGGGGTGGCGGCTATTGCTAGGCAACCTTTGATGGAGGAAAGGAACATGACCGTAATCCTGTCGCCGGTGGCGCCAAAGACTAAAACTATGGAGGGAGTAAAAGGGTCTTAGAATGCCGAAAATCAAAACCCATAAAGGAGCAAAGAGCCGCTTCCATATCACCGGTAGCGGCAAAATTATGCGGGTTAAGATTGGTAAGAGTCATCTGCGTCGCCGAAAAACCAAGCGAACCAAGCGTCTGTTTGATGAGACCATACCAGTATCTCCCGCCGATAGGGCGCGGACAAAAAGGCTTTTACCCTACGGGTGAGGTGGATAGGAGGATATTTTGCCACGGGTAAAGAGGGGGGTAACTACCCATAAACGACATAAGAAGGTGCTAGCCCTGACCAAGGGGCATAGAGCAACGAGTCATTCCCTTTATAAACGAGCTCATGAATCTATGATGCATGCCTTGGATTATGCCTATGGCCACCGTCGGGAGCGGAAGGGTGATATGAGACGGCTGTGGATTTTGCGGGTCAGTGCCGCCAGCCGGTCCCAGGGTCTTACCTATAGTCAGTTTATGACTGGCTTAAAAAGGTCAGGGGTTGAAATTAACCGCAAGATGCTCGCCGATATGGCAATTAAAGAGCCTGAGGCTTTCGCTAATCTGGTAACCATGGCTAAGGGCAAGGTCCAAGGCTAAAATAATTTAGGGAAGGGGAAGTTTTTTAAGAGGGGGCGAAGCCCCCTCTTTTTCTTTTTATTTTATTGGGATTATAATAGCTGTAGGCTTCGGCAAGCGTGCCGCCGATATGGATAAATTTTTAAGATGAAAACGCTTGATGAAACTTTACAGAGGCTCCGGGAACTCAAGAGCAGAGGCTATATCAGAACACATAGACGAGGCCAAACAGGAATTGGCAAAACCTTGGAAGACCTTCTGGAAATAGAGGAGAATAACATAGCCATTGCTAATACAACTTTTGCTGAAGTTAAGTCTGCAAGAAAAGGTAGCCAGAGCATGCTAACCCTATTTACAAAGTCACCTCTTCCTCCAAAAGCTAACACTGTCTTACTGGATAGGTTTGGCTACGTGACCTCCCTGAGCAAGAGCGGAAAAATCCTACATACGACTGCCAAAGCTACAGAATACAATATGCTAAGGGGAGAAGTGGGATTCAAAATCGATGTCAGAAAAGACAGATTGAGCCTTGTTCCTGTCAGTGGCGAGGAGCTTGGTTACTGGGACGAACCAACTCTAAAAAAGTCGTTTGAAAATAAGTTGCATCACGTTCTCTATGTGCTGGCAGATTGTAGGGGCGAGGGGAAAGATGAAGAGTTTTGGTTCAATGAGGCTTGGCTTTTAAGCGGTTTTGATTTTGAGGGATTTATGAATGCTGTAAGGAGTGGAGTCATCTGTGTTGACACACGAATTGGCCAATATCCTGACGGGACAGCTCACGACCACGGGACAGGTTTCAGGGTATTTCCAGATAAATTGAACTTATGTTTTAGCCAGAGACAGAAGGTGCTCTAAATCCCAGGTTTCCAGAAATCCAATATATACTCAAAGGTAGTGCCAAGTTTTATATAGTTGCTTGGCCAACCAAAAATACCTACCCTATTAACAAGGTTTCTTCTATCCCAGATTAGGATATTGCGTAGCTCGTAGCCAACTTCGGTGAGTGCCTCAACAACATAAATATGAGTTGGTATACGCTTGTTTTCCCACCAAAGGTCATTCAAGTTAATTACGCAGTGTGCTCTAGGCTTTAAGAGAGGCAATATACCACGATAGATTTCCCCCAAAGCCTTGCTAAATGCGATAGGTTCTAAAGTGCCAACATCATTGGGGTCTTGTGAATATTGTTGTACTGTTAGGTAGTGCTTATTGTTCCTCAAGTCGCCTCTCATACTCTTATTAAGTCTAGGTTTATCTAGAAATCTTGAATAGGGAGGTGAGGTAATGGCTAATGCCACTGTTTCTTCTCTTAAGTACTTGGGAATATTGCGCGCATCATCGCATATGGCTATTTGCTGAGTTGTGTTAAGGAGATTTCCTTGCGCTAGCCTTGACTTAGCAACGTCAATATATTCTTTCTTCAGGTCAAAGCCTATGGCGTTTCTGTTGAGGTCTTGTGCAGCTAGTAGAGTTGTCCCGATACCCGCAAAAGGGTCAAGGACTAATTCACCCTGATGGGTGAAAAGCTTAATGCACTTTGCAGGCAATCCGATAGGAAATACAGCAGGATGTATGTTTTTATCTCTGATGTCTCTTTTTTCATAAGAAAATTCCCATATACCTACTTGACTTCGAATCCATTCCTTCGGCGTCAAACAATTGATGTGATTAGGAGGACAATTGCAGGTTCTTTCGTAACCTATATCTAGTAGTGTGGAGATTTCGGTAACTTGAACCATGTCCGTCCTTTTTGTTTATTATAACTCTTTTGCAGCCGAAATCAAGGGAGTCTAAGAGGGGCGACAGCCCCTCTTTTTTATTTTCCTCCCCCTCTCCTTTTAAGGAGAGGGGGTCAGGGGGTGAGGTTAACAAATTTCTTGACCACTCTGTTTTGATAACCTATAATGCCGAGACAAGAAGATGTTAAAGCAACTTGAGGAGTTAAAACAAAAAGCCGTCGGGGAACTGGAAGCCGTTACCAATAATAAGGAACTGGAGACGTGGCGGGTTCGCTATCTGGGTAAGAAGAGCAGCCTGACCAAGATTCTGCGCAGCTTAGCTTCATTACCCCTTGATGAGAGGAAGGCGGTTGGCGCCCTTGCCAACGAAATTAAAGCTGATTTGGAGGAGAGCCTAAGCAGTAAGATGGGCTTGGTGGCTGTGGTAACTGCTATCAAAGGGGAGCAGATTGATGTTACCCTGCCCGGCCGTTCGCTTCCACGAGGGCATCTGCACCCCATCACGCAAACCCTGCATGAGATATGTGACATATTTGTCTCCATGGGGTTTCAGGTCGTTGAGGGGCCGGAGGTGGAGTGGAACTATTACAATTTTGAGGCATTGAACATCCCCATACACCACCCAGCTCGCGATAGTATGGCAACACTTTGGGTTGATTATAAAAATGAGAGCGGCGAAAGAGACATGCTACTGCGCACCCACACTACTGCGGTTGATATGAGGGTTATGGAGAAGATAAGCCCGCCCATCCGGGTGGTTATACCGGGTAAGGTTTATCGCTATGAGGCGAGCAATGCCACTCATACCCCAATGTTCTATCAGATTGACGGTCTGGCGGTGGATAAGGGCATTACTATGGCGGAGCTAAAGGGGACACTCTATGAGTTTGCCCGCCGTTTCTTTGGTGAGAATAGAAAGGTGCGCTTCCGCTGTGACTATTTCCCCTTCGTTGAGCCCGGTGTTGAGATGGCTATAGAATGCCTGGTCTGTGGTGGTGCTGGCTGCCGATTGTGCGGTAATAGCGGCTGGATTGAGATATTAGGGGCAGGAATGACCCATCCCTGGGTTCTCCAGCGCGCCAACCTTGACCCCGAAATTTTTTCCAGTTTTGCCTTCGGTATGGGTATAGACCGCCTGCCCATGCTCCGCTACGGTATTGATGATACTAGATTATTCTACGATAGCGACCTTAGATTCTTAAGGCAGTTCTGAGGCAGAGATGAAGGTTCCGCTGAAATGGCTTAAGGAATATTTGGATATTACCCTGCCCCCGGCTGAGCTAGCCGAGAGGCTGACTATGGCCGGCACTGAGGTCAAGGGGTGGCAGGTTATCGGTGGTAGTTGGGAAAATATCGTTGTCGGGCAAATTGTTGCCATCAATCCCCATCCTAATGCTGAACGCCTCAGTCTGGCTACAGTAGGCCTGGGCACTGAGCAGCAAACGGTGGTCTGCGGGGCGCCCAATCTCAGGCTTGGCGATAAGGTAGCCTTTGCCTATGTCGGTGCCCAGCTCATAGACGGGCACAGTGGGCAGGTATTTCGCTTAAAATCAGCTAAGATTCGCGGTGTTGTCTCCAGTGGCATGGTCTGCTCGGAGAAGGAGCTTAGTATCTCTGATAGCCATGAGGGAATCATGGTTTTGCCCGCTGATGCCCCGGTTAGCACCCCGCTGGTTGATTATATCGGTGATGTTATCCTTGACCTTGATATAACCCCCAACCGTCCCGATTGCCTATCGGTAATCGGGGTCGCCAGAGAGGTCGCTGCCCTTACCGGAAAAGAGGTACATCTCCCTGAAGCCAGCTACGAGGAGGCGTCACTGCTGATAGACCAGCAAATATTGGTAGAAATCAAAGCCCCTGACCTCTGTCCCAGATATAGTGCCAGCCTGATTACGGGTGTCAAGGTAGCTGAGTCTCCACAGTGGATGCAACAGCGGCTCTTGGCTTATGGTATGCGCCCGATAAATAACATTGTTGATGTTACCAACTATGTCATGCTGGAGTGTGGGGAGCCCCTCCACGCCTTTGACTACCACCGAATTAGAGGTAAGAAGATTATTGTCCGCCGGGCTGATGATGGTGAGACCTTAGTCACCCTGGAGGGGGTAAGAAGGCTTCTTTCCCGGGAGATGCTGGTTATTGCTGATGAGAAGCAAGCAGTGGCTATCGCCGGGGTTATGGGCGGTGCCGATAGCGAGGTGATGGGCGAGACCACGGCAATACTACTGGAAGGGGCTAACTTTAACCCGGCGAGCATTTGTTATACTGGCAACACCTTGAATTTACCCAGCGAGGCTAGGTTGCGATTTGAGCGGGGGATTAGTCCCGAGCTAACCCTAACCGCAATTAAACGGGCTACCCAGTTGATTATCCAGCTCGCCGGTGGCAAGGCAGCTAAGGGCTTGGTTGACGTGTATCCCGGAAGGAAGGAGCGTAAGCCCATCCTACTATCAACCGCCAAGGTAAAGAGCCTTTTGGGTGTTGAGTTCAGTCTTAACCAGATAGAAAAGGCGCTGACCTCTTTAGGCCTTGATTTTAAGCCAGCCGATTCAGGAATTATTGTTACTGCTCCTTACTGGCGGAGCGATATAAATCTGGCGGAGGATGTTGTGGAGGAGGTGGCTCGTATCATTGGCTATGACAAGATTCCAGCTATTATGCTCAGTGAACCGGTGCCCAGACATAACCCCGACCCTATCATCAGCCTTAAGCGGGAGGTAAGACGCAGCCTTACCGGCTATGGCTTTCAGGAGGTAGTCACCTATTCGTTGACCAGCCTGGAACTAATAAATAGGCTGTTGCCCAGGCCTCACCCCCTTGAGCCTGTGCCGTTGCGGATGGCTAACCCGATGACTGCCGACCAGGAGTATCTCCGCCCTAACCTGCGGGCTAACCTTCTGGCTGCCCTTTCGGCGAATAGGAGACACGAAGCAGGCAGTATCAGGCTGTTTGAGCTGGGTAGGGTATACCTGCCGCGACCAGAAGACCTGCCAAGTGAGCCTGAGGTGGTGTGCGGACTGCTAAGCGGACCTAGATTTGAGGAGTCCTGGCACGGTGGGGAGGAGGTGCTTGATTTCTTTGATGCTAAGGGGGTAGTTGACGGCTTAACCAGCCAGCTGGGTGTGGAAGCCAATTTTGAACCGGGTGGTGATGAGAGTTTGCACCCCGGTAAACAGGCAGCCGTCGCTATCGAGGGTAAAAGGCTGGGTGTTGTTGGTGAGCTGCACCCGAAGGTAGCCGAGGCTTTTGAGCTTTCCGGGGCAGTCTATCTATTTGAAATCAATCTGACGGCACTTTTGCCCTTTACCATAGGGCACAAGCTATTTCAGCCCATACCCCGCTTCCCCGCCATAGTCAGGGATATAGCCCTGGTGGTTGGCGCCGGGGTAACCAATCGCCAGGTGCAGGATATTATCACGGGCTTTCCGCTGGTGGCTGATGTTGCCCTGTTTGATGTCTATACCGGGGTAAAACTGCCGCCGGGCAAGAAGTCCCTCGCCTATAGAATTACCTTCCAGTCGCCGTCTCATACCCTAACTGATGACGAGGTCAATGAGGTTCAGCAGAAAATCCTGGATAAGCTATCCACCGCGCTTGGGGCTACCCTGCGCACCTGACTTCAGTTAGCAACCTATCCCCTCAAAGAGTCTTTGACCTGACCCCCTTCCCTGTTTTAAGTCGTCTTTCTTCCCACCCTCCCGCCCTCAAAGGCTTCGCCCTTAAACCCCTGAAAGCAGGAGTGTTTAAGAGGGGCGAAGCCCCTCTTTTTAATATTCTTCCCCCTCTCCTTGATAGGAGAGGGGGACAAAGGGGGTGAGGTTACCATATTAAATTCGGGTTCCCTGAAAAATCACAGATTTTTTAGGGTAAAGAGGGGGTGAGGTAGATAGCTAATTCCTAACAACCCTTGACACCAGCTTGTATAATGTGGGGTGTAAGACAAAAAAATTTAGGAGGTAGATGTGAAGGTTAAAACTACCGCCATCATTGAGATGGTCCTCGGGGCATTGATAATCGGGGCTTCTTTCCTCTGCACCTATGATTATTCAGTCGCTATTTTAGGCGCTCTGGTTGTCATCTTCGGTATTCCGCTTTTAGTAAAGCCGAAGAAGTGACTTAGGTAATTGTCGTAATAAGCTCCTTGAGCTTCCCTGCTATCCCTTTAAGAGGCACAAGCTCAGCTTCCTTTTCTGAGCGCCGCTTTATCTCCACGCTATTTTTCTCTAAGGTTCGCGGGCTTATGGTGACCCGGATTGGTATCCCCAGGAGGTCGGCGTCGTTGAACTTTACCCCCGGGGATTCTCTGCGGTCGTCAAAGAGCACCTCCAGACCCTGTGCCTCTAACTCGGCATAGAGCTTCTCAGCGGTAGCTTCTACTTTTTGGTTTTCCAGATATAAGGGGCAAAGATAGATGTGATATGGGGCGATAGACATTGGCCAGATAATGCCGTTATCATCGTGGTTCTGCTCTATAGCTGCTGCCAGCAACCGGTCAAGACCAATGCCGTAGCATCCCATGATAATGGAGTGAGATACGCCACCCTGGTCAACAAAAAGGGCGCCTAGTTTTTCGCTGAGGAAGGTGCCAAGCTTGAAGACATGCCCCACCTCAATGCCGCGCGTTGATAGCAACTTGCTGCCACATTTGGGGCACCCCTCCCCGGCACGAGCCTGGGCGATGTCTACCACCAGGTCAGCTTTAAAATCTCTGGGATAGTTGACATTTCTCAGGTGGGTTTCGGGCTTATTGGCGCCGGCAACGAAGTTTGTTCCTAAGGTTATGGAATCATCGGCGATGATTTTAATACCCTTTATGCCGATGGGCGATGCCGCCCCGGCGACGATACCGGCTTTTATAACCTCAGCCTCGGTGGCAAGGCGAAGCTCAGCACAGGCAAGGGCGTTCTTTAGCTTTACCTCGTTTACCTCAATGTCCCCCCTGATGACGACAAAGACCAGCCTGCCCTCGGCGATGTAGAAAACCGCTTTGAGGGTATGGCTTTTGGGTATTTTGAGGAATTTTGCTACCTGCTCAATGGTGCTGGCGCCGGGTGTGGCAACCTCTTCCCGTGGTAACGGCTTAGCGGTTTCTATCTTGCCCTTTTTGCTCTCCGCCTTCTCCGCATTAGCTGCGTACTGGCATTTATCGCAGTAGATAATCTCATCCTCGCCGCCCTCGGTGATGACCATGAACTCGTGGGACTCCTTGCCGCCGATAGCACCGCTATCAGCCTCAACCAGCAGGCTGGGCAGACCACAGCGGTCGTAGATATTTTTATATGCCTTGAGCATCTTAGCGTAGCTCTGGTCTAGACCTTCTTCGTCGGTGTCAAAGCTATAGAGGTCTTTCATGACAAACTCGCGGATTCTGATTAAGCCGGCTCTGGGGCGGGGCTCGTCGCGGAACTTTGCCTGGATTTGATATAAAAGCCGGGGCAGGTCGCGGTAGCTCTGGACGTTATATTTGACCAGCTCGGTGATGACCTCTTCATGGGTTGGTCCCAGGGCTAGTTTGCGCTCCCTACGGTCGGTGAGGGTGAAAAGCCCCTTGCCAAAAGCCTGGTCTCTTCCTGTTTTCTGCCATAGCTCAATGGGCTGGAGGACGGGCATCATCAGCTCCTGCCCGCTGGCTTTATCCATCTCGTCGCGGATTATACTGGCTATTTTTTTGAGCACCCGCCACCCCAGAGGCAAATAGGAATAAATGCCGGCGGCTACCTGATGAATCATCCCCGCCCTTAGTAGTAGCTGGTGGCTAGCCGTCTCCGCCTCAGCCGGCGTCTCTCTTTGTGTCTTACCGAATAGCTTGGATATGCGCATTTCTTGCTTGTGTTAGGTTTGCCAGTTCTTGATAAGCTTGCCATCCTTATCTTTCATGAGTCCGGAAACGGCAAATATAAAATCAATCAAGGTCCAGATTCCCAGACCGCCGAGGGTGATAAGCATTAAAATTCCGGTTCCGATTTTGCCGAGATAGAATCGATGAATTTCGGCTACCCCGACAATCCAAGCAGGAAGTATGCAGAGTAAGGTAGTCACCAGTCTTGATTTTGATGAAACCGCCATTTTCGTTTCCCTCCTTTATTTTTAAGGTTATTGTATTAAACCATACTTGGCAGGTTTATTCTAGTGGTTTATAACCCCTCCACCTCCGCCATCAGCGCAGTTATAAAGTCCTTCTCCTGAATAGTCCTGAGCTTTTTGCCTTTCTTGAACAAAATGGCTTTGCCCTTGCCGCAGGCGATGCCAATATCGGCGTCTCTGGCTTCTCCGGGACCGTTGACCACACACCCCATCACCGCTACCCTGAGCGGCTTATTAATCTTCACCAGCTCTTTCTCTACCGCCTCAGCTAATTTTACGATATCAACCTCAGCCCGGCCGCAGGAGGGGCACGAAACCAGTATCGGACTACGCTGGCGCAGGTTCAGGCTCTTCAGAATCTCGTAGCCGGCAATGACCTCTTCTCTGGGGTGGGCGGTGAGTGACACCCTGATGGTATCGCCGATGCCCTGATAGAGAAGGGTGCTGATGCCCACCGTGCTGCGGATAATTCCCGTCCGGGGGGGACCGGCTTCAGTAACGCCGATGTGCAGAGGGTAGGGTATCTTCCGGGCGATGCTCTGGTAAGCCTCAATGGTGGTGGGGACATCAAAGGCTTTGAGGGAGACCTTTATCAGGTCAAAGTCAAGGTTTTCCAGCAGTTTTACCTGCTCCAGTGCTGCCTCAACCATCTGCTCGGCGATGCCTAGCTTTGCTTTTTTGGGCTTGGGCAGGCTGCCGGCGTTTACCCCGATGCGGATGGGGACCTTTCTTTCCCTGGCGGCTTGGACTATTTTGGTAACCTGTTCCGGCTGGCTGATATTGCCCGGGTTTAGCCGCAGCCCGTCAGCCCCAGCCTCAAGCGCCATCAGGGCGAGGCGATAGTCAAAGTGAATATCGGCAACTATGGGTATGGAGACGCCCTTTTTGATGGGTGATATTGCCTCGGCGGCTTCCCTATCGGGCACCGCCACCCGAACCAGCTCGCAACCGCAGTCCTCAAGCTCCTTAATCTGGTAAATGGTTGCCCTGATGTCTCTGGTGTCGGTTTTGGTCATAGATTGCACCACGATGGGGGCATCACCGCCGACGGTTACCCTGCCAATCTGGATTGGTTTAGACCTTCGCCGTGGATTCATGATATTAAACTATCTCAGCTTATAATACGTATTATATCCTGGTAGGTGATTACCAGAATCAGTGCTATTAGCAGAGCGAAGCCAATAAGGTGCACCAGCCCCTCTGTCTTTGGTGATACTCGCTTGCCCCGCCGCACCCACTCCAGGAGGACAAAGGCAATCCTGCCCCCATCCAGGGCGGGGAGGGGTAAGATGTTGATTATTGCCAGGTTTATGCTGATAAAGCCAGTAAATTCCAGAAGCGGGCTAATCCCGGCTTTAGCTGCCTCGCCGGTGATCTGGGCGATGCCGACCGGACCGGTCACCTGCGGCGTTGTCGCCCCGATGACCCATTTTAATACCTCATTCTTGATTAGGACGAAGACTTCTACACATTCGCTGGCTCCCATAGGTATTGCCTTCCAGAAGGGCTCATGCTGGCTAACAATAGTTCTATTTGATAGAGCAAACTCAATATCGCGCTTAATGCCAATCGCCCCTTCATCCTTAGGCGGCTTCCACCTGGGTATTAGTTGAACCTCTTCTGTAGTTGAATCGCTGTGTTTGACCAGTATGGTGATTTCCTTGCCCAGGTTGAGCTGGGTATAACGATGGAGTTCGCTGAAATTATTTATTAGTCTCCCATTTACACCGAGAAGTGTATCTCCAGGTTCAATACCGGCTCTGGCTGCTGGCGAACCGGGGTTTACTATTTCCACTACCGTTGGTTCAATTACCACGTTATGGGGAATCATAAAGGCGATGGAAAACAGGACCAGGGGTAGTAAGAGGTTCATTATTGAGCCAGCACTGAGAACGATTAGCCTGGTGCCAATGCCCTTACCGGCAAGGCTCCTCGGAACCTTTGGGTCTTCCTCACCAGCCATCTTGGTGAATCCGCCTAGGGGTATGGCATTCAATGAATATAGCGTTTCCCCCCTTTTTACCCCGAATAACCTCGGGGGGAAGCCCAGGCCGAACTCGTCCACTTTTATGCCGAAGGCTTTGGCAGTGGCAAAATGCCCCAGCTCATGGGCAAGGATAAGCACTGCCAGAACACCCAGAAAGGCTAATATGGTAATTATCATCGGTTATCTCCACTAGCCAGCGGCATAACCTTTTCCCTAGCCCAGCTATCAGCCGCTAGGATTTCCTCCAGTGTGGGGTGGGAAGTAGCCTGGTGCGCCTCCAGTGCTGGCTCAACAAGCCTGGCGATATCAGTAAATTTGATGTGATGAGATAAAAAAAGCTCAACGGCGACCTCATCAGCACCGCAAAGGACTGCCGGATAGGTTCCTCCCCGCCTCCCCGCCTCAATGGCTAGCTTAAGGCATGGGAAGGTATCAAGGTCAGGCGGTTCAAAACTTAGGTCTTTGCTCGTCTCCCAGTTGAGCCTGGGGAGTTGGGGGTTGGGCAGGCGCTCAGGGTAGGAAAGGGCATATTGAATGGGCAGGCGCATGTCGGGGTAGCCTAGCTGGGCTTTAACTGAGCCGTCACTAAACTCAACCATGGAGTGGACGATGCTCTGAGGGTGAATTAAGACATTGATATTGTCAAAGGGGATGTCAAAAAGCCAGTGGGTTTCAATTACCTCAAGCCCCTTGTTCATCAGGGTAGCCGAGTCAATGGTAACCTTCCTCCCCATCCGCCATGATGGGTGTTTTAGCGCTTGCTCTGCCGTAACCTTATTCAGTTGGGCTGACGAATAATGATAGAACGGTCCACCGGAGGCAGTTAGAATAATCTGGGTTGGCTTCTGCGTCTCACCCTTAAGGCATTGCCATATTGCGCTGTGCTCGCTGTCAATGGGGATAATTTGTGCCCCATTTCGCTTTGCCTCACTGACGATAATCTCCCCCGCCATGACCAGTGATTCCTTGTTGGCGAGGGCAAGCCTCTTACCTGCTTTTACTGCCGCTAGAGTCGGGTGAAGCCCCCACTTTCCCGAGGTCGCCATAACCACAATATCTATCTCAGGATGGCTTGCCATTTCTTCAAGCGATAGGAACTCGTATTCAGCATTGGTCAGACGAGTCTGTGACTTATCTTGAAGATGGACAAACCTTGGTTTGAACTGGTTGACTTGCTCTGCCAGCAAATCAAGGTTCTTCCCCGCCGCCAGCCCGATTATGCGGAAATGGTGGGGAAAGGCGTTAATTACTTCCAGGGTTTGACGACCGATGGAGCCGGTTGAACCGAGGACAGCTACTCGCTTTATATTGCCCATATAACATAATAGTATACCACCACGCCAGCAAAGACAACGCTATCTATCCTATCTAGGGCACCCCCGTGTCCTGGAAGTAGCTTGCCCGAGTCTTTTACTCCCATGTTGCGTTTGAGTAAGGACTCCATCAGGTCGCCAAGTTGCCCGAAAATGCTAACCAGTAAGCCGAGGATTATTGCTTGCCAGTAACTGATGGGTATCAGTATGGTAAAGAGCAGACTAACTATGATGGCACCGACAACGCCGGCGATAGTCCCTTCCCAGGTTTTGCCTGGGCTAATGCCGGGGGCAAGCTTGTGCCTGCCCAGTGCCCTGCCAGCGAAGAAGGCAGTGGTGTCAGAGCCGAAGGTGGCGAACAGGGCAAGGAATACCCAGTTTCTGCCGTCATCTAGACCTCTTAATGCCACAAAGTAACTTAGTAGCCATCCGATGTAGAGGATTCCGGCGATTGTCCACGCCCAGCCGATAAAAGCCCCCTCCTTTTTTGGGCGCAGCAGAAGCCAGATTAGAGGTAGTACTATGGCTGAGGTCAGAAGTAGTGGCATGGCAAAGTCATACTTCAAATGAGGGCTCAGGATAAATAGTAGCGTCCAGATTAACCCAAAGTAGGTAAGTGGTTGCACCTTTGCCCCGTCTGCCAGTTTATAGAATTCAAAGACAGCCAGTAGCCCCCAGATTGCCACCAGAACGGTGAACCAGGGTAGAGGTTTATCAAACCAGACAGCAGCGATTAGGAGAGGAATGTTCCACAGCCCAGTTATAACCCTTTTCTTCAACATATAATTATATATTAACCCCATCCCCTGTATCCCCTTCCCCCTTCCCTTAATAAGGGAAGGGGGAAGGGGGATGGGTTAATAAAATTATAATCCACCGAAGCGCCTTTGCCTCTGGCTGTAGGCTAGCAGTGCTTTGTCAACCTCTTTCTTATTGAAGTCAGGCCATAGAACCTTGGTAAAGTAGTATTCGCTATAAGCCGTCTGCCAGATTAAAAAGTTACTGAGGCGGAGTTCATCAGCGGTGCGAATTAATAGGTCAACGTCAGGTAAATCAGCGGTATAAAGATAGCTACTGAACAATTTTTCGTTTAGCTTTTCCGGGGGAATACCTTCAGCTATAATGCGGTGAACAGCGTCTAAAATCTCAGTACGTCCTCCATAATTGAAGGCGAGGCTGAGAGTCATCCCGGTATTATTTTTGGTCAACTCTACCGCTCTATTTATTGCCAGCTGCAGACTTTGTGGCAGCCCCTGAAGGCGACCAAGGTGGCGGAATCTAACCCCTCTCTTATGAAATCCAGGAAAGTCTTTATTTATTTTCTCCTCGGAGAGACGGAATAAACCCTTGACCTCATCTTCAGGGCGATTCCAGTTTTCGGTAGAGAAGGTGTAAACGGTTACATATTTTATCTGGTAATCGTTAAGGTATTCAAGCACAGTGCTTAGGTTTTCTGCTCCTACCCTGTGGCCTTCAAGTCTGGGTAGCCCACGCTGTTCTGCCCATCTACCATTGCCATCGGGCACAATGGCTATATGGTTAGGGAGAACAGTAATTCTTTCGGCTATAGTTGACAAGATAGTTAGACTAGACCTCCATCAGTTCGGCTTCTTTATCCCGGGCTATCTGCTCAATGTCGGCGATGAACTTATCAGTGAGCCTCTGTAGCTGGTCTAGGGCACGCTTATGCTCATCCTGTGATATATCCTTATTTTTCTCCAGCTCCTTTAGTTCACCCATGGCGTCACGCCTTAGGTTGCGTATCACAATCTTTCTTTCCTCGACCCTCTTTCGTACCACCTTAGTTAGCTCCTGTCGCCGCTCCACGCTGAGTGGTGGCAGAACTAACCGAATTATATTCCCAGCAATGGTAGGATTTAGCCCTAGGTCAGACTTGAGGATAGCCTTCTCTATGCTGGGTATGCTGGCTCGGTCCCACGCCTGGATGACGAGGAGCCTTGCCTCAGGTGCGGAAATGCCAGCGATTTGATTGAGTGGGGTGAGAGCGCCGGCATATTCTACCTTGAGGTGTTCTACCAAGGCGGGGGTAGCGTGCCCGGTGCGGATGGTAGCCAGTTCTTGCTTCAAACCCTCAACCGAGGCTCGCATCTTTGCCTCAGTGTTCCGTAAACTGGAGCTAACCATGTTACTCCTTGGTGTATACCAAGGTGCCGATAGCTTCACCCATTACCACCCGTTCTAGGCTACGGGGTGCTTGGAGGTCGAAGACAACTATCGGCAGCTTGTTTTCTAGACATAGGGAGAGGGCGGTGGCATCCATTACCTCCAGACGGAGGTTTAGTGCCTCAAGGTGGGTGAGTTTGTCAAACTTCTTGGCTTTGGGGTCGGTGAGGGGGTCAGCAGTGTAGATGCCATCAACGTTATTCTTGGTCATAAGCAGGACCTCGGCCTCAATCTCTATTGCTCGCAGTGCTGATGCGGTATCAGTGGTCATATACGGGTTACCGGTGCCCGCGGCGAAGATAACCACCCGACCCTTCTCAAGATGGCGAATAGCGCGGCGTCGGATAAAAGGCTCAGCCACCTGCTGAATAACTATGGCTGACTGAGTTCTGGTAGTTACCCCTTCCCTCTCCAGGACATCTTGGAGAGCAAGGGCGTTTATCACTGTAGCCAGCATCCCGGCGTAGTCAGCGCTGACCCTGTCCATCCCCTGCTCCTCAGCCTTAGTCCCACGCCAGATGTTGCCACCGCCAACAACAATTGCCACACCAACACCCATCTCTGTCACCTGCTTAATCTGCCTGGCTATCTTGGTTAGGGTAGCAGCGTCAAGGCCATAAGCGGCTCCACCAGCGAAAGCTTCACCACTAAGTTTAAGCAGGACGCGCTTATATTTGGCAGTACTCATTTTCCCGATTCCTGGTCGCCTAGTTCAAACCGGGCAAATCGGCTTACCTTGATATTCTCCCCCACCTTGGCGATAGTTTCAGCAATAATTTCCTTGACCGTTTTCTCTGGGTCCTTTATGTCGGGTTGAAGGAGCAGGCAGTGTGTTTGCGGTTCAATGTCGCTTCCTTGGGGGGCTTCTTCTTTTGAGATGAACTGGGGTTTCATGGCGGCTACTTGCATTGCCAGGTGGTGAGCCAGCTCCTTGAACTCATCGGTGCGGGCAACAAAGTCGGTTTCACAGTTTACCTCAACCATGGCGCCAATGCGCCCCCCAGCATGGACATAGGCTTCAATTAACCCCTGGGTGGCAGAGCGCTTTGCCTTTTTCTCAGCTTGAAAAAGACTTTGTTGTCTTAGAATCTGAAGCGCCTTTTCTATATCTCCTTGTGCCTCAATAAGGGCATTCCGGCACTGCATAATGGCGGCTCCAGACTGTTCTCTTAGCTCCTTTACTATCTCTACCCGGATTTTCAACCCTCGTCTCCTTCTTTAGCTTCGTCGGGGGTGAAGGTAAAGGTCTCAGTGATTTCTAAGCTCTCTGTCTTCTCCCCTTCCTCGCTGACCCCGGCGGGAGCTGCCGCCTCGCCGGTCTTACCTTCAATAATCGCATCGGCAATTTTACTGCACACAAGCTTGATGGCTTTGATGGCATCGTCGTTGGCGGGAATGGGGTAGTCTATCTCATTGGGGTTACAGTTGGTATCAACGATGGCTATAACCGGTATCCCCATGCGCTGGGCTTCAGCCAGGGCAATCCTTTCTTTGGTCGGGTCGACAATGAACAGCGCATTGGGCAGACTTGTCATCTCCTTAAAACCGCCCATCTGCCGGTTGAGGCGCAGAATCCCCTCCTCCAGCTTTTGGGCTTCCTTCTTCGGCAGACGCTCAAAGTCCCCCCTAGATTTTTGGTCTTCCAGGCGTACTAGCTGGTCTATTCGGGCCTGGATGGTGGCAAAATTGGTCAGCACCCCTCCCAGCCAGCGTTGATTGACATAATACATACCGCAGCGCGTTGCCTCTTGTTCTATGGCTTCCTGAGCCTGCTTTTTGGTGCCAACAAAGAGGATGGTGCCACCTTCTGCGGCTACTTCCTTAGCAAACTGGCACGCCTTGGCTAGCATGGTGGCAGTCTGTTCCAGGTCAATGATGTGGATGCCCTCACGCTTGGTGAAAACATATTTCTTCATCGCCGGGTGCCAGCGGCTGGTCTGATGCCCGAAGTGAGCCCCGGCTTCTAATAACTCCTTAATGGTGACTGTATCCGGCAAGCTTAAACCCCTTTCTATTGTTCGTCATTGGCTTAACAGTATAGCACACTAACTCCTGGGCAACAATAGAGATTATTAACCTCACCCCCTTAAAGCACCCAGAAAAATCTACGATTTTCCTGGGAACCCGCTTAATCCCCCTCTCCTTGGAAAGGAGAGGGGGAAGGAGAAGAAAGAGGGGCTGACGCCCCTCTTAGACACCCCACTAAGTTAGCCTCCTTTAAAGGGGGAGAGGGGATTTTGTAAGAGAGACGTCACCTCTCTTTGGCTCTCTCCTGTTTTCTCTTCTTCTTAAGGAAGAGATTATAGGGAGGGGGCGAAGCCCCCTCCCTTACTTATACCCCCTTCCCTTTACAAAATAAATAAGGGAAGGGGGTCAGGGGGATAGGTTAATAAACAATCTCATTGGCGTGTGATATAATTTAATTGTGGTTATAAAAATAGTAGCGGCCAATCGCAAGGCGTACCATAATTATAATCTGGGCGAGAGCGTAGAAGCCGGCATTGCCCTTACTGGTACCGAGATAAAGTCAATCCGGGCCGGGAGGGCGAGCCTGGCTGATGCCTATGTTAGACCTGAGGACGGGGAATTATGGCTAGTCAATGCCCATATCGCTCGCTATGACGCAGGTAGTCATATGAGTCACCAGCCAACCCGACCTCGCAAGCTTTTGCTGCATCGTAAGCAGATTAATGAGCTTACTGGCCGGGTAGTGGAGCGGGGCTTTACTTTGGTCCCACTTAAGTTATATATTAAAGATAGCCTGGCTAAGGTTGAGGTGGCATTAGCTAGAGGCAAGAAGCTTTACGATAAGCGAGAGGCAATAGCTCGCCATGAGGTGGAGAGGGAAATGGAGCGAGCCATAAAAAGCCGCAGGCTGAGAAGGAGGTAGTTTACCTTTTAAAATAAGTGGGGACGCGTGGGTTCGACAGGGGAAGTAGGCTACAGGATTGCAAGCTGAGGTGCCGCTAACCTCATAAAACAAGTGGCAAAAAATAACTGGCGAACCTGAATTCGCTTTTGCAGCCTAATTAAATAGGTTGCACGCTCAACCTAACCTGTCCTCAATGGGTGGGATTGGGTGCCGTAAAATTGAGGTGCCACCATCCTGATGCCGATAAGGGTGGTGAAAGAGCTATCGACTGGCTTGGCTAAACTCGGTTAGCAGAGGCTAGCTAGGTGAGATTAAAGTGCTGACTAAGCTTGTAGGATATTCTGGGCAGCTTCTCTTGGACGGGGAGTTCAACTCTCCCCCGTCTCCACCAGAAAATTAGCGGCGCCAGCCTTTTAAGGCTGGCGCTTTCTTTTATTCCTGGGTACCGAATGACCACATCGCCAGGATAACCATGACCATCCCGAAAGCGGCCACTACCATCAAGTCGTCGCCAATGGACATGGTATGTCCAAAGATGGTAATGCCCAGGAAAGCGGCAGGTTTGGCGCCGAGCACCAGTTGGCGTATCGGGTCAATACCATAGGTTGCCGGGTTGATTTTGACCAGGATACTCATCCAGTGGGGCAGGTTATTAACCGGGAAGAAGATGCCGGAAAGGAATATCATCGGGAACACGAGTAGCTGCATCACCGCTTGGTGGGCTTCCATGGACTTAATCCGGGAGGCAAGGAATATCCCCATTGCCGCTAAGGCGCAGGCGACCAGAAACATCGCTGGTATTAGTCTGGGCAGTATTTCCGGGGGGAACACCACGCCAAAAAGGGGGGCAAAGAGCAGTATGATTATCCCCTGTATCAGGGCAATGGTGGCTCCGCCCAGTGTTTTGCCCGCAGCCACTGCCACCCGGCTGATGGGCGCGACCAGTACCTCTCTGAGAAAGCCAAATTCGCGGTCCCAGACCACAGACACCCCTGACATGAAAGAGGTCATCAGCACCGTCATACCAATGATGCCGGGAAACATGAACTTGGAGAAATCAACCCCTGGGGCAAGCATGCCCATGGCGCCGCTAAGTCCACTGCCAAAGACAATGAGGAATAATAGGGGGAAGCTCAGTGAGGTTACCATGCGCATCTTGTCCCGCCAGAACCTAAGCAAATCGCGATACCAGATAGTATAAATACCCCGTAAGCTATTCATAAGCCTCCTTCATCACTAAGTGCTCAGCGCCTCATCCGGTAGCGACCATGCCGTCGCATCATTTCCTTCAGCTCGTTCTTAACTGCCTCATCCCTGAGCCGATGCCCGGTTAACTTGAGGAAGACGTCATCTAAGGTCGGTCGGCGCAGGCTAATGCTGAGAATTTCGGTGGCAAACTCCTTTATCAAGGGAGGGATGAACCTCTCCCCATTGGCAATCTCAAAGGTTATCTGCTCACCATCGTGTTCGGCGCTAATATGGTATCGTTCCTTAAGTTCGGCCTGAGCCCTCTGGTTATCCACCGTGCTCAGGCTAATCATGTCCTCACCCACCATGCCCTTCAGCCCCTTTGGGCTATCTAGGGCAATGAGCTTGCCATAATCCATAACCGCGATATGGTCGGCATACTCGGCTTCATCCATATAGTGGGTGGTGAGAAAGACAGTGGTCCCCTCCGTCTGGCGTAAGCCGAGGATGAAATCCCAGAGGCGGCGGCGGGTCTGGGGGTCAAGTCCAAGGGTGGGCTCATCCAGGAAAAGCACCTTGGGGCGGTGTAGAAGACCCCGGGCAAGCTCGAGACGACGTTTCATACCACCGGAGAAGGTCTTGACTATATCGTGACGCCTTTCCCATAGCTCAACCATCGTCAGCACCTGCTTTATCCTTTCCTTTCTCACCGGGGCAGGGACATTATAAACCCGGGCATGGAACTCTAGATTCTCCATGGCACTCAGCCGGTCATCTAAGCTGGGGTCTTGAAATACCAGCCCGATGCACTGGCGCACCTGAGCTTGTTGATGGCTAATGTCAAAGCCGTTGACCAGTGCCCTGCCTGAGGTCAGCTTAGATAGGGTGCATAGGATGCTGATTACTGTTGTCTTTCCCGCTCCATTGGGACCAAGAAGACCAAAGACCTCCCCCCGGTCAACACTGAAGCTGATGTCATTTACTGCTACCAGGTCTTTGTAGTTCTTTACTAGGTGTTCCACCTCAATAATATGGCTGTTTGACATCTTACCCCCTCATTTTATACTGGCGGTTGTTTTACCGCAAACGCTTTTGACATTCCATAGCTTTTCGCCACCTCGACGGCTATTATATACCTGACTGGCGATTATCACTAAATTGAGATTTTAATGAAACTTAAACGTCAATTTTATGGGTAATTAATCCCCAAGGCCTAAGATTGAGCTGTAAATATAGATAACCGAGTAAGCTAGAACGGTTAAAGATAGCCACAGAGAGCAACCATGATTAAAAGTGTTATCCGATGTCCAAATAATATGGTGGTAGTATTTGATGAGAATGACGAGCAAATCCCTGAGTATCAGGGGCGATATGAAGAAATAAAGGAGTACATCCTGAGGAATGCTCTGCCCGATACGTTGTTTGGTCACTGGTTTGATTGTGAGACTGATATAAGAACAGTTTCACGAGATGAGTGGTAGGCAAATCCCCTGCCCCGAGGCTTGCCTTTATCATCTCCCTACCTACGCCAGTGGTTGTAGATAAGAAAGGGGAAAATGAAGGCCAACATACTAGTAGTTGATGACCTCAAGAGCATACGGCTGACTTTGGGTGGGGTATTGGAGGATGAGGGGTATAATGTAGTGTTGGCTGAGAATGGCTATCAAGCTATTGAGGCGGCAAAGCAAATCCCCTTTGACCTCATCTTCATGGATATAAAGATGCCAGGGATAAACGGGGTGCAGACCTTTCGGGAGATAAAGAGGATAAATCTTCAGGCGGTAGTGATAATGATGACCGCCTATTCGGTAGAGGACTTAGTAAGAGAGGCACTGGAAGAAGGTGCCTATGCTGTGGTTTACAAGCCATTTGATATTGAGAGTATAGTGAGCATCATTGAGTCTGTCATTCGCCGTCCACAACCTACCCTCCAACGGTAAAGAATCTGTCCCATTTATGCTATTCTCTTCCCCCTAAACAATACTTGTAAGACGCCTATTGGTCTCTTTATGTCATTTATGGTACAATTATGGTACGATTGGCATCGAGACGGTAGCTGAAAAGGAAGTGAGGAATGGCTAGGGGAAAGATAGCAAGCAACCCCTCAACCTTGGTGGAGCTTGGGGTAAAAGAATTAAAGCAGTCAGTAAAGAGGCTTCAGGCTTTGATGGATGAAGCTCCCATTGGTATATGTAACACCGACCTCAAAGGCAAAATCACCTATGTCAACAAGAGATTTGAAGAAGTCTCAGGTTATTCACGGGAGGAAGTGGTCGGCAAGAACGGGCTTAAGCTTGGTATATTATCCAATGAAACTGTAAGACTATTGGCAAAACGGATGAAAGATAGGCTGATGGAAAGACCTCCTCGTATCCTGGAGATGCAGTTCAAATGCAAAGATGGACATTGGATATGGGTAGCGATAGAAGGGGAGCTTATCCGGGAGCAAGGTATCCCCGTCGGCTTCCAGATTATTTCTAGAGATATCACCGGGCACAAGCGGGCGGAGGAGACGCTCAAGCGTCAGGAAGTTTACTTCCAGCAGCTTTTTGACGACTCCCCTGATGCTATTGCCTTACTGGATACTACCGACAGGTTTGTTAATGTCAACAAGGCATTTGAGGCGCTTTTTGGCTACCGCGCTGAGGAAATCAAAGGTCGGCCGATTAATGATATTATTGTCCCCGAAGACCATATGGAGGAAGCGTCTGTCTTATCTCAGGCTGTTCTCAGTGGTGCCGTGATGCGGAAAGAGGTGGTGAGAAGACGTAAGGATGGCAGCGTGGTAGATGTTTCTACACTTGGCTACCCTATTCAGTTTGGCAACAAGATGGTTGGGGTATATGCCATATACAGCGACATCACCGAGCGCAAGCAGGCAGAGGAGGCGCTAAAGGAAGCTCAGGAGAGGCTAATACGCTCGGAGAAACTGGTAGCCATCGGGCAACTGGCCAGCGGGGTTGGTCATGAGCTAAGGAACCCGCTGGCGGCAATTAAGAACGCTGTTCTCTATGTGCGGAGAAAAGTAGCCAAGAGCGAGCTATCGGCTACTGAGCCTAAGGTGCTGGAATTTCTTGACATCGTAGATGAGGAGGTTAATAGTTCCAATAAAGTGATAACTGACCTGCTTAGCTTCTCTCGGGTGGCTAAACCAACTGTCTCACTGGTTAATGTAGGTAGCATAATTAAGGATGCCCTCAACCATGTTGCCATGTCTGAGAATGTTAGATTGACCATGGATGTAGACCCCGGCCTGCCCATGGTAATGGTGGATGCCGCCCAGATTCGGCAGGTATTTATTAATATCATCCTTAACGCACTAGAAGCTATGCCTGAAGGTGGGCGCCTTGAGATTAGGGCTAGAAGTAAGGCCGAGTTTGCAACGGTGGGGTTTGCCGATACCGGCTGTGGCATTCCTGAGTCGGTAACGGACAAAATTTTTGACCCGTTATTTACTACCAAGCCAAAGGGTATTGGGTTGGGGCTGGCGATGTGCAAGAGCATCATGGAAGGGCACGGTGGGGATATCGGGGTAAAGAGTAAAGAAGGCAAAGGGACCACCTTTACCCTCTCACTGCCGACACGGGTGGTCTAAATGAGTCGGTATAGACAAGGAAGGGGAAAGTGAAGACCAACGTTTTAGTAGTTGATGACCTTAGGAGCGTACGGCTGACTTTGGGCGGAATATTGGAGGATGAGGGGTATGATGAGGGGTATAATGTAGTGTTGGCTGAGAATGGCTATCAAGCTATTGAGATGGCAAAGCAAACCCCCTTTGACCTCATCTTCATGGATATAAAGATGCCGGGGATAAACGGGGTGCAGACCTTTCGGGAGATAAAGAAGATAAATCCTGAGGCGGTGGTGATAATGATGACTGCCTATTCGGTTGAGGACTTGGTAAGAGAGGCCCTGGAAGAAGGTGCTTACGCTGTGGTTTACAAGCCATTTGATATTGAGAAAATAGTGAGCATCATTGAGTCTGCCCTTCAAAAGACCCTGATTTTGGTCGTAGATGATAGCCAAACCGACCGTGAAACCCTTAAGACTATCCTGGAGGAGAGGGGGTATGGTGTGGTTACTGCCAGCAGCGGGGCTGAGGCACTGGCAATGGTTAAGGAAAAACGCTTTGACATCATATTTCTGGATGTCAGGCTACCCGATATAGATGGGGTAGAGTTCTTTGAGCAGGTGAAGGCAATAGACCCCGAGGTGGCGGTTATTATGATGACTGGTTATTCTGAGGCGGAGTTGATGCAGAAAGTAATATCCCATGGCGCTTATACCTGCATTTACAAACCATTTAATGTAGATAAGGTAGTGTCGTTGGTTGGTGAGCTTTCCTGGTGGAGAAGGAAGTAAATATGCCCAGACAGACAAACATCCTGGTAATAGATGATGATGTGGCAAGGCTAAAGGCCCTATCAGCCGGACTGCAAGATATGGGTCACCGGGTGACCACTGCTATCGCCGGGCAAGAGGCAGTAGCACTGTTCAGAAAGCAGCCGTTCAATATTGTTCTTGCTGGCATTAAACTGCCTGATGTCAGCGGTCGGGAAATACTGGAAACGACGAAGGAACTTAATCCGGAGGTGGCAGTAATTATGATAACCGACCGTGCCAACCTTGAAGCGGCGGTAAATGCTGTTGATGAGGGCGCCTATGCCTACATCCTCAAGCCTGAGGTGATGTATGAGCTGAAGACCCTGATTAATAATGCCCTGAGAGAACAGGAGTTATTAATTAGGAACCGCAAGTTGGTGGATAGCCTGCAGCGCTCCAACAGTAGTCTGGAGGAGACCAACCGGGCGCTGGAGCAGGCAAGCCGTGCCAAATCAGATTTTTTGGCAAAAATGAGCCATGAATTACGCACCCCGCTCAATGTTATTATCGGCTTTGCTGAACTCATGCTGGACAAGGTTCCTGGTGAGGTCAACGAGGAGCAGAGGCAGTGCCTTGACGATATCTTGACCAGTGGTCGGCACCTGCTGGGGTTAATCAACGAGGTCCTTGACCTTTCCAAGGTAGAAGCAGGCAAGGTGGAACTCAGGCTGAAAAATATTGCCCTCTCCAAGGTGGTAGAATCGGTAACAAGCGCCATGACGGTGGTATTGTCCCAAAGAAGGCAAAACCTTGATGTTGACTTAGACGAGGGGCTTCCCTTGGTTCGAGCCGATGAAGCCAGATTGAGTCAGGTGTTTTTTAATCTGCTGAGCAATGCGTCTAAGTTTACCCTAGATGGGGGCGAGCTAAAGATTGAGGCTTCAAGGAGGGGCAATTGGTGTCAGGTCAGTGTAAGCGATAACGGCATCGGTATCAAAAAGGAAGATTTTAAACCAATATTTGAGCCCTTCTATCAGGCGGATAATTCAATAGCTAGGGAGAGGAAGGGGACTGGGCTGGGGCTAACGCTGGTCAAGGAAATTGTTGAGATGCATGGCGGTCGTATTTGGGTGGAGAGTGAATATGGGAAGGGTTCGAGCTTTATCTTTACCCTACCGCTGGTAGCAGCAAGTAAGACGTTATCCTAGGGGACAGGCGCTGAAGAAGATACTGATTGTAGAAGATAATCCCACAAATATGAGGCTAGTCAAGATGGTCTTGGGAAACAAGGGCTACAGTCTGCTTGAGGCCACCGATGGTGAGGAGGCGCTGGCTGTAGCTATAGAGGGGCGGCCAGACCTCATAATAATGGACATTCAGCTTCGAAAAATGGATGGACTTGAGGTGACCAGGAGGCTCAGGCAGACCCCAGAGTTCAGCCAAGTTCCTATTATTGCCCTTACCGCCTCTGCCATGGAGGGAGACAGAGAGAAAATCATTGCCGCTGGGTGTGATAAATACATATCAAAGCCGATAAATACCCGCCAGTTTCCTGAGGTAGTGGCGGAGATGTTGCGACGGGGTAGGGGTAGCCCTAGCATCAGTGGAGATGGCAGTGGGAAAGAAAATCCTGGTAATTGATGATGACCCTGCCTTTGCTAGACTGGTTGGGCGGACTCTTACCCAGAAGGGGTATGAGGTGCTCAGCGCCACCAGCGGCAGTGATGGGTTGCGGCTTTTATTTGACCACAGACCGGATATGGTGCTCCTTGATGTGGTGATGCCGGGGATGGACGGCTGGCAGACCTGCAGCCGCATCCGTGATGTCTCCGATATTCCCGTCATTATGCTCACTGCCCATGAGAAGACCGAGGATGATGTCGTGCGCGGGCTTGACTATGGGGCTGATGACTATGTGATAAAGCCGGTGGGCAGTAAAGAGCTGGTGGCGAGGGTGAGGGCGGTGATGCGCCGCACTGAGTCGCCTTCTTCCCCGGAGGGGGGTGGGATTACCTATAGCGATGACTTCCTGAGTGTGGATATTGCCGGGCGGAAGGTTATGGTGAACGGCGAGCGGGTGAGGCTGACCCCGGTGGAGTTTCGCCTGCTTGCCCTGCTGATGCAGAATGCGGGACGTATTCTTACTCACCGACAACTGCTGGAAAAGGTGTGGGGCTGGGAATACATTGACGACCTGGATTATGTGCGCATCTATGTCTGGCATCTGCGTCACAAGATAGAGCCAGACGCGGCTAAACCAAGGTATATCATTACTGAGCCCGGTGTTGGCTACTGCTTCCGCAAAGCCGACTGACCCGCTTTAAGCTTACCTCTTTTTTCCCACCCCCCCGCCCTTAGGGGCTTTGCCCTCAATCTCCTGTTTTCGTTGGGGTGTTTAAGAGGGGCATCAGCCCCTCTTTTTTTATTCTTTCCCCTCTCCTTGACAAGGAGAGGGGATAAAGGGGGTGAGGTTACCTAAACTTGTGCTGAATCAGCGGCAATAGTAGAATATATCCCAGCATATGATGGCGGGAAATGGCTTGTTCCGGGTTGAGGTCTCAGTGAAGCCTGCCCTTCCTGACCCACGGGGGGAGGCACTGCGAGCCGATATCCGTGACCTCGGCATTACCACTGTTAGCCGGGTCAGGGTCAGCAACATATATATGCTGGAGGGGGGACTGAGCCAGGAAGAGGTAGCGATAATCTGTCGGGAACTGCTGGCTGACCCTGTGGTTGAGGAGTATTCAATTGGAGACGGCTCTCTTTTTGCCATAACCGGTGCTCATGCTGTTGAGGTTGCTTATAATCCTGGAGTCATGGACCCGGTAGAGGAGAGTGTTAAGAAGGGCATCGGCGACCTCGGCATAACTAAAGTTGAGTCGGTAAAGACAGCCAAAAGATATTACCTATCGGGTGAGCTTTCACCAGCCGATATTGAACTTATCTCTAGTAAGCTACTGGTTAACAGCGTAATTCAGCATGCGGTCACCAGCCAGGAAAAGGTATCACTACCATCAACAGGATACCGCTTCTCTTTGCAAGAAGTCGACCTATTAACCATGGATGACGCCGGCTTAGCCAGGCTGGGCCAGGAACTCTGGTTGACCCCAAGTGAGTTGAAGCATATTCAGGGCTACTTTTCCAGCTTAGGTCGCAATCCCACCGATGTTGAGCTTGAGACCCTGGCGCAAACATGGTCGGAGCACTGCAAGCATAAGACGTTCAAGGCAAAGATAAGATTTAATGGGCAGGTTATTGACAACCTGCTCAAGAGCACCATCATGAAGGTTACCACTGAGCTGAACAAGCCGTGGTGCCTTTCCACCTTCAAGGACAATTCAGGGGTGATAGACTTTGACGGTCGTCACGCCTTATGTTTTAAGGTTGAGACCCATAATCACCCTTCAGCCATTGAGCCCTATGGCGGGGCATCAACCGGGCTGGGTGGGGTAATCCGTGACCCCTTAGGTACTGGCCTGGGGGCAAAACCGATTGCCAACACCGACGTATTTTGCTTTGCCCCGCCCGACTTCCCCCATGAGAAGCTTCCCCCCGGCGTCCTTCACCCCCGGCGTATTCTTAAAGGGGTGCGGGCTGGGGTGGCTGACTATGGTAATCGCATGGGAATCCCGACTCTCAGTGGTGCTATCCTTTTTGATGAGCGATATCTAGCCAACCCGGTGGTGATGTGCGGCACCATAGGACTTATGCCCAAAGAGGCGGCTCAGACGGGAAGACAGCAGCCCGGCGACCTCATTGTCCTGGTGGGGGGGAGGACGGGGCGGGATGGCATTCATGGTGTTACCTTCGCCTCGGGGCTGCTGACCGGGGAATCAGAGGCGGTCTCGGCCAGCTCGGTTCAGATTGGCAACCCGATAACTGAGAAAAAGCTCGTTGATGTTTTGCTAAGGGCGAGGGAAAAAGGGCTATACAGGCGAATCACGGATTGTGGTGGAGGTGGACTGTCGTCAGCTGTTGGGGAAATGGGGGCGGAGACCGGGGCTCGTGTTTATCTGGAGAAAGTCCCGCTAAAATATTCCGGTCTTTCTTATACCGAGATATGGCTTTCCGAGGCGCAGGAGAGGATGGTGCTGGCGGTGCCCCCCGATTCGGCTGATGAACTTATTTCCCTCTTCTCCAGCGAGGACGTTGAGGCTACCGTCATCGGTGAGTTCACCGATGACCGGCGACTTAGGCTTTTCTATCAGGGCAATCTGGTGAGCGACCTTGACATGGAGTTCCTCCATAACGGGCTGCCCCAGTTGGAGAGGGAGGCGGTGTGGGCGCCGCCTCGATATCCCGAGCCGGAGTTTGCCCAACCACCTGACCTTGGTGATGACCTGAAGAAAATCTTGGGCTCGTGGAATGTTTGCAGCAAGGAGTGGGTTATCCGCCAGTATGACCATGAGGTTCAGGGAGGCAGTATTCTCAAGCCCCTGGTCGGAGCAAATAATGATGGCCCCGGTGACGGCGCTATCCTTAGACCGGTGCTTGATTCCGAGATGGGCGTTATTATCTCAAACGGCATTAACCCCAAATATGGAGATATTGACCCCTACTGGATGGCGGCATCGGCGGTAGATGAGGCACTGAGGCAGATTATTGCCGTCGGCGGCAGTCTTAACCGGGTGGCGCTGCTGGACAATTTCAGCTGGGGCAATCCGGAGAAGCCAGACCGCCTCGGTGGCTTAGTCCGAGCGGCGCAGGGGTGCCACGATACCGCCCTTGACTATGGGACGCCGTTTATCTCGGGCAAGGATAGCCTCTACAATGAGTATGAGACGGATAAGGAAAGCATCTGTATCCCCCCCACCCTTCTCATATCAGCCATGGCGGTGATGGAGAACGTAAGCCAGACGGTATCAATGGACTGCAAGAAAGAGGGCGACCTAATCTATATCGTGGGGACGACATACAACGAGTTGGGCGGCTCGCATTACTACGCTATTAACGGTTTTATCGGTAACAAGGTGCCCAAGGTCAACCCCCAGAAGGGGAAGAAGCTGATGGACACCCTCAGTGCCGCCATGGAGAAAGGCTTCATAAAAGCCTGCCACGACTTAAGCGAGGGCGGTATCGGGGTGGCGGCGGCGGAGATGGCTTTCGCCGGGGGACTGGGTGTGGTGCTTGAGCTGGGTAAGGTCCCCCTTGGTGAACCCATCGCTAGAAGTGATAGCATACTCTTCTCTGAATCAAACACCCGCTTCCTGGTTGAGGTGGCAGCGGAGGACAAGGAACGCTTTGAACAGGCAATGGGTGGGGTGGAATTTGCCGCCATCGGGCGGGTGACAGAGAGCGATAACCTCGAGGTTTATGGCATTGATGGAGAAAAAGTGGTTTCAATTGTGCTAATGGAGCTAAAAGACGCTTGGCAGAAACCACTGCGATGGTAGGTAAGAATGGCCAGGGTAAGGACACTAATATTGCGGGCGCCGGGGACAAACTGTGATGAGGAGACTGCCTTTGCCTTTGAGCAAGCCGGCTCGGTGGTGGACTCAGCCCATGTAAATGAGCTCGTCCGGGGGAAGAAGCCCCTTTCCTACTACCAGATACTGGTCATACCCGGCGGCTTTACCTATGGCGATGATGTTTCTGCGGGCAAAATCCTGGCCAATGAGCTAAGGCTTAAGCTCGGCGAGGACATACAGCGATTTGTTGACGATGGCAAGTTAATCCTCGGCATCTGCAATGGTCTTCAGGTGCTGGTCAAGGCCAGCATCCTACCCCCGTTGGTTGATGGGGACCACAGCCTAACCCTGGCTGGAAACGATTCCAATAGGTTTGAGTGTCGCTGGGTCTACCTACAAGTTAACCAGAAAAGCCCCTGTATCTTCACCAGAGGCATAAGCGCTCTGTACCTGCCGGTAGCGCATGGGGAGGGCAAGGTGGTGGCGGAGACGCTTGGTGGGCTAAATGTGGTGGTGCGTTACGCCGATGAGAGGGGTAATATTAAGGCTGGCTATCCTCATAATCCCAATGGTTCAGTGGATAATATTGCTGGTATCTGTGACGCCTCGGGGCGCATCTTTGGCTTGATGCCCCACCCTGAGCGCTTCATTCGCTGGACGCAGCATCCGAGGTGGACAAGGGAGCCACCGAGGGAGCGGGGGGATGGCTTTAGCATCTTCTTGAATGCAGTGGAGTGGGTCAAGCGTAGCTGAGAATAGGGGCGGGGCTGAAAGCCCCGCCCCTATTCTTCTATTTATGATGGTACCTTGGGCAGTTCCGCCTGCGCCTTTCTCACTTCCTCCTCGGGATAGGCATAATCTTCAAGTTGCCCCGCTAGGTATTTCTCATAGGCAGCCAGGTCAAAGTGCCCATGCCCGCTATGGGCAATAAGGATGGTCTTTGCTTCGCCGGACTCTTTGCACTTAAGTGCTTCATCAATAGCTACCTTGAGATTGTGGCATGGCTCAGGACCGCTGATAATGCCCTCAGTACGGGCAAACTGTACTCCGGCGGCAAAGGAGGCAGTTTGAGGTACAGCTACGGCTTCAACCAAGCCCAGTCTATGGAGGTGGCATATAGTAGGTGCCATCCCATGATAGCGTAGTCCACCGGCGTGAATTGGTGGCGGGATAAAGCCATGCCCCAGGGTATACATTTTAATCAGGGGCGTCATCCCGGACAGGTCACCAAAATCATAGGCATAAAGTCCCTTGGTCACACTAGGACAGCTTTCCGGCTCACAACAGATGATGCGCATATCCTTTTTCTCGCCGCTGAACTTATCCCGAATCCAAGGGAAGAATTGCCCGGCGAAGTTTGAGCCACCGCCAATACAACCGACAATAATATCGGGGTAGGCGTCTGCCATCTCCATTTGCTTCCGGCATTCCTCCCCGACGATGGTCTGATGGAGCAGGACATGGTTAAGCACGCTGCCAATCGAATATTTATAGTCTGGATGCTCTATCATATAATCTATTGCCTCGCTAATAGCCAAACCTAAACTACCGGGACAATCAGGCCATTTTTCCAGCATAGCTCGCCCTGACTTGGTCTCTGGGCTGGGGCTGGGGACACAATTAGCTCCCCAGGTCTCCATGGCGATGCGGCGATAGGGCTTCTGGTCATAGCTAATCCTGACCATAAACACCTTGATCTCCAGACCGAAGAATGCCCCAGCCAAACTTAGGGCACTACCCCATTGCCCGGCACCGGTCTCGGTGCATAAGCCCTTGAGCCCTTGTTTCTTGGCATAGTATGCCTGAGCCGTTGCGGTATTGGGCTTGTGGCTCCCCGCCTGGTTTGTCCCCTCGTATTTATAGAAGATCTTGGCTGGCGTATCCAGAGCCTTCTCCAGCCGACGCGCCCGGTGCAACACCGTTGGTCTCCAGGTACGGTAGACCGCCTGCAGTTCCTCAGGGATTTCAATCCAGCGGTCTTTGGTGTTGAGCTCTTGCTCGGCACACACCCTGGGAAATAGACCGGCTGCATCATCTACGGTTGCCGGCTTTCCCGTGCCTGGGTGCAGCACTGCTGGCATATCCCCGGGCATATCAGCCATAATGTTATACCACTGAGTTGGCATGTCCTTCTGGTCAAGAAACCACATTGATCTTTCCATTTTTTATCTTTCGTCCTCCTTTAGTTTAATAGAGCCTTATATTATCCCATTTATTTGCCCCCAAGGGGGCCACCTCCATGCCATAGTAGACATATTACCTCCTTAATAAAAAACCCCTTGCCCTAAAGGGGCGAGGGGTTACTTCACGGTGCCACCCTTCTTAGTCAGTTGCTAGCTGACCATCTCTTTCAGGTACGGAAGCTCTTTGCCTCGATACCCTGGGGTCTGATAACGCTTCCCTGGCGACAAAGCCTACTTGTTTAAACTTTCAGTTTGCAGCTCCCAGGTCCATTCAACTTCTGCTCAGGCATCGGCTCACACCTTACCCGACTCTCTGTGCCTTGGCTTGAAGCCTACTAGTCCTGTTCTCAGCCTTTACTTTATTTAATTGAATATAAATTATAACCAAATTATTGCTATTTGTCAATACTCTCGGTGCTTGTATGTTGAGTGGGATTGATAGCAATAGCCATTGGTGCTAATATTTTGGTACTAATAAAGGAGGGATGATGAAGAAAAAGGTATTAAGGGATATTGACATTAAGGCTAAAAAGGTTTTAGTCAGGGTTGATTTCAGCGTCCCCTTAGACCGGCAGACCTTAGCCATTACTGATGATACTCGCATTCAGGCGGCTTTACCCACGATAAAATACCTGATCCAAGAAGGGGCGAGAATCATCCTTTGCTCACACCTGGGTCGTCCTGAAGGTAAAGTGGTGGAAAAGCTAAGAATGGCGCCAGTAGCTAGTCGGCTGTCGCAAATCTTGGGGACTCCAGTCAGAACAGCTAAGGATTGTATCGGACCAGAGGTTGAGGCGGCTATTGACGAACTAAGTAGTGGAGAGGTGCTCATCCTAGAGAACCTTAGCTTTCATCCTGAGGAACAAAGGAATGCCCCTGAGTTTGCCAAAGCCCTTGCCCGTTTAGCCGAGGTATATGTTAGCGATGCTTTTGGTGTTGCTCACCGTGCTTATGCATCTACTGTTGGTGTTACCAAATATCTTCCCTCAGTGGCTGGCTTTTTGCTGGAAAAGGAGGTTGATACCCTGACCGGCGCCCTGGATTCACCCACTCCTCCGTGTGTGGCAATAGTCGGCGGGACTAAGGTTAGGGATAAGATTGGTCTTCTGGAGAATGTGATGCGAAAGGTAGATTCCCTGCTTGTCGGTGGGGGCATGGGTTTTGCCTTTTTAAAGGCGTCAGAATATAACCTGGGCAGCTCGCCGGCTCCTGAGGGTGAGATTGGGGTTGCCCAGCGATTGATAGAAAGAAGTGCCGAGATGGGTGTTCACCTTCTGCTTCCGGTTGACGTGGTGGTGGCTAAAAGTTTTGACCCTGAAGCCAAATCAAGGGTGGTAACTGTTGGCGAAGTTCCTCTGACCTGGCAGATTATGGATATAGGTCCTAAGACAGTTACCATTTTTGCGGCAAAGCTCAGGAAAGCCAAGACGATTATCTGGAATGGTTCATTGGGAGTTTTTGAATTCCCCAGGTTTCGAAGTGGGACTACGGCTATTGTGGAATTGCTGGCTAAACTGGAGGCAACCAAGGTTATCGCCGGTGGTTCTATAGCTGAGGCGATAGAGGCACTGGGCTTGACCGATAAAATGACCCATGTCTCAACCGGCGGGGGGGCTGCCCTCAGGCTATTTGAGGGCATTCCTTTACCTGCGGTGGAAGCCCTGTCTGACAAGTAAGGTGGCTAATGATTAAGGAACAGGCTAAGCTCAAACAGCGAACAAGGCGAATTCTACAAAGGTTTGGTAAAAACAGAGGGAATCTTATCCCCATTCTGCAACAGGTTCAGGGCAAGCTCGGCTATCTTCCCCGGCAGGCTATGCTTGAGGTTGCCCGATTTCTTGATATTCCGGAGATAGATGTTTATAGCGTGGTCACCTTTTATAATCAATTCCGTCTCCAGCCTCCGGGAAGGCACTCAATAAGGGTGTGTTTAGGTACCGCCTGCCATATGAAGGGTGGTTACATCACGCTGGATGCGTGGAAGAGGAGGCTGAGTATTGACCGAGGGCAAACCACCCCAGACCGGGAGTTTGATTTGGATACCGTCGCCTGCGTCGGCTGCTGTGTTATGGCGCCGGTAACCGTGGTTGATAATAAGCCACAGGGCAAGGTTGAACCAACCAAGGTAGATGGAATCCTGCTCTCCTTTAAGCTAGAAAAAGAAAAACAGTGAAAGTAACTAGGCGTCAGAGTGTGGTCTCAGCTTTCCAGGGGATAAAGAAACAAGCCGAATCTCAATGGCGGGGGCTTGGGGCTGACAAAGCGGTAATCATGGTGGGCGCCGCCACCTGTGGTCGGGCGGCTGGGGCTCTGGAGGTGCTCCGGGCAATAAAGGGCGAGCTTAAGAAGCACAGGCTTGACTGCCCCGTAGTTGAGGTCGGCTGCATGGGGCATTGCTATGCTGAACCAATCGTTACCATAATTAAACCCGGTTTTCCTCCTATCTGCTACGGGCAGGTCAATCCGGTAATCGCCCAGAGGCTAATCAGGGAATTTATCCTTGGCGATGACCCTTGTCTTGAATTTGTCCTTGGTGCTCTTGAGAAGAACGACCTTGTCCCCAGCTTCGCTGATTTTCCCCGAGCCGACTTTGAGAAGAAGGTTATCCTGAAGAACTGCGGGCACATCGACCCGGAGCAGATTGAGCACTACATTGCTAACGGCGGCTACGGTGCTCTGGCAAAGGCGCTTGAGATGCGACCAGAGGAGATTATAGCTCAGGTCAAAAGGTCAGGGCTGAGGGGTAGGGGTGGTGCTGGCTTTCCTAGTGGAGAGAAGTGGGAAATCTGCCGCAATGCCAAGGGTAAGCCAAAATATCTAATCTGTAATGGGGACGAGGGCGACCCCGGTGCCTTTATGGACCGGGCTATTCTGGAGAGCGACCCCCACTCGGTAGTGGAGGGCATACTCATTGCCGGCTATGCTATTGGGGCAAGATACGGCTATATCTATGTCCGGGCTGAGTATCCCCTGGCTGTCCAGCGAGCCCGGCTGGCTCTTCGCCAGGCGAGGAAACTAAACCTTCTTGGTAGGAATATTCTTGGCAGCGATTTCAGCTTTGATATCAGGCTGTTTCAAGGCTCGGGTGCCTTTGTCTGTGGTGAGGAGACAGCCCTTATCGCCTCGCTGGAGGGCAAAGCCGGCACCCCTAGTTACCGGCCACCATATCCGGCAACCAGTGGTCTTTATGGCAAGCCCACGGTTATCAATAATGTGAAGACCTTGGCCTTTATCCGCCACATAATTGGGAACGGCAGTGAAAGTTTTGCCAGCATCGGCACTAAGGGAAGCAAGGGCACTGCCGTTTTTGCTCTTGCCGGTAAGGTGGTTAATACCGGGTTGGCTGAGGTGCCCATGGGCACCACCCTGCACCAGGTCATTTTTGATGTTGGCAGCGGTATTAAGGAGGGCAAGCGTTTCAAGGCAGTGCAGATAGGGGGTCCCTCTGGTGGTTGCCTCCCGGAGTCTGCCCTTGATTTGCCCATTGACTTTGACTCCCTTACCGATGCCGGGGCGATGATGGGCTCGGGGGGAATGATTGTGCTTGATGAGGACGACTGCATGGTAGAGATAGCCCGCTATTTTCTGGAGTTCACTCAAAGGGAGTCCTGTGGCAAGTGCACCTTCTGCCGCCTGGGGACAAAACAGATGCTGGAAGTCCTGGGGGAATTTACCAAGGGCAAGGGAAAAATTGAAGACCTGGCTCTGCTCAGCCAGCTGGCGGAGGATATAAAGGCGGGCTCACTCTGTAGCCTGGGGAAGACGGCACCAAATCCGGTATTGAGCACCCTGCGCTTTTTCCGGGACGAATATGAGGCACATATCAAAGAGGGGCGGTGCCCGGCGCTGATGTGTCGGGAGCTTATTGCCTATTACATTATCCCAGAGAAGTGCGAGCGCACCTGTGATGCCTGCGTTGGGACTTGCACCGTGGAAGCAATATCCAGCCACCCCACAAAGCGGTATAAAATTATTGACCAAGAGAAGTGTGTTAAGTGCGGCACCTGCCTTACCGCCTGCCCTCCCCAGTATAGTGCTGTGGTCAAGCTATCGCCGCCAAGCCTGGTGCCAGCATCAAAGTAAGAAGATGAAGACAGTATCTTTAACCATTAATGGTAAGGAAGTAACCGCCAGCAAGGGGGAGAAAGTCCTGTGGGCAGCGCTGGACAACGGCATCTATATTCCTAACCTGTGTGCCCTCCGCGATGCCTCAGAAACTTCCGCCTCCTGTCGGCTGTGCTGGGTGGAGGTGGAGGGCAAAAGTCAGCCGGTTACTGCCTGCACCGAGATAGTGGAACAGGGCATGGCGGTGAACACCGGGGGTGCCCGGGCGTTAAGGCTAGCGCGCACTGCCCTTGAGCTGCTTCTAGCCAGCAATGAGGTTGATTGTGCCCACTGCCTGATTAGTGGCTCCTGCGAGCTTCAAAAAATCGCGGCTCACCTCGGCGTTAAGCTCAAGGCGAAGCGTTTCAGGAAAATCTTACGCAACCTGCCGCTGGATGTAAGTAGCCCGGTGTTTACCTATGACCCGAACAAGTGCGTGCTCTGTGGCCGGTGTATCTGGGTATGTTGGCAGCGGCTGGGTATCGGAGCCCTTGGTTTTGCCCACCGTGGCTTTAACCGGAGGGTAACTACCTTTGGTGATGAGCCCATCGGCGAATCCAGGTGCGAGGGGTGTGGTGATTGCGTGACTATCTGCCCTACCGGGGCTCTGTGTTTTAAGGATAAGCCGGGCTCTTAGACCCCAGCCAATTCCCTGCCCAGCTCAAGTAGCCTTTCTACCCGTGCTGGGCTGTCGCTTTCAGCATAGATGCGAAGTAAAGGTTCAGTTCCGGAAAACCTGATGAGTAGCCAGGTAGTATCAGCCAGTATAAAGCGAAAGCCATCGGTTGTATCTGATTTTGCCACCTTAACCCCATCAATGGACTGGGGTGAATTATTGGTGATGCGTTTGGCTATCGCCGGGCGCTCATTTTCAGGGAAGGTAAAATCTTGGCGCTGATAGTAGTGAGGACCTACTTTGCTGTAGAGATAGTCTATGAGTTGTGATGGGGTTTTGCCTGTCTTGAGCATCAGGTCAAGGAAATAAAGACCAGCCAGAATGCCGTCCCGCTCTAGTACATGACCGCGGAAGCCATAGCCACCACTCTCCTCCCCGCCGATTAGGGCATTGTTTGCCTTCATTATCGGGGCAACATATTTAAAGCCCACCGGTGTCTCATAGACCGGGACATTATATATTTCGCCCAGGCGGTCAAGCATAGTGGTATCGGTGAGCGTCTTGACGATAGAGCCTCTCTCCCCACGCACCTCCAGCAGATAGAGGCAGAGCAGGGCAAAGACCTGGAGCTGGGTCAGGAACACACCATTCTCATCAACGATGCCAATGCGGTCGGCATCCCCGTCAGTAGCCAAGCCAACATCTGCCTTCTGTTGTTTGACTGTAGCTGAGAGCTTGGTTAGGTTAGCCGCAATTGGCTCCGGTCTTATCCCGGGGAACAGGGGATTGCGCTTGCTATTTATTTCTACTAGCTTAAGAGTTCCACCACCCAGCAGTGTCCCAAAGTAGCCGGCGCCAGCCCCATACATGGCGTCAAAGACTACCTTTAATTTAGCTTGGCGTAGCTGGTTTAGGTCAACAAGCTTGGTCAACTGCTGGACATAAATCGGGTCTAGGTCGAGGTATTCAATTAATCCTTGGTCTAATGCCTTGTCCAGGGGCATATGGTTTATCTTCCCTGAGGTCAGGGCATTGGAGAGATGCCTTTCTATCTCAGCGGTAACCTCGTTAGAGGCGCTGGTTCCCTCCTCAGTCTTATACTTAAAGCCATTCCAGTTAGCCGGGTTATGGCTGGCGGTGATGATGATTGCCCCGCCCGCCTTTTTCGCCAGAATACCAAAGCTTATCACTGGCGTTGGCGTCGCCTTTGGGCAGAGGTAAGCCTTTATTCCGTTGCCGGCAGCAACCTCGGCGGCGGCTGAGGCAAAGTCCTCAGAGGCAAAGCGGGTGTCATAGCCGATAACTAGCCCCCGACTAGCTAGTCCCGCCTGCTTGAGGTAGTCAGCCACCCCTTGAGCGCAAACCCGGACATTATCAAAGGTGAAGTCCTGAGCGATAATTCCCCGCCAGCCGTCAGTGCCGAATTTTATGGGACTATTTGTCAACCCTATCCCCTTTATCCCCTTCCCCTTGATAAGGGGAAGGGGAAGATTATTTTTTAGAAGAGGGGCTTCGCCCCTCTTAAACTCCCCTTGCTTCAATCCTAGCGCCTAAATGCAAGGCAGCCGAGCGCAATCTGTAAACCTAAGAAAAGTATGCTTGGTATCAACAAAATGAAAAATCCTATACCACCGGCAATGCTCTCTGTACCACTCTTGCCCATTGAAGTTAGGCAGCTTATCAAATTGCCGTAGAGAAAAATAGCTGGTATCCAACTTAATCCGAAAACAATCTTCCAGCCAAGATGTCTCATAGTAGTTCCTTATTCTCCTAGCATCACAGTGCTAGCCCTAGCAGTGAAGCTCTTGCTATCAGGTGTTATGAATGTAACCTCTAGGATGCCGAACTGCATCTTCTCAGGCTGGAAGCCCTTATACTCCAGCCGGACAGTGACCCCCATAAGCCAGTCGTAGTCATCCTTTGTTACTTGAATGTCGCTCCACTCCTGAACTAAGTTGCCTTTGCCTGTCGCTGGATACTGAGCTTGAAGCCAGAGTTTAGCGTTCACTACACCTGGGGTCTCAACCATTCTATCCTCTGCATTCTTGGGTGTGAGGTTAAATTTAATGCCATCTACCTCTGGGTCGGCATCCCAGTTATCTCCCATAGGCCAACCTATATCTATGGTGACGACCTCAGTTGGTGCTGGTGGAGCTTGAGCTGGTGGTTGTTCTCCAGCGGGGACTGGCGGCATTGGAAGAGTACAACTGATTACTAGACTAAGAATAAGAATTGCTGTTAGTAGCCATACTAATTTTTGCATGTTACCCTCCTTTTAAATTACTTCCCTAGTGCCTCTTTGCTGAGGATTTTGGCTTTGTCGGTCTTTTCCCAGGGGAGGTCAAGGTCGTCACGACCGAAGTGTCCATAGGTAGCGGTCTGCCTATATATGGGGCGGCGGAGGTTAAGGGTTCGGATAATAGCCTCCGGTCTGAGGTCAAAGTGTTTGTTAATCAGGTCGAGTAGAACCTTGTAGTCGACCTTGCCCGTGCCGAAGGTCTCGATAGAAACAGAAAGCGGGTGAGCGACGCCAATAGAATACGATACCTGGATTTCTAGACGCTCAGCTAGTCCGGCGGCGACAATATTCTTGGCTATATAGCGAGCCATATATGCCGCTGAGCGGTCAACCTTGGTTGGGTCTTTGCCTGAGAGGCAACCACCACCGTGCCGGGCAACACCGCCATAACTATCGACCAGAATCTTGCGACCAGTGAAGCCAGTATCGGATACCGGACCCCCAATTACGAACCGACCGGTGGCGTTGACATAGAACTTGGTCTTTTCATCCATTAGGCTTGGCGGGATAACGGCTTTAATTACCTGCTTAATGATGTCCTTCTCAATCTGAGCCTGGCTGACATCGGGGTTATGCTGGGCTCCCACCACCACGCTATCCACTCGCCGCGGAGTGCCGTTACGATATTCTATGGTTACCTGTGATTTTCCATCGGGGCGGAGGTAGGGAAGAGTACCATCTTTTCGAACCTGAGCCAGTCGCCGGCATAGCTTATGGGCTAGAGAGATAGGTAGGGGCATAAGTTCAGGCGTCTCATTACAGGCAAAGCCAACCATCATCCCTTGGTCGCCGGCACCAATCCTATCTAGCTCATCGGTGGAGCCCTCCTTTACCTCCTTTGACGTGCCCACCCCTCCGGCAATGTCGGGGGATTGCTCCTTAATTGAGACCATTACCCCGCAGGACTGATAGTCAAAGCCATACTCAGGATGGGTATAGCCAACATCACGGATTACCTCCCGCACTATCTGGGGAATCTCAACATAGCAATCAGTGGTAATCTCGCCAAGAACAATTACCAAGCCATTGGTTACCGCTGTCTCGCAGGCTACCCGGCCATAGGGGTCTTGCTTCAGAATGGCGTCAAGAATGGCATCTGATATCTGGTCGCATAGTTTATCGGGGTGCCCTTCACTAACCGACTCTGAGGTGAGCATATAGCTTGGCGAACTGGTAAAACTGCTGGTCATTTCACTCCTTTTCTATGTCCCCTGCTCCCAACTGGTGAGGTATTGCTTTTGCTCCGGGGTCAGGCTATCAATATTAATGCCCATGGAGTTTAGTTTCAACCGAGCCACCTGTTTATCTATTTCTTCAGGCACAGGGTGGACCTTAATCTCAAGGCTTCCCTTATTCTTTACCATGTATTCCAGGCACAGGGCTTGGTTAGCGAAGCTCATGTCCATAACGCTGGCGGGGTGCCCTTCAGCGGCAGCCAGGTTAACCAGCCTTCCCTCCGCCAGTAGATAGAGGTGACGGCCGTCTTTCAGGGTGTACTCATCAACAAAGGGTCTTATCCGCCGCTTACTACGGGCTAGGCTTTCTAAAGCCGGGATATTTATTTCTACATTGAAATGCCCGCTATTGGCGAGAATAGCACCGTCCTTCATCACCTCAAGGTGGGCTTTATCAATGACATTCTTATCACCGGCAGTGGTAATGAAGATATCACCCAGCTTAGCCGCTTCTATTAATGGCATGACCTGGTAGCCATCCATCACTGCTTCCAGAGCCCGGACCGGCTCGACCTCGGTGACAATTATCTGGGAGCCAAGCCCATTGGCTCTCAGGGCGATGCCATGCCCGCACCAGCCGTAGCCACAGACCACCACCTTCTTGCCTGCCCACAGGACATTGGTTGCCCTGGTGATGCCATCAATGGTGCTCTGCCCGGTGCCATAGCGATTATCGAATAGGTACTTGGTCTGGGCGTCATTTACTGCGATTATGGGATATTTCAGCCTTCCTGCTCTCTCCAGGCTGCGGAGTCTGATAACACCGGTGGTAGTCTCCTCGGTGCCACCGATAACATCGCTGATTAGCTCAGCTCGCTTGGTGTGAAGGGTAGTAACCAGGTCAGCGCCGTCGTCCACGGTAAGCTGGGGCTTATTATCTAAGGCAGTATTGATGTGCTTATAGTATGTTGGCTCATCCTCCCCTTTGATGGCGTTAACCGGGATGCCATAGTCTACCACGGCAGCGGCGACATCGTCCTGGGTGCTCAATGGGTTTGAGGCGCACAGAACTAAGTCAGCCCCTCCATCCCTCAAGGTTAGCGCCAGGTTTGCCGTCTCGGTGGTAATATGGAGGCACCCGGAAATTCGTATGCCAGTTAAGGGCTTCTCCGTAGCAAACCTATTTTTGATTAGCCCTATTACCGGCATCTCGCGGGAAGCCCACTCTATCCGCTTTTTACCCTCTGAAGCTAGAGAAGGGTCTTTTATATCATATTGACTTTTTATCTACCTCACCCCCTTATTTAGGTTTTTGTGACCTTACCCCCTTAATCCCCCTCTCTTACTTTCACTCCCCCTTCCCTTACTAAGGGAAGGGGGTCAGGGGGATGGGTTATATAAGAGAGGCGGAGCCTCTCTTAAACTACTCATCACCAATCTTATTTAAAATCTGCCTAACAGTTTCACTTATAGGCTTTGAGGTATCAATTATAACATGATTCTGGGGTGGCACCTCTACCACCGGGTCAAAGGCTCTTTTTTGCGGCTGATAAATCTCCCAGCGCCCGTCGGAGGTTGAGACCTCCTTCAGCCTACGAGCTAACCTCTGCTTTATCGTTTTTTCATCTAGACTACATTCTACAATAAAAAAGTCAGCCCCCCATTTTTCAGCCAGCTCCTTTGCCTTTAGACGCTCCTTAGCCTTGATAAATGAGGCGTCCAAAATCACCGAGCCACCTTCAGTCAGGAAATCCTTTGCCTCGGAGAACATTTTATCATAGGTCTTCTTGGAAAACTCAGCCGAATAGATTCCAGTATCAAATTCTCCAAAGCGGTGCTCGGTTACGGGGATACCAGCTAGCTTTTTTCGGGTAACATCCGATGAGATAACTACTAAACCTAACCTTTTAGCTAGGGCTTGAGCCAAAGCGGTCTTACCCGTGCCGACCAGACCGGTGGTAATAAGCAGTATTGGTCTTCGTCTGGTGTAGGCGTGGGCTAAGTCAAAGTAACTAGTAGCTATCTCCAGGGCTTTTCTCTTTTCTGCTGGGGCAATATAAGGGTCATCAAGCTTGAAGCTTTCCACCTTCCCCCGGACATAAGCCCGGTAGCACTTGTAAAAGTTTATCAGCTCCATTAACTCCCTATCCTGACTCATATCCACATAGGCGTTGACGAAGCTACGGGATAGGTCAGCCCGCCCGTAGTGGTCTAAGTCCATAGCCAGAAAGGCGACCTCGGCAGCAACATCGCAGTATCTGAACCGGTCATTGAATTCTATGCAATCATAGATGCAGATGCCGTTGGTAAAGCAAATATGGGCGGCGTGGAGGTCTCCGTGACAGTCCCGTATTCGACCATCGGCCACCCGTTTGTTAAGCAAGGAAGTATTTGTTTTAATAAACCCCTCGTTATAGGTCTTGATGTGCTGGTACATATCCGGTGAAATGGTTTTGCCAATATATTTCTCGGTCTGGCTGAAGTTCTCGTCGGTGTTTTTGGTGCTGGCTTTGATGTTGCCGAAGGCGCTGATATTGGCGTTGGTCTCCGCCCTTTGATGAAATTCTGCTAGTTTTTGTGCCACAGCGGTTAGCATTTCTGGTGACACCTGGTTTTTAATCAACAGCACGTCCATCATCGCCTCCTGGGGAAGGCGGCGCATTTTTACCGCGTACTCTATAATCTTGCCTCTACCCTCGACAAAGATATTATTACTATCTTGGGTTATGGGTACCACCCCGAGATAGACCTCGGGGCAGAGGCGGCGGTTAAGTTCAACCTCCTTCTGGCAGTAGAAGCGTCGCTTTTCCAGAGTGGTGTAGTCCAAGAAGCCCAGATTTACCGGTTTCTTCACTTTATATACATACGCATCGGTGAGGAAGACGAATGACATCTGGGTCTGCACCAGCTCTATTCTTTGGGGAGCCTCAGGGTAGGCTTTAGGTTCTAGTAGTGCTTTTACCAGTTCAGGCAGCATCAGACCTTAATTCCTTCAACCTTTGACGAGAGGTTACTTCTAACCTCACCCCCTTAATCCCCCTTCCCTTACTAAGGGAAGGGGGTCAGGTCAAAGACTCTTTGAGGGGATGGGTTACCAAACTATATATTCTTCTCCTCTAGCCAGTCTCGCAGCGCCTCAAGCATCTGCTGGTGGTTGGCTCTGGTTACAGTTATCACATTTACTTGGGGCTGGCGCTTGATAGCATCGGCATATGGGTTGGGGCTGAGCATGATGGTTCCAAGGAGTCTCTTCCCGCTACTGATTATGCTTAAAACTACTTCCCTGAATTTAGCCGAGAATAACTCCATCTTGCCAATTTCGTCGATGACCACCAAATCGCACTCCTGGACTGCTTGGTTAAGGGCAGAAACGCCCACCTTATCCAGGCTATCAATATCAACCCCGTACTTGCTCACCCGATATGGGCTGTGGAAATTGATGTGAGCCAGTATGGCAGTTTGTCCATCTAGGGTAACCAGCCTGAAACCTTGTCTTATCCCCTGGCTCCTTATTTCCTCGGTGTAGAAACCGCCAGCCTTGACCTTCACCTCGGCGATGGCTTGTTTTATAATTCTAGTTTTGCCTGTTCCTGGCTGCCCGGTGAGCAGATAAACTTGCTTCATGACTTAGCGCTCTGGAGTTGTGCCTGAGCCTTCCTTTTTAGCTCCAGTTTTTTTCTCTTGCGCCGGTGTTTTAAGATGGCTACCTGTCTTTTCTTGTTCATCGCTAGTAATATAACCTAAATCAGCCTTTCCTGCTACCCTTACTGGAGAAGACCTGGACAAACCTGGCAAAGGAGCGGTCGTAGGTCTTCTCAACCTCAGGTGGGAATACGCAAGCGGGGAGTTCGTCAAACTCAAGGTGGTAGGCGATGCACTCACAGCACTTACCTTTTCTGGAGCACGGCTCATAGGTGCAGTTACACTTGGCTTTATTTAATTCAATCTGGCATTCCATGTATAAGTTTCTCCCCTTTGAGTTGTTTTAGAAACCCATCCCCCTGACCCCCTTCCCTTTGAAGGAGAGGGGGATAAAGGGGGTGAGGTTAATAAACAACTCAATTATATATAGCGCTTTCTTATCATTGTTGATAGCTCGGAGAGCAACTCCAGAGCTCTCCCCGCTGCTCCCTCACTTAGTGATGCCAGCCCACAGCTAGGGGTGAGCAGCCCTTGACGTATGAGTTGCCTGAAGGGGACTCCGTTTCTGGTGAAGGGTGCCATCGCTGCCTCAAGACGGTCTTTCAGGCTGGCTACCGTTTCCTTGGCTAGCGACTCCTCATCATTGGGGACAACCCCCCAGGCAACAGCGCCTTTCCTATTAAGGAAGCCTTTCACTTCCGAGGGATAGAGGCTCAGCGACTGGGCGTAGTTGTAGGCGTCAAAACTCAGGATATCAAAATTGGCAGCGAGCAAAACTGACCAGTCGGTGTTGCCGCAGCAGTGGACTCCCTTTAGACCGCTAATCCCGCTAAAGACCTCTTCCAGCAGGCTGGTGGCCCTCTCTTTGGACAATGTCATCGAGACCGAGCCGAAGGCAGCCATATATGGCTCATCAACGAAGATAATGGTATTCTTTGAGATTTGCCTCAGCTCCTTTTCCTGCCAGCTTGCCTTCAGCCGGAGCAGCTTGACCATGGCATCACTCAGAACTTCGTCATAGATTATGGCTCGGTGGGTGTCATCGGTAACGGTTAGCCCCCAGGTAATGGGTCCGGTTACCTGACCTTTGACGGCTAAAGGTGCTAAGTTTTCTAGGTCTAAAAAGCTATAGAGTCCAGCAGCATAGTCCGGGCTGATGGGGTATTTATCAATGTCGTTTTCTAGATAGGCAGCATAGAGCTGCTCCAGTGGCTTATCCAGGTCTTGAGAGCGGTCAATATAGAGCGTCTCCTCCTTGACCACGGCTCCGGGGAAGCCCTGGCTGAACTGAACGCACATGTTCTCCTTAGGGGAGCGCCGGGGCAGCTGGGGCCAGGCGGGGATATCTTTAAGGTAACGAAAAACCTCTAAGCATGCCTCGGACGGGTCGGTATGGGGCATGCTGCCAATAGCCGTTGGTAGGCAGCCAAACTCCATTAACTATCTCCTCGAAGAGTCTTCGACCTTTAAATACTTGCCGATTAGCCGGTTTAGTTTTTTCTTCTGCTCCGGCGGTATTAACTTTGGGTTAGTTATAATCGCTGTCTTTAGTGCCGTGGCACAGTGGCAATCACGCTTCTGGGGAATCCTGCTTACCACCAGTTTGATGATTTTCTTGGCTGTCTCAATGTTCTTGTGCATAATATCCAGAATAATATCTGCTGTAACTGGCTCGCCTTTCTCCTGCCAGCTATCATAGTCGCTAACACAGGCAATGCTGGCGTAGCAGATTTCTGCCTCTCGTGCCAGCTTGGCTTCAGGTAGTGCCGTCATGCCGATAATGTCAGCCCCCCAAGAGCGGTATAGTCTTGATTCCGCCCGGGTGGAGAAGGCAGGACCCTCCATAGCTATATAGGTACCCTTGGGGTGGACGGTAGCCCCTATTTCCTTAGCTGCGGCGAATACAATCTGGCTCAAGACCGGGCAGAAGGGCTCGGCAAATGGGATGTGGGCAACAATGCCGTCGCCAAAAAAGGTGCTTACCCGTCGCCGGGTGCGGTCAATAAGCTGGTCAGGGATAACCAGGTCTCCGGGCTTTATTTCTTCTCTAAAACTCCCCACCGAGTTAACAGAAATGATGTGCTCCACCCCCAGCGATTTTAAGGCGTAGATATTAGCCCGGTACGGGACTTCGGTAGGGGAGAAGCAGTGCCCCCTCCCGTGGCGGGGCAAAAAGGCTATTCCCACCCCACCCAGCCTGCCGATAATTATGGTATCGCTTGGCTTGCCGAAGGGGGTATCTATATTAATTTCTTCAATATCGGTCAGCCCCTCAATATCATACAGCCCCGTCCCCCCAATGACCCCGATCTTAGCCTGCGGCATCAGGTTTCTCCTTTTTAGGATAGAATAAACCAACGATAATCCAAGTATCTGGATGTGCTCTGGTTGTGCCAACGTAAAAGTAAGTGTCAAAATTATAAGTCATATCAAACTCAAGTTTTTTTCTAAAGTAAGTTTCCCAGTCTCTCCCATATTTCATCTTAAAGTTCCTGTATGCTGCCCCTGCCTCCCAGTCAGTAATTGACAATTTATGTCCTGTGCATTGCGGGTCATTACAGAAGAAGCTATAGGCAAACCTTAGAGGTATCTTCTCCAAGGGCTTGGCAGGTTTTCTATCGAACATAGATTGTTGGCTAAGTATTTCAAGCTCATTTTCAGTCCAATGAGAATATTCTTCTGATTCTATGATAAATTCTCTTATTATCTTTGGCTTAAAAATGCCTAACGTTACCTCAGTCTCGGCTCTAGTTCTTTGTAAATAGCAAAGCGAGGGAGATGCCAAGGGTAATATAATATCTTTGCGAGCTTGCCAATTATTAGATGTTCGCAAGGGTTCCCCTGCAAGTCTTATCGAATCTAAGGCCACTTTATAGCTTTCAGGACGTGGGTCTGAGGCTTTAGTTACACTTGCTTCAATCCACTGGTACTTCTTAAACTGCTTTTCATACTCTAAATATCTGAAAGGTAAAGGAAAAAGCCTTATCCACTTGCCATTCTCTGTAATACCAGCAGTACATGATGCTTCTATTGTCTTCTTGGAAGGCAGTGGATAAGTTTTTACTGTTATGAGTACTTTTTTCTTTTCGTATACTGCCATTAGCCTTTTAAGCTTCTCTTAGGAATTTGAATTGTATTACATAGACATATTCTTCTGGGTCCCACTTCCCATGCAGATTCTCCCATACTTGCTTGAATTCTTTTAAAGTGTATCCACCTTCCCTTTTAGCATCTTCTTCGGTGAAATCACCCAGTTTCTTGCGTGATACGTTTGTAATTTTTAGGTCTGAATAGTGGGTGACCTGTGCTCTTACAACCGCACCTGCTTGTAATCTTGGGTCTTTGGACTTTCTAGCTGTCTGTGTTTTTACACCTCTCGTTATAGCCTCAGCATGTACTCTAGAGAACGGCAAAAATATAGGAGCCTCCTCCACTACTTCCCGGAAAATTGCCTTAACTGACTTGTCTGGCTGACGTTCCACTTGTTTGGCTATTTGCGTTACCATTCTTTGCGGCACATGCCTTTTAATCAATTCCCCAATTACTTCAGTAGCTCTTTCTGGTTCTTTCACATGTCTTGTAACGGCCACAGCACTTTGATAATCAATTTTAGGTTCCCCCTTTGAGGAGAATCTCCTCGGCTCAGGAGCAATTCTGCGTTGAATTTCCGTGGGCAATGAGGTGGTTTGTAACCATTCATATATGTGTGATTCTGATATTCCTAGTTTTTTAGCCAAAGTATAAGGAGTAGGATATTTAGTTGAGAATCTTTTTAGTAGTTGTTCACATACCTTCCCCTTCTCAACAGCACTCAAATCCTCACGCTGAATGTTCTCAACTAGATTTAGCTCCATTACCTCATCATCAGTGTAATCATGGATGATAACAGGAACATTATCCAATCCAGCTTGTTGCGCAGCCCTATATCGGCGTTCCCCCACTACTACCTCATAGGCATCCTGGCCTCTAGGGCGAACTATGATGGGTTCTAGAAGGCCTACCTGCCTAATGCTGCTGGCTAACTCATCTAACCCTGCTTTGGAAAATTCAAGTCTCGGATTTAGTTTGTTCGGTTGTATCTTTTTCAATTCAATGTTAGGCATACAGGAAACTCCTTTATTTATTTAAAATCTTCTCTATTCCCTCCCCATACGGCTGTCTTATTATACCACTCTCGGTAATTATTGCGGTTATATACTGGTGGGGGGGTAACATCAAAGGCGGGGTTTCAGACTTGACAAAAAGGTGAAAAGGGTCTATACTAGTTTCTGTAATAAAAAGCCTCTTTCAGGTTTTCGGCATCTCGCAGGCTACTTTTATTTGAGGCCTAAATGTGTAAGGGGGCAAATATATATAATGAAGCCCCCTTAATTATTTCTTCCTCTCAATAAGTTTTCGCAAACCTTCAAGTTCAATGAATTGAGTAGCTGCATTAATTAAGTCCAAGGATGTCATTTGTCTTCTGCCAACACATGTAATCGTTTTACCCACGTTTCGCAAATGATTAATGATTGGAATGTAATCCAAATCTATCCCTATGAGAACGCCTTCATCCCATCCATCAGCCGAAGTGAGCATTCGAAAAACAATTTCGATATCCAAGTTACCTTTTAATTTGGTTATTCCCGATGTTTGGTCTTGAATAACGTGCACTTCTTTATCTATGACTTCGTATCCCATGTAAATTAGTGCTGCCCTAAATTTGCGATATTTCTGTACCGCTTCTATGTTAGAATCTGCCGGTGTCGCCGTGAAATAAAAAGCTCTGCATTTTTGCTTATTCGCCATAAAATGTTGCAGCACTGCTGCCCAATCGATATACCAACCTTGCTGCTTTTGCGCATAAAACATATTTGCACCATCCACAAATAGCGCTATACTTGACATTTTTACCTCCTGAGATTACCTCCACACTTTATCTTTACCCATTTTACCATAATTACTACATCAAGCATATATAAAAGTGTGCCCTCCAGGCAGCGCCCACATATGTAGTACAGCTTCATTTAACCACCTCGTTAATTGTCTAATAACCTCACCCCCTTTTGGTCCCCCTCTCCTTAGTAAGGGAAGGGGGTCAGGTCAAAGACTCTTTGAGGGGATAGGTTTCTAAATAATCTTCTTAATCTCCTCACCATACGGCTCTCTTATTATACCATTCTCGGTGATGATGGCGGTTATATATTTATGGGGGGTAATATCAAAGGCGGGGTTTTGGACTTGAATGCCCTCAGGGGCAATGGCTACCCCGTGAATATGAGTTACCTCTTCCGAGCTTCTCTCTTCAATTGGGATTTCAGTCCCTGAAGCCAGCGTCAGGTCAATGGTGGTGGTGGGGGCGGCAACATAAAACGGGATGCCGTGCTCCTTAGCCAGCACCGCCAGGGTGTAGGTGCCTATTTTATTGGCAGTATCGCCGTTGGCGGCAATCCTGTCGGCGCCAACAATAACGCAGTCAACCTTACCCTTGCTCATAAAATATCCTGCCATTGAGTCGGTGATGAGGGTAAACGGGATGCCAGCCTTCTTCAGCTCCCAGGCGGTGATTCTTGCCCCTTGGAGGAGGGGTCGGGTCTCGGTGGCTATGACCCTTAGCTTCTTGCCCTGCTCCCAGGCTTGCATAATTATCCCGAGGGCAGTGCCATAGCCGGCGGTAGCCAGCGCCCCGGTGTTGCAGTGGGTCAGGATGGTAAAACCGTCCTCAATTAGCCCGGCGCCAAGCTGGCTCAGCCTTCTGGTTGCCTCAGCCTCCTCAGTTTGTATCTTGATTGCTTCATTGATTAACGCTGTCTTAATCTGCCCTATGTCTTTACCCGACTCAGCTACTTGCTGCATCCGGTCAATGGCACGGAAAAGGTTTCTGGCAGTGGGTCTGGTGTTGGCGATGGTCTGGGTAATGGCTCGGAGTTTTTGCAAGAAACTATCTCTGGACTTAGTCTTGATTTTTATGGCACCGAGGGCAACCCCATAGGCACTGGCTACTCCGATAGCGGGAGCCCCCCTGACTTTCAATTCTGCGATGGCTGAGGCTACATCCTGATAGCGGCTGAGCTCTAAATACACCTCTTCTTGGGGAAGCCTGGTCTGGTCAAGGACTCTGAGCCTGTTGCCAAGCCATATCATTTTTGCTTCCTTAGCCTCGGGATGAACATGGGCACCCTTTGCTTGTATTTGAGGTATTCCTCGCCGAACTTCTTCTCCATCTCCCTTTCCTCTATAGTTTTGAGGTAGAGGACGTTTAGCGCGGTAAATAGGGGGGTAAAGATAAAAATAAGGGAAATGGAGTTGAGCAGTATGCCTACGCCAAATAGCATGATAAGCCAGCCGACGACCATCGGGTTTCTGATTCGGGAGTGGAGCCCAGTTGTTACCAGCCTCTGGAGTGGGTTGAGGGGGACGGGGGAGCCTCTGGCTCTGCCGAAGCTATAAACGGTCAACAGACACAGGGTAGCCCCAATTACTATCAGTGGCGCTGATACAAATATATTGGTTGGTGCCGACAGAGGTAGACGCACTGGCAAAAGCCCATCTAGCCACAACGAGGCAAAAACAAGGAGTACACTTAAGCCAAACCAGAAGATTATCCCTAGCGGCGTTATGATAATCTTCAGCTTATTTCTGGTGGTGGCTAGTCGGTATATAAATTCAGCATATCTATCGGCTCGGCTCATAGTTCTCCTTTCAATACTGCTTAAATAAAATGTAGCCTACCCTGGCTTAGCCGTCAAGGGCTTTGGCTTCCTTGACATAGCAAGGCAGGGCAAAGTAAACTTCTTGAGATGGCTGAGGGTTCGCTAGATATAGACAGGTTGAGGAGTAAGCTCGGGGCGGAGTGGGAGCCAAGGTCATACCAGATTGAGCGGGAGATGATACGGCGGTTTGCCCGAGCTATTGGCGACCCCAACCCCCTGTGGCAGGATGGCACAATTGCCCCGCCAACCTTTGTTCTAGCGATAGGCTTTGAGCAGTTTGTTGACGAGGTAATGTCGTTAGCCTCCTTTGGCACAGTGCTTATGGGTGGCACTGAGCTTGAGTTCTATTACCCCATCAGGCTGGGCGATGTAATAACCGTGAGCTTCAAAATCACTAGCCTTCGTGAGCGCCAGGGCAAGATGGGCGAGATGGCGTTTATGACCTTTGGCAGCACCTATAAAAGCCAGAGTCAGGAACTGGTAGCCAAGTGCCGCCAGATGGTTATCGGCTATTAAGATGGAGCAACTTTATTACGAAGATATTAGCGTAGGCAGTGAAATCACTCCCCTGGTCAAGCAGCCAACTACACGGCAGTTGGTGATGTGGGCTGGGGCGGTGGGTGATTATTTGCCTATTCATTATGATAAGGATTTTGCCCAAAGCCGTGGTCTATCTGGCGTCGTCGTTCATGGTCAGCTGGTAGGCGCTTTCCTCGGTCAGCTAATGACCGACTGGATAGGGGAGCAGGGCATACTTAGAAGGTTGAGCTGCAGTTACAAGGGCATGAACTATCCCGGTGAGGTTCTTACCTTCAGAGGTAAGGTGACCAAGAAGTATGTTGAGAGTGAGCACTACTATGTAGAGTGCAGTCTCTGGGCAGAGAATTCTAAAGGGGAAAAGACAGCATCGGGTATGGCTATTGTTATTCTGCACTCCAGAGGCTGATTATAATCACATAGTAAGAAAGGGAGGCTAAACAGATGGGTGATTGGTTAAAAGACAGGGTAGCAGTAGTTACTGGCTCAGGGCAGGGGATTGGCAAAGCCATCGCTATAGCTTTGGCAAAGGAAGGTGCCAAGGTAGTGACTAATAACCGCCGTCCCGGCACCCCTGGTGGCGACGCTGAGACCACCGCCAACGAGATTATGGCTATGGGTGGTCAGGCGGTGCCGTTCTTTGGTAGTGTCTCCGAGTTTGCCGCTGCTGAGAAGCTAATACAGACTACGGTGGATAGCTTTGGCAGGCTGGACATTCTGGTGAATAATGCCGGTGCTGACGCCCCACGTATGGTCTGGAATATGACCGAGGAGGACTGGGACAGGTGTGTGGACTCCTTTCTTAAGGGCTCATTCAATTGCACCCGGTTTACCTGTGCTTTGATGAGGGAGCAAGGGTGGGGGCGGATAATAAATACCACCTCTACTGCCTGGCTGGGCACGGTTGGGCACTGTAATTATGGTGCGGCTAAGGCTGGGATTGTCGGTCTAACCAGGGCTGTAGCCAGGGAGATGGGCAGGTATGGGGTAACCTGCAATGCCTATGCCCCAACCGCTGCCACCAGGTTTACCATTAGCGAAGAGGTGATTGCCGGCTTCAAGAAGAGATATGAAGCCGGGCTTATGACCAAGGAGCGGTTTGAGGAGTTGACCAACCCTCCAGCCCCGGAGACAATAGCCCCATTTATCATTTATCTGTGCACTGATGCCGCGGCTGATATAAATGGGCAGGTGTTTGATGTTACTGGGGGCGGCATCGCTATTTACTCCGAGCCGGTAAAAAAGAAGACCATTACTAAAAAAGAAGGCTTGTGGACTTTAGAAGAGCTAATTGACCATGTGCCTAAGGTATTGCTGGAAGGATACAAAAACCCGGCACCACCCCAGCCAACTAAGTAGAGGATTTTATCACCCTCACCCCCTTAGTCCCCCTCTCCCTCAAGGGAGAGGGGGAAGAGGTTTTTTAAGAGGGGCGAAGCCCCTCTTTGACTCCCTTATTTTTAAGACAAGTTATCTCTCGCGGTATAATTCCATAAGCACGAAGTTATATCCGTCGCGTCTCAGGTGTTCATACAGGGTGAAGCCGCATTTTGCAAAGCACTTCTGTGCCCTCGTGTTTGAGGCTAGGGTCTTCAGGTAGATTCGGTTGAGCTTGGTATATTGAAAAATATAGTTGACAAGGGTGGTTACCGCATTGGCACCTTAGCCCTTATCCCAGTAATTACGGTCGCCAATCATGATACCTAGCTCGGCTTCGCCCTTAGCCTTATCGATGCCGTAATATGTGCAGTTGCCAATGTGCTTACCATCTAAGGTCTCTATAGCGAACCGCTTTCTGGTGGGGGGAGGGTAGCGAAGTTCCCTGGTATATTCTGATAGGTACTGCTGGAAACTGATACTTAGCAGTGGGGCGGCGTCAAGTTGATTGAGCTCGGGGTCTATCTTCCAGACATAATCAACGGTGGCATCGGCAAGTCTCTTCTCCCGAAGCCTAACCTTACTGTCAGCAATCATACTACCTCCGTAGTTTTAAAATCGGAAGGATAGCGGCCCTTCCCCGGCCTCTAGCTCGTAGAGGGCTTGCTCCGCCGCCTGCTGAATTGTCTCATTGGGGTTATCAAGGCACTGCTCAAGGCAGCCTTTAGCCTCAGAAGCACCTATCTTGCCCAGCGCCTTGATGGCCGCCAGCCGAACCTCAATATCATGGTCGTTAACAAGCTCTATAAGGTAGGGGACTGCCTCTTTCTCCCCCAGCTCACCGCAGGCTTTGGCGGCTTCATAGCGTATCTCGGCATCAGTGCTGGTTAGCTCCCTTAGTAGGATTGGCAGCCAGGAGCGGCTGCAGCTCCTACCCATGGCGAAAAGAGCGCTGGACTTCAATTTGGACTCACCACTGTGATAGGCTTCCATAATAGCTTTCTTCGTCTGAGGTAGGCTTAGTGGTGCTGCCGCCTCCAGGGCACGGCGTTTGACTTCTAAGGGCTTGCTTTCATCATTAATTATGGTAAGCAAAACCTGGCTTATCTTGGATTTATGGCTGGGACGAAGCTTTCTAAGCTCGGCTAACAGGGCAAACTTCCCTAGCGCTGTAGCTGCTACCGCCTGGACCTTCTCCGAGCTATCTTGTTCCAGTAGATTAATTAGCGGGTCAATAAGGGATGTCTCCTCGCTTTCCCATAGACCTTCAATAGCCATACTCCGCACCTCGGCGTCACTGTCCTTTAACCGGCTCTTGAAGATGCTGTCAAAGTTGAGCTCAAAGTTGTTCTCAGCTAGCTCAACCAGGCGATACATGATTTGCCGCCGCCGCTTTGGCTCAATGGTTTCCCATACTCGGTCCAAAAGCTTTAGCTCTTCTGAGCTTAAGCTTGATAGCTGAGCTAGCCTTGAATTCAGCAATGACTTATCCGGGTTACCCAGGCTGGCGATAATCTCCTCAATAGGTAGTGTCATCGGGGGCTCCATATTTCTATTCTTCCTCTTCCTCCCCGTGTTCCCAGATAGGTCTGGTAAAACGGTCAATGTACTCTCCCATAGCCTCAGCGGCAATCTGTTTCATCCTCTCTTCTGCCTCGTTAGCCATCTCATTTAGCTCGGTTAGGTCAATCTCAATATCTAGCATCTTGGTCAATACCCTAAGCACAGCCAGGGCAGCCATTGGGTTCGGGATTCGGGTAGCATGCATTGGCACCTCGCCCAAGAGGCAGACACCCTCAATTTCCCTCTCCTTAGCTACACCCAGCAGTAAACCGTTCAACCCTGCGATTTGTAGATTGCCCTTTTGCACCAAGTCATATTTCTCCAGAACCTTGGTCATATGCTGGCTGGTGACCACCCCCCACACCCTGGGAAGTTCGGTATGGTGGATACTGCTTAGAGCTGCGGCACAGGTATATACCCGCTTAACCCCAAACCTCTCCCCTATATCTAGGACGCAGTTTGCCAGCTCATACCCCTTGGCTAATGGCTGGTCTTCACCGATGGCTAGTATTATATCACTGCCACCGCCTTTATTCTTCCAGTAGTAGAACCTGCTTTCAGGGAACTGTGGTGCCTCTACTATATTGTCCCTGACCACTACCCCAATGGGGTCAAAGAAGTGGGATGGTTCAATCTCCCCCAGTTCCTTGAAGGGGAGCTTTTTCTTTAGATAGCTAGCGACGATGATTGAGACATTGCCAATGCCCGGCCAGGAAGCCAGCATATTAGGGGACTTTAGTCTTGGTCGGGCATAGAGCCTAACTAAATTTTCCATTTAAGTAACCCCATCCCCTTTATGCCCTTCCCCTTCGATAAGGGGAAGGGGAAGTTTTTATGAAGAGGGGCGAAGCCCCTCTTTGACTCCCTTATTATTGCTCTATTAGCTTTGTGACTTCGTCTGGAAGAATCTCCCAGCGGCCGTCATATTCGATTTTTGCGGGGTCTATGCTGAGCTCTTCCCATGACCAGGCCGCCTCACCTGTTTCTCTTGGTTCAAGGTAGAGAACTTCCTCAATAACGAGCTTCTCAAACTTTGATTCGATGACTTCTTCTGGAAGTCCATGCGGATACTCCCACACAAGGTCAAGATACTCGTCTTTCCCTACAGTGTATAAAACCAAACGAATAGTGAAATGCCCAGCAACTTCATCTCTATTCATTAACTTGTAATGGGGCCCGAAGACATAGTTGCCGTCAAGATTTTCGTAGCCTCCAAAGCCCCACCCAAGGCATTGATACTCTAAAGGCTCAGTAACTTCTTGGGGCTCAGGTTCAGGCTCTGGTTCTGTTATAGGTGGTGGAGTAGGCTCCTCGTTGACTGGTGGACTAGAAGGTTGAGGGCTACAAGCAATCAAGAACAGAAGCCCGATAATTAGAAATGAAAGTGATATTTTCATTTCACCTCAACCTCCTTCGCTCCTCTACAACTCCCAATTTAGATAAATACCTACAATTCTTTCAATCGCTTGTTAATTAGTGACTGGACTTCAGCAATCCTAGTTTTGTTTCTTTCAAAAACCTAACTGCCGTCATTCTTCTTCTTGCAGCCTTGCTTCTTTTGGTTTTATTACGCTATCATCCGCAGACGGGTCAGTATGGCCTAGAGTGTAAACAAGGACTTGGTCATTAGGTGACATCTCTTTTGTGTGTAGGGCAAGCAGTACCCATCCCTTTGAGAGTAATTGGTTAACCCGTTTCTCTGCTGATGACAACCAATCATAGTCTCCGACCTCTGTCACCTTCTTAATGTTATGCAGAGGAAAACCAGTGGGTGCGGTATTTTCTTTGTTCGCCATACCTCTACCTCCTTGGAGATTTGAACCCCCTACCTTTTAACTGGCAGTCAAACGGTCTAAAAGCTCTTTTCACCTCAGTCTTTCCTCATTCCAATTACTGTTGCTATCACTTACTGGCTACTGACAGGCGGGGGCAATAGATATGCGGGGTTAAAATAAAGCCACCCACCCACCTAGCCTCGCTGCCAATGGCGGTAACCTCTTTAAGAACCTGGTAGACATTCCCTGAGACCATGGTATCTTTAACCCTACCTACTATTTTACCACTTTCCACTTTATAACCTAAGAGGACATTGCCGCTGAAGTCGCCGCCCAAAACATTGCCCTGCTCTGCCCCCATGAGCTGCTCTATAATTAGCCCCTCCTTTATATCGCCTACCATCTCATCAAAGCTGGTCTTGCCCGGGGCAATAGCCAGGGTGGTGGGGGAGGGGGTGGGGAGTCCACCGTTTCTATTGCCGTTGCCGGTGCTTTTAGTGCCAGCCAGGGCGGCGGTCTGCAGGTCGTAAAAGAAATTGGCTACAATCCCTCCCTCAATAAGGGGGGTGCGCTGGCTTGGGACTCCTTCATCATCGGAGGGGCGGCTGTTGGGGCGGTAGGCTATAGTCGGGTCATCCCAGAGTGATAGCTTCTGGTCAAAGACCCTCTGCCCCAGCTTACTGCCGATGGGGGAAGCCCCCTGCAGGACTACCTTGCCGTTGAAAGCCGTCATCAGGGAGGGGATGAGGGCGCTTACTACCCCCCGCGGGGTGAGGATTGCCGGCAGCTCTCTGGTGGGCGCCGAGGCTCGGTTTTTGGCTAGCTCCAGCTGCTGAATGACAACATCGGCTACCTCCTGGGGTGTGGTTAAGGGGTGGCAGGAGCTCTGACCTTCGCCGACAAAGAGCATATCGGTACCACGAATCAGGCTACCCCAAATGCTCAGGCTGAAGACGCTCTTTTTGTAGCTTACCTCTCCACCGCCGGAGTTCATCAGCCGAAGCGAGACTATATCCTTGGCCACCATCGCCTCACAGACTATATCCGGGGTGTGCCTGGTAACCAGGGCGATGAGTTCCTCGCCAAGCTCAATCATTTTCTCTATTGATATTGACTCAGTATCGGGGTCGAAGACTTTAATCTGGGGGTAAGCGGTTTTTTGGGGGAGTTCAAACCGGGCTTGAATGCCGAAGGGGGCAGTCTCCACGGCGTTATTCACCAGCCCCTGTGTGTCACTCAGGTCGGTGGTAGAGGCATAGCCAATCCTGCCTTCCTTGATGAGGCGCAGGGCAACGCTTGTATTCTGCTTGCCCTGAATACGCTTCAGGCGATTGGCTTCAAACTGCACCGGGGTCTCCTCCTCGGAGACCATAAAGACCTCGGCTTCCTCCGCCACTTTTTTGGCTTGAGCCAGGATGTCTTCCACTACCTGCCTCCGACTAGGCATTTTTTGATTCTGATATGGGGGCTGCCGTTGGACACCGGCAGCGGCATCTGCATCCCCTTGCCGCAGCCACCACCCTGGTTCATCTCCAGGTCACTAGCGATGGCATCAATATTATTAAGGGTGGTGAAAACATTGCCGCTGAGCACCACCGGCCGCAGGGCTTCAGCCAGTTTGCCGTTACGAATCATATAGGCTTCACCGGCGGAGAAGGTGAACATCTCCATCGCCGTAGTGCCGCCAAACCAGTTCTTGGCGTAGACCCCCTCTTTAATATCAGCAATTATATCGTTAAAAGAGGCTTCGCCCGGCTCAATATAGGTATTGGTCATGCGGACGATGGGTGGGTAGCGATAGTTGATGGCTCTGGCGTTACCGGTAGGCTTCTCTTCCATACGGGCGGCAGTCTCCCTGGAGTGGAGCCTGCCGACAAGTTCCCCTTCCCGGATAAGGTAGGTCTTGGTTGCTGGCACCCCTTCATCATCGTACTTATAGCTGCCCCTCAGTCCGGGCACGGCGGCTGAGTCAATAATATTAAGCTCTTTGCTGCCAAACCTTTTGCCCAGGACCATGAGCTGGCGCAGGCGCTCATTTTCATAGACAAAGTCTGACTCGGATAGATGCCCGAAGGCTTCATGGGCGAAGACGCCGGCTAGGACCGGGTCCAGCACTACAGTATACTCTCCCCCCCTTACCTGTGGGGCTGATAATAACTCCACGGCACGCCTTGCCGTCTCGGCTACCTTTTGGTGGAGACCACTTATTGTCTTGAAATCACCGGCACTGCCCATGCTCAATCCTGCCTGTTGCACCTCGCCGTCTTCAACGGCGACAGCGCTCAGGCGCAGGTTAATATCTGACCTCTCCTGCACAATATAGCTACCGGCTGAACTTAAGAAGATGACCCTTTTATGGCTATCACTATAGGCGATGATTGAAGTCTGGAGCTTTGGGGTGCGCCAGATAATCTCGTTATATTCATCAAGTAGTTGCTTCTTCTCCGCTAGTGGCTTGGTCGTCGGATTCTGAGCCGTTGACACGGTGTCAACTATAGGTTGTACCGGGGCTAGTTTACTTTCCTCCCTACCGACCAGTCTTGCCTGTTTTACTGCTAGTTCTACTTTGCCGGGGAGGTCCCCAAGTTCATTAAAGCTAATGAAGCCCCAGCCACCCCTAACCAGGGCGCGTACATTCCCCCCGATGGCAGTTGCCTGACCAATGGATTCCAGTTCTCTCCCCCGGTAGGTGATATAGCTCCTTTGGCTGTGCTCAAGGCGAGCCTCTATATAGTCGGCGCTATGTCTTTTAATTGCGTCAGCTAACTGGCGACCAACGGCTTCAATATCGGTCATGGCAGGACTAGTTTACCTAGCTTTAAGGAGGGCTGTCAATGTATTGGTGGCAATAGAGGGGGCAGGAGAAGCTATGAGCTTATTCCCACTCAAAGAGTCTTCGACCTAATCATAAATCCGGCTCAGATACCAGCCGCCGCCTGGCATATCCCGGTAGATGTCATAAACCAGGCCTTTATTGGTCTTAACCTTGAAGTAATTGCGTAAGACCTCTTTTCCCCACCACTCCTCAGCCACGCGCCACTGCTCGTATACCTTGGTTATGCGCTGGTTCTCTCCGTTTCTGACCAGGGTTAGAGGCACGCCCTGCATATTCACGCTTACCTTCAGTTCCTCCGGTTTTTCCAATATCCTAGCCAATTGTTGCCCCCTTTGATTTATAGCTTTCGTAAAACTCCAACCACCTTACCTTGAATCTCCACATCCTCGGGTTGGTAGTACATTGGCTTCATTTCTTTGTTAGCTGGCTGCAGGCGAATCCGCCCGGCTTCATGATAGACCTTCTTTAGGGTTACCTCTTGCTCTGTCTTCAGCCAGACCACAGCCATCTCGCCATCTTCAACCTTGGCTGTCGGCTGTATCAGGACGACGTCTCCATCATCAACAAAGGCATCAATCATGGAGGTTCCCTTTACCTTGAGGGCATAGACGTCTTTTTTACCCTGGGTCACCTCCTCAGTTAACTGGAGCGTCTCCTCGGGGACTGTAGTCCAGGTATCTGGAGCCGGAACCGGTATCGGTTTACCAGCGGCAATAGCTCCAAGCAGGGGTACCCGGGAAATAACTTCTCGCTTTCTCTCCACAAGTTGGATACTCCGGAATACCTCGGGGTCGCGGCGGATATGCCCCTGTCTTTCCAGCGTGTTTAGATGGTGCTGGACTACTGACGGTGTGCTGATATTGCACCCTCTGGCAATGTCCCTAACGGTAGGGGCATAACCCCTTTCATTAAGGAATTTGCCGATGAAGTTCAGGATGCGCAGTCTGGTATCAGAGGTACGAACCATCGTCATCTCTTAATACATTTGTTCTTAAAACAAGTGTATCATACAAATTAGCGGTTGTCAACATCCCCTCTCACATCATGGGCTAGCTCAGATAGATTGGTGACACAGATTATCATATTTTGTTTCTCCCCTCATGCTAAGAATACATCTCCCTGTTATGGAGAGGGAGATAAAAAGGGAGAGTCAAAGAGAGGCGAAGCCTCTCTTAATACATTATTGACGGCTCTAGGTTATAGTGCTAAAATTCGTTGGGTATCACTGAGACAGACTAATTTTGCCTTAGAAAGTAGGCTGTGGAAGATTTTGAACCAAGGCTCTTGGCTTTTTTTTGAGTGTGCCCCGTATTGTCTATCCCGGTTGGTCAAGGCAAGCAACTTTTAACTCCCCTGTGGAGAAAAAGCGAGTCCCAGCGTCTAATTAAGGAAGGGGGTAAAGATGACTAAACCAAAGGTCGCCTTCTACTGGTGTGCTTCCTGTGGTGGGTGTGAGGAGGCAGTTGTTGACCTTAACGAAGACATACTAAAAGTAGTCGATGCCGTGGATATTGTGCTCTGGCCAGTAGCCCTGGATTTCAAGAAGAAGGATGTTGAAGCCTTAAACGATGGCGAGATAGCAGTGAGCTTTATCAATGGTGCCATAAGGTTGGAGGAGCAGGAGGAGATGGCAAAGCTGCTGAGGCAAAAATCCGGTCTGGTGGTCGCCTTTGGCGCCTGCGCTCACCTCGGGGGGATACCGGGGCTGGGGAACTTCTGGAACCGGGATACCATTTTCCAGAGGGTCTATAAAGAAGTCCCAACCGTGGAAAATCCAAAAGGAACTGTTCCGCAGGAGAAAACGACAGTTGATGGTGGCGAGCTCACCCTTCCCGAATTTTATGATACGGTAAAGACCTTGGCTCAGACTATCTCGGTTGATTATTATCTCCCCGGCTGTCCACCGCCCCCCGATTTAATAATGAAAGCGGTAAATGCCATTCTTAAGGGGGAGTTGCCGGAGAAGGGGGCGGTACTGGCGCCCGATAAGGCTTTATGCGATACCTGCCCCCGGGCGGAGTCCAAGCCGGAGAAATTATCAATGGCTGAGATAAAAAGACCGTGGCAGATAAAGCTTGACCCTGAGAAGTGCTTCCTTGAGCAGGGGGTAATCTGTCTTGGTCCGGCAACTCGCTCTGGGTGTGGGGAAACCTGCATCAGGGCTAACCAGCCATGCCGGGGGTGCTTTGGTCCAGTAGATGGGGTGGTGGACCAGGGGGCTAAGGCACTCTCTATGATTGCCTCCATCTTGGGGCTTGAGGGTGAGGAGAAGATGACCGACGAGGAGGTCAAAAAGCTAATTAATGGGATTGTTGACCCGGCGGGGACATTCTATAGATTTAGTCTTGCTTCTTCTTTGCTTAGAAGAAAGAGAATGGAATAGGAGGGTGGAATGAAAAAGATAACCATAGACCCGATAACTAGGCTGGAGGGGCACGGGAAGATAGAGATATTCCTTGATGAAAAGGGGAATTGTGACCGGGCATGCCTTCAGATACCCGAGCTTAGGGGGTTTGAGAAATTCGCTGAGGGGAGGGCGGCGGAGGAGATGCCCAGAATAACCACCATGATCTGCGGGGTTTGCCCTACCGCTCACCACATTGCCGCCACTAAAGCCCTTGATGACCTGTTTAAGGTTGACCCACCCCCGGCGGCAAAGAAGATAAGAGAGCTGATGTACAACGCCTTCCAGGCAGAAGACCATATACTGCACTTTGTTTTCCTTGGTGGTCCTGACTTTGTTGTCGGTCCTCAGGCGCCGGCGGCAGAGAGGAATGTCCTGGGGGTTATTGGTAAGGTGGGGTTAGAGGTCGGAGGGAAGGTTATAGAAATGAGGAAAAGGCTGCGCAATGTGCTGAGGATAATCGGGGGAAAGCCGGTTATGCCTACCTGTGGCTTGCCCGGAGGGGTATCAAAACAGATTACCGAGGAAGAGAGGAAGACAATTATAGAGGCGGGGGAATACGCCGTTGAATTCTGCAAGTTTGCCCTCACCCTTTTTGATGATGTTGTGCTTAAAAATAAGGAATATGTTGACCTCATCACCGGCGATGTCTACTCGCATCGGACATACTACATGGGGCTGGTGGACGGGAATAACAAGGTGAACTTCTATGATGGTCAGGTAAGGGTGGTTGACCCCAGTGGCAAGGAGTATGTCAAGTTTAAGCCTCAGGACTACCTAAACCACATCAGGGAGCACGTTGAACCGTGGACCTATGTTAAGTTTGCCTACCTGAAAAATATCGGCTGGAAGGGGTTTGTTGATGGTAAGGAGAGCGGGGTTTATCGGGTGGCGCCGCTGGCGCGGCTGAATGTCGCCGATGGCATGGCAACACCGCTGGCTCAGCAAGCTTATGAAAGGATGTACCAGACATTGGGGGGGAAGCCGGTTCATAGCACCCTGGCTTTCCACTGGGCTCGGCTTATTGAGGCGCTTTATGCCGCGGAAAGGGTGCTTGAGCTCGCCAACGACCCTGAGATTACCTCACCAGACATCGTAAACCTGCCTACTGAGACGCCGAAGGAGGGGGTAGGGGTAGTGGAAGCGCCAAGGGGGACCCTTATCCATCACTACCAGACTGATGAGCGAGGAATTATCACCAAAGCCAATCTGATTGTGGCTACCCAGAATAACTCGGCGGCAATGAATATGTCCATTGACAAGGCAGCCAAGTCGCTGATAAAGAAAGGTAATGTCCCTGATGGGATTCTCAATATGATTGAGATGGCATTTAGAGCCTATGACCCGTGTCATGCCTGCGCCACCCATTCCCTGACGGGCAGAATGCCGCTTGAGGTGAATGTATATGACTCTAAGGGGGAATTAGTAACAAAACTGAGAAGGGACTAGTTAAGGGAGATGGGAAGATGAAACCGATACTGGTAGTAGATGATGAAGCTATTATGAGGGAGTCTCTCCGTGACTGGCTAACTGACCTCGGCTATCAGGTAGAGACCGCCGAGGAGGGGGAGCAGGCGTTAAAAACTGTCGCCGAGCAGGACTTTGGTGTTGTCATCCTTGACCTGAGGTTGCCGGGGAAGGATGGGATTGAGATATTAAAGGAGGCGAGGGCGAAAAGCCCAGACCTCAGGGGGGTCATTATCACTGCCTATCCCTCAATACAGACTGCGGTGCAGGCGATGAAGGAGGGTGCCGTTGATTATCTGCCTAAACCCTTTGATCTTGATGACCTGGGGAGGTTAATCCGGGAGGCTCTGGGACCGGCTGAAGCTGCCCCCGAGGTAGCTATAGCTGAGCTACCGGTAGTAGAAGAGATAAGGGAGGAAGAGCGGGCACGGGTTGAGGAGGCGATTGATGAGGCTACCGGCAAGGTATGCCTGCCCCCTTGTCAGATAGCGTGCCCTATTGGGGAGGATATTCAGCGGACTAATGTTATGATTGCCCGCCTTCCTCAGGATGCCGAGGAGGCTTACCGCCAGATAATAAAGATAGGGGATGAAATCTATGACAAGAATCCCCTGTTCATGGTGTGCAGCTATATTTGCGGACTTTGTGAGAATGAGTGCAACTACAAAGACCAGACCGGGGCGATAAGAAGAAAGATGCTCAAGCGGCTCATTACTGATTATTATCTCCCCTATCTGGAAACTAAGCCCCCGCTTCCCTATCCGACCAGAGAGAAGGTTGCCGTGATTGGAGGGGGGCCAGGGGGACTGATGTGTGGTTATATGCTGAGTAAGAAGGGGTATCAGGTGACTATTCTGGAAAGGGATCCCCAGCTAGGAGGAGCGCTGAGGAATATCCCTCAATATCGCCTGCCGACAAATGTAATAGATATTACGGTAGATAACTTGATAAGAATTGCTCATATTGATGTTAGACTCGGGGTAGAAATTGGTGGTGTGGGGAAAACGCTGGACGACATTAAAAAAGGTGGCTACCGAGCCATATTTATTGCCACCGGCACTCCCTCCCCCAGACCCCTGACTTTTGAGGGGAAGCTGGTACCGGGAGCTGACCTAGATGGGGTTGCCTCCGGGCTGCACCTCCTCTATGAGGTTAACCAGGGGAGGGTTCCCCACCAGCTCTTTCGCCAGCTATTCAGTGGCAAAAGGGTAATAGTAATTGGTGGTGGCAATGTGGCATTTGATGTGGCAAGAACCGTCCGACGGCTCGGTGGCGATGTTTCCCTGGTCTGTCTGGAATGCGAGGATAAATCTTCCAAGGATGGCATTCCCGCCGATGTTGAAGAGATAGAAGGTGCGGAAAAAGAGGGCATAAAAATAAACTATTGCCGAGGCGTAGAAGAAATAGTCGGAGAGGGCGGAAAATTCAAACGGATAAAATGTCCCCGCTGCATATCGGTGTTTGATGAAAGCGGATTCAATCCTAAGTTTGACCGGAGCGACGCCATATATCTTGAGGGTGATGTGCTACTGGTGACTATAGGGCAGGGTGTGGAGCGGGTGTTTCTCCAGCAGGCGGGCTTGCTCAATGAGAAGGGAAGGCTTGACGTTGACCAGCTTACCCTGATGAATAATCGCCGGGAAGGGGTTTTCATCGGGGGCGATGTCAGACGGATAGGTCTTGCTGCCGAGGCAATGAGAGACGGGATGGTAGTTGCTGAGTCCATAGACCGCTACCTGAGGGGCGAGGACCTTAGAGCCGGTAGAGAAAAGCACTACCAAGATGCTGCCATCCCTGAGCTTACCGATTACCAGCCTCAGCCTAAGCTAGAATGGGCGCTGATGAAGGAGAAGCTAGGCTTTGAATTGTTTGAGCGGGGTTTCACCCTGGAGGAGGCAATCAAAGAGGCAGGAAGGTGTCTTTACTGTGGTCCGTGCCGAAGTTGCAAAGCCTGTGTGGCACTGGAGCTCCAGCCTGAGATAGCACAAATTGAGGTTAATCAGGATTTATGCAGTGGGTGTGGAATTTGCCTCGCCCTGTGCACCTACAATGCCCCTAGGCTGGTGAAATCTGATAAGGGGCGGGTAGTAGTTATCGACGAGCTTAAGTGCAAACGGTGTGGCGTGTGTGCTAGTGCCTGTCCTGCCGGGGCAGTAACTATCAAGGATAACCTGGCAGAGACCATAGCCGAAGCTTACGCCGCATTACGGAATTAAGGAGGAAGCTATGAAGGAGAAGGTTGAAGCGGCCTTAGCCAAAATTAGGCCGATGTTACAGGCAGACGGAGGAGATGTTGAGCTGGTGGAGGTGAACGAGGGGGGGGTGGTCAAGCTAAGGCTCAAGGGTAGCTGTGCCGGCTGTCCGGTGGCAACGATGACCTTGAAGCAAGGGATTGAGCGAGTGCTCAAGGAGCAGATACCCGAGGTCAAGGAAGTGGTTGCTGTTTAAAATAGCGGTGGGGGTGGGATAATGCCGATATATGAGTATTCTTGCTCAAAATGTGGACTTAAATTTGAGGTGCTTAGAGCGATGAGCCAGGCGGGGGAGGATGCTTCCTGCCCTCGTTGTGGCGGCAGTGCCGAGCGGGTGCTTTCGCTATTTTCCCGAAGTTCTGAAGGCTCATCTGCTTCCGGGGCGGGGAGTGCCTGCACCAGTTGCTCAGCCACTACCTGTGATTCCTGCTCTGTATCGGGATAAGAGGTCAAATGGGAAAGAAGAAAGTGCTCTTTGCCTGTCAATCCTGTGGTATAGAAGTGGAGTGCTCTGGTGGAGAGCTTCCTTGCGAGGCGCTTGAAGGCTGGCTTACTGTTTGTTGCTGGGAAGGTCCAGGGGCAGTATCTAACTATAACTTCTGCTCCTTCACCTGCCTTAAGTCTTGGGTAGATGCCCAGGTCCCGAAAATCCCGGCGGTATTTCTGGAGTCCTTTGGCGAGGATGAGACCTAGATAGAGTGAAGATGAAGACCCTTGTTTTAGGGCTTGGCAATCCAATTCTTACTGATGACGCTGTTGGAATTAGAATAGCTCAAGGGCTTAAACAGAAGACCTCAATTCAGGATGTAGTCGGGACGAGCGAAGCCGGAATCGCTCTCCTTGATTATGTAGTCGGCTACGATAGGCTCGTTATCATCGATTCTATAATGACTGAGACGGGGAAACCAGGGGAGCTGTATAAGCTTGAGCTGGAAGATTTGAAGCCGGCTATGAATTTATCCTCATCTCATGGTGTAGACATTGCCACTGTGTTTACGCTCGGGGAAAGACTGGGCTACCCAATGCCCAAGCATGTCAGGATATATGCTGTAGAGATAAGGGATAATACCACCCTTGGTGAGAAGTGCACCGATGGGGTGGAAGAGAGGATACCATTCATTGTAAGGCGGATAGCCGAGGAGGAAAGATTATGACCGATTTTGAGCCAAAGACCGTAGTCTTTTGCTGCAATTGGTGCTCATATGCCGGAGCAGACCTTGCTGGCACCTCAAGACTAAAGATTAAGCCCAATTTCAGAGTAATTCGTACCATGTGTTCGGGAAGGCTAGAGCCTTCCTTTATTTTTTATGCCTTGGCTAAAGGAGCCGATGGGGTAATGGTAGCCGGGTGTCACCCCGGGGACTGCCACTATAATAGTGGTAATTACAAGACAAGGCGAAGGATAATGTTGCTCAAAGATATGCTCCTGCAACTTGGGATAGAACCGGAGAGATTAAGGCTGGAATGGATTTCTGCCTCTGAGGGAACTAAATTCCGGAGCGCAGTGAATGAGTTTATTGACGAAATCAAGGGACTCGGTCCGCTGCACCGGCAATAAGGAGTAAGAAAAGGAGGTCAGATTGACCGAACAGGTTACTGAAGAAAGAGTGGCAGTTAAGCTGAATGAGCAATATTGTAGCCGCTGTTCTATTTGTCGCTCCCTTTGCCCATTTGAGGCAATAAAAAAGGATGCTGAAACTGGTAAAGTTCTTCTGGAGATAGAAAAGTGTCAGGTGTGTGGAATTTGCTACTCCGCCTGTCCGGCTAGAGCCATTGATATTATCTATTATGACTCTGGTTCTCTGATTAATTATCTGGAGAAGGCGAAGCCGGAGTATAGCAGCCAGGCACTGGTTATTATGTGTAAGGGGAGCGCCCCCGACTTTGCTGAGGTAGAAAGGCTATTTGGGGTATCAAATTTTATCCCCTTATCTGTTCCCTGTGTCGGTCGCATTCCCGACGAGATATTTCTGACGGCTATAGGCATGGGGTTGAGTAAAGTTTATGTTCTTGCCTGCGACGAGGATTACTGCCGCTTTGACCGGGGGAGCCTAATCACCGGGCGCAGAATCTTGGCACTCAATCTGTTACTGGAGCAACTCGGCTATGGGAGAGAAGCTATAACCCTGAAGCGAAATAGTCTGAAGGTAAAGGCGGATAGAGACTTGTGCATCGGCTGTGGCAACTGCGCCTTTTACTGTCCTTATGGTGCGGCTAAGCTGGACAGTCCAGGGAGAGCCAATTTTGACTTAGATTCCTGTCGGGGCTGTGGCTTATGTGTTGTTATGTGTCCGGCGTTTGCCCTGGAGCTGGAGCATTGGGAGAAGGAACGTATCTCAGCCTTGATTCCCAAGCTATTATCGGAGATGAAACCGCCAAGGATTTTGGTATTTCGCTGTCAATGGGCAACTTTCCCTCCGCTGGATGGGCAGTCAAGTCCAAATATCCGTGTCATAGATTTGCCTTGTGCGGCAAGGGTTGATGCCATTCACATCTTGGACGCTTTTCAAAAGGGAGTAGACGGCGTTTTGGTAGCGGCTTGCTCTGAGGAGGATTGCAAGCAGGAGAAGGCAGGCGGGCGGGCACAGCACTCGGTGGCAAAATTAAGAGAAAGGTTGAGCCAGATAGGCTTTCAAGATAGGCTTCACTTCTGCTCCATAGCTCCGAGATACCGCGACGAGTTTGATAAGCAGTTACAGCAGTTTAGCCAAAGAATAAAGGATATTTCAAAGAGGGAAGGAAATGATAGTAACAGCACAAAAGCCCTTGGATGAGATTTTAGATTCAATCTCCCCCTATAGCAATATTTTGATTGCTGGTTGTGATGGTTGTACCCAGCCACCGAGGGGTATAAGAGAGGCAAAGACATTGAGTCAGTTGCTTGAGCTTGGTGGTAAGCTGAGGGGTAAGAATTTCACCTTTAAGGTAACCACGGTGGTGAAGCAGTGCGACTCCTTTTTAACCGCTTCGGCGCTTAAGCCTCAGGTTGATGGCATAGAAGCGGTGCTGTCTTTAGCCTGTGGCGCCGGGGTACAAACTGTGGCTGAGCTTTTTCCTGACCTTATTGTCCTTCCGGCGCAAAATACCCATTTTATTGGGGTGGAGGACAGGGAGGGGGGTACTCTGGAGGAAAGGTGTATCGGCTGTGGCGATTGTCTCCTCGCCAGGATGGGTGGTATTTGCCCGGTTACCAGATGTGCCAAGGGATTGCTTAACGGTGCCTGCGGCGGCGCCAGGAATGGCAAGTGCGAGATGGACCCGGAAAAGGACTGCGCCTGGGAACTCATCTTCCAACGTCTGGAGAAACAGGGCAAGCTAGACTACATCAAGGAATTTCGTCCTCCCAGGAATTATCAGGCAAAGGCATGGAGGCTGGTGCCGTGATAGTAGGGTAGGGAGATGGTGTTGACCAGAGTGGGGAGATTGGCGAGGATAACCGTGCGGGGGGTGGTGCAGGGGGTGGGATTTAGACCCTTTGTCTACCGTTTGGCTCATGAATATGCTCTAAAGGGCTGGGTGCGCAACACCTCAGGTAGTGTTGACATTGAGGTGGAGGGGAATGGGGAAGCCATAGAGCATTTCCTTAGCGACCTTCACACTAAAGCCCCGCCGATGGCACGTATTGAGGCGGTTGAAACCACCTTTGATTCCCCTAAGGGTTATACCGAGTTTAAAATCTGGGAGAGCCTGAGCCGGGAGGGACAATATCAGCTAATTTCGCCTGATATCGCTACCTGTGGCGAATGTAAAAAGGAGATTTTCTCCCCCACCGACCGCCGCTTTCGCTACCCATTTACTAACTGCACCAATTGTGGTCCTCGGTTTACTATTATTGAGGATATCCCTTATGACCGCCCCAAGACTACTATGCGCCAGTTTAAGATGTGCCCCCAGTGTCGGCGGGAATACGCTGACCCGCTGAACCGGCGCTTTCATGCCCAGCCCAATGCCTGCCCCAGGTGTGGACCTAGTTTAGAGCTTCTTAACAGCAATGGTAAGGCAGCTGATGGCGGTGACGCTATTACTGCTGCCAGTGAGCTGCTGAAGGCAGGGAAGATTCTGGCAGTCAAGGGCTTGGGTGGTTTTCACCTTGCTTGCGATGCCACCAGCGAGGCGGCGATAAATACCTTGAGAGACAGGAAAAGGCGTCAGGGCAAACCTTTGGCGGTGATGATAGGCACTGTTGAGGAAATCGAAAAGCATTGTCTGGTATCCGACGAGGAGAGGGAACTCCTTCAATCGTCCCAGTGCCCAATTGTTCTTCTCAGGCGGAAGCGTAGCTCATCCGATATCTCCCCGGCGGTAGCCCCGAATCTAAAATACCTTGGGGTTATGCTCCCCTATACCCCGTTGCACCACATTTTATTAGCTGAGACCGGTCTTCCCTTGGTGATGACCAGCGGCAACATTAGTGAGGAGCCCATTGCCAGGGACAACGATGAGGCTTTGAGGCGGCTTGGGGGAATTGCTGATTATTTTCTCGTTCATAATCGGGATATTTTTGCCCGCTATGATGATAGCGTTTATATGGTTGAGGGCACACCTCAGGCGATAAGGCGAGCCCGGAGCTATGCTCCATACCCCATTTTTCTTCCCTTCAGGTCAAAACAAATCCTTGCCTGCGGGGCTGAGCTTAAAAATACCTTCTGCCTGACCAAAGACGAGCATGCCTTCTTGAGCCAGCACATCGGCGATATGGAGAATGAGGAGACCCTGGAGCACTTTGAAAATACTGTTGAACTTTATAAAAAGCTGTTTCGCCTTAAGCCTGAGATTATAGCCCATGATATGCACCCGGAATACCTCGCTACCAAGTACGCTCTTGAAGCGGGGGCGAGTGCAAGTTTAAAACTTACCCCGGTTCAACATCATCATGCCCATATTGTAAGCTGTCTGGTGGATAATAGGGTTGAGGGTCAGGTTATCGGGGTAGCCCTTGATGGCACGGGGTATGGCACTGATGGCAATATCTGGGGCGGGGAATTTCTCCTTGCTGACTGGCACAGTTTCCAGAGGGTGGGGCATCTTGAGTATGTACCCCTGCCCGGGGGTGAATTGGCAATAAAGAAGCCCTACCGTATGGCTTTAGGCTATCTCTATTCATTGCTGGGAGAAGACTTCCCCTTAGACGGTCTGCCCCTTAAGCTCAATCCCACTGAGCTTGAGATAATAAAGCAGCAGATAAAGCGGGGGATAAACTGTCCTTTGACCTCAAGTGCGGGCAGGCTTTTTGATGCCGTTTCCGCCTTAGCCGGGGTCAGGGGAGAAATAGATTACGAGGCTCAGGCGGCCATTGAGCTGGAGATGGTGGCTCCAGATGGAGTGTCGGAACGTAGGTCTTACCCCTTCGCCATTGTTGAGCACCAGGGGATGAGGGTGGTAAAGCTGGGGGAACTATTATCAGCAGTAGTTCAGGATGTTAGAAATCAAACCCCTAATCCCCTAATATCGCTTAAGTTTCATAACACCGTGGTGCAGATGATTGTTGAAGTGTGTAAATTGATGGCAAAGGATACCGGGATAACTCAGGTGGCGTTAAGTGGTGGCGTTTTTCAAAATCGGCTACTATTGAGGTTGGCTACTGCTGCCCTGCAGAGAGATGGCTTCAGTGTGCTTACCCATCATCTGGTGCCGTGTAACGATGGTGGCATTTCTTTAGGGCAGGCGGTCATCGCCCATTTTGCCAGTATTTGAGAGAGTCAAAGAGAGGCGAAGCCTCTCTAGTATAACCTATCCCCCTGACCCCCTTCCCTTAGTAAGGGAAGGGGGAGTGAAGGTAAGAGAGGGGGCTTCGCCCCAAATGCATGATAGGGAGTCTAAGAGGGACGAAGTCCCTCTTCAGAAAAAAATCATCCCCTTCCCCTTGATAAGGGGAAGGGGATAAAGGGGATAGGGTTACTAGGAGTTAGATATGTGTTTGGCAATTCCAGCACTGATTAAGTCTATAGAAGATAAGGAGGCTGAGGCTGAGATTGGGGGCATAACCCGCAAGATTAGCCTTTGGCTTACCCCGGAGGCTAGGGTGGGGGACTATGTCCTTGTCCACACCGGCTATGCCATAAATGTCCTTGACCAGAAAGAGGCGGAAGAAACCTTAAGTCTTCTGGAACAAATAGCACGGCTGGCGGAGGAGAAAGGTTGAAATTTATTACTGAATTCCGGCGCTCAGAGCTGGCTCAGGGGCTAATCTCCCAAATTCATCGCCAGTCTAAGACTTCAGTGCGTTTCATGGAGTTCTGCGGCGGGCATACCGTAACCATCTTCAGATATGGCATCCGCCAGGTTCTGCCCAAAACTATTGACATGGTATCGGGACCGGGCTGCCCTATCTGTGTTACCGCCAATGCTGACCTGGATAAGGCAATTGCCTTATCCCAAATCCCAGGTATAATCGTTGCCACCTTTGGTGATATGCTCAAGGTCCCGGGGAGTAACTCTAGCTTGGAGCAAGCTAAGGCTGGTGGCGCCGATGTGCGTACAGTATATTCCACTATGGATGCCCTTAAAATAGCCGAGGACAACCCTAATAAGTCTGTGGTCTTCCTCGGAATTGGGTTTGAGACCACCGCCCCAACCATTGCCGCCTCAATCCTTCAGGCTGAGGAGAAAGGGATAAAAAATTATTACGTCCTCTCTTTGCATAAGCTCTGCCCGCCGGTGCTCCGAGCCATTTTAGATTCTGGCGAGCTCAAGCTTCACGGGCTTATCTGCCCGGGACATGTAAGCGCGGTTATTGGCTCCCGTCCGTGGGAGTTTATTGCCCGGGACTATGGCATCCCTTGCGTCGTCTCCGGCTTTGAACCATTAGACATCCTGCAAAGCGTGGATATGCTGGTGAATCAGGTGGAAAGCGGGGAACGCAGGGTTGAAATTGCCTACCGGCGAGGGGTGCGCCCTGAAGGTAACCAACAAGCCCTGAGGCTTATGGAGCAGGTATTTGAGCCCTGTCCGGCTCAGTGGCGGGGGATGGGGGAGGTTCCCGATAGTGGCTTGAAGCTAAGGAAAAAGTACCAGCGCTTTGATGCTGCTCTCGCCTTTGATATTGCCCCTGGACCTACCTATGAGCCTGCTGGCTGCATCTGTGGCGATGTTCTGCGTGGGGTTAAGACCCCGGCTGATTGTCAACTCTTTGGCAAAGCCTGCACCCCACAATACCCGGTAGGTCCATGCATGGTGTCTTCAGAGGGTAGTTGCTCTGCCTATTACCTTTATGGAGGCGGCTTTGAACGATAGAATCCTGTTAGCTCACGGCAGTGGTGGAAAACTAGCCCACGAGTTGGTGGAGAAGAGCTTTGTTAAAGCTCTGGCTAATCCTCTTTTAGCCAGGCTTGATGACTCGGCGGTTTTTGATTTCAGCGGCAGGCTAGCCTTCACCACCGATAGCTATGTGGTCAGCCCCATCTTCTTCCCCGGGGGGGATATTGGCAAGCTTGCTGTCTGTGGCACGGTTAATGACTTGGCGATGTCTGGCGCCCGCCCCCTTTATCTAAGTCTTTCCTTCATCATTGAGGAGGGGTTTTTGCAAAGTGAGTTAAACAAAGTGGTGAACTCTATTCAGCAGACAGCCCAGGAGGCGGGGGTGGAGATTATTACCGGAGACACCAAGGTGGTGCACCGGGGCAGCGCCGATAAACTCTTTATTAACACTGCTGGCGTCGGCATAATACCGACGGGGGTCAATATCTCTGGCAGTAACGCCAGAGCCGGGGATAGGGTGATTCTAAGCGGGACTATAGGTGACCATGGGATTGCGGTCATAAGCCGGCGGGAGGAATTAAGCTTTTCCACCAAGCTGGAGAGCGATTGTGCTCCGCTTGGGGGCTTGGTCGCTGAGATGATAAAGGCTAGCCCAAATATCCATTGCCTGCGAGACCCCACCCGAGGCGGGCTGGCTACCAGCCTGAACGAACTGGCTAAGCAGTCAAAGGTAAGTATAAGGATTGAGGAAGAGAAGATTCCGGTGCGGGAGGAGGTCCTGGCTGCCTGCGAGATGCTCGGCTTTGACCCCCTTTATGTCGCTAATGAGGGCAAGCTGGTGGCTATAGTCCCGGCTGAGGATGCCGATAAGGTTCTCAAGGTAATACAAAGAAATCGCTATGGGGAAAATGCCGCCATTATCGGTGAGATCGGGGCGGAAAAACCGGGTCGGGTGGTGATGAAAACCGTTTTGGGAGCCTCCCGAATAGTTGATATGTTAGTTGGGGATTTATTGCCCAGGATTTGCTAGGATGCATGAACTTAGTATTACTCAGAGCATGCTCAACCTTGTTCTGGAACAGGCGGAAAAGGCTAGAGCTAAGGAAGTGAAGAAAATTAACCTGGTTATCGGAGAAATGACCGGGGTGGTTGACGAATGCGTGCAGTTTTATTTTGATTTCCTGAGCCGGGGAACTATTGCTGAGGGGGCGGTTCTGGCGATTAAAGCTGTGTCAACACAAGTTCAGTGTCGGGGCTGCGATAGACTCTTTGAGGTAGAGGAATTTGACTGGACTTGCCCTCACTGTCGTGGTAATAATATAGAAATCGTCGCCGGTAAGGAACTTTTTGTAGAAAGCATTGAGGTGGAATAAATGGAAATAAAGGTGGTTAAGGATATCCTTGACGCTAATGAGCAGCTGGCACAAAGAAACCGAAGGTTGCTTGACAGTAACAATTTATTTGCCGTGAACCTGATGTCCTCACCGGGCGCAGGCAAGACCAGCCTTATTTTGCAAACGATAAAAAGTTTAAAAGGGAAGATTAAAATTGGCGTCATTGAGGGTGACGTTAGCTCAAGCCTGGATGCTGAAGTAATTGCCAAGGAGGGTATACCTGTGGTTCAGATAAATACTGGTGGAGGGTGTCACCTTGATGCCAATATGCTCTCCACTGCTCTGGACAATGTGCCGCTGAAGAATATTCAGCTACTCCTTATTGAAAATGTTGGCAATTTAATTTGCCCGGCTGAGTTTAGCCTCGGCGAGCATAGAAAGGTCTTGATTTCAAGCATTCCCGAGGGGGATGACAAGCCATTTAAGTATCCGTTAATGTTTCACAAGGCGGATGCTGTGCTTATAAATAAGATTGACCTTCTGCCCTATCTGAACTTTGACACCCAAGCCTTTTCCCGGACAATCAAGGGGATGAACCAGAAGGTGGAAATTTTCCCAATCTCTTGTGCTACCGGTCAAGGGATTGAGGAATGGGTCTCCTGGCTTCTGACCCAGATGAGACATCCCATCTAGGAGGAGGGGAATATGCCGAACGGATACGAGATAA